>Ga0268263_1000218_pt1 | contig 129216 bp, 121 predicted proteins | sample Biomet5_FD_190358 | JGI IMG/M metagenome (GOLD analysis project Ga0268263, IMG submission 190358) | Microbial communities from bioreactor (seeded with sewage sludge) at LBNL, California, USA - Biofuel metagenome 5 (SPAdes) (version 4) | ecosystem: Engineered > Bioreactor > Anaerobic >... | reverse complement strand
GACTTTTGCTTTTGGAATTTACTCAAATGAATACAAGGGTTCTTCTTGTTCTTCTCGAATGTTGTTCAATTTTCAAGGTCCGTCCGCCGCCCCCTCAGCGGGACAGCTTCATTAGTATAGCAAATCATTTTTCTGATGTCAATACTATATTCGCACTTTTTTATTAGAAAAATCCTTGCTTTTCATCTTTTGTTCCACTATAATTATTGAACAGTGAATATGTGCCCGTAGCTCAGCTGGATAGAGCGTTGGACTCCGACTCCAAAGGCCGTGCGTTCGAATCGCATCGGGCATACCAGCAAAAAGGCCCTCCCTTTCGGGGGCCTTTTTTGTATCAAAAACGTATTTGCAGCTTCATGCTCGCTGAGCACGCCTATTTCTGTTTATTTTACCGCAAAGCTCTGCCGCGTGCTCACGGCCAATCAAAATATTGCTATATAATATATGTATGTAAGCACATCATTTTTTGGTGCCTTGCCGGGGCTCCATCCCCTGTCGTAAACAAAAGAGCCGCTATCCTTAAAATGGACCGCGGTTCTTTGTTCATCCCTGCGCCGTCCCAAGCTCAGCCTTTGAAGGCAGCGCCGTCAGCTCTTTAAAGAAGTCCCGCGTGCCGCTCGCCCGATTCGCGGGTTTCCATATTCACGCCCTGTTTTCGCATCTCATTGTACAGTATCGTCAAGCTCCGCCGCAAATACCATCCAAAATAAAAACGGCCGCCGAGCTCCCGCCCGACGGCCGATCCTCACATTTCCGCATCTGTCCGGAAATATTTACGATACTTCAAATCTGAGACGTACCAAGATTCAAAGTTTCACGACGCCCTCAAAATCGACAGCTACATCTCCGGAGATCGAGATGTTTCCGGCGACGCGTTTTACAATTATGGCTCCGCCGCGCATGCGCACCGTGACATCTCCCTCCTCGTCCAACAGGCCGCACTTCACTCCGGCCGCCACCGCAGCAGCAGCACCGGTGCCGCAGGCCGCTGTTTCGCCTATACCGCGTTCAAACACCCTCAGGTTCATCCGTCTCCTGTTCACTATCTGCGCGAATGAGATGTTTGCGCGTTTGGGAAATATCTCGGCGTTTTCAAGGCCGGGCCCCACCTTCTCCAGCGGCACGCCCTCCGCGTCATCCGTAAATATAACGCAGTGCGGATTTCCCATGGAGAGGCAGGTCAACCGGTACTCCACTCCTTCGACTGTGACAGCTTTGTCCACAACTTCGTCAAAAGGCAGGTCCACCGGCACGTTTTTCGCCGAAAAATCCGGTCTGCCGAGCTCCACGCTGACGGCGTAGACTTCCCCATCGTGCACGTAGAGCTTCAGGCTGTTCGTGCGCCTGTTCGTGCGTATGATCATGTTTTCCTTTCGGATGCGCCCGCTGTCGTACAGATATTTCCCGACGCAGCGAAGAGCGTTTCCGGCCACTTCGCCCTCCGTTCCATCGGCGTTGTACATGACCATCTCAGCGTCCGCCGTTTCATCCGGGAATATGAGGACTATGCCGTCGCTCCCTATCCCTGTGCGGCGGTTGGAGATCCAGACGCTGAGCGCCTCCGGATTATCTATATGTTGGTCGAAGCAGTCGAAATAGATATAATCGTTCCCCGTGGCGCGCATCTTGACGAACCTGACGGGCGTTTTCTTTTCCGGCAGCTCGTTGAGACGGAGTATTTCTATATTTGAAGTGTTGTAACCGCTCGAAAGAGATTTCACCAACGCGCGCGCAGTGTCTATGCTCGTCAGGCACGGGATGTTCCGCTCCACGAGTTTTGCCCGGCAGCGGGCACCCTCACGCTCCGGCCTGCCGCCGTATGTCGATGTCAGCACTCCATATTGCACCGCGCCGCTCTCCAAAAGCCGGGTTATGTCGTCCGATTTGTCGAGCTTTTCAACGGAAGTCACCGCTATGCCGTGCGAACAGAGCCTTTCCGCCGTGCGCCTGGTGGCGTAAAGCCTGAAACCGAGCGACGCGAAACCGCGGGCCACATCCACTATCTCATATTTGTCCGAATCCTTTACTGACAGCAGCACTCCGCCCTCACGCTTCATGTCGTAACCCGCCGCAAGCAACCCCTTTACAAGCGCCTCCTGCGGAGTAGACGCCACGCCGAGCACTTCTCCCGTGGATTTCATCTCCGGGCCGAGCAGGCTGTCCGCGCCGACGAGCTTTCGGAACGAGAACACCGGCACCTTTGCCGCATAAACGGCCGCATCGCGGTAAAGACCCGTGCCGTAGCCCATGTTTTCCAGCTTTTCTCCGAGCATGGCCCTTACCGCAAGGTCGATAACGGGCACCCCAGTGATCTTGCTTATATACGGGACCGTGCGTGAGGCGCGCGGATTGGCCTCTATCACATACAGCTCGTTGTCGCACACCACATACTGGATGTTGATGAGACCTTTCGTGCCGAGCTCGACCGCTATGCTGCGCGTGTGCCCTATTATCTTTTCCATCACTTCGCCGGAAAGTCCACGCGCCGGATACTGCGCTATGGAGTCGCCGGAATGTACGCCCGCGCGCTCCACATGCGCCATTACGCCCGGTATGAGCACGTCTTTTCCGTCGCAGACGGCGTCCACCTCCACCTCGGTGCCGTTAAGGTACTTGTCTATCAGTATCGGATCCGTATTGCCGCTGGCAAGAATGATCTCCATATATTCGAGCACATCGCCGTCGCAGGCGGCTATCGTCATGTTTTGCCCGCCAAGCACGTATGAAGGACGTATGAGCACGGGGTAGCCGAGTTTATTCGCCGCCGCCACCGCCTCCTCTTTCGTCCTGACCGTGTCGCCCGCAGGCCTCAGGATGCCGTTTTGCTCGAGTATCCTGTCGAAACGTTCCCTGTCCTCCGCCACGTCTATGGAATCCGCGGAGGTACCGAGTATGGGCACGCCATGCTTTGCCAGCGTCTTGGTCAGCTTTATCGCCGTTCCACCGCCGAAAGCCGCCACCACGCCGTCCGGCCGCTCCTCCTCTATTACGTTCATCACGTCTTCCGGGGTCAGCGGCTCAAAATACAGCCTGTCCGCCGTATCGAAATCAGTGGAGACCGTCTCCGGGTTGTTGTTTACGAGCGCCACCTCGCAGCCGAGCTTCTGCAGCGCCCAGACGCATTTTACGCATGCGTAATCGAACTCTATTCCCTGACCTATGCGGATGGGTCCGGAGCCGAGCACGAGTATGCGCCGTTTCCCTGCCCGCCGTTTCCCCGCGTACGGCGCTGCCTCGTCCTCGCCGAAATGAGCTGCGTAAAAATACGGCGTCTCCGCCTCGAACTCCGCGGCGCAGGTGTCCACCATCCTGAAAACGGTCTTCGCGGGCGACGCCGGCTTTTTCCCGGACAGTCTTTCTATTGCAGCATCTGTAAAGCTCATAAGCTTTGCATCATTGTAAAGTCCGTCGTCAAACCCTTGCGAAAGCCGTTTTTCCATATCGCATATGTTTTTCATTGCTCTCAGGAACCACGGATCTATATTCGTTATCTCGTTTAGCCGCTCCACCGGCCACCCACGGCGCAGCGCCTCATAGACCGCGAACAATCTCGTGTCCGTGGCGCGGGCTGCCGCCTTTTCAAGATCCGCGTCCGAAAGCTCCGCCTGCGACGGCAGGGAAAGCGTGTCCATCCCGAGCTCCGCGCCGCGCACGGCTTTCATCAGCGCCTCCTCAAACGTCACGGCTATGGACATCACCTCGCCTGTAGCTTTCATCTGCGTTCCCAGGGAGCGGTCGGCATAAACAAATTTGTCGAACGGCCACTTGGGGAACTTTACGACGACATAATCGAGCGCCGGCTCGAAGAAGGCTGATGTTTTTCCGGTCACCGCATTCTTTATTTCGCCCAGCGTAAATCCGACCGCTATCAGCGACGCCACCTTTGCTATCGGGTAGCCTGTGGCTTTGGACGCGAGCGCGGAAGAACGCGAAACACGCGGATTCACCTCTATAACGGTATAATCGAACGAATGGGGGTCGAGCGCGTACTGCACGTTGCATCCGCCCTCCACCCCCAGGGCATCTATTATCCTGAGCGCGGAAGAACGCAGCATCTGATACTCACGGTCCGCCAAAGTGAGAGCCGGCGCCACCACCACGGAGTCGCCCGTATGCACTCCCACCGGGTCGATGTTTTCCATGGAGCAGACGGTTATGGAGTTCCCCAGCGCGTCGCGTATCACCTCGAACTCGATCTCTTTCCAGCCCGCCACGGAGCGCTCCACCAGTATCTGTCCTATCGGAGACGCCTCTATCCCGGCCTTTGCCGCATGGAGAAGCTCCTCGTCGTTTCCCGCAAAACCGCCTCCGCTGCCGCCCAAAGTGAACGCCGGCCTGATTATCACCGGGTATCCTATGTCCCTCGCGAGCGCGAGCGCAGTATCCACGTCGGTGGCGGTACCGGACTTGGTGCACGGCTCGCCTATCTCCTCCATCGTATCTTTAAAAAGCTGTCTGTCCTCCGCCCTGTTTATGGTCTCATATTTCGAACCAAGCAGCCGCACATGCTGTTTTTCGAGGAAACCCTCTTTCCAGAGCTGCATGGAGAGCGTCAGCCCGCTCTGCCCGCCAAGCGTCGAAAGCAAACCGTCCGGCTTTTCCTTTTTGATTATCCTACGCAGTATCTCCAGATCCAGCGGCTCGACATATATCTTGTCAGCCATGGAGCTGTCCGTCATGATCGTGGCGGGATTCGGGTTGACGAGCACTAATTCGAGCCCGACGCTTTTCAGGGCGCGGCACGCCTGCGTCCCAGCGTAATCGAACTCAGCGGCCTGGCCTATCACTATGGGCCCCGAGCCGATTATCATAACTTTTTTAAGATCAGAGCAGAGCGGCATAGTTTTTGCCCTCCTTTATCATGCGCGCAAAATCATCGAACAAAAACTCCGTGTCGCGCGGTCCGGAATTTGCCTCCGGATGAAACTGCACCGAAAAAGCCGGCGCATCTTTGTAATAGAGTCCCTCCACCGTGCCGTCGTTCGCGTTCCTGAACAGCAGCTCCGCGTTTTGCGGCAGCGTTTCCACGGCGTATCCGTGGTTCTGGCTCGTGATGTACATTCTGCTCGTCTTCGGGTCCACGACCGGCTGGTTCGCGCCGCGATGCCCGAATTTGAGCTTTGCTGTCTCTGCTCCGCACGCGAGCGCAAGGAGCTGATGTCCGAGACATATCCCCATGATCGGTATCCCGCTTTCGCAGAGTTTTTTTATCTCCGCGATGATCTCCCGGTTGTCCGCCGGGTCGCCCGGGCCGTTCGACAACATGACGCCCGCCGGTTTGAGCGACAGCACCTCCTCAGCGCTCGTGTACGCCCCCGCCACGGTGACCCTGAAGCCGCGTTTTTGGAGCATCTTTTCTATGCTGCCCTTATAGCCGTAATCCATCAGCACTATACTGCCCGGCTCCGCCGAGAGCGTCCCCGTTTTTCTCGTGACCGAGCTCACGAGCGCCGAGGACGGCATATTTTTCAGCCGTTCAAGAAATTGCGGCATATTTTCCGGCAGTTTTGAAACAAGCGCCGCATTCATCGCTCCCACGCTGCGTATCTCTCGCGTCAGCGCGCGCGTATCCACCTGGCAGAGCCCCGGTATCCTGTTCTCCGTCAAAAAACTCCCGAGAGAGAGTTCGCTCCTGAAATTTGACGGCACGGCACAGCACTCCCGCATTACGAAGGCGGAGAGCTTCGGCCCCGCGCTCTCGTAATCCTCCGGAGTAAGTCCATAGTTGCCCATCAGCGGAAATGTGGCAACCAATATCTGCCCACAGTAGCTCGGATCCGTAAGCGTCTGCGCTATCCCGGTCATCGCCGTGGTGAAGACCGCCTCGCCGAAGGCGTCTCCCTGCGCTCCCACGCGCTTTCCCTCGAACACTTTCCCGTTTTGCAAAACGAGAAAACCCTGTTTCATCTCACTCACTTCGTATCCCTTTCCGCCTTTGCGAGCGTCTTTCCCAGCCGGGCGATACCCGCGTCTATCTCTTGTTTCGTTATGTTCAGCGGCGGCAGAAAGCGGAGTTTATTCTTCGCCGTCAAAATGAGCACGCCGTCTCCCACCGCCTTTTCCGCGATGTCGTGCGCGTCCCCGGATCTGAGCACGGCCCCGAGCATCAGCCCCCGGCCGTTCACGCTCTCTATCATCGGCAGATCACTCAGTTTCTCTTTAAGGTAATCGCCCTTCCCGGTGACGCTGTGCAGAAACTCCGGCGTCATGCGCGAAAGCACGCTGCAGGCTCCGGCACATACGACCGGGTTGCCGCCGAAAGTCGTGGCGTGATCTCCGTGGCCGAGGATATTTTCCGTCTTCTCAGAAAAAAGCACCGCGCCGAGAGGTAACCCGCCGCCGATGCCTTTAGCCATTGTCACTATGTCCGGCGAAGCGCCGTAATGTTCCGCGCAGAGGAATTTCCCTGTGCGCCCGCAGCCCGTCTGCACCTCGTCCCCTATCAGCAAAATATCTTTCCTGGCGCAGAGCTTTTTCGCCGTGTCCACAAACTCCTGCGCCAGCTCCACGACTCCGCCCTCGCCCTGAATGAATTCAAGCACTATGGCACAGACAGTATCGTCCGCTTTATCTTCAAGGTCGGCGCAGTCGTTGGGTTGCGCGTAAACGAATCCATCCGTAAATGGGCCGAAATACTGATGGAACACGTCCTGGCCCGTGGCGGCGAGCGTCGTCACCGTGCGCCCGTGGAAAGAGTTCTTGAGCGTTATTATATTGTTGCGGCCCGGACCATATTTCATAAGGCTGTATTTGCGCGCGGCCTTTATGGCGCCCTCGTTGCTCTCCGCTCCGGAATTGCAGAAAAACACTTTTTTCATCCCGGTGAGGCCGCACAGCAGTTTGGCCGCCTCCGCGCACGGCTCGCTGTAATAATAATTAGAGACGTGCTGCAATTTTGCGGCTTGGGCTCCGACAGCGGCGCTCCACTCGCAGTCCGAGTACCCGAACGAATTTACCCCTATCCCGCTGGTAAAATCCACATAGTCCCGGCCCTCGAAATCCCTGCATATGCTGCCGCGTCCGCTCTCTATCGCAAGCGGCATCCTCGCATATGTGTCGAGGACGTAATCTCCGAACATGTCGAATATCTGTTTCGAGTCCACTGAAAAGCCTCCCTCACTCGTGGATGAGCGTGCCCGCTCCGTCATCCGAAAGCATCTCTATCAAAATCGCGTGCGGCACCCTGCCGTCGATTATTACCGCTTTTTTCGCGCCGCCGAGCACAGCATCGCACAGGCATCTTACCTTCGGCAGCATGCCGCCCACCACGACGCCCTCGGCTATGAGTTCCTCCACCTGCTTTATGCTGGCGTCCACTATGAGCGAACTCTCGTCGTTCTGGTCGCGCATTATGCCCTTCACGTCCGTCAGCATGATGATATTTTCCACCTTGAGCGCGGAAGCTATGCGCGCGACGGCCGTATCGGCGTTTATGTTATAGACTTCGCCGTGTTCGTCCATGCCGACCGTGGAGATCACCGGTATATACCCGCTGGCAAGCGCGTCCGACACCGGCGTCGGGTCCACCTTGACTATCTCGCCCACGTAACCGTAATCCGCCTTGCCCTCCAGTTTCTTTGCCTTTATCATGCCTCCGTCGAGCCCGGAAAGGCCCAGCGCGCGCCCGCCGCTCATCTCTATGCTGCACACAAGGTCCTTGTTGGTCTTCCCGCACAGCACCATCTGCGCCACCTCGACCGTGGCCTTGTCCGTGTAGCGCATGCCGTCGATGAACTTCGTTTCCAGCCCGAGCCGACTCGACAGCGCGGTTATCTCCGGCCCTCCGCCGTGCACCAGCACGATGTTCACGCCGACCAGAGAAAGCAGCACGATGTCGGTCATGACCGCCTGCTTGAGCTCCGGAGATGTCATGGCGTTGCCTCCGTATTTCACCACTACGGTCTTGCCGTGGTATTTCTGTATGTATGGAAGCGCCGCTGTCAGCACATCGGCGCGCGTAAGTTCATGTTGCCTCATATTCCTCAGCTCCTGTAATCCCCGTTTATCTTCACATAGTCGTAAGTCAGGTCGCACCCCCAGGCGGCGGCCTCGCCGTCTCCGCCCCCGAGATCTATGTTTGTCGTGACCTCGCTTTCGGAGAGCACCTTTTTCGCCAGCTCCTCAGAAAAGCCGCATCCCCCGCCCTTTTTACAGACTGTTACGCTCCCGGCTTTCGATGAGAACGCGACTTCCACTTTGGCCGGGTCGAAAGCAGCGCCGGAATATCCGGCCGCGCAGAGCACTCTGCCCCAGTTGGCGTCCGCTCCAAACATCGCCGCCTTGAAAAGGCTGGACGAGATGACCGCGCGCGCGACCAGTTTCGCGTCTTCTATGCTCTCGGCTCCGGTGACGCGGCACTCCAACAGCTTGTCGGCGCCCTCGCCGTCCGATGCCATCAGTTTCGCCATTTCGGTGCAAAGCCCGAGCAGCGCCGCGCCAAATTCATCATACTCAGCGCCGCACTCAGTTATTTCTTCGTTGCCAGCAAGGCCGGACGCCAATATCGTCACCATATCGTTCGTGGAGGTGTCGCCGTCCACGCTTATCATATTGAACGTGTCGGCGACGACTGCGTTCAGTGCCTTCTGCAGGATCGGCGGAGCTATGGCCGCATCCGTCGTGATGAAGCAGAGCATCGTCGCCATGTTCGGATGTATCATGCCGCTGCCCTTGCTTATCGCGCCTATACGGCAGGCCTTCCCTCCGACCTCGAATTCATACGACAGCGCCTTGACTTTTTTGTCCGTCGTCATGATGGCCTCAGCCGCCGCCGTGCCGTCACTGTCGCTGAGCGACTCTTTCAGCTTTCCCATGGCGGCGCTTATCGGCGTCACATCCAGTGTCTGCCCGATCACGCCGGTGGAGGCCACTATGACGTCGTCCTCGTCCACTCCGCACGTGTCAGCAACGAACCGCCCCATCATGTCGGCTTTTTCCACCCCGTCCGTGTTGCAGGTGTTGGCGTTGCCGCTGTTGCATATCACCGCTCTTGCGTGTCCGTCGGCCAGGTGCTTTCTCGTTACGACGATCGGTGCGCCGAACACTTTGTTCTGCGTGTACACCGCCGCCGCCGAGCACTCTTTGTCACAGAATATCAGCGCAAGGTCCTTCTTGTTCGGATTCTTCCTGATGCCGCAATAGATGCCCGCAGCCGAGAACCCCTTCGGCGCGCAGATGTTTCCGTCTATTTTCTTCATAATATATATCACTCCGATCAGTTTATAAATCCGTCGTCGCCGAGGCCGAGCGCGAGCCGCATGTTCTGTATCGCAGCTCCGGCCGCACCTTTGCCGAGGTTGTCGAAGACCGCCGTTAGAGAAATCATGTCTCCGCCTCCCCGTACATATATCTTCAGCCTGTCCGTTCCCGCAAGTTCATTCGCCGCTATGTATCCTCCAGCGGGAGCGGCCGAGACCTCTATGAGCGAACAGCCCGCATAATAGGCTCTATACAGCTCAATGAGGTCGCCCACGCCGGCCCCGCCGAGTTCATCCGAGAAAAGCGGCACCGTCACGGCCATGCCCCTGTAAAAATCGCACACTATCGGCTCGAACAGCGGCGCAACATCCAGCCCGCCGTACTTTTTCATCTCGGGCAAATGCTTGTGCGACAGGCCCAGCGAATAGTGGCGCGGCGAATCGAGCTCCCGCGGCCTGGCCTGCGCCTCATACTCCGCTATCATCTTTTTGCCGCCCCCGCTGTAGCCCGTAAGGCTGTAGCAGCTCAGCCGCGTATCGCTCTTAATCGTCCCGGCGGCCACGAGCGGAGCAACCAGCGAAATAAAGCCTGTGGCGTGACATCCTGGATTCGCTATCCGTCTTGCTCCGATCAGCTCAGTTTTCTGAGCATGGGAAAGCTCAGGGAAACCATATACCCAGCCCGCCGCAACACGGTGGGCCGTTGACGAATCTATCACGAGCTTGTCTTTCGGAGCGAGCTCTGCCATCCTCAGCGCCGCGTCGTCCGGCAGGCAGAGGAACGTCACGTCGCAGTTCCGCATGGCCTCCCCTGCCGCGTTCTCGTCGTGCCTGACCGTTTCGGGCAGGAGCACCGGCTCTACGCCGTCTGTTTTCTCAAGCCTTGAAAGCAGCTCCAACCCGGTCGTACCGGATGAGCCGCACACAAAAGCCTTTATCAACATCCTTCATCTCCGTAAGCGCGTTTTGCGGGTATCCGCATCTTCGTCTCAGTAATATTATTCTATTTATTTGCATAATTATGCACCAAGTTTTCGTGATATTCAAGTGTTGATGCGCAGTTTTTTGATTTTTGTATCTGCATACAAATCCAGCTTGTATTTTCTGCGGCTTTTGTGCAAAAATATTCCCAGAGGCACGCGGCGCTTTTCCCTGCCGACATTGCGGCCTTCCATATCCCCGCCATTATAATTATGAATAGTCCGATATGTCAAAATATACCACGATTTTTTATTATTTCACTTTATGTTCTTTACGTGTTAACACTTTTGGGGTATTATATAAAAAAGAAAATTACCTTAAGGAGGAATTTTAAATGCCTGCTGTGCATCTTGATTCTAAGGCCTTTGGCCAGCTCACATCCGAAGGCAAGGGTGTTGCGCTGGTGGATTTTTGGGCAAGCTGGTGCGGCCCGTGCCGCATGCTCGGCCCGACTATAGACGAACTCGCCGATGAGCTCGACGGCAAGAACTTTGTCGGGAAGGTGAACGTGGACGACGAGCGCGACATAGCCTCCGCTTACGGCGTCATGTCCATCCCCACGCTCATATTCTTCAAGGACGGCAAAGAGGCGGCGCGCATGGTCGGCGTACAGCCGAAGCAAAAGATACTCGATCAGATAAAGGCTCTTTGAGCAAAACAAAAAAAAGCGGCTTCAAAAAGAAGTCGCTTTTTTATTTTATTTCGGCCGTGTCTTCCGCAACGATGCGCTTCCTGTACTCCAGCGCCGCCTGCTCGGTGCGGTTGTCGCCGAAGCTGTAATATACGCGGTCTTTCAGCTCGTCCGGAAGATACTGCTGCTTCGTATAATGATTTTTATAGCTGTGCGGATATTTGTACGACACTCCGCGCCCAAGCCGCTCCGCGCCGGCATAATGAGCATCTTTGAGATGCGCCGGCGGCTCCCCGATATTTCCGGCGGCAACATCGGCCATCGCTGCCTCTATGGCTGCTGCGCCCGAATTCGACTTCGGCGCCGTGCAGAGCAGTATCACCGCGTCGGCCAAGGGAAGCTGCGCCTCCGGCAGGCCAAGCTGCAGCGCCGTATCGACACAGGCCTTGACAAAAGTTATCGCGCCGGGGTATGCCAGCCCTATATCTTCACACGCAATGGCAAGCAGCCGCCTCGACGGAGAAATGATGTCTCCCGCCGTCAGAAAGCGGGCGAGATAATGGAGCGCCGCATTCTCATCGCTGCCTCGCACGGACTTGTGGAAGGCCGACAGAAGGTCGTAGTGGTCGTCCCCATCCCTGTCGTAACGGTTGGAACTGCGCTGAGCCGCCGCCTCGGCATCCTCCATGGTCAAAGTGCGGACTCCGTCGGGATCGAACTTTGCCGCGAGCATGCACAGCTCCAAAGCGTTCAGCGCCTTGCGCGCGTCTCCGGAGCAGTTATGCGCTATGTGCCTGAGCACGCCGTCCTCCAGCCTGAGCACGGTGTTCTCTTCGTCACGCAGCCGCGTCACGGCGTTTTCGAGCGCACGCTCGAGGTCCTCCGGCTGCAGCGGTTTGAATTCAAACACCGTGCTACGCGAAAGGATGGCGTTGTAAACGTAAAAATAAGGATTTTCCGTAGTTGACGCCACCAGCGTGACCCTGCCGTCCTCTATGAATTCGAGCAGTGTCTGCTGCTGCTTTTTATTGAGATACTGGATCTCATCCAGATAAAGAAGCACGCCCGACAGAGCGTCTATGCCCTCTGTCGAGGCGATGACTTCTTTTATGTCCGCGGTCGAGGCCGAGGTGCCGTTAAGATGACAAAGTTTTTTCCCCGCCTTTGCGGCCAATATCCTCGCCACCGTCGTCTTTCCCGTGCCCGACGGGCCGAAGAATATCATATTCGTAAGCTCGCCCGACTCGGCTATCCGCGAAAGTATCTTGCCCGGGCCGAGTATGTGCTGCTGCCCGCAGACCTCCGAAAGATCACGCGGACGCAGGCGCGCCGCCAAAGGTGAATTCATGACGCCTCCACCTCGTCCGGTGCAGCGGGCTCCGTTTTCACGGGAAACGAGCAAAACGATCTGTCAAGCGCAAAATACGCCACGACAGCAAGGGCAATAAATGCCGCGCCTCCGATATATCCCACCGGCATAGGACCTACGAACGGGTCGTAACTGCCGCCCTTGACAAAATAGACCGAAGCACCGGAAACGGCATTCAGCGCGCCATGCGCCAACGCGGCCGGCCAAACGCTCCCGACTTTAAATGTGAGCCATGTCAGCAGGCAGCCCACTACCGTGCAGAAACAGCACATTGCCAGGATCCCCAGCCAGGGGAACCCCGCATAGTCAAGGCCGTAATTGTGCCCCATCGCGGTTATCGGCGCGTGCCACAGCCCCCATATCACTCCGCCGACGATCACCGCGCCTTTGGGTCCGACCCGTTCGCAGAGCTTCGGCATCATGTAGCCGCGCCAGCCCATTTCCTCTCCAAATGCGAATATCATGTTGAAAAACGGCGCCAGAGTCATCGCCAGCAGCATCTGCCCGAACAGGGCAAGACGCGCCGTGCCGCCGTCCACTGCCTGCCCCGCGGCCTGCGCCTGTTTTACCACCATATCCGTATAATACCCCATCGACGCATCGAAGCTCTCCGGATGTACGGCGAAGAACAGCGCGGCCCCGGCCGCCGAAAGCACTGCCGGCCCGAACAAAGCGACAAGATACCACTTGACGTTGCCCCTGATATTCGGCCTGACCGGCAGGAGCGAAAATTTGTCCCTGAATATCGCGCAGGTGACGGCAACGCCGATAAGCGGCACGAACATCACCAGGGCGACTACGACCTGCGAGACGCTGGACGCGCCCATAAGCGTCAGCGTGTCTGAGAACGCCATCAGCGTGAACTCGCAGGCGTATGTTACAGCAAACGTTATCCCCAGGTAAACGAAAAGGCGTTTCATATCGTCCTCCGTCATTCATAGAGCGGAAATCTTCCGCACAGCCCTTCCACAGTCTCAAGCACCTCGCCGCGGCTGCCCTCGAAATCCACCGCCGTTTTGCAGATGCAATCCGCCACCGCGTCCATCTCGGCACCGCCGAAACCTCTCGTGGTCACCGCCGGCGTGCCGAGCCGCAGCCCGCTCGTAATAAACGGAGACTCCGGATCTCCGGGGATCATGTTCTTATTGGCCGTTATGCGCACGTCGTCGAGCCTGTGCTCCAGCTCTTTGCCGGTCACTCCAGTTCCGCGCAGATCGAGCATCATAAGATGGTTGTCCGTCCCGCCGGAAACGAGCTTCATCCCCCTGTTCATCAGCCCGTCGGCGAGCGCTTTCGCGTTGTCGATTATGCGCTGCTGATACACCTTGAATTCGGGACGCAGCGCCTCTCCGAAACAAACGGCCTTCGCGGCGATGATATGCTCAAGCGGCCCGCCCTGTGTTCCCGGGAAGATGGCTTTGTCCACTTTCTTCGCCATGTCCTCCCTGCACAGTATCAGCCCGCCGCGTGGGCCCCTAAGCGTCTTGTGCGTCGTACTGGTCACTATGTCGGCATACGGCACCGGCGACATGTGCAGTCCGGCCGCCACCAGCCCCGCTATATGCGCCATGTCCACCATAAGATACGCGCCGACTTCATCAGCTATCTCACGGAATTTTTTGAAATCTATGGCGCGGGGATATGCGGAAGCTCCCGCCACTATGAGCTTGGGAGAGCACTTTTTGGCAATATCCCTCACCTGGTCGTAATCTATCGTCCCGGTGTCCTCCCTGACGCCGTAAGGTACGAATTTATAGTTTATACCGGAATAATTTACCGGACTCCCGTGCGTAAGATGTCCGCCCATCGAGAGGTCCATGCCCATGATGGTATCGCCTATTTCAGCCACGGCAAAATAAGCGGCCAAATTCGCCTGCGCCCCGGAATGCGGCTGCACATTGGCGTGCTCCGCGCCGAAGAGCCGGCACACCCTGTCCCTCGCGATGTTTTCCACTTCATCAACGCACGCGCACCCTCCATAATATCTGTGCCCGGGGTACCCCTCCGCATATTTGTTGGTCAGCACAGTGCCCATGGCGGCCAGCACGGCCGGAGACACGAAATTCTCCGACGCTATCAGCTCGATGTTGCGACGCTGACGCTCCAGCTCCCCCTCCATCGCTCCGGCAAGCTCCGGATCCGTGTCCTTCAAAAAACCTATTGTGTCCATCATGTTTTCATACATTTATCCCATCTCCTCACGAGCGGTCATTCATTTTGATATTATAGCGCATATGGTCTTCAAGAGCAAGCAGTTTTGTTTTTGCAGGGCGAGTATGCGCATATCCGCCTGATTTGCGTAAATTAATGCTTTTTTTTGAGATTTTACTGTGCTATAATAATTAAAATCAATAAAATAATGAGGATATGTGACAATGAAAATCAAAAGAATCTCTTTACTCGTGATCTCTGCGGCCATGGCTGCCGTAATGACGGCCTGTTCTGCCGGGACCTCATCAAGTTCGAGCTCATCGTCCGGGTCGTCGGAATCATCATCGCCCGAGTCGGGGACAGAATCCACCGTCTCTCTCTCAAGCGTGGAATCCGAGTCGGATTATGAAAAAGCTGAGTTTTCATCGCTGAAGGTCGTGAATGACCTCGGTTTCACCGTGACCGGCCTCTATCTCTCCCCTTCGCACTCAAAGACCTGGGAGGAAAACGTGCTGGGCGACAAGACCCTGCCCACCGGTTATTCTATAGACGTAAGTTTTCCCGACGGCGAAAACGCCCGGTATTGGGACATCCGCGTGGTTGGCGAGGGCAAGCAGGACGTTGTTTGGTACGAGTTCGATCTGCTCACCGTCGGGACTGTTGATCTTGTTGTTTCAAACGGCGAGATGACTGCCGAAACATATGACAGATAATCTCTCCGATATATTTTAGATCGCAACGGAGGGGCAGAATTGAGCAGCATAAAGTATGTCTTTGTTATCAATCCTCACGCCGGGAAGGGCGGATTTGCCGAAACGCTCGTGAAAGATCTGCGTTCTTTCTTTTCCAGGCGCAGCACGGAGTTCGACATACATCTTACGACGGGCGCCGGCGACGCCATAGTTTTTGCCAACCATTATCCCATAACCGACGAGCAGGAGGTCTGCTTTGTCGCCTGCGGCGGCGACGGCACCTTTAACGAGGTCGTCAACGGAGCTTTCGGGCGTGAAAACGCCTCGTTCGCCATAATGCCGTGGGGCTCCGGCAACGACTACATAAAAAGCCTCGGCGGCAAACCGGACGACTATCTCGATCTGCAGAGGCTGCTGGACGGGCAAAAACGCATGCTCGACGTCATCGACTGCGGAGGGCGGTTCTGCGCCAACCTCTGCAACATAGGCATCGATTCGATAATATGCGAGCGCATGGCCAAATTCAAAAAATTGCCCGGCGTCTCCGGCCCGATGGCCTACAATATGTCCACGTTCTTTTCCGTCCTCGGCAAACTCGGCGTCCCGATGAAGCTCACCTTCGACGACGGCGAGGTTGTAAACGATGAGTTCACTCTGACCGCTTTCGGCAACGGCAATTGCTACGGCGGCGGTTATTACCCCACCCCCGATGCCAAACCCGACGACGGCATACTCGACTTCTGCGGCGTGAAAAAGATAGGGTTGCTCTCCGTTTCAAAGCTGATAGGCTCCTACAAAGCCGGCAAGCATGTGAACGATCCGAATTTCAAGGGCCTGCTCATCATGAAACGCTGCCGGAGCGTAAACGTGGAAAGCACCACACAAATGGTGGTCTGCATAGACGGCGAGATATTCCGCGAGCGGTCTCTCGCGATAAGGCTGCTCCCGGCCGCTCTGCCTGTGCGCGTTCCCAAATTCGACTGATCATCTTTTAGCGGGGTGAGAACTTGTCTGGCGTAAAAGATTTTCTGAAACGCAAGGACATCGAGATCTCTCTGAAACGGTACGGGATAGACGCCCTTGCCGCGATGGCGCAGGGGCTTTTCTGTTCGCTCCTCGTCGGCACGATATTAAATACCATCGGCACACAGTTTCATGTCGGCTTCCTGACGGCAAAGCTCCTCACCATCGGCGAGACCGGTTATACGATAGGGGGATTCGCCTCCGCGATGGTGGGGCCCGCGATGGCCGTGGCCATAGGTCTTGCGCTGCACGCCCCCGGGCTGGTGCTTTTTTCTCTCGTTCCGGTCGGCTTTGCGGCAAACGCCATGGGCGGAGCCGGCGGCCCGCTGGCTGTACTCGTGGCTGCGGTGGTCGCGGCCGAGTGCGGAAAAGCGGTCTATAAAGAGACGAAAGTGGACATCCTCGTGACGCCCATCGTGACGATCCTGTCCGGGATAGGTCTTTCCGCTCTTGTGGCGGCGCCGATAGGATACGCAGCTTCTTCAGTCGGCGGCTTCATTATGTGGGCCACGAAACTGAAACCGTTTTTGATGGGCGTGATCCTCTCCGTAGTGGTCGGCGTCGCACTGACGCTGCCCATCTCCTCTGCAGCCATATGCGCGGCTCTCTCGCTGACGGGGCTGGCCGGCGGCGCGGCGCTTGCGGGCTGCTGCGCCAACATGGTGGGGTTCGCCGTCATTTCTTTCCGCGAAAACGGCTGGGGCGGGCTCGTGTCACAGGGGCTCGGCACCTCCATGCTGCAGATGGGCAACATCGTAAAGAATCCGAAGATATGGATACCCGCCATAGTAACGAGCGCGATCACCGGGCCGATATCCACCTGCGTCTTCAAGCTCGAAATGAATGGCGCGGCCGTCAACTCCGGCATGGGCACCTGCGGGCTCTGCGGGCCCATCGGCGTATGGACGGGCTGGGTATCCCCCAGTGAGAGTGCCATCGCAAACGGTGCGGCCGCGATAACGCCCACCGCTTTCGACTGGCTCGGGCTCGTACTGATCTGCTTTGTGCTGCCCGGTGTCATCTGCTGGGCACTCGGACTGCTCTGCCGCAAACTCGGCTGGATAAAAGACGGCGACCTGAAGCTCGACTGAGCTGTTCCGCATAAATAAAAAAGACCCCCGCATCTCTGCGGGGATCTTTTTTTATTTGCCCACGCAAAAGCGTGAAAAGACCTGATCTATCACTGCGTCCGACGCCTTCTCGCCCGTCAGTTCGCAGAGCGCATCCAAGGCCGACTCAACGCACACGCTGACCGCGTCGAGCGTCATCCCCGCCGCAATGGCGGAAAGCGCGTCATCCACCGCCGCAAGCCCTCTGCGCGCACAATCGAGCTGACGTTCGTTCGCCATCAGCGGCGCGGTCGGGTCGTAATCGGCGACGCGCAGCACCCTTTCGAGCGCGGCCCTGAATTCGTCGATGCCGCTGCCCTCCGTAGCCGAAAGGCGCACGCACTCAGGCATCCGCTCCTCTATATACTTCACGTCTGCCACAGGCGGAAGATCCGACTTGTTGAGCACGGCAACGGACGGCCTGCCCGATATGCGTTCTATGAGCGCCCTGTCGTTATCGTCCAGCTCAAGGCTCGTGTCGAACACAGCCAGCACCACATCGCAGCGTTCCAGCGCGTCCGACGCCATATCCACGCCTATGCGCTCCACAGGGTCCTGCGTCTCGTGCAGACCGGCGGTATCGAACAGCCTGACCGGTATGTCCCCTATGAGCACGCTCTCCTCCACGATGTCACGCGTAGTCCCGGCTATCTCCGTCACTATACTGCGTTCACAGCCCGTCAGCAGATTCATCAGGGTGGACTTTCCCACGTTCGGCTTGCCGGCTATGACCGCGGCCGCGCCCTCACGCACTATCCTTCCGGCGTCATACCCGTCAATGAGCTTTTTGAGCACGGAACGCGACGAGCTGAGCACGCATCTCATCTGTTCCGGAGAGAGCTCCGGAACATCCTCCTCCGGAAAATCCGCCCACGCTGCAAAATGGCTTTGCAGGGCCGTAAGCTCCCCCGCGACAGCGGTTATTTTTTTATACAGCGCCCCATCTTTCATATTCAGCGCCGCTTTACCCGCCTGCTCGGAACGCGACGAGATTATATCCATGACTGCTTCCGCCTGAGTCAGCGTCATTTTCCCATTTATAAAAGCCCGGCGTGTGAATTCGCCCGGGCCCGCCGGCTTCGCGCCGCACGACAACGCCGACCTGAGCACGCGCCGCAGAACATTGGGCCCACCATGGCACGAAAACTCCACCGTGTCTTCACCGGTATAGCTGTGCGGAGAGACGAACACCGTCGCCACCGCCTCGTCTATATCCCCGTCGCCGTCGTACACGCGGCCGTAGGCGCAGCGGTATCCCCCCAGCTCGGCGAGGCTCTCTTTCCCCACGGGTCTGAACATCGCATCCCCGACCGCAATGGCGTCCTCTCCCGCTATCCTGACCACACCGAGGCCCGACGCGGCCAGCGGCGTGCTTATCGCTGCTATCGTACTCAACAAAGGCACTTCCTTCCGTGCTTGGCTGTTCTTTCAAAATGATACCACTAAATACGAAAAGGTCAACAAAAAAGGGCGCCCACAAAGGACGCCCCGATACGCATGCACCGTCACACTTTTTTTACGAGCAGATGGCACAGCCCGCCGAGACCATAGGGGCAATCCATCGTCTTGCGCGGCTTGAAGCCCATGCTGTCATACAGCTTACGGGCGCGGGGATTGAAGTCGTTGACAACGATGCCCAGCTCGTGATAACCAAGGCAAGTGGCCACGGCGATATAAAACTGCAGCAGCTCGCGTCCGACGCCCTTGCCGCGGAAGTTATCCTTTACACCGAGAAGCGTCACATCCGGCATACCGAACATGCCGTCCATTTTTATGCTTATGTACCCGGCCACCTCTCCCGACGGAGTCGTGGCCGCAAAAGCCTCGTTAGCGGAGAGAGCTTTTTCGATCCAGCCGTAAAGCGTCTCGCCATAATGCTTGATGAGCGTGCTGTTGTCGAAAACGGCTTTGTACTCTTCCAGCTTTGCAGGGTCAGCATGCGCTATCGTGATGCCGTTCATCTTTTTCTCTCCTTATATTTTATCGTTTATGCGGGATTTCCTCATCAGCAGATAAACGCTGTGCGTCGGATCGAGCGCCTCCGGGAACGTGGTGAACTTCTCAAACCCCATCGCCGTATAAAGGAGCCGCGCGCGGGGATTGAAATCATTTACCGCGATGAACGAACGGTCTATCCCCTTCGCCTCGTATGTATCTATGAAATAACGGATGAGCTTCTCTCCGACGCCCTTGTTCCTATAGTCCGAACGCACCCCGAGAAGCGCGATATAAGGCAGACCGGCGTACATGCTGGTCATCTGCATTATCATGATGCCGACAGCTTCGCCGTCCCTGGCCTCGGCCACCATGAGCTCTCCGCTCTCCATGCCGCCGTCGAGCCAATCATACAACATCTGCCCGTAGTGTCTGAACAGCGAACTGCCGTCGAACACGCGCCTGTAATCGCTCATCCTCGATGGATCAGCCTTAACGACCGAAATGTCGTGCAAAGCCATTTGACCGCCTCCGCCCACATACACATATCCATACATAGAATACTCTCAAAATGCACTAAAGTCAAGAAAATATGAGGGCGTCAATCATAAAAAATGACATGATACGCTCCCGTTGGGATTGACAGTGACGCCTCTCCGGACTATACTGTATATGTAATATTTTGCGTTTACGGAGGATCTACGATGGCGTATAATGTGAACATTGTAAAAGGCGATCCCTCTCGTTTTGAAGAGTATTCTGCGATATTCGACAGCAGCTCGCTGTATGAGCACTATTTCAAGGACACGGACACTCTGGCTCAGTGGGTCAAGCCCGCCTTGGAAAAAGGTCAGGTCTGGATAGCTGAGTCCGCTGACGGCGAGCCCGTCGGCCTGATGGTCATGACGATGGACGGCATGTTTGGTGAACTGCCCTACCTTGCGCTCCTCGGCGTGAAGGAAGGTTTCCGCAGCAAGGGCATCGGCGAAACGCTGATACAGTTCTTCTTCGGCGTCTGCAAGGGTATGGGCTTTGACAAGGCATTCATAGCTACGTCCGACTTCAACGTGCGCGCAAAGCAGCTCTATCAGCGTCTCGGTTTCAAGAAGATACTCGTAGTGCCCGACCTGCTGAAAAAGGGCATCGCGGAACAGCTTTTCATGATCGAGCTCAAATAATACGTTCATATAACGATAAAAGTCCCCGTGCATATCCGTTCGATATGTACGGAGGCTTTTTATTGCTATTTTGCTGCGGTCATTTCTCCCACTTGTCGCACAGAGCGGCGAGCTGGTCGGCAAATTTCGCAAGCTCTTTGTTCGCCAGACCGCGGTTGCTCTCCACGACCTGGGCCAAACGCTTCTGCAGTTCAAGCAGCCGCGTAAAGACTGTGGATACCGCAGAAACTTTCTTCTCCGACCTCTGCACCGGGCCGAACGCGACCTGGGCATCCGCCGAGAGATCCCAACCGTCGCCGCTGAAAGGCGCCACAGCCGTTATATGCTCCTCCTCGTTCAAGCGGCGGGTGAACTCCGTGCAGGCCTCATCCTCGCCATGTACGACAAAGACGCGCCTCGGCGCCGGAGAGTAGCTGTGTATCCATTTCATCAGCCCTGCGTCGTCGGCGTGACCGCTTATTCCCTGCAGCTGCGCGATCTCGGCATTGACGGCAATGGTCTCTCCGAAGATCTTTACACTTTTTGCCCCCTCCACGAGGGCGCGGCCTGTCGTGCCCTCCGCCTGATAACCTACGAAAAGTATCGTATTCTCCGGCTTCCAGAGGTTGTGCTTCAGGTGATGACGTATGCGTCCCGCTTCGCACATCCCGCTTGCCGAGATTATGACCTTCGGCTCCGTTTCAAAGTTTATCTGTTTGGATTCCTCGCTCGTCACGGAGAGCTCCAGTCCGTCGAACGCCAGCGGGTTCACGCCGCTTTTTACGAGCGCGAGCATCTCGTCGTCATAACATTCGTAGCCTTCCTGAGTGAATATCTGAGTGGCCTCCACCGCGAGCGGGCTGTCCACTATCACGCGAAAACCGTCGTGCCCGTGCACAAGGCGTTTCTGTTTTATCTCACGCAGAAAATACAGCATCTCCTGCGTCCTGCCTACGGCAAAGGACGGGATAACGAGCGTGCCGCCCCTGTCGAAAGTGCGCTGCAGCACCTTGGTGAGCTCCGCGACATAGTCCGGATCCTCGCCGTGCAGCCGCTGTGCATATGTCGATTCCATCACTACGTAATCGGCGTGCGTAAGATAATGCGGGTCGCGAAGTATGGGCTTGTCAGACGCCCCGATATCTCCGGAGAACACTATTACGGTGGCTTTGCCGTCCTCGGTGACCGTGACCTCTATCGACGCCGAACCGAGAAGATGGCCCGCGTCCACGAAACGAACGCTTATTCCGGGAAATATTTCATTTACGCTGTCGTACCGGCACGGGGAAAAGAGCTTTATCGCGGCCTCTGCGTCGTCCACTGTATAGAGCGGCTTATATTCGTCCTGTCCGGCACGCCTGCCCTTTCTGTTGCGCCACTCCGCCTCAAACTCCTGTATGTGCGCCGAATCCCTCAGCATTATGCCGCACAGGGCGGCCGTAAGGTTCGTAGCGTATATCTGATTCTTATATCCGTTCGCCGCCAGCAAAGGGAGCAGGCCCGAATGATCTATGTGTGCGTGCGTCAGTAAAACCGCGTCCAATTCGCCGGGTGCGTATGGCGGCTCCACGTTCTCGTACACGTCCGGGCCCTGTTCCATACCGCGGTCTATCATTATTTTCTTCCCGCACGCCTCAAGCAGAAAACAACTGCCGGTCACCTCGTGCGTAGCACCGTAAAATGAAAGCTTCATTTGTTCTCCAATCGATCTATATATTTATTTTTTCCCAGTCTATCGCCTGCTCCAACACTTTGCAGAGCTGTGTCAGTCCCACCATATCCGCATCGTCGAAACGCGCGAGCACGGGGCTGTCTATGTCGAGCACGGCCTTAACTTTCCCATTCGAACGCACCGGGACCACGATCTCAGAATTGGACTTCTCATCGCAGGCAATGTGCCCCGGAAACTCATGCACATTTTTAACGAGCTGCGCGCTACCGGACGCGGCGGCTGTTCCGCACACGCCCCTCCCGAACGGTATCGTTATGCAGGCAGGCCCGCCCTGAAACGGCCCGAGCACCAGCGCGCCGTCCGCCGCAAGGTAGAACCCCGCCCAATTGATATTTTCCAATGCGCCGTATATCAGCGCGGAAGCGTTGGCGAGATCCGGCAGAAAACGCCTCTCTCCCTCCGTCAGCGCGCCGAGCTGTGAGCACATGAGGCCGTACATCTCGCCCTTGTCTTCCGGATAGCTCTCGTCAAACCTGAACATCGCGGCTCACCTCACCTTTCGGACATCAGATCGGGTCGCCGTTCCTGTAGTCTTCCTCTATGGTATTGCGGCGCTCTATGTATTCATCCCGCTCCATCATGCCGTTACTATAAAGGTTTTTAAGCTGATCGAGCTTGAAATTCAGTACTTCCTGCCTGTCGCCCATATGTATTTCGTGGACTTCCCGCGAATACTTCTGTTCGCCGTTTCTCACATACAGGTTCGGATCTCTGCCCTCTGTATGAAACAGGTTTCCCGGATTTATCTTCCCGTTCCCCTGTCCTGAGGCCGGCCTTGTCGCTCTTATGACCACCACAAGGATCACGATAATGATAGGCAACGCCATAGATAGGATCGTTGTTAAAAACTCAGCGGAACTGTCCATATGATCACCTCGTGAGTATTATACCACACGGGATTCCCCAATAAAAGCCTGTCTTTGGGTTTTGTGCCGGGCAAAAAACTTCGGAAATTTTCACATACGTCTTGAATTTAACGAAACGCCATGTTATAATAATCAAGCTGACTTTTGGGGGCGTAGCTCAGCTGGGAGAGCGTACGGTTCGCATCCGTAAGGTCGAGAGTTCGATCCTCTTCGTCTCCACCAAACGAAAAGCCGCATTGATGAGCCGCAAATGGCTTATTGATGCGGCTTTTCTTGTGTTTGGAAACGTTTGAAAGTATTAATAAGCGTGCACCAGAACAGTGTAGTAACCGTGTAATTGGGCAAAATTGTGAGTAATCGTGTAGTGATTTCATCTGCGGCTTTAGGCTCTCGCGCCGGCTTGGCGCCTTTTGCGGCCAGACGAATCGGCATGTCTTCTGATGCCGTCAACATGCGCGAGCCGCGCCCCTCATATCAGAAAACCACGCTTCACTTTTTGTTCGCAGAGTGGTAGACTGATGCCATACCATGAAAGGCGGCGAACAGTAAAATGACGGATGGCGAAAACTACCCGGGCGGCGGTCTTTCTCAGGAGGTGCCGCTCCTCACGATAGGCGAGCTTGCCAAAGCCTTCGACCTGCACCCGCAGACCTTGCGCTACTACGACGAGGAGGGCCTCATCGAACCCGCGCGTTTTGGTGACGGAGGACGCAGAAAATACTCGTATTACGACATGTATCGCGTGATGCTGCGCCGGCAGCAGAAAAACATGGGCGGCAACGTGCGCGAATCAGGCGACATCTTCCACTGCTGCAGCCTTGAGAAATACCTCCGTTTTGTCGACCGCTGCCAGCGTCGGACGGAGGCCGAAAAGCAGCGCCTTGAGATACGGGAACGCGGCATATGCAGACTCCGCCGCGGCATGGACAGGATAGCCACTTGCCTCGGGCGCTGCGTTTACGACGAGAGGCCGGACATGTGGCGCGTACCCCACATCGTCGATAAAAAGCTCGTTCAGGACGAAAGCTCAAACCAGGCCCGAAAAATACTGGCCGACACTGCTCCTCTATGTAGCTTTTCCTTTGAGTTCGATCCCGAAAACACCGCTGCACCCGATTACTACCGCTGGGACGTGGCCGCAAACGGCGGCGACGCCGAGCTCGCAGGCCTTGACAAGGTTCCCGGCGCCATATTTGTCCCGGGAAAGCTCTGCCTTTACACGATATTCCGCATGACCGGCAGAGAGGCCGTCACCGTCGCCCAAATAAAATACGCCCTCGACTTCATCCGCTCCAACCGGCTGCGCGCCTGCGGAAAGATATACGGCAATGTTATCGTAGAATTCACGGATTTCGACGGCCTCACGGAGCGATATTTCGAAGCCTGGATAGCCGTCGAGGACGACGACTGAGGCGCCAAAAGCTACAGTTACTGTAAGAAACGGCTCTTTTCCGTTGGGAGAAGAGCCGTTTTTGACGTTTTTTCATTCCTGCAAATCAGTTTCGCAGAGGATAACCTTATATTTTGCGCTTTTAAATAGCGAAAAAAGTATCGAAAGGGGCTTGATTCTACAGTAGCTTTAGGTTTTATAATCCGTTTCGGACGTCTAAGAAAGAGTAAGGACGGTAAAAACGGATGAACAAAGAAAAGACTGTAAACAGATGGCTCGTGCTGACCGCGGGATTCATTTTCAACTTCTGCCTTTCCGGCACCAGCGCGTTCTCCATCTTCGTCAGCCCGGTGATGGAACTCACCGGCTGGAGCCAGGGCTCAGTGACGCTCGCCTACACTATATACAACATCATGGTGTGCCTTATAGGCATCGTCGTTGGAGCGCTGCTCGGCAAGATCAAAGTGCGCCCGCTCATGTATTTCGGGTCGCTGCTGTTTGGCCTCGGTTGGGTGATAACCGGGTTCGCAAGCGAGCTGTGGATGTTCTACCTCGGGTTCGGCGTAATAGCCGGTGCCGGCGGCGGCTGCCTCTACAACTTTTCCGTCACCAACACGACGAAATGGTTCCCCGATAAGCGCGGCTTTGTCTCCGGCCTGTTGCTCGGAGGCTCCGCCATCGGCCCGGTATTCTGCGCGCCCGTGGCCAATGCGGTGCTCTCCGGCGTCGGCGTGCTCACGGCATACAAAGTCATGGGCATCATATATCTTCTGCTGATGTGCCTCGTCGCTTGGATGGTCCATGTGCCGCCAGAGGGCTTCATTCCCGAGGGATGGACGCCTCCGAGCGCTTCCCCAGCCTCCGCCGCGTCCGCCGGAGTCGACTGGAAAGGTATGCTCCGCTCCCCTGTTTTCTATATCTTGTACCTGTTGTTTGCCTTCGCCTGCACCCCCACGATGATGATGCTCGGGTGCGTCGCGAAGATCGGTCAGGAGCAGGCGGCGATGACCGCAGCTCAGGCGGCGCTCTCCGTCAGCCTGCTCTCGGTCTCCAATTTCTGCGGACGCCTGTTCTTCGGCACCATTTCCGACAAGCTCGGCCGGTACAAGACGCTGATGATCGCGCTTGCCATCAACTTCGCCGCCATACTCGCGCTGTCGCAGATGACGGGCGCGCTGCCTTTCATGATATTCATGTGCCTCATTGGGGCCTGCGGCGGCGCGCTGCTCGTCATGTTCCCGCCCATAACCGCCGAGCAGTTCGGCGCGAAATATGTGGGGCTCAACTACTCGATCATGTTCAGCGCATATTCCGTCGCTTCGCTTGTCGGCCCGCAGATAGTGGCGCATTTCAAAGAGTCCACAGGCGCGTATACCGGCGCGCTCATCACCGCCGCTGTTTTTACGGCGATCGCCTGCGCGCTCCTGTTCATCGTAATGCGCTGCGGCAAAGCTGCGCGCTGAATTTATACTCAATATATTAATTGGAGGTATCGTCATGGATATGCAAGACAAAGTAGTAATAGTCACGGGTTCGGCGTCCGGGATGGGCGTCGCGGAAGTAAAACTGTTCGCCAATGATGGCGCCAAGGTCGTGGTAGCCGACGTCAACAAAGCGGGAGCTTTCGCCGTAGCACAGGAGATAAACGCTGCCGGCGGCATCGCCATGGGCTGCGGTGTGGACCTCACCAACGCCGACGACCTTCGCCATATGGTCGATGAGGTCATGGAAAAATTCGGCAGGATCGACGTGCTCGTAAACAACGCCGGCGTTTTCGACAAGTACACGACGCTGCTTGACACCACGGACGAACAGTGGGATTTCATCTACAACATCAACGTCAAATCCGTGTTCCGCCTCTGCCGTCTCGTGCTGCCCCAGATGATCGAACGCGGGAGCGGCGCCATCGTCAACATCGCCTCTATCGCCGGCCTCGTGGCCAAAAAAGGCGGCGCGGCGTACACTTCCTCCAAACACGCCGTCATCGGGCTGACAAAGCATCTCTCTTCCGAGTACGCAAAGGACGGCATCAAGATAAACGCGGTGTGCCCCGGCACCATCGTGACCCCGCTCATCAAGGACGTGGCCGACAGCATCCCCAAGGATAACGTCCCCATGCGCCGCTTCGGCACCCCCGAAGAGGTGGCACAGCTCGTGGAATTCCTCGCCAGCGACGAGGCGGACTTTATGAACGGCTCCATAATCCCAATAGACGGCGGATACACCATACAGTGACAAACCGCGTTGAACGCGGAAGAAGTATTGTCTCTACTCACCTGACGGAAACGCGCGCTGCGCGCTCCAATATCTTTACCACCACACCGCCAAAGGCGCGACAAAGCTCTGTGCTCTGCCGCGCCTTTGGCGTTTCAACGTTTACATTCATTTCACAATTTTGATATTGACAGCACGTGTTATACGTGTATAATATAGCTGTAGGAAAGAAAAGAAGTTAACAAAGGGGGCCATGAATTGATCGTATTCTACCCTGCGGTAATCGGCCGCGACAGAGAGGAATGGACGGTCACGCTGACCGACGTCCCCTGCGGCACGGCACGCGGAGCAGATATGGCGGCGGCGTGGCGCCTCGCCCATGACGGCGCGCTGCTGGAGCTTGAAAATGCGGCTGAAAACGGTCCGCTCCCTCCTGCCACAGACATTGAGAAGCTGGCGTGCCCGCACGGATGCCGCGTGGCGCTGATGGAGTTCGAGCTCGCGCCGAAGCCGCCCAAGCGCGATGAGCGAGCCATAAAAAAGACGCTCACGCTCCCTGCCTGGCTGAACGAACAGGCGGAAAAAAATCATATCAATTTTTCCAGCGTATTGAAAAGCGCGCTGCTTGAAAGACTGGGGCTGACCGACGAGGTCACGTCCGAAAAAAAGAGAGGAGATAAAACTATGGAGATCTCGCTTTACATGATCCAAAAACCCGGCGAGGGCAACAGCAAACACTTTTGGAGCTTTGAGCCCATGAAGATCGGCGCTTCCTCCGACGAGCCTCATTCCCGTGATTTCATCCTTCCGGAGGGATTCACGATAGCTGACGACGGCTTCGGCGGAAAGGCGGCTTTCCAAGGCGAACGCGCCTACATGCTCTGCACTCGCGGCAACCTGCCCGTGCTGGCCGGCGGCGGCGAGGAGATACCTCTGCATCCGGCTGCCTGCTCCAAGAGATGAGCGGGGCCTCTCCGATAAAGATCGTCCTGGCGGCGCTCGATTCGCAATATATCCACTCCTCCCTGTCGCCGTGGTGCCTGCTGGCCGGACTGAGGGCGTACTGCCGGGTCCCGTTCAGCGCGAAAGTGATCGAGGGCAGCGTCAACGAACCCGCAGAAATGTTTGTAAACGCCATAATTGCCGAAAAGCCGGATATTGCCGGCTTTTCATGTTATATCTGGAACATTTCGTCGATGTGCCGCGCCGCCCAGGCCGTAAAGGCCGTGTTTCCCGACTGCCGGATCGTTTTCGGCGGGCCGGAGGTGTCGTACCGTGCGCGCGGGTTCCTGGCGGAAAGCCCATGGTGCGATCATGTGCTGTCCGGAGAGGGAGAGCTGCCTATTGCTCTCCTGACTGAGGCCATCTACGGAAGCACCCCGCTTTCACGGGTGCCCGGGCTCTCATACCGAGACGGCGACGGCATCGTCGAGGGCCTGCCGTACATATCTGACGAAACTCCCCCTTCGCCGTACTGTCCTGAATACTTTGCTGCGCTCGGCGGCAGGTTCGCTTACCTTGAAACGAGCCGCGGCTGCCCGTTCTCCTGCGCTTTCTGTCTGTCGGGACGGGAGGGCGGCGTGCGCTTCTTCCCCGTCGAGCGAGCAAAAAGCGAAATGCTCGCCTTGGCCGGCAGCCGTGCGCGCGCCGTCAAGTTCGTAGACAGGACGTTCAACGCCGACAGGGCGCGGGCACGGGAGATATTTTCGTTCATCATAGACAACTACGGCAGCGCCATCCCCGCGGGAACGAGGTTCCACTTCGAAATAGGCGGAGACCTGCTGGACGACGAGACCCTCTCCCTGCTCACTAGGGCTCCAAAAGGCTCCATGCAGCTCGAGATAGGTCTGCAGAGCTTCAATCCGCAGACGCTCTCCGCCGTATGCCGCAAGACCGACACGGATAAACTGGCCGAGAACATCCGGGCCGTGCTCGCACCGGGAAACATACATGTGCACATAGACCTCATCGCCGGACTGCCGTATGAGGATCTGGAGAGCTTCAGGGACAGCTTTCGGAAAGCCTTCGCACTCCGTCCGCACATGCTGCAGCTCGGCTTTTTGAAACTGCTGTACGGAGCTCCCATGCGGGAAAACGCCCGTGACTACCCGTGCGAATTTTCCGGAGATCCGCCTTACGAGGTGACCTCCACGCCGTGGCTCACGCCGGACGACATAAAAGAGCTGCATGCCGTGGACGCCGCCCTGGGGCGCATTTACAACAGCGGGCGGTTCAAGCGTTCGCTCGAATACATCCTCTCGGCATCCGGCTGCGATTGCTACGGTTTCTTCCGCGGAGCCGGTCTTTTGCTGTCCGACAACGCACCCCGCCTCTCGCTCGACGGCTTTACCGAACTCATGTTCGGATATGCCCGTTCTCTGCCCGGTGTGGATCGTGTGCGTCTGCGTGACATGATGGCGCTCGACAGGCTAGCCACGAACTCGAGCTCGTCAATGCCCGCCGTGCTCAGAGTGGAGGACCGCCGTTTGCGCGAGACGCGCGCCGCGCTCGAGTCCGGCCCCGACCACCGCCCCGAAAACGTGAGACGCGGCGTCGTCTGGCTTTACAGCGAAGGGCGCGCCGCCTACTGCGACTACATTTCCGCCGACCCGATAACCGGCGAGTACGCGCTCAAATACACCCGATAAAAAACCGCCCTCCGGCGGTTTTTTTGTTATATACGGATCTTTTTACCGGTAAAAACGCGCTGAGATCAAATCCCACGGCGAAACCTTCGACAGGGAAAAAGTGACGCTCCGGCCCGAAAAACGTTCCGACAGCGGATATGTTTCTCCGTTGTAGATCAGCGTGTGGCCGCTCTCCGTGCCCGCTATGTAGTACAGCTCCGTCTGCGGCTCCCCCTCGAACAGGAGCACGAGCCAGCCGTCCTCCTCACCGAAGCCGACAGAGTTCTCCATCCCATCCGGCATACCCGCGCCGAAATTCTCGAACATTCCCTTTATGAGCCTGAACGACTCTCCGTCCTGCGCGAATTCATACATCTCTCTCACCCCGCCTTTGTTTACGGAGTGCGTATAATCCACCTCAAAATCGCCCTTCGGTTCCAAAGCGTAAACGAGCGCGCCGTCCACGCGCACAGCGAACACATCGTCTCCCCTCGGCACGGCCAGGTATACGCCTATCGCCAGGATGAGCGTCACTGCGCCTATTATTCCCTTAAGACGCCCGTCCATCAACTGACGCCCTTCTCACTGTAATATTTTTTCGCCCCGCCGTGTATCGGATCGAACAGGCCGGACAGCGCCCCGCCGATGCTCATTTCCAGCCCTTTAGCATTGGCCGCGCCAAGTTCCGCGAGGTTGTCGTAGATGCCGGCAGTGAACGCGTATGTCTCGTCGTCCGAAAGCCCGCTGCGGCACACGAGCACCGCCGATATGGCCAGCGTCTGCACGTCCGCATCCAAACCATAAGCTGACGCCGGAACGGAACCTATGGTGTAAAACGGGTACTCCGCTATCAGTTTCTGCATCACCGCCGTGTCTATCGACAGTATACGGAGCTTGAGCTGCGCCGTAAGCTGTTCTACAGCCGCATTTGGCGCTCCGGCCGTCACGAACGCGGCGTCCACCGTGCCGTTTTTAAGGCCGGAGACGCTATCTGAAAAGCTCTGATACTTTACAGTTATATCGTCATACGCCAGATCGGACGCCGCCAATATCTGTCTCGCGTTGGCCTCCGTCCCGGAACCCGATGCCCCCACGGACACGCGCTTACCGGACAGATCCGCGATACTCTTGATCTCGCTCGACGCAGGGACCACGATCTGCACGTACTCTTTATACATTGAACACACCGCAGAGATGCCCGACAGTTTTTCCCCGGCAAACAGCTCGCTGCCGTTCAGCGCATACCAGAGGATGTCGTTTTGCACGATGGCAAAGTCCGCCTCTCCCGATGAGATCATTCTAAGGTTTTCTTTGGAGGCACCCGTGGAGACCACCGTCGTATGCGTGTTCGGGACCCGTTTATCCCACAAAGACGCTATCGTCGTTCCGAACGAAAAATAGGTGCCGGTGGTGCCGCCCGTAGCCAGCGTGTACTCCTTCACGCCGGAGCCGCCTTTCGACGAGCACGCGCTCATTAAGACGAGCAGCACCAGTATTACAGAGATCATCCTGATTTTTTTCATCTAACGTTCCTTTCAGACTGTATTGATCAGCCGGCCGCATGGCCAAGCGCATAAAGATACAGGCCGGCCAGAAATTCACGCGCCAACATGTTTGCCGCGACCCTTAAATCGGCCGCGCGCGCACCGCTTGAGGCGATGTCCCCCACGCGACCCGCCATATACCGCGCCAAAGCGCCGCCCTCCGCCATCTTGCCCACTGCGGCCGCCATATCCTCCAGCTGCATACTGGACGACAGCACGTTCTCCACCAGCTCAAGCGGCGTTGTCTCCCTTTTCTCCGCGGCGCATACGGCCTCATCGAACGCCGTCGCCTCCCAGACCTGCGTGGGCGTAACTCCGAACACCTCTCCCGCCGCCTCCGCCGCCGCGGTGACGATCCGGCGCTCAAAGAGGCGTGAACTGATCCCGCGCGATTGCGCGTACAGGCGGAGCGTCTGCTCCCTCATCACCCGTGGCAGCATATCCGCGAAAAGAGCGCCGAACCGGCTGCTGTGGCTCGCGTAAGTCCCGTTTATGAAGGTGTAGGCGCTGCCCTCATAAACTCCGTACGACTTCATGGCGTCGTTCCAGCCCAGCGCCATGTTTCTCACCGCGTTTTGCGGGTCGAACACCATCAGCGGCCCCAGATTCCACCGGCATCTCACTGTGCGCACGGGCACATCCGACTTTACCGGTCTCACGATGCCGACAGCCTGCATATCCACCGCCACGACCTCATCCGCGCCCATGTCCAGCGCAAGCGCGACCGGAACGTTGTCGTTGTACCCGCCGTCTATATAACGCGAGCCGCCCACTTCTCTCGCATCCATAGCCGGATAAAACGCAGAACTCGCCATCAGATAATCCGCAAGCAGGCCCTCCGGGATTTCTTCCATCGTGAGCTCCGCGGGCCGCATGGACGGGTACTCCGTCGCCGATATTCCGAACTGCACTCCGGAGCGCACCCGCGCCTCGTCCACTTTCTCGCGCACTATCCGCTCCAGCGGCGACGGATCCAAATGCTCCACCGCCGTCTTTAAAAAACCGTCCATCACTCGCGAAAGGCTCTTGCTGGCCCTTATCGGTTCCGGTATCGCGGCGGCAGCCTTTTTTTCACTGATGCGCAGCACGTCCTCTGTGGTGAGATACATCCACATGCGTTCCGCGTCCTCGTAGCCGCCCTGCGCCATCATCGCCCCATTCAGAGCGCCGACCGATGAGCCGGTAACTATGCTGTAATCCACGTTCAGCTCCCTGAGCGCGCGCCAGACGCCTATCTCGTACGAACCCTTGGCGCCGCCTCCGCCGAGCACGACCGCACGTTTCATCTGTGTCACCTCCAGCCATATTTATTAATTATATTATATCCGGCTCCTGATTTCAATGCATAGATAAATACCAGGGTCGATTTGTCCGTTGTCAGTGCGCGTCCGTTATGGTATAATATATAATACAAAATGTTTTTTGGGAGGCGCGTCATGAAGCTCGACAAGAACCGCATATATTCAGCTCTGACGGTGACGTTTGCCTCCATCGCATTTTACATGATACTCAAAAATTGGACGGAGTTCTGGGGCGTAATCGGCAACTGCTTCACCGTCATCTCCCCGTTTTTAACGGGCCTTTGCATAGCGTTCGTGCTGGCACAGCCGATGAACCTGATAGAGCGCCGCCTTTTCAAAAAGCTGAACGAGAAGAACTACCCCTTCTGGAACAGAGCGCGCCGGCCCGTCTGCCTTATCCTCACGCTGATACTCGTGTTCGGTCTCATAGCAGTCATCGTGCTGCTCATCGCCCCGCAGGTCAGAGACAGCGCCATACGCCTTTCCAACCAGCTGCCCACATTCATGAGCGCCGCAAGGGACAAGATAAAAGAGTTTGCCGAGAGCTACGGCATCGAGCTCACTTCCCTCGACGACATAGACATCGACTGGAAGAGCATCAGCCAAAAGGCGATAGACTATATCCAGAGCGGTGGCGGCCAGTGGCTCGGCAGCACGATAACGGCGGCTTCCGGATTCTTCAGCCACATGATGAGCGACGCCATGGGCTTCATCTTCGCGATGTACATCCTTTCCACCAAGGAAAAACTCGCAGGCCAGGTCCGGCGCGCGCTTTACGCCTGTTTCAGGAAGGAACGCGTAGAGTCGATGCTGCGGCTGGCCACTCTCGTCAACTCCACTTTCTCCAATTTCGTTGTGGGTCAGTGCGCCGAAGGGCTCATCCTCGGCACTCTCGTATACATCGGCATGACGATACTGGGATTGCCATACGCCGCGATGATCGGCACGCTGCTGGCCTGCACCTCGCTGATACCCATATTCGGCGCGTTCATCGGGACCTGCATAGGCGCTCTGATGATATTTATGGTCGAACCGGTACAGGCGCTGTGGTTCGTGATCTTCATACTTGTGCTGCAGCAGATAGAGGGCAACCTCATATATCCGAGGGTCGTGGGCAAATCCATCGGCCTGCCCGGGATATGGGTGCTCGCCGCCGTAACATTCAGCGGCGCCGTTTTCGGGCCGGGAGCCATGCTCATATCCGTCCCGATCTGCTCTGTATTGTACACTCTTTTCAGAGAATTCGTACATTCCCGCACAAAGGACATGGAAAATCCCTGATAAAGAAGGCGCGGCCCCCTGCGGGCCGCGCCTTCTTGTTTTCATGTCTTTTTTACGAAGCTCTCTCCGCACTTGGGACAGCGTATCTCTATCTTTCCGCGGCCGCGCGGGACCCGTATCTTTTGTGAACACTTCGGGCACTTGAAGCGGCGATATGTCTTTCTCTCCTCAAAGTCGGCGGCAAGGCCGCGCCACCAGTCCCTCACGGCCCAGACCATGTTCATGAATTTGCGGTTCTCCTCATATCTGCGTGAGCAGTTGCGCGACAGCGTGCGAAAGAGCGCCAATCCGAAAAGCACGACCGACAGCAGATAAAGCGGCCAATACCACACAAAGCGGGATACGAGCGAGAGCGCAAGGCCCGTTACCATCATCGTCAGCGAAAGCTGATCCGTACCGTAGCGCCCCATCATGAACCTCTGAAACCAACCCATCGAAAGACCGCCTCTCAAAATATACTGTTGCTATTCTACTATATTCCCGGCATGTTTTCATTAACCAAATATTAAGTTTTGGATAACTCGCCGCACAGACATAAAAAACCGCCGCAGCTCATGGCTGCGGCGGCGAGTTTTATTTGGGCCCGAACTATTAATAGTTCTCCTTGCGAACTTCGAAATAGCTCTGCGGATGAGAGCAGACGGGGCAAACCTCAGGGGCCTTGGTTCCGACTACGATATGTCCGCAGTTGCGGCACTCCCAAATGGTGACGCTGCTCTTCTCGAAGACTTCCTTGGTGTCAACATTGTGCAGCAGAGCGCGATAACGCTCCTCATGGGTCTTCTCGATGGCGGCAACAGCGCGGAAACGGGCAGCCAGCTCCGGGAAACCTTCGTCGTCGGCATCTTTCGCAAAGCCGGCGTACATATCAGTCCACTCATAGTTCTCACCGGCAGCGGCGGCGTCCAGATTAGCGGAGGTGTTGCCGAGAAGGCCGAGCTCTTTGAACCAGAGTTTCGCATGCTCTTTCTCGTTGTTGGCAGTCTGCTCAAATATGGCCGCTATCTGCTCGTAACCCTCTTTGCGGGCGACGGAAGCAAAATAGGTGTACTTGTTGCGGGCCTGGCTCTCGCCGGCGAAAGCAACCTCAAGGTTTTTCTCTGTCTTTGTGCCTTTGTAGTTCATAATAATTATCCCCTTTTATAATAATTTTATTGGATCATCACTTTGCTTCGACTGTAATCTTCTCAAAATCGGCAGCGCCGTGTTTGCATATCGGGCAAATGAAATCAGGCGGGAGCTCCTCTCCCTCGTAGATATATCCGCAGATCTTGCAGCGCCATACGGTCTTTGTATACTTTACGGCCTGCGGCTTCGGCTTGGTATGGGACTGGTAGTAGCTGTATGTGATGCTCTCCTCTCCGGAAAGCACTTTCGCGTCCTTGACCTCGGCCTTGAACAGAGTGTGCGTGCCGAAATCCATGGTCTCGAGCACATCGCAGGAATAGAAAGCAGTGGCGTACTTATCAAGATAAAGCAGACCGTTTTCACTGCGCTGCGCATAGTCAACTCCGTCGAATTTGTCCGCTTCGCGCCCGGACTGGAAACCAAACTGTTTGAAAAGGTCGAACGGAGCAGATTCCGCAAGGGCCGTGACATTGAACTTGCCCGTGTCCTTTATCATATCATGCGTGTAATTGAGCTTGTTGACGCCGAGAACCACAACGAGCGGGTTCTGCGTCACCTGCATCATGGTGTTCACTATGCAGCCGTTGTCCTTCTCTCCCTCTTTCGCAGAGAGAACATAAAGCCCGTAACCGATCTTAAAAAGAGCGCTGTTGTCCAAAATTCATTCCTCCTTACAATTTTTGCACCAACCGTTTATCATCAGCTCGTAGTCCCGCACTTTGAAATCCGTATTGATCTCTTCCCCAAGCTCGACTTCATGCGGCAATTCATAATCAAAAACTTTACCACAGACTACGCAGCGACAATGGCAATGTGGACTTGTCGTACTATCGAACCTGTCCGGCCCGTTGGGCACCGTTACCCTCAGTACTTCGCCCTCGTCGGCAAGCTGGTTCAGGTTCCTGTAAACCGTGCCCCGGCTAATGTTGGGGCACTTCTCTGCCACAGCGGAATATATGTCTTCTGCCGTCGGATGCTCCTTCGACCCCATGACGGCGCCGATTATCAGCATCTTCTGTATCGTGTTCCGCTGCTTCACAGTAATTACTCCTTATTGATAACTTTTACTATTAAGGAGTATCTCACATTTCTGCCGCTTTGTCAATAGCAAACCACCAAATTATTTTGCGGAAACACGATATCGTTTTTACCGTTTCTTTTCCCCTGCCGGAACGCGATACCATGATGAGTATTACCAATATTATTATACTTTATAAAGCTCCAAAATACAATAAGCTTGCCATACGACCTGGCAAAATTGGATACAAAAGGGCCCCGCACCTTTTGAGTACGGGGTCCCTTTGCCAATTATAAGGAGAATGGAACTTATTTGCCCATCAGTTCGGCAAGAAAGGAGAAGAACACGAGGCCCGTATTGGGGTTGACGTCTTTCCCGTTGTTGCCTTTGCTGTTGCTGCCATTGTTGGAGGCGCTGCCGGAGGCCGAGCTACCGCTGTTGGTGGCGGGTTTGCTGTTGTTTACGGGTTTGGCAACGCTTATATCAGAAGAGGTGGAGGAAGAGCTGGAGGAATTGTTATTGTTGTTCTTGTTACTGCTGCTGTCCGTTTTGTCGCGCGTCACAGTGAAGCTCTTTTCCACGGTGCTCTTGTCGCCGGTATCGACCCAATCGCTGCCGTCGTATTTCTGCTCGCGCAAAGTGACTGTAAGCGTATAGTCGCCGCGGTCTGCGATCTTGAAGCTGTCAGAATAATCATCGCTCTTGGAGAGTTTGCCGTTCGTGTCGCGGTCGACCTTCCAGTTCGAGGGCATCCAGCGAGTATCGTTTTTCTGCGGACGCCTGTTGTCCATGCCATCGCCTACGACAGAGAAGCTGATCTTTTCGTTTCTCGCGTATGATTTTTCCAGGCCCTTGATCTTGCCATTGTTGGAACTTGTGGTGCTGTTGTATTTTATGCTGTCGCTCATCTTGGACTCGTCGCTGTCGGAATGGGTCTTCCCGTCGCCTATAGCGGTGACTGTGAAGCTGTAGCTGCCCTTGCCGTTTTTGGCTATGAGCGAGTCGAGGTCGCAGCGGTTCCTGCTGGTCTTTACGGCATCTCCGACTTTTTTGCCGTCTTTGTAAAGCTGCACAGAATATTCGGTGCTGTCGGCAACCTTATCCCAAAGGGCGCGTCCGTCGACACTGGTGCTCCACTCAAGGCCGGTGGGCTTTGCGAGCTTCTGAGCAGCAGCCTTATTCACTGTTATATTGAATTTCTGGGTGTAATCCTGACCATTCACGCCGCCGCCCGCTATCGTTGCGAGCACGGTGACGGTGCCTTCAGACTTGGCGGTGAGCTTGCCGTCTTTGATGACTGCTTCAGTCTTTCCCGCGTCGAAAACCGTCCAGGTTACTGTCTTGACTGTGGCATTGTCAGGCGTCACTTTGCTCGTAAGATCGAGCGCAGTTCCCGCCGTGGCCGTGCTGGGCACTCCGGTTATATTCGTCGCCGGAACGAAAGCCTTGACTGTGAGGTTGAAGTCCTGGGTATAAGGATCAGTGGCGTTCTTGCCGCTTGCTATGGTAGCTGTAAGAGTGACAGTGCCGGTATTGGCAGCCACGAGCTTTCCATTGGTTATCACAGCTCCGGTGTCGCCTGCCGCTTTAACGGTCCAGACAACCGTCTTTTCGGAAGCGTTTTCCGGCGTTACAGTATAGGGCAGAGCCGTCGGAACGGTGGCATACGCCTCAGTGGGCACGCCGGTGATGTTCGTTACCGGCACGTGTGCGCTGACTGTCACAGTGATGTTTTTTGCATAATCCGTGGTAGCAGTGGCGCCATTGGCGACCGTTGCGGTGATGACCGCAGTACCTGCCGCAGTGGTGGAAAGTTTGCCGTCTTTTATCGTCGCACCCGTTGTGCCTGCGTCGTTGACGCTCCATAATATCGTCTTGTTCGAAGCATTCTCCGGCGTAACAGCCGCGCTAAGCGTCAGATCGACACCGGCCACCGCGGCCGCAGGAGCGCCTGTTATATCTGTTACAGCCACATAGTCGTCCGCGTATGCGGTCACAGGAATCATGGCGAGCACCATGAGCACGGCCATGAGCATTGTAAGGAATTTCTTTTTCATCTTTGTGATCTCCTCTCTTGATTTCGTATACATCTTAACCCGGCTATCTTAACCCATCATTCAGTCCCGCTTAAGTAGCGTTAAGGAAAATGTTAACAATGTATTGAATATATTCTCAAACGTGCTAATCGTTCTTTATCGCTTCCAGAGCGGGTATGCTCACGGCCCTGTTGGATGGATAATACCCGGAGGCCAGACCGATCCCTATCGAGAATATGACCGCGAAGCCCAGCAGCCACGGCGGTATCACCGACATCCGCTCCGCGCCCGGCAAAAGCGCTGCCAGCAGCGTCTCCGGAGACGATATGCCCGCTCCCGCGGAAACGATGTTCATTATACATGATATAATGACGCTTATCACACAGCCGCATATCCCGCCGATGAACCCTATTGCGGCGGCCTCTCCGAGGAACATGGCGCGTATGTCTTTCACGTAGCAGCCAAGAGCTTTCATGATGCCTATTTCGCGCGTCCGTTCCGAGATGGACATTATCATGGTGTTCGTGATGCCGAGCGCGGCGACGAACAGCGATATCGCGCCGAGGCCGCCAAGCATGAGCTGCTTTTGCTGGGCTTCTTTCTCCATGGGCTTTCTAATGCTCTCCATCGACGAGGTGTTGTAGCCCATCATCTTGATCTCGTTCTCCACGCCGGCAACAGTCGTAATGTCTTTGACCTTTACAAGCACGGTCGGATACTGCTGCTGCGTGGTCGAGGGAGAAGCCCGCTTGATTATGTTTTCAAGATCCTTTATGTCGAATATGATGCCCTCTGAGGTCTCGTAGCCCTTGTTGTAATCCTCTTTCACGCGGCCTGACACTTTCAGCGGCACCGTGAATTTGGATCCGTCCGCCCCAGTCACTTCGAGGACCAGACCTGTTTTCATCGCGCTGAAATAGGGGTCCGGCATATTGCTTTTGCCGGAAGCGCTGCTGCTGTCTCCGCTGTCGGAGTCGTACATATAAGCATAACGGTCTATCGTGTTCTGTCCCTCCGGGCGCATGGTGTCCGAAAAATTGTACTCGAGATACTGCCCGGCCACGACGTTCAGCTCTTCGCCCTGCACCGGTGAAGAGAAGTTCCCGTCCGTGAGAGTGTACCCCATGGAGCCCATCTCGGTGTTGTCCAGCCCGGCTATGCTCGCCCAACTGCTGACGTATCTGTTGTTGGGCCCGGCGTAGAGCTTCACTGTGATCCCGTCGCCCGTCAGTTTCGGCGTGGCGGCCGTGACGCCGGGAAGTTTCTTTATCTTGCTTAACGCCGCCTTGTCGAGCTTTAAGCGATTTGCACCGCTTTGCTTCGGCATGACGTTTATGATCGTGAGATCGCCCATTTGGGAGAGCATCCTCTCCTGTGACTCCTTCATGCCTACGCCTATCGAGACCATTATTACTATGGAACAACAGCCTATGACCACGCCGAGGACTGTGAGCATCGTGCGGGCCTTGCGCCGCATCAGGTTGCGAATACAGGTCTTAAAAATGTCTCTGGGCGTCATCTGTCTTTTCCCCTTTCGGGCGGCGTTTGCGTCTCAATGGCGTTTTTCTGTCCGTCTCCGGAATCGAGCGCCGCAGCGTCATCATCCCAAGAAAAATCCTGCACCTCGTTCAATGCTTTTTTCCTGCGCCTTTTGACGATGAACAGCGCCGCCGCAGCGACGACCAGCACGGCGCCCACGATCCAATAAACAGTGCCTCCGCTCTGGGGCTCCTCCTCCACCGGCATATCCGTCTCCGGCGGCGCGACCGGCTCCTGTACGTCGAGCGAAACATCAAAGATCTTTTCTTTCTGCTGCTGGTTCGCGTCCTCGTATGCCACACGCAGCTTGAAGTCCAGCTTTCCGGCTTTTTCCGGGGTCACGACGAAACCTATCGTTCCGCTTTTCCCCGACTCAAAATTTCCGAGGTTCTGCACTTTTGCCATCGTCTTCACGTCGCCGACGACGGAAGCCTCCACGTTGGACACCTCGCTCTTGCCCTTGTTCACATATGAGAGCGAAAGCGTCAGCTCCTCGCCGGCATTCGCCGTTGTCGGGAGCCCGGCGGCGGTGACCTCAAAACGATCCTTTTGGAATACCGGTATGGATATTTTTTCCGACATATTTGACGACGACCGCTTGTTGTTGTCCACGTATTCATATTTAAAAGAGATCTCCAGGCTCTGCGCGCCTGTCTTCGCGCCCGGCAGAGCCTGCATCGCCACTTTTTCCGTAAGCGTTCCGCCGGCGGGCAGTTTTCTGTAAAAATATGTATTGGTGGCTGAATCTATCGTAAAATTCTCGCCCGTCTCTACCGTCATGACGACGTTTTCCACCGTGCTGTAAAGGCTCGTATTCATGAAATCGAGCGAAAGCGTGAACTTTCCGCCCGCCTCCACCGCGTTGCCGCCGTATCCGAAATTGGTGATGATGATGTTCGGAGACGGGTTGTCCGCGCTCGCCCCGCCGGTCGTTGTCACGGGCACGACGACTTTATCAGATGCCGTGCCCTGCGCGGTGGCATTTCCCGTGTCGTAAAGGAACTTCATCTCAACGCTTATGTATTGATTGGCGGACGTTATCTCCGAGGCGCCCCGCACCGGCACATTCACGGTCTGCACTGCGCCCGACGGTATATCCGAGAGCTGTATCGACGAGCTGTTGCCATTCAGCATAAGCCCGTCGCTGACTGAGAAAGTCGCGACCGGCGACTTCATCGTGGCTGTGCCCACATTTTTTATATTTACCGTGACCACGGCGTCCTTTTTGGCCGCCACGGGGTCCATGTCTCCGCGGCTGAGGATTATAAACGGCGACGGTATATCCGCCGCCGGTTTTTCAGTTTGCTGCTTTTCCTCGTAGGGCTTGCACTCCGAGATGACAACCTCCGTGCTCTCATATGGAAGCTCAAGCTCGTCGCCCTTGTATCCCACATTGAAACGCAGGGTGTTTCCTGTGCCGCTGTAGGTGACGCTTCTGAAAGTCAACGCGAACTCCAACGGCGACGACCCGGATGTGAGTATCTCCGCGACAGCGTTTCCTGTTCCGCTGAAACTGTCCACCAGCTTCACCGCGTCAATGCTGTTCACCTTGTCCGTCCTTATGCCGGTGCACTTGCAGGTGACCTCTATGTCCACTGTCTCGCCCTTGTTTATCTGCGTGCTGCCTCTGTGGCCCAACACCCTGTAGCTCGTTATCACGAGACCGCTCGAGACTGTTCCGGAGCTTGTTTCACTGTTGCCGATGACTGGTGTTGCGGCAAACGCCGCCGTCGCGGCCGAGACCGCCATGATGACCGCCAGAATGAGCGCCGCAGAGCTTTTCAGAATCTTTTTAATCATTTTTGACCACCTGTTCTTTCGCTTATTATCTTTCCATCCACCAGCGTCACTATTCTGTCGGCGTAGGCGGCCATCTCCGGATCGTGTGAGACGAGGATTATTGTCTCGTTGTTTTCCCGGGCAAAGTCCCGTATCATATCCATAACTTCTATCGTCGTTTTTGAGTCGAGGTTTCCCGTGGGTTCGTCGGCAAACACCACGTCAGGTTTGGTGATGAACGCCCGCGCTATGCCCGCGCGCTGTTGTTGTCCGCCCGACATCTGACTCGGGAAATGGTCCAGCCTTTTACCGAGCCCCACCTTTATGAGCATGTCCTTGGCCGCCGCAAGCCTCTCCTTCTCCGGCACGCCCCTGAAAGAGAGCGGCATGGCCACGTTTTCCGTGGCTGTCAGCGCCGGCAGCAGGTTGTACGACTGGAACACGAAACCGATGTGGTGCTGTCTGAAGGCGGCAAGCCCATCCTCTCCGAGGCTCGATACCGGCACACCGCCTATCCGCACGCCCCCTGCTGTGGGCTTCTCCATGCCCGCCAGCATGTTGAGCAGCGTGCTTTTTCCGGAGCCCGACGTGCCGAAGATGCAGCATATCTCGCCTTTCTGCACGGCAAGGTCTATTCCGTCCAGTGCGACGACTGTCTCGTCCCCGATCTTGTACTCTTTTCTCAGACCGCGTACCTCTATCAATGGCCGGCTTTGTCCGGCGGCATTTTTTTGCAAGCGTCTCACCCCTTTACCGGGAAATCTTAATACGCCCGGCTTAAGGCCGTCTTTACGCCGCGTAAAGGTAAATTAAGGTATTTTTGAACATTCCTATTCTTTTTTGGCATAAAAAAGCACGCCGCGCTTTTTGGGGCGCGACGTGCCGGATCACTGTATCATTTTATTTCGGGGATCGCGATCTCAAACTCCGCTCCGCTCCCCAACTGAGGCGGATCCACGAGCCTTATGCTGCCTTCGTGCGCCTCGACTATGCGCCGGCAGATCGACAGGCCGAGCCCGCTGCCGCCCTTGTTGCTGCGAGAATCGTCTCCCATGACGAACGGCTCGAACAGCGTCTGCGCGATGCCCTCCGGCACCCCCTCGCCATTGTCGGAGACGGTCAGCTTGACCTTGCCGTCCTCGCATCTGACCGCGATAAAGAGCGCGGCCCCTGCCTGATTGTGCTTTACGGAATTCGTCACGAGGTTTTCCACGGCGCGGCGGAACTGCACCTTGTCTATCATGCAGAAGATCGGCTCCTCCGGTATATCCACATCGAGCGTGAAGCCCGCCATGTCCAGCTCCGTGTACTTGTCGGCCAGATATTCGCGCATGAATTCGCAGATGTCCACTCTTTCGAGCGTGAGCCGGAAATCCGGACTGTCCGTCTTGCTGTACTCGTAAAAAGTGTTGACGAGCTCCGTCATCACCTGAGATTTGCGGTATATGGCCTCCAGATACTCCTGCTCCCTCTCCGGCGGTACCACGCCGTCCTTCAGCGCGCCCGCATAACCCTGTATCACCGTTATCGGCGTGCGCAGGTCGTGCGATATGTCGGCCAGCATGCGCCGCTTGTCGGCCTCCATGGCCTCACGCTGACGCTCGCCCTCCGAGACACGCTCCGACATGGTGTTGAAGCTGTCGCAGATGTTCTCAAACTCTCTCGGCCCTGAATACTCTATCGTACCGCCGCGTTCGCCCTTGCTGAACTCCTGTATGGCGTTCTCGAGCATACCGAGCGGCTTCTTCACCTTCCTGTCTATCCACATTATGGACAGCGCGGCGACGATGACGTAAAGGGCGATAAAGACGACCACTGCCGTCTCCATGTACTCGTCGTAAGTGTCGTCGTAGGTGGAATCCTCCGGTACGCCTATCACCATCGTCATGTCGGCGCCGGTGGCGGAGACGAACTCCAGACGGCTGTAATAACGCCCGTTTCTCACCTGCTGGGCAAGATAGGAGAACTCCGAAGGCGTGAGCTCGAACCGGCCTATGTCCACGCTGCCGTATATCAGCCAAATATAACCCGGCTCGGACACATCCAGCAGCATGAACTCATCCTCGGGGTCGGTGTAATCGCTGTTGTTGTAATACCTCGTTACGAGCTCGCATTTTCCCCCGTACGGAACCTTGTATTCCGTCGCGCTGGCATACACGTACTTATGATACACCGGCATACAGGCCACTTCCGCGTCGGTATATCCCACTTCCGTACTTTTGCCGTTCGTCCAGACGCGGTTCATCTTGCTGTCGAATATCTCAATGCTCGTGTTGTCCGGAAACGCCATATCGTACGGTACCCTGTCATATTTCCCTGTGGCGAGGAGCTCCGAGTATTCGTTTATCTCGTGCGCCTTTTTGAAATCATCGCTCGTAAAATACGACGAAAAATACAAAAGAAGAAAGCCGATCAAAGCTATCATCAGCGTGAAAACGACATAGCTCCCGGTCAGCACCGTTGAGAATCTTACTTTTGACAGCTTACTTTGATTCAACCTTATACCCCAGACCGCGTATAGTCTTTATGTAGCGCGGCTTTTTAGGATCGTCCTCTATCTTGTCGCGCAGATTGGAAATGTGGACCATCATGGTGTTGTCGTCGCTCTCAAAGTACGGGTCCCCGCTGATGTTCTCGTATATCTGCGCTTTTGTGAACACGCGGCCCGGGCTGCGCATCAGCAAAGCGAGTATCTTGTACTCCGTCGGGGTCAGAAGCAGCTCCTCCCCATCCTTCGTCAGGATGAAAGTATCCGTATCGAGCCGCAGACCGCCCACCTCCAGCGCCTTGCCCTGCGGCTGCGCATGAGCGGTCTGGTCGTTCATCTCATAGGCGCGGCGCAGGTTCGACTTCACGCGCGCCACCACCTCGAGCGGATTGAAAGGCTTTGTCATGTAATCATCTGCCCCGAGATCGAGCCCGAGTATCTTGTCGCTGTCAAGGTTGCGCGCCGAAAGGATGAGCACGGGCATGTTCCCGGCGCCGCGTATCCTTTTCGTCAGCTCATAGCCGTCCATTTTCGGCATCATTATGTCGAGGATGGCCATGTCTATCTCCATATCGCCCAGTATTCGTAGCGCCTCTTCGCCGTTCGGCGCAGACACGACTTCATACCCCTCGTTTGTCAGGTAGAGCCTCAGGAGCTCCACAATGTCGGCGTCGTCCTCTGCTATCAGTATCCTGCGCGCCATCGAATGCCCTCCATTTCATATAATATCACTGTTTTTTAATTATACAGCAGCCGCGCGGTTTGGCAAGCCGGTATTTGCCCGCCGGCACGTTAATATTTCTTTATGTTCCGCGATATGGGTCCCGGAACTCTGTTTTTCCCGCGCAAAGGCCGCGCCCGTGCTTTAAAAGCTGCGAACGCGGCCATCTTTCAATCTGCTTTTCCCCGGCTCTTTTCCGCTATCTCACCGAGGATCTTCTTTTCCAGTTTTTCCCCTATCGTCTCACGCACGTGCTCGCCCACGCGGTGCTTTTCGTGCTGCTTTCCGCAAAGCGACGCATATCGCGCCTCGACATCCCGCATAACATGCTCCCACGGCAGAGGTATCTGTTCCTGTGCGCGGCGGCGAAACCCATTGCGCTCTTCCTCCGTCATGCCCCAGACGTAGGCCTCCACCTTCTCCGCCAGGCTCTCCGGACTGTCTTCGCAGCAAAACCCGTTGACGCCGTCATCCACGACCTCCGCCGGAGCCGTGTCTTTTATCACCACCGAAGGCGTACCCATGACCGCGGCCTCTCTCACCACAAGCCCCGCCGTGTCATACACGGACGGGAACAGGAACATTTCCGCCGACATATACAGCCCGTCGAGCAGCGACCTGTCCTCGATATGGCCTGTAAACAGGAGAGGCACGGAAAGCTCCTTCGCCTGCTCCTCAAGCGCGTCTCTGTCCTGCCCCTGTCCGGCGAAAACGAGCCTGAATTTTCGGCCCCTCTGCGCGAGCATGCCGGCGGCATCGACTATCATCTTCAGGTTCTTCTTGAAATCTATCTGTCCGGCGTACAGCAATACGGGCACGTCATCTGTGAGGCCAAACTCGGCGCGTGCGGCGGCCTCCGCGGCTGGGTCCGGCGTGCGCATCTCCGTGCCGTTCGGCATTACGATTATGTCGCCGCGGTAACCGTACCCGTGCAGCGTCTCGGCCGCGTCGTTGCTGACCGTCCACACCTCGTCGCAGCGCTCGTAAAACTCCGCGACGAACATGCTGCCGAGCTCCGCGAGCACGTCGCTGCCGGTGACCCGGAGAAAATCGTCGTAGTATTTTGAATGGAAAGTGCCCACGACGGGCGCCCCCGTCCTTGTCGCCAGGCGCAGAGCCTCCGAGCCCGTGACGCCCGGCGTGTGCGCATGTATGATGTCCGGGGAAAGATCCGCTATCCTCTCCACATAGTGGGCGTCGAGCGTGGACACGCCCGTCCTGTACTGCGGCGCCGTGGGCGTCTTTACGCTCATGAAATCTATCATCTCATACGGCAAGCCGCCCCTGTAGCCCATGTGCGCCAGCGGCGTGACGACGTACACCTCGTTGCCCGGGTGCGCCAACCTCTCAGCGTATTGTACGACCACCCTGCCGACGCCGTCCACGATCGGCAAAAAAGAATCGGTGCACTGTACGATCTTCATTAGGCACCTCCGTCACTGTTTTGTTGCATCCGGCGCTTTGCCGTCCTTTAGCATGGCCATGAATTCCTCTCCGGTGATCGTCTCTTTATCGAGCAGATACTCCGCCAGGCGGTCCAGTTCCGCCCTGTACTCTTTGAGTATGTCGGAAGCCTTCTTGTGCGCGTCCTTAATGAGCGCGAACACCTCGTCGTCTATCTTCTCCGCCGTGCCTGACGCACACGCCAGCGCCGTGTCCCCTCCGAGGTACTGATTCGTTACGGTCTCGAGCGCCGTCATGTCGAAATCGCGGCTCATGCCCCAGCGCGTGACCATCGCCCGGGCCAGTTTCGTGGCCTGCTCTATGTCGTTCGAGGCGCCGGTAGTCACAGAGCCGAAAATGAGCTCCTCCGCAGCCCTGCCTCCTGTAAGAGTGGCTATCTTATTGAAGCACTCCTCGCGGCTCATGAGGACGCTCTCCTCCTCGTCCACCTGCATGGTGTAGCCGAGGGCGCCAGATGTGCGCGGCACTATGGTTATCTTATGTACCGGCGCGGAATCGCTCTGTTTTGCCGCCACGAGCGCGTGGCCTATCTCGTGATACGCCACTATGCGTTTTTCACGCGGCGGTATGACGGCGTTCTTGCGCTGATATCCGGCCAGCACCGTCTCCACCGACTCATCCAGATCCTCCTGCGTCACCGACTGCCTGCCCATGCGCACGGCGCGCAGCGCGGCCTCGTTGACCATATTGGCGAGCTCGGCGCCCGAAGCCCCCGCCGTCGCCTTCGCCACAGAACGAAGATCCACGTCCGGAGCCATCTTCACATTTTTGGCGTGCACTTTCAGAACGGCTTCGCGTCCGGCCAGATCCGGCAGCTCCACCGGAATGCGCCTGTCGAAACGCCCCGGACGAAGCAGCGCGGGGTCGAGCGTCTCCGGACGGTTGGTTGCGGCAAGAATTACGACTCCCTTTGTCGGGTCGAAGCCGTCCATCTCGCTGAGGAGCTGGTTCAGCGTCTGCTCTCTCTCGTCGTTGCCGCCGCCCATCATGCCGCTGTCGCGCTTTTTGCCGATGGTGTCTATCTCATCTATGAATACGATACAGGGCGCCTTTTCGTTCGCCTGCTCAAACAAGTCGCGCACTTTTGCCGCCCCCATGCCGACGAACATCTCCACGAACTCAGAGCCCGAAATAGAGAAGAACGGCACCTTTGCCTCGCCCGCCACAGCCTTTGCCAGCAGCGTCTTGCCCGTTCCGGGAGGGCCCACGAGCAGCGCGCCTTTGGGAAGCTTGGCCCCTATCTCCGAATACTTTGTCGGGTCGTGCAGGAAATTGATGATCTCGCCCAGCGCCTCTTTCGCCTCGTCCTGACCGGCCACGTCGGCAAAGGTCTTTCCGGTCTGCGCCTCGACGTATATCTTTGCGTTTGATTTTCCGATCTGCAGCGCGTTGGCGGCTCCGCCAATACCGCCCATACCACCCATACGCGAGAAAAGGATCCTCCCCAGTATACTGAATATCAGGATCGGCACTATCCACGAAAGCAGGAAACTGAGCAGCGGCGAGCTCTGGGTGTTTATCTCGGAAGAAAACTTGACGCCCGCCTTGTTAAGCCTGTCCGTCAGCCCTTCATCGGGCCAGATACCCGTTTTGTAGTAGTGCAGGTTCCCGTCGTCGCCCTCCGCGGAAAATGTTATCTGGCTGTCATCTCTGGCGACCTCCTTGACCTTGCCGCTGTCGAGCATGCTCAGAAAATCGTTGTATCCGACTTCGACTATCTGCGCCTCCATTATCATCGGGAACACAACGGAGTTGAGCACCAGCATGATGACCATCACTATCACGCAGTAGTAGATCAACGGTCGTTTGCTCGGCTTTATCTCTTTCATCTTTTTCCAGCCCCTCTTTCATGTGATTGGGTCTTTTTTCCGTCCTCCCAGCGCAGCTTGTTGAGCACCGCCCCGAAAAGGAGCATGTTCATGCAGGCATAAAGCCACAACATGAAAATCATCAGCGCCGCGAGCGAACCGTAAAGATACGAATAATCGGTAAAATATTCTATATAAAGCGCGAAGAAATACGAATAGAGCAGCCAGCCGGCAGCAGCCACCGCCGCGCCGAAGAACTGGCCTCTGAACGGTATCTCTGAGCGTGCGAGAAGCCTGTAGGCAAGCGCAAACAAAAACGTCAGCGCCGGAAAAAACGCCAGGCTCTTGAAGCTCAGCAGCCACGAAAAGGCGTCGTCCTGAACTCCGAGCCGCGAAGCGACGAACTTGGCCAGCTGTGTGCCGAAAACAAGGATAAAAAACGCCACGGCTATCAGCACTATGAAAAGCAGCGTAAACGCGAACGACACAAAGACGTTTTTTATATACATACGGCGTCTGTCCTCGTCGAATACGTTCTGCAATCCATCCCCTATAGCCCTTATCCCCTTCGACGCCGGCCACAGCAGCAGCACCGTTGTCACCGAGACGAGCGGTACGGACGAAGAACCATTGATGACCTCGTCCATCAGGCGGCTGCCGACATTCTTTATACCCTCCGGCAGGACATCCTCCGCCATGGAAAGCGCAGATCCCGCGTCTATCGGATAAACAGCGCCGAGAAAGAGTATCGACAGCATGATGAACGGCACCGTCGATATGAGCACAAAAAAAGCAGCCTCACCCGCATATACGGCAACGCGGTCTCTGTCGAACATGTCCGCCATACGCTTTACCATGGCGGCCGCTTTTAACAGCCAGCTTTTCATTGGACACCCCCGAATATTAAGGATATTATAGCATAACATCGCCCAAAAGATACCCATCATGCGGCACATTGAGACAAAAAACCGCAATTGCCCAAATGGCAGCCTCATTCGGCGCTTGCAAACAGGGCTGTCTGTTGCTATGATGTTAAATGAAATGACTGCATGTAATTAAAAGGAGACCCATATGGCAAATTATCTCTGGTATTTCTTCATATATTCGTTCCTCGGCTGGTGTTCCGAAGTGGTTTTCAGCGCCGTAAGCAAGGGCGGCTTTACGAACCGCGGCTTCCTGAACGGCCCGGTGTGTCCCATATACGGCTTTGGCCTGACGATCGTGCTGATAGTGCTGGAGCCGCTGAAGGATAATTTTTTCATACTTTACATAGGCTCCGTTCTGCTGACCACCGCGTTGGAGCTCGTAACCGGCTTCCTGATGGAAAAAGTTTTTCATCACCGGTGGTGGGATTATTCCACCAGGCCGCTCAATATCGGCGGCTATGTCTGCGCGCTTTTCTCCCTTGTCTGGGGGTTCGCCTGCGTCGTGATAGTTGACGTCTTGCACCCGGTGATCGCCGGAGTCGTGTCACTGATACCCGCTACATTGGGTACGATATGCCTCGTGGCGCTGTGCCTTGCCTTCACATCCGACCTTGTAGCCACCGTCATAACCGTTGCAAAACTGAATCTGCGCCTTACGCAGATAGAGGAAACTTCGCACGCGCTGAGAAAATTCTCCGACGCCATAGGTTCCAACATGGCGGAGGGCGCCATAGACCTAGCCGAAAAGAATCGCGAACGCTCCGTCGAGCTCCGGGAAAAGGGCGACGAACTGCGCGCCAAAGGCGAAGAACTTCACGCGCGGTACGAGGCGCTGCTCGCGGAACTGCCGGCCGGACAGAAAAGGCTCCTGCGCGCCTTCCCGGACCTTCATTCCGTGCTGCACAGCGACACTCTGGAAGAACTCAAAGCCCGCTATACTACTTTCAAAGACAAAAAAACAGAGGAAAAACAGCCGTGACGCGAGCGGTTTTTTGTTGACACAAGTCCGCGGCCATGATATAATAATCAAGCGCCCGGTTTCCGGGCAGTTGGGGGCGTAGCTCAGCTGGTTAGAGCGCCTGCTTCACACGCAGGAGGTCTCCAGTTCAAGTCTGGACGTCCCCACCAAACGAAAAACCGCATCACTAAGCTGTAAAATCAGCTAAGTGGTGCGGTTTTTCGTTGTCTGTTTTGAAGTTTTGTACTTATCATCCTGACTTTCATAGATTCCACCTCCTTCCGGGCATAAAAATACCGCCTATCGAATGAAAGACGGTACTCACTTATATTTGGTTTGGAACACGTCAGGGTATTCTTTCTGCAATGCTTTAAACTTTTGATTCCTTTCAACCTCAAGTTCGTGGATTTCTCCAGATGCCGGATGGTCTCTTCCCCTCCACTCCGGGTATTGGGCTCTCACATTTTCAATTATGGTTTCATAATCACTAAAAAGTTTTTCGCATTTCTCGATATACTCATGATACCGAGAGGAGCTTTTATCTGCTGACATTTTTTAAGCTCCTTTCATACTCGAAAGCATACTCACGGCTGATAACTTTCATTGTTTCGTGGTATCCGTCAAGGTCAATATCAATTTCCCCGTCCCATGCTTTTTGAAGTGTTTGGGATTTATATATTTCCCAGAATCTATGATACACTTCATCATAACTCTTTTCAACCGTTTGCTCTGTTCTGCGCATTTCATAATCAAAAATATCATCCGATGCTCTCGAATAAGATTCTCCCTCGCTGATAAAGAATGCCGTATCTTCTGCGCTAAAAGAATAATTCGTTTTCACGCCCGGGTGATTGTGATATGAATATGAGCCTTTCAGAGAAACCGGAATTGCTCCAGGATTTACAGTATCTTCATATCCGTCAACTCTCCAGATGCTCCCGTCTGTTGTTATTGAATAATTGACTTCGTGCTTTAGCCCTTGCAGCTCGTCCTCTGCTTTATTTAGAGCGTTTTTCACGTTGTCCTTATTTGAGAAATCGACGGAACCAACCTTTCCAGGTTTCCCCGGATAAACCGCGCCTCCGCCGGCGCTTTTTCCCTCCGCCCTTTTTCCCTTCTCCCACTCCTGATACGTCATATCCCCCGGCACGACGACGTTCCTGCCCGTCGTGGGATCCCGCACCCGCCGCTCGCCTTCATCAAGTCCCTGAATGTCCAGTTTCTGCACCATCCGGCAGCGGCAATTGTGAGATCGGCCGCGATGCCCCCGGGAGCATCATGCGGCTGCCTGGTATCGAACTGCTCGCCGGCGACCATGGTCTCCCGCGCAGTCAGTAAATTTCCCCGCCGTACCTTTTTCTTTATATCAGTAAAATCTTTGGGCGGGCCTTTCTATTCCCCGGAGAGAAAAGCATACGCAACGAGACGCCATAATATGGCTTGATATGGATCTGCTGCAAACCAAAAGAAGTACTGAGCTTTTTAAAACGCCCCGGGTCGAGGAACCGAAAGATCGTTCGCAGTCCTGAGCAACAATAATGGCTCCACGGGCTTTGTATCCCTTCCGCGCAGCAAAAACGCCGCTTTTTTGTACACTACGCCCTACCAAAATACAAAAGCCGCCGCTTTTTTTGCTCTTTTCCCTCTTTTCTTTTTCTGAAAACTGTGTTATCATAATAAAAATAAACCAGCGAGGAAATGTTTTATGACCAGTGTACGCCTTTATGCCGAATACCGCTATTTTAGCTTTACTTATTTTTTTGGTAAGGCTTTTTTCGGTATGGCCCCAAAAGGTGTATGACGCTTTAGATCTAAAAGTAAGAAGCGCATAGATCCGCGGCCTACCGGGCTGCGGTTTTTTTGTATCTTCCGAAAAACGAAAGGAAAGTAGTCATCATGATAGTCGTTTTAAAAGAAAATCCGAATCCCGAACAGCTCGAAAGCCTCATAAACTGGCTGAAAGGCAAGGGTCTGGAGGTGCATGAGAGCCTCGGTACCTCCAGAATGATCCTTGGCCTCGTGGGCGATACCTCCAAGCTCGACATGGACCTTATCGCCGCGCTCGACATCGTGGAGGACGTAAAGCGCGTACAGGAGCCTTATAAAAAAGCCAACCGGAAATTCCACCCGAACGACACGATCGTTAAGGTCGGCGACACGCAGATAGGCGGTGGCACGCTGACCCTGATGGCCGGCCCCTGCTCGGTAGAAAACGAGGAGCAGATCGTCGCCGTCGCCAAAGCCGTGAAAGCCGCCGGAGCCACCGTCCTCAGAGGCGGAGCGTTCAAACCGCGCACCTCGCCCTACTCGTTCCAGGGCCTCGGCGCGGACGGGCTTCGGCTGCTGGAGCTGGCAAAAGAAGAGACAGGGCTCCCCATAGTCACGGAGATAATGGACGCCTCGCAGCTCCCGCTGATGAAAAACGTGGACATAATCCAGGTCGGGGCGCGGAACATGCAGAACTTCAACCTTTTAAAGATACTCGGAGCGCAGGACAAGCCCGTGATGATAAAAAGGGGCATGTGCGCGACTTATGAAGAATGGCTGATGAGCGCGGAGTACGTCATGGCTGAGGGCAACCAGAACGTCATCCTCTGCGAGCGCGGCATAAGGACTTACGAGACATATACAAGGAACACGCTCGATATTTCCGCCGTGCCCGTGCTCAGGAAACTCACCCACCTGCCCATAGTGGTGGACCCGAGCCACGCCTGCGGAAAGGCCTCCCTCGTGCCCCCTCTCGCCGTGGCCGCCGTGGCCGCCGGAGCGGATGGATTAATAATCGAGGTGCACAACGATCCTGAGCACGCCCTCAGCGACGGACCTCAGTCGATAAGGCCGGAGGTCTTCGAGAAGCTCGTCAAAAAAATGACGGCGATACACGATTTCATAAGCGATATGGAGGACTGAGCGATGACGGCAGGAATAGTCGGACTCGGGCTCATCGGCGGCTCGCTCGCCAAAAGCATTAAATCCCGCACACTGAACACCGTTTACGGCGCCGACACGGACAGGGAGACAATGACTCTCGCCCGGCTCTGCGGCGCCATAGACGGAGAGCTCACGAGCGAAAACATCGGTGAATGCTCCATCATCCTCATCGCACTCGCGCCGCACGCCGCCATAAGCTGGCTTGAGGAAAACGCCGCCCGCGTCGCGTCCGGTACGATAGTCGTTGACAACTGCGGCGTAAAACGCGCTGTAACAGGTCCCCTGTCGAAGCTTGCGGCGGATAACGGTTTCTGTTACGTAGGCGGACACCCGATGGCCGGAAAAGAACGCAGCGGTTTTGTAAATTCCTCCGACGACCTCTTTTCCGGCGCCTCCATGATATTGACGCCGGACAGCAGGACTGACATATCGACGCTGGAGACGCTGAAAACGTTCTTCACGGACATCGGTTTCGCGTCGCTCACTTTCACCACTCCGGAGGAGCACGACCGCATCATCGCTTACACCTCGCAGCTCGCGCATATCGTTTCGAGCGCGTATGTCCGCTCTCCCGATGCTGTAAAGCGCAGAGGCTTTTCAGCCGGCAGTTTCCGCGACATGACGCGCGTGGCCAGACTTGACGAGGATATGTGGACCGAGTTGATGTTCGACAACTCTGATTTTTTGGAGGAACAGCTCAATATATTGATAACCCATCTCTCGGAGTACCGCGCTGCCCTGCACGACGGCGACATGGATGCTCTGCGCAGCCTGCTGCGGGACGGACGTGAGAAAAAGGCCGAGGCCGGAGGAAACTGAGATGGCTGAAAACACCATTAGGATCAACGCCGGAAAAGGCTACGATGTGGCTGTCGGCCGCGGGCTCGTTTCCAAGTGCGGCGAAATGATAGGAAAGACACTGGGCGACTGCCGCGTTGCCGTCATCACCGACTCAAACGTGGAGAAGTTCTGTCTGCCGCCTGTATTGGACAGCCTTCACGCGGCCGGCGTCGAGGCCGTCCACTGCGCATTCCCCGCCGGTGAACAGTCGAAGCGGATAAGTACGCTGTCCGATATGCTGGAATTCCTTGCGGACATGCGCTTCACGCGAAAGGACGCTGTCGTGGCGCTCGGCGGCGGGGTCACCGGTGACATGGCCGGTTTTGCAGCCGGATGTTATATGAGGGGCATACGCTACATCCAGATGCCGACGACGCTGCTCGCAGCCGTGGATTCCTCCGTTGGCGGAAAGACGGCGATCGACCTTGCGGCCGGGAAAAACCTTGCGGGTCTGTTCATACAGCCTGAAAGCGTCATCTGCGACACCAGGTTCCTCTCCACCTTGCCCGCCCTCTTTTTCGCGGACGGCGAAGCCGAGGCCATTAAGACCGGCGTGCTCATGGGCGGAGAGCTCTTTTCCATATTTGAGCACGGCGATGCGGCAGCGGACATCGACGACGTCGTCAAGATGTGCGTCCGCTACAAAGGCACGGTCGTCGAAGAGGACGAATTTGAAACGGGCGCGCGCAAGGCGCTTAATCTCGGCCACACGGTCGGCCACGCGATAGAACTTCTCTCCGGCTACACGGTGCACCATGGGCACGCCGTCGCCGCCGGGACAGCCGTTATGGCGCGCGCCTCCGCAAGGCTCGGATACGGCAGCCGGGAAGCGGCAACACGGATCGAAAATGCGCTTTTGCGTGCCGGCCTGCCCACCGTCACGGATTATTCCGCAGACGAGCTTGCAGAGGCGGCCATGGCGGACAAAAAACGCACCGGCGACGATATAACGATAGTGATGCCCGAAGAAATAGGCCGCTGCGTGCTCATGAGCGTACCGATACGCGAGCTTTCGGGCATCATCGGCGCCGGAACGGAGGCGCTCTGATGGATGTCCGTATAACCCCGGCCCGGCTCAGCGGCCAGGTCGTGCCGCCGCCCAGCAAGTCACAGTCGCACAGGCTCCTCATCGCGGCCGCTCTCGCCTGCGGAAAAAGCGTCATAAAAAACGTGGCCTTCTCTCAGGATACAGAGGCGACCCTGCGCTGCATCAATGCGCTCGGCGCAAAGTGGGAATGCGGCAACGGCGAGCTTTCGGTCTGCGGCTGCGGCGGGAAGGGCACGGACGGCCCGCTGCCCTCGTTCGACTGCGGCGAATCCGGCTCCACCCTGCGGTTCATGATACCCATATCGCTCGCCGTCTCCGGCGGGGGAACTTTTACCGGCGGCGGCAGACTTTTGGAAAGGCCGCTGGGACCTTATGCCGATCTTTTTCAGGAGAAAGGCGTCTCCTTTGAGCTCTCGGCAAACGCGCTTACCGTTAAAGGCAGGCTCGAAGCCGGAACGTACCGCCTGCCAGGCAACGTCTCGAGCCAGTTTTTCACCGGCTTGCTTTTTGCGCTGCCTCTGCTGGGAGGCAGATCCGAGATACTGAGCACCACGGAAATAGAATCTTCCGCTTATATAGACATGACGCTGGATGCGCTCTCCTGCGCCGGAGTGGATGTGGAAGCGACGCGGGGCGAGACGGCCGGATTCGTTGTTCCCGGCGTGCCGTACCGCCCATTTGCGCGGACCGTGGAGGCAGACTGGTCGCAGGCCGCTTTCTGGTACGCCGCGAACTGTCTCGGCTCCACGCTTGACATCGGCGGGCTTAATTTCCGCTCCTCTCAGGGCGACAGGGCCGTTTCTGACTTTGCAGCCGCGCTTTCCCGGCCCGGCGACATCGATATCGACCTCTCCGGCTGTCCCGACCTTGCCCCTCCTCTTTCCGTTATGGCTGCGGTAAGGAACGGAAACACCAGGTTTTACAATGCGGCCAGACTGCGCCTGAAAGAGAGCGACCGGCTCTACGCCATCTCAAAAATGCTTTCAGCCCTCGGTGTGCGCATTTCTGAAGGCGCGGACAGCCTCACTGTCACAGGGGCGCAAAGTTTACGCGGCTGCACGATAGACGGCTACGGCGACCACCGCATAGTCATGGCCGCGGCCATCGCCGCCACGCGCGCCGACGGACCCGTCACCATTCTCGGCGCCGAGGCCGTAAAAAAGAGCTATCCTGATTTCTTTGCAGACTACAAAAAGCTCGGAGGGATAACAGATGTCATCTGAATTCGGAAACGCTCTAAAAGTATCCGTTTTTGGTGAGTCGCACGGCGACGCCATAGGCGTCCTTATGGACGGGCTGCCCGCGGGAGAGGCCGTAGACCCTGATGCTCTGCAGCGGTTCCTCGACAGACGCCGTCCCGGCAAAAACATCCTGGAAACGGCCAGGAGCGAGGCCGACGTCCCGCGGTTACTCTCCGGCATTACCGGCGGGCGCACGAACGGCAGCCCCGTCTGCGCCATGATCGAGAACAGAGACGCCCGCTCCGGTGATTACGCTTCTTTTTCCGACAAGCCGCGCCCATCTCACGCCGATTACGGCGCTTTCGTAAAGTGGGGCGGTATGGCGGACATGCGCGGAGGCGGCCACTTCTCCGGCAGGCTCACCGCTCCCCTCTGCATCGCCGGAGGGATAGCGAAACAGATACTCGCACGGCGCGGCATATTCGTCGGCGCGCACCTCTCCTCTGTCGGAGCGGCGGCGGACGACCCGTTTCCCCTGTTCCCTGAGGCGCCGCTATTCGACGCGATAGCGGCAAAGGATATCCCGGTGATAAAAGATACGGCCGGCGAAGGTATGCGCACGGAAATAACCTCCGCGGCGGCTTGCGGCGATTCCGTCGGCGGAACGGTGGAATGCGCCATAGTCGGGCTGCCGGCCGGTCTGGGCGACCCGATGTTCGACGGCATGGAAAACAGGCTCGCAAAGGCCGTTTTCGGCATTCCCGCCATAAAGGGGCTCGAATTCGGGGCCGGGTTCGCCATGTCGAACATGCGCGGCTCCGAGGCCAACGACCCGTTTCGCGCGGAAGACGGAAAAGTGACGACCGAGTCCAACAACAACGGCGGCATCCTCGGTGGAATAACGACAGGGATGCCTATCGTTTTCAGGGTCGTCATCAAACCCACGCCATCCATCGCTTTGCCGCAGAGGACCGTAACGCTCCCCGATTTTGAAAACACTGAGCTGGAGATAAAGGGAAGGCACGACCCCTGTGTGGCGCTGCGCGCCGTGCCCGCGCTCGAAGCCGCCGCAGCCGCTGTGGCACTCGATATGCTGTTGGAAGAAGGAAAACTGTAATGGAATTGGACGATATACGAAAAGAACTCGACGGTGTGGACGAGGAGATGCGCGCGCTCTTTTTTAAGCGTATGGAGCTCTCCGCAGACGTCGCGGAATACAAAAACACGCATTCGCTGCCCATATTGAACAAAGAGCGTGAGCGCGAGATACTCGCAAAGATGACCATGGACGCGGGAGACAACTCCCTTTACATCCACCGTTTCTTCTCCACGCTTTTTGAGCTTTCCCGCGCGCGCCAGGCGTCGCTCATCTCCTCGCCCTCAAAAGTCGGCGCGTATGTGAAGGAAAGCCTCGCTCGCGGCGGCGAAGTGTTCCCGCGGACCGGCACGGTCGCCTGTCAGGGCGTCGAAGGAGCGAACTCGCAGGAGGCGTGCGACAAACTGCTGCCGAGAGGCAACATCATTTACGTCAAGACTTTCAGCGCTGTGTTCGACGCGGTGGAATCGGGCTTGTGCGATTACGGGGTGCTGCCCATAGAAAACAGTTACAACGGCTCCGTCAGGGCCGTATACGACCTGCTGCAGCGGCGCGGATTTTCCATAGTGCGCATGACAAGGCTGCTGATAAGGCACGAGCTGCTCGTAAAGCCCGGGACGAAACTCTCCGACATAAAGACGGTGTATTCACACGAACAGGCGCTCGGCCAGTGCGGAAAATACCTTTCGACCCTTGGAGGCGTGAAAGCCGTGCCCTGCGACAACACCGCCATGGCCGCCAAAGCTGTGAGCGACTCCCCCGACCGGACGGCCGCCGCCATATCATCCCATCCCTGCGCCGAGCTTTACGGCCTCGAAGTGGCCGCCGAAGACATACAGGACAGCGAAAACAACTACACCCGCTTCATCATGGTGACAAAAAAACCGTGTATCTATGCCGGTGCGAACAAGATAAGCCTTATCCTCTCCTGTAAAAACAAGCCCGGCGCGCTTTACGACATGCTTTCCATGCCGGCCGCCCTCGGCATCAACATGAGCAAGCTCGAAAGCTGCCCCGTCACAGGGCGCGACTTTGAGTTCCAGTTCTTTATCGAGCTCGACGCCTCCGTATTGGAGGAGGGCGTGCTGCCTATGCTGGAGGAGATGGAACGCGAGTGCGGCGGGTTCATTTTCCTCGGCTGTTACGCCGAGGTCTGACATGGGCGGGAAGATTTACGGCCTTATAGGACGCAAGCTCGGACACAGCTATTCGGCGCCGCTGCACAGAGCGTTCGGGCGCGCGGATTACGGCCTTTTCGAGCTGGAGCCCGAGGCGCTGGGCCCGTTCCTGCGTGAAAACGACATCGGCGGCCTCAACGTCACCATTCCCTATAAATGCGAGATCATGAAATACCTCGACGAGATATCTCCGGAGGCGGCGGCCATAGGCAGCGTCAACACCATCGTCGGCAGGGACGGCAAGCTCATCGGCTGCAACACAGACGCCGGAGGTTTCGAGTATATGGCAAGGCGCGCCGGTGTCGGCTTTCCCGGAAAGAAAGTTGTGATATTCGGCAGCGGCGGCGCCTCTCTCGCAGTGAAGTACGCGTCGGCGCGACTCGGCGCCAAAGACGTTGTGGCCGTCTCCCGCACCGGGGAAAACAACTATGGGAACCTCTCCGCTCACAGCGACGCCGACATCGTGGTCAACGCCACCCCCGTCGGCATGTATCCGGACACCGGAAAAGCCGCTGCCGACATCGGCATGTTCACCGGGCTTTCCGGTGTGCTCGACCTCGTTTACAACCCGCTGCGCACAGCCCTTATAATAAAAGCTGCAGAGTCCGGCATCCCCTCATCCGGAGGGCTCCCCATGCTTGCGGCACAGGCGAAGCTCGCGGAGGAGATCTTCACCGGAGACCACATCTCCGACGAGAACGCCGAAACGGCGCTCAGGGAACTGACGCTCGATAAAACGAACATCGTACTCATCGGCATGCCGGGCAGCGGCAAAAGTACGGTGGCGAAGGAGCTGGGCAGGATGACCGGGCGCGTCGTCGTCGATACCGACGCCATGGCTTCCTCTGCCGCCGGCATAAGCATACCGGAAATATTCAGGACGCGCGGAGAAACGGGTTTCCGCTCCCTGGAACGCGACGCCGTATCAAAGGCGGGACTCCTTGCCGGCGTGATCATCGTGACCGGAGGCGGCGCCGTCCTCGACAGGAGCAACTACATGCCGCTGGAACAGAACGGGCGCATATATGAGATAAAGAGACGGACAGACGCGCTTGACCGCTCCGGACGCCCGCTGTCGGCCGCTGCCGACCTCGACGCCATGTATCGTGCGCGCGCGCCGCTTTATGAGCGTTTCAGGGACGCCGCCGCCAACAACAACGGGACGCCTGAGGACTGCGCTCGAAACATATGGAGGGATTTTTGTGAAAATACTCGTTATTAACGGGCCCAACCTCAACCTGCTCGGCATACGCGAACCCGGCATTTACGGCCAAAAGACATATGCCGACCTCGTGGACATGATAAAGGCCGAGGCCAACGCTCTCGGGGCAGAGACAGAATTCGTCCAGTCAAACCACGAGGGCGCGCTCGTCGACGCCATACAATCGGCTTACGGGACGGCGGATGGCATCATCATAAACCCCGGCGCTTACACGCACACGAGCATCGCCCTGCTCGACGCGGTGAAAGCTGTCGGCATCCCGACCGTGGAGGTGCATATCTCCGACCCGGATGAACGCGAGGATTTTCGCCGGATCTCATACATTCGCGCGGCCTGCGTCAAAACCATAAAAGGCCAGGGGCTGGAGGGGTATCTCGACGCGCTCCGGTTCCTGGCCGGAAACGGCTGAGCGCGCTGTTACTTTTTGCCGGCCATGTGCCACGCGGCCGCGGTGCAAATCACGGAGAGCGGCAAAGGCATGGGTCGGCCCGATGGCGGCGCGCCTTGATATGCCCTTGTTCGGATACGTATCGGCGGCCCTATCCCGCGCCATACCTGCGGACCCGCTGCCGGACAAAATATGCCCGTCATAAAATCAACTGCACCCCCAAAGTCAGTTACAGTATGCCGTACTGTTTGACTTTGGGGGTGCAGTTTTTGCTAGTAAGCCCCTGCTTTTATTTTTTATTTGACGAGTTTCCCGGACACGACCGGCTCAATGGCGTGCCGCACAAGATAGTCAAGATAGCCCTTGTCCTTGGTGATGTTCCCCGCTATCGTTCCGGCGATCGGGTTCTGCATCACCATGGCGCGCAGAGTACCCATAGCCGTCATGGCATACTTGTACCCCGGCTTCTCGTTCCACTCAAGCACGACCTCATCGCCCTTGAAAAACAGCTTGAGCATGCGGATATCAGCCGTTTCGAGGAAAGATATGCGGAGCTTGAGCACCGGAGTATCGTCCTCGTCTTTCGCAAAGCTGCCGCGCACGGCCACCCTGTAAGGCTCGCCGTGAAAATCCAGATCCGCATACTGCGGCTCTCCGAAGCCGACAGGCAGACGGTATATCGCGTCCTGCTCGCCCACTATCACGGTGAAAACATCCTGTGCGCACTCAAATCCCACGCTGCGCAGGCCTCTTGTATAGTTGTTCTGAGTGGCCTGCATTATCAGCGGCATAAGGCCCACCGCGCCGGCGCCTTCGCTGTCCATAAGGTAGAACCTTCCGGCGTATTTCCCGCACTCCGGAGGGAGCTCAGGCTCGTGCGCGGCCCCAGGTCCCGGCTGCGGCTGCGGCTGCGGTTTTCTGCGGAATATATCCCAGAAACTGCGTTTTTTTGCGGGCTCATCGACCACATTGCCGCGAGGCTCCGGCGGAAGCTCTTTTATCTCCCGCAGACAGCGTTTCAAGCTCGCCATACCCTCGTCGTCCTGCTCCAGCGCGGCCGCATCCGGCGTGTAGCCCGAGCCGAAATACTTTGTGGTGGTCGTGAAGAAACCGCTGCCCTGGAACAGCTCGTCATTTCCCGCGTTCGTCACGGCGATCATCCCCGTGTCGGGAAACGCGAGCACGTTCTGCCCGAACATCCCGTTGAAAAGGAAGCTCGGCTCCCCTCTGCCGCTCCATATCTGATAGCCATAATCGTAAGCGCAGAGGTCGCGGGGCGTCTCCACCTGCCGCGAAGTGGCCTGCTCCACCCAGCTCTCAGAGACGATCTGCCGGCCATTCCAGCGGCCCTTGCTCATCACCATCCAGCCTATCTTTGCCATATCCTCCGGTCGAATGAAAAGCCCCCAGCCACCCTTCTCTATACCTTTAGGGCATTTTTCCCAATAGATCTTCTCTATGCCGAGCGGCTCCCAAAGGCGAGGACGTAGATATTCCGTCAGCCCCTGACCCGTCACTTCCGTGATGATCGCCGAAAGAAGATATGTATTCATACTGTTGTAATTGAAAACTTTGCCAGGTTCCGTTTTCAGCGGAGACTCAAGGATACACTTGACCCAATCCGTCTCCGTCACCGAACCGGCCTCATTGAACTCTATGCCCGACGTCATTGTGAGCAAATGGCGCACTGTCAGACTTTTCAGCGTAAGGCTTGCCAGCGAGAATTTCGGCACGCGCGAGGCGAATATATCCACGACCCGGCTGTCAAGGGAAAGGTTCCCCTCGTCGATCAGCATTCCTATCGCAAGGCCCGTTATGCTCTTGCACTCGGAGTGCGTGATGTGCCATATCCTGTGGTCGTAATCCCCGAAATCCGCCTCCGCGATCACCGCGCCATCCTTGAGCAGCATGAGCGAATGGTTGCAGAGCGTCCTGTCTGTAAAAAGCGCGCGTATGTACTCCTCTACCGCCCTTGGAGACACGCCTTTTTCTTCCGGGCGCACTCTCGGAAAAGCCTGCGCGTCGGAAGGAAAATCGCCGAAATGCGGCTTCATCGGCGTTGTCTGCAGGCGCGGTTTCGTCGGCGTTTCGGTGTCGAGCATCTGCATCACCAGGCCCAACGCGGCGCTATCCGTTTTCAGCGGCATAAACTACATCTCTTTTCCTGCTGTCTGCCGGCATACCGGCTTGCTTTATGAGATAATTATACTACCAAAAACACTTTTTTGTATTACCAAAAAATCAAATATGAGAAAACCTTCCGTGAAAAAGAAAAGAGCACGTCGACAGACGCGCCCTTTTCCTCTATTCCTGAAGCTGTTATCAGCTTCAAGTGGTTCCGCAAAACGTTGTCGGAATAACCCGGCATCGCTGCCTGGCAAAGGCCATGTTGTGGTCCGGGTTCCGGTAGCGGCTCCGTACGCCCGGCATAACCTTTGCCTTGGCCTTTGCTTATTTAGTAAGTATTGCTGAGATTATTCAGCAGCCGCTTCAGGCTCGCCCATGGACTCTGCAGGGATCTTGGAGAGCAGAGCAGGAGCCAGCCAGTTAGCCACCATGACGGCGGTAATACCGGCAACCAGCTTACCGACGATCATCGGGAATATCATTTCGGAGTTGTTGGCCGCGCAGAATCCGAGGTGGTCACCAAAGGTGAACGCAGCGGAAACAGCGAACGCGCAGTTCAGCAGCTTGCCCTTCGGGTTCATGTCTTTCAGGATGTTGAACATCGCTATGTTGTTGGCGAGGTTCGCGACCATACCAGTAGAACCAGCGGAGTTCATGCCAAGAGCTTTACCGATCTTCTCCAGCCCGCCGCCGAAAGTACGGGTGAGCCAAGTGACCATCGGGTAAGCACCGCAAAGGGTGATGGCTATGATACCGCAGGTGAGAAGGCCGCTCTCCAGAGGATTGACACCGCCGTTGAGTTCATTCGAACTATCGACCATGATGTCGAACAGCGGGAACCAGATACCAGTCTGATACTCGAAAACAGCGATAGCAGTGACAGCAGTGATGAAAATGGTAACGCCAGTGCCGAACTTGTCGAAGCCCTTCATCATGCCGGCAGGCTTGAACCAAAGGCCGACAGCGATGAGGACAGCGATGATGACGACAGGGATAAGGTTCATAAGGATCTCACCGATGCCGATCTTGTACTGGGTGGTGTTCATCATGAGTCCGCCAGCGATGCAGCCGAGCGGGATGGTGACAATACCGCAAAGAGTACCAGCGCCAAGGAACGGACGATCTTTCGCGTCGATGATGCCGAGGGCAACAGGGATAGTGAAGACGATCGTCGGGCCCATCATGGAGCCGAGGATGAGGCCGGCGTAGTTACCGATGGTCTCATTCGCAGCCAGGGTCATGGCAAGGGGATAACCGCCCATATCGCAGGCGAGAAGGGTGGTGGCGAACATTGCCGGGTCGGAACCCTGTAAACGATACAGCGGTCCGATGATCGGCTGCAGGACCAGAGAGAGCAGCGGAGCAACCGCGACGACACCGGCCATCGAAAGAGCCAAGGCGCCCATCGCGTTGAAGCCCGCTTCAAACTGCTCGCCGTATCCAGCTTTGTTGCCGCGCATACGATCGATAGCACCTACGAGCATGAAGATCATCATCAGCAGAACGATGATCTTGTTGATGGCGATTGAGCCAACCCAATCACCAATGGTAGACACCAGAATTTCTGGATCCCAATGGGCTGCTAACTCGCTAAAATCCATTGATACTGACCTCCTAAATTTGAACTTCTCAAACCATATCAAATAAGGAACATGTGCCGCCCGACAACCTACGGAGCAAAGCCGCTACATCCGTAAATAAGCCATTTGGCGTTCCTTTATTGATCGACACAAAAATAACACGCGGTTACCGGTATTGTTAAATTTGAACAATAATATGCCTCGTATTGATTTTTATCTCTAACAGTATTATAATCAGCATCAATAGCTCATTCAATCATCAAAAATGATATGTATTGTTTAAATTTGTACATATTATTCATTATTTGTTCAAATGTGAATAATTTTTTGACGGACAAAGAGGTGCAAAATGGGAGAACGCGCAGAGTACAAAAGCTCGATACGGTCACGTCAGCTTATAAAACAGGCTTTTGTCGAGCTCATGGCGGAAAAGGAAATTGACCGTATAACGGTGACCGACATCGTAAAACGCGCCGAGATAAACCGCGGGACTTTCTATGCGCATTATCAGGATACGAGGGCTGTTTTTGAACAGATAGAGGGCGACCTTGCGTCCAAGATACAGGAGTTTTCCCAGGGCGGCATGCGCGGGTTCTACAGCGACCCCAAACCTTTCCTGCGCGGACTGTCCACCTTTTTTGACGAGAACCGAAAGTTCTACGCCGCGCTCGCCGCGTCAAAAAATCCCGGCGCGCTGAAGGAACGCCTGAAAGAGCTGTACACGGACATGCTGAAGAACGATCAGACCGTCAGCGACGCCGTAAAGCATTCCCTTGAGTTTCGGGCAAGACACATCTATGTTTCCGCCGGCATTTATTATTTGTATAAGGAATGGCTGACCGGCGGGTTCGACGCCGACGCCGACGCCGATGAGATCGCCGCTCTGGCGGCGGAGATGGTCTCCTCCTCGAAGATCAGGGGCGAGAGCGTCCCCTCCGAAAAAGAAAAAGACGAATAAAAACGATACCGGGAACGCGTATGTCCCCGGTATCTTTTATGCGCATATTTACTGTATTATTCCCGGTCCCCGAGCGCCGAGCCGATGATCTCGAGCCCTTTTTCGAGCTGCGGGCGCGGACAGGCAATGTTCAGCCGCACATATCCGTCGTACGGCTCCCCACCGTACCGGAATCCGTCGTTCAGCGCCGCGCCGGCCCCGGCGAATTTTTCACACAGTTCCCTGCTCGTAAGGCCGAACGCCCTCATGTCCATCCACATAAGGTATGTGCCCTCCAGCCGCGCGATGGTGACCTGCGGGAAACGCTCCCCGAAGTACTTTTCCACAAGGCGCGCGCTTCCGGTAAGGTAAGCGTTCTGCTCGTCGCACCACGCCGCCCCGTTTTCGTAAGCCGCGCGGCAGGCCGTCATCCCGAGCAGGTTGGGCCCCTCGATAAAACGTTCCTCCAGCCAGTCCTTGTATGTCTCCCGCATCGCCGCGTCCGGTATTATGATGTTTGACGTCTGCAGTCCGGCGAGATTGAACGTCTTGCTCGGCGCGGTGAGCACCGCTATGTTCCCCTGTTTTGCCGCGGCTCCGAGAGAGACGTGCTTCGCGCCGTCTATGAGTATATCCCAGTGTATCTCGTCGCTGACGAGCATGACGCCGCTGCGCGTGCACAGTTCAGCTACTTTAGCAAGCTCCCGTTCCGTCCAGACGCGCCCGACCGGATTGTGTGGGCTGCACAGCACCATCATCTTTGCGCCCGACAGACAGCGCTCAAGGTCGTCGAAGTCCATGGTGTAACCGGAGACATTGTCCCCTTTCAGCCAGTTCTTTATCAGCCGTCTGCCCGATCTCTCCACCGTATGATAAAACGGGTCGTAGACCGGAGACTGTACCACTATGCCGTCGCCCGGCTCCGTAAAACAGCGGATGATGTTCGACAGGCCCGACACTACGCCGGTGGAGGGCACGATCCACTCCTTTTCGATATTCCAGCCGTGGCGCGAGCTCACCCAGCCGCAAACGCTCTCCAGGTAGCCGTCATCAGGATACGTGTACCCAAACGCGGCGCGCCCCACCGCCTCTCTCAGCGCGGAAACCACCTCCGGCGCCGTAGGATAATCCGTATCCGCCACCCAAAAAGGAAGCGCCTCCGGATTTCCGAATATCTTCCCGAGCTCATCCCATTTATAACAGGCTGTGCCGCGTCTCGGCGCATTTTCATCGAAACAATATCCCATCGTCTTACCCTCCAGCACACGATTCATATTATTCATTATATTTCATATCCACGTTGTTTTCAAGGCCGGCATGTGTTAGAATTATTGTTATACTGTATTTGGAGGGTCTGACGTGGAGGAAAGCGAGGAGCTGCTGGCCAAAAGGCTGGCAGAACTGGACAGGCGGGCCTATGAAAACGGAACATACTGCTTCTCGGAGTTCCTCGGCCTCGCGGAGCAGAGCCTGCTTCCCGCGCACCCCGTCTCAGGTCTTACGCTGTGCGGCGGTTTCGCGGGTGCAGAGCGCGTGGTTGCTCGTTTTTCGCCTCCCGACGCCTGCTGGGAGGAACCTTATCCGATCGCTTTTGTCAAGGCGTCCCCTGTCGCGGGCAAATTCTCCGGAGAACTGACGCACAGGGATTTTCTTGGCGCGCTGATGGGACTCGGCATAAAGAGGAGCGTCGTGGGCGACATAATAGTATCCGGCGGAGCGGGGCACATAATCTGCCTTGAAAACATGGCGCCCTATGTGGCCGACAACCTGCTTTCCGTGGGTCGTGAGAGCATGCGCTGCGAACTGCTGGAGACCCTGCCGGAGATCGCCGTGCCGAAGCCCGAGGTGACGAGCGTCGTCGTGGCAAGCGAGCGGATGGACGCGCTGGTGGCCGGGGTATACGGCCTTTCAAGGAGCGTTTCCAAGGAGCTTTTCGAGGCTGAACGCGTGTTTAAAAACGGGAGGACGGCAGAAGCTGCCGACGACGCCGACCTGGGAGACATCATCTCTGTGCGCGGTTTCGGCAGGTTCGTTTACCGCGGCATAGAACGGGAGACAAAGCACGGACGCATAAGAGCTGCCGTGGAAGTATACAGATAAAATTTCAAGGGGTGCACACATATGAAAAAAGTCGATTACGAACATTTCGCACGGTTCAAAACGCCGAACACGGTGGCCGAGCACGACGGCGCGCTCTACTTTTGCGTGAGGACCGCGGATATCGAAAACGACCGTTACAGAAACGATCTTTGGCGATACAGGGACGGACGCGTCAGGCGGCTCACCGGCGCCGGCGATGTGGGTGAATACCATTTCCTGCCTGACGGGATCGTCTTCGCGGCGACCAGGGACGAGGCGGACAAGAAAAAGGCCAAGGATTCCCTGCCCTTCACCGTGCTCAACAAGCTGCCTTACGACGGCGGCGAGGCTGTCGAATTTCTGCGGCTCGACTGCGGCGCCGGCTCCTTCACATTTTTGCCGGACGGACGCTTTTTCTTTATCGAAGAATACTCCGGCGAACAGGCGGCGGCCCTGAAAACCTCCGACGGCGACAGAGACAAGGCAGCAAAAGCGCTGAAGGACGACGAGGATTACCGCGTTTTGGATGAACTGCCCTTCCGTTTCAACGGGCGTGGATACATAAACAAACAGCGCGGCAGGCTCTGTCTGTACGACTCCGGCAAGGTGACGGAGCTTACGGGCGAACTCGGCGCCGCCAACATACTCGCGCTCTCCCCCGACGGCGGCAAGCTCGTCTACTCCTACTCCGAGTACGACTCCGTCATGCCGCTGACAGACAGGCTCATGGTGCTCGACGTCGCCACTCACGAAAAGCGTGACATCTCCGTGTCGGAAAGCGCCTCGCACTGGTCCGCCGATTTCATGCCGGACGGAAGGCTTGCCGTCTGGGCTGTCCTGTTTGAAAAGCACGGGCTCAATGAGAACCCCATGGTGTTCGTTCAGGAGGAAGACGGCTGGCGGCGCATCTATGACGGCGGCCTGCTTTGCGGCGACAACACCGTGCTGAGCGACCTTGAACCCAGCCGCACCATGCCCCGTTCCCCCATGTACGAGGATAATTTCTGCTACCGGGTGGATACGCTGACCGACTGCGGTGAGATCATCCGCATGGATATGGACACCGGCCGTTTCGTCCCCGTGACGCACGCGGTCTACGATATTTCCGACGCCGTGTTCTTTGAGAACGGATTCGCGGCCGTGGCCTCCTGCGGCTACGGCGGATACGAGATATATAAAATAATGAAAACGGGCAGGATGGACAGACTGACCGACTTCAACTCCGGCATCATGGAGGAGTACGAGCACTCCGAACCGCAGCAGATCAGCTTCATAAACGAAGCCGGAACGGAGATCTTCGGCTGGGCGCTCTCCCCATCCGGGTGTGAGGACGGCAAAAAATACCCGACCATACTCGACGTGCACGGCGGCCCCAAGTGCGCTTACGGCAGGGTGTATTTCCATGAGATGCAGCTCTGGGCTTCGCGCGGATACGCGGTCATCTTCTGCAACCCGACGGGCGGCGATGGGCGCGGCGATGATTTCGCCGACATACGCGGGCACTACGGCGAAATAGATTTCCGCGACATAATGGCGTTCGCGGACGCGGCGGCCGACAGGTTCTCTTTCATTGACAGAGACCGCATGGGCGTCACGGGCGGAAGCTACGGCGGATTCATGACTAACTGGATAATCGGACACACCGACCGGTTCAAGGCGGCCGCCAGCCAGCGCAGCATCTCCAACTGGACGAGCTTCTATGGCACGAGCGACATCGGCTTTTACTTCGGGCCGGATCAGACGAGCTCCGAACTTTGGAGCAGCATGGACAAAGCATGGGCGCAGTCTCCGCTGAAATATGCCGACCGCTGCACCACGCCGACGCTGTTCATCCACTCCGATGAGGACTACCGCTGCCCGCTGGAGCAGGGGCTGCAGATGTTCACGGCGCTGCAGACGCACGGAACGGCGGCGCGTATGTGCATTTTCAAGGGCGAGAACCACGAGCTTTCCCGCAGCGGAAAACCCAAACACCGCGTGCGCAGGCTGAAAGAGATAACCGAGTGGTTCGACAAATATCTGAAAAACGAATGATCTTCGCGCCGGGGACTTTTGTTCCCGGCTTTTTTATATCCACTTTGCTTTCGGCAATTTCGAGTTTGTGTCCCAACCGTATTGACAGTGCGGCCCGTTAGTCATATACTCATGGCATACCGAGCTGGAGGTGAAAGGATGATTCGTTAACTATGCAAGGCTGACAAAAGAGCGGGCGGTCCTGCCGTCCTGTTTTGCTGTGCCTTCGCGTGGTGCGCTCATCCTATCACGTTCAAGCGAGGTGTATTTTTTATGTCACAAATATCTGTAAACGATCTTTCCTTTACATATGATGGCAGCTTCGAGCCTGTTTTTGAACACGTGACGTTCAACATAGATACGGACTGGAGGCTGGGCTTCATAGGCCGCAACGGACGGGGCAAAACGACGTTCCTGAAACTCCTGATGGGCGAATATCAGTATTCCGGAAAGATCGTCTCCTCCGTGAAGTTCGACTATTTCCCGCCGGACGTGCCCGACATGAGCCGCACGGCGGCTGAGGTGGCCGCCGGGGTGGCGCCGGAGGCTCCGGAGTGGCGTCTGCTGCGGGAAATGGCGCTGCTCGAGATACCGGAGCGCCTGCTATCCCAACCCTTCGGTACGCTGTCGAACGGAGAGCGCACAAAGCTCCTGATATGCGCGCTTTTTTTGAGAGAACACAACTTTTTGCTGATCGACGAGCCGACGAACCACCTCGACATGCACGGGCGCGACGTCATGAAAAAATATCTTGCCGGAAAGAGCGGTTTCATACTCGTCAGCCACGACCGCGCCTTTTTGGACGCCTGCATAGACCATGTGCTCTCCATCGGCCGCGCCAACATCACTGTCCAGCAGGGCAATTTCACGAGCTGGTACGAGAACAAACGGCGGCAGGACGGTTACGAGCTGTCTGAAAACGATCGGCTGAAAAAAGATATCAAAAGGCTGAAAAATGCGGCAAACGAGGCCCGCCGCTGGGCTGACAATGTCGAATCCACAAAGATAGGTAAAAAGCACACCGCCGAAAAATCCATAGACAGCCGCGCTTATATCGGCGAAAAGAGCCGCCGTATGCAGCAGCGGCGCAAAAACCTCGAGAAACGCAGCGTGGACGAGGCGGAAAAAAAGAGCGGGCTTTTGAAAAACGTCGAGCGCGCCGAACCTCTGAAACTGACGTGTGCCGAGAGCCGCGGAAAACTCATCGGAGCGCGCGGCATATCGGTCAGTTACGGCGGCGTGCCCGTTTTCAGCGATATATCTTTCACCCTGGAGACCGGCCAAAGGCTTGCTCTCTGCGGAAGGAACGGCTGCGGCAAAAGCAGCGTGCTCAAACTCATCGCCGGTGAGGAGCTTGAGCACAGCGGCGAGCTTTATATAAAAAGCGGGCTGACGTTCTCCTGCCTGCCGCAGGACACCGGGTTTTTGTGCGGAGATCTGGACAGGTTTTCCGAGGAACGCGGCATAGACAAAAGCCGTTTTATGACGATACTGCGGAAGCTCGACTTCTCGCGCCCGCAGCTTGAGCGGCGCCTGGAGGACATGAGCGGCGGACAGAAGAAAAAAGTGCTGATAGCCGCATGTCTGTGCGAGACGGCCGACGTGTACCTGTGGGATGAGCCGCTGAATTTCGTCGACATAGAGAGCCGCATTCAAATAGAAGAACTGCTCCTGGGATCGGAGCCGACGATGATATTCGTCGAGCACGACCGCGCGTTCGTTGAGCACGTGGCCACGGACATCCTTGAATTTTAGATCGCGCTAAGTTTGGAGGTGCTTTACCCTTGCTCAATATCGTTCTGATCGGGCTGGTGAGCTTTTTTGTGGACGTCAGCACCGAGATGGTCTACCCGCTGATACCGCTGTATCTTACCAGCGCTCTGGGCGCCACTCCCGCCATAGTGGGCGTAATCGAAGGCATAGCGGAGAGCCTCGCCTCCCTGCTGAAAGTGTGGAGCGGCTACATATCCGACAAATACCGCAAACGCAAGCCTCTCGTCTTTTTGGGATACTCCACCGCGATAATCTATAAATTGGCTCTCGTCGTCTCCACCTCGTGGTTCGGCATACTCATCGCCCGCGTCATAGACAGGTTCGGCAAGGGCCTGCGTACGGCTCCCCGCGACGTGCTGGTCTCCGAATCGGCCGACAAGGACAAGCTTGGCGGAGCCTTCGGGCTGCACAAGGCGCTGGATATGGCCGGTACGGCCATCGGCGTGCTGGCGGCGTATTTTCTGCTCGTCCAGGCCGGAAGCGGACAGCCGGATTACAAAAACGTGTTCATGTGGTCCGTGATACCCGCTGTGATAGGGCTCGTTGTATTGCTTTTCGTAAAGGAAAAGTCCGTCCCGCGGGAGAAGGCCGCACAACCCCCTCATCTCATAGCCGGTTTCAAATCGCTGCCGTTCAAGCTCAAACTGTTCTTGCTGACGGCGTTCGTGTTCACCCTCGGCAACTCATCCAACGCGTTCCTGCTTTTGCGCGCCGAGGAATCTGGCTGGGGCTCCGCCGGCGCCGTGCTGCTCTATTTTGTATACAGCGCCGTGTCGTCGCTGCTGTCCATCCCGTTCGGCATGCGCAGCGACAAAACGGGCCGCAGGAGGATGCTCGTCATCGGTTACGCGATGTTCGCCGTGACGTATTTCGGCTTCGCGCTCTCCACTGGAAAGGCGTGGATAGCGGCGATGTTCGTGGTATACGGCTTTTACACCGCTCTGACGGCAGGCGTCGAGCGCGCGCTCGTGGCGGAGATAGCTCCGCCTGAAATAAAGGGCACCGTGCTGGGGCTGCACTCGTCCATCGTCGGCATAGCGCTGCTCCCCGCCTCCGTCATTGCCGGAGCGCTTTATAACTCTGTCTCCCCGGCCGCTCCTTTCTGGCTGGGAGGTTCGCTGGCGCTCGTCGCCTCCATCGCCCTGTTCTTCATACTTAAAGATAATAAAAACTGAGCATCGATCATACAAAAGGGCCTGCGGCATTTGTGACCGTGCCCCCAAGTCAGACAGCGTGTCGCGCTGAAACCGGCTTGGGTGGCACGGTCCGTTTTTGCCGCAGACCCTTTAATTGTATTATCAAACCGTATATGCTTGTATTTTCCATTTGGAAATCGTATAATTGTAATAATAATGAATAACTATATTGATTTGTTCTGTGAATTTTTCACTTTTTTATTTGGGAGGCGACGCGTTGAAACGTAAATTCCCCATTTTGCAGTTTCTTATCATGGCGCTGGCCGCCTCCGCCATCCTGCTCGTGCTTTTCGACGGTGCCAAAAGCCGCTCCTCCCTTATCACTCCCGAAGCGCTGGATTTCCGCAGCGAGTGGAAGACCGGTGAAGCGAGCACGACGTTCCCCACTCACATCGCGTCCTCCGACAGCGTCGTTTTTACGGCTCTCTTGCCCGACGACCTGCCTCCGGGCTGCTGCCTTTTCGTCCGCAGCGCCGGCCAGCAAGTTTCGCTGAAAGTCGGCGGGCGGATGATATCCGGATATTCCACGCCTGACGACGGCCCCTTTCCGATAAGCTGCGGCACCTCCTGGGCGGCGTTCGAAATACCGGCGGATTCCTCCGGTGCGGCGGCAGAGCTCACCGTTTACCCCAACGGTAGCAGCTGTTTTATCGAGCTCGACAATGTGCTCCTCGGCAGCGGCGGCAGCATACGTCTGCTGCTGTTCGCCCGTTCGCTGCTCTCCATCTCCATATCGTTTCTGCTGCTCCTGGTGGCGGCGGCTATGCTCATCTCCGTCTTGCTGCTGGCCATGGGGTTCCAAAATATCCGCCTCTCCTCGTCCATGTTCCTGTGGACGGGTGTTTTTGCGCTCTGCACCTCGGCGTGGATATTCTCGAGTTCCGACATACAGGGCGTGCTTTACCTCGGTGATCAGGGTTTTTTCCTGCTGAAGCTGTTTTCGTATATGCTGATGCTGATGCCGTGCCTGATGCTGGTGAGAAGCAGCTGCCCCTCGTTTTCAAAGGCCCTCTCTACGCTCGCGCTCACGCACTGCGCCGCCTGCATATGGACGCTGCTGACCCTGTGCATGGGGATTTTCCGTCTTTCCGCCGCGCTTGGGCTTATAAACGCGCTGATGTGCATCTCCACCTGCGCCATGCTCGCCGCGTGTGTGCGCGAATACCGCGGCCACCGCAGCTTTGCGCTGAAACTGACGCTAGCGGGTACCGCTGCCCTCGCCGTGATGACCGTCGCCTCCGTTGTGTGTTTCTACGTCTTTTCGGTGGTGTCGAGCACGGCGTTTTATACGACCGGCATATTCCTGTTCGTGCTGGCGCTGTGCATCACAGCCGTACGCACGGTCTTCAGCTCCATAGCCCTGTCGAACAGCCTGGAGAACCTGGCTTCGCAAATACCGTGCGGAATATGCCGCTCGCTGAACGACGAACAGGAGACCATCGTTTACGCCAACGATTACTATTACAAAATGTTCGGCTATACGCGCGAAGAAGCCGCCGCGGCCGGATTCACTAACGTGGGATTCCTCATATATCCGCCCGATCTGCCGGCTTTCCATGCGGCGCACGCAAAAAGCGGCAGCCCTGCCGGAAATCGCGAGGCCGAGTGCCGTGAAGTAAAGAAAAACGGCGAGATCATCTGGGTGCTCGCGCGCGGACATATCAGCGACGACGGCTGCGGTGACACGCTTGCCGTTGTGGTGGACATAACGGACAGAAAGCGCGCCGAGGAGGCACTCCGCATAAGCGAGGAGGAATACCGCATAGCCGCACGCCAAAGCGGCAAATTCATCACGAGATACGACGTGGAGAACGATGTGCTGCGCCTCCCTCCGGAAGCCGCCAAAACTTTCGGCTGCGAGGAGACCCTCAACAACGCCGCCGGCCGCGTGATGGGATCCGGACTCGTGGCCGCCGAGAGCATAGAAGAGTTCAGCGAGTTCCTGCGCAAGATCACGGGCGGTGAGAGCACGGGCAGCACCACTTTGCACATAAAGGTCGCCGGTGACGGTTACACATGGTACCGCTTCGACTTCACCACTGTGGACGACGGCAGCGACGAGCCCCGCCAGTGCGTCATTTCTTTTTCTGACGTCACGAAGATGCGCGAAAAAGAGCTTGCCTACGAGAAATGGCAGCAGTCCTACCATTTGATGCCGCATGAGAGCATGAATTACTACGAATACAATCTCACGATGGACATATTCGACCGCGAGGAGGGCGGCATGCTCCCCCACGTTCCCGGCAGCACCGAGCGCACGATGTCGGCGGTGGCTCAATATCTGGCCGAACACTGCACATGCGCCGACGACAGGGCGAAATTCCTGGAATTTTTCTCGCGCGAAAGGCTGCTGTCCTGCTACGGGCGCGGCATACGCTACGACAGCATGGAGTATATGCGCCTTGAAAACGGCGCCTTTATGTGGACGAACGCCTCTCTGCAGCTCGTGCCGGACCCGTATTCCAGCGACGTCAAATGTTTCTTCCTGCTGAAGGACATAGATAAATCGAAACGCTCGGAACTGATAGCGAGCGCACGGTCGCAGCAGGACCCGCTGACCGGCCTCCTAAACCGCGCCGCATTCATAGAAAAGATGAACTGCCGCATAGCGGAGTGCCGCCCCGGAATGACGCACGCCCTGATAATGATAGACATAGACGGCTTCAAACGCATAAACGACACGTTTGGACACCACTTCGGCGACCAGGTGCTCTGCGACATAGCCGCGAGCCTGCGCTCCACGCTGCGCGCGAACGACCTCGTGGGGCGCATAGGCGGCGACGAGTTCGTCGTATGCCTGCTCGACCTGCCCACAGACGGACACGTGCTCGAGCGGAGAGCCGACTTCATGTGCGGTCTGCTCGACAAGAACTACGGCAGCTCCGTGGCGGTCTCCGGCAGCCTCGGCATATCCGTGTGCCCCATGGACGGCTGTGATTTCGACACGCTTTACCAGAAAGCCGACAAGGCGCTCTACAAGGCCAAGGGCCTCGGCAAGCGCCGTTATGTGGTATATACGCCGGAGCTGGAAAACGCAGCCGGCAACAACGCCGCCACGCCTATAGACGCACCCACCCCATCCGACCCGGCATACGAGCACAGGTCGCCCACCCAAAACTTCGTAAAAACAAGCGCCGTCAGGCGGATATTGATAGCGGACGACTCCGAAGCAAACCGAGCGATCCTTGCGGAAATATTCGGCGGCGAATACGAAACGCTGGAGGCCGCGGACGGGGATGCGGCGCTCCTGTTGATGCGACAGTATACCGATTCGATAGCCGCGGTGCTGCTCGACATAATTATGCCGCGGAAGAGCGGCTTCGAGGTCCTGGAGGAGATAAACGAGGACTCCGCGCTCATCGCCATACCGGTGATAGTCATCTCCGCCGGGGACGACAGCGAATACAGTGCGCGGGCGATAGAGCTTGGCGCTGCTGATTTCGTGCAGAAGCCGATCGACCCCGAGCTTGTCAAACTGCGCGTCGGCAACGCCATGAAAAGGCGCGAGCTGGAGGAACTGCGCAGCAGCAACCGTCTGCTCCTCGCGCAAAAGGAACAGGAAACCCGCTCCAACATGAACCTCGTGTACATAGCCGAACACGACCCGCTGACGGACGTCTACAACAAGAACGCTTTCCTGCGGCTTGCGGCGGACATGATCGCGAAATCTCCCGCGACCTCTTTTGCGATCGCGATGGTTGACGTGGACCGACTTAAAATAATAAACGACATCTTCGGCCACGACGCGGGCGACAAACTTTTACGCCACATTGCCGGCCTCCTGCGGGAGTACTGCTCGGGCATGGGGCTCTACGCGCGCGTGGAATCTGATAACTTCGCGCTCTGTCTGCCCGGAGGCCAGGACGCGGCCGCCGATGCGTTTTCCTTCCTCAATTCCCGCATAGCCGAATACGACCTCTCCTTTGAGATATTGCTCTCCTGCGGCGTATATGTGAGCGAAGGCGCCGACATTGCCGCCGACAAGATGCTCGACCGCGCGCAGATAGCCTGCAAGACCGTCAAGGGAAACTATGTGCGGCGCTTTGCGGTCTATAACGACGATATGCGCGCCAAAATGATCGAGGAACAGACGATAGTCAGCCAGATGAACGCGGCGCTGGAGGGAGGCCAGTTCGTTGTGTGGCTGCAGCCGAAATGCCGCCTCGATGATGGCCGGATCGTCGGGGCCGAGGCGCTCGTGCGCTGGATGCATCCGGAAAAGGGCATGGTGATGCCGGGCAAATTCATACCCATCTTCGAAAACAACGGCTTCATCATGCGTCTCGACGAGTATATATGGGAGGAAACGTGCAAGCTCCTGCGCAGCTGGCTCGACAGTATGCCCAACGGCGCCGTGCCGGTCTCCGTCAATATTTCACGCGTGGACATCTACAATCCGTCGCTCTGCTCCTGCCTGACAGGCCTCATAGAAAAATACCATCTGCCGGCGCGCATGCTGGAACTTGAAATAACCGAGAGCGCCTACACCGAGGAGCCGGAGCTGTTGAGCGGCGTCATCTCCCAGCTGCGTGCCGACGGCTTTAAAGTGGGAATGGACGATTTCGGCAGCGGATATTCGTCGCTGAACATGCTGAAAGACATGCCTGTGGACGAGCTGAAAATAGACATGCGCTTCGTCTCCGGCAGCGACATGACCGGACGCGGCGGGAGCATACTCACCTCCGTCCTCGACATGACCAAGCAGCTCGAGCTGCCCGCGCTTATAGAAGGCGTGGAAACGGAGCAGCAGGCGTTGTTCCTGCGCGGCATAGGCTGCGACGTAGCGCAGGGGTATTATTTCCACAGGCCCATGCCCGTCGCGGAATTTGAAAAGCTACTGTCCGACGCCGAGAGAAAATAACATAAAAAAAGACGCGGCCGCAGGACTCACCTGCCGCCGCGTCTTTATTTTACAGATATTTCAGTCCTCGTCCACTGCCTGGCCGAACTTCTTCATGGCGTTGTCATACGCGACTTTCGTGTTGTAATCGAAGCACACCATATAAACGTCCTCTATGCAGGTGTCGTTCTCAAGAAACTTGAGGATCGTCTCCACCGCTATTTCAGCCGCGCGGGCAAGCGGGAAACGATACGCCCCCGTGGATATTGACGGGAAAGCCACCGAACGGCAGCCGTTTTCAGCCGCAAGATTGAGAGATTTGAGATAGCACTGGCAGAGCAGCTCTTCCTCATTGCAGAGGCCGTTGTTCCATACAGGACCGACGGTGTGGATTATGTACTTGGCATCCAGCTTGAAACCGGGAGTTATGACGGCGTCACCGGTCTTGCAGCCGCCGAGCTTCCTGCAATACGAGATGAGCTCGGCTCCGGCCGCGTTATGGATAGCGCCATCCACGCCTTCCCCGCCCATAAGGCTCGTATTTGCCGCATTGACTATCGCGTCCACTTTCTGGTTGACAATATTCCCTCTGATGACCGTGAAGTTCGCCATAATATCTTTCCTCTCTCTTTCAGAAGTTCAGAATAAATCCACTTGTCCGTCTCCGTCTTTGTCAGCGCCGATGTTCTGCATATTGATCGTGCGGCGCTCCATCCGCTCACGCTCGGAGTTATCGACTATGAAGTTCTTTATCTCTCTCGCGTGCCTGATGTGGCGGAGCACAAGCTCGGGATGAGTAACGTCGCCGGTCTTGCAGACTATGGTGCCCAGCCCCGACATCCTTTCGAACATTGTGGTCCTGAGCTCCGTGTCCTGGACCTTATACATATAACAATCGTCCTCGCTCTGGTTCAGCAGGCCGCTGTCGATCGTTATCTGCTCGGGGGTGATGGTGTATTTCGTGAACGTGAACGGCAGCGCGAAAAGCACCCACCGTTTTCTCTCGACATATTCCATATACACACTTCCCTTTTGTCAATTATAACATATCGTACGAAAAATTCAATAGCGGTTTGGGCGTTTTGCGCCGCATCAGTGACGTGATTTACTCATTGTGCGGCGACCTTGGCCCACGTATCCTTCAGGTTCACGATGTTGTTCCAGACGCCCTCATGCTTGCAGTCTTTTATGAAATAACCGTTCCTGACGAACTGAAAACGCTCGTCCTGTCCGGCTCCCGCAAGGGACGCCTCCAGCTTGCAGCCCCTGTACTCCTTTACGGAATCCGGATCGAGGCAGTCGCCGTATGTCATGCCCTCCGGCAGCGCGGTCATGTTCTCATAGGTGAACAGACGGCCATACATGCGTACATCCGCCTCCACGCAGTCCTTCGCGCTGACCCAGTGGATCGTGCCCTTTATCTTCCTGCCGTCGGCAGGCATGCCGTTTCCGGTCTCCAGATCCGCCGTGCAGCGTATCTCCGTCACGTTCCCGTCGTCATCCATGTCGTAGTCCTGGCACTTTACGATGTAAGCGCCCATGAGCCGCACCTCGCCCTCCGGCTTCAGCCTGAAATACTTCGGCGGCGGCACGGGCATAAAGTCCGGGCGTTCGATATACAGCTCGCGCGTGAAAGCCACCTTGCGCGTGCCGGCGGCCTCGTCGTTCGGGTTATTGGGCAGGTCGAAATATTCCGTCTTTCCCTCCGGATAGTTCGTGATGACCACTTTTACCGGCTCCAGCACCGCGAGCCTGCGCTGTGCCGTCTGGTTCAGCTCGTCGCGTATGCAGTGTTCCAGCAGGCCCACGTCCACTATAGAGTACGCCTTGGACACGCCCGCGGTCTTGACGAACTCGATTATCGACTCGGGCGTATACCCGCGGCGGCGCATACCGCACAGCGTGGGCAGGCGCGGGTCGTCCCAGCCGTCCACCACACCGGTCTCCACCAGCTCGCGCAGATAACGCTTGCTCATCACCGTGTGGGTGACGTTCAGGCGCGCGAACTCATACTGATGCGGGCGCTTCGGGCCAAAGCCGCAGTTCTCCACCACCCAGTCGTAGAGCGGGCGATGGTTCTCGAACTCTATGGAGCAAAGCGAATACGTGATGCCCTCCACGGAGTCCTGTATCGGGTGGGCAAAATCATAGAGGGGATAGATGCACCACTTGTCCCCCTGACGGTGATGCCCCTGGTGCAGTATGCGGTAGATGGGCGGGTCGCGCATGTTCATGTTGGGGCTGGCCATGTCTATTTTCGCACGCAGCGTGCGGGCGCCGTTAGGAAACTCGCCGTTCTTCATGCGCTCGAAAAGGTCGAGGTTCTCCTCCACCGTGCGATCCCTGTAGGGGCTTGGGCGTCCCGGCTCCGTCAGCGTGCCGCGATATTCCTTCATATCATCCTGCGACAGGTCGCAGACATAGGCCTTGCCGTCCTTTATCAGCTTAACGGCGCATTCGTAGCACTTGTCGAAATAATCGCTGCCGTAATAGACTCCGCCGGTCGGCTCCGCGCCCAGCCATTTGAGGTCCTGCAGGATTGCCTGCACGTACTCGTCGTCCTCTTTGGCCGGGTTGGTGTCGTCGTAGCGCAGGTTAAAAAGCCCGCCGTATTTCTTCGCGATGCTGGAATTTATCCATATCGCCTTCGCGGAACCTATATGCAGGTAGCCGTTGGGCTCCGGAGGAAAGCGGGTGTGTACCTCCGTGTTGACGCCGGCCGCAAGGTCCGCGTCGATGATATCGTAAATGAAATTTGCAGTTTCTTCAGGCATATAAAACGTCCTTTCGGTCAAACAGCTTTTTCGGCGGCGGCAAGGCGTTCCCGCACCTTCTCGGCTCCGAGTATGCCCATCACTGTGTACATGTCCGGGGAATTGGCCCTCCCGGTGACGGCCATCCTGAGCACGGCGCTGATGTCGCCCACGTTGCCCTTATATTTCTCGGGCTCCTGTTTGTAGTCTTTCATATTCGCGGCATAGCCCATGGCCGAGCAGATGTCCTTTATTTTGTCGAACCACTCGTCCTGGCTGTCGTGCTCGTCATACGCGCCGGCGTAGGCTTTGAGCACCGCCGCTCTGTCCTCCGTGCTCACGCGCTCCGGCCACAGGTCTTCCGACCTGAAGAGCTCGTCGTAGAAGAAGGACATATACTCCTTCATCTCGCTCCAGACCGCAATGTCCTTGCGGGGCTTCGGCACGCCGCGGCCTATGCCTATTATAGCCTTCGCGTAGTCAGGCCTTGCCTCCAGCAGCGCATAAAAATCCGGGTCGTACTCCTGCGCCCACGCGGTCAGGTAGCGCCACACATCGTCCACGGAGAGCATGGCGACGACGTTTTTCGACACGTCGCGCAGCTTGTCGAGATCAAAAAGCGAGCCCGACACGCTCATCTTCGACGTTGAGAACTTGAAGCTGTCCACGGGAGCAGTGGGATTGGCCAGACGCCACTCCTCGAAATTCGAGTTGAGCAGCGTGAGCAGATATTCTATCACAGACGGCACGGGAAAGCCCTGCGCGCTGTAAAAATCGAGCGCCAGCTCCGGGTCCTTGCGCTTTGACAGCTTGCGCTTGCTGCCTCCGTCCATTTTCATAAGCTGCGCGGTGTGGCAATATTTAGGCGGCTTCCAACCCAGCGCGGCAAAGAGCTGCACGTGTATCGGCCAGGTGGCCAGCCACTCTTCTCCCCTGACGACGTGCGTCGTGCGCATAAGGTGGTCGTCCACCACGTGCGCAAAATGATAAGTGGGTATGCCGTCCGACTTTAAAAGCACAACGTCCTGGTCGTTCTCCGGCATATCCATCTTGCCCTTGATAAGATCGGTCATGTGGATATACCTTTCGGGGTCGCCCTCGCTGCGGAAACGGAGCACCCACGGTTTGCCGGACGCGAGCTCCTTTTCTATCTCCTCAAGCGGCATGTCGCGGTGCACTGCCCATTTTCCGTAGTAGCCGTAATTGACCTTTTCAGCCTCCTGCCGCTCGCGCATCGCGGAAAGCTCCTCCTCCGTACAGAAACAGGGATAAGCCTTGCCCTCCTGCACGAGGCGTTTGGCAAAAACATGGTATATGGCCGCACGCTGCCGCTGCCTGTAAGGGCCGTAAGCGCCCTTCTCCCCGTCCGAGGAAGCCCCTTCGTCAAAGTGCAGACCGAAGCGGTCGAACACCCGGATTATCGTCTCGACCCCGCCGGAGACCTCCCGCTTCTGGTCGGTATCCTCTATACGCAGATAAAACACGCCGCCGGATTGGTGCGCAAGCCTCTCGTCCGTCAGCGCGCCGAACAGATTGCCCAAATGCATGAATCCTGTCGGCGAAGGCGCCATCCTCGTGACTTTAGCCCCCTCCGGCAGTGAACGCGGCGGGTATTTGGCCTCCATGTCCTCCGGGGTATCCGTCACATCCGGAAAGAGCATGTCGGCAAGACGTTCATAGTCCATCGCTTTGCCTCCGTAAAATCCATAGATATAGTTAGAATATCACATAATAAGAGCTGCCGCAATATCAAACCGTAAAAAAACGAGCCGCCCCGAAAAGCGACTCGCATTGAACCGTTTACCGCCGGCGGCTCACCATTCTCCGAAATCTCCGCCACCCACGCTGTCGAGCGCGTGCTGCATAAGCTTCATCATCTCGAGCGTGCTGCGGAAACGCTGCGTCTTTTTATCCTCCATCCACGTCACGACGCCCTGCCAGTCCGTGTTCTGACGAAAGAGCACCTGGATGAGGAAAGTGCACAGTGTTCCCCTTTTTACGTCGAAAAGATCCTCGCTGACGGGCCTGAGGCCGTCCTTGTCGCTGCTCCCCGGCTGCCTTGTCCCGTCGAAGGTGCGGTACGCATTGTAAGCCTGCGGATAATCAACCCGGTCGAAATACGAATCCATACCGTTCACCATCTGTATGATGCCGGAAAACGGTTCCGGTTCGGACATGTAAATACTCAAAAATTCACCCTGCGGCTCGCCGTTCTCCAGCGCGTCCACGGATACGAGCATGCGCGCCACCGGATTTCCGCGAAACAGCGACCTGTCAAGCTCCATGTTACCGTCCTCCTTCTTTTTTCTTAAGCAGGGATCATATCACCGGGTCGAGCGGCTGCAGTTTGGTGTTCACCTTTACCGGTATGCGCTGGTTGGCCTCTTTAAAGTTTTTCGCTATCCTGTCCATGACCATGAGACCATTCTCATAAGTGTGCGACGGCAGCATGACGATGAACTGTGTGGCGGAGAAACGTGATATGACGTCGCTGCGGCGCAGGGAATCGCGTATCGCGGCAAGGAGCTTGTCCATCGCGACACAGAGCAGTTCCTTCTTCGGCACGTGGCCCTCCATATCCGTCACGGTCAGCAGACCTATGAATATGGCGCGGCCTGAACGCGAGGCATCGCGCGCCTCGAGCCTGTACATGTTCTTGAATATCTCGTAATCGCACACGAAGGCGCCCTGCTCGTTCAAAGCCTCGGCAAGGCCCTCTTTTATCACGTCGAGGTCCATCTCCGTGTGATTGACGTCCTTTATTATCTCCCTGTAGCAATCGCGGAGCCGCTCGCTCGGTTTAACGCCCAACTCCTGATAGAACAGGTTCGTGACATATTCGTAGTGCTCCAGCGCCTTTTGCTGCTTGTTTTGCGCTATCAGGGCGCGTATGAGCAGGACGTGTATCTCCTCGTCGTACGGGTCCACGACGACCGCGCTCTGACAGAGCTTTTCCACATCCTCGTCGCGCCCCTCGATATTCAGCAGCGCGGAGACGTCCTTCACCGACTTTATATATATGCTGTGATAATACGCCGACAGCGGGATCACCCAGTTCTCGTACGCCGAACCGGGCAGAAAATCGCCCTTATACAGAGCGAGCGCATCCATGTATTTATTTATTTTGGCGTCCGCTGAACCCGGAGTAAGAGCGGCGGCCTCTTTAAGCAGCCTCTCCATCTCCTCGGCGTCCACCACCGTATTCAGATCGTTGTTCCAGCTGTAAAGGCCGCGCCTGTGGACTATCAGATCCCTTGCTATCGGCACGCCCGCGTCCGACAGGACCGTGCGCAGACGGTAAACAAGGTTTTTCAGGGCATTGAGCGGGTTGTCGCTGTCATCCTCAGGCCAAAGATATTCTATGAGCTCCTCCGTCGGTATGTCGCGGTGGCGGAAAGTTATGAGGTACTCCAACAGATTCCACAGCTTGTGCGCGCGGTTGCAGCTTTCATTGACCACTACCTCTCCGACCTTGAGTTCGAATTCACCCAACATCGTTATTCTCACCTGAGAGTCATCTGTCACTGACCACGCCTTCTTTCTTACGTTATCCTTGATTATTACATCAATTTGTTATATAATTTTAGTATCTGTCATGATCACATCCACAAACATCACGAAATAAAGTGTGCCATGCGGCTGTGTATTACAATTATAGTCACATATTTTGTATTTATCAAGAGCTTTATTTGTTAAATCAGTAGTCACGTTTCGTGTTCAATATGTAATTTTCACTGTATTTTACCTGTTTTTGCCTTTTACTACTTGCCGGTGAATGGAGGTGCGCAGCATGGGACAGCGTGTGCGAAGCCGCATAATAGCGCTGATTTTTGCGATTCTTGCTGCGGCGTCTCTCTCCTCCTGCGGCGGCACGGGCAGTGACGATGAGGCAAGTGAGTCAACGTCGTCGGCGGTCACAAATTATTCTGAAACTGCTTCGAAAAACGCGTATCGCCAGTCATCTTCTTCATCCGAATCCGCCTCCTCCAGCGAAGCATCCGAACCCGAGTCGGATACCTCGGACAGCGAGTCCTCCTCTGAAACATCCGTCGGCGGTTCTGAGTCCTCCGTTCCCGCCGAGGAAGACAGCGGGCTTTCGTCTTCGGGATCCGGCAGCGAATCTTCAGCTCCTGAGGCATCGAACGCCGGCCTTTCAGAGAGCGCCTCTCCGGCCGCCGTCTCCCCCACCGCGACGGGAACGCGCGACAACACGCCGGTGGTGAGGCTCCCCTCCGCGCCGGGTACTGTCGTCTACGGCAATAACCTCGTGTCGATCGACTGCTCTAACACCGCGAGCGGATATATAATGGTAAAATACACGGGCTCCAACGGAAAGGTCAAGATGCAGCTCACGCTTTCCGGCGGCTCGACATACACTTACAACCTGTACTCCGGCTACGGGTACCAGGCTTTCCCTCTCTCCGGCGGGGGCGGAACATATACGGTGGCGGTATATGAAAATGTGTCCGGCAACCAGTATTCCCAGGCTTACGCCACTACTTTCGCCGCCAACGTGGCAAGCGGGACCATCGCGTTCCTCTACTCCAACCAATATGTCAGCTTCAACGCCAACAGCGCCTGTGTCGCAAAGGGCGCGGCACTGGCGGCGGGGGCGAGCAGCGACCTGGACGTGGTGGCGAACGTCTACAACTGGACGATAAACAACGTGACATACGACTTCAACAAGGCGGCCAACGCGACCTCCGGTTATCTTCCCAACCCCGACAGCACGCTTTCGAGCTGCACAGGGATATGCTTCGATTACGCGGCCCTGATGTGTGCGATGCTGCGCTCTCAAAACATCCCTACGCGGCTGGTGATCGGCTGGAGCGGCAGCATCTACCACGCGTGGATAAGCGTATATATCACGAACGTCGGCTGGCTGAACGATTACATATATTTTGACGGCACCGGCTGGAAACGCATGGATCCCACGTTCGCCGCCGGAGGCTCCAACAGCAAAAAGATAAACGATTACATAAATAACGGAGCCAACTACAACGCTCTCGAATTCCACTGAGAAAGCGACATGGAGGTAAAGGCATGAGCAAGCAAAACGAACTTCTCACCGCCCGCGAAACGGCGGCATTCTGCTCGCAGCTCGCGTACATCGTAAAGGCCGGCGTCCCGGTGCGTGAAGGTATATCCATCATGTCGCAGGACACGGAGGACGATGTCTCCAAAAAGATACTTGAGGACATCGGCAGCGAACTCGACGACGGCAAGCCCCTTTCCGAGGCCGTAGAACACTGCGGCGCGTTTCCGTCGTACATGGTGAAGATGATAGAGATAGGCCACACCTCCGGCAAACTTGAGGAGGTGCTGGACTCCCTGTCCGACTATTACGACAACAGCGACTCCATAAGCCGCGGCATCAGGAACGCGGTGGCGTACCCGCTGGCGATGATACTGATGATGTCCGTCGTCATTGCCGTGCTCGTCATCCGCGTGCTCCCGGTATTCAGAGAGGTGCTCTCTCAGCTCGGCAACGAAATGGGCGGGCTCTCCTCCTCCGTCATGGACGCGGGCACCGTGCTCGGCAACGTGTCGCTGATCCTTGTGGCGGTTATCATGGCGGTGGCTGTCGTCATGCTGGCCATGCGCACGACCGAAAGCGGCCGCGAGGCGCTTGGCAGGCTGTTCTCAAAAATGGTGTTCACGCGCGCCATATCCCAGAAAACCGTTGAGTCCCGCTTCGCCTCCACCATGTCGCTCATGCTCTCCTCCGGCCTCGACGTTGACCGCTCCCTGGATATGGCCTGCGGGCTGGTGGAGGACAAGTCGGCGAAGGCAAAGATGGAGCAGATGAAAAAGGAGATCGATTCCGGCTCCTCGTTCACAGACGCGCTGGCCAGATCGGGGATCCTCTCCGGCCTCGATGTGCGCATGGTGACCGTCGGCTTTAAGACCGGCACGCTGGACGTCATCATGAAAAAGATCGCCGACAGGGCCGAGGACGAGATAAGCGAGCGCGTGGGCAACATGATCTCCGTCATAGAGCCCACCCTTGTCGCCATACTTTCCGTGGTCGTGGGCGCGATAATCCTCTCCGTCATGCTGCCGCTGATGAGCATCATGTCGTCTCTGGTGTGAAAATCAAAAGCTTTGGGGGGTGACCGCGATGGCGTTCATTCGCAAAAAGAAAAAGCACCCGCTGCTGCGCGAACTCGCGCTGCCTCTGATCTCCTTTTCAGCGATAGCCGCGCTGGTCATCTACGGGGTGAGCGCGATGGGAAACAGGACGGACAGCGAGATGTACACGATGGTGGAGCAGTCCGTCACCCGCGCCGCGGTGCAGTGTTACGCGCTGGAGGGCGAATATCCGCCCGACCTCGATTATCTTAAAGAAAACTACGGCCTCAATATAGATGAGAGCAAATACCTCGTCCATTACCAGAACATGGGCGGTAACCTGCTGCCGCAGATACGCGTTTTCGCGGTAGGCACGGCGGAGGACTCCGAATGAAAGGGGCGGCACAATGAAAACAGAATCACGCTCCGGCCTGATCACGCTGGCGTTCTCGCTGTCGCTGCTGTGCGTTTTCGCGGCGTGCGCGCTGCTCGTCGTCATCATGGGGGCACGCGTCTACAGGAGCACCGCCGCCGAGATGACGGCCGACTACAACGTGCGCACGTGTGCGGGCTATGTCTCCGAAAAGGTCCGGCAAAACGGCGAGCCCGGGGCGGTCGCGGCCGGCTCCTTCGGCGACGGTGACGCGCTCGAGCTTTCGCAGAGCATTGACGGTGAAAAATACACCACTTATATCTATACTTACGGCGGCAAGCTGCGCGAGATATTCGCCCGCGCCGACGCACAGCTCGACCCGGCCACCGGACAGGCGATAATGGACATCGCATCGTTCAGCGTATCCGCAAACGGCGGGCTGTATACCGTGTCTTTCACGGACACGGGCGGCGAGACCGCCTCCGTCAGCCTTTACCCGCGCTGCGGGTGAACTTTTTACGTCAGTATGATCTTTACTGAAAGGCGGTGTGCCGAATGAAAAGTATAAGGACCAACCGTTCCGGCCTTTTCCTCATCGAAATGGTCATCGTGATACTGTTCTTTTCCGTCACGGCCGCCATTTGCGTGAGGCTCTTTGCGGCTGCGGCGCTCACCAGCCGTTCCGGCGCCAGGCTCAGCAACGCCGTATTGCTCACCGAGTCCGCCGCCGAAACGGTCAAGTCCTGCGAGGGCGACGGGGCCCGTTTCGCGCAGCTGCTCGGTGCTGAGAGCTCCGGAGACGGCTTTATCGTCTATTACGACAAAGAATATAAACAGACGTCTTCCGCGGAGAACGCCGTGTACTCCCTTTCGATAACTCCGGCCGCCTCGGCAGACGGCGCCGTTGACTATGCCGTCAGATTTTCGAGCGTCTCCGACGACGCGGAGATATATACGGTCTCCGTGGCGGCGTACCCGGGGAAGGAGGGCGCGAAATGACGAAAAACAGCGGCTCCGGCGGCGGATCCGTCGGCGTCGGCATCTCCTCCGTGCTCATGATATTCATAGCCCTGTGTCTGACGGTCTTTTCCGTGTTGTCCTACCTTTCGGCGCGCGCAGATTACAAGCTGGCTGAAAAAGCCGCGAGCGCCACGACCGCCTATTATGAGGCGGACAGCAAGGCCGAGCACATATATGCCGGTCTTTCGTCGGCCTCCGCGAATGAGCTGGAAAGCGCCGCAGCAAAATACGGCGCCGAAATATCCGACAGAGACGGCGCGACCTATATAATATTCGACGTACCGGCCGACAAGGTGCGCACCCTTCATGTTGAACTCCTGCTCCAAAGCGACGGCTCCCTCTCCCGCGAGGTCTGGAAAATAGTGACTTCCGGAGAGGAAACGGACGAGAGCGTCGGCGTATTGCAGGACTTCAGCTTTCTGGGATAAGGAGGAATTATGGAGCTTGCTTCAATGCTCAAAGAGGCCGTAGACAGGGACGCCTCGGACGTTTTTGTCGTATCCGGCCTGCCGGTGGCTTTCAAAATAAACAACCGCATAGAGCACCAGGATATGCCCTCTTTGAAACCTCAGGACGCGTATGACCTGATCTCCGGGATCTACGCTCTTGCGGGCGGGCGCAACCTCGACCCGCTCATTACGGGCGGAGACGACGATTTTTCGTTCTCCATCCCCGGCGTATCAAGGTTCCGCGTCTCGGCTTACAAACAGCGCGGCAGCCTCGCAGCTGTCATCCGTGTCGTAAAATTCGAGCTGCCGGACCCTGCCAAGCTCGGCATAACCGATACGGTCATGTCCCTTGCGGACTGGCAGAAAGGCCTCGTGCTCGTGACCGGCCCTGCCGGCTCCGGAAAATCCACCACACTCGCCTGCCTGATCGACCGCATAAACAGCACGCGCACCGCCCACGTGATCACGCTGGAGGACCCGATAGAATACCTTCACAGCCACAAAAAGAGCATCGTTTCGCAGCGCGAGATAGCGACCGACACCGAGAGTTTCGTCACCGCTCTGCGCGCCTCCCTGCGACAGGCTCCCGATGTGATACTTCTGGGCGAGATGCGCGACGCGGAGACGATAGCCACGGCCATGACCGCCGCGGAAACGGGCCACCTCGTGTTTTCCACCCTGCACACCATGGGTGCGGCCAACACGATAGACCGGATAATAGACGCGTTCCCTCCCGACCAGCAGGCGCAGATACGCATACAGCTCTCCATGGTCCTGCAAGCCGTCGTCTCCCAGCAGCTGATACCCACGGTGGACGGCGGAGTGGCCGCCGCCTTCGAGGTGATGTTCTGCAACGGAGCCATCCGGAACATGATCAGGGAATCCAAGATACATCAGATAGACTCCGTCATCTTCTCCTCCGGCAGCGAGGGCATGATAAGCATGGACACGAGCATCCTCAATCTGTGGAAGGCCGGCGTCATCTCGAAGCAGGAGGCTGTCACGCGCAGTTCCTCCCCGGATATGATGTCACGCTCAACAAAATAAAACGCAAGGCTTCGGGCGTTCTCCCGGGGCCTTTGTTTTTTCGACATGATAACATTAATGTTTACATAATTGCTTTGATTATCATAAAAATTTGTGATATAGTTGGTACATTGACTATTATTGACATGACACGCTGCGGGAGGTGAGCGAGATGGATTTTAAGGAGACGCTTAACGGCCTTTTTTTGAAATTTGGTTTTACGAATGCGGGAGTCGCACGCGCGGCCTCCCTTGATGCATCGCTCATAAGCCGTTTCCGCACGGGAGCGAGGTTGCCGTCGCGCGGAAGCGATCAGCTCTCGCGCCTGTGCAGCGGCATCATAACCTGCGCTGATTCGCGCGGCCGGCTGGCCGAACTGATGCAGTATTTCGGCGACGAACGCATATCTCTGGGCGACAGCGAAGCGGTATATTCGCGCGTGTACGCCGGACTTTTCGGTGAAGAGATAGACCTGAAGCCCCAGCGCAACAAGCTGACCAGGAATCCCGTCGGAAAGATACCGCACAAACACAATTGGCCTGTGCGCGGCGTAGGCGAAAAGCTGGACAAGCTTATAAAGTTGTTCGATCTGACCAACGTGCAGGTGGCAAGAGGCGTATCCGTGGATACTTCTCTCATAAGCCGGGTGCGGGCCGGCGTGCGCGTGCCCTCGTCGGACAGCAAGCTGATACCCGCCATGGCGGAGTATTTCGCCTCGCTGCCCAAGGACAGGCAACAGCTGCTCTCTCTTTATGAGATTGCGGGCGTGACGCCCGGAGGGGCGTCCTCGTCCAACGACCTTGCTTCCCACCTGTGCGACTGGCTGATCGGCGACAGACATGACGCCAAAAACGACATAGCCGGCGGGTTCATCAACGCGCTTGGGAAGAACCCGGTGAGCGACTTTGCTCCCATGCCGTTCGTGGGTATGCCCATGCCCTCCGGCAAGCGGTTCTCCGCAGAGCTCTTCAGCGGCACCGCAGGGCTGAGGCAGGCTGTGCTGCGCTTTCTGGCCGAGTCGGCCGCTCAGAACGAGCCGCGCACCATATATATGTATTGCGGACACGGGCTCGGCTGGCTGCTCGGAGACGAGGAGTACGGCCGCATGTGGACGAGAATGATGCTTTCCGTATTCTACCGCGGCAACCGGGTGAAAGTCATACACAACATCGAGCGTGAAAAAGAGGAGATATTCCCGAGCACTGAGCGGTGGCTCCCCCTTTTCATGACCGGCATGGTGGAGCCATACCAGGTGGACGGCGCCTCCGAAGGTCCCTTTACCAAGATGCTGCTCGTCTCGCCCGGCGTCTCTACGCTCAGCGCGTCATTTATCAGGGGCGGCGAGGCCCATGCGGAATACGTTTACAGCAACGACACCACCATGATACGCGACTCCGTCTCTCAGTTCGAAAAGCTGCTGGATCTCAGCACCCCGCTTGCCCGCATATACGTGAACGACAGCTATTCGTCATTCTTCGGTCAGCTTCTGGAACTGGATTCGCAGGCCACGCGCGTGCGCACGCTTTCCGCCGCGCCGAAGATATGGACGATGCCCGCCGACGACCTGCGCTTTGCTTTGAACGCCTGCGACATCTCGCGCGATAAAGCCTCCGCCGTCATGAATTACCGTGCCGAACGGGTGCGCGGGCTCGTCTCTTTCTGCAAAAACGACGGAGTGATAGAAAATACGACTATTTTTTCGCGGCAGGATCTCGAGTCCGGCAAGGCGTACTTCAACCTGCCCAACACGCTCGTGCCGCCTGTGCCTTACACAGTGGAGAGCTATCGCGCACACCTGCACGGCATCGCGGCGGCTATGCGCCACAACCCGAAATACAGCGTTTCGCTGATAGAAAACCTTCCGTTTGAAAATATCCAGCTTGCCGTGGCGGAGGGCGTTTGCTCGCTTGTTTTCAAGGTGGGCTGCCCTTCGGCGGTGTTCCTGTTTGACAACGTTACGATGGTGGGGTATTTTTCAGCATACCTTGACTCCATGTCAGAACGGCACGGCCGCCTGCCCAAAGACCGCGGCGCCATAATAGATTTTCTGGAAAAATATTGAGCGCCCGCCGCAAAACCGAACCGGAGCGAAAGCTTCGGTTTTTTTTGTTTCATTATTTGACACAATCTGTTATAATGTTTCCAATGAGCGTATCTCATAATTCAGCGGCCACGCCGCAGAAAGGAAAAGACTTATGGAAAAAAGGAAACGGAGACTCGGCGACCGTTACGATGGGCGTAAGATACGCACCTTGGAGCCGATGCAATACGTTGTGCCATTCGTCATGAAGACGAGGAACGACGCGTCCAACCTTTTCCAAAGCAAAGTCGAACTTGGCAGGATCGACAATTATATCCATGCCAAGCGGCACGACGAGGGACTTGACGGTTTTGGGTTCATGCATATCATGGCCGCGGCCTATGTGCGCCTGTGTTCCCAGCGTCCCGGATGCAACAGGTTCATCGCCGGACAGCGCATTTTCCAGCACGAGGAAATAATCCTCAACATGATGGTGAAAAAGAGCATGGAGCTCAACTCACAGGAGAGCGCCATAAAGGTGGTGTTCCAGCCGGAGGACGACATATACGTCGTCTACAAGAAAATGGAGGAAGCCATAAAGGTGGCGCGGCAGGAGGGCGACACCACCAACCTTGACTTCGTCTCACGCTCGCTGCGCTGGATGCCGAACGTCATCTTTCGCTGGTTCGTAGGCTTCATGGGTTTTCTGGATTACTTCGGCATCATGCCCAAAATCATACACGAGGCCTCTCCTTTTCACGGGAGCATATTCATCTCCAACCTCGGCAGCCTCGGCATCCCGCCCATCTATCACCATCTGTACAACTTCGGCACGGTGCCGACATTCATAACCTTCGGCGCCAAGCATACAGACTACCTCCCCGGCAAAGACGGCACCTGGGAAAAACATCGCTACATAGATTTTACGGTCACGTCTGACGAGCGCATAACCGACGGGCAGTATCTCGCTTCCAGCTTCAAATATCTCGAATGGCTGTTCCGCCATCCGGATGAGCTGGACCACCCGCCGGAGCAGGTCATCGAGGACGTGGACTGAGATCGCACAGAAGAAGGACGGGCCGCCGCGGACCCGCCCTTTTATGTTCGGCGCATATGTTTACAACCCGCGGCCGATAGGATATAATTATTTAAACAATCGCCCATCGAAAGGACTGAGATGATGAAACTCAATTACAAGCGCACCATCCTGGTGGGGCTCGCGTTCCTGTCCATTTGCTCGTTCTGGCAGATATACGATTCGCTCGTCCCGCTGATGCTCAAAAACACCTTCGGGCTCGGGGACGGCGTCTCCGGCATAGTGATGTCCATAGACAACGTGCTGGCGCTGTTTCTGCTGCCGCTGATGGGCTCGCTGTCCGACCGGGTCAAAACTCCGCTCGGCAAACGTATGCCGTTCATCATCTTCGGCACGGCCGGCGCGGTGATCTGTATGCTCTTTTTGCCCATCGCCGACAACGCCGCGAACTTTACGCTCTTTTTTGTGGCCCTGGGGCTGACGCTGCTCGCCATGGCGTCCTATCGCTCCCCCGCCGTGGCGCTGATGGCCGACGTGACCCCCAAACCGCTGCGCAGCAAGGGCAACGCCGTGATAAACCTAATGGGCGCACTCGGAGGCGTCATATCCCTGGCGCTCATCGCCCTCATGGTCCCGAAAAACGGCAAGCCCGATTATCTTCCCATCTTTGCCATAATCGCCGCGCTGATGGCCGGCGCCGTCGTCGTCCTTGCCCTCACCACAAAGGAAAACAAGCTGGTGCAGGAGATGGTGGACACCGGCGGATATGAGAGCACGGAGGAGGAGCTGAACGAAAAGCTCTCCGAAGGCAAAAAAATGCCGAAAGACGTGTTCCGCAGCCTCGTTTTCATGCTTTTGACGATAGCTTTCTTCTTTATGGCCTATAATGCCGTCACCACCGCGTTTTCAAAGTACGTGCAGCTCTATCTCAAGGTGGAGGGCGGCGGTTTCGCCAATATGCTCATGGTGGCGACGGTGGCCTCTGTAATCGCCTATATCCCGATCGGCGCGTTGGCCACGAAATTCGGCCGCAAGCGCACCATCCAGGCCGGGCTGATCCTTATGGCGCTCTGCTTCGGCGCGGCGGCCTGCTTTACGGCCATGACTCCCGCGCTCTATGTCATTTTCGTGCTCGTCGGGTTCGGCTACGCCGGCGTCATAGTGAACACCTTCCCGATGATATGGGAGATGGCCCGCGGCAGCGATGTCGGCAAATATACGGGATACTATTACACCTTCTCCATGGCGGCCCAGATAGTGACGCCGATACTTTCCGGCTATCTGCTCGAATACGTGGGGTACTGGACGCTGTTCCCCTACGCCGTCATATTCATCGCGCTCTCTTTCGCGACTCTCCTGCTCGTGCGGCACGGCGACAGCAAACCCAAAGCCCGGCCCGCGCTGGAGACGATGGGCGGTGACGAGTGATGGCGTGGCTTTACGTGCTCGCGGTGCTCATGCTCATCGCGTTTGTCTTTCTCCTCGCCGTAAAGCCTAACAAGGGGCGTGAAACGCGCCTGGCCGTGATGTACGCGCACCGCGGCTATCACGACGACGGGCATCCGGAAAACAGCCTCGCGGCCTTTCGTCTGGCAAAACAGTGCGGCCTCGGCGTGGAACTCGACGTGCAGCTCACCCGCGACAAAAAACTTGTCGTTTTTCATGACAAGAACCTCTCCCGCATGACCGGCATCGACAAAGACCTGTGCAACACCGACTTCGCAGAGCTTGAGACTTACCGTCTTGCCGGCGGCGACGAGCGCATACCCCTGTACTCAGAGGTGCTGGAAACGCTCGGCGACGTGCCCGTGCTCTGTGAGATAAAGACGTACACCGGCAACGCGAACTGCGAGGCGTGCCCGGAAATATTGGATCTGGCCGCCGGCTACCGCGGAGACATCGTTTACGAAGCCTTCAGCCCGTACATACTCAAGTGGCTCCGGCAGAACCGCCCGGACGTCATACGCGGGCAGCTCTCCCAGGATTTCTTCAGGCACGGCGGGCTCTCCGGCGCCCCGGCTTTCGCGCTCGGGAACCTGCTGACCGATTTTATGGCCAGGCCGGACTTCATCGCCTACAACTTCAAAGACCGCTCTCTCGGGCTCGCCGCAGCAAGGCTGCTCGGCGCCGAGACGGCCGCGTGGACCATACGCAGCCCCGAGGAAATTGAAAAAGCCGCCGAACTCGGCTACACCTCTTTCATCTGCGAGGGGTTCTCTTTGGAAAAAGAACTCTACGCGGTCGGACATGAATGCGAAAACGTGAACGCATATCCGCTGCAGGAAGGGGCACAGTGACATATGAAACAGGCTGAGGACAAGACGAACGTCATGCGCGTGTTCGACCAAAAGAAAATAGCCTACACACCGCACGGCTACGAACACGCCGAGGGCGAGGCGGTCGACGCCGCCACTGTCGCCGCGCTGATCGGCAAAAAACCTGACGAGATCTTCAAAACACTGGTGGCACGCGGAGCCAAGGGCGGATTGTATGTATTCGTGATACCGGGAGATGCGGAGCTCGATTTGAAAAAAGCCGCCAAAGCCTCCGGTGAAAAATCCATGGAGATGCTGCACGTCTCGGAGCTGCTGGCGGCTACCGGCTACGTGCGCGGAGGCTGCTCTCCTATCGGCATGAAAAAAGCATATCCCACATTTTTCGACGAAAGCGCGCTCTCGCACGCGACCATAACCGTCAGCGCCGGCAGGATAGGCCGTCAGGTGGAGGCCGCGCCGTCCGACGTCATCTCGCTCGCAAGGGCAAAGACAGCGTCGCTGACTAAAGACGGGACAGAAGAATGACTTTGTGGGTGGACGCTGTCGCCCGCTTCGTGCTAAAATGATCCGTCCCGCAAAAACGCCTTCCGGCGATACACAAAATGATTGGGGAATCTGCATTGGAATTATTCGTTACTATATTTCTTTTCGCGCTCGGCATATTTCTTATAGTCAAGGGGGGAGACTGGTTCGTGGACGCCGCCTCGTGGATCGCCGAAACGAGCGGCATACCGAAGTTCATCATCGGCGCTACGGTCGTCAGCTTCGCCACCACGATGCCTGAACTCATAGTTTCCACGCTCGCCGCCGGACAGGGCAAGGCCGACATGGCCGTAGGAAACGCCGTGGGTTCCGTTACGGCCAACCTCGGTCTCATCATGGCGATCTCCATCCTGTTCCTGCCGTCCGTGATAAAACGCGAACAGCTCGCCTTTAAGGGGCTGGCGATGATAGGCGCCGCTTCCCTGCTCTGGGCGCTCGCCGGCGGCGGAACGTTCGGGGCCTTCCCCGGGCTCGCGCTGATCGCGGTGTTCATCGTGTTCATGGCCGAGAACGTGGCGGTCGCGAAAAGGTCGGTGAGCGGCTCCGCCGGAACACGCGCACATCCGGAAAAGAAGGACGTGCTGACGAACACGGCGAAATTCATCCTCGGAGCGGCCGGCATCGTCGTGGGCGCGCAGCTGCTGGTGGACAACGGCAGCGAACTCGCACTCATCATCGGCGTGCCGGAGGCCATCATATCCGTAACTATGATCGCCATAGGCACTTCCCTGCCGGAACTCGTGACAACCATTACGGCGATAGTCAAGAAGCAAAGCTCCCTCTCCGTCGGCAACATACTGGGCGCCAACATAATAGACCTCACGCTGATATTGCCTGTCTGCGCGGCCATTACCGGCGGCAGCCTGCCCATAAGCCGCCAGTCGGCGGCGCTGGACCTGCCCGTCTGTCTGTTCATCTGCGTTATCGCGGTGCTTCCCGCCCTTTTGACGGAAAGGTTCAGACGGTGGCAGGGCGCGTCGCTGCTCGTATGCTACGGCGCGTATCTTTTTGTCCTCGTAAAATATTTCGTGTAAGACCGCAAAACGGCCGATAAAAAAGCTCCCGCTAAAAACGGGAGCTTTTTGTTGTCCTATGTTATTCGCTGAGGATCTTTTCCGTGGCTGAAGCGCCTATCCTGTCGGCCCCGGCGTCTATCATCGCTGCGGCCGTATCATAGTCGTGTATCCCGCCGGCCGCTTTGACACCCATGTCCGGCCCGACTGTCTCGCGCATGAGCCTGACGTCCGCGGCCGTGGCGCCGCCTGTGGAAAAGCCCGTTGAGGTCTTTACGAACGCAGCCCCCGCGGCCTTTGCTGCTTCGCAGGCCTTGACCTTTTCCTCATCCGTCAGCAGGCAGCACTCCAATATGACCTTGAGCTTCGCGTGGTAGTCGTCGCAGACCTCCTGCACGGTGGCGATGTCCTCCTCCACCTTGCGCCAATTGCCCGCCTTTGCCGCGCCGATGTTCATGACCATGTCTATCTCCTCGGCGCCGTCCTCGCACGCCGAGGCCGCCTCGAACGCCTTGGCCGCCGTGCTCATGGCCCCGAGCGGGAACCCCACCACGGAGCACACCTTTATGCCGCTGCCTTTGAGCGCCTTATACGCCGTATAGACGTTGACGGAGTTCACGCAGACCGAGGCAGTGCGGTACTTCATGGCCGTGTCGCACAGCGCCTTTATATCGGCGAAAGTGGCGTCCGCCTTCAGGAGCGTATGGTCTATCATTCCGGCAAGAGTTTCCCTGTCCATGCCGCCGCCTCAGTGACAGCCGCCGCAGCTCTCGCAGGAGCCGGTGCAGCCGCCGTCCATGCTGCTCTCGTCCACGGTGTCCGGGTCGGTGCCGGAGCAGGCCATCTGAAGTATATGCTCCATGAAGCGGTAGAGCTCGTCGAACTCGTCCTGTGCGTCGTTGTAGGCGAGCATCTTCTCATTTCCGGTTATGCTGTCGTAGAGCTTGCGCACGTCGGCGTCCAGAGCGTTGACTTTCACATCGTCGCGGTCGCCCTTCGTCACCTCTATGCTGAGCTCGTAGCGCTTCTGATTGAAGTCGGCTATATCAGCCTGGAGCAGAGCGTCGTCCTCGACGATCTTCTGCGCGCTGTGAAGACGAAGGTACCTGTCATCCTGCTGCATCGCCTTTGCGAGTTCCCTTGTCATCTCAATGATATCCATCTGTTTTCCTCCGTTATATGTTTTTATTTTTGATGATCTCTCCGTCGAGCGCCCAACCGAGCGAACTCCTGAGCCTGACGTCCATCAGCCCATCCGTAACGTCCTGCCTCGGCGCGCGCACGACGATGTTCTCCGCGCTCCTGCCGCTGATGTAGCCGTCCCCGGCCTCAGCCTCGTCGTCGAACAGCACCCTGACGGTCCTGCCGACGAAAGAGGCGTTCATCTCCCGGCTTATCCCTGTCTGCAGAGCCATGAATTCGTCGAACCGTTCGTGCTTCTCCCCGTCCGTCACCGGATCGGGCATGGAAGCCGCCCTGGTTCCCACCCGCTTTGAATAGATGAACGTATACGTCATCAGCCAGCGCGCCTCCTCGGCAAGGCGAAGGGTGTCGTCAAAATCCTCCCTCGTCTCCCCGGGGAATCCGATGATTATATCGCTGGTGACGGTCACGCCCGGTATCAGCTCCCGCGCCATGGCCAGAAGGTCGAGATACTGCCGCGCGGTATAATGGCGGTTCATCTCGCTGAGTATCCTGTCCGAGCCGCTCTGCACCGGAAGATGTATGTGCCGGCAGACCTTGCCGCAATCCGCCACGGCATCGAGCAGCTCACGCGAACAATCCTTCGGATGTGAGGTCATAAACCTGATGCGGAAGTCGCCGTCTATGTCGTTCACCGCGTGCAGCAGCTCCGCAAAATCCGTCGGGTGAGAAAGACCCTTGCCGTAGGAGTTGACGTTCTGCCCCAGCAGCATTATCTCTTTGTATCCGGCCGCGACGATCTCCCTCGCCTCCGCAAGCACGGCCTCAGGCTCCCGGCTCTCCTCTCGCCCGCGCACCAGCGGCACCACGCAGTATGTGCAGAAGTTGTCGCACCCATGCATCACGGGCAGATACGCCTTCAGCCCGCCGGCACGCATCGTCGGCAGCTCCTCGTCCATGCAGCCCTCGCCCTCGCCTATGTCGCAGACGCGCCTGCCCCTCTCCATGTGCTCCAGTACGATGGAGGGCAGCCTCGGCACGGCGTGCGTACCAAACACGAGGTCCACAAACGGATAGCTGCGATGGAACTTCTCCGCTATATGCTCCTGCTGCACCATGCAGCCGCACACCGCGATCATCATATCCGGATTTTCGGCCTTTGCCTTTTTCAACAGCCCCACGTTTCCGAAAACGCGCCTTTCGGCGTTTTCCCTGACCGCGCAGGTGTTGAATATCACAAACTCCGCGTCGTCCGGCGAGTCTATCAGCTCGTAGCCCATATCAGACAGGATGCCCGCCAGCTTCTCCCCGTCGGCGAAATTCTGCTGACAGCCGTACGTCCTTACATACGCATAGTGCGGTCCCGGCCGCTTACCCAAAAGAGCGCGTACCTTCGCCGCCTGCTCGCTGTAATCATCCTTTTGCGGCAATGGCACCGCCCCTTTCATCAAGTATTCCCATTTTATCACGCGCAGAACGTTTTATCAATAGTATGTAATACGGTATGTTTAAGCGCCGCACCGGACGGCAATAATATAGACGCGGCAAGCCGGCGCCGCCCTAACACACCAAACATACGGAGCGTGAGTGACGTGACTGTAAAAAGAGGAGAGATATATTACGCTGACCTGAGCCCGGTGGTCGGCTCCGAACAGGGGGGAGTGCGCCCTGTGCTGATAGTGCAAAACGACGTCGGCAACAAGTTCAGCCCCACCGTCATCGCGGCGGCCATCACGAGCCAGAGGGAAAAGACGAAGCTGCCCACGCACATCGAGGTCTCCTCCCGCACCTGCGGCCTTGCGAGGGACTCGGTCGTCCTGCTCGAGCAGATACGCACGATCGACAAGCAGAGGCTGAAGGAAAAGATGGGCAGCCTCGACGAGGGCTCCATGGGCAAAGTGGACAGCGCGCTTTCGATAAGTTTCGGCCTCTCAGACGGCGCTACATAAGGCGCCTTTCAAAAACATGATCCCGCCGGGGTTTCGCGCTCCAGCGGGATCTGTGCATATGTCCTGTTTCAGCTGAACATGTTCTTCTTGACAAGTATATATGTCACTATCGCCACCGCGATTATCGACACGACTATCGTGAACCAGGCGTAGGGCATCGGTATGCCGCTGACGTTCATGCCGTAGAAACTGAATATCATGTTCGGTATCGCCATGACGATGGTCAGTGAAGTGAGCACTTTCATGACGATGTTCAGGTTGTTTGAGATGACCGAGGCGAACGCGTCCATCATGCCGGAGAGTATGCCCGAATAGATGTTGCACATCTCGTTGGCCTGATGTATCTCTATCAGCACATCGTCCAGCAGGTCCTCGTCCTCCTCATACAGCTTGATTATGCGGCCGCGCTGTATCTTTTCCATCGTGACCTCGTTGGCCTTTATGGACGTTGAGAAGTATACGAGCGACTTTTCCAACCCGAGAAGCTGTATCAGCTCTTTGTTCCGCATCGACTTGTGCAGCTGCTGCTCCACGAACGAGCTTATTTTGTCTATCTGTTTCAGATTCTGCAGGAAGCGGTAGGCTATCCGCAGCAGGATCGTCAGAAAAAAGCGGGTCTTGAGCTTCGTCTGGACGTTTTTGACCACGCCGCCCGTTATTTCCGCGATCACCGTGTTGTCGCGCAGGGAGACCGTAAGCACGTAGTCCGGCATCAGGATTATCGCGAACGGCATGGTGTAGTACGTCATCGTGCCGTCATCCTGCTTCTCCGCCACAGGAGCGTCCACCACTATCAGCGTCTGCTCCTCCTCCTGCTCGATACGGGAGCTCTCCTCCTCATCGAGGCCCGCGCGCACAAAGCCCGAATCCACGCCCAGCGTCTCCGTCAGGTACCGTATCTCTTCCTCGGTCGGATCCACCGCGCTTACCCAGCAGCCGTCCTGCAGCTCCTGTATCTGCGAAAGGCGGGAATCTACGGTCATGTAATAATTTATCACGATTTTGCCCCCTCTTTTGGGGGTTCAGCAGACCTCGCCGCAAAGGGCGCACGCCGCGAACTCTCCCCTTATCATTCTACTTCGCCCGGGCGCACCGCCCTCGGGATCAGGATTCACGTCGTCACCCCCAATATTCGGGAATATCGGCCGCGGAAAGGCCCGGCCCTCCAGGCTTTCCACGGCGCCGCTTTAAAGATTATAACACATACGGTCAGGATTTCAAGCCGCATGACGCAAAACTCCGCCAAATTCCAGACCGGAGCGCGTCAATGCCGGCCGTACAGCTCCAGCGACGCGCGTGCCCTCTCCGCAAGCTTTTCACGCACGCTTTCCGGCCCTATTACCTCCATCTCGTCAGCCGCATATCCCATCAGCCAGCGGAGCAGCCCCTCGCTGTCGTTCGCGCGGACTTTCACGCAGAAACGTCCGCACCTGTCCGGCGACATTCTGACCGCGCCAAACCGGCGTGTGACATCTCCGGCCAAACACTGCGAGCAGCGCAGAGTCAGTTCGAGCTCCGTACCGGTATACATGTTCACGTTGCGGCGCAGGTACTCGCCTATCGAGAAATCCGGCGTCAGCTCCTCTATCTCCTTCCGCGGACGCGACGGTATGTCCGTGACCTGCGTGCCCGTCATATCCTCCACATGAAAATGCGTCAGGTGGTCATGGCTTTTGGAGTTGCCTATCATGAAATATTCGTCGTTTATCCACACGAGATAATAAGGCGAGATCTCATAGACGTGGCCGTCGCGCTTTAAACGCCGCCTGCCGTCGGGAGCTTTTTCATAGTACTGGAAATTCAGACGGCGCCCCTTTTTGATTGCGGTTATGACGTAGTCTATATTATACCTCACGAGCCTGTTCGTGCTCTTGATCGCCGGGTCTATGAACGTCATCCCACGAAGGAGCTCCTCTCCGGTGGGAGAAGCCAGCTCCCCGAGTTTTTTTACGAGGTTCTCCGTGTCCTCCGCAGTCAGGAATTTGGCGCCGGCCAGCGCGTCTGCCATTATCTTAATCTCATAGTCCTCAAAGATATGATCCGTCATGAAATAGCCGTCGCGCAGCGCCTCGCAGGATATTATGGAGTAGCCCACGTCCCTGAGCGCGGCAATATCGCGGCTTATCGACTTTCGCTCCGCATCCAGGCCGCATTCCCTCAGTTTTTCGATGATGCCGCTGCTGTTGATGGGATGATCCTCGTCCGTCTTCTCCATTATTTGCAGCACGTACAGCAGCTTGGCCTTGCTGTCGCCCTCCATATCAACACCCCCCCCGATGCGAAATACAGCGTTCTTCGCGCATACAAACAAAAAGATCCCGCCGGGCATTGGCGGGATCTGCATGGAACGAAATATCAGCCCGGTATATCGCCCACGCCCTCGAGAATGAGGCGCGGATGATACGGGTAGTTCTTGACGGACTCGCGCGAAGTCACGCCGCTGAGCACCAGAACCGTGTCAAGGCCGCTCTCTATCCCGGCTATGATGTCGGTGTCCATCCTGTCGCCTATCATCACGGCATCGCTGGAGTGCACGCCGATGAGATAAAGCGCGCTGCGCATCATCAGCGGGTTGGGCTTACCTACGTAATACGCCTCCCGCCCCGTGGTGAGGCTTATGGGCTCCACCAACGCACGGCAGTCCGGCAGTATCCCCCGGTCGGACGGATAGGTTATATCCCAGTTGGTGCCGATGAGCTTCGCGCCGGCGGACACGAACTGCATCGCCTTGCACATGCTCTCGAAATTATAGTTCTCGGTCTCGCCGATTATCACGTAGTCCGGATCCACGTTGTTCAGCGTTATCCCCGCGTCATGCAGGGCGTACATCAGCCCCGGGTCGCCTATGACGTACGCGCTGCAGCCGGGCGCCTGATGGCTGATGAACCGGGCTGTGGCCAGCGCGCTGGTATAAAAATGCGTCTCGTCTATATCAAGGCCCATCCTGCCGAGCTTGAGCGCAAGCTCCTTGGGCGACCTGTTGCTGGCGTTCGTCAGGAACAAAAATTTCTTATTGTTCTCGTAAAGCCAGCTGACAAACTCCTTGACACCGGGGAGCAGCCTGTCGCCGTGATATATGACGCCGTCCATATCGCAAATGAAGCCATTATGGCTCCTCAACTGTTCCATTCCATCTTCCCTTTCTCGTATCTGTATATGTAATATACCACAATGTGGCATTCTTGGCAATCGGCAAGCTAAACAAAGCGAAAAGCCGGCATTAACCGGCTTTTGCAGCATATCAGCGTTTGGATTTGTCGAACGGCTCGCCCGCTGCTTTCGGCGGATGATTGTGCTTGGAGAAAAACACCAGCAGCAGCAGCGTCAGCACGTACGGGAGCACCAGCAGCAGGTCGGAATAGTTGCTCGGCATGCCGAGGACCTGGCACAGCTTATATGATCCGGACTTGGCGAAACCGAACAGCAGGCAGGTGGCGAGCGTGTTCGTGATGTTCCAGTTGCCGAATATCATGGCCGCTATGGCAAGGTAGCCGTAGCCCATGTATATGCTCGGCGAGAACTGGGTGGAGATGGAATAGGCAAAGCACATGCCGCCCAGGCCTGACAGCGCGCCCGACACGACGACCGCGATGAATCTGACGCGGTTCACGTCCCCGCCGGCGGCATCCAGCGCGTGCGGGTTTTCGCCGCAGGCGCGCAGGTGATAACCGTAACCCGTCCTGTACATTACGTACCACGCGATCAGCGCCAGCACGATGATGATGATCTCAAACGGATACATGCTCTTGAACAGCGCGCCGATCACCGGTATCTGCGAAAGGAGAGGCACGTCGAACCTGGGGGACACGGCGAGCATGAATTTGTTGGAGGCGTTGTCAAACAGAGCGGTGTTTGCAATGCTGGTGAGGAACGTCGTCAGCGCCACGGCCAGGATGTTGATGACCACGCCGCTGATGACCTGGTTGGCCTTGCACTTTATGCAGAGCAGAGCGTGCAGCATGGCGTACACTCCGCCGCCCACCATGGCCGCCAACAGCGTTATATACATGAGATACGGCGAATCGGACGGAAGCAGCGACTGCGAGAGCACCGTCGCGACCAGTGCGCCTATGAACGCGCCGAAACCCTGCAGGCCCTCCAGCGCAAGGTTCGTGACGCCGCTCTTTTCGCTGTATATGCCGCCCACCGCCATTATGAACAAGGGAAGCGCGAAGGATATGCCGTCTATGAACACTGAGTCGATCATTTCGCAGCCCCCTTTCCTTCAGCCGGAACATCCGGCGGCGGTTCACTGTCGGACGGGTCGCGCGCCGTCCTGACGAGGCTCTCCGCATAGCTCTCCTCAAGATGCTCGCGGCGGCGGCGCACATAGTCCCAAATAAAAGCGCCACAGGCCGAAAACAGCAGCAGGATGCCGGTTATGACGGAGGCTATCTCCCTCGGTACCTCCACCTGGGAGCTCATGTAGACGTTGCCCTTTTGGAATATCGTGATGAGTATCGAGGCGAAAATCGTGCCTATGGGCGAATTGTTGCCCAGCAGCGCCACGGCTATCGAATCGTAGCCCATCGACGCAAGATCCTTCGGGATTATCGTGTTGTAATAACCGAGGTAGTACGTCACGCCCGCAAGACCCGCGAGCACGCCCGAAAACGCCATGGCGGTGACGACGTTCCGGCCGACGTTGATGCCGATATACCTTGAGCACAGGTTGTTGGCGCCGACGCAGCGTATCTCGAAGCCGAGCACCGTCTTTTCGAGCATGTACTTTACCACAAAGACCATGAGCAGCGCGATCACGATGCCCATAGGCAGGTCAAGGCTGTAGCCCATGAAGGGCACGCCCGTTATCGTCAGCCGGGAAGCCGAACTGCACACCTTCGACGAACGGGAGATCATATCCGCGTAATAAGTATTGATACAGAAGCCCGTCACGTAACTTACTATATAGTTAATCATTATCGTCGAGACGACTTCGTGTATGTTGAAGCGGTACTTGAGGAAGCCGACGAGCGCGCCCATGAGGCCTCCGACCACTATGCCCGTCAAGATGACGAGAGGCTTCGCCGCCGCCGCGCCGAGGCCGCTGTAGCCTATGACGACGGTCGCGATATATCCGGAGGCGAGCATCTGCCCCGCTATACCGATGTTGAAAAGGCCGGCCTTCATGGCCACGACGACGCCGAGCGAAGCCAGCAGCATCGGCGCCAGCACATCAAGGAACGACATGAGATCCGTTATCATGCCCTTGCCGCCCGCATAGGAGCCTTTCGGTAGAAAACCGCATCCTTTCAGGAACGAGGACATGGCGAGCAAAGGATCTTTCCCCAAAAGGAGCAGGAATATGCACATCGCTATGAGGCTGAGGAGCACGGCCAGCACGGGTATGCTGACGTTCCTGCGCTTCGGGGCGTCCACAAACTCCAGAAAGCGAAGCCACGCGCTTTTTTTGTTCTCGCTCATGACTTCACCCCCATCATGTATTTTCCGACTTCCTGCGGCGTGAGCTCGGAGGCGTCCGCTATCTTCAGCAGTTCGCCGTTATATATGACGCCTATCGTGTCCGCCAGCTCCATGACCTCGTCCAGCTCCAGAGAAATGAGCAGTATGGCCTTTCCGGCGTCCCTCTGCGCAAGGATATGCTTGTGTATGTTTTCTATGGCGCCGATGTCAAGGCCGCGCGTCGGCTGCACGAATATCATCAGCGGGTTGCCGAGCTCTATCTCCCTCGCCACGATGACCTTCTGTTGGTTTCCGCCGCTCATGCTGCGCAATATCGTCCTGCCGCGCTGACCGGAGCGGATGTCGTACTTGTCTATCAGGCTGTCGGAGTATTTCTCTATCTCTTCCCCGTCCAGAATGCCCTTGTGCGAGAACGGCTCCTGGTGGTATGTTTTGAGCGACAGATTGTCCTTTAGGTCGAAATCGAGGATGAGCCCCACGTTGTGCCTGTCCTCCGGGATATACGATATGCCCTCCAGCGTGCGCTTTCGGATGTTGTAGTGGGTGATGTCCACTCCGGAAAGCGTTATGCTGCCGTTCGCGGCCCTGTCGAGGCCCGCTATGGCATCGGCCAGCTCCACCTGACCGTTGCCTGAGACGCCCGCTATCGCGAACACCTCGCCCGCGCGCACGCCGAACGACACGTGTTTCACCACTTCAAACTTGTCCGCATTGCGCACGGAGAGGTCGCGCACCTCCAAAACCGTGTCTCCGAAATGCGGCTCGCTCTTTTTTATGTCCACCAGCACATCGCGCCCCACCATGAGGTTCGCCATCTCGCGCGTAGTGGTCGCGGCTACGTCCAGTACGCTGATGAGCTTGCCTCTGCACAGAATGGCGCAGCGATCCGCTATCTTCTTTATCTCTTCAAGTTTGTGCGTTATGAGGATGATGGTCTTGCCACCCGCGCGCAGCTCCTGCATGATCTCCAGCAGATACTCAATCTCCTGAGGCGTCAGGATGGCGGTGGGCTCGTCGAAAATCAGTATCTCGGCGTCGCGGTAGAGCATTTTCAGTATCTCCACGCGCTGCTGTACGGAGACGTTGACGTCCTCTATCTTCTGGGTGGGATCCACCTTGAGTCCGTACCGCTCCGAGAGCTCGCTTATCCGCTTGTTGGCCGTCTTTATGTCCACCGCGGGCAGGAAACCCGCCAGTTTCTTCTTCGGCTCGATCCCGAGCACGATGTTCTCCGCCACCGTGTAGTTGGACACCAGCTTGAAGTGCTGATGCACCATGCCTATGTTCAGCGCGGCGGCGTCGCTGGAGGAGCTCATGTGCACCCTTTCTCCGCGGACGTATATCTCGCCCTCGTCAGGCTCGTACATCCCGAAAAGCATGCTCATGAGCGTGGACTTGCCCGCGCCGTTCTCCCCGAGCAGCGCGTAGATCTCGCCTTTTTTGATGGATACGGAGACGTCGTCATTGGCCACAACGCCCGGAAAGCGCTTGGTAATGTGCTTCATCTCGACTATGTACTCTTCGGCCATATTACCCTCCAACGCATACAGCGCCCTGATAACACAGAGCGCCGCATGGATTATTATGCTGTTTCCAGAGCGATAACCATCATTTCGTTGAAGCTCTTCTCCCTGTCTTCTGAGGAGAGCGCCTCGCCTGTAAAGACGTGGTCAGACACGGTGAGGATGGACAGCGCCTTTTTTCCGCAGTAAGCCGCGGTGTAATAAAGGCCCGCCGTCTCCATCTCCACAGCGAGAAGACCCATCTGACGGCATTTTTCATTGACCGTCGGATCCGCATTATAGAACATATCTGAAGAAAACACCGGGCCCACGCGCACGCTGATGTTCTTTTCGCGCGCCGCGGCGACCGCCTTTTCGAGAAGCCCGTAATCAGCCACCGGGGCGAGATACCCCTGGAAACCGTACTGACAGGCAAAATTGGAATTCGTGGACGCGCCGATAGCCACTATGACGTCCCGCAATTTCACGTCGTCGGCTATGCCACCCGTAGTGCCTATGCGGATGATATTCTCGACGCCAAGGCGCATGTACAGCTCATAAGCATAGAGGCCCATGGACGGTATGCCCATCCCGCTGCCCATGACGGAGACCTCTTTGCCTTTGTATTTTCCGGTGTAACCGAACATGCCGCGCACCTGATTGAAGCACTTCGCGTCGGTCAGGTACGTTTCCGCAATGTATTTCGCGCGGAGAGGGTCCCCCGGCATCAGGACCGTTTTCGCCACGTCGCCGGGCTCAGCCGCGTTGCACGCTGAAGGTATTATCATATTTTACACTCCTGTTTAATCACATATATCCCTCCGCACTGATGCGCGCGGAGGGATATATCATTTTATCTCAGGTAAGTATTACGCAAGGCCGGGGAAATCGGTCGGGGTGTGGCCATTGAAGTTGGAGGCGGGCACTATCGTGCCGGCTTTGACGGCGTCGTAGCACTCAGCCAGCTTCGCGAGCGTATCCTCGGTGAGCTGCTGACGGCCGGCTTCGCTGACGTAACCGGTGGAATCGGTGGAGGCGCCCAAGGTGTCGTTCTTGCCGGCGAAAGTGCCGTCCACGATGGCCTGGAGCTGACGCTGGACGTTCAGGTGCATGACCTTGAGCGCGGAGGTCAGGACTATGTTGCTGTCGCCGTTCACGCCGTCGTCATACTGGTCGGTATCGCAGCCGATGACATAGACGTCCTTGGCTTCCTTAGCGGCGGCGAAAACGCCGTTGCCGGAGGAGCCGGCGGCCACGAACAGGATGTCGCAGCCCTCGTCTATCAGGGCCTTGCCCACGACTTTGCCGGTGGCTTCATCCGCGAAGGAGCCGATGTAGTTGCCGCCGACGTTGTTGTTGTTGACGTCGGTGCCGGCGTAGGAGGCCAGCTCAACGATCTCGGCCTTCGTGCCGTATTTGGCGTTGGCGTAATTGACGCCGCTCATGAAACCAAACTGATAGTTGACATTGGAAGGATAGGCGATGCCGTTGACGACCGCGACCTTGTTGGTCTTGGTCTGCAGAGCAGCAGCCACTCCGGCGAAGAAACCGCTCTCCTCTTCCTTGAACGTCATGGAGTAGACGTTGTCGAGCTCCACAGCGTTGCCCTCGGCGTCGGTCGGGGCGGAGTCAACGAGGATGATCTTCTTGTCGGGGTTCTCGGCCGCAACTGTGCCGCAAGCCGCGTAGTTGAAGCCCGGCAGCACCAGCACGTCGTAATCGGCGATGACGTCCTCAACAGCCTGGATGCACTTGTTGAGATCCGGCTCCTTGATGTCGGTGACAGTGCAGGTGGGGTTGTCGGCGATGAACGCAAGGATGCCTTCATAGTTGTCCTGGTTGAAAGAGCCGTCATCGATACCGGAAGTGGTGATGATGGCGATCTTCAGGCCCTCACCCGCGGTGGACTCTGCAGAGGAGCTCTCGGCGGGAGCGGACGACTCTGTGGCGGACTCGCTCGCCGGAGCAGATGACTCTGTGGTCGGGTTTCCGCACGCGGCCAGCGCGCAGACCATAACGAGGGCAAGAGCCAGTGCAATGATCTTTCTCATTTCAGTACCTTCCCTTGATTTTAATATTTACATAAAGCCGGTCCCGGCCGTATGTCCTATTTCAATTATAATCTATCCCGCTAATGTGTCAAGAGAAAGTATTCTTTTATGTGTAATTCCACCAAAGACAGTTTTCTCCTGCGAGAGCTGGCCCCTTTGTTCATCCCGATCCGCTCTCTACATATTTTACAGGTTTTCCGCCGCGCGGCCGCCAGGTAAATTTTTTGCTTTTACCGTTGACGGAGGTCCGGCCCGATGATATAATAATCATTTAGAAAATGATTTTGGGGGTGCCTGTATGAAGATATTGCTGCGGGGCGCTTCTGTTTTCCAGCGCGGCGGTTTTTTCCTGCGGGATATAGCTGTTTCCGGCGACAGGATCTCCTGTGTCGGTACAGGTATTTCTCCCGACGGTTTCGATTTGGTGTTTGATCTGGAGAATAAATTCATCGTTCCCGGTTTCGCCGATGTTCATGTTCATCTGCGGGAGCCGGGTTTTTCTTATAAAGAGACGATAGCGAGCGGCACGATGGCGGCCGCCCACGGCGGATACACGCTCGTGTGCGCCATGCCCAACCTCTCGCCCGCGCCGGACTGTATGGACGGACTGGAAGCGGAGTTCGGGCTTATCCGGCGGGAGGCTGTCGTCAAAGTGCTGCCTTACGGATGCATCACCAGGGGCGAGCACGGCGGAGAGCTTGCGGATATAGCGGACCTGGCGCCCTGCGTTGCCGGCTTTTCCGACGACGGCAAGGGAGTCCAAAGCGCGGAGATGATGCGCGAGGCCATGCTCCGTGTCAAGGCAGCCGGCAGCTTTATTTCCGCGCACTGCGAGGATGAGACGCTGCTTCGCGGCGGGTGTATCCATGACGGACGATACGCCGCAGAACACGGGCACCGTGGGATCTGTTCCGAAAGCGAATGGGGCCCGATAGCGCGCGATATCGAGCTTGTGCGGGAGACGGGCTGCCGCTACCACGTGTGCCACGTCTCGGCAAAGGAGAGCGTGGCCGTGATCCGCGCGGCAAAGAGAGAGGGGCTGCCCGTCACCTGCGAAACGGCGCCGCATTACCTCACCCTCTGCGAGGACGACCTCGAGGAGGACGGACGTTTTAAAATGAATCCCCCTCTGCGCGCAAAAGAGGATCGGGACGCACTCATCGAGGGTCTGCTGGACGGCACCATAGACGCGATAGCGACGGACCACGCGCCGCACACCGACGAGGAAAAGAGCCTCGGCCTCGAAAAGAGCCTTATGGGGATAACCGGACTCGAGACGGCTTTCCCCGTCCTTTACACAAAACTTGTGCGGGGAGGCACCCTGAGCTTTGAAAAACTCGTTGGGCTTTTGACCACGGGGCCGCGCCGGGTGCTCGGAAAAGAAGCCGCTGAGCTTTCCCAGGGCTCGCCCGCCGACTTTACGGTGCTGGACACGGATGAGGAATACGCGATAGACCCCGGAAAATTCCTGTCGCTGGGAAAGTCCACGCCCTTCTCCGGATGGCGCGTGCGCGGAAAAGCCGTTTTGACGGTCTGCGGCGGGCGGATAGCATACAGAGAGGATGTTTCAGATGCTTAAAGAGGCTGTTTATGAGATAACCGCGAACATACGCATAGCCAAGGACGTCTATCGGATGGAGCTTGCGGGCGACACCTCGATGTTCACGGCACCGGGGCAGTTCGCCGACGTCGCCGTGGAAGGCTGCTACCTCAGGAGGCCCATCTCCGTCTGCGACTGGGAGGACGGAAAACTGACGCTCATCTACAAGGTCGTCGGCGGCGGAACGGAAAAGCTCTCCGCCATGGCGCGCGGCGAAAAACTGGACGCGCTCTCCGGCCTCGGGAACGGCTTCGACACCTCCGCGGCAAACGGGAGACCGCTCCTCGTCGGCGGCGGAGTCGGCACTCCCCCGCTGTATGGGCTGGCAAAGAGGCTCGCCGCAGAAGGGAAACGGCCGCTGGCCGTGCTCGGCTTTCAGAGCGGCCCGGACGTGTTTTATAAGGAAGATTTCGAGCGGCTCGGCGTGGAAACGCTGATCTGCACGGCGGACGGCAGCAGCGGGACAAAGGGCTTTGTCACAGACGGCATACGGGCTCTTTCTGATGAATACGGCTATGTTTACGCCTGCGGGCCCGAGGCCATGCTGAAAGCCGTATGGGACTGCTGCCCCGAGGACGGACAGTTCAGCTTTGAGGAGCGCATGGCCTGCGGCTTCGGAGTGTGCATGGGCTGCTCCTGCAGGACGAAATACGGATATAAACGCATCTGCCGCGACGGGCCGGTGCTGAGGAGGGAGGAGATCGTATGGTGAACATGAAAACCGTCCTGAGCGGGCTCGAGCTCGACAACCCGGTGATACCCGCCTCCGGCACGTTCGGCTACGGAGCCGAGTTCGCGCAGCTCTACGACATAAACATGCTCGGCTCCTTCTCTTTCAAGGGCACGACGCTGGAACCGCGCTTCGGGAACGAGACGCCTCGCATTGCTGAGTGCGACAGGGGCATGCTCAACTCTGTCGGCCTGCAGAACCCCGGAGTGGACGCCGTGCTCAAAAATGAGCTGCCCCGCCTTGCAAAAGTGTTCCGCAAACCCGTCGTCGCCAATGTCAGCGGGTTTTCGCTGGACGAATACGCCGAAGTTTGCCGCCGGCTGGACGAGTCGCCGCAGGTGGGCATACTTGAAGTCAACATAAGCTGCCCCAACGTGCACGGCGGCGGGATGGCTTTCGGAACCTCACCCGAGGCCGCCGCCGAAGTGACGCGCCGGGTGAAGGCCGTAACAAAAAAGCCCGTCTACATCAAGCTCTCGCCGAACGTGACTGACATTACGGCCATAGCGCGCGCCTGTGAGGACGCCGGAGCCGACGGCCTTTCGCTGATAAACACTCTGCTCGGCATGAGGATAGACTTAAGGACCAAAAAGCCCGTGCTGGCCAACAAAGCGGGCGGTTTCTCCGGCCCGGCGATTTTCCCGGTGGCCGTAAGGATGGTGTACCAGGTCTATGAGGCTGTGAAGATACCGATAATAGGCATGGGCGGGATAGCGACGGCGGCGGACGTGATAGAGATGATGCTCGCCGGGGCGCGCGCCGTGGAAGTGGGCGCCGAGAACCTGCGCGACCCTTACGCCTGCAAGAAGATCATAGAAGCTCTCCCCACCGAAATGGAAAAATACGGCATAGCGAGCCTCTCCGACATTGTCGGGGCGGCGCATGACAGATAACAGGAGGACAGAGATGGGAAAAGACGTTATAGTCGCGCTGGATTACCCGAGCGCCGCCGAGATGTTCGCGTTCCTCGACAGGTTCGAGGAGGAGAAACCGTTCGTTAAAGTGGGCATGGAGCTGTATTACGCCGAGGGGCCCGAGATAGTGCGCGAGATAAAAAGACGCGGTCACAAAATATTTCTCGACCTCAAGCTGCACGACATACCCAACACTGTGAAAAAAGCCATGGCCGTGCTCTCAAGGCTCGACGTTGACATGACGAACCTGCACGCGGCCGGCACGATAGACATGATGAAGGCCGCTTTGGAAGGCCTCACGCGCCCGGACGGCACGCGTCCGCTGCTCATAGCGGTGACGCAGCTCACCTCCACCAGCGAGGACAGGATGAGAAACGAGCTGCTGATAAACGCCACTATGCCGGAGACCGTGGCGAAATACGCCCACAACGCGCTGGAAGCCGGACTCGACGGAGTGGTGTGCTCCCCGCTCGAAGCCTCCATCGTCAAAGAGGCCTGCGGCAGCGATTTCTGCACCGTGACGCCCGGCATACGCTTCGCCGACTCCGCCGCGGACGACCAGCGCCGCATAACCACGCCGGCGAAAGCCAAAGAGATCGGTTCCGACTACATCGTCGTCGGACGCCCGATAACCGCCGCGGAGGACCCCGTGGCCGCCTACAGAAGATGCGTCGCCGAATTCGTCGGCTGATATAGGAAAGGATGGGAAATATGGATATCACGAAACAGATGATCGCGAAGGATCTGCTCTCGATAGGCGCGGTGTTCCTGCGCCCGAACGAGCCGTTCACCTGGGCCTCCGGCATAAAGAGCCCCGTTTACTGCGACAACAGGCTGACTCTCTCCGATGTGCGCGTGCGCGAGGACGTGGAGCAGGGCATCGCCCAGACCGTGCGCCGCGAATACCCCGAGTGCGAGGCGCTGATGGGCACCAGCACGGCCGGCATAGCGCACGCCGCCATCTCCGCCTATCTCCTCGGCATGCCGATGGGATACGTGCGCTCCAGCGCAAAGGATCACGGCCGCGGCAACCGCATAGAAGGCAGACTGGACGCGGGCGAGAAAGTCGTCGTGGTGGAGGACCTCATCTCCACGGGCGGAAGCGTCATAGAGGTCGTGGACGCGCTGCGCGAGGAGGGCGCCGAAGTGCTCGGCATCGCCAGCATATTCACTTATGGCATGAAGAAAGGGCTTGAGCGGCTCGCCGAATCCGGCGTGCGCAATGTGAGCCTGTGCGATTTCGACACGCTCACGTCCGTGGCTTCCGACGAGGGGTACATCAAGCCCGACGACGTCTCCCGGCTGCTGGCGTTTCGCGACGACCCGGCAGACGAGAGCTGGATGAAATAACGGAGGTGATAATATGCGCCATCTGATAGACATACAGGATTTCACGCCGCAGGAGATCAACGACCTGCTCGACCTCGCGCTCGACATAATCGCCTGCCCCGACAAGTATAAGGACGTCTGCGCCCGCAAAAAGCTCGCGACGCTGTTCTTTGAGCCCAGCACCCGCACGCGCCTCTCCTTCGAGGCCGCCATGCTCGATCTCGGCGGCTCCGTCATCGGCTTCTCGGACGCGAAATCAAGCTCTACGGCGAAGGGCGAAAGCGTCTCCGACACCGTGAGGACGGTCGCCTGCTATGCGGACATCATCGCCATGCGTCACCCGAAAGAGGGCGCGCCCTACCTTGTGTCGCAAAAAAGCCCCGTGCCGATAATCAACGCGGGCGACGGCGGCCACAACCACCCGACACAAACGCTGACCGACCTTTTGACCATCCGCCGCGAACTGGGGCATATAGACGGGCTGACCGTGGGTTTCTGCGGCGACCTGAAATTCGGGCGGACGGTGCACTCGCTGATAACAGCTCTTTCGCGCTATGAGGGCATAAAGCTCGTGCTCATCTCGCCGGAGGAACTGCGCGTACCCGAATACCTGAAAAACGACGTGATAGAAAAGAACGGCATGCCCTGGCGCGAGACGCAGAGCATGGAGGATGCGCTTCCCGGCCTCGACGTGCTCTACATGACGCGCGTGCAGCGGGAACGTTTCTTCAACGAGGAGGATTATCTGCGCCTGAAAGACAGGTTCATCCTCGACGTGAACAAGATGATGTACCTGCCCGAAAATGCCATCGTCATGCATCCGCTGCCCCGTGTGAACGAGATCTCGCCCAAGGTGGACGACGACCCGCGCGCCTGCTACTTCAGGCAGGTGGAGAATGGAAAATATGTGCGCATGGCGCTTATAAAAACGCTGCTGGAGGTGTGAGCGATGAACGTGGACGGAGTTACCAACGGCATAGTGCTCGACCATATCAAGGCCGGAAAAAGCATGGACATCTACCATTATCTGCATCTCGACGATCTGGATTCGTGCGTTGCCATACTCAAGAACGTGCAGAGCAAGAAGCTCGGGCGCAAGGACATCATAAAGATCGACGAGGAGATAGACGTGGACCTCGACGTGCTGGGCTACATCGACCCCAACATAACGGTCAACATCATCAAAAACGGCGTGTTGGTGGAGAAAAAACACCTTTCCCTGCCGGAGACGCTGACGAACGTCATCAAATGCAACAACCCGCGCTGCATCACGATGGCAGAACCCGACATCGATCAGGTCTTCCGCCTCTCGGACAGCAAAAACGGGGTCTACCGCTGCATCTATTGCGATACGGCGCACTCCGGCGGGCAGGACGCCTGAGATGACAAACATTGGGATAATCTCCTGCGGCACTGACGAGTTCCACCGCTTCATGTTCGGCAAGTATTCGGCCTGCGTGACCGACTGCGGCGCGTCGTACAGCGAACTTATGTGGGACGCCGGCAGAGCCGCAGAATACGCCGCGAGCTGCGACGGCTTCATCCTCACGGGCGGCGGAGACATGGACCCGAAATATTACGGAGAAGCTCCCCTGCCGCAGACCGCGAATATCTCTCCGGAGAGGGACGCTTTCGAGCTTGCTTTCATCAGGGAGGCCGCCGCCTCCGGAAAACCCGTGCTCGGCATCTGCCGCGGCCTGCAGTCGGTCAACGTGGCGCTGGGCGGCGACCTGTATCAGGACTATCCGTCGCAGAGACCCGACGTGCCCTATGAAGACGTGCCGCGCGAAAGATTCTCCGAAGTTTCCCACAGCGTCGCCGTTGAGAGCGATTCCCTCCTGCGGCGCGTGACAGGGCTCGACAGCCTCTCCGTCAACAGCCTGCACCACCAGGCCGTCAGAAGACCGGCTTCCGGTCTCACGGTTTCCGCGCGCACACCGGAGGGGCTCATAGAGGCCTGCGAACTGCCGGAGCGCCCGTTCTTCCTCTGCGTGCAATGGCATCCGGAGCACTTGTACGAGCGGGACGAGCCCTCACGGAAAATATTTGCGTCGTTCGTCGGCGCCTGCTCATAAAAAAAGGCCGTTTCCTTCGCTTTGAAGGAGACGGCCCGTTTTTTATCTGTCGAGATCATCCGGCAAGTTTTCAGCCTTTACAGGCGACAATTCGGATATGATCTCGGCCATATCCGGATATTCGGAGAGGAGCTTTTCCCTTTCGGCGGCCTCGAAACAGCTCGGAGTGAATCCCGGAGCGAGCGTGCAGCCGTATACGGCCATCCTGCCGCCCGATACGAGCCTGCCCGCCTGCCACACGTCCGGCGGCACGTCGAACTGCAGCTTCTGCCCCGCCGCAACGTCCGGCCCCATCACGACCGCCTCATGCCCGCCGCCGGGATACAGCAGGATCAGCTCAAACGGATCGCCGCTGTAAAAATGCCACAGCTCGTGTCGTGTCAGCCGGTGGAAGCAGGAAAAGCTCGGCGGCTCCGCGCTGTACATGCCTATCATCGCCGTGCCCGCGGGAGTGCCGTCCGGCAGCTCCTCGGAGGAACGGTACGTCTGCCTGTAAAACGTGCCCTCCACCGGCAAACGCTCCAGACCGAGCAGCCTCGCCGTCTCCTGGGCGCTCAAAGTCTCACTCATCGTCTTCCTCGTTTTTTATATCGACCTGCGCTCCGCCGAGCCTCGAGCTGAGGTATATCGCAGAGCAGATCTCGGCGTTGCGTCTGCCGTCCTCGAAACTGGCGCTGCGGCCCGAACCCGTGTAAATGTCCGTGAACATGTCGCGGAAAGTCGCGCCGAAGCCGTCCGTAAAAGAAGCCGTTTCCAGGGCGGAACCGCTGCCTTTCTTTCCGCTCCAGAGCCTGTACGGGTCCTCCGAGTCCCACCACATGGACGACTCCCTGCCGCAGAGCTCCAAAGTCACCTTGTTCGTGCGCCCGTGCGACACCTCCGAAAGCGTGACTTCGCCCATCGCTCCATTCGTCATACGGAAAGTCACGAGCGCGGCGTCCTCCGACGAAACAAACACGGAGTCGTCGCCCCCGTCGGGCATGTACATCATTCCGCCCGCGAGCTTGCGGACCGGCGTGAACATGCCGAACATGGCGGAGACGGAGGCCACCTCCGACCCGGTGACATAGCGCAGCATGTCGAACCAGTGGGAACCTATCTCCGTAACCGCGCGCATCGGCCCCGCTATCTTCTCCTTATAACGCCACGTATAGGCGTCAGGCAGCGCGTGGAACTCCTGCAGATACTCCCCGTGCGCAAGACAGAGCCCGCCGCAGCCCGAAAGCCGCTCTTTCATCTTTTCGCAGGCATCGTAAAAACGTATGTTGAAGCAGACGGCGTTTATGAGCCCGCGCTCGGCGGCGAGCTTTGAGAGCTCCGCAGCCTCCCGCGGGTCGAGGCAGAGCGGTTTTTCGCAGACGACGTTCTTCCCCGCCAACAGCGCGGCCTTGACCTCCTCGTAATGGCTCGTGGGCACCGTGCAGATGTGTACGAAATCTATGCCGGGAGCAAAGGCGTCCGCAAGATCTCCGGAGCAACTCTCCGCCCCCCATTTTTCCGCGAAAGCGCGCGCGGCCCTTATATCCAGCCTGTCCACCACCACGGCTATCCTGTGCCCGAGCGAGGTCAGGTTTTTCGCGTGCATCTCCGCCGCAAAACCAGTACCGACTATAGCGACATCCATAAAAACGCCTCCAGATAAGTTCTGCCCAAAAGTATACCAGCGGCACGGCATTTCGTCAACCGCCGGGCATGTGTAAAGTTATTTATGTTTACATTGTTGCTTCGCGGTCTTTGCCGGACGACGCTCTGCGCATAACATACGCCGCCGCAAGGCCCGCAAACGCGAGCAGCGCCATCACGCGCCAGACAAACGCCACGTTTCCGGCCAGCAGGAGCAGCGACCCCAGCGTTCCGCTCACCATCGCCCCCACACGGGCCGCGAAAGACGTGACGCTGAGCACCGTCGCGCGCACATCGTCCGTCGCCTCCGCGTTGATGATGGTCTGTTCCGGAACTGTCAGCAGGCCTATGAGCAGGAAAGCCGCCACATATAACGCCGAAAACAGCAGCGAAGAACTTATAAACGACAGCGACGCCTCGGCAAAGGCAAAACCCGCGCTGAGCAAAAGGTATGTTTTCCAGCGGCGGGACTCGTCCTTCAGATCGGCGAGGCCCATTAGCGCACAGCCACCCGTAGAAGCTATATACGACGATGCCATCAGCACGCCGAGCGCCCCCTGCCCCGCGCCTCCGTTTATCTCCACAAAGCGCGGCTGCCAGTATGTCTCCACCGCGGTCTGGACGGTCACCGTCGCCGCTATGCATACTACCGCGACTTTTATCGCTGAACTCTGGCGCAGCAGCGAGGAAACGCGCCCTATGTGCTCCCCGAGCTTTATCCGTCCCCCGCCGTCCGAAGGCTTTCGCACGTCCTCCGGCAGAGCGAACGACACGACGGCAGTCAGCAGGCTGAGCGCGCATTTCCACTCAAGGTGCAGGGCATACCCCGGTACGTAAGGGATAAAGCCCGCCGCGAGCGCGCCGCACGCCACGCCAGCGCACTGGCAGACCGAAAACTGCGACACCGCCTTTGTCATCGCGCCCTTGCCGCCCCTGCGCACGGCGTCCTCTACGGCAAGCGCGTCCAGACTGCCCGAAGCGAAAGCCACCGCAAAGCCCGCCGTGGCAAAAGCCGCCGCCGAGAGCCAGAAAGAATCCGACACGATGAGCATTGCGGCGGAGGCCGCCTCCATAACTCGGGAAAGTATGAACGAGAGCCGTCGTCCGCGCAGGTCCGCGAACACCCCGGAGGGTATCTCCGCGATTATGACCGTCACCGCAAAGATGGTAAAGGTCAGGCCGACGTTCTGGAGCGTGCACCCGTGTTCGCACATCAGCAGCGTCTGCACCGGCGTGCAAAGCCCTATGCTGAAATAACAGAGCAGCGCCAGTATTTTATATATTGGTTTCATGTTCTACCCCGCAGAGGATGAGAGCGAACTCGTACGGCTTCGTGTCCGCCTTCATGGCCTCGTTCTCGTGTGTGAAGCGCGCGACGCTCTCCCTGACGGCATCGCGCTGCTCCTCAGTCAAATGCACGACTCCGCTGAAGAATTCGCCCGGCATCTCTCCCTCCGCGCCGCCCGCGGCATATTGCTCCATGCCCTTTTTGTACTCCGAAAAAATGGACGAGAGCTGGCCCTCCACCAGTATCTCACGGTCGCCCCGGTTGTCGCCGCTGTCCATACAGATGGAGACGTCGGCCTGAGACACGCGGTAGAACCTTGCCGTTATGCCGTGTATCTGCTCCGTGTGGTCCTCCTCCACCAGGCCTATGCTTTCGAGCCGGCCCAGATGGTGCTTCGCCGAGGCGGGGGTCATCCCGGTGACGTCGGCGAGATGCTTTGCCGTGACCGGCGCGCCGAGCATGCCCATCGTTCTGAGTATCCTCTGTCTGATCGGGTCCATGAAAATCTTCAGCTCTTTTTCGTTCTCGAGCTTGACCACCGCCCGCTCCAAGCACATCGCCTCCGTTATATTCGGTTTCGTAATAAAAATTATTATGTTTGCGTTAGTATAATGCCAATGATATTATTTGTCAATATACCCAATAAAAAGTGCCGGAAAGCATCACTTCCCGGCACTTTTTCTCAATATTTCGCGCTCACACGGTCTGAGTCCAGCCGTAATTGTCTGGCAGCCTGCCCCACTGGATACCCGTAAGGGTGTCATACAGCTTCTGAGTAAGCGAGCCGATATTTCCGCCGTTGATCACAGCCGTCTCGCCCTTGAAATAGAGCTCTCCGACCGGGCTGATGACCGCCGCCGTGCCCGTACCGAACGCCTCTTCGAGCCTGCCCTCGCGCGCCGCAGCCATGAGGTCGTCTATCGCAAGGTTCGTCTCGTTGACTTTATAGCCCCACTCCTTGAGCACGCGGATGCTGGAGTCACGCGTGATGCCGGGCAGGACGGAACCGTCGATCGGGGCGGTGTAGATCTCGCCGTCTATCTTGAACATGACGTTCATGGTGCCGACTTCCTCGACATATTTGCGGTGCACGCCGTCAAGCCAGAGCACCTGAGAGTAGCCGAGTTTCGCAGCCTTCGTCTGCGCCGCTATGGATGCCGCGTAGTTGCCGCCGCATTTGGCAAAGCCCGTGCCGCCCTTTACCGCGCGGACGAACTCGTCCTCCACGTAGATCTTCACAGGAGCAAGGCCGGTGGCATAGTATGCGCCGACAGGGGAAAGGATTATCACGAATTTATATTTGCGGGAGGCATGCACGCCCACGGCACACTCGGTGGCAAACTCGAAAGGACGGATGTAAAGCGAAGTGTTCGGCGCGCTCGGCACCCAGTCGCGCTCAAAATCCACCAGCTTGCGCACGGCCTCGACGAACATCTCCTCCGGCACCTCCGCCATGCAGAGACGCCTGTTGGAATTTATCATGCGGCGGGCGTTCATTTCGGGACGGAAGAGCTTTATCTCACCGTTTTCAGCGCGGTAAGCCTTCAGGCCCTCGAACGTCTCCTGCGCGTAATGCAGCACCAGCGTCGCAGGGTCAAGCTCAATCGGGCCGTAAGGCACTATGGCGGCGTCATGCCAGCCTTCCCCCTCGGTGTAGTCCATGACGAACATGTGGTCTGTAAAATATTTGCCAAAGCCAAGAGCCTTTTCATCCGGCTTCTGCTTCGGCGCGGTCGTCTTTTCGTAACGGATCTCCATTTTATGACCTCCTTCGCGCTTTTGCGCTGATTCTAAATAAGATTTTTATACATTATACCACCCGAGTTTTCTAATGCAATGATTTTTTTGATTCATCATATACTGATAAAAAACGGGGAGATGGTCATTTTTGCCCATTATCTATCTGTCTCCATCCACTCAGGAGGCCAACGAATACGCCGGCGGAGGCACCGAGGAGTTCTACATGAACCTGCTTGCGGACGACATGGAGCCATGGCTGCGCTCGACCGGGATAATATACGTCAGGAATCGCCCGGAGATGACGGCCAAGACCTCCATACGCGCCTCTAACGCCGGAAACTACGACCTGCACCTGGCGCTCCACTCCAACGCGGCCGGAGAGGGAAAGGCCGGGACGGTGCGCGGGATCATCGTCTTTTACGCTCCCGGCTCCGAAAGAGGAAAACGCGCCGCCGCGATCGTGGCCGAGGGGCTGAAAGAGATATACCCGCTGCCCGGCTCCGTGCGGACGGAGGGCTCCCTGCGGCTAGGAGAGGTGCGACAGACCTACGCCCCCGCCGTATTTGTCGAGCTCGCCTACCACGATAACGAGGAGGACGCCGCATGGATAAAAAACGACCTGCCGGAAATCGCCGGGAACCTGTCCGGCTCCATCGCGCGGTATTTCGGTCTGCCGCTCGTAACTCCCCAGCCTGAGCGCACAGGCATGGTGGCCACCGAACGCGGGCCGCTGAACATAAGACAAAGGCCATCGCTCTCGTCCCCTGTGACGGCCACGGCGCCTAAAGGGAGCGCCCTGACCGTATTTGGGGAGCGCGACGGATGGAGCACCGTGGAATACGACGGCGTACACGGCTTTGCCAAAAGCACCTATATCAACTTTTAAAAAGAGCCGCTTCGCAGAAAACTATACTTTCGGATAGTTTACCGCGCGGCGGCTTTCTGTTATGCTGAAAAAAATGAGATCCGCTCAGATGACGATCTCGCACTCCGAAATGTCGCCTCCCGCGGCGGCGGCCTCATCCGTGTCCAGATGCAGCGCGAGCGCTGATTTCAGGCTGACGCGCACGACCACGTCTCCAAATATGGTTTCCCGACCGTTGGAACCGAGCTTTACCGAGACGATCTGCTTATCCGCAACGCCGAAGTGAGCGGCATCCTCCGGCAGCATATGTATGTGACGCTTGGCCGCGATGACGCCCTCTTTCAGCTCTACCTCTCCGCACGGACCGACGAGCTTGCATACACCGGAACCCGCCAAGTCGCCGCTCATGCGTATCGGCACGGCTACGCCTATGGCGCGCGCATCGGTCAGCGAGAGCTCCACCTGCGTGGCAGGACGCACCGGCCCGAGCACCGTGACGCCGGAAAGCGTGCGCTTCGGCCCGACGACGTCCACTCGCTCCGTGCAGGCGAACTGCCCCGGCTGGGACAGGTCCTTTTTGTTGTGCAGCTCGTACCCCTCCCCGAACAGGACGGCAAGGTCCTCCTTTCCCAGGTGCAGATGGCGCGCGGAAGTCTCCGCCAGAATTTTTTCAGACATTTTTTCCCCTCCACAATTTTCTTTCTTAATCATACTAAATCGCCTGGCGGCGCGCAAGTGCGTTTTCTTAAAAAAACTGGGCCGCCGCAGCATTTATTTTATTGCTGATGAACAGACATTGTGTTATACTAAAGCTGGTTTTTTATATATATACGGAGGAAACACAATTGGCCGAAAACCTTGACGAACTTAAAAAACAGTGTCTGGAGTGCCGCGGGTGCGGCCTGTGCGAAACGCGGACCAATGTCGTCTTCGGCACGGGCCGGCCGGACGCGCGCGTGATGTTCATAGGCGAAGGGCCCGGCGAAAACGAGGACCTGCAGGGAGAGCCCTTTGTGGGACGCGGCGGCAAACTGCTGGATCTTATGCTCGACGCCGTCGGCCTGTCGCGCGAAAGGAACATATACATAGCCAACATGGTCAAGTGCCGCCCGCCTAAGAACCGCGACCCCGAGGACGAGGAAGTGCAGGCGTGCAGGCCCTGGCTTACGGAACAGATACGGCTGGTGAAGCCAAAGCTCATCGTGTGCCTGGGCAGGATAGCGGCGCAGCGCTTCATCGGGCCGAATTACAAGGTCACCGTCGAACACGGGCAGTGGAAACCCATGGGCGACATGTTGGTGACGGGCACGTTCCACCCGGCCGCCCTGCTGCGCAACCCGAACCAGAAACCCGATGCGATGGAGGATTTCTTCGCCTTGCGGGACAAGATAAAAGAGCTTTGCCCGGATGTCTATGAGGAGGAGTAAAAAATGAAAAATGCGGGTAGATCTTTGAGCATGCTCATCGTACTTGTGGTGCTCGTGGCGGCGCTTTCCGTCACGGCGCTGGCCAACAGTTTCAATGTGGCCGTTACCGACGGGACCACCAGCGGTACTCTTGCCGCGGATTCTGTCAAGGATAACAGCCCGACGCAGGAATTGCCGTATACCGCGGCTACCGCCAGTGTGACCGTCACTTTCGAGTCAACTACGGTGAACTCCGTGACGCTGACCGGCGGCGGACTGACGGCACAGAGCCTCACCACCAATACGGCACAGAGCGTGACTTTAGGCGTAGGCTACAACGAGTTTTCGCTCGACGTGACGCCGGCGGACGGCACCGCCGCCACCATTTATTATTTCAAGATATTCCGCTCGCTGCTCCCGGCTGCGAACGAAGCGGCGGCCTACAGCGGCGGCACAGGCACGGCTGCAGACCCCTATGTTTTGAACAGCGCGGACGACCTGAAACAGTTTGCTGCGAACGTAAACTCCGGGGCGTCTTATTCTGCCGGTAAATATTTTAAACTCGGCGCCGACATCAACAGTGTCGGTCTGACTATGCCTGCAGGCACTTCCGCCAGCCCGTTTTCCGGCAGTTTCGATTTCGCCGGCTACAGCGTGAGCGGCTTTGAGCTCAATGATGAGTTCCTCACCGCGGCCGGCATCTCCGACGTCGGCTTCTTCGGATACGCGAGCGGCGCCGAGATAAAGAACAGCGGCACCTCCGGCACGCTGAGCGGCACGATAACCGCCTCCTCCGGCAGCGCCAAATACATAGGTATGCTCGTCGGGCGCGCCTCCAGCACCAATATTTCAGGCATTACCACCGCTGGCTCCATAACAGCCGATGCCGGCGAAAAGAGCGGCTTTGAGATCGGCGGCCTCGCCGGACTGACCGACGGCGGCACCATAAACAAATGCGCCTCCACTGCGTCCGTCACGCTGAAGGGCGGCTCCTCAGGCGGCGACGTCAGCGATGTGGGCGGGCTTGTCGGCCGCAACGACAGCGACATAACCAACAGCCCGATGAAGACCTCCTCCAACATCAGCGTCTCAGACGCGGGCTGCAGAACTTACTTCGGCGGCGTGGCCGGATACAACACCGGCTCGATAGACGGCTCCGGCGTTACGGTGAGCGCCACTGCAAAGGGCAGCCCGTATGTCACCGGCGGCGTGGCCGGTTTCAACTCCGGCGACATCACCAACTGCGACCTGTCCGGCTCCGGGCTCGCCGCCGTTCCCACTTATGAGGGCACGAACGACGAGGGTGCGTTCGGCGGGATCGCCGGCAGAAACAGCGGAAAGATAGCCGACTGCGAGAACACGCAGAGCTCTCTGACGTTCCAGGCTCCCGGCACGAAGGTGAACATCGGCGGCATTGCCGGTGAAAACACGGGAACGATAAGCGGATGCGGCAACAGCTGCGCGCTTTCCGTGACAGACGGCGACTGCCTGAACCTCGGCGGCATATCCGGCGCTGGCAACGGCGACATCTCCAACTGCGAGAACACGGGAAAGCTCAGCCTCTCCCTTGCGGCGAACCCGCTCACCGGCTCCAGCACCGTCGGCGGCATCATCGGCAACTCCTTCGGAGACATCACCGACGACGTGAATTCCGGGGCGGTATCGGTCACGGCGGCCAATCCCAAGGACAATGTTTCCGTGCTCGCGGGCGGCCTAGCCGGGCAGAGCAACGGCACCATCGACGACTGCGTGAACTACGCCGCCGTCTCCGGCAAATCCACCGGTTATGTAACGCTTTATACGGGCGGCATCACCGCCTGGAACAACGGCGATATATATAACTCCGGCAACATTGGCGACGCAAGTTCTTCCATAGACAACGGTTCCAACGCCACGACCTCCTACACCGGCGGTGCGGCGGGCATAAACAAGGGGCTCATCCAAAACAGCTTCTCCAACGCGGATGTGTCCTCCAGCGCGGTGAACGGCGGCGCCAAATCGTACACCGGCGGCTTTGCCGGTTACAACAACGATGAGATCGACAATTGCTACACCACCGGCTCGCTCAACGCCTCCACCTCCACGAGCGGGAAAGCCCTCGTGTCCCCAACCGCGTATAGCGGTGCTTTCACAGGAAACGCGGCGAACAAATCCAGCATCAAATACGGCTTCTACGATGACGACGCTTACGACGCGCTCGCTTTGGGCAACACCGACAGCGACAGCGGCACAGGGTGCGAAGCGCTCGACTCCGACTATATGCAGGGCACCGACTTTTCCGACCTGCTGACGGGATACGCAGGCTACCTGAACTATAAAAACGGCAGCAAGCTGCGCAATTGGACCGACAACCTTTCGGTCAACGACTCTTACCCGGTGTTCGGATCCTCCTACCCCAAGAACAAGACGCTGCCCTCCACCTCGAGCGACAGCAGCTCGTCCTCCAGCAGTTCGAGCAGCTCCAGCAGTTCGAGCAGCTCCAGCAGTTCCAGCAGCTCCGGCAGCAGCTCGTCCTCTTCCTCGGCCGGAGACAAGAACTCCAACCCGCCCACCGGTCTCGGAACTGAGCTTTCGCTCAGCATGATAGCGCTCGCCGCCCTGCTGATACCCGCGGCGGCCCTGGCGATCTCCGCCGGTAAGAAGAACAAATAAATAAACGGACAAAGACAGGGTCCCGGAGACGGGGCCCTGCCTTTTTGGCTAAAGCGTATCTTCCCTGCCGCTGTCGGCGTCGCGCAATTTCTCAGAGCTTGCGCGCGTCTCCTTCTTCGAGCCGATGCAGTTCGTTCCGGACGAGGCACGTTCCTGCGCGAGCGTGGTGATGTTCGCAAAGTATCGCAGGACGTCCGGGTCGCACGCCAAAGCCGTTTTGAGGCCGAGCGGAAGTTCCGTGGCCTTTTTTTCATCGCCCATCCCGTTCACCTCGACGATATTTTGCGCAGAGGATCCGCATATATGCACAGGTAAAAATTCCCTGACGTCTGCTCCCGCAAAGTCGGTGGGCGCCATGCATAGCCGTCCCATTTCCTGAAGACAATAACCACGGGGTGATACCGTGGGTGTTTTCAGCAGGGACGCGACGCTATTCGCGACCGGGGCCGCAGGATACAGCCTTATAGAGATAGCGTGGCGCGGGCACACGCACTGGAGCATGGCGGCCGCAGGCGGTATCTGCATGATGCTGCTCTACAGGCTGTTCGGGAAACTCGCCGGCGTTCCCCTCGTTTTTCGCTGCGTCGCCGGAGGCGGCCTCATCACCGCTGTCGAGTTCGCTACGGGACTGATCGTGAACATCGGCATGGGCTGGCGTGTGTGGGACTACTCCGCCGTGCCCGGCAACCTGTTCGGACAGGTCTGCCCGCTGTACACCGCGCTGTGGATGGCGCTGTGTCTGCCCGTGAGCCGCCTCGCCGCGCTGCTGCGGAAAAGACTGGAGCCGTGACCCCAAAACGCGCTTTTCACCGCCGCGCTCTTCCCCGCAATAAAAATGTTTTATCGGGCATAATTTTATAGTATAATGTAGGTAAGTTTTATTTGGAGGATAATATGGCTAAACAAGTTTGGAAACCTTCGACGCTGCTGTCGCCCACCCCGGCGGCGCTCGTCACCTGCGGCACCGTGGAGCACCCCAACATCCTGACGATAGCCTGGACCGGCATCATCAACTCCGCTCCGCCCATGACATACATATCCGTGCGCCCCGAAAGGTTCTCGCACCACCTCATTGAGGAGAGCGGCGAGTTCGTCATCAACATAACGACCTCCGACCTTGCGCGCGCGGCCGATTTCTGCGGAGTGCGTTCCGGGGCCGACACCGACAAGTTCAAAGAGATGAAGCTGACCCCGCTGCCCGCCTCCGCCGTGAGCGCGCCGATACTTGCGCAGAGCCCCATATCTTTGGAGTGCCGCGTGACTGAGAAAAAGTGCCTGGGCTCGCACGACATGTTCATCGCGGAGATAGTGGCCGTAGATGTGGACGACAAGCTCATAGACGAAAAAGGCAGGCTGAACCTGCGGCAGAGCGGCGTCATATTCTATTCCCACGGCGAGTATTTCGCGCAGGGCAAAAAGCTGGGGCAGATGGGCTACACTGTGCGCAAAAAACGCCCCAAGGACCCGGATAAAAAGCCGAAGAAGCAATAAAAAGCGGCTCCGTCATAAATGTGGCTGCCATAAGACGTAAATTCGATATGCAAAGAAAGCGGCATGACCTTCCGGTCATGCCGCTTTTTTATGAGTCTGTACATCTGAATATGGGACGCAAAGTCACGGTGATCGCCCGGCGCCATCTGCATTCAGCGCTGCCCCGGTGTCTTGTCTGATACCCGATAAAACCCATCTCATCGGCAGGCTTCTCATCCTTGACGAACGCGATCATGCTAACATTGCTGGGCAATATGGCCACTTTTCCGGCGTACAGGTCCTGCCTGAGCCCGGTGACGCTGGAGGAGAAATCATTCTCATTGATGTAGCCCTTGTCGTGCAGATTTTTCATCGCTTTAAAAGCCAGCCTTTGCAGGTGCCGTCCCCGCTGTAAAAGGCGTGGTACGCGACCTGATTTTCCACGCTGGAAAAACGTCGTCGCAGCTCAGGCCGAAGGCGACGGACTCGTCTATGGTGAAATACTTGAGGCAGGGGACGAAGGACCGGATCCCCGCGGACTCGATGGTATCGCAGAGCGCGTAGAGCTCATCCAGGTCGGTGGGGACCTGCCAGCCGTTGCGCTCAAACAGCGACTTGTTGTAGGCGATGCCCATGAGCGTATTGGACACCGGGATCTGATAGAGCTTTCCGTCCACGCTCGTGGAATCCAGCGAAGAAAGATTGAACGCCCCGGTGAAACTTTCGCCGGACAGGTCGTACAGAAAGTCGTTTTCCACGCCGATAATATGCGCGCAGAACTGGATGTCCTCCAGCTTTCCCCCCTCGGACATCAGCTTCATGTAGACAATGTCGTTGTCTCCGGCGTCCGGCTCCGTAAACACGAAATCGACCTTGGGGAACTTTGCCTCCAGCGTCGCTTCCAGTTCATCCGTATTGCCAACTGCATACTTTTCTATGGTGACCACCGTCTTGGCAGAATCAATGGGTTTATAACTGATGATATCATCTGACGGCGTGTAGGGATTGCCCGCGCCGCAGGCGGACAAAGTCAGCAAAGCAGCGAGCAGCGCCGCAAGAATACCGCTTCTTTTCATCGCACAGACATCCTCAGACAATGTACTTTTTCAGCACGCCTTTAAGCGCGTCGATATCCACCGGTTTTGCGAGATGCATCTGCATGCCTGCATCCATGGACTTTTTTCGCATCCTCCTCAAAGGCGTTGGCGGACAGCGCCACGATGGGGATGGTCCCCGCATCCGGATGGTCAAGCTTTCGGATGGCCGCGGCAGCCTCAAGGCCCCCCATGACCGGCATCATGATATCCATGAGGATCAGCGAATATGTCCCGGGAGCGGAGGCGGCAAATTTATCCACCGCGATCTTTCCGTTTTCCGCCTCATCCACCGAAAGCGCAAGATTGGCGAGCAGCATCGACATGATCTGCCGGTTGATCGCGTTATCCTCGACCAAAAGGACATTCCGGCCCTGCAGGGCTTTGCGAAGCTCGTCATCCGAGACCTGGGACTCCGTCCTCACTTTCGGGGACGTCTCCAGCGAAAGCTCGATCGTAAAGGTGTTGCCTTCTCCCTGTCGGCTGGCCACCGTGACCGTGCCGCCCATCATGGTCACAAATTCATTGACGATGGAGAGGCCGAGCCCACTGCCCACCGTGGAGCTGACCATGGAACTGTGCTCCTGCTCAAAAGGCTTGAAAAGTATCCGCATGAAGTCATCGCTCATGCCGATGCCGTCGTCCGCGACCTCGATACGCAGATGCATGCGGCTCTCAGATATTCTTTTCTCCCTGATGCGCGTCACGATGACGCCGCCCTCTGGAGTGTACTTGACGGCGTTGGAGAGAAGATTGAATACGATCAATGACCCACAGCTTGTCGAACCGGGTCCACGCCGTCAACGATCTCAAGCGGCTCAAAAAGTCAAACCTGCCCGCGCTCCTTGCACAGCGGCAGAATGATGGCGTTTATATAATCCACCAGTTCGCTGAGAAAATAAGGCTCGGTGTGCGGCCCGATCTTTCCGCTCTGGAATTCTGAAAGAAGGGCTTTCCGATCAAAGTGCGCGGAAAAATCCCGCCGCATCTCCGGATCAACGATTCTTTGTCAGGTTGAACTGCACGGTGCCGACCGCTTCCTGATTCGCGGCGAGTAGCGTCTGCCTGGAGCTGCGGAATTTTTCCCGCTCACGTTCCTGCGCCCGCACAGTCTCCGTTATATCCACGATAACGACGTAAAACCAGCGCTTTCCGTCTGCGTCTGCGACGATGTGGCCCTCGTCGTGGACCCAGACAAGAGAACCATTTCTTTTTTCGATCCGATATTCACGGCGATCAAAAGATCCGTGCTGAATCTGCTCGTCGATCTCCCGGAGCATCCGCGCGCGGTCTTCTTCATATACCATGAGGGAAAAACGGTTGTCGAATTTTTTTTCAAACTCTTCCCTTGCGTAGCCGAGAAACAGCAGCATATTATCGCTTATATAAGAAAACTGTTCGTCCGCCTCCGCAGAATAGGAGAGAATGCCGCCGGGGGAATATTGCAGCACGGCCTCCATCGCCTTGGCGTATTTTTCATACGGCGCGTCGTGTGTTTTGCGCAGCGTCATCAGTTCCAGATCTTTTTCCATGGAGGCGGCGAACTCTTTCATCATAGGTCCGGCCGAGGCCTCGGTCAGCACGTCGCTCCGGCTGAACAGGCCGAGCGCGCCGAAAAAAGAACCGTCCTCCCAGTGCAGAGGCAGACCACAGTACCGATGGAACGCGCAGGCCGCGGCTCCAAGCTCAGGCTCCGTCCAGGACGTCGTGTCGATGCTGATGAAACGGTTCTGCCCTACGGCCTCCTCGCAGTAGCTACCTGAGCCGAACGGAAACTGCGCACCGGGAAAATACGGAACGGTCTCCTCTCCGCTGGTCAGGAATACGTAAAAGCCGCCCTCGACGATCCTCGTCACGAGAACGAGCGCCGCGCCGAGGCTGCCGATCAGCACATCCAGCGAACGCTGCCACCGCTGCCTGACATCGGAGGGCGGATCCTGCCGGCAGGCCCACGTGACGGGCACCGTATGGAAATTTCGCTCCCCGCGGACAAATACTTCGGCTGTGCGGAAACTGCCTGAACTTATGATCGCGGCGCCTCATATCTCTATGCCGGAAAACCTGCACGCTCCGGCGATCTTGAATGCAAGGCATCATTTTGCTCCAAGCGCGGATGACGATAATAAACTTTTCGTATATCAATACGCGGCCGTTTTCTCCTGTTTGCGCAAAACAATGAAAACCACTAAAATAACACGATATATTCCATCTCAGACTAAAAAAAGCGTATTATCCGCCATAAACGACAAATAGCCGTTTATGTTTTAATATGTACAACAAAAAATAATATTGCAAGACGTTGTTCTCCGAATACGTGCTTTGATATATCAATTTGAGGCATTGATATATCAATTTTTCCCTCGTTTTGCTGTACTCTCAGAAGCAGTGAAGAGAGGAGGATGGGTATGGCTCAAAACCTTTCGCAAAACTTTCAAAATATAGAGAACGAGGCAAACACCATTGTAGATTATTTCATTGAAAGCATCCGCGTCCGGCTGCTTGGCTGCGGGATCCACCGTTCCTCCACGGAAAGGATCGCGGACTTTCTGCTGCCCGCTTTTTTGATCGTATATTAGGGGTCGGTCGAGATCCAGCACGGCAGCGAAACCACGATACTGAAACCGGGCTCCTGTTACCCTTTCCGTACCAACAATATATACAGCGGAAAGAGGATCGGCGACTCCCCCATTTGCTTTGCCTATCTGCAGTTTGACATTGCCCCGTTTATGGAACGGTATAATTTCGGAACGGTCGCGATGATCTCGACGGACGCGATCTTTCAAAAGCCGCAGTATCATTCGCTGGGCACGGTGCTGGAAAAGCTTGCGGAGGACGGGCCCGAAAGGCAGGGGCACACCGCCATGTTCCGGTAGCTCGTGAAAGTCATCCTGGGGCAAATCATCTACGATCAGGCCATCCAGGAGAACGACGCCGAATTGCTGAAAAAAGAAGGGACTCCAAGATAATCCATCACGCGTTTCAGTATGTGGCCGAGCGTCTCTCGGCGCCGATCGTGATCGGCGCCATCATGAAAGACGGCAGAATAAGCAAGACCAGTCTGGAACGCGTTTTCCACAATATGCTCGGCGTGACGCCGCAAAGGGCGCTGCTGCGCTTTAAGGTCGAGCGATCCATGGAGATGCTGATGCAAAACATGCCGATCAAGGATATCGTCAAAGCTCTGGGTTTCAGCTCGGTCTTCATTACAGCAACACATTCAAAATGGTGACCGGCATACGTCCCACCGATTACAGGGACAAGGTCGCCAAAAAAGCCGCACACCCGTACAGCGTTCCCGATTGATGCCGGCGTGCGCCGCGTCGTCCTGAAACAGCGACGCGCGCAAGCTGTTATTTTCCAATGCGCGGCCCGGCAACGGCCGTAAAATGCCTTCTTATGAATACGCGCAGAAGCGCGGCTGTTTTTCCGCGCATGGGACAGACAGATCCGTCCCCCCGTCCCCATATATTTATGGGGACGGTGATTTTTTTGAGTAAACGCAGATTCGTCTCCGAGTCTTCGGCGTTCGCCGGAGCTTTTGCCGGCATAGTCATGCTGCTGCGGGCCGGGCCTATGGCCGACGGAGCGAGAGCGGGCCTCTCCCTCTGCTCCGGGCTCGTCGTACCGACGCTTTTCCCATTCATGGCGCTGTCCATATTCCTCTGCGAAAGCCCGGCCTCAGAAACACTCGGCAGGATGATGTCCCCTCTTACGCGGCTGCTGCGTCTGCCGAAGTCCTGCGGCTCCATCCTGCTGGCCGCGGCAATAGGCGGATACCCCTCCGCCGCGAAATGCGTCTCCGCCGCCGTTAAAAACGGCCGACTCGACAGGGATACGGCGGGGCGGATGCTCACATTTTGCGTGAACGCGGGGCCGCCGTTCCTCGTCTCCGCCGTGGGCACGGGAATATTCGGTTCGACAGCGACGGGCCTCGTCCTGCTCGCGTCCCAGATCGCGTCCGCACTCGTAATAGGGATCGCCGGAGCGCTTTTCGCAAAGGGACGACATACAGGAGAAGCGCCATGCCCTGCGTATCCCTCGCTCTCCGCCTGCGCGGTGCACAGCGTGTCCTCAGCCGCAGGCGCAGCCTTCAACATGTGCGCGTTCATCGTGATATTCTCGGCGCTCGCCGGGCTTGCAGAGCCGCTAACGTCGCTGCTCCTTGGCGGCGGCGGGATCCCGGCCGCGCTGACAGCGGGATTTTTCGAGGTGACAGCCGGGTGCGCAGCGTGCGGCGGGCTTCGCGGGTACGCCGGGCCTGTCGCTGCGGCGGCGATCGCCTCGTT
>Ga0268263_1000217_pt1 | contig 130238 bp, 93 predicted proteins | sample Biomet5_FD_190358 | JGI IMG/M metagenome (GOLD analysis project Ga0268263, IMG submission 190358) | Microbial communities from bioreactor (seeded with sewage sludge) at LBNL, California, USA - Biofuel metagenome 5 (SPAdes) (version 4) | ecosystem: Engineered > Bioreactor > Anaerobic >... | reverse complement strand
TATAATAGCTTACGCTGGTTTTTTATCGGGGAGAGATGGCCGAGTGGTTGAAGGCGCTGGTCTTGAAAGTCCTAGCCTAGCCCACAAACCCAGTAAATACGGGGCTTCCACCGATGTCTGACATCGGTGTTTTGCTTTTTGGAGGGCTGTCCTGATGGCAGGAATACCACAAAAAAGCTGCCATCAGATTTGCGAAAAATTGGATGGCAAGGTTTTCGGAGAGGGCGAATTCTGATGGAAAGGGCAAAAGAATGAATATTCGCGCTCCCGATGTCAGTGGCGGTGAATATGTCGCTTAAGTTGAACACCCTGAGCCGGCTAGACTGAACAGTCGCGGCGGCAAAACTGGACAGTTATGTCGCTGAGGTTGTACATTGACAGTACTGCCAGCAGGTGGTAGACTCGAACCGTTTTACTTGTCGGCAGGACAGGGCAACGCTGAGGAGCGACCCGAGCGGCCGGGAAGGTTTGGCGGGAAGAGTGATACCGGAGGGTGTCGCTCTTTTTCGTGGGGCGGCATCACTCTTCCAAACACGTACGCCTCTATGTCCGCCCGGTATCCGTATCGACAATCCGGGCGGTCTGCCCCGCCCAGTCCACCTCCATGGTCTCGCCCGGCTTCCGATTAATATGCATGGTCGTCTTGGTCTTGACCACGAAATCGCGGTAGTACTTCTTGAATTGGGTCAGCTGGTACGGAATTTCGCCTGCGCTCCGGCATTGGTCGCAGTACTCGAACCAAAGCAGTTAAAGCGTGACTCCGCTTCGGGCCATCTCCCGGTGAACTTGCTCGTAATCCGGCATCTTGTAGCCTGACTTACCACCTTCTGATGGAAACAGCCGGTTCGAAAGCTCCTTGTCGGACAAACCCTCCGCCGCTCGCCAGTCCAACTCCAGCACTTGCGCCTGCTGCAGTATCCGGATTACCGTCGTGCGCGACGCGCTCAGGCTCTCCGCGATCTGGCTATGATTCAGCTCCAAACTCCTCAGCCTCAGAATCTCCCTGTAGTCGGTCATTTGATGACCCTCCCTGAATGAATTCGCGCCCCTTCCGGCACGTGAATCCAATTCTACTACAGGCTTTTCTCGCTCCCCTTAGCAATGTCCAATCTCGCCGACGCAGGTGTCCAATTCCGCCGTCGCAACTGTCCATTTTCAGCGGCCCAACTGTGATTGACCTGGCCCCTTTCAAACGGACAACTCCAGAGTGTGGTAGAATAAGACACACGGAGGAGATGTACCTATGGGCAGAAAAAGCGAGTTCAGCCGGGAGGAGAAGATCGCAGCGGTGCGGCTGACGACGGATGGAGGCCGAACAGTCCTGAGCGTGGCAAACGAGTACGGGGTTCACGAGAACACGATTATGAAGTGGAAGCGCCAGTACAAGACGAACCCGGACTTGGCGTTCAGTGGGCAGAACGGAGAAACGCCACCAGACGAGACCGAACGGCTGAAGCGTAGAGTCCGGGAGCTTGAGAACGAGGTGGAGTTTCTAAAAAAAGTGTCGGCGTACTTTGCGAAGCACCCGCAATAAAGTACGCGGTGATCCGGAAACACGCGGGGAGACTGCGCCTGAGCCAGGCGTGCCGGGCCATGAACGTATGCCGTCAGGGATACTATGAGTGGGCGGCGCGAGAGCGGGAGCGGCCTGTCCGGTTCCGCCAGGACGAAATGCTGACGGCGAAGATCAAGAACATCTTCTACGAGAGCAAGTGTCGTTATGGCGCGAGGAAGATCAGGCGTCTGCTCCGGCGGGAGGGCTGGACAGTCAGTCGCAAGCGCGTCCGGCGGCTGATGCTCGAATCCGGGTTGGTTCCCATCACACTCTGGCGACACGTGGCGACAACGGATTCGAAGCATGGTCTTTCGGTCTTCCCCAACCTTGTGAACCGGGACTTCAGGGCAGTCACCGTCAACAGGGTCTGGGTTTCGGACTTCACCTACCTTCACACCGACGAAGGCTGGTTGTATCTGTGCAGTGTGCTTGACATCTGTTCAAGGCGCGTGGTAGGCTGGGCGGTGAGCCGGGCCATCGACCGGAATCTGGCCATCGCCGCGCTCGAAAACGCTGTAAAGAACCGCAGACCGGGACGAGGATTTATCTTTCATACCGACCGGGGAAACCAGTACGCCTCTGCAGACTTTCGCAGCACCGTGGCCCGCTACGGCGGCCTTCAGAGCATGAGCGAACCCAGCAGCCCTTACGACAATGCCTGCGCGGAGAGCTTTTTCCGTTCGCTGAAGGTGGAATGCGTGGATGCAGCGCATTTCACCACCCGCAGGCAGGCGACTGAAGGAATCGCCGAATACATGCTGTTCTACAACCGGCGCAGAATCCATGCTTCGCTCGATTATCGTACCCCTGTCGAATTTGAACATGATCTCATGAGCCTGGTCCCTGCATCTTGATGGTTCCGTTCTCGCACCACACTTTCCGTTGTCCGGAAAATCGCGACCAGATCAGTTATCGTAAGGGGCCGTCGGGGCCATTCATGCTTTTCATACCAGCTCTTAGGATCCGTCAGTTATCAGGAATCGGTTACATTTCCTCTATAGCGTAACCTTAAACAACACGCAAAGAGGTTATTGCAAAAAAGAACTTATTGTGTATAATATAAAATGCAGTGTTTGGGAGGATGTTGGATCCGAGTATATAAGAAAAAATTATTTTAAGGAGATCGTAGGTTTGAACGCCAGATGGTTTCGGATCATATTGAAATTTATTAAGGTACGGTACGGGAAGAATCTTCGCCTGATCGGGGTACCGGTTATATATAACTCTAAAGGAGCCTGCATGTCGATTGGCGATGATTGCATCATAAAGAGTTCATTTTTTTCAAATATGGTCGGGTTATACAGCCGTAGTATTATCGTTACCCGGACTCCCGAGGCTGAGATTTACATAGGAAATAATGTAGGATTGTCCGGCGTGACGATCTATGCACGGAAGAAAATCACGATCAGCGATAACACGCAAATCGGTGCTAACACGAAGATTCTGGATAATGACTTCCACCCGCTGGAGGCGGAAGCCCGTAACAGGGACGACAAGAGTTATATCCGCGCCAAGCCAATTTTAATCGGAAAGAACTGTTTTATTGGGTGCAACGCGATGATCCTGAAGGGGACCGAATTGGGCGACGGCTGTGTGGTTGGAGCGGGCGCCGTCGTTTGCGGTAAATTTCCCGCAAACTGCATCGTTGCCGGCAATCCCGCGAGAATCATCCGGACAATCGCGCAGTGAGGTAAATAGCATGGGCAAAAAAAGGCTGCTGATCTATGCGCATTACTATTATCCGGATGTTGCTTCCACAGGCCAACTTATGCAGGAACTCGCGGAGTCCATGCGAATGGAATTTGATGTAACGGTTCTATGTGTCGTGCCTTCCTATGAGGGGATCGTCCCCACCGAGTACAAAACGCGGAAGTACTATGACGAAACTCTTCACGGCGTCCATTTGATTCGTGTACGCGTCCCGGAGTTTCGTAAGGACAATAAAGCTAGCCGCTTAAGAAACATACTGACGTATGTTTTCCGTGCGTTTGTCGCGACATTTAAAGCGAGCCGCGCGGACTATGTGTTGACCATTTCTCAGCCGCCCATTCTTGGTGGCTTACTAGGTGTTTTCGGGAAATGGATCAAGCACGCGAGGCTAATTTACTGCATCCAGGATTTTAACCCAGAACAGATCCTCGCGGTCGGATACACTAAAAGCGGCGTGTTACTCCATTTGATGATGTGGTTGGACAAATTCAATTGCAGGCAAAGCGACCTTGTGGTGACGGTAGGTCGCGACCTGGTTGAAACTCTCAAAAAGCGCTTTGAAGGTCGTATTGTTCCGCGGTATATTCAGATCAACAATTGGGTGGACAAGGAAAGGATCTATCCGCTGGCGTCGGATGATCCCGGGGTAGTTTCCTTCCGAGAAAAGCACGGGATTAGCGATCAGTTTGTATTTATGTATTCCGGCAATATCGGCCTTTACTACGATTTAGAGAACCTGATCAAGGTTTTTGAGAGATTTCCGGCGGGCACCAAAGCAGCCGACGGCAGAGAGGTGGCCTTTGTCTTTGTCGGAACAGGTAGTATGTTGGATAGACTGAGAGCATACAAAAACGCGCACGGCATGAGCAATGTGACATTTTTACCCTACCAAAAGAAGGAAGAGCTGCTGTACAGCCTGAACGCAGCAGACGTCCACTTGTGCGTCAACGCCAAAGGGATCAAAGGCGTAAGCTGTCCGTCTAAATATTACGGGATCGCCGCCGTGCGAAAACCAGTGCTCGCCGTTTTGGAAATTGGCTCCGAAATTGCTAGCATTATCGAAGAAACGGCCGGCGGACTGATTAGTGAGCCTGGCGATTACGATGCTGTGGCCCAAAATATCCAATGGTTTTTGGAAAATGCCGGAAGCGAAAAGCTTTCTTCCATGGGAGAACGAGGTTATGACAATCTGGTCAACAACAATACAAAAGACGCAAGCGTTCAGAAATATATTCATGCAATCCTTGCATTAGACGGAGGTTCGGCATGGCAGACTTGACAGTCATCATACTCACGCGGAATGAAGAAAATAACCTGCGAAAATGCGTCGAATCATTCAAAGGCGCCGCCAGAAGGTTCGTCATCGTCGACAGCTTCAGCACCGACAGAACAGAAGAACTCTGCCGGGCGCTGGACGCCGAACTGCGAAGCATCGGCGCGCGGCTCGATTTTTACCGCAATGAATGGGTTGACTACGCTACGCAGTTCAACTGGGGAATTCAAAACACCAGTATCTCGACGAAATGGACCATGCGCATGGACGCGGATGAAGAACTTCTTCCCGAGCTTTCAACGGAGATCGCGGAAAAGCTCGACCAACTGCCCCCATCGGTGAACGGCGTGATTCTTCGCAGGCGGTTGATTTTCATGGGGAAATGGATCCGGCATGGAGGGCGTTATCCTGAATATCTGCTTCGTATTTGGCGGACAGGCAAGGCGATGTGCGAACAGAAAGTCATGGACGAACACATGCTTCTGCTTGAAGGCGTTACGACGCGGTTTGAGTATGATTTTGCTGACAACAACCAAAAGGATCTTACCTGGTGGATTGGAAAGCACAACTGGTATGCCGGGCGCGAGGTTCAGGACCGCCAAATGTCCATGAAAAAGGCTCTGGACGCATCGACCCAGATTTTGGGCGGCGTATCCTCAAGGCAGGCAAAAGCAAAGCGGTTCGCCAAGGACCACGGCTACTACGCGCTGCCGAGTTTTTTCCGAGCGCATGCGTACTTTATTTATCGCTACTATTTCCGTCTGGGGTTTCTGGATGGAACGGAAGGTAGGGTATTTCATTTCCTACAGGCGTACTGGTATCGCTTTCTAGTGGACGCAAAACTATACGAGTGTGATAAAAAAGGGATCGATATCAAACCTTCGGGTGCGCTCAGGGCTTAATGTGAAGGGATACACGTCGATGGAGAAAATCAAGGTTTTGATTGCCGTAAAGGCGCTGGAAGTGAACGGCGTCAGCAACGTCATTTTCTCATACTATCGCAGGCTTCGAGAAATGGGTGTGCAGATGGATTTCGTTTCCGGCAGTCTTGTGAATGAACGATACCGGGAAGAAATCGCGGCCGCGGGCAACACTCTCAATATAATTCCAAACCGGGACCGGAACCCCGTGCGGTACATATTGAAGATGTCAGCACTGGTCCGCCGAGGCGGTTACAGCATCGTCCACGTGCACGGGAACAGCGCAATGATGGCGGTGGAACTGCTGGCCGCGAAACTCGGCGGGGCCAAGGTCCGCATTGCGCATACTCACAGCACGTCGTGTAATCATCCTGCAATCGAAAGGCTGATTCGCCCTTTGTTTGGGGCACTTTATACGCATGCCATGGCCTGCAGCTTAAAAGCGGGGCACCTGCTCTATGGGGATTCTCCTTTTTTCATGCTGCCAAACGCGATTGATATGGAGAAGTATCGTTTTTCTCCAGAACGGCGTGAACACGTCCGGGCATCGCTCGGAATTGGCGGCGAGCGCCTTATCGGCCATGTCGGGGATTTCTCATACACCAAGAACGTTGATTTTTTGATCCGCATGTTTTTCACATACCGCTCTTCCTTCTCGGATGGGAGGCTCCTCCTCGTAGGAACGGGAGAGGAAGAGGGCAGAATCCGGGAACTTGTTCGTGCGATGCACTTGGAGAACTGTGTGACCTTCTATGGCTATTCGGATGACGTGCCCGGGCTGATGATGGCGATGGACGTGCTTTTGCTGCCTTCACTGTACGAGGGTCTGCCGTGCGTGCTGGTCGAGGCCCAGGCGCTGGGTTTGGCGTGCATTTCAAGCGACCGCGTTACGGAGGAGGTTTCGCTGACTGGTCTGATTCGGCGGCTGCCGCTGGATGACGCGAGCCCCTGGGTCGAGGCGATCGTCGCCGCAGGCACCGATAATCGGGTTGAAAAATCGGATCAGGCGCATGAGGATCTGCGGCGAAATCACTACGACCTGGACCATACATCGAAAGTCCTCCTGGAATACTATTGGAAGGCGTCCATTGGCAAATTCCTCGACGGGGGTTACTATGATACTAAATTTTGCACGAAGCACCGGTAAGGAGAGCCTGCGGGCCAACGCCGTAACAGCGTTCCTCGCGGCATTTTATGTCTTTCTCGTCATCGAGGATATCCTTGAAAAATGGATTCCGTACATTCGGTATTATGACGAGCTTGTCACGATAATCCTCAGCGCGCTGTTGGTTATCCGTTTAATTCAAAAAATAGGTCAGATCGGAGGAGCGAATCTAAAAATCCTATCATCGCTTCTGGCGGTGATCCTTCTGGGCCTTGTTTCCACAGCGATTCACAGAATCCAACTCACCCCGGCTGCGATTTCCACGGAGATCCTTTCTCTATTAAAGTATCCGGTTGGCTACGTCGCGCCGCTTATGTTTGACCGGTTGGACAGGGATAGACTGCTCGCCTGGTGCGCCGCAGTGTCCCGCATCATTGTTTCGGTGATTTTCACGGCTATGGTGGCGGCATACGCCATGGGCGGCATTGGGATGCTATCTTCAGAGAGATTCGGCATTCCGAGCTTTCAGTTCCTGTTCAGCCACGTCACCTATCTTGCTTCAAGCATGGTGGTGGTCTCAACCGTGCTCACCTCGAATGGGATCCGTAAAAACTGGTGCTTTATCGCGATGAGCAACGTCATCGGGATTATGACGTTCCGGTACAAATTCTTCTTCTTTATCGCGATCATGATCGGCTTAGTCCTGCTCAAAGCCTTGGCGGGAAGAAAAGATGGGGAAGCGCAAAAACCCAAGCTGTGGCAGGGGGCCTTGCTCGGAGGTGCCGCACTGCTGACCGGCTGGGGTCAAATCAGGGAATATCTTGGTTACGGCGTCACCGCGGTGAGGTCTGCGCTTTATATTTATGGCTTGGACATCATGAAGAAGTTCTTTCCCTTCGGTTCAGGGTTTGCGACCTTCGCTTCCGGAAAATCATGCGAATACTATTCGCCTCTATATCGCGAATACGGCATGGATCAGATGCAAGGCATCACAAAGGGAGCGTACAACTTTATCGGCGACGTCTTCTGGCCGATGATCTACGCGCAATACGGGATCGCCGCTCTGCTTGCGTATCTATATATGCTGTACGCAACGTATCGTTCGCTATGCGCAAGGTTCGTCATGATGAGTGCGAAGTGGATCGCAGCCGTCGCGTTTCTCCTGTATTATCTTTTCGCCTCACTTGGCGAAGCACTTTTTGTCAATGGCAACGGGTTGATACTGGGCCTGGTGCTGTCTTTATACATCGGGAGCTCGCAGGCACAGGCGGAAGTGACGAAACGACCGAAGAGTTCAAAGCGGCGGCTGATGTTTATCGTTGGCGGCCTATATGGCGGCGGCGCGGAGAGAGTCCTGACCATTCTCGCGAATCGCCTTGCCAGCGACTACGAAGTGATGATTTGTCCCTTCTTCCTAAAGACGGAAAACGAATACCCGGTTCATAATGAGATTCAAGTTAAGGCTTTGAATGAACAACAGAAATGGCGGCGCATCCTCAAGATGAGAAGACTCATGAGAGATTTCAGGCCTGACGCGGTAATATCTTTTGAGTACTTCATCAACATGCAGGCGATCATCGCAAGACTGGGTTTGCCCATCCGTCTGATCGTGTCTGAGCGCAACGATCCGGCGAGAGAAGGGGGGGCATTCCCAAAAAAGCAGATCAGAAACCTACTGTACCCCTTCGCAGACGCCCTCGTGTGCCAGACGGAGGATGCCCGCGCCTATTTCCCGCGTGTCATCCGGAAAAAAGCGCTGGTTATCCCCAATCCCATCAATCCAAACCTGCCGGAACCCTTCTCGGGGCAGCGGAAAAAGACGGTGATCGCTTTCGGGCGGCTTACGGAGCAAAAGAATTTCCCCATGTTGATATCTGCTTTCCGCCGGTTCCACGACCGCCATGGCGATTACCGGCTGGAGATATACGGAGATGGCGACCTCCTTGGACGGATTGAAGCGCAGATACACGAACTGGGTTTAGACGATTGCGCGGCGGTGTACGGCAATACGCCGGACATCTTCCAGAAAGCGCACGAGTGCGGCATGTTTATCATGACCTCGAACTACGAAGGGATCTCCAACTCGATGCTGGAGGCCATGGCCATGGGTCTGCCCTGCGTCGTTACGGATTGCCCATGCGGCGGGGCGAGGATGGCAATACGGAACCGGAAAAACGGCCTGCTGATTCCCACGAATGACGTTGAGGCATGTTTCAGGGCGATGTGCAGGATTGCCGAGGACAAGTGCTTCGCGAAGAAGCTATCCAAGGAGGCGGCGAAGATCCGCACCCGATGGTCGCTTGATCGCATCGCGCAGGCGTGGATCGACGTCATCGATTCAAATCCTTCCAACCATCGTCGCCCGCTGAGCCGATGATGCGAAGGGACTGAGCACAATCCGGCGCGGCCTGCACGGTTGGTTGTGCGTACCCGTCGACTCGCCGGGATCATCCTCGCGACGCCCCCGCGCAAATCGGAATCTTCGAACACAAGAGGAAAAGAGGAGTATAAAATTGTTGCTTGATACAATCGTAGGTGCAATCCTTCATCCGTCAAAGTTACTTAAGGTCCTCATTAATATGGGGCTTTTAAACGCAATGGACGACGAGTCGTATATAAGGCTCTGCTATCACCTACATACTGGCAAGGTGCTCGACCTTAATAACCCTAAAACTTTCAACGAGAAAATTCAATGGCTCAAACTAAACTACCGACGACCGGAGTATACCACGCTGGTCGATAAGTACAAGGTTCGCGAATACATCGCAAATACTATCGGGGGCGAATATCTAACTCCGCTTCTAGGCGTATGGGAGCGTGCGGAGGACATTGACTTCAATGCACTGCCTGATCAGTTTGTACTGAAATGCAATCACAATTCCGGTATCGGGATGTGCATCTGCACGGATAAATCAAAGCTGGACACTTCGAAGGTACGCAGGGAACTAAATAGGGGCCTACGGCAAGATTATTATCTGACCGGCCGCGAATGGGCCTATAATAATGTTCCCCGCCGCATTATCGCCGAACAGTATTTGACCGATGACGGTTTCGGGTTGAAAGATTACAAATTTTTCTGTTTTAATGGAGAGCCACGGCTCATACAGGTAGATTTCGACCGGTTTGTCGGGCATAAACGCAACCTGTACACTACCGACTGGCAGTATTTTAATGGCGAGATTGAGTATCCGGCCGATCCGAACGTAATGATCCCAAGGCCGGAGACACTCAATATTATGTTGGATTTGGCAAGGAAACTCTCGGCCGGCTACCCCCATGTGCGTATCGACTTTTATTCGATTAAGGGCAAGGTATATTTTGGAGAGATGACCTTTTATCACGGCAGCGGATACGAGCATTTCTCGCCTGCATCTCTCGGCGAGATGATGGGCGGTTGGATGAATCTGGTTGGGTGAGGGGCGGGGCGCATTAACGCCCGCTGGGGGAAAGACAATGAATAAGGTCGTTTTAGAATATAAGGCGGATGCTCAATATCCCGACAAGAAGTATGCATTCCGACCGGACGAGGCGTACCCCGAGTATCCGTTTGCGGAGACGTCCCCGGAAAAGAACAATGTGTATGAGATGATCCGCGAAGCTTTTCGCCGAATGGGGCTCGACAGGGACAGGCAGAACTCCCCGAGCTGGAATCCTCTTGGCGAGATGATTTCACCCGGAATGACCGTGCTCGTAAAACCAAACATGGTGGAGGATAAAAATCCGTCGGGCGGAGGAACGGACTGCCTTTATACACATCCATCCCTGGTTGCGGCGGTGGTTGACTATATATGGATCGCGCTGAAAGGGAGCGGTCGGATTATTATTGCGGACGCGCCGCTTCAGTCCTGTGATTTTGAAAAGCTTGTCCGCCAGAGCGGCTACGATACGCTTCTTCAATACTACGAAGAGAAGGGTATTAATATTGATTTACTAGACTTCCGTGGGCTCGTTTCAAAACAGCATGGCGAAATAATGCACCAGCGACTTAAACCGGCAGCCGACGGAATTTGTGTGAATTTGGGAATGGAAAGCGCGCACGCAAATCTTACTTTAAAACAGCTTCAGGATATCCGGATTACCAATTATAACCCGGCGGAGATAAAAATACATCACTCCGAAGGCAGACACGAATACTTGATCGCGAAAGAGGTATTGCAAGCTGACGTCATTATTAACTTATCTAAACCCAAAACACACCGAAAGGCAGGCGTCACCATCGCGCTCAAGAACTTTGTGGGCGCCAATGTCCGCAAGGAATATCTGCCGCACCATCGTTTAGGAGATAAGAAACACGGCGGAGATGAATACCTGAACCCCTCTCGGATCCTATGGCTCGCTTCCAGGATTTTGGACGATCGGAATGCAGTCCAAGCCAGAAGTTGGTTCGTACTGGCGCACGTCCTTTCCAAGCTCGCTATGCTGCTTAACATCCTCGCGAGGTTGACTGGAGGGATAAAGGAATTCCGGGAGGGGAGTTGGTATGGGAATGACACAATTTGGCGAACGATTTGCGATTTGAACAGGATCATTGCCTATTCGGACAAATTCGGCAACATGCAAACCACACCGCAGCGTTTTATCTTCAACATCGCGGACATGATCGTAACGGGGGAAAAAGAGGGGCCAGTCGAGCCATCCCCAAAGCAGGCAGGGTTGATCGCTATTGGCAAGAACAGTGTATGCTTTGATGAAGTCATTGCGACGATTATGGGAATGGATGCATGTATGATTCCGTCTATCACGAACGCGAGAAGGTTTCAAATGTATCCGTTGGCGGACGCTGACGCAAAACCTGTCATCCTATCAAATAATTCCCAGTGGGATAGGAAGGATATCAGCGCGATGCAATATGCGGACACACTACAATTGGAGCCTTCTAAAGGATGGAAAGGGCACATTGAGTTAAACCGATCAGCATTAACCCCTGCGACCACGAAATCAGCAGGATCAAATCAAAAACTCTTCCAAGGCCTCTAAGGGGTAGTGGATTGATATTTTGAAAGGACTAATTGCGGGATGGAAGGAAATGTTTTCAGAGCGGCAAAATGGTCCACAGTGACAGAAATTCTCGCAAGGCTCGCAGCACCAGTTACGAATGCGATTCTGGCGCGTTTGTTGATGCCGGAAGCGTTTGGTTTAGCGGCAACCATAATGGTGGTCATTAGCTTTGCTGAAGTATTCACCGACGCGGGCTTTCAGAAATATCTTGTTCAGCGTGAGTTTAAGGATACCCAAGACATGAGCGAGTCGACCAATGTCGCATTTTGGACGAATATGGGGTTATCCCTAAGCTTATGGGGGATCTTCGTCCTGTTTCGGAATCAGATCGCGTTCATAACGGGCGCACCCGCTTTGGGAAAGGCTATTGCAGTGGCAGGTGTGTCCATCCCGCTCATCGGGCTTTCCAGCATCCAGGCAGCTTTGTTCCGTCGGCGCTTTGATTTCAAAACGCTGTTCTTCATACGGTTAGTCAGCGTCTGTATTCCTTTCGTTGTGACCATTCCCGCCGCAGTTTATTTCCGAAACTACTGGGCGCTTGTGATCGGTACTATCTGTGTATATGCGTTTACCGCGTTGCTGCTTACGATCAGGTCTCCTTGGAAACCGAAGCTTTGCTACTCTGTCAGTAAGCTCCGAGAGATGCTTTCGTTCTGCGTTTGGACACTGCTTGAGCAGATCGTCATATGGATTGGCTCCAATGCAGGTATACTAATTGTTGCGAAAGTTCTCAATGAGTATTATCTTGGTCTGTATAAGATTTCCATTTCTACAGTAACCTCACTACTATCGGTGGTTACCGCGTCTAGTATGCCGATCCTTTTCTCGTCTCTCTCTCGTCTGCAAAACGACCATGAGCAGTATTGGAAAATGTTCTTCGGGTTTCAGAAATCAATAGCGTTAATAATATTTCCGATGTGTACCGGTCTATTCTTATTTCGGAATCTCGCGACGTCGATTCTTCTGGGGGAGCAGTGGTTAATTACTGCCGACTTTATCGGCCTGTTGTCGGTAAGCAATTGCATCTCGGTGGTCTTCAGCTACCCGATTAGCGAGGTTTATCGGAGTTCCGGTCGGCCGAAAATGTCCCTGTTGGCGCAGAGCATCTACCTCGCTCTCGGAATACCGACGCTTCTGTATGGCGCGACACAAGGTTATCAGATGCTGTGTGTCGCGACCGCAATCACTTCAATATTCCTTGTTGTTATTAACCAAATTTTATTAAGAATCCTGTATGGCATTTCGGTATCTCGGACGATGCGAAATATACTACCATCTCTCGTCGCCACTGCAATTATGGGAAGCGCAGGTCTACTCCTCCAGCAGGTTAGTAACGGCGTTCTCTGGAGTTTTGCATCAATTGGTATCTGCGTTCTGATCTATGCATCGGTCGTACTGATCATTCCCTCCACCCGCAATGACCTCAAGAGAATTTGGCAGCTCAAGGTATCAATGGCAGCACAAAATAGCTCCCCGAATGATGCCCAATATGATTAATGGACGCAATCACATTTGGAGAGTACAGAGGCATAAAGCCAATCTGAATGTTATTGCAGGGCGGATAATTTCCATGACGGGATGTGCTTGTGTATTTTTGCGTTATTTGTTCATCAGTCCAATTTAATGTACTGTTAATATCATGTGTATTGACACGGATGGCGGCTCGTAGTATAAAATAGATGATATTTGCTATTTAGTTCAACACTGCACAGTGATCGTACGAGCGCATCCCATTCAGTGTAGAATATTTTATAGTGTTTGGACACATGAACATAAAATCCTAGCTACGAAAGGGGATCCTACTAATGAGGAAGATTTCACGCGTTGCATTGATCGCGCTGGCCCTGATACTGGTTGTGCAGTCCGTCTGTCTGGCGGACGTTGCCGCGAACGCGATCAACGGCACCTGGTACGGAACCTTCAGCGCCGCCATGGGCAGCAGCACCGTGAAAGGCACCTGCTACATCACCTGCAATGACGGCGTGGCGCGGTTCCGTGCGGTTGGGAAGACCAAGATGTTCACCTACCAGTTTACCGGGAACAAGCTGATCGTGAACGGCTCGCTGTACGGAGTGGCGAAGACGCCTGAATTCAGTTATCAGATAGACAAGAAGATCACCAAGATGAGGTTGACCAGCAGCTACCTCACGCTGCTGCCGGTCAGTACCATCCTGTACAAGACGTCTCCAAAGGTCACCAAGATCTCCGTCAGTCAGCCCAAGGCGAACAAGGCGAAGAATGTGTACATTGACGCAAGCGGTGTAACCGAATATGTCTACCTGACCAACTCGAGCGGTATGGTGATCGGCACCTCCAACACAAGGGTGAATGGACGCTACGTGATCCCCTACTCCGGCTGGAAGAAAGGCTACAATACGCTGTACGCCTACGCCGGCCTGTGTGACGCCAACGGCAATCGCTTGGTGACCAAGACGGTTGGCCAGGTTCTCGACGCCACGGACAGGGCTGCGCTCTCCAAAGCCGTTAAGGTGAAGGTGCGCGCCAGGTAATGGGAATCGGGCCGGATCTCATCTATTGATTCAAACGGCGCGCAGGCAAGTCGCTTGCCTGCGCGCCGTTTGTTGATTCAGGAGGTGAAAGCGATGCGCAGAGCGCTCTTCATTACGACACTGTTTCTGTTCCTCTTTACCCAGGCCGCGCTTGCCGCAAGCGTCGCAGGCAAGTGGAGTGGGACGATGACCGTGGACGGCAAGCGTTGCAGCGCTTCCGTCAGGTTCTCCTCGGGCGGTTCCTTCTCCGCCACTGCCAACGGACTCACCGTGTCCGGCGACTACAGCGTCTCGGGCAATACGGTTCGGATGGACGCTTGGGGCGTGAGTATCCGGCTGAAGCTGAAGGAGAAGTCCGGCAGGCAGTCGCTGTCCGGCACCGCCAGCGAGTTTGGCAAGGACGGCTCGATCACGCTGTCCCGGAAGAAGCCTACTGATTCTCAAGATGCCGAGCATGAACCGGTGATTTACGGTGCCTGGACGCTGGAGACAGACGATCGGGCTTACTCGCTGAAGCTCTACAAAGCGGGCTTTGCCTGCTGGAGCGAAGGCCCGGTTGGCGCGGAGCCCGACGCGCAGCTCTACGCCGCGCTGGAAGACCGCGGTCAGTCGTTGAGCCTGAAACCGCTGGGTGAGGCGGGCGGCCAGACGGCCGTTCCGGGCCTTGAGGCTTTCCTAGCGGAGGACGGCGGTTATGCGCTCCCTTACGCGCTGGAAGGCGGCGTTTTGACGATCGACGGGCTTCCGGGCTTTTCTTCAAGCGGCGGGGCGCTGGACGAAAAACCTGCCGACGCGCCTTTCCTACCCTGGCTGAATCTGCGGCAGGGGGACCGGGGGCAGGCGGTTGCGTGGCTGCAGCAGCGGTTGATCGACCTTGGATATCTTGAGGGCGAGGCGGACGGCGACTTCGGCCGGAAGACCGGGAGCGCGCTGATGCGCTTCCAGGCGGCGAGCGGGCTGGAGCAAGACGCTGTCGCCGACGCCGAGGTTGTCGCGCGGCTTGCGCCCTAATCAAGCCAAGCCTCCATCTGTGCCATTGGACTGCCAATATAGTCCAAAATCGAACGAAACCCGAGGGAAGCCCGGGCAATGGGATGCCATTGTTCTGGATTCCTCTCGGGTTTCATTCTTCGGCAGCGTCTTGACAATCCCTAGGTAATCACTGAATAAATGGTTTAGTAGAGCGCAACGCCCAGCGAGCGGCCAGAAATCCATATTGCGTAGCTCAAAAAGCTGGCCCAAGCACCCATATGCCCTACTTGGGGAGCCTCGATACCCATGCGCCATCCGGATTGCGCCAACATAAACAGATTGGCGCAGGTTCCCAGGATGAACGCATGGGTTCTGTTTTTCTCAAGCCCTCGGTAGCGAACCTTGCGGTACCCGAACATTCGCTTGATGATGAGGAAGACGTATTCTACCTTGCTTCGCACCCGAGATTTCTGGTACTCCATAGACCGGTCCCAATCAAAGCCGGGCGCATGGGTCTTCCAATGAAGCCGGTTGCGCGAGTTCGTTCGGTAATCGATTCGGGCCAGGTGTGAATCCGCCTGAATCTCCGCTCGTTTGGCGATTCCGGTATATCCCGCGTCGCCGTATACCACTTCGTCGTCCTCACGGATCAGAAACGGCACAATGTCCCGCTCGCTCGTGTTGGCCGGCGTTACCTCCATAGAATGGATGTACCCCGTTCCCGCATCCACGCCGATGTGCAGCCGTTCCCCCAAATGCCACTCGTTCCCTTTCTTTACTTGGTGCATTTCGGGATCGCGCTGTTTGTCCGTGTTTTTCGTCGATGTCGGCGCTTCGATGATCGTCGCATCCACGATCGTTCCCCCGTGCATCACCTTCCCGTGCCGCTCCAGAAATGCCTTCATCGTGTCAAACAGCAGCTTCGGGATCCCTTTTTCATTCAGCGTCTTGCGGAACTTGCACAGCGTCGTAGCGTCCGGCACCTATGCCTCCCCCAGAAAGTCTACCCCATGAACTTCCGAAACGCATAGCTATCGTAGATGGCATCCTCCACGCCCTCATCTGACAGATTAAACCAATTCGCCAGCAGATACATCCGCAGCATCGTTTCTACACCCCGTGGCGGACGCCCGCGCTTCCCGTTTGGGTAGTACGGTCCCGCCAGCGCCGTCCATTCCATCCACGGGATGACCTCTTCCATGATCGCCAGAAGCTCATCCCGCCTGGTCTTTCGTTTCCAGTTCCCATATTCGATATCCGCCAAGCTTCGCTGCTTCTCCATCTTCATCACCATGTCGCTTTTTCCCTTATTATACCATGCCGCCCTGCTGGATTAAATCAGTGATTACCTAGATTGTGTCGACAATAGTTATACAAGGATATTTATCCAGATAGCGACACAGCGGATCTGGAGTGCAGCGAGGAAAGAAGCAGAGTGTTTGGCATATCTGGTGGCAATGCCTCGCCAGCGCTTGAGGTGCAGGAAGGCATTCTCGACCAAATGACGAAGCTTGTATAGATCGTGGTCGTATTCACGCTGTACCTTGCGGTTTCTCTTGGGCGGAATCACCACCTGCATCCCTGCCGCTTGAGCCTGGTTGACAATGATATCGGTATCGTAGCCGCGATCAGCGAGTAGGACTTCAGCGTTGATCCCCTCGGTCAGTCGACCAGCATGTGCGCAATCCGCTGCGGTACCCTCTGTAATAAAGATTCGGATCGGCATACCATGCGCATCCACGGCTAGATGTATCTTAGTGTTGAGCCCCCTTTTGTCCGGCTCATCTCCTGATTGCCACCCTCCGCTCCCGCCGCGTGTGGATGCACCTTTACGTGGCTGGCGTCAATCATCAGCCACTCGAAATCCGGTTCATCGATCACGGCTTCCAACAGTTTCTCCCAGATGCCCTTGTCCCGCCAGCGGCAAAAACGTCGTTGCACTGTGTTCTAGTTCCCATAGTCCGGCGGCAAGTCCCGCCAAGGCGCACCCGTGCGAAGTATCCAGAATACCCCGTTCAGAAATTGCCGGGTGTCTCGCGCGTTCCCACCCCACGTTCCCTTGTTCCCGATCGTGTGCGGTTCTATCAGCACCCACGCTTCGTCTGCAATATCATGCCGGTGATACGATGCTTCCATGGAGAACGCCCCCCCGATTCCCGCTTTTCTCCATTATAGCATGTATCTATTGTCGACACAATCTAGGAGGGTGTCCCAAACTCCGTGGAAATTGAGAGGCGACAGCGCCGAGAAGGTCTGATAAACTTGAGTTGCAACACCAAGTGGATCAGACGAAGAAGAAGGAGCTGTCGCCAATGAAAGGATACCAGAAAAGGCAGCCGACGGTCAATGGGAGCATCGAAGTAATGGACATGGGACCGCTGGTGGAACTGGCAAGCGAAGGACTTCTGGCACTGTCGCTGGAAGTGGGGCTTGAAGTATTGCGTCAGATGTTGGAAGCGGATGTGACGGCGGAGGCTGGGCCGAAGGGAACGCATACCCGGATAGGGCGGCGTACCGGCACGGGACGGAAACGACGCGGGTGGTCATGGGCGGACAGAAAGTGTCAGTGAAGCGACCGCGGGTTAGGAGCAGGGAGGGCGCGGAGCTTCGGCTGCCGACGCTGAGCGTGTTCCAGAACGAGGATCTGCTGAATCGGACGCTGCTTCAGCGGCTGCTTTGCGGGGTGAGCACGCGGAAGTATTCACGGACTCTGGACGGACCCTTGGAGGACGCATCCTGCGTCAGCAAGAGCGAGGCAAGCCGGAGGTTTCAGGCGGCGATGGAAGCGCGGATGGACGAATTCTTCAAGCGACGAATCGAAGGTAATTATCCGGCCATGATGCTGGACGGTCTGGAACTGGGGCAGATGACGATTATCGCGGCGATGGGGATCGACGCGGAAGGAAAGAAGCGGATTCTGGGCCTTGCGGAGGGCGGCTCGGAAAACAGCGAGGTGGTAAAGGCGCTGCTGGCCGACCTGATTGAGCGCGGCCTGGACGCGACCGAACCCCGGCTGTACATCCTGGACGGTGGAAAGGCGCTGCACAAGGCTGTGAAGGATGTGTCCGGAAAGAAAGCCATCATCCAGCGCTGCCAAGGTCCACAAAAAGCGGAATGTGCTTTCGCAACTGCCCGAATCGAGCAGGCAAACATATCGATCGCCATAACGAACGCGTACCGCGAGTTTGAAGATGCCAAGGCGAAGACGTCTCTGGCGCTGCTGGCGGACAACCTCGCCTATCGGTATCCCAAGGCGGCAGACAGCCTGCGGGAAGGGCTTGAGGAAACACTGACCGCACACCGTCTGAAGCTGCCCGGGCTGCTCCGTTAGACGCTGTCCTCAACCAACGCGATGGAATCGGCCAATTCCGGGTGTATTGAGCCTGTTCAAGAGTCGCTGTTCCGGTCCTGTGGCACCTGGATCGGGATCTCACCGTAGCTGCTGCGCAGTGTCTTGTCCTTGTACCCGTTCCGGCTGTCGCTGTACGATGGATCGTCCGCCTCCCGCTCGTCGATCTGCGCGTCAATCTCCTGCTCCAGCATCGTCTGAATCGTTCCTCCCAGCCTTGACAGAATGCCGGTGAAAATGCCGACTGTGACGAGAACTCAGAAATCGCTGACTCCCAGTTCCGTCGGCCTGCCCAGCATAGCATTTTCTCCGGCAACCCGTCGAGGCCTAGCCGCTTCACGGCGGTGGTTGCGTACTGCCTCGGGCTCCGAGATTTTAGAAATCACTGACTTCCTCACAAAAGTCGCCCTTACAGAAAATTCCGAACACCATCATCGTGCGCGAGCATATGCAGACCATCTCGGACATCGTGGATGCGCTCTGAGTTGCCTTCTACCTCGTTCTTCCCGCGCCGCCCCAGCGTGCTGCTCGTAAACGCGCGCCGCGCGCCGTCGCGCTGGGCCTTTACTTGGCGGCGATGTCGGATTCTGGCACCTCCTCGCACATTCCGAGCTCACAATAATCGAATTTGATGTAAAACTCGAGCCATTTACCGACTTAGCTGCGATCATTCTACACCTTTCGGCATATTGTTACCTAGTCCGAATATGGATTTCTCTCCGCTGCGGCGCCTTCGAGGTTAGCCTATGCTATGAAAGAAATCCCCTCAATCCAGAACTTCAGCATCGAGGAGAGTGATACAGTACTATGGGACCTCTTGACACAATTTCTGCATACTCAAAGGCCAACGGGTGTCGACCTGCATTGGCGATTTTCCCCTGCTGGGGAGTCGATCAAAAAGGTGTTTGCGAATGCCCGAAAGGAGCCGCTTGCCCGTCACCCGGCAAGCATCCGATTCCAGCCAATGGCCTGAAAGCCGCTACTCGCGATCCGGAGCAGATCAGGCAATGGTGGTCGGATTATCCGAATGCGAACGTGGGGATGCCCACCGGGCGAATTAACGGACTTCTGGTCATTGACATCGACAATGATCCGGACAAGCGTGGCCACGATAGCCTGGATGCACTGGAAGCGCAGCTTGGCCCGTTGCCCGAGACATGGGAAGCGCTGACCGGCGGCGGTGGCCGACATGTCTTTTTTCAATACCCCGAGGGAAGGGACGTCCGAAACAGCGCCAGTAAACTGGGTCCGAACATCGATGTGCGCGGCGAAGGTGGATATGTCATCGTCGAACCTTCGCGCCACGCGAGTGGTGGCATCTATGCCTGGGAGGCGGCTCATATGCCCAGCGAGATTTCTCTCGCACAGCTGCCCATGGCGTGGTTGAGTGCTCTGTCCGGCAGCAAGTCTGAAACGGACAATTGCGGCGCAGGGATGAAGGCCTCCCGCTTCGAACTGCCGGACATGATTCCGCAAGGACAGCGCAACGACGTTCTATTTAAATATGCCACGTCGATGCGCGCATGCGGCGAACAGGAGGGCGAAGCACTGGAAATGCTCCGCAAGGCCAATTCCGAGCGGTGCAAGCCGCCGCTGCCGTCCAATGAGGTCGAAATGATCCATCGTTCTGCGCTGCGCTACCCACAGGGCTCGCCGCACATTTACATCCGAGGCGCACAGGGTCATGGCACATGTTACATTCCGGATGACCGCAGCGAAATCGGCGTGGCGAAGAAGTTCGCGGAAATCTACAGGGATCAGCTGCTGTTCGTGCCGGCATTCGGCTGGTGCGCCTGGAATGGCCAGGTCTGGGAACTCGGCGTCAAGGAAAAGGCGCTCCTCCTATTCCAGGATCTCGCCGACAACATCCTTGGCGAAGCCACGAGAATCGCCCAACAGCACACCGGTGACGCGCAGGCCGAAGCGCTGCTGAACTTCGCACAGAAGATCCGCACGGCTCGCTGGGAGTCTTCGGTGCTGACGCTCGCGGAGCCCTACCTGCTGGCACGCGCCGAGGACTTTGACAGTGATCCGTGGACGCTGAACACGCCGGGCGGCCTTGTCAACCTCATGACCGGCGCGGCCAGACCTCATGATCCCAAGGCGATGTGCTCCATGATTACGAGCGCCGACCCGACGGTTGACAACCCTGGTGCAAAGTGGAAGGAGTTCTTGAAGCGCGTAACCTGCCAAGATCCACAGCTTGAGCAATACCTACAGGTTCTGTTTGGTATGGCAGCCGTCGGGAAGGTTTATCAAGAGGGCTTCGCATTGTTCTTCGGCGGTGGTGCCAATGGCAAGTCCACCCTATGCAATCCGATCCGAGCGGCACTGGGCAATTACGCGACGACGATCGCCCCTGAGATCTTCATGGTCTCGAAGAGCCGTGACGAAGTGCGCGGTCTGGCAGGGCTAAGAGGTAAGCGCCTTGTCCTATCAAGTGAGAGCGAAGAAGGACAGCGCCTGAGCGCGTCGATCGTTAAGCGGCTGGCCTCGACCGACCGCATTAGAGCACGAGAGCTCTACAAGGAAGAATTCGACTTCGAGCCCTCCCACACGCTGATTATGTTTACAAACCATCTGCCTAAGATCAGCGGTATCGATCACGGTATCTGGCGGCGTATCTACGCCATCCCGTTTGACGCTAGATTTGACGGCGAGGGCGCGAAACCTCACCCGAATTATGGGGACCTGCTACTGCGGGAAGAAGGGGGCGCAATTCTCCGCTGGCTGATCGACGGCGCGCGGGCATTCCACGCAAACGGTAATCGCCTGCCTGACGAGCCCAGACGAGTGCGCCAAGCGACCGAGGCCTACCGCGCTGGCGAGGACTGGCTCAGCAATTTTCTTGATGAGTGCTGCGAAGTCAACCAGAGCTACTGTGTTGCCGGTGGGTCGCTCTACGATGCCTACCGCCAGTGGGCTGAATCCAGCGGCGAGTATGCCCGTCGCACCCAGGACTTCGCGCAGGCGCTGGAAGCCGCCGGGTTTACCAGGAGGAAAACCATGCATGGACGGTATTGGGATGGCTTGAAGCTGATCCCCCAGCGAAACAACTATGCTTACCAGAGCTCGTGAGGTTGGCCTTCATCCGCTCCATGACACATGATGACACATCAGGGTAAAAGTCCCCTATAGAGGTCCCTAAGAACACTTTGTCCTGCATGTGTCATCACGTGTCATGACTCCCCGAACTGGGCTCTTCTACTCGGTAGGAATTCCCCTACCCCCTTAGGGTCTACCTCGATACCTACAAGCCATGGTCATCCGAGCAGGGGGTAAGGGGGCTAAATATCTACCACTTTACCGTGGTGAAGCGTTTAGGAGTGCCGCTCAACCGGTCGGGAAACTGGAAGGGGGGGTAGGCAAAGTGGCCAGAATGATGGCTGACAAGCCTCGTCCAGCCCCTCGTCCTACTCAATAAAGGTGGCCCTTGATAGGATTCAGGATTGACGAAATATCCATCAGAAACGAACGTTGAAACTACGCCATACGAGGGGTGAACCCATGGTCCGAACGATCTATCATGCTGTCACTGGTTCTTCGGATGGCAGTAAAGTGACAGGGGGAAAGAAAGTGTCGATCATTCATCTTCAGCTCGGAAAAATCACGAAGCGGTCAGACGGGCGGTTCCAGGCCGGATACCGCGATGTAGACGGAAAGCGGAAGTTTGTCACCTGCAGGACGGAGGAGGAAGTGCTGGCGCGGTTCCAAGCGCTTCAGCCGGCTGCCGCCGGCAACGTCGAGTCCGTCAAAAAGTGCGGGCAGTCGAAGGCTGATAACGAAAACCAATCGCCGCAAACCACTCTCCCCCACCCTGTCGTACTGGACGAGAGCATGAGGCTGGCCGACTACGCGCTGAGCTGGCTGGAGACGTACAAGAAGGGGAAAATCCGGCCCAGCTCCTACGAGCGGTACCAGTTCTGCTTGCAGCTCCTCTGCAAGGACGAGCTCGCCCATATGGACGTCAGGGCGATCCGGCTGGAAGACGTGCAGATGTACATCAACCGACTGGACGCCATGAGCGCGTCCACTGTCAAAAAGCAGAAACTGCTGTTGGGGCAGGTATTTGAGCACGCGATGTTGACCGATGTGATTCAGCGCACCCCCGTGCAGGGCGTGCAGATGCCACCCCAATCGCACAACACCAAGCTGGTCTATCCCTACGAAAAGGACGAGCAGGAAAAGCTGGTCGCCGCATTCACCGAGGAGAACAACGGCCGACTCCGCCTCCGCTACGGTTGGGGCTGCGTTCTGATTCTGGAGACCGGGCTCCGTGCCGGCGAGGCACTGGCACTGGAGTGGGACGACGTCGACGAGGAGAAGCGGACCTTGAAGGTCACGAAGAACATGGTCCGGGTGGACGGGAAGAACCTCGTCCAGCGGACCACGAAGACGGAGTCTGGCAGGCGGACGATCCCTCTCAACGGCAGGGCGATGGAGGCCGTGCAGCACCTGAAAGTACAGGCAGTCTCCGGTTGCCCCTATGTGTTCGCCACCCAGACCGGCAAGCACCTGAGCTACCGGAACCTGCTGGCGACGATGGAGACGGCCTGCGAAGCGGCGGGTGTAGAGCACCGTGGGCTGCACGCGCTCCGTCATTCCTTCGCTAGCAACCTGTACGCCCGCGGTGTGGAGGTGAAGATTATCTCGAAGCTGCTTGGCCATAGCAGTACCCAGATCACTTACGACCGGTATGTCCACTTATTCGAGGGCGACATCGATGACACCCTCCGACAGGCGGTTGGGGCGATATAGAGAGGAAAAAGCGGGCGGTCTTCCGGGAGGGAAAGACGCCCGCCTTTTATTCACGAATGGTAAATGCCATGCTCCGGTCGAGCTATTCGCAATATGGTTTACCCAGCAAAAAGGAATGAATTATCCTACTCAATGACGGGTACCAAGTACCCGTCAGGGCGCAAATTGCCCGGAATGATATACACGGTCTTTCGGCCATCTCTTTGCATGATACTGCTAGAAGAGACTAAATCTGAGCAACTGCCTGCACGAGCCGACCCAAACGTCGTCATATCGGCAGATGTAATGAAGCACTTTCTCCAGGATCTCAATTTTGCCAGGAGAGCCAATCGTTTGTGGCGTGAATTGCGCGACATAGCACGCCTCGTATTTCCGGTACGCGTCAAACTCCTCGATATAGTTTTCCGTCACCCGCTGATAGGAGGAGACGCGGCTCTGCCCTATCGGAAATGCCGGCCCATAATTGAATGCAAAATACGGAAAGTCGTGGAGATTCCAGTTCATCGGGATCTCGACGAGCCCGCCCATATCAGGTCCATGTCTATAGGGTATGTCATCGTCGTACAGCGAGCTTGAATACGTTAAGCCCATATCCGCAGCAATCTTCAACGTCTCCACAGTCAGTTCTCCTTCCGGCGCGCGAAAGCCTTCCGGCCTGAACCCCGCGACCTTGCGGAACGCATCGAGCCCCAATTCAAATTCTTCCCACTGCTGGTCAGGGTTCAACAGATGCATCGGCCGGTGCGTGTGGCCGTGAAAGCCCAGCTCGTGGCCGTCCTTGAGGATCTTCTCGATGGAGTCCGGATGGTTTTGTACGACCATGCCGGGCACGAAAAACGTGGCTGGAATTGCATACTCGCGCAGCGTCTTCAGCACGCGGTCCAGCCCGCGATTGATGCCGTATTCGCCCATCGACAGCGTCTTGGGCCGCCTGTCTGCGCCTTCAAACATGCCCAGCCAAAATTGCTCGGCGTCAGGTTGACCGTGATCAGCACAGCGGCCCTCCGGCCGTCCGGCCATCGTCTCAATTCCATTATCGCTGCCCTCCCGGATACTCCTGGCGCCACCAGCGGGCGATCTCGGAGCCCCTGCCAAAGTACACGCCTTCGTGCGACTGAATGTACTGGATCAACCGATCGTACATTCTGAGACGTCCGGGCGAGCCGATGATCTGCGGGTGACATTGGATCACAAAGCAAAGCCCTTCCCGGTAGTAGCCGTCGAATTCCTGTCGGAAATTGTCGTAGACCTGCTCGATACCGGCGATGCGGTCCTGCCCGGATGGCTCCGGCGGGTAGAGATTGTAGCCGAACTGCACAAAATCGTCCAGATCCCACTTGGGCGAAAGCTCAATGAAATCCGTCACTTTGCCATCGATCACCGTATGGTAGGGCCGGTCGTCGCCGCGCATGGAGCTGGAGTACTCAAAGCCCATGTCGCAGAGGATGCCCGCCGTCTCGCGGGACCAGTCCCCGGAGGGCGTGCGGTAGCCCACCGCCGCCTTCCCGATGGTCTCACGGAAGATGCGCTGGCTCTTTTCAATGATCGCGCGCTGCTCCTCCGGGGTGAGGTCCACGTATCGCTCGTGATGGTATCCGTGGTGGCCGATTTCGTTGCCGCGCGCGTCGATCTCCCGGCATAAATCCGGGTAATCCTCCATGATCTTGGCGGGAATGAAGAACGTGGCGGGCACGTTCCGCTCGTCCAGAAGGTCCAGGATCCTGCGCACCGCGCGGCGCGGGCCGTAGTCGCCAACAGAATTTGCGCGGATAAAGTTCTCGCCACCGGGGATGCCCCGCGCTCCGTTTTTCCAGATGGTGTCTCCGTCCACATCGAAACTAAGCATCACCGCACACTTCGCGCCGCCCGGCCAGCGCAGCGTTTCAAAGGTTTCGGTCTGAGTCATGAAATTCCCTCCCGTCACAGCACCTTGTCCAGAAACTGCCTGGCGCGTTCGGACTTGGGGCTAGAGAAGAATAAGTCCGGGGTTGCCTTTTCAGCCAGGCGGCCGTCATCCAAAAAGCAGATCTGATCTGCGACCTCACGTGCAAAGCCCATCTCGTGGGTCACTAGCACCATGGTGATGCCGGTATGCGCCAGGTTTTTGATGACCTCCAGCACCTCTTTGACCATTTCGGGGTCGAGGGCCGAAGTGGGCTCATCAAACAACAGGATGCTGGGTTGCATCGCCAGCGCCCGTGCGATCGCCACGCGCTGCTTTTGCCCGCCGGACAGGCGGCTCGGGTACTCGTTCGCCTTATCCGAAAGCCCGACGCGCTCCAGAAGCTTCATGGCTCGGCGCACGGCTTCGTCCTTGGGCACCTTGCCCACGACCATCGGCGCGTAGGTCATATTGCGCAGCACCGTCATGTTTCCGAAGAGATTGAAGTGCTGGAACACCATGCACACGTCCTTGCGAATGGACGCGATGTCCACATCCTTGCACAAGATGCTCTGCCCGTTGATCCGGATGTCGCCTCCGGTGGGCTGCTCGAGCAGGTTGATGCACCTTAGCAGCATGGACTTGCCCGACCCGGACGGCCCGATAATCGCCATCACTTCGCCCTTTTCGATCTCCAGGCTGACATCCTTCAGGACCTCAAGCTTCCCGAAGCTTTTGGACAGGTGCTGTATGCTAATCACTGACGCGCGACCTCCTCTCGATGCGGTTGCCGATGGCTGTCAGCATCATGACCAGCACGTAGTAGATAACCGCCGCCACGATAAACGACTCGAACGCCCGGAAAGTCTTCGCCTGCACCAGCGTGGCCCAGCGCATCGTATCCCCCACAGCGATGACCGACACCATGCTGGAATCCTTGAGCAGCGCGATGCTCTCGTTGATCAAAGACGGCAGGATGCTCTTGAGCGCCTGCGGGAAGATGATGTCCATCAGCATGCGCACCCGCGGCACGCCCAGCGACATCGCAGCCTCCCATTGCCCCTTGTCCACCGACAGGATCCCGCCCCGGATGGATTCCGAGATGTACGCGGCCGAATTCAGCCCAAAGGTCAGCACGCCCGCCTGCAGCGGTGTAATCTTGAAGCCGGTTAACTGCGGCGTCGCGAAGTAGATCAGCATCAACTGAACGAGCAGCGGCGTTCCGCGGAACACGGACGTGTATGCGCGCCCGAACAGCGCCAGCGGCTTGATCCTTGAAATTTTGATCAGGGAGAGCAGGCTGCCCCAAATGAACCCCACGATAGTGGACAGAAGCGTAAACTCCAGGGTCAGCAGGATTCCCCGGCCCAACAACGCCAGGTATGGGGTCAGCGCGCTGAAATTCAACATGACGGCATCTCCCGCTTACGATGATTGAAGCCAAGCCGCAAGGCGCATGCGCCTCGCGGCTTGGCACATTGTATTCAGGCTGGGGCTTAGCTCAGCTTTAGATCCTTGACAAACGCTTCGTACTGCGCAGTCGCCTCTTCGCCAAGGTACTTGACAAGGATGGCGTGGAAGGTGCCGTCAGCCATCATGTCCTTGAGGATGCCGTTAATCTGCTCGGTGTAGGGCGAGCCCTTGGGCAGCGCGATCGCGAAGGAATCTTCCATGGTGACGGGGCTCTGGATGGTATGCATCTCAAGGCCCTCGTTCTGCTGGACAAACACGGCGGCCTGCGTCGCGTCGAAGATGCCGCTCTCGCAACGGCCGTTCAGGATCTCCTGGATGACCAGGGGCGTGGAGTCCATTTCAGATACCGTCGCGCCCTCGACGGAGGCGGCGATCTTGGCGTAGCTGGTGCCCATGGAGACGCCGATGGTCTTGCCCTTGAGCGCGTCCAGCGTGTCAAGACCGGCGCCCTTCTGGCAGATGATGGCGTTCATCGGAAAGAAGTAGGAATCAGAGAAGTCCAAGGTCTCTTGCGCTCGGCGGTCGGCGAGATGCCAGAGATGATGATGTCCGCGCGGCCGCTCTGCAGCGTGGGCACCAGCGCAGAGAACTGCATGTCCTGGATTTCCATTTTGACGCCCAGTTTCTCAGCGATGTAGTTGGCCAGGTCGATGTCGATGCCCACAAAACCGGCGGTGGTATCGTCGATCGATTCAAACGGCGGGAAGGTCGCATTGATGGCCAGAACCCAGGACTTCTGCTCAGCCAAGGCGGAACCCGCACACATTATGAGCGCCAGAGCAAGAACGAACGAGAGAACCTTTTTCATATCCAAATCCCCCTTGCATAAATTGGAAACCCTATGCTTGACCGGTATATTCAGGTCCCCCGCGGACCACAGCCTTCTGCCTTCCGACGGCGTGGGATAGGCGGACTTGCTCGTCGCAAGATTCATCCGGACCAGCGCGGCTGACATCGCCACCGAAGCCGCAGCCGCGTCGATCACCGGAACGCCCAGCGCCTTAGATATTTCCCCCGCCAGGCCCAGCCAGGAGAGGCATCCCAAGACCACCGCCTGCGCGCCGTCCCTTTGGATCATCCGTCTGCCGGCTTCGATCAGCCCGGGTATGCCATCCGGATCGCCCGGCCGAAGGGCTTCAAACGCGCAAACCCTTTCGGCATCGACCCCCGTCGAATGTACGAACAACCGCTTTTCCGGGATACGGGCTGCGTCCGACACGATCACACCGAACTGCCGGGCGACGGCGGTCGCTGCCAGATACGCCGCCTGCCCACCGCCGATCACCGGGATGCGCACTGCCTCGCGGCAGGCGTCGACCGCGGGGTCCGTGAAGCAGTACAGCACGATGCCGTCGTATCCGTCCCGCTCAGCCTGCACCGCCATCCGCACGATCTCCGGCCCGGCCAGCGCCGCGTCCATAAGCGAATCAAGGGTTAGGTGTGTGTCCTCAAGGCATTCCATGGCGAGGGACACATCCGCGCCCGCCGCTCGTTCCAGTATCGATAGTCGCCCATCCATCTGCGAGCGCGTCATGCCGTAATCGGGGTTGATAATCATGAGCTTCATCGGCACGTACCACATAAATATTTATTCATTAGCGTAACTAATTATACGGTCTGTGCACTTCAACGTCAAGACGCGCCCTGCGGTTCATTAAAAAAATAATGACGGGCTTGATTACGTTGTACTTCAAGTTTCGCAACCCAGACCGGTAAGCACTTGAGCTACCGGAACCTGCTGGCGACGATAGAGACGGCCTGCGAGGCGGCGGGAGTGGAACACCGGGGCCTGCACGCGCTGAGGCACTCCTTCACCTCGAATTTGTTTGCTCGGGGCGTTTCAGTCAAGGTAATCTCGAGACTTTTAGGCCATAGCAGTTCGCAATTTACGATCGACAGGTGTATTCACCTATTCTAGGGCGACCTAGACGACACCTTCCGGCAGGCGGTCGGGGCTTAAGAGAGTAAAGAAAAGGCGGACAGCTTTGCCGGGGTGGCAGAACTGTCCACGTGCAACTACATTCGCAGCGGTGGGGGCATCGTCTGCGTGGAGATCATCTACAATCGGTATGTCCGTTTCTTTGAGGTAGAGATCGACGGTACGCTTCGGGCATAAATCGATTGCAACAAGGTGAGCAGATTTTATTTCTGCACCAAAGGCGTCAATGCAGCATTAAGGAATCGCTGAATAAAGCGATTACTTAATACATGCGATTGTATATTAGCGGGGTTTAATGGCTTATCAATCCGCATCCGATGAAAATTCCAGAACATTTTGATAGGTCTGAAGATATCTCAGGACGTCTCGCGTGGATTTTTCGCTGTCGTAGCTTGGGAAATACTCCAGGCCAACAAAGCCGTTGTATCCGGCGCGGTCGATAGCCCGCAGGATATTGGGGTAATCATTTTCACCGAGGAAGTGTTCATGGCGTCCGGGACACCCCGCGGAGTGCACATGCCCGATGAGGCCGATGTTCCGCGTCATATTGGAGATCACGTTGCCTTCCATGATCTGCATGTGGTAGATGTCGTAGACCATGCCAATGCTTTCAGAATTGACGCATTTCACAATTTCAAACCCGTCGGAGGAAGAGGTGAGCTCGATCCCCTTGTGTTCCACGATGCTGTTGAGCGGCTCAAGGTTCACCCGGATCCCGTATTCTTTGGCCAGTCCGGCAATGTGCCGCAGGTTTTCCAGCATGATCAGCTTCTGACAGGGCGCGTGACCGTAACGGCCAAAGCCTGAAAGTACCAGGATGTTCTTCGCGCCAAGGATCCCGCCCGCCTCAAGCGACTTGCGCATGTTCGCAAGCACCTTGTCCGTGAGTTCGCACATGTTCATTTCCCAGGCGTCAAAGCAATTCATATTGGCGACCGCGACGTGGTTCTCGTCGCACACCCGGCGCATCATCTCCAAATCAAAAGTCGCCGGGTCCCAGAATTCCACCCCCTGGAACCCCTGATCCGCGGCGATGCGGACGCGGTCGTAGAGATCGTACTTTTCGAACACGGGATCAAGGCACAGAGAGAATTTGAGCATCGGAACTCCCCCTTGTTCATAATCCGCCGGAGCGACGGCTCCGGACCCATCGAAATGCCACAACGAATATAGTGTAGAATCTCCTGTAAAAACACACAAGGCGCATTTTTTGCACGCGGCGATCACTTTTTGTGATGGCGTCCGAACCGCGTCAAAGCATCCCAAACCGGAACAGATTGACAAAATGTGAACGGTCAGCGCATCTCCTGCCCGTTGCCCTGCCAAGAAGTCCGATGCTATACTTAACATCGCAAAACAAAATCCATGAATAGATGCATCGAACACATGGAATTTTGGAGGAAAAATACAATGCCGTCCTATGATTACCTGAAGATGAAGGAACGACATCCGGATTGGGTTTGGCCCAGAAGCGATTCCCACATGGTATTGGGCATTCCGGGTTCCATGGAATGCTACAAGACCTGGGTGGAGCCTGGCAATTCGTTTTCTCCCGGAGTCTGCTCCTTCGGCGTGTCCATCTGGATCCGCGACGAAGCGGATCAGGCGCTCTACACGCCCGAAACCATGCCGCTCGACGCCTTCGAATGGCATTTCCGGGAGGGCGAACTGCCGGTCGTCGTCTCCGAGTGGGACTGCGGACAGACGCATGTGGAATCCAGGCTATCCGTATTGGAAGAAAAGCCGCACGTCTACGCGGATGCGCTCCGGCTGATCCTGACGTCCGGCCAGGCAAAAAAGTTGACGGTCTACTTGGTCGTGCGCTCCTACGGCGCATGCGGAGGCCCCATCGAGTCCGCGCGGGAAAACGGAGACGGCAAGATTATCGAGGTAAACGGCTATCCCTTGATCCATGGTCTTAAGCGCTTTGACGATTTTGCCGCCGTCGATTGCTACGGCGAGGAGCGCGACATCGGCTCTTGCATTGTAAAGAACAACTGGCCGCGTTCCCGGCGCGCCAGCGACAAGTGCGGCTGGTGCTCGCTGGCGGCGGCGTATCATGTGGCGCTGGCCCCGGGCGAGCGGCGGGAACTGAGCTGGGTATTCCCCATCTACCTGCCCAAATCCATCGCAAGCCATCTCGTTAAATACGAAAGCTCGCTAACGATGAGCGCGGCGGAGCGCGAGGAGGAAGCCGCGCGCAGGTGGCGCGAGCGGATGTCCCCGCTGGAGATCTCCGTGCCTGACCGGCAGTTTAACGATATGTTCCACGCCACGATGCTGCACATGCTGATGATGATCACCGGCGACGACGTACGCATCGAGACCGGGTTCTACCCGCTTTTCTGGCTCAGGGATGGCGTGTATATCCTCAACGCGCTGGAAAAGGGCGGTTTTCCGGAGCTTGTGGAGAAGGCGCTGAATCGGCTGATCGCGGGGGACTTCTACGGCGGCTTCAGCTCCGAGGCCGACGCGCCCGCCGAAGGGATCTGGGCGCTGGCCCAGCACTATCTGTTTACGGGGAACCGAAAGTGGCTTGAAAGCGCCTACCCCGCGATCCGCCGAAAAGCTGATTGGATCGAGCGCATGATGCGGACCGGGGAGACCTTGTACGATTATTCTACCGAAATGGTCACCAGCTTTATCCGCGCGTCGATGGCGAACGGCCTCGTCTGCCATCCGGCGAAGGACGGGCTGATCCAGGGCAATATGGACCATCACATCCCGCTGTACTGGATCAACTGTTGGGCGATCTTCGGCCTCCGCCTGAGCGCGCAATGCGCCGACGCGCTGGGGCTCGAGGAGGATTCCCAAAAATACCGCGCGTTGGCCGAGGAGCTGTACGGGAGTCTGCTTCGATATTACCCGAAGGATTTCCGCGAGACGCCGGAGCTGCAGGGCATCTACTCGTTCAGCGTGGCGCTCTGGCCTTCCGAGGTGTTCGACCCGGAAACCGTGCGCGAAGAATTCGATATCTGGTGGAAGACCTGGCGGTGCAGGGACGGCGAGTACAACGTGGCCTGGGACTGGAGCTACTTCGAGTGCGCGCAGGGGCACAACTACCTGCGGCTGGGCGAGTGGGATCGGTACGCCGCGATCCTGAAGCGGTTCCGGGATCATCAGGACGTGCCCGGCTTGTACGGCTACAACGAGGGCAAAAACTCGGTCAAGACCGACGGTCAGCCCACCTATGGCGGACAGGACTGGGGATTCGGCAACATTCTGCCCTATCGCGGGTGGGACCGGTTCGACTGCAACATGCCGCACAACTGGACCGGATCGGAGCTGTACCTGATGCTCAGGGACGCGCTGCTGTTTGAAAAAGGGGACGAACTGGTCGTGGGCGCGGGCATTCTGCCCGAATGGCTCGGGGATGGAAAGACCGTGCGCGTCCAAAACGCGCCGACCCACTTTGGCCGGGTGAGTTATGAACTCACTTCTTCCGGCGGGAAGCTCTCGTTTGGCCTGAAAAGCGAGGACGCGCTCCGCCGGGTGAGGCTGTGGATTCCGTCCATCGGCCTTGACAGGGCCTATGACGGCGGCGCGATCAACGAACGGGAGATCACAATGGAGGCGTAAGAACATGATTCGAATGGGCTTGATCGGGCTTGGAGGCATCAGCAAAACGCACATCCGCACTTACAAAGCGATGGGCGACCGGGTGACGCTTCAGGCCGCGGCGGAAATCAACGAGGCGCTGCTGAACGAGGTGTGCGACCGGGAGGCGATCCCGGAGAGGTATACCGACCCATTGAAGCTGATCCGGGAGGCGCACATCGACGCGCTGACCATCTGCATGCCGCCCGTGGGGCGCGCGGAGCTGATCGGCGCGGCAGTGGCGCGCGGGATTCCCGTCCTCTGCGAAAAGCCGATGGCCACGACCGAGGAGGAAGCGCGGCGCATCGAGAAAATCTGCGCGGCGAGCGACGTGCCGGTGCTCGTGAACTTCAAGATGCGCCAGGGGGATAACTTTCAAAAGATCAAAGAGTTTCTTGAAAAGCCTGGCGTGGGAAAACCCCTTACGATCCTGTGCCGTTACGCGCTGGTGACGGACCTCGCCATCTGGCAGCCGCCCAAGTGGTTCTGGGACATGAAAACGTCCGGCGGCCTGCTGATCGAAAACGGCGGCCACATCATCGACTATCTTTTGTGGATTGCCGGCGGCGTGGACAGGCTCTACGCGTACCTGGAGCAGAAGACCATCGCGGACCGCCCGGAAGCCTACATGCGTGAAACCCAAACCGAGGACAACGCCATCCTCATCATGAAGCATCAAGGTGGCTGCACCACCACGCTGCTCAACACCATCTGCTATCCCGGAAACCGGGATGCCTCGTTGGAGATCGCCACTTCGGGCGGCTACTTCATCGAGCTGTCGGAGTGCAAGCACCTGCGCATCCGGAGCGGGGAACAGATCATCCTGGATGCGCCCGACGAGCGCTATGGCGTGGGCGACTGCTATACGTCAAAACACTTCATTAACGACGTACTGCTGGATGGGCAAAAGCCCTTTGTGGACTACAGGGATGGCGCGGCGGCACTGAGGATTGCGCTGGCGGCACGGGCGTCTGCCCGGAAAAACGCCTGGGTGGTTCCAGGCGGATTGGAGGAATGACGATGGGCGAACAGAAGATCAGGGTCTGCATGGTTGGCGCCGGAGGATTCGGACACCGGCACGCCAGGGTCTGGGCCGAAAACGGCAATGTGGAGTTTCTCGCCGTATGCGGCCGCACGCAGGCGCGCACGAAGGCGCGTGCCGACGAATTCGGCGTCCGCGCCTACACCGACGCCGCCGAGATGATCGATCGGGAAAAGCCGGACCTGATCGATGTTGTGACCCAGGAGAAGGACCAATACGACGCGATCACCCCCATCTTGAACAAAGGGGGCATCCGGGCGGTCTTTACCGAAAAGCCGCTGGGTACCGGCATCGACCAGGCGTACCGGATGATCAAGCTGGCCCAAGAGAAGGGCATCGACTTTGGCGTGAACTTCAACCGGCGCTACGCCATGCCCTATCAGTACGTGGACAAGTGGATCCGGGAAGGGACGATTGGTGACTTGAGTTACATTACGCTCAAGTTCAGCCACGACCCGTACGACCCGCCCTGCGAAATCGATCCGTACCGCTGGTTCTTCAACGTATATCCGCACGGCTTCGACATGCTCTCGCACTTTGCCGGAGAGATCCGGTCGATCAGCGCGTTTTTTGCCAAACCGGCAAACCATTTCTACTTCAAGCGATTTACCGTCAACTTTCTTTTCAAGAACGGCTGCGTGGCCAACCTGATCGGCGGCGGGGAAGGGAAATGGCGCCACCAGAGCGAATACCTGGAGGCGGGCGGAACGAAAGGGCAGGCCGTCGCGGTCAATGTGACGGAGAGCGCTATCCTCAGGCTGCACGATGAGGATCTCGAGCAGGTCTGGCGGCCGGCCATCGCCGAGGGACCCGGGCTGGACTTTTTTGAGGAGTCGGTCCGGAACCACCTGAACCGCATCGCCGAATGCATGGCAAGCGGCCTGCCGCTGCCGGTCAACGCTTCCAACGCGCTCTACGCCCAGATCGTCATGCAGGCGGCCAGGAAGTCCCACGAAGCGGGCGGAGCGCCCGTTGACATCGAAGAATTCATCGATAACCTGGGATACCCGGACATGCGCACCCTGTTGTCCCGATAGGCCGGACCGGCACCGGGACCAGAGAGCTCATGGTCGCCGGTTGCAGATATGCGAAGGAGGATCATCCATGAAGAAGTTTGCGGCCCTTTTCCTTGTGCTTGTGATGCTTTTGATCACCACATCCGGCGCTTTCGCGGAAGTCAACGGATATTTCAAGACCAACGTGGGACTCACCACTCTGCCTCTGACCCAGGAGAAGACCACTTTGACCTACGCCGGCTATGACAGCTGGCTTTCCAACTACAGCTACAAGGACGGCCAGCCCATCTGGAACCTGTTTGAGCAGCAGACCGGCGTCCACATCGATTTCCAGGTCTATTCGTCGGGCGAACTGGAAACCGCGCTTTCCGTGCGCCTGGCCTCCGGCATGAATCTGCCGGATATCACCCAGCTCCCGCCGTCCTGGACCAACACCGGCGTCATGAAGTACGCCCAGGAGGGGACGATCATCGATCTGACCGACCTGATCGACAAGTACGCGCCCAACATCAAGGCTCTCATGAAGGAGGATCCCTACTTCGCCGCGCAGTTGGTCGCGCCGGACGGAAAGATTTACAGCGTCATGGACGTCATGTACCCCATCAACACGGTCGTTCCCGTTTCCGTGATCATCCGCCGGGACTGGCTTAAAAAACTGAATCTCAAGGTCCCCACGAATTACGACGAGCTGACCCAAGTGCTCGAGGCGTTCGCCACGCAGGATCCCAACGGCAACGGCAAGAAGGACGAGATTCCGCTCATCATCAACGACGTCGACGCGGTCGGCATTCTGGGCACCGGATCGGGCCTGCCGTTTACCGCGCAGAACGACAACCGCTACTACTTCGATGAAAACGGCAAGTGCACGTTCCTGTTCGCGACCGACGAGATCAAGGACGCCCTCGGCTACATGAACCAGCTTTATCAAAAAGGGCTGCTGTACAAGGAGCTCACCAACGATACCTCCGTCGTCGAAAGCCTGATCGCGCAGGACCTGGTCGGCTGCTACCCCGGCCAGCCGGTCGACTGGATCGCCCGCGCCGACTCCCTCACGAAGGACAGCGGCGGCGACTGGATCATGATCGCGCCCCCCGCCGATTCCGAGGGCCACGTGGCCATCTCCAAGCGCTTCCCCACCGGCATGTACTACGGCATCTCGGCCGATTGCAAGAATCCCGAACTGGCCATGAAGTGGATCGATTACATCGGTTACAGCCAGGAAGCCAACCTGATCAAGGACTACGGCATCGAGGGCCAGACCTTTACCTACGACGCGAACGGCGAACCGCAGTTCACCGACTACATCATGCACAATCCTGACGGCTATTCTCCGCATGACGCGATGCGCACGGTCGGCGGCGCGCCGTCCATCCTCGTGTTCGACACGCCCAACGAATTCCTAAAGAAGTTCGCGGGCAGCACCGTGGGCGAGTGCATGAAGGCGCTCGAACCGCTGATGGTGGAGGCAAACCCGCTGATCCTCCCAACGCCGGAGGAAAGCGCCACCTACAACGAAGTCTGGAGCGACATGGACGTCTACTATAAGGAGATGTTCGCCAAATTCATCAGCGGCGCCGAATCGCTTGACAACTTCGGAACGTATGTCGACACGCTCAAGAGCATCGGCCTTGACAAGATCATCCAGATCAAGGAAGCGCAGCGGGCTCGCTACAACGAGTTTATGGCGAAGAATTCTTAGCGGCACATCTTCTACAACAATTTGCGTGCGTGACATGCCGCAAGAGCTCCTACGGCATGTCACGCCGCATTCATGGAGAACGCAAATGAAAGAAAAGAATCGCTTCATCAGGCAGTTATCCAGGGATCGGTACCTGATCCTGCTGGCGCTTCCGGCATTTGTCTTAATTATTCTTTTCTGCTATCTGCCGATGGGCGGCCTTGTCATGGCCTTTCAGGATTATTCCGTCCGGAAGGGCTTCCTAGGAAGCACATTCGTCGGCCTCAAGCATTTTTTCGATTTTTTTGAAAGCATCTATGCGGGGCGCGTCATCCGGAACACGGTCCTTTTGAGCCTGCTCAACCTGCTGGTCAGCTTTCCAATTCCGATTTTGTTCGCGCTGCTCCTCAACGAACTCCGGTTTATGCCGTTCAAGCGCGTGGTGCAGACGGTCAGCTATCTGCCGCACTTCGTGTCTTCGGTGGTTGTCGTGGGCATGATGGTGACTTTTTTCAATCCGTCGTTCGGGCTTATCAATGTCCTCAGGCAAAGCCTGGGCCAGAACACCATCGCGTTTTTGTCCGAGCCAAGGTGGTTCCGGACGCTCTATGTGGGTTCCGAGGTATGGCAGCACTTTGGGTGGAATTCGATCATCTACATTGCGGCGATCGCGGGAATCCCCCAGGATATGTATGAAGCCGCCGAAATCGACGGCGCGGGACGCTTCAAACAAGCGCTCTACGTAACGCTGCCCAGCCTAATGCCAACCATTCTTACGCTGTTTATTCTGAACTGCGGCTGGCTTTTCAGCATAGGCTATGAAAAAGTCATTTTGATGTACTCTCCGTCGAATTATGAGGTCGCGGACATCATTTCAAGCTACGTGTACCGCCGCGGCATTTTGAACGCCGAGTTCAGCTTCTCGACGGCGATCGGGCTGTTCAACTCGATCCTCAATTTGGTCATCTTGCTGGCGGTAAACGGCTTCAGCAAGCGGAAGAGCGGTATCGGCGTATTGTAAGGAGGATGCCCATGCGGCGGAAATTAACGTTTTTTCAGGCATTGAATATTCTGTTGATGCTTTTGATCACGGCCGTAACGCTCTATCCTTTTCTCTTCGTGCTGTCAAATTCCTTGAGCGATCCGCTGGCCACAGTCAAAAACGAAGTGTTTTTTTGGCCCAAAGGCTTTCAGCTGAATACCTACCGGCAGCTCATGGAGAGCAACGACCTTCTGACCAGCTACTATAACACGATCTGGTATACGGGGGTCGGCACGCTGGTGAGCACGTTTGTGATCCTGCTGGCCGCCTACCCGCTCTCGCAGCGCGAATTTTGCCTGAGAAAACCGCTGAACGCGATCTTCCTGTTCACCATGTACTTTTCGGGCGGCATGATTCCGCTGTACATCGCGGTCAACAAACTCGGGCTGTACAATTCCCGTTGGGCGATCATCTTGCCCGTGGCCGCCAATGTGTACTATATCATCGTGGCGCGCAGCTATTTTGACAACGTGCCAGCCAGTGTGATAGAATCAGCGAAGCTGGATGGCGCCAACGACCTGCAGATCTTCGGCCGCGTCATCCTGGGGATCTCCCAGCCGATCATCGCGGTGCTGGTGCTCTTCACCGCGGTTGGCTACTGGAATACCTACCTGAACGCGGTCATGTACCTGCCTTCCTCGGAGCTCCAGCCGCTGCAGGTGTTTTTGTACAAGCTGCTGGTGCAGGGGCTTTCAAACGTGACGGGCAACTCCGGAGTGGCGGGCCAGATGAGCATGGAGCGGTCCATGAACGTGACGCAGTATAAGTACGCCGCCATCATTCTGACGGTTCTGCCCATCATCTTTGTGTATCCGTTCGTACAGAAGTACTTCGTCAAAGGGGTCATGATCGGTGCGGTGAAGGGCTAGGCACCCGTGCGAAGGGGATGCGCGATGCGTAAACACAGCTTTCGTTCCGTCAGCGTGCGATTCAAGATGTTTGCAGCGGTGTTTCTGATCTTCGTGATTCCGGTTTTTGCGCTGCTCGGCGTTACGTACCGGATCATGACCGACGACCGGCAGGCAAGCATTCTTCAGGATTACAAGGCGGCGTTTTCAGGGAGCGTCGAGTCCGTGGAAGCGCTCATGAACGAATTGTACACCTTCTCCTACCGGCTGACCCAGACCCTGTGGTTCAAGAAGCTTCTGTACACGCAGACCGGCTCGGCGCTGTACACCGGAGACGCCGCCTACGACATCTACACGTACAACGATCAGCTGTCCACCTACGCCATCATGAACGACGCCTTCAGCAACATCCTGCTGTACTTCCCCGGCCGGGACTACATCATGTCCTCAATGGGCGTCCTGTACCAGCCGGAGATCCCCGACCGCCTGTTCAAGGTGCTCACCATGTCGGACGGGGCTTGGCAGGCCATGACGCGCACCCGGGAGGACATCGGCTTTTCCCCGATCCAGAGCGTCCGGCAGAACGAGGCGACCTCCGAAGGCATTCTGTTCAAGTACGCGTTCCCCACCGGCTCGACAGCCTCCGTCAGGGCCTGCATGATCGTGTACATCCGACTCGACAGCATTGCCGAGCGCATCGATCCCAAGCTGCTGCAGGACGGGTGCGGCCTTTCGATTCATTCGGGCGACACCCTGCTGTACCAGTATGGAGCCGGCCCGGACGGCGCGCCGGACGAAATGGCCTACGCGGACGGCAGCTTTCAGATGGCGCTCAATCTGGCGCCCAACCTGCTCGAAGTCGGCGATCTGAGGGGGACGTTCGCCGCGATCTACCTGTTGTGCGCGCTGATCGGTTTGCTGCTGGCATGGATCGTCTCCGACCGCCTCTACCGGCCCCTCAGCCTGATTCTGAGAAAGCTTGGCAGGGGCGCCGACAACTCGCAGGAATACAAGTTCATTGAAACGGAAATCACCAACATCGTACGCCAGGAGACGGATCTAAAAAACCGCCTGCAATTGCAGCGACCGATCATGCTGAGCGCGGTCTTCGACATGCTGATCCACGACCGCTGCGCGCCCGATGTCGAGATGGAGAAAATGCTGGAACTGCTGCGCGTTTCGTTTTCGCACCTCCGCTTCAACGTCGCCATTTTCGTCTTTGAAAGCGACGTGGACGCGGCGGCCGTCGAGAGCGCCCTGAAGGCACAACGCAGCCCCGCGCTGGAAATCTATTACCTGTGGCAGGGGCGTTCCCTTTCAATCATCGGCAATTTTACTTCCGACGAGGAGTTCGCCGCCGCGCTCAACCGGATCGCGGCCGAAGTATACGAAGCGGTCCGCGTCAATTTCGCGCTGGGCGTCGGCCGGAGCCACGAGGACATGGCCTCGATCACCACTTCGCGCAACCAGGCAGAGGTCGCCTGCCGCCAGGCCTACTGGCGGGAGCCGCGCGCCGTGGTCGCGTATGAGTCTGGAGAAGATGCCGACGGTCCGGCGGCGTTCAGCGAGAAGCTATTGGAGAAAGTCGAGGACGCCGTCTGCGCTGGCCAGGCGGAGCCCGCCGCCGAACAGATTCAGGGTCTGCTGAACGAATTGGAGCCCGCGAATTGCTCGGTCAACCAGGCGCGCGAAATCATCACCCGCTACTATCTGGAGCTGTCCAACTGCGCGCTGAGCACCCGCGGGGGCATCGACTCGCAGTGCTACCTTCCGACGCTCCTGAGCCTGAAACTTGACATCGACAGGCTGGCTGACATGGCGAGCGCAATGGCGCGGGCCGTGGTCGGGCAAATGGATCAGACGCGCGAAGATTTCGTCCGCCGAATGACCGAATACGTGGACTGCAACCTGTTCAATCCGGAGCTCTCTCTGACGCTGCTGGCGGAGAACTTCGGCTATACGGCTTCTTATTTCAGCAGGCTGTTCAAGGGAACCTTCGAGTGCAATTTTCTGGAATATGTGATGGAGAGGCGCATTCAGCAGGCCAAGGATCGCCTGAAGAACACGGAGGAATCCATCGCCTCCATCGCGCAATCAATCGGGTTCGGGAGCGATATTTCCTTCAGGCGCCAGTTCAAGCATTACACGGGCATGACGCCCAGCAGCTACCGTTTGATCAACCGGGACGGCGGCTGAAAGCTGCGCCAGGCGGGGCGCCAAAGGAACAAACGAAAGGGGCCGCAAGCATGCTGCGGAAGCAGGATCTGAACGATCTGGACGGGCTCAGGTTTGAGCTGCGTCAGGCGGAGGAAGAGGGTAGGCGCGTCTCGGACGGAATCCGGTCGATGGCGGAGCGCGCCGAAAGAGAGGGCAACCAGGGTCTGGCCCGCCAGGTATACGAGGCGGTGCAGGCGCTACCTGTGCGCGATGACTATTCGTACCGAGAGCCGGAGACGCTGGAAAAGGCGCTGATTGGCTTTCCGGATATCCGCTTTCCGGTGGACGAGAGCCGCCTCGAGGACAGAATCCTGGGCGGATGGCTCGGGCGCTGCGCGGGTTGCCTGCTGGGGCAGCCCGTCGAGGGCTGGAAGCGCGGCAGAATCCTCGGGCTTTTGAAGGAGACCGGCAACTACCCCGTGCGGAGCTACATCTCGTCAGCGATCCCGGAGGCGCTCCGCCAGAAGTACGGCGTCACCGACAAGGGTAAGGTGTACGGCGCCAACCAGATCAACTGGATCAACAACGTCCAGTGGATGCCCGAGGACGACGACACGAATTACGTGATCCTCGCGCTCAAGCTGCTGGAGGCGTACGGCCCGGATTTCACCAGCGACGACGTGGCCGAGAACTGGCTGGACAACCTGCCGATTCTCCATGTATACACGGCGGAGCGGATCGCGTACCGGAATTTTGTGATGGGCGTGTACCCGCCCGAGAGCGCTAGCTTTGCAAACCCCTACCGGGAGTGGATCGGCGCGCAGATCCGGACGGATTTCTACGGCTACATCGCGCCGGGGAACCCCGCCCTGGCCGCACGGATGGCTTGGCGGGACTGCACGATCAGCCACATCCGCAACGGGATCTATGGAGGCGTCTGGGTCGCGGCGACCTTGAGCCTCGCCGCGGTGAGCGAAACGTTCTCCGAAGCAATCCGGCGGGGCCTTGAATTCGTCCCCGCCCGGTCGAGGCTGCGCGAAGGCCTCGACCAGGTGGCAAAATGGCATGAAGAGGGCTTGTCGTGGCAGGAATGCCTCGATCGCATCCATCAAAGGTATGACGAAGGCAACCGCCACGACTGGTGCCACGTCGTACCCAACGCCATGATCGTGCTGGCGGCGCTGACGTATGGCGAGGAGGATCTGGAAAAGACCATCGGGATCGCGCTGTGCGGCGCGCTCGATACGGATTGCAACGCCGCGACCGCGGGTTCCATTCTGGGCGCGTTCCTGGGCGCAGGACGGCTCCCCGAAAAGTGGATCGCACCACTCCACGATACGATTCTGTCGGGCGTGGACGGCTTCGGCAAGGGAAGCATTTCCGGTCTGGCGGAACGGACATGTGTCATTGCCCGAAAACTCCTCGAAGGCTGAAAACCGGCAAGGTTGCCCACGGGGAAAAGTTCATGCGGTGGAGTCTTGACCTTGGATACCGCTATGAATAGAGTCTGGATTCCATTTCCTACAACCATCCCGGAGGAGATCACGCGCGCGTTCTTTATGGAGGAGACTACACCGCCGCCCTCGCGCAGGCTGGCGTCGAGGCGAAGAAGGGGTCGCGCCCACGCCTTCGCGGAATCTCCATGGGGTATCAGGACGCTCGCGCGACATCGTCCGCCATTTTGATCACCACGCTGACGGAACGCGCGCTGGCTCTGGCCACGGCTTAACAGGGAAATATGCGAGAAGGGCCAAAGGAACTGGCTAATGCTGTTCCCATGGAAGAAATCTTACTGAATCCCTGACATCCGTTGACATCACCCTTTTATGCACCTATGCAAGGCATCACTGCTTTCTGCGCCCAATTTCTTCCATACCCCTGATCCCAGATCAGTGATGCCGACCGCCATTCTCGCCTTATCTTACTCCGAACCCACCATAACAACCTGAAAACACCTCATCGAACCCACCAAAACCCCAATTTTGACGTTGACTTTAGCCGGGAAGTCTGTTATAATAGCTTACGCTGGTTTTTTATCGGGGAGAGATGGCCGAGTGGTTGAAGGCGCTGGTCTTGAAAGTCCTAGCCTAGCCCACAAACCCAGTAAATACGGGGCTTCCACCGATGTCTGACATCGGTGTTTTGCTTTTTGGAGGGCTGTCCTGATGGCAGGAATACCACAAAAAAGCTGCCATCAGATTTGCGAAAAATTGGATGGCAAGGTTTTCGGAGAGGGCGAATTCTGATGGAAAGGGCAAAAGAATGAATATTCGCGCTCCCGATGTCAGTGGCGGTGAATATGTCGCTTAAGTTGAACACCCTGAGCCGGCTAGACTGAACAGTCGCGGCGGCAAAACTGGACAGTTATGTCGCTGAGGTTGTACATTGACAGTACTGCCAGCAGGTGGTAGACTCGAACCGTTTTACTTGTCGGCAGGACAGGGCAACGCTGAGGAGCGACCCGAGCGGCCGGGAAGGTTTGGCGGGAAGAGTGATACCGGAGGGTGTCGCTCTTTTTCGTGGGGCGGCATCACTCTTCCAAACACGTACGCCTCTATGTCCGCCCGGTATCCGTATCGACAATCCGGGCGGTCTGCCCCGCCCAGTCCACCTCCATGGTCTCGCCCGGCTTCCGATTAATATGCATGGTCGTCTTGGTCTTGACCACGAAATCGCGGTAGTACTTCTTGAATTGGGTCAGCTGGTACGGAATTTCGCCTGCGCTCCGGCATTGGTCGCAGTACTCGAACCAAAGCAGTTAAAGCGTGACTCCGCTTCGGGCCATCTCCCGGTGAACTTGCTCGTAATCCGGCATCTTGTAGCCTGACTTACCACCTTCTGATGGAAACAGCCGGTTCGAAAGCTCCTTGTCGGACAAACCCTCCGCCGCTCGCCAGTCCAACTCCAGCACTTGCGCCTGCTGCAGTATCCGGATTACCGTCGTGCGCGACGCGCTCAGGCTCTCCGCGATCTGGCTATGATTCAGCTCCAAACTCCTCAGCCTCAGAATCTCCCTGTAGTCGGTCATTTGATGACCCTCCCTGAATGAATTCGCGCCCCTTCCGGCACGTGAATCCAATTCTACTACAGGCTTTTCTCGCTCCCCTTAGCAATGTCCAATCTCGCCGACGCAGGTGTCCAATTCCGCCGTCGCAACTGTCCATTTTCAGCGGCCCAACTGTGATTGACCTGGCCCCTTTCAAACGGACAACTCCAGAGTGTGGTAGAATAAGACACACGGAGGAGATGTACCTATGGGCAGAAAAAGCGAGTTCAGCCGGGAGGAGAAGATCGCAGCGGTGCGGCTGACGACGGATGGAGGCCGAACAGTCCTGAGCGTGGCAAACGAGTACGGGGTTCACGAGAACACGATTATGAAGTGGAAGCGCCAGTACAAGACGAACCCGGACTTGGCGTTCAGTGGGCAGAACGGAGAAACGCCACCAGACGAGACCGAACGGCTGAAGCGTAGAGTCCGGGAGCTTGAGAACGAGGTGGAGTTTCTAAAAAAAGTGTCGGCGTACTTTGCGAAGCACCCGCAATAAAGTACGCGGTGATCCGGAAACACGCGGGGAGACTGCGCCTGAGCCAGGCGTGCCGGGCCATGAACGTATGCCGTCAGGGATACTATGAGTGGGCGGCGCGAGAGCGGGAGCGGCCTGTCCGGTTCCGCCAGGACGAAATGCTGACGGCGAAGATCAAGAACATCTTCTACGAGAGCAAGTGTCGTTATGGCGCGAGGAAGATCAGGCGTCTGCTCCGGCGGGAGGGCTGGACAGTCAGTCGCAAGCGCGTCCGGCGGCTGATGCTCGAATCCGGGTTGGTTCCCATCACACTCTGGCGACACGTGGCGACAACGGATTCGAAGCATGGTCTTTCGGTCTTCCCCAACCTTGTGAACCGGGACTTCAGGGCAGTCACCGTCAACAGGGTCTGGGTTTCGGACTTCACCTACCTTCACACCGACGAAGGCTGGTTGTATCTGTGCAGTGTGCTTGACATCTGTTCAAGGCGCGTGGTAGGCTGGGCGGTGAGCCGGGCCATCGACCGGAATCTGGCCATCGCCGCGCTCGAAAACGCTGTAAAGAACCGCAGACCGGGACGAGGATTTATCTTTCATACCGACCGGGGAAACCAGTACGCCTCTGCAGACTTTCGCAGCACCGTGGCCCGCTACGGCGGCCTTCAGAGCATGAGCGAACCCAGCAGCCCTTACGACAATGCCTGCGCGGAGAGCTTTTTCCGTTCGCTGAAGGTGGAATGCGTGGATGCAGCGCATTTCACCACCCGCAGGCAGGCGACTGAAGGAATCGCCGAATACATGCTGTTCTACAACCGGCGCAGAATCCATGCTTCGCTCGATTATCGTACCCCTGTCGAATTTGAACATGATCTCATGAGCCTGGTCCCTGCATCTTGATGGTTCCGTTCTCGCACCACACTTTCCGTTGTCCGGAAAATCGCGACCAGATCAGTTATCGTAAGGGGCCGTCGGGGCCATTCATGCTTTTCATACCAGCTCTTAGGATCCGTCAGTTATCAGGAATCGGTTACATTTCCTCTATAGCGTAACCTTAAACAACACGCAAAGAGGTTATTGCAAAAAAGAACTTATTGTGTATAATATAAAATGCAGTGTTTGGGAGGATGTTGGATCCGAGTATATAAGAAAAAATTATTTTAAGGAGATCGTAGGTTTGAACGCCAGATGGTTTCGGATCATATTGAAATTTATTAAGGTACGGTACGGGAAGAATCTTCGCCTGATCGGGGTACCGGTTATATATAACTCTAAAGGAGCCTGCATGTCGATTGGCGATGATTGCATCATAAAGAGTTCATTTTTTTCAAATATGGTCGGGTTATACAGCCGTAGTATTATCGTTACCCGGACTCCCGAGGCTGAGATTTACATAGGAAATAATGTAGGATTGTCCGGCGTGACGATCTATGCACGGAAGAAAATCACGATCAGCGATAACACGCAAATCGGTGCTAACACGAAGATTCTGGATAATGACTTCCACCCGCTGGAGGCGGAAGCCCGTAACAGGGACGACAAGAGTTATATCCGCGCCAAGCCAATTTTAATCGGAAAGAACTGTTTTATTGGGTGCAACGCGATGATCCTGAAGGGGACCGAATTGGGCGACGGCTGTGTGGTTGGAGCGGGCGCCGTCGTTTGCGGTAAATTTCCCGCAAACTGCATCGTTGCCGGCAATCCCGCGAGAATCATCCGGACAATCGCGCAGTGAGGTAAATAGCATGGGCAAAAAAAGGCTGCTGATCTATGCGCATTACTATTATCCGGATGTTGCTTCCACAGGCCAACTTATGCAGGAACTCGCGGAGTCCATGCGAATGGAATTTGATGTAACGGTTCTATGTGTCGTGCCTTCCTATGAGGGGATCGTCCCCACCGAGTACAAAACGCGGAAGTACTATGACGAAACTCTTCACGGCGTCCATTTGATTCGTGTACGCGTCCCGGAGTTTCGTAAGGACAATAAAGCTAGCCGCTTAAGAAACATACTGACGTATGTTTTCCGTGCGTTTGTCGCGACATTTAAAGCGAGCCGCGCGGACTATGTGTTGACCATTTCTCAGCCGCCCATTCTTGGTGGCTTACTAGGTGTTTTCGGGAAATGGATCAAGCACGCGAGGCTAATTTACTGCATCCAGGATTTTAACCCAGAACAGATCCTCGCGGTCGGATACACTAAAAGCGGCGTGTTACTCCATTTGATGATGTGGTTGGACAAATTCAATTGCAGGCAAAGCGACCTTGTGGTGACGGTAGGTCGCGACCTGGTTGAAACTCTCAAAAAGCGCTTTGAAGGTCGTATTGTTCCGCGGTATATTCAGATCAACAATTGGGTGGACAAGGAAAGGATCTATCCGCTGGCGTCGGATGATCCCGGGGTAGTTTCCTTCCGAGAAAAGCACGGGATTAGCGATCAGTTTGTATTTATGTATTCCGGCAATATCGGCCTTTACTACGATTTAGAGAACCTGATCAAGGTTTTTGAGAGATTTCCGGCGGGCACCAAAGCAGCCGACGGCAGAGAGGTGGCCTTTGTCTTTGTCGGAACAGGTAGTATGTTGGATAGACTGAGAGCATACAAAAACGCGCACGGCATGAGCAATGTGACATTTTTACCCTACCAAAAGAAGGAAGAGCTGCTGTACAGCCTGAACGCAGCAGACGTCCACTTGTGCGTCAACGCCAAAGGGATCAAAGGCGTAAGCTGTCCGTCTAAATATTACGGGATCGCCGCCGTGCGAAAACCAGTGCTCGCCGTTTTGGAAATTGGCTCCGAAATTGCTAGCATTATCGAAGAAACGGCCGGCGGACTGATTAGTGAGCCTGGCGATTACGATGCTGTGGCCCAAAATATCCAATGGTTTTTGGAAAATGCCGGAAGCGAAAAGCTTTCTTCCATGGGAGAACGAGGTTATGACAATCTGGTCAACAACAATACAAAAGACGCAAGCGTTCAGAAATATATTCATGCAATCCTTGCATTAGACGGAGGTTCGGCATGGCAGACTTGACAGTCATCATACTCACGCGGAATGAAGAAAATAACCTGCGAAAATGCGTCGAATCATTCAAAGGCGCCGCCAGAAGGTTCGTCATCGTCGACAGCTTCAGCACCGACAGAACAGAAGAACTCTGCCGGGCGCTGGACGCCGAACTGCGAAGCATCGGCGCGCGGCTCGATTTTTACCGCAATGAATGGGTTGACTACGCTACGCAGTTCAACTGGGGAATTCAAAACACCAGTATCTCGACGAAATGGACCATGCGCATGGACGCGGATGAAGAACTTCTTCCCGAGCTTTCAACGGAGATCGCGGAAAAGCTCGACCAACTGCCCCCATCGGTGAACGGCGTGATTCTTCGCAGGCGGTTGATTTTCATGGGGAAATGGATCCGGCATGGAGGGCGTTATCCTGAATATCTGCTTCGTATTTGGCGGACAGGCAAGGCGATGTGCGAACAGAAAGTCATGGACGAACACATGCTTCTGCTTGAAGGCGTTACGACGCGGTTTGAGTATGATTTTGCTGACAACAACCAAAAGGATCTTACCTGGTGGATTGGAAAGCACAACTGGTATGCCGGGCGCGAGGTTCAGGACCGCCAAATGTCCATGAAAAAGGCTCTGGACGCATCGACCCAGATTTTGGGCGGCGTATCCTCAAGGCAGGCAAAAGCAAAGCGGTTCGCCAAGGACCACGGCTACTACGCGCTGCCGAGTTTTTTCCGAGCGCATGCGTACTTTATTTATCGCTACTATTTCCGTCTGGGGTTTCTGGATGGAACGGAAGGTAGGGTATTTCATTTCCTACAGGCGTACTGGTATCGCTTTCTAGTGGACGCAAAACTATACGAGTGTGATAAAAAAGGGATCGATATCAAACCTTCGGGTGCGCTCAGGGCTTAATGTGAAGGGATACACGTCGATGGAGAAAATCAAGGTTTTGATTGCCGTAAAGGCGCTGGAAGTGAACGGCGTCAGCAACGTCATTTTCTCATACTATCGCAGGCTTCGAGAAATGGGTGTGCAGATGGATTTCGTTTCCGGCAGTCTTGTGAATGAACGATACCGGGAAGAAATCGCGGCCGCGGGCAACACTCTCAATATAATTCCAAACCGGGACCGGAACCCCGTGCGGTACATATTGAAGATGTCAGCACTGGTCCGCCGAGGCGGTTACAGCATCGTCCACGTGCACGGGAACAGCGCAATGATGGCGGTGGAACTGCTGGCCGCGAAACTCGGCGGGGCCAAGGTCCGCATTGCGCATACTCACAGCACGTCGTGTAATCATCCTGCAATCGAAAGGCTGATTCGCCCTTTGTTTGGGGCACTTTATACGCATGCCATGGCCTGCAGCTTAAAAGCGGGGCACCTGCTCTATGGGGATTCTCCTTTTTTCATGCTGCCAAACGCGATTGATATGGAGAAGTATCGTTTTTCTCCAGAACGGCGTGAACACGTCCGGGCATCGCTCGGAATTGGCGGCGAGCGCCTTATCGGCCATGTCGGGGATTTCTCATACACCAAGAACGTTGATTTTTTGATCCGCATGTTTTTCACATACCGCTCTTCCTTCTCGGATGGGAGGCTCCTCCTCGTAGGAACGGGAGAGGAAGAGGGCAGAATCCGGGAACTTGTTCGTGCGATGCACTTGGAGAACTGTGTGACCTTCTATGGCTATTCGGATGACGTGCCCGGGCTGATGATGGCGATGGACGTGCTTTTGCTGCCTTCACTGTACGAGGGTCTGCCGTGCGTGCTGGTCGAGGCCCAGGCGCTGGGTTTGGCGTGCATTTCAAGCGACCGCGTTACGGAGGAGGTTTCGCTGACTGGTCTGATTCGGCGGCTGCCGCTGGATGACGCGAGCCCCTGGGTCGAGGCGATCGTCGCCGCAGGCACCGATAATCGGGTTGAAAAATCGGATCAGGCGCATGAGGATCTGCGGCGAAATCACTACGACCTGGACCATACATCGAAAGTCCTCCTGGAATACTATTGGAAGGCGTCCATTGGCAAATTCCTCGACGGGGGTTACTATGATACTAAATTTTGCACGAAGCACCGGTAAGGAGAGCCTGCGGGCCAACGCCGTAACAGCGTTCCTCGCGGCATTTTATGTCTTTCTCGTCATCGAGGATATCCTTGAAAAATGGATTCCGTACATTCGGTATTATGACGAGCTTGTCACGATAATCCTCAGCGCGCTGTTGGTTATCCGTTTAATTCAAAAAATAGGTCAGATCGGAGGAGCGAATCTAAAAATCCTATCATCGCTTCTGGCGGTGATCCTTCTGGGCCTTGTTTCCACAGCGATTCACAGAATCCAACTCACCCCGGCTGCGATTTCCACGGAGATCCTTTCTCTATTAAAGTATCCGGTTGGCTACGTCGCGCCGCTTATGTTTGACCGGTTGGACAGGGATAGACTGCTCGCCTGGTGCGCCGCAGTGTCCCGCATCATTGTTTCGGTGATTTTCACGGCTATGGTGGCGGCATACGCCATGGGCGGCATTGGGATGCTATCTTCAGAGAGATTCGGCATTCCGAGCTTTCAGTTCCTGTTCAGCCACGTCACCTATCTTGCTTCAAGCATGGTGGTGGTCTCAACCGTGCTCACCTCGAATGGGATCCGTAAAAACTGGTGCTTTATCGCGATGAGCAACGTCATCGGGATTATGACGTTCCGGTACAAATTCTTCTTCTTTATCGCGATCATGATCGGCTTAGTCCTGCTCAAAGCCTTGGCGGGAAGAAAAGATGGGGAAGCGCAAAAACCCAAGCTGTGGCAGGGGGCCTTGCTCGGAGGTGCCGCACTGCTGACCGGCTGGGGTCAAATCAGGGAATATCTTGGTTACGGCGTCACCGCGGTGAGGTCTGCGCTTTATATTTATGGCTTGGACATCATGAAGAAGTTCTTTCCCTTCGGTTCAGGGTTTGCGACCTTCGCTTCCGGAAAATCATGCGAATACTATTCGCCTCTATATCGCGAATACGGCATGGATCAGATGCAAGGCATCACAAAGGGAGCGTACAACTTTATCGGCGACGTCTTCTGGCCGATGATCTACGCGCAATACGGGATCGCCGCTCTGCTTGCGTATCTATATATGCTGTACGCAACGTATCGTTCGCTATGCGCAAGGTTCGTCATGATGAGTGCGAAGTGGATCGCAGCCGTCGCGTTTCTCCTGTATTATCTTTTCGCCTCACTTGGCGAAGCACTTTTTGTCAATGGCAACGGGTTGATACTGGGCCTGGTGCTGTCTTTATACATCGGGAGCTCGCAGGCACAGGCGGAAGTGACGAAACGACCGAAGAGTTCAAAGCGGCGGCTGATGTTTATCGTTGGCGGCCTATATGGCGGCGGCGCGGAGAGAGTCCTGACCATTCTCGCGAATCGCCTTGCCAGCGACTACGAAGTGATGATTTGTCCCTTCTTCCTAAAGACGGAAAACGAATACCCGGTTCATAATGAGATTCAAGTTAAGGCTTTGAATGAACAACAGAAATGGCGGCGCATCCTCAAGATGAGAAGACTCATGAGAGATTTCAGGCCTGACGCGGTAATATCTTTTGAGTACTTCATCAACATGCAGGCGATCATCGCAAGACTGGGTTTGCCCATCCGTCTGATCGTGTCTGAGCGCAACGATCCGGCGAGAGAAGGGGGGGCATTCCCAAAAAAGCAGATCAGAAACCTACTGTACCCCTTCGCAGACGCCCTCGTGTGCCAGACGGAGGATGCCCGCGCCTATTTCCCGCGTGTCATCCGGAAAAAAGCGCTGGTTATCCCCAATCCCATCAATCCAAACCTGCCGGAACCCTTCTCGGGGCAGCGGAAAAAGACGGTGATCGCTTTCGGGCGGCTTACGGAGCAAAAGAATTTCCCCATGTTGATATCTGCTTTCCGCCGGTTCCACGACCGCCATGGCGATTACCGGCTGGAGATATACGGAGATGGCGACCTCCTTGGACGGATTGAAGCGCAGATACACGAACTGGGTTTAGACGATTGCGCGGCGGTGTACGGCAATACGCCGGACATCTTCCAGAAAGCGCACGAGTGCGGCATGTTTATCATGACCTCGAACTACGAAGGGATCTCCAACTCGATGCTGGAGGCCATGGCCATGGGTCTGCCCTGCGTCGTTACGGATTGCCCATGCGGCGGGGCGAGGATGGCAATACGGAACCGGAAAAACGGCCTGCTGATTCCCACGAATGACGTTGAGGCATGTTTCAGGGCGATGTGCAGGATTGCCGAGGACAAGTGCTTCGCGAAGAAGCTATCCAAGGAGGCGGCGAAGATCCGCACCCGATGGTCGCTTGATCGCATCGCGCAGGCGTGGATCGACGTCATCGATTCAAATCCTTCCAACCATCGTCGCCCGCTGAGCCGATGATGCGAAGGGACTGAGCACAATCCGGCGCGGCCTGCACGGTTGGTTGTGCGTACCCGTCGACTCGCCGGGATCATCCTCGCGACGCCCCCGCGCAAATCGGAATCTTCGAACACAAGAGGAAAAGAGGAGTATAAAATTGTTGCTTGATACAATCGTAGGTGCAATCCTTCATCCGTCAAAGTTACTTAAGGTCCTCATTAATATGGGGCTTTTAAACGCAATGGACGACGAGTCGTATATAAGGCTCTGCTATCACCTACATACTGGCAAGGTGCTCGACCTTAATAACCCTAAAACTTTCAACGAGAAAATTCAATGGCTCAAACTAAACTACCGACGACCGGAGTATACCACGCTGGTCGATAAGTACAAGGTTCGCGAATACATCGCAAATACTATCGGGGGCGAATATCTAACTCCGCTTCTAGGCGTATGGGAGCGTGCGGAGGACATTGACTTCAATGCACTGCCTGATCAGTTTGTACTGAAATGCAATCACAATTCCGGTATCGGGATGTGCATCTGCACGGATAAATCAAAGCTGGACACTTCGAAGGTACGCAGGGAACTAAATAGGGGCCTACGGCAAGATTATTATCTGACCGGCCGCGAATGGGCCTATAATAATGTTCCCCGCCGCATTATCGCCGAACAGTATTTGACCGATGACGGTTTCGGGTTGAAAGATTACAAATTTTTCTGTTTTAATGGAGAGCCACGGCTCATACAGGTAGATTTCGACCGGTTTGTCGGGCATAAACGCAACCTGTACACTACCGACTGGCAGTATTTTAATGGCGAGATTGAGTATCCGGCCGATCCGAACGTAATGATCCCAAGGCCGGAGACACTCAATATTATGTTGGATTTGGCAAGGAAACTCTCGGCCGGCTACCCCCATGTGCGTATCGACTTTTATTCGATTAAGGGCAAGGTATATTTTGGAGAGATGACCTTTTATCACGGCAGCGGATACGAGCATTTCTCGCCTGCATCTCTCGGCGAGATGATGGGCGGTTGGATGAATCTGGTTGGGTGAGGGGCGGGGCGCATTAACGCCCGCTGGGGGAAAGACAATGAATAAGGTCGTTTTAGAATATAAGGCGGATGCTCAATATCCCGACAAGAAGTATGCATTCCGACCGGACGAGGCGTACCCCGAGTATCCGTTTGCGGAGACGTCCCCGGAAAAGAACAATGTGTATGAGATGATCCGCGAAGCTTTTCGCCGAATGGGGCTCGACAGGGACAGGCAGAACTCCCCGAGCTGGAATCCTCTTGGCGAGATGATTTCACCCGGAATGACCGTGCTCGTAAAACCAAACATGGTGGAGGATAAAAATCCGTCGGGCGGAGGAACGGACTGCCTTTATACACATCCATCCCTGGTTGCGGCGGTGGTTGACTATATATGGATCGCGCTGAAAGGGAGCGGTCGGATTATTATTGCGGACGCGCCGCTTCAGTCCTGTGATTTTGAAAAGCTTGTCCGCCAGAGCGGCTACGATACGCTTCTTCAATACTACGAAGAGAAGGGTATTAATATTGATTTACTAGACTTCCGTGGGCTCGTTTCAAAACAGCATGGCGAAATAATGCACCAGCGACTTAAACCGGCAGCCGACGGAATTTGTGTGAATTTGGGAATGGAAAGCGCGCACGCAAATCTTACTTTAAAACAGCTTCAGGATATCCGGATTACCAATTATAACCCGGCGGAGATAAAAATACATCACTCCGAAGGCAGACACGAATACTTGATCGCGAAAGAGGTATTGCAAGCTGACGTCATTATTAACTTATCTAAACCCAAAACACACCGAAAGGCAGGCGTCACCATCGCGCTCAAGAACTTTGTGGGCGCCAATGTCCGCAAGGAATATCTGCCGCACCATCGTTTAGGAGATAAGAAACACGGCGGAGATGAATACCTGAACCCCTCTCGGATCCTATGGCTCGCTTCCAGGATTTTGGACGATCGGAATGCAGTCCAAGCCAGAAGTTGGTTCGTACTGGCGCACGTCCTTTCCAAGCTCGCTATGCTGCTTAACATCCTCGCGAGGTTGACTGGAGGGATAAAGGAATTCCGGGAGGGGAGTTGGTATGGGAATGACACAATTTGGCGAACGATTTGCGATTTGAACAGGATCATTGCCTATTCGGACAAATTCGGCAACATGCAAACCACACCGCAGCGTTTTATCTTCAACATCGCGGACATGATCGTAACGGGGGAAAAAGAGGGGCCAGTCGAGCCATCCCCAAAGCAGGCAGGGTTGATCGCTATTGGCAAGAACAGTGTATGCTTTGATGAAGTCATTGCGACGATTATGGGAATGGATGCATGTATGATTCCGTCTATCACGAACGCGAGAAGGTTTCAAATGTATCCGTTGGCGGACGCTGACGCAAAACCTGTCATCCTATCAAATAATTCCCAGTGGGATAGGAAGGATATCAGCGCGATGCAATATGCGGACACACTACAATTGGAGCCTTCTAAAGGATGGAAAGGGCACATTGAGTTAAACCGATCAGCATTAACCCCTGCGACCACGAAATCAGCAGGATCAAATCAAAAACTCTTCCAAGGCCTCTAAGGGGTAGTGGATTGATATTTTGAAAGGACTAATTGCGGGATGGAAGGAAATGTTTTCAGAGCGGCAAAATGGTCCACAGTGACAGAAATTCTCGCAAGGCTCGCAGCACCAGTTACGAATGCGATTCTGGCGCGTTTGTTGATGCCGGAAGCGTTTGGTTTAGCGGCAACCATAATGGTGGTCATTAGCTTTGCTGAAGTATTCACCGACGCGGGCTTTCAGAAATATCTTGTTCAGCGTGAGTTTAAGGATACCCAAGACATGAGCGAGTCGACCAATGTCGCATTTTGGACGAATATGGGGTTATCCCTAAGCTTATGGGGGATCTTCGTCCTGTTTCGGAATCAGATCGCGTTCATAACGGGCGCACCCGCTTTGGGAAAGGCTATTGCAGTGGCAGGTGTGTCCATCCCGCTCATCGGGCTTTCCAGCATCCAGGCAGCTTTGTTCCGTCGGCGCTTTGATTTCAAAACGCTGTTCTTCATACGGTTAGTCAGCGTCTGTATTCCTTTCGTTGTGACCATTCCCGCCGCAGTTTATTTCCGAAACTACTGGGCGCTTGTGATCGGTACTATCTGTGTATATGCGTTTACCGCGTTGCTGCTTACGATCAGGTCTCCTTGGAAACCGAAGCTTTGCTACTCTGTCAGTAAGCTCCGAGAGATGCTTTCGTTCTGCGTTTGGACACTGCTTGAGCAGATCGTCATATGGATTGGCTCCAATGCAGGTATACTAATTGTTGCGAAAGTTCTCAATGAGTATTATCTTGGTCTGTATAAGATTTCCATTTCTACAGTAACCTCACTACTATCGGTGGTTACCGCGTCTAGTATGCCGATCCTTTTCTCGTCTCTCTCTCGTCTGCAAAACGACCATGAGCAGTATTGGAAAATGTTCTTCGGGTTTCAGAAATCAATAGCGTTAATAATATTTCCGATGTGTACCGGTCTATTCTTATTTCGGAATCTCGCGACGTCGATTCTTCTGGGGGAGCAGTGGTTAATTACTGCCGACTTTATCGGCCTGTTGTCGGTAAGCAATTGCATCTCGGTGGTCTTCAGCTACCCGATTAGCGAGGTTTATCGGAGTTCCGGTCGGCCGAAAATGTCCCTGTTGGCGCAGAGCATCTACCTCGCTCTCGGAATACCGACGCTTCTGTATGGCGCGACACAAGGTTATCAGATGCTGTGTGTCGCGACCGCAATCACTTCAATATTCCTTGTTGTTATTAACCAAATTTTATTAAGAATCCTGTATGGCATTTCGGTATCTCGGACGATGCGAAATATACTACCATCTCTCGTCGCCACTGCAATTATGGGAAGCGCAGGTCTACTCCTCCAGCAGGTTAGTAACGGCGTTCTCTGGAGTTTTGCATCAATTGGTATCTGCGTTCTGATCTATGCATCGGTCGTACTGATCATTCCCTCCACCCGCAATGACCTCAAGAGAATTTGGCAGCTCAAGGTATCAATGGCAGCACAAAATAGCTCCCCGAATGATGCCCAATATGATTAATGGACGCAATCACATTTGGAGAGTACAGAGGCATAAAGCCAATCTGAATGTTATTGCAGGGCGGATAATTTCCATGACGGGATGTGCTTGTGTATTTTTGCGTTATTTGTTCATCAGTCCAATTTAATGTACTGTTAATATCATGTGTATTGACACGGATGGCGGCTCGTAGTATAAAATAGATGATATTTGCTATTTAGTTCAACACTGCACAGTGATCGTACGAGCGCATCCCATTCAGTGTAGAATATTTTATAGTGTTTGGACACATGAACATAAAATCCTAGCTACGAAAGGGGATCCTACTAATGAGGAAGATTTCACGCGTTGCATTGATCGCGCTGGCCCTGATACTGGTTGTGCAGTCCGTCTGTCTGGCGGACGTTGCCGCGAACGCGATCAACGGCACCTGGTACGGAACCTTCAGCGCCGCCATGGGCAGCAGCACCGTGAAAGGCACCTGCTACATCACCTGCAATGACGGCGTGGCGCGGTTCCGTGCGGTTGGGAAGACCAAGATGTTCACCTACCAGTTTACCGGGAACAAGCTGATCGTGAACGGCTCGCTGTACGGAGTGGCGAAGACGCCTGAATTCAGTTATCAGATAGACAAGAAGATCACCAAGATGAGGTTGACCAGCAGCTACCTCACGCTGCTGCCGGTCAGTACCATCCTGTACAAGACGTCTCCAAAGGTCACCAAGATCTCCGTCAGTCAGCCCAAGGCGAACAAGGCGAAGAATGTGTACATTGACGCAAGCGGTGTAACCGAATATGTCTACCTGACCAACTCGAGCGGTATGGTGATCGGCACCTCCAACACAAGGGTGAATGGACGCTACGTGATCCCCTACTCCGGCTGGAAGAAAGGCTACAATACGCTGTACGCCTACGCCGGCCTGTGTGACGCCAACGGCAATCGCTTGGTGACCAAGACGGTTGGCCAGGTTCTCGACGCCACGGACAGGGCTGCGCTCTCCAAAGCCGTTAAGGTGAAGGTGCGCGCCAGGTAATGGGAATCGGGCCGGATCTCATCTATTGATTCAAACGGCGCGCAGGCAAGTCGCTTGCCTGCGCGCCGTTTGTTGATTCAGGAGGTGAAAGCGATGCGCAGAGCGCTCTTCATTACGACACTGTTTCTGTTCCTCTTTACCCAGGCCGCGCTTGCCGCAAGCGTCGCAGGCAAGTGGAGTGGGACGATGACCGTGGACGGCAAGCGTTGCAGCGCTTCCGTCAGGTTCTCCTCGGGCGGTTCCTTCTCCGCCACTGCCAACGGACTCACCGTGTCCGGCGACTACAGCGTCTCGGGCAATACGGTTCGGATGGACGCTTGGGGCGTGAGTATCCGGCTGAAGCTGAAGGAGAAGTCCGGCAGGCAGTCGCTGTCCGGCACCGCCAGCGAGTTTGGCAAGGACGGCTCGATCACGCTGTCCCGGAAGAAGCCTACTGATTCTCAAGATGCCGAGCATGAACCGGTGATTTACGGTGCCTGGACGCTGGAGACAGACGATCGGGCTTACTCGCTGAAGCTCTACAAAGCGGGCTTTGCCTGCTGGAGCGAAGGCCCGGTTGGCGCGGAGCCCGACGCGCAGCTCTACGCCGCGCTGGAAGACCGCGGTCAGTCGTTGAGCCTGAAACCGCTGGGTGAGGCGGGCGGCCAGACGGCCGTTCCGGGCCTTGAGGCTTTCCTAGCGGAGGACGGCGGTTATGCGCTCCCTTACGCGCTGGAAGGCGGCGTTTTGACGATCGACGGGCTTCCGGGCTTTTCTTCAAGCGGCGGGGCGCTGGACGAAAAACCTGCCGACGCGCCTTTCCTACCCTGGCTGAATCTGCGGCAGGGGGACCGGGGGCAGGCGGTTGCGTGGCTGCAGCAGCGGTTGATCGACCTTGGATATCTTGAGGGCGAGGCGGACGGCGACTTCGGCCGGAAGACCGGGAGCGCGCTGATGCGCTTCCAGGCGGCGAGCGGGCTGGAGCAAGACGCTGTCGCCGACGCCGAGGTTGTCGCGCGGCTTGCGCCCTAATCAAGCCAAGCCTCCATCTGTGCCATTGGACTGCCAATATAGTCCAAAATCGAACGAAACCCGAGGGAAGCCCGGGCAATGGGATGCCATTGTTCTGGATTCCTCTCGGGTTTCATTCTTCGGCAGCGTCTTGACAATCCCTAGGTAATCACTGAATAAATGGTTTAGTAGAGCGCAACGCCCAGCGAGCGGCCAGAAATCCATATTGCGTAGCTCAAAAAGCTGGCCCAAGCACCCATATGCCCTACTTGGGGAGCCTCGATACCCATGCGCCATCCGGATTGCGCCAACATAAACAGATTGGCGCAGGTTCCCAGGATGAACGCATGGGTTCTGTTTTTCTCAAGCCCTCGGTAGCGAACCTTGCGGTACCCGAACATTCGCTTGATGATGAGGAAGACGTATTCTACCTTGCTTCGCACCCGAGATTTCTGGTACTCCATAGACCGGTCCCAATCAAAGCCGGGCGCATGGGTCTTCCAATGAAGCCGGTTGCGCGAGTTCGTTCGGTAATCGATTCGGGCCAGGTGTGAATCCGCCTGAATCTCCGCTCGTTTGGCGATTCCGGTATATCCCGCGTCGCCGTATACCACTTCGTCGTCCTCACGGATCAGAAACGGCACAATGTCCCGCTCGCTCGTGTTGGCCGGCGTTACCTCCATAGAATGGATGTACCCCGTTCCCGCATCCACGCCGATGTGCAGCCGTTCCCCCAAATGCCACTCGTTCCCTTTCTTTACTTGGTGCATTTCGGGATCGCGCTGTTTGTCCGTGTTTTTCGTCGATGTCGGCGCTTCGATGATCGTCGCATCCACGATCGTTCCCCCGTGCATCACCTTCCCGTGCCGCTCCAGAAATGCCTTCATCGTGTCAAACAGCAGCTTCGGGATCCCTTTTTCATTCAGCGTCTTGCGGAACTTGCACAGCGTCGTAGCGTCCGGCACCTATGCCTCCCCCAGAAAGTCTACCCCATGAACTTCCGAAACGCATAGCTATCGTAGATGGCATCCTCCACGCCCTCATCTGACAGATTAAACCAATTCGCCAGCAGATACATCCGCAGCATCGTTTCTACACCCCGTGGCGGACGCCCGCGCTTCCCGTTTGGGTAGTACGGTCCCGCCAGCGCCGTCCATTCCATCCACGGGATGACCTCTTCCATGATCGCCAGAAGCTCATCCCGCCTGGTCTTTCGTTTCCAGTTCCCATATTCGATATCCGCCAAGCTTCGCTGCTTCTCCATCTTCATCACCATGTCGCTTTTTCCCTTATTATACCATGCCGCCCTGCTGGATTAAATCAGTGATTACCTAGATTGTGTCGACAATAGTTATACAAGGATATTTATCCAGATAGCGACACAGCGGATCTGGAGTGCAGCGAGGAAAGAAGCAGAGTGTTTGGCATATCTGGTGGCAATGCCTCGCCAGCGCTTGAGGTGCAGGAAGGCATTCTCGACCAAATGACGAAGCTTGTATAGATCGTGGTCGTATTCACGCTGTACCTTGCGGTTTCTCTTGGGCGGAATCACCACCTGCATCCCTGCCGCTTGAGCCTGGTTGACAATGATATCGGTATCGTAGCCGCGATCAGCGAGTAGGACTTCAGCGTTGATCCCCTCGGTCAGTCGACCAGCATGTGCGCAATCCGCTGCGGTACCCTCTGTAATAAAGATTCGGATCGGCATACCATGCGCATCCACGGCTAGATGTATCTTAGTGTTGAGCCCCCTTTTGTCCGGCTCATCTCCTGATTGCCACCCTCCGCTCCCGCCGCGTGTGGATGCACCTTTACGTGGCTGGCGTCAATCATCAGCCACTCGAAATCCGGTTCATCGATCACGGCTTCCAACAGTTTCTCCCAGATGCCCTTGTCCCGCCAGCGGCAAAAACGTCGTTGCACTGTGTTCTAGTTCCCATAGTCCGGCGGCAAGTCCCGCCAAGGCGCACCCGTGCGAAGTATCCAGAATACCCCGTTCAGAAATTGCCGGGTGTCTCGCGCGTTCCCACCCCACGTTCCCTTGTTCCCGATCGTGTGCGGTTCTATCAGCACCCACGCTTCGTCTGCAATATCATGCCGGTGATACGATGCTTCCATGGAGAACGCCCCCCCGATTCCCGCTTTTCTCCATTATAGCATGTATCTATTGTCGACACAATCTAGGAGGGTGTCCCAAACTCCGTGGAAATTGAGAGGCGACAGCGCCGAGAAGGTCTGATAAACTTGAGTTGCAACACCAAGTGGATCAGACGAAGAAGAAGGAGCTGTCGCCAATGAAAGGATACCAGAAAAGGCAGCCGACGGTCAATGGGAGCATCGAAGTAATGGACATGGGACCGCTGGTGGAACTGGCAAGCGAAGGACTTCTGGCACTGTCGCTGGAAGTGGGGCTTGAAGTATTGCGTCAGATGTTGGAAGCGGATGTGACGGCGGAGGCTGGGCCGAAGGGAACGCATACCCGGATAGGGCGGCGTACCGGCACGGGACGGAAACGACGCGGGTGGTCATGGGCGGACAGAAAGTGTCAGTGAAGCGACCGCGGGTTAGGAGCAGGGAGGGCGCGGAGCTTCGGCTGCCGACGCTGAGCGTGTTCCAGAACGAGGATCTGCTGAATCGGACGCTGCTTCAGCGGCTGCTTTGCGGGGTGAGCACGCGGAAGTATTCACGGACTCTGGACGGACCCTTGGAGGACGCATCCTGCGTCAGCAAGAGCGAGGCAAGCCGGAGGTTTCAGGCGGCGATGGAAGCGCGGATGGACGAATTCTTCAAGCGACGAATCGAAGGTAATTATCCGGCCATGATGCTGGACGGTCTGGAACTGGGGCAGATGACGATTATCGCGGCGATGGGGATCGACGCGGAAGGAAAGAAGCGGATTCTGGGCCTTGCGGAGGGCGGCTCGGAAAACAGCGAGGTGGTAAAGGCGCTGCTGGCCGACCTGATTGAGCGCGGCCTGGACGCGACCGAACCCCGGCTGTACATCCTGGACGGTGGAAAGGCGCTGCACAAGGCTGTGAAGGATGTGTCCGGAAAGAAAGCCATCATCCAGCGCTGCCAAGGTCCACAAAAAGCGGAATGTGCTTTCGCAACTGCCCGAATCGAGCAGGCAAACATATCGATCGCCATAACGAACGCGTACCGCGAGTTTGAAGATGCCAAGGCGAAGACGTCTCTGGCGCTGCTGGCGGACAACCTCGCCTATCGGTATCCCAAGGCGGCAGACAGCCTGCGGGAAGGGCTTGAGGAAACACTGACCGCACACCGTCTGAAGCTGCCCGGGCTGCTCCGTTAGACGCTGTCCTCAACCAACGCGATGGAATCGGCCAATTCCGGGTGTATTGAGCCTGTTCAAGAGTCGCTGTTCCGGTCCTGTGGCACCTGGATCGGGATCTCACCGTAGCTGCTGCGCAGTGTCTTGTCCTTGTACCCGTTCCGGCTGTCGCTGTACGATGGATCGTCCGCCTCCCGCTCGTCGATCTGCGCGTCAATCTCCTGCTCCAGCATCGTCTGAATCGTTCCTCCCAGCCTTGACAGAATGCCGGTGAAAATGCCGACTGTGACGAGAACTCAGAAATCGCTGACTCCCAGTTCCGTCGGCCTGCCCAGCATAGCATTTTCTCCGGCAACCCGTCGAGGCCTAGCCGCTTCACGGCGGTGGTTGCGTACTGCCTCGGGCTCCGAGATTTTAGAAATCACTGACTTCCTCACAAAAGTCGCCCTTACAGAAAATTCCGAACACCATCATCGTGCGCGAGCATATGCAGACCATCTCGGACATCGTGGATGCGCTCTGAGTTGCCTTCTACCTCGTTCTTCCCGCGCCGCCCCAGCGTGCTGCTCGTAAACGCGCGCCGCGCGCCGTCGCGCTGGGCCTTTACTTGGCGGCGATGTCGGATTCTGGCACCTCCTCGCACATTCCGAGCTCACAATAATCGAATTTGATGTAAAACTCGAGCCATTTACCGACTTAGCTGCGATCATTCTACACCTTTCGGCATATTGTTACCTAGTCCGAATATGGATTTCTCTCCGCTGCGGCGCCTTCGAGGTTAGCCTATGCTATGAAAGAAATCCCCTCAATCCAGAACTTCAGCATCGAGGAGAGTGATACAGTACTATGGGACCTCTTGACACAATTTCTGCATACTCAAAGGCCAACGGGTGTCGACCTGCATTGGCGATTTTCCCCTGCTGGGGAGTCGATCAAAAAGGTGTTTGCGAATGCCCGAAAGGAGCCGCTTGCCCGTCACCCGGCAAGCATCCGATTCCAGCCAATGGCCTGAAAGCCGCTACTCGCGATCCGGAGCAGATCAGGCAATGGTGGTCGGATTATCCGAATGCGAACGTGGGGATGCCCACCGGGCGAATTAACGGACTTCTGGTCATTGACATCGACAATGATCCGGACAAGCGTGGCCACGATAGCCTGGATGCACTGGAAGCGCAGCTTGGCCCGTTGCCCGAGACATGGGAAGCGCTGACCGGCGGCGGTGGCCGACATGTCTTTTTTCAATACCCCGAGGGAAGGGACGTCCGAAACAGCGCCAGTAAACTGGGTCCGAACATCGATGTGCGCGGCGAAGGTGGATATGTCATCGTCGAACCTTCGCGCCACGCGAGTGGTGGCATCTATGCCTGGGAGGCGGCTCATATGCCCAGCGAGATTTCTCTCGCACAGCTGCCCATGGCGTGGTTGAGTGCTCTGTCCGGCAGCAAGTCTGAAACGGACAATTGCGGCGCAGGGATGAAGGCCTCCCGCTTCGAACTGCCGGACATGATTCCGCAAGGACAGCGCAACGACGTTCTATTTAAATATGCCACGTCGATGCGCGCATGCGGCGAACAGGAGGGCGAAGCACTGGAAATGCTCCGCAAGGCCAATTCCGAGCGGTGCAAGCCGCCGCTGCCGTCCAATGAGGTCGAAATGATCCATCGTTCTGCGCTGCGCTACCCACAGGGCTCGCCGCACATTTACATCCGAGGCGCACAGGGTCATGGCACATGTTACATTCCGGATGACCGCAGCGAAATCGGCGTGGCGAAGAAGTTCGCGGAAATCTACAGGGATCAGCTGCTGTTCGTGCCGGCATTCGGCTGGTGCGCCTGGAATGGCCAGGTCTGGGAACTCGGCGTCAAGGAAAAGGCGCTCCTCCTATTCCAGGATCTCGCCGACAACATCCTTGGCGAAGCCACGAGAATCGCCCAACAGCACACCGGTGACGCGCAGGCCGAAGCGCTGCTGAACTTCGCACAGAAGATCCGCACGGCTCGCTGGGAGTCTTCGGTGCTGACGCTCGCGGAGCCCTACCTGCTGGCACGCGCCGAGGACTTTGACAGTGATCCGTGGACGCTGAACACGCCGGGCGGCCTTGTCAACCTCATGACCGGCGCGGCCAGACCTCATGATCCCAAGGCGATGTGCTCCATGATTACGAGCGCCGACCCGACGGTTGACAACCCTGGTGCAAAGTGGAAGGAGTTCTTGAAGCGCGTAACCTGCCAAGATCCACAGCTTGAGCAATACCTACAGGTTCTGTTTGGTATGGCAGCCGTCGGGAAGGTTTATCAAGAGGGCTTCGCATTGTTCTTCGGCGGTGGTGCCAATGGCAAGTCCACCCTATGCAATCCGATCCGAGCGGCACTGGGCAATTACGCGACGACGATCGCCCCTGAGATCTTCATGGTCTCGAAGAGCCGTGACGAAGTGCGCGGTCTGGCAGGGCTAAGAGGTAAGCGCCTTGTCCTATCAAGTGAGAGCGAAGAAGGACAGCGCCTGAGCGCGTCGATCGTTAAGCGGCTGGCCTCGACCGACCGCATTAGAGCACGAGAGCTCTACAAGGAAGAATTCGACTTCGAGCCCTCCCACACGCTGATTATGTTTACAAACCATCTGCCTAAGATCAGCGGTATCGATCACGGTATCTGGCGGCGTATCTACGCCATCCCGTTTGACGCTAGATTTGACGGCGAGGGCGCGAAACCTCACCCGAATTATGGGGACCTGCTACTGCGGGAAGAAGGGGGCGCAATTCTCCGCTGGCTGATCGACGGCGCGCGGGCATTCCACGCAAACGGTAATCGCCTGCCTGACGAGCCCAGACGAGTGCGCCAAGCGACCGAGGCCTACCGCGCTGGCGAGGACTGGCTCAGCAATTTTCTTGATGAGTGCTGCGAAGTCAACCAGAGCTACTGTGTTGCCGGTGGGTCGCTCTACGATGCCTACCGCCAGTGGGCTGAATCCAGCGGCGAGTATGCCCGTCGCACCCAGGACTTCGCGCAGGCGCTGGAAGCCGCCGGGTTTACCAGGAGGAAAACCATGCATGGACGGTATTGGGATGGCTTGAAGCTGATCCCCCAGCGAAACAACTATGCTTACCAGAGCTCGTGAGGTTGGCCTTCATCCGCTCCATGACACATGATGACACATCAGGGTAAAAGTCCCCTATAGAGGTCCCTAAGAACACTTTGTCCTGCATGTGTCATCACGTGTCATGACTCCCCGAACTGGGCTCTTCTACTCGGTAGGAATTCCCCTACCCCCTTAGGGTCTACCTCGATACCTACAAGCCATGGTCATCCGAGCAGGGGGTAAGGGGGCCAAATATCTACCACTTTACCGTGGTGAAGCGTTTAGGAGTGCCGCTCGACCGGTCGGGAAACTGGAAGGGGGGGGTATCCGAATGACTGCGAAAATGCGGCCATTCATCCCCTCTGCCCGCGAGAGCACCCGAGAATCCGGAAAAGACGCAATAACAATCAAGAACAAACGCAGAAACTACGCCGAACCAGGGGTGAATCCATGGTCCGAACGATCTACTATGTCACTGGCCATTCTGATGGCAACAAAGGCTCTGGAGGGAAGAAAGTGTCTATCGTCCATCTGAAGCTTGGAAAAATCACGAAGCGCTCCGACGGGCGGTATCAGGCTGGCTACCGTGATGTTGATGGGAAGCGGAAGTTCATCACCTGCAGGACAGAGGAGGAAGTCATTGCACGCTTCCAAGCGCTTCTGCCGACTGTAGCCTGCTCCAAAGACTGCGATGCAGAGGTAACCCGTGGTAGCGGCAATCCAGTGATCGGTTGTAAAGCAACGCCGCAAAAAAACTCGTACTCACCTTCATCCTTACCGGACGAGGGCATGCTGCTGGCGAATTACGCGCTGCACTGGCTGGAGACGTTCAAGAAGGGAAAGATCCGGCCCAGCTCCTACGAGCGGTATCAGTACAGCCTGCAGCTTCTGTGCAGGGACGAGATTGCCCACGCAGATATACGAGAGATTAAGCTCGAAGATATCCAGCGGTACATCAATCGCCTGGAATCCATGAGCGCCTCGACCATCAAGAAGCAGAAGCTGCTCCTGAGCCAGGTCTTTGAACATGCGTTGCTTACGGATGTGATCTCCCGCAACCCTATGCTGGGGGTACAGATGCCGCCCATGACCCACAACACCAAGGTGGTCAATCCTTACGAGAAGGAGGACCAGGAGAAACTGATGGCTGCATTCACAGAAGAGAAGAACGGCAGACCTCGCCTCCGCTATGGCTGGGGATGCGTATTGATTCTGGAGACAGGGCTTCGTGCGGGTGAGGCACTGGCGTTGGAATGGAGTGACATAGACGAGGAGAACCGGACACTGAAGGTCTGCAAGAACCTTGTCCATGTAGATGGCCAGAACCTCGTCCAGCGCACGACGAAAACCGAGTCTGGCAGGCGGACGATTCCGCTCAACAGCCGGGCATTGGAAGCGGTCCGCCACTTGAAACAGCAGGCGGTTCCCAGCTGCCCCTATGTGTTCGTTACCCAGACCGGCAAGCACCTGAGCTACCGAAACCTCCTGGCGACGATGGAAAAGGCCTGCGAGGCTGCAGATGTGGAGTGTCGGGGGTTGCATGCGCTCCGGCATACCTTCGCCAGCAACCTGTACGCCCGGGGTGTAGAGGTGAAGATTATCTCAAAGCTCCTGGGACATGCCAGTGTGGAAATCACCTACAACAGATACATTGGCTTTTTCGAAGGGGAGATTGATGATATGCTCAGAAAGGCGGTGGGGATCTGATAGGTATTATCTGTGTTAGGGCTGTTCCGTCAGACAGCCCTAACGTTACTTTTTGATGTCAGTCATGGTCATCTGTATTTGCCCCTGCCAGTTGTGGAGTTTATTGTCCATGGACTTAACCAATGTTGCTACGGATGTAGACGTGGCTGTCGTATTAGCAGAAGATGTTATCAGCGTTCATCTATTTCATTCTCGTTCCTGACCTTCTTCCGTCCGTATGATTTGGGAAATTTCTCTTTCCCATATTGCCACAAGTACTGATCAATCTGCTTTAGGCTGAACTCTTGTAGACCGTAGAAGTCACGTAGCTTCATGAGGACGCGCTTGAAAATTGTGATATCACGGAGATCTTCCCTTCGAAAGACTGCAAAACTGTCCACTTTACTCAGATAGACCAAAAATTCTTCTACAAAGCTATCGTAGATTGGATACGCCTCGGGGTTGTGGTGACTGCAGTATTTAGTGGCAAACGAATAGAAGCTGAGTTCTTTTCCGCTTTTTCCATGTACGACGCCGTGGCCGGAGGCAATATCCATTACAAGCGATTCATCACCCCGTCTAAGGCGTTCATCAATATTGAGTTTCACGATATGTCGAGCTACTTGAAAGACATTGTAGATGTTTGTGCTGTAGAACGCATTTAATGTCGCTACCTTTATGAGTACATCTTCGAGTTTAGTATTTTGCGGACAAATATCCCCGAATAGCCTGTTTAGAGCCCGCTCCTGCGCCGTGTAATTTTCCAGAGTTTCCCACTTCTCTAGATATCGCTTGACTATATCTCTGTTCGGGCTCTCAATGTCATGATTGAGACGGTCTCTTCGTTGAGAGGTATGAGCTATGGCCGTCGGTTCATTTTCCAACTTGGAAGGTATATTCGCGCTTGAACTACTATCGATTCTTCGTACAACAGGCTTTCCATCCTGGAGGGCGATCTCCCACTTTCCATGTCGATCTGGATCGTAAAGTGTAACTAGTCCTCTGTCAACGTAATAAAGGAAATCATACTGTCCATCAGCAGTGCGCGGCTTATGGTTCTCCGGAAAGTTTATGCGGCTCTGCCTGTTCACACAGCAAACGATAATCTGGGCATTTATTGTGCCCTGATTGACTGCGCCATAGTGGTCGAAAATGTAATCTCTGATTTGCGCGTTCGAAACAGAGCTGCCGCCAATTGTAGTTGCGGCTTCCTTGACCATCTGCCAAACGGGTTTTTCGTACATTCTTCTCACCTATAAATCACAATATCAAGCGTCACTATGCTTAAGAAAGGCACGTTTGTTATTAATGAGAATATAATTAATGCGATGCCTTTACATACACACTTCCATCGGATTTTTTAATACCAGAAACGACAAGGCCTACAGCACTACATAATTCTACAATACTTTCTGGCGTTACAAGACCATAAAATGCATATTTAGATTCGCTTCTACGCATTAACCATCCATCATAATACCGCTGGCAGCTCGTTCTAAATTTATATTTACTATAATCAGAGTTTCTGTATTGGGTGGTTATAAGCACCTCTCCATCATCCTTAAGAACAGAATATATGTTTTCAAGTATGTCAATTCTTGTATCATAAAATGGCACGGCTGATAGTACGTTTGTTAGTAAAACCCTATCGTATTTAACATTTTTCCATTCGCTGCATTTTGCATCGTATACGAATATGTTACTTGCGTACTGTTTTGAGTATTCATATACAGACGTTCTGATTTCATTTATAGTCTGGATTTTATGTATCTGTTCTTTTGAATCTACAGCATATACACAAGCGACTTGTTTAGACAACGGGATTGTGTGCCTCATTTTTCCGCAACCATAATCAAGCACGACTGAGCAAACAGGAATTTCTGATATATATTTAAGCACGTGCTTGTTTGGACACAGCGTTGCCCTAGCTGCTAGTTCAGACTCCACACACAACCCATCAATCAAATAGTGCATTTTCTAGATCACCTCTGATCAGTTCTTTTCTTTCGTTGTCAGAGAATATTTCGTTTATTTCTTCTTTGGTGCATAATATAATTTGCCTAAGCAACACGCACATTAATAAAAACATAAATATAACTATAACTTCTAGAAGAATCAAATTTAACACCGACCATTTTGCGCAAAGAAAAGCAAAGCCAATCAGCAAAAAGAGGATGGTTAAATCCAACAAGGCCCAGAACCAGCACCACTTATTTAATGTCAAATATATGATGTGTGGATCTATTTTAGGATCTGTCGAACTTGCATATTTATAGAATACTCTTCCCATAATTACATCTGTTTCATCATCGTCAAGGCACATTTTTCTGTCGTGCATATCGACTTTCTCAAGAATGTTGCGAGCAATTATATCCTTGTCATACGCTTTTCTAATTCTCAATAAATCAGAAAGCCTGTCGTGTATTTGGAAAATATGCTCTGAAAGCGAAGCTATTAGCGGCAAGTAGAACAGAGCCATGCTTAGTTCAATACCAAACACATCTATCTTTGCGCCCATTGACAATTTGGTCATGAAATCCTTGAACCCTTGATCGATATTTGAGAGAATAAATAGCAAAAATAGGGACGTCGTATATACGCACTTGGATATCTTTTCGATCATATCCATGTAGTTGCGCGGAATACCAAAAAGCCACATATTCTGACCCCTCCAGAGTAGTTCAGGCCGATTTAAACTATGAATAGGATCACGTTATCGAAGCAGTTTCATTTTCCTTTTTAGTCTTTCGTACAAAACTCCACCCACCGCCTGCATGATCTGGTTCATCATCTCCGGTTCCTTGAACATCCGGACGAAGAACTCCTCGTTCTGCTCATATCGGGCGGCGGCCATTTCTGGAAAGTCCTTCTCGAACAGCAGCATAAACGTCTTGCGATCGTTGTTCGCGGCATATCCCTGCCACTTATCGCTCGCCGCGTAGTCGTTCTCGATCTGGAGGAGGACTTTATCCATCTCGGTGAAGTTGGTGCCGTACTTCTCGTTGATCTTCTCGATGATGACGGTCAGCGGGTCCTTCTTCTTCTCCTTGCGTCCCGCCTCGCCGGTGATGGGCGTGAAGCCCTCGTCCGTTCCCTCCAGCGTGATGCCGCCCTCGAAGTCCTTCTCAAGTCGGTAGTATTCCAGCATCACCTTATCGTCCACGTTCTCGATGGCGGTGTCGCCTTTAGGCAAACTCAACGCGAGGAACTTTGCATATACGCTGAACTTGTGGATGTCCTTATCGAACATCCGGCAGACTTGCGTTATGAACGCGTAGATGCGGTTGTACCGTGCCAGGGTGGTCTTAAACTGATCCCTCTTATCTTCTTCCAGCGCGAGATAACGCTCCACAGCGGGCTTAAGCGTGCCCTGTAATGCCCCAAGGTCGCCCGCAGCCTGTTCCTTCCGGGTGAAGAAGATCTGAGAGAACTTGTCGATCTCAAGCTGCTGGTACACCCGGTATTCATCCAGCGTATTCTTAAGGTCGTAGATCACGTTCGGATCGGTCTCCTGCTCCAGCACCGTCTCCTCGTAATACGGCTCGAAGGCAGCCTTGATCTCCTCCGCCGTGTTCACGAAGTCCAGTACGAAGGTATCCTGCTTGCCCCGCATGGTGCGGTTGAGGCGGGAGAGCGTCTGCACCGCTTTCACGCCGGACAACTTCTTGTCCACAAACATGGTATGCAGCAGCGGCTCGTCAAACCCGGTCTGGTACTTTTCGGCGACAATCAGCATGCCAAAATCGTCCGAGTGGAACACCTCCGGCAGCTGCTTCTCTCTCACGGTCTCGCCGGACTTGGTTTTGTTCAGCTTTTCCTCGGTATAGGGCTGGCCGTCATCCGGATCAATGACCTCGCCGGAGAAGGCTACCAGCACGTCCATGTCCTTATAACCCTTTTCCTTGATCTGCCGCCTGAACTCCAAGAGATAGCGCACCGCGTGCAGCCGGGACGGGGTGACCACCATCGCCTTCGCACGTCCGTCGATCTTGTGCATGGTAACGCTGCGGAAATGCTCCAGCATCACGGCGGTCTTCTGCGCGATGTTGTGGGGGTGCAGCGTCTCAAACTTCCGGATCGCGCGGATGCCCGCCGCCGTATCCAGTTCCGGATCATCAGGGATGGCCTTCGCAATCCTGAAGTACATGTTGTATGTCATGTAGTTCTTGAGCACGTCCAGGATGAAACCTTCCTCGATGGCCTGCTTCATCGAGTAGATGTGGAACGGACGGTACTTGCCGTTCTCGTCCTTCCGCCCGAACATCTGGAGGGTCTTTTCCTTCGGCGTTGCGGTGAACGCGAAGAACGACATGTTCTCGTGGAAGCCCTGTGCCGCCAGTTCGTCGAGGAGCCTGTCCTCGTCGTCCTTTCGGTTTGCCTCTTCCTCACCCTCCTGCTTCGCGTACTCCTCGAGGATCTTCTCGGTGTCCGCCAGCGCCCGCTTCAGCTTCTTCGCGGCGTCACCCGTCTGGGAGGAGTGCGCTTCGTCCACAATCACGGCGAATCGGCGCTTGCCGGACTTGACCTCTTTGTAGATCACCGGGAACTTCTGCAGCGTTGTAATGATGATGCCCGCCCCTGCTTCGATGGCTTCCTGCAGCTGCTTGGCATTCTTGTCGATTTTCTGAACGACGCCCGCCACATGGTCGAACTGGTACACCGTTTCCTGAAGCTGGTTATCCAGCACTCGCCGGTCGGTGACGATAATGACGGAATGGAAGATCTTCTCGTCCTGGTCGTTGTGCAGGCCTGACAGCCGGTGCGCCAGCCACGCGATGGAGTTGGACTTGCCGCTGCCCGCGCTGTGCTGGATCAGGTATTGATGGCCGGAGCCGTTCGCCTTCACATCCTCGAGCAGCTTTGTCACCACGTCCAGCTGATGATAGCGGGGGAAGATCATGCGTTCCGCGCCGGTCTTCTTGTCCTTTTCAAGGTGCAGATACTTCTGCAGGATTTCGAGCAGCCTGTCTTTCTTGAGCACATACTCCCACAGGTAGGCCGTCGCGTAGCCGTGCTCCGGCGTAGGATTGCCCCGCCCGCCGACGTTGCCCGCGCCGTTTGAACCCTGGTTGAAGGGCAGGAAGTAGGTCCTGTCGCCCATCAGCCGTGTAGTCATGTACACGTTTTCGAGGTCGACTGCGAAGTGTACCAGCACCCGGTTCTTGAACTCAAAGATGGCGTCATTGCCCGCCCGGTCAAACTTGTACTGTGCGATGGCGTTCGCGGTGTTCTGCCCGGTAAACTGGCACTTCAGTTCCATGCTCACCACCGGGATACCGTTCAAGAACAGCACAATGTCGATGCTGTTCTCATTGGACAGCGAGTAGTGCAGCTGCCGAGTACAGTGCAGGATGTTCGCCTCGTACTGTGCCACACTCTTTTCATTCAGCCCGGTTTCCGGCTTCCAGAACACCGCGCGGAACTTCACGCCACGGTCGGTGAAGCCCTGGCGCAGCACTTTCAGAAGCCCCACCATCTTCACCTCGCGGCAGAAGCGGTCCACAACCTGCCGCTCGCTGTCCGCGCCGTAGAGCTTTTCGTACCGCGCCCACTCCTTGGGCTGGCTGGTCTTGAGGAAGCGGAGGAACGTTCCCCGGTCCAGCGCAATCGCGCGGTCAAAGGCGGCGGGATCACCCTTCTGATAGCCGCCTTTCGTTAGTAAGGATGCCTCAATGTCTTCCTCAAAGCGCTTCTCGCGATAGTCAAAGTCGCTCATGGCTCATACCTCCATCTTGCCGGTGACCGCTTCGTAGATGAGGGACTTTTTGTAGTCGGTGAGCTTGTCGATTACCGATAACTTCTTCTCAAGAGTTTTTTCTATCACGTAACATTTCTCGCGCAGGTATTCTGCAATATGGACTTGCTCAAGCGGTGTTGGTTGGGGTATTCTCAGCTTTTTTATTATATCTTGGCTAATATTGGGCTGGGTTCCACCTTTACCGCTGTATACTAAAGCCGCCTTTGCAGCAACCATAACATAGAACATAAAGTCGATATTGTTTTGCGATCCGCCAAGCACGCAACATGCTTGGTTTGTGCAAGCATCTATCGTTGAAAGAGATGGATTGCCTATAGAAGCTCCATACATGGCAACTACGATAAATGGTTGTTTGTGTATTCTAAGCGCAGAATAATTTGCATATGCCTGTTCTGTTATTGTCTTCTGGGTTGTTGTTAATACGCCTCCGTTTATATCGCCCGATTGAATCCAGTAAATCGGGCCATTATAAAAACTCTCGTCATCTGACGAAGGAGTTGTCCCACTACCTATACTCGTGAAACAGTAATTGATCTTAGGAATAGACCAACCTTCTGGCACCATCCCAATCCACTCCACCCCGCTGTCCTTCATGGGCACAGAGGGGTCAAGGCCTTTGGTGACGACTTCGGTGATGACGGACTGCTTGTAAGCTTTCAGCTTTTCAATGACCTGCTGCTGCTTTTCGATGATGGCGTCAATCTGAGCGCACTTGGCGTCGAGGAAAGCGACAATTCGCTTTTGCTCCTCATAGTCTAAGAAAAGCATAGGCTGTTTCTTGAGCTCAGAAAAAGTAAGAGTCTTCCTCAATCCACGCCCAAGTGAATGGAATACTTTACAAGCATCATACGCTTTCAGCAAGTAATTCGCATATGAAGGATATACATTGCTACTTGTCTTTAACGCGAGATACGTTGAAGTTATGATCCCTTCTTCTGTTACAAGCGCAACGCGTTGCGTGATGAAATCAAACTCAAGATTCAACCCATTAATCATTATCATATCAGGTGAAACAATATTGTATGCTGAGTAAGTGTCCTCAGCCTCTTCACCTGACCACACCTTTTCCTTTTTAACTATTTTGCCATACCTAAACTGGAGTGGGTCTAGAGGAAAGTTGTTAATGTTTTTATTTTTTACTTCCGTGAATCCACTACCGATTGGTTTGATGTCCCACGATACTGGAATCATCCCTAACCAAGCAACTCCGCTATCCTTCATCGCCCTCATTCTCCGAACACCTCCGCCAGTGCGCCATCCAGTTCTGCCTCGATGGCTTTGATTTCAGCCATGATCTCGCGGGAAGGCTTCGGGGCCTCATACTTGTAGAAGTAGCGGGTAAACGGGATCTCGTAGCCCACCTTGGACTTGCTCTCATCGATCCACGCGTCCGACGCGAAGGGCAGCACCTCCCGCTCGAAATACGCGCGGATATCCTCCTTCAGCGGCACGTTCTCAGTATCCCTGAGGCTCGCGTCGGGCTGGGGCTTGCCCTTCTTCAGGACGATATTGCCCTTCTCATCCCGCAGCGGGCGCTCTACGGTGATCTTCGTGTAGCCAAAGTCGGCGTTGTCGAAGATCTTGCTGATCTCGTTTTCCACCATGTCGCCGTAGATGCGGGTGATCTCCTCAATCGCGGAGGCGGGGATGTCGTTCCGCTTGTTGCCGAGGGACTTGCGGCGCTTCTCATATAGGCCATTCGCATTGATCAGTTGCACTTTCCCCTCGCGCTTCGTGCCCGCCTTCTTGTTCGAAAGCACCCAGATGTAGGTGGCGATGCCGGTGTTGTAGAAGATATCGTTGGGGAGCGCCACGATGGCCTCCAAGAGGTCATTTTCCAGGATGTATCGGCGGATCTCGCTGGGGCCGCTGCCCGCGTCGCCGGTGAAGAGCGGCGAGCCGTTGTGAATGATGGCAACACGGCTGCCGCCATCCTTCCGATCCTTCATCTTGGAAATGGCGGTCAGAAGGAACAGCATCTGCCCGTCCCCAATGGCGGGAAGGCCCGGTCCAAAACGGCCGGCGAAGCCCAGCCGGGCCTCGGCCTCCACCTTGTCCCTTTCGTTCTTCCACTCGCGCCCGAAGGGGGGGTTGGAGAGGATGTAGTCGAAGGTCTGGCCCTGGAACTGGTCGTCCGATAGCGTGTTGCCGTCTTTGATAAAGTCCGCGTCGTTGCCCTTTATCAGCATGTCCGCCTTGCAGATGGCAAAGGTCTGGTCGTTGATCTCCTGCCCAAAGCAGATGAGCTTTGCGGAGGAATTGAGTTTCTTCAGATACTCCTCCGCCACGGACAGCATGCCGCCGGTACCGCAGGCGGGATCATAGAGGGTCTTGCCCACGTCGGCACCGGACAAGAGCGCATTGTCGTCATGGAACAGAATGTTGACCATCAGCTCGATGACCTCGCGCGGGGTATAGTGCTGCCCCGCGTCCTCGTTATGGGCTTCAGAGAAACGCCGGATGATCTCCTCGAAGATGTAGCCCATCTCAAGGTTGGAGATGTGGCTCGGGTGCAGGTTGGCCTTGGGGGTGGTGAACTCCTTGATGACAATGTAGAGGATGCCCTTCGACGCCATCGTTCCGATGTGGCCGTCAAACTTGAACTTCTCCAGGATGTCCCGGACGTTGGCGGAGAAGCCGTTCAGGTAGAGGCGGAAGTTTGCCTCGATGTTGTCCGGCTCATCCAGCAGTTTTTCGAAAGTATATGGGCTGGTATTGTAGAACGAGTGCCCGGACGCGCGGGTCAGCAACACGTCCTTCATGGGCACATCCTTGACGCTTTCGTATTTTTCCAGAACGGCTTTCTTCGTATCGGCGAGAATGCAGTCAAAACGGCGGATCACCGTCATCGGCAGTATAACCTCACCATATTCATGGGGCTTGTACACGCCCGTAAGCTTATCCGCGATTGCCCAGATCAGGTTTGCCTTTTCGTTTACGTTGGCGGTCAGGCTCATTTCTTTCGTCCTCCGTACACGGTCATATACATAACATAAATTATACCATGTACAGCATTGAATCTCAATCATAGAAGGCAAGAGAGTCGATTCATTCTCGGGAGATTATCTGACATCAGATTTCTCCCGATTTCTGATGTCAGCCATCAGAGTATCCACTTGATGATAGTTGTCTCGACTCACACTTCACGTGTCAAAAATGGAACGGTGGCGTGGATTATTGCCTCAGAATCCACCAAACAAACCGGAAACTCCGCATCAGACCGTCCAAACTTCAAATTCACCATTGACTTTGGGCTGGAACCCTGCTATAATGGCTTACGCTGGTTTTTTATCGGGGAGAGATGGCCGAGTGGTTGAAGGCGCTGGTCTTGAAAGTCCTAGATGAGCTTACAAACCCAGTAAATACGGGCGTTCCGCTGATGTTTGACATCAGCGTTTTGCTTTTTGGAGGGCAATTCTGATGGCAGAAAAGGCGCGAAAAAGCTGCCATCAGGTTTGCGAAAAACCGGATGGCAGGGGTTTCGGATTAGGGTTATTCTGATGGCAAAGGCAAATGACTGAATACTATTGCTCAAGGATCATTAACGGTCCGCGTTCATAACGATGGGAAAATCGGAAGGCAGGCTTTCCTTAAAAGCATATGAAGACACAAGATGAATATTTCGGCTTGTAAAAGCTTCCATGATAGTTGGCAGGCGGCTGTTGGCTTTCCGTATTAACTTCCCTTCGTCCGGTAAAAGAAATGCTTGGCGATTTCTGTGGTAACGATGTATAAACCCGCGATGATCAGCAGGGTCAGCAGTATGAGCGGGGGAACTGGCGCGATCCCGAAAAGCGCATGCAGCGGCAGATAAGGAAGGGCGAAGGTCAGAATCCCCACGCCGATGGTGGAAAACAACAGAATGGGCGCGGGCTTGCTTTTATAAAACGGCTTGCGCGTCCGCATGACCAGCAAGATCAATAGTTCCGTGATGATCGAGAGAATAAACCAGCCGCTTTGAAATAGTTCCTGTCGCGCCTGAAACCCGATCAGCAAAACCGCGAAGGTAAGGTAGTCGAAGGCGGAACTGATCAAACCGAAGGTGAACATGAAGTTCCGGATAAAGCCGATGTTCCACCGTCGGGGATTCTTCAGCATTTCGACGTCCACCGAGTCGTTCGCGATTGTGATGGCGGGCAAATCGGTGATGAAGTTGATCAACAGGATCTGTTTGGGGAGAAGGGGCAGAAACGGCATAAACAGGGATGCACCCGCCATGCTGAACATGTTGCCAAAGTTGGCGCTGGTGGTTATGAGAATGTATTTCACGGTGTTTGCGAACGTGGTGCGCCCGAGCTCAATTCCGCGCTTCAATACGTCCAGGCTGTTTTTCAGGAGCACAAAATCCGCTGCTTCCTTTGCGACGTCCACCGCGGTGCTCACCGAGATACCCACGTCTGCGGCATGAAGCGCAGGCGCGTCGTTGATGCCGTCCCCCAGATAGCCCACCACATGGCTCTTCTTTTTGAGCGCCAGGATGATGCGCTCCTTCTGGTTGGGATCGACCTCCGCAAAAAGATTCGTCGTTTCGATCACGTTCCAAAGCGCTTCGTCACTGAGCTTCATGAGTTCCGAACCCGTCAGTACACCGCCGGCTTGCAGTCCAACCGCCTTGGCAATGTGCAGAGCGACCAATTTGTTGTCCCCGGTAATGATTCGAAGCTGAACGCCCAACTGCGCCAGATCCGCGATGGTTTGCGCGACGTCCGGCTTTGGCGGATCAAAAAAGAGCAGAAACCCCATGAAGGTCATGTCCTTTTCATCCCCCAGGTTATACCGCTCCTGTAAAGGTATGGATTTTTGCGCCACGCCCAGAACCCGGATTCCCTGATTGCTCCAGGATACGAAATGCCGCCGAATATCGGCCAGTATTATATCGTCTATGGGGCCAACAGCGGTGCCGGTCTGAACCCGGCTGCAGATTCCGAGAACATTGCTCAATGCGCCTTTCACGATCAAAGTACATTGTTCTCCCTCCTGAGCGATTACGCTTAGTCTTTTGCGGTTAAAATCATACGGGATCTCTCCACGCTTTTCAACCATTTGAATATCAAGCTGCCGGGAATCCAAAATGGCCGTATCCAAGGGGTTCGCCAGTCCGTTTTGCAAGCTGGAATTCAAATACGCCAAACGGAACACGGTATCCGAAGCCTGCCCTTGAACATCCACCGCGCCATCCAGGCGCACGACGCCCTCGGTAAGGGTGCCTGTTTTATCGGTACACAGTACATCCATGCTGCCAAAGTTTTCGATCGAGGTCAGGCGGCGGACGATCACACCTTGCTTGGCCATGGACCGGGAACCTTTGGCCAGTGTAATGCTGATGATCGCGGGGAGCAACTGCGGCGTGATCCCGACCGCAAGCGCAACTGAAAACAGCAGCGAATCAATGGCGGGCCGTTGGAAGATGACATTGATCGCAAAGATTGTCAGCGTCAGGATCAGCATAATTTCGGTCAATAAATAGCCGAAGCGTCGCACGCCGCGTTCAAATTCCGTTTCAGGCGGACGCAGCGTGAGCTGCTTGGCAATCTGACCGAACTCTGTGTTGGAGCCGGTTTGCGCAACCAGCATGGTCGCTCTGCCGCTGCGAACGCTGGTACCCATGAAGACGCAGTTCTTGCGCTCCGCCAAGGTGGCTTCTGCGGGGACGGCTTCCACTCTTTTTTCAACCGGGAAGGCTTCGCCGGTGAGAATCGACTGATTGACGAAAAAATCCTGGCATTCAAGGATCAGTCCATCCGCGGGGATGAGGCTGCCCGCAGAGAGCGTGACGACGTCGCCCGAGACGACCGCAATGGAGGCGATCTCCGAGGGTTTCTCATCCCGAAGAACGATGGATTTGAGCTGTATCTTTGAGCGAAGCGCCTGTACCGCATTGCCCGCGCTGTATTCCTGAAAAAAACTCAATACCGTGCTTGCGAGCAGAATGAGCAGGATGATCAGGGAGTCGTACAAGCTGCCGGTCAGGGCCGAGATTACGGTTGCGACGATCAGGATCAGGATGATCGGGTTCTTGAACTGGCTGAGAAACAGCAGAAGTGGCGTTTTTTTCGTCTTGGCCTCGACGGTATTGCCCCCGTACATTTTTAGCCGTGAATCGGCCTGCGCGGTGGTCAGACCCGTAGTGGCCGAATCAAAAGCTCTTAGAACTTCCTCCGCGGGCAGGCTCCAATACTTCACGCCTTCCGGTTTTTGCATAAACATCACCTCAGGAATATTTATCACTTGATCTGGCCCAATACACGCGATTTTCCCCACCGCACGGCGGCCTGCAGCCGTACGCTAAGTGACAGCTTCCGGCTGTAATAAAAACCGAGCACCCGGGCGTAAAAAGCGGGCATTCCAACCGCGTCGACCGCGGCGCGCAGGAAAATCCCGAGAACCCGGGAGAACAACTTCGCCGTCTTTGAATCAAGTTCGTGCAGCGCCTTCACCACCTGTACTGTGCTGTGGCGCCAGTCCTTGAGGAGCTCCGGCCAGGTGGCAGCCTCTGTCGCCTGGGCGATGGCATACACGGCCTCGACGAACAGCTCGCGCTCATTCATGGTCAAGCCTCCGATAAACCGGCGGGCGGTTTCCGATGAGTAGGCGCCGCTGGCGGTGGGGTTATCGGCCGGCGCGAAGCCCGTTCCGTCGACCTGCCAGTTGTAGGCGTAGTGCTGCAGTATGCCCCGTTTTTTACTCAGGATATAGGTGATCGGGACGCGCTGTGAGAAGAGGAGGCCGACGATGGACCCCCGGGGCATGAGGACGCGCACGCGGTCATGGATCCACCCATATCCTTCGGTGTCCGAGTCGATTTCGCTCAACCCGGGGCCGTCGAAACTGACGACTTCCCGGATGCGCGCGCGTACGATGTCGTCGCAGAACGCCGCCGCGTAGACGGACAGGTTTCCGCCCTTGGAATGCCCACACAGTTGGATGGGCAGCGGCGTCTGCACCGCTACGCGCGACAGAAAGGAGAGCGCTTCGGTCTGCGATGGGACGGGGGCGACAAAGGCCATGTTGCAGTCCTCTTTAAAGCCAACGAGCGAGTCGTCCGTGCCGCGATACGCGATCAAGACTGTGCCGTCGCCAACCAGCAGCGCAACCGCCGCAAACTGCACTTCGCGCTCCAGTTCCAACTTGTTCACGTACCCGATCAACCGCATGGAGGAAAAGCGGGGGCTGTCCATCAGCAGGCGGACCAACTTCCCATCGTCGTCGTGTTTGAAAAAAAACCTTTGTTCAAGGGAATCCGCCCCGTCGGTTGCCATACCGATTGTCGGCAGCGCTTCTTTCAGGGCGACCGGCTGTTCCGGCGACGAGAAAGTAGGGGCAAAATCGCTGTAGATCAATTGAGCGAGAATCAGCTTGTCAACATCATTCAGCGGCATGGCGTCCAGCCCCACATCGCCATACTCTCTTAGATAATCGAGCATATTCGGCATAGCGTTCACTTCCTTCCCTGCGCATTCCGGGTGTCGATCATGAATTCTATTCTGAATCGCTCCGCCCCATCGTCACCCGGATGTCGTGGGTCGCGCCATCGTTTACAAGTGCGATCCGGTTGCCCTCCCCCGCAGCGCCGTCAACGGTGATCCCGCAGACCCCTTTGGACAATCCCTTGGGATTTTTGACCGTGATGTCGTAGGTAGTATCCAGATAGCGGTATTGAATCGAGTATTCTCGCCATTTTTTCGGGATGCAGGGGTCCATGATGATGGAATCCGCATTCTTCTGGAAACCCAGGATGTACTCAAGCCCGGCTCGGTACATCCACCCGGCGGAACCGGTATACCAGGACCATCCGCCCCTTCCGAAATGGGGGAAGGAGGCATATACGTCCGCCGCCATGACATAGGGCTCCAGCTTGTACCGGAAACACTCCCTGTCGCTTTCGGTGTGCTTGATGGGGTTTATAAGCCGGAACAGCTCCCACGCCATGTCCCCGTCTCCCAGTTTGGCAAAGGCGATAATGACCCACGCGGCGGCGTGGGTGTATTGCCCGCCGTTTTCCCGGACGCCAGGAGCATACGCCTGGATGTAGCCGGGGTCTGACTCTCCACCTCTAAATGGCGGCGCGAGCAACTTGATCAGCCCGTCTTCCCACTGTATCAGGGAATCAGCCAGGGAATTCATCGCGGTTTTCGCCCTTTCGGGATCCCCCCCGCCGGAGAGGACCGCCCAGGTTTGCGCGATGGAATCGATCCTGCACTCATGGTTTTCCGCGGAACCCAGCGCCGAGCCGTCGTCGAAATAGGCGCGCCTGTACCAATTCCCGTCCCACGCGTTTTCTTCAATGGACGCTAGGATTCCTTTCCGTATCGCTAGGTATTTCTCCGCTTTCTCCGGGTCACCCATCCGCACGCAGAATGGGGCAAACATCTCAAGAACGGAAGCCAGGAACCAGCCAAGCCAAACACTTTCTCCCTTGCCCTTGCAACCCACGGCATTCATTCCATCGTTCCAGTCGCCTGTCCCCATCAGGGGCAGCCCGTGCGCTCCAAAGTTTAGCGAAACCTCCACCGCGCGGATACAATGGTCGTACAAGGTGGATTGGAAGCTTGAAACATTCGGCTGTGCGTACCGCTCCTCCTCGAGTTCAGAAAGCGGCGCATCCTCTAGAAAGGATAGCGGCTGCACGAGGATCAGGCTGTCTCCCGTTATCCGGATGTATTCCGACACGGCGTAGGGGAGCCACAAGCGGTCGTCCGTGATGCGCGAGCGGATCCCTCCGCCATCAGGCTCATGCCACCAATGCTGAACATCGCCCTCGAGAAACTGGTGCTCCGCGTGGCGCAGAATCTGCGCCCGGGCGATTTCCGGACACAGGTGGGCAATGGATAAGCAGTCCTGCAGCTGATCTCTGAAACCGAACGCACCGCCGGACTGGTAAAATCCCGAGCGGGCCCACAGTCTGCATGCGATAACCTGATAGGGAAGCCATCCGTTGAGCATCAGGTTCATGGAGTTGGTGGGTGTTTTGACCTTGACAATCCGCGTTTTTCCCTCCCAGAATGCCTGAACCTCGCGGAGCGATTCCTTTGCCTGGTCGACTTTCAGATAGCGCCGCGAAAGGCTGTACACCTCCTCAAGACTGGCCGCCGCGCCCAGAAGAAATACCAGGTCGCGGCTCTTGTCCTGGTCCAACCTCACCTTTACCTGCATGGCTCCGCACGGGTCATAGCCCTCGCCGGTTGTTCCGGATAGTCCTTCCAGCAACAAACATTCGGGCGCGCCCATGTCCCCTGCCCCGAAGAACTCCCTCCGGTCACCGGTGACGCGGCGCTTCTCCAAAGAAACATCAATGAAGCACAGCTCCCCGGCGGCACGCCCGCGGTATGGGTTCTCGATCAAGAGCGCGCCCGCCGGAGAAACGCTCGTCCGAATGTGCATCGCGGTTTCCTGGTCGCTCACGCCCAGCACCGGCCGCATGTAATAGGTCACTGTCAGCGTGCGCTTCCGGCCGGATGTATTTTTTAGGCTGATCAAACTCACCTTGACGGCTCCATCCACCGGCACGTACTGCGTCAGCCGCAGCCAGATTCCATGGCTCACGTGCTCATAAACGGTGTATCCGAACCCATGCGTGACGGTGTATGGCTCGTCCTCCCGGATGGGCAGGGCGGTCACGGTAAAGCATTCGCCGCTATCTAGGTCGCTGATGTAGAACGCTTCTCCCGGGCCGTCGGAGACCGTGTCGCATGACCAGGGCGTCAGCTTGTTTTCACGGCTGTTTTCATGCCAAGTGAAGCCGGAACCGGAAGCCGAGGCAATACACCCGAAGGTGTGATTGGACAGCACATTCACCCATGGGGCGGGCGTATTCTGGCCTTTGTCAAGGCGAATGATGTATTCATTCCCTTCGGGACAGAACCCCCCCAGCCCATTGAAGTATTGAAGTACCAGCGGCTGAGCCTCCGGGGAGGTGAACGCCGCTGGTTTACTTGGAGCGGCCTTCAGAAGCGGCGGATGATTGGCCGCGAGTATGGCCACCGGCTCAGCCATCTGCTCCTCCAGGCTTCCGGCGTCGCCGGACAGCGTGATCCTTGCGACCGCGCGAAGGAACTGGACATCATCCGGCTGCAGGTTGCCCCTGTTCAGCACAAAGATATTCTGGGCGCGGTTGACAGCAAGTTGCGGCTTCGGTAGCGATACGGCCTCCAGAATGAGCGCACGCAGGGGATTGTCATAGCTGAATTCTTCGTCGCTGATGATGACAAGATCCACCTTCAGCCCCAACAGCCACCAATATTCATGCGCCTTCAGCACTTCAAACAGCAGCTCCATCTGGTCTTCTTTTTTAAGGGTCACAAGCACAATTGGAAGATCCCCGGAAATCCCGTACTGCCAAAGCGAAGACTGTCCTTTGCTGCCCTTCGGGATCTGGGCATGATTTCTTCTCCTTCTTGGGCTGATAAATAGTAGATCTGAGAGCATATTCTGGTAGAATTCAATCTGAGCCGCACCGAGCCCGAGGTACTTGGTTTCAACCCTGCTTCTGGCCAGAGCCAGCTGAAACGCCTGCGACACCGCGGCGGCGTTGGCGTATCGATCCAGCAGCAGGATGAGGCCCTCGCTATTTTGCCCGACGGCCGTCACAAAGGATACGACAGCCGTTTTTCCGGGATCGATCTGTACGGTGACCCTGAGGCTCATCACGGGATCGAGAACCGAACCCACAGTATTCGTTAATGCCCTTCCACGCTCCATTGATTGAGGCTCTTTGACGGTATTGCCCCGCCCGAGAAACCGCATCCTGTCGGTTTCGTATTGCACCGCTCCCAAGTGATCGTTGTTTGCGACGACGGTTGTGCCCATCCAGATTTCCTGCTCGATGTCCGACCTCGGCCGCCTGTTTGCCAGGACGTACTTCTTGTCGGCCTGGTATCTTGTTTCGATGAAGAGGTTATTAAAGGCCGGATGCGCTGCATCCGCGGCCTGCGGTGCCAGAATCACCTCAAAATAACTGGTGACCTCCAGTGTGCAACGCGCCTGTCCCAGGTTTTTCAAGGAGATCCTGCGGAATTCCATATTGTCGCCGGAGGCGACGGTCACCTCGGTCTTGGTCTCGATCTGCCCGTCAAGGCGCTTGAAGGTTGCCTTGTCTGACGTAAAGACGACTTCATACGCTTCTGGCATCTTGTTAAGGGGGGCGTAGGCGGCGGACCAAATCGCGTCTGTCTCGATATTCCGAAGGTAGAAGAACATTCCGTACGGATCCAGCGTCAGGTCCTCCCGCCAGCGCGTCACATTCACCATTTTATTGCCGCTGTATCCGGTTCCTCTGTCCGTCAGCATGATGGAATAATTGCCGTTTGACAGGATGTGCACCTTTGGCAGCAAGGGGTCGGGAAGATTGAACGAGCGAACCGGGGTGCGGTCATCATAGACGTCCTGTTTGAACGGCAGGACCTTCTCCTTGCTGTCTTTCGTAAAGATGAGCGTCGCCGGAACCTTTTCCCAAAGGAGAAGGCGGGCTGCATGTATCTCCGGATCGGCATCAAACCGCTCCTGCAGGATGTTCCGGTGCAGAAAATTGTTGAGGGCCAGCAGACTCATTCCCTGATGGTGCGCCATGTGGCTTTTTATGATGGCGCACTTTTGTCCGAACAACAGCCGATCCGGCGTATAATCCACCGCTTCATAAAACCCATAGGGTCCATCCAGCCCCTCGTCCTCCAGCCGGACGATGTTTTGTATTGCGCTTTCGGGATCGACGAGGAGCGCAAGAAACGTCGAATAGGGCGAAGCGACGGCGTCTTCAATCAATCCTCGCTTGAGCCCCAGCCACGGCACGCCCATCGCTTTATACTGGTAATCATGGCGATTGTCCAGCGAGTTGAATCCGGATTCCGAGACCCCCCAGGGCATGCACCGCTGCTTTCCATACTTCTTCTGATTCCTGATCACAAAGGAATACGTTTCGTCCAGCAGCGTATTTCGATAGTTTTTCATGATGAGCAGTGGCATCAGGTATTCAAACATGGTCCCCGCCCAGGAGACGAGGCCCTTGTATCCGTCCATCGCCGTGAGGCTCCGCCCCAATTTAAACCAGTGGGATTCCGGGATCTCTCCCCTAGCAACGGAGAGAAAGCTTGTCTGCCGAGCTTCGGAAGCAAGCAGGTCATAACAAGATTCGGTAAGTTCCTTTTCCTCAGTGTTGTATCCGAGAGAAAACAGCTGCTTTTTCTTTACATAGAGGGGCGTAAACACCATCGCCGCGGACAAGGCGCGTATCCGTAGGATGAGCGCCTCGCATCTGGCGATAAATCGCTTCATGTTGCACAGTGCTGTTACCAGCGTTTCTTCCAGTTCGCGCATGAAGGTAATGCGGTCGTTTGCCGCATCGGCCTGGCCTGAATGCTCGATCATGCGGCGTGTGAAGCGTGCCGCGTTTTCATAAAGAGCCGGCGCATCGAGTAAAGGGGCGTTTTTTGCCAACAGACCATATAGCGCGCTTAATTCGCAGGGTTGCGCGACGGCGCTTTCCTCGGAAATTATCTCAGAGAGCTTTGGCACCAGCGCAATAAATGGAGCCAGTAGCTGCATTTCGCTTTTGAAAAACGCGGCCATATGGTCAAGTTTGACCTTCCAGGCCTCCATTTGAACGCCATCAAACGCATCGCCATCTGAAAGCGCGTCGATGATCCGGTTCCATGATATTCCGTCCAAAGGTTCTTTACCAGAGCATGCGCGGATCCCGGCGATTCTTTGATACTCCGCCGAACCAATCTGCCCTGCGCAGCCAAGGGTGTCGAGGATTCCGTCCAGAAACCGTTTGTCCACAAGAGGGCTGTGAAGACAGCCCGCCAATCCCTGCTCCAGCGTGATAAGGTAACCGGCGAGGTTTCCGCTGTCGACAGTCGAGATGTAGCCCGGTCTCAATGGTTTCAGCGTTCGGGTATCATACCAGTTGTACAAATGGCCATTCCATTTGGGGAGCCCTTCCATGGTAGAGATGGTTTTTTCGACCAGTTCCACAAGCTCGACTGTGCCGATGTACCCAAAATCCCTCGCCGACAGGGTGGCCAGCAGCCCAAGCCCGATATTCGTTGGGGACGTCCTGGGGGCAATCCCCCTGGGCGGGTCCTCCTGATAGTTATCAGGGGGGAGATAATTGCTTTTCGCGTTGGCGAAATCCTCAAAATACCGCCAGGTCTTTCTGGCGATCCTTCCAAGCCGAGCGTAATCGGCCTCCGAGACATTCGGTGCTTTCTCGATGCGCTCTTTGCTGACAGAAAAGGCGACAATGGGGGCGCTTGCCCAAAGGATCGAAAAGATCAGGCCAATGGCGGCGGCCTCCGGCTTCAAAGTAAAGGAAAGCATGAGAACGGCCGGGGCCGCGCACAGGCAAGCGCTCATCTTCACTATATAGCTGGCCAGGGAGTCCTTCCGCGCTTTCTCCACCTCCGCCGAGGTGACCCATTGAAGTAAATTTCGGTTGGTAATAAAAATCCGCCCGAGCGTTATGGATATGGCGCTTACCGCCAGCACAGCCTGCTGCGGTAAAAAGATGAACTGCAGAAGTCCCTGGAAAAATGCCGCTCTGACCCCCGTGATCTGCGGAATATGCCGCTTCGTTTTCCCGGTCGAAAACCGTGACGCGAATAGGAATTTTGCCAAGGCCATCACGAGCGGGAACTGCATGGATAGGAAAAAGGCCCCAAGCCAGAAGACGATGTCGCCGGGCAGAACCGTAAAGCTCAGCGCGGCCAATATCATCAGAGAAGGTGCCACAAGGTTTCTTCGCAAATTGTCGAACATTTTCCATTTTGACAGCAGTGAAAGGGGATTGGTGATAGTTTTATTGTTGCGGTCGATCGTCTTGTGAAGCAGGTTGGGCAACAACTGCCAGTCCCCCCTGATCCAGCGGTGCATCCGGGTGGAGAAAGCATTGTACCCCGACGGGAAGGAATCAATCAGCTTCAAGTCTGATACTAGCGCGGTTCGGGCGTAGGAGCCTTCCAGCAGATCGTGGCTAAGCACAGAGTTATCCGGGATGGCATCCTTCAACACGGTGTGAAATGCCCGCAGATCATAGATTCCCTTGCCGGTAAAAATTCCCTCGCCGAACAAATCCTGATAAACGTCAGAGATCGCATTGGCATAGGGGTCGATGCCTCCCTGATCGGTGAAAATCCTTGAGTATAGCGTCCGATTGGAACTCACAAGGTCAACGCCAATCCGCGGCTGCATAATGCCGTATCCCGAAGTGACGATCCCCATCTTTGGGTCAATAACGGGTCGATTCAGCGGATGGGCCATCGCTCCGATCATTTTTTTGACCATACCCATCGGCAGAATCGTATCACTGTCCAAGGTGATGACGTATTTGATGTTCAGAGAAGAAATCATATTGCTGGATAGCGTCGTGAAGCTGGTCGTATTAGAACCCAGAATGAGTTCGTTAAACTCCATTAGCGCGCCTCTTTTGCGTTCCCAACCGATCCACTTGTTGTTCTTTTCGTTGTATTGCCGCTTCCTGTGGCAGAAAAAGAATCTGTCTCCGCCTTGAGCCGCATACTTCCGGTTCAGCGCCGCTGTCTCCTGCAGCGCGGCGTCAAGGATGCTTTGATCGTTCCCCTCAAAGGACAAGTCTGAGTCGCGAAACGCACTGACGAGGGCGAAGTATAGATTCTCCTCCCTATTGACAAGGTAGTACTCTTCCAGGTTCTTCAATAGTTCCCTTGCTCGGTCTGGATCCGGGAGCAATGTCGGCACGACGACCATTGTTCGGAACTCTTCCGGGATCCCCGCTTTGAGCGCCAGCCTTGGGAAAAATGCAGGCTTCAGCGCCCGGCAGATGATCCAGTTCACAAGGTTAATGGATATTTCCGAAGCGGGTATCAATACGGCGATGCCTGCCAATATGGACAAAAGGAGCCGATTGCTGGCGGATATTATCGGAGGACACCATATCGCCATAGCAGTCAAGATGAGTGTTATCATGAGAATCGAGCCAAAGTACAGTGCTCTTGGTAATCGATTGTCTGTGCCAAGTGTATGCCAATAGGAGAATGCGGTTTTCCCCTGCCTGCGCATCAGGGTTTCCAGCCCATCTCCAATCAGATAGTATCCCACGTGCGCTGCGTTGTGCACCGGAATACTCGCTCCTTCTCCGGCGCGGTCTGAATAGGCTGTTTTTGACAGTTCGAGCACCTCTCTGGCGATGTGAATTTCGGAAACGCCGTAAACCGATGCGATCTCCTCAATCCTATCCCTGTAGTGATTGCGGGTGTTTAGATCCATTTCCGGGTAGATCCCGTTTGGGTCCTGCCGTAGAATTTGATCCACAAAGCTTGCCGACTCGAACAGGTCCGAGAAATCCTGCGTTCCCATATCACGCAGGCTTGTGATGCTGTTGCTCATCGATACGGTGCCTATGGACCGAGCACTGTGCTCTCGGTGTGTGAGCTGCTCGATGTTTGTATCGAACTTGATCAGGAAGCTATCGATGGTTCGCAGCACCAGCACACTGTTGCGGCCTGATCTCCGAAGTCGAAAAGAAAGATGTTCGATCAATGATGGATTGATATCGTCCATCCCCCGTATTTTGTCGATGATGGTTTTTGCTGCTTTTTCACCGTCACGGTCCTCAGTTGTCAGCCATTCATCATACATCTCGTCAGCCAGTTGCCACTGCTGCTGCGTGTGCTGGATATCCTCGCAAAGCACCCTGATGTTTTCGATCAGCGCAAGCCGTAACACAATGGGGGTCGCCCAAATTTCCCGGTCAAAAAGGACACTTTTCGATTGGTAGGCCTTCAGATAGTCACTGAGAATCGCTTCATCGACATGCCCGTCTGTATGAGCCACAAGCTCAGCGGCGATGGCGAAGATGCGCGCATATCCTCTGAAAGGGCCTGCGCGGAGGACTGGCAGCCGCAGATAGCTCCTCTTTGTCAGCTCGCGCCTGAGGGTTTTCACCTGCTCCTCAATAATGTAAAAATTGTCCAAGAGCCATTCCGCGGACAACTGAACCGTGTGTTTTTTTTGCAGATCCTCATTGATCGCCTTGTAGGTGGACAGGATGAAGTCGTAATTGCCGTTTAGCCTCGGCACAGGCCAGTTCAGCAGATTCTTTTTCCTGGAAACGGAATGCTCCAGGGCAATCTTTTTTGCGTGGTCATCCAGCTCCTCACTCGTTAAGAGGGCATCGCGCGTATTGAATCGATGCGTCCTTCCAAGCCAAAACAAGGTAAGCCAGAGCAGGAGCGCAATTGCGGAAACCATTAAAGCGCCTTGTATCAGCGGCGCAAAATATATGAACATGTTCATCCATCTCTCCTTCAACGCAAGGCGGCCAAATCTCTCTCATTTCTTGCGGATTACATCCGGAAGGGGGCGGCTGGCGCGTACAGTTGCTTTCCTCCGGCCAAATAGGCGCGGGCAGACCGCCTTTTGAAAAAACGACAACCGCCGGGAATGCAAACAAGCTACCGCCACATCTTGGCAGAAGCATTCTCTAAAACGCGATCTGTGCATTTTCGTTTTTCGCCGGTCGCGATGGCTCTGAAATCCCACTTGCACTTTCGGTTGTCTGTTCTGATGTGGCCGGCCAAGGGAAGCCCGGGGCGTGGCTCGCCTATTTATACCGATAGATCGCCGCGATCCCCGTCTGGCTAGGCATTTTCTCCTTGGGAAACACCCATACTGCGCCTCCATTCTTCAATACCAATTCGGCCAGGTCATCCAGGATATCGTCACAATCGGGCGTGCCGCTCTCGCGGCGTTTGATTTCTCCGGTATTGTAATCGATTTCCCCCGGTATGATCCGATTCTCCTCCATGAAAATCGTTTCAACCCTATTGTCATAAGCGGCTTTTACAACCTGCGCCAAATCCGACGAACCCAATGATTCCGCCTCCGCATTTCCATAGGATTCCATAAGCTTATGGATCTTGATCGAGGTTATCGGTTCGATGATCTCCAAAGCCTTGCCAATGAACTCGTCCATTTCCAGGGAATCATACGAGATGTTGACGCCCTCTTGCAACAGATACGGGTTATGGCTTATTCCTCCGAACAGAGAATGGTACTCCTTCAGCGCCACCAGGATCAGCGGCAATTTGGACGGCTTCGAGTAGTTTTCAAACACGAACCGGTCCACGTATCTGAAATACTTTTCGGTTTCTTTATCGTCTCCTTCTTTTTTATCCCCCTGTCCGTGATGCACGCCCGGTTCGCCGGTGCCCGCAAAATACCCCTGGGCCGAATATGGCTCGCCGGTTTGTTCTCCTATAACATCTTCCAGGGCGCTCGGAAAATCGGGGTCTGTCACAATCTTTGAAAACCCGTATCGATTCCCCAGGTAAATGTTGCAGCGAGTGCGGCTCAAACCCAACAGATGATAGCTTTCCACCGACTGAAAAGCCTGAAGAAGAGGCTTGATATGAAAACCATGCGATACGACGGCGATTTCCTTCACCGGGCCGTGAAGGTAATAGACGATGCACTTGTTCCTGGCCGCGAGGACAGCAATCCCATCTGAAGTACTGTTCCAAAAATCCTGATCTTCGTCAAGCTTATTAAGAGGCTCCATGATCAGCTCGACGGAATCCTTATCGGTTTGTTGTTTCAACGAATTTTCAATCTGCCGGAGCAGATTTCTAAACACGATGGGGTCTTGTTTGTTTTCCGGAAAATGCCTGTGGGTAGGTTGATAAAGTGAAACGAACGGTCCTCCCTTTTCAAAGATCATTTCATCAGGGAATAGATGCGCTATTGCGTATGACATTGAATATTCCTTTCTTCCTGCCGATCCCCCCGGTTGCTTCGATGTTGTTCTCATGAATGATTGGACGGCACGCACCCTAGTACGTGCCGCTGAACGCGCTAAGCGCTCTGCTCATCGCTTCCTTGGTCGTGAGGTCCTTCTCCTCCTTGAGGCTGTTGCTGATGAAGGCGACTGCCCTCGGATCTTCCAATGCCCGAAGCGCCGTTGCGGCCGCGGCGCGAATCGGCGGATTGCTATCGCGGAGCAGGGGCGTCAGATTGTTGAAAGCGGTTTCGCCGCCAGACGTACCCAACCCCGTGACAGCCGCAACACGCACGTGCATGTCTTTGTTTGTAAGAAACTTCGCCAGCGCTTCTGACTTCCTCTTGCTCGTCAACTTCTCAATTTTCTTGAGGTTGTTTCCAAACATCATAATCGCTCCTTTTTCTATCCCGGGTTTCTTTCCATTCGCCAGCCACGCTTCTGCGACGATCCGTTTAGTTGACGATCCGTTTAGTTTTGGCCTTCCGGCAGGTCGGGAGGACCATCGGGTCACCGAGCAATCAGAAAAACGCACTCTGCCCACTCTGATTCTCGATGCGTTTCCAGATCTTGTCAATCCTCTTCATGCGCTTCGCTCCTTTTGTACTGATTTTCCGATTCCCTTTTCTCCAGCCGGTCCATCAATTCAGTGATGATGGCCGCCCCGGAAAGATTCACGCCCAAGGAACGACGCAGCCGCAGGATTCTTCCGACCTTATCCGCGTCCTCGCAGGTCAACATACCGTTTTTCAGTTCAATGGCGCCTATGGCGGACAGCCTCTCGAGCAGCGATGGCGAGAACGGCAAGGAAACCATCAGGATCCAATCCTCCTCACACCGAAGCTCATCGCCCAAATGGTACGCCTGCAGGGCATAACGCGTCACTTGTCCTCTGCCTCCCTCCGAAGTTCCGCCATGCGTTTGTACAGTTCGAGCTGTGCTGGTTCGAGGGTACGGGGGATATCAATCGAGAGGACGACATATAGGTCGCCGCGGTTTCCCTCCTTGTCCTTCCATCCTTTTGATTTGAGACGAAGTTTTTGACCGCTGTGGATCATGGGCGGGATCGTGACGAACGCATCCCCATCCAATGCCGAAACGGAGATCCGGCACCCCAGAACGGCCTGTTCCGGCCTGATCTGAATCACCGTCTCCAGATGATTCCCTTTCAGAGTAAATCGAGCGTGCGGGAGGATTCTGACCGTGAGTAGAAAGTTTCCCGGCTCACCGCCATTTGTCCCCGCCCCACCTTGCCCCCGCAGGCGGATCTTGCTGCCCTCCCTGATCAAAGGGGGGATCTGCACATTCAGGGACCTTTCTACGGTCACGCTTGCCGTCCCGCCGCAAGCGGGGCAGATCTTCTGATCCACCATGCCTGTTCCATCGCACCGGAGGCAGCTTGTCCTTGAAGTGAAGAGAAGTGTTTTTTCGCCGCCGCGATACGCTTCCTCGAGCGTCAGATCAAGATCGCTGGCCAGATCCGGGCCGCGCGTGGGGCCGCTGTGCCAGGTGGTTTCCTGTGCGCCTCCGGAGCCACCCCGGCCGAATAGGCTTTCAAAGAAATCACTGAATCGGTCCGCACCGGCGTCCTTCTGCGCGTACTGCCGGTACCCGTAATCGTCGGAAGACGGCTGCCGGCCCGGGTCTTTTTTTGCCGCTTCTCCCAAACGGTCATATTGCGCCCGTTTGTCGGCATCGCCCAAGACGGCGTATGCCTCGTTAATTTCTTTGAACTTTTCTTCCGCGGCTGCTTTTTCGCTCTTCGTGTGCAAGTCGGGATGATACTTGCGCGCCATTTTTCTGTAGGCGCTTTTAATTTCCTGTGCTGTGGCCTGATGGTCGATTCCCAGGACCGCATAGTAGTCTTTGAACGTCGTATCCATATCCATCCGCCCTTATCGACTATCCGGGATGCCGCGTGATGAAAAGCCTCCCCCGGTCGCCCCGGATATCGTCTTGCACCAGTCGATACTATTTTTCCGTGAAGTCTGCGTCGATCACATCGTCCGCTGGAGAGGTGGGGGGTACCTCGCTGCCGCGCGGCTGTGAAGCCGTGCCCGCCCCGCTGCTGAATGCGGCAGCCGCCTGATTCAGATCGCTTGTGAGGGTTCTGAGACGTTCCGAAGGTGCGTTTTCCGCCAAAGCCTTCTTGGTATCGGCCATGAGCTGTTCCAGGCGCGCTTTTTCGTGGACGGGGAGCACATCGCCCGATCGTTTCAACTGCCGCTCGATCTGGTATACGGCCGCGTCCGCGTCGTTTCGCACTTCCACTTCCTGCCGGCGCTTTTTGTCTTCGGCAACGTTCGTTTCGGATTCCCTGATCATCCGGTTGATCTCCGCTTTGTCGAGGCTTGTGGAACCGGCAATCGTAATCGTCTGCTCCTTGCCGGAGGCCTTGTCCTGCGCGCTCACCTTCAGGATCCCATTCACGTCGATGTCAAACGTCACCTCGATCTGCGGGGTGCCTCTGGGCCCCATCGGGATGCCGTCCAGCTTGAATTGACCGAGAGAACGGTTGTCTTTTGCCAGCTCCCGTTCGCCCTGCAGCACATGGATATCGACTGCCGGCTGGTCGTCCGCGGCCGTGGAGAAGATCTGGCTTTTATGCACGGGAATGGTGGTATTGCGATCGATGACCCGGGCCATGATGCCGCCAAGGGTCTCCACGCCCATGGAAAGCGGCGTTACGTCCAGCAGTAGGATGTCCTTGACCTCCCCCGCCAGCACGCCGGCCTGTATGGCGGCGCCAAGAGCAACCGCCTCGTCGGGGTTGACGCTTTGATTGGGTTCGCGCCCTCCCAAGAGTTCTCGAACCAGCTTCTGAACCGCCGGTGTTCGCGACGAACCGCCTACCAAGATCACTTCGTCAACATCCGCCGCTGTAAGCTTGGCGTCTGCGAGTGCGGAAAGAACGGGTTGGCGGCAGCGTTCGACCAGGCCGTGCGTCAGGTCGTCAAATTTCGCGCGTGTAAGCTTCATGTCCAGATGCTTGGGTCCGTTGGCGTCGGCGGTGATGAAAGGCAGGTTGATCTGCGTTTCCAGCACGCCGGACAGGTCAATCTTGGCTTTTTCCGCAGCCTCGGTAAGCCTTTGCAAGGCCTGCCGATCCCTGCGCAGGTCGATCCCGAAATCTTTTTTGAATCCCTCCGCCAAGTAGTCAACCACGGCCTTATCAAAGTTGTCGCCGCCAAGATGGGTATCCCCATTGGTGGACTTGACTTCAAACAGGCCGTCGCCGACATCGAGAATAGAAACGTCGAAAGTTCCTCCGCCCAGGTCGAAGACGAGGATGGTTTCGTTCTTTTTATTCACCAGCCCATAAGCCAGCGCCGCGGCCGTGGGTTCGTTGATGATGCGAAGCACGTTTAGCCCCGCGATTTTGCCCGCGTCCTTGGTTGCCTGTCGCTGCGCATCGTTGAAATAAGCAGGCACCGTAATGACGGCGTCCGTGACCTTCTCACCGAGGTATTTTGCCGCGTCTTCCACCAATCGCTTCAGGATAGAGGATGAGATCTCTTCCGGCGCGTACAGTTTGCCGCTGACGTCAAAGCGAACGGAATCGTTCGGTCCCTCGACGACTTTATAGGGGACCAGCTTTCTTTCGTCAACGACTTCCGAAAAACGCCTCCCCATAAAGCGCTTGACGGAGTAGAGCGTTTTCTCGGGATTCAGCGCGGCTTGACGCCGCGCGATCTGCCCCACCATCATTTCGCCGCCGTTTTTGAAGGCGACCACAGAGGGGGTCGTCCTACCCCCTTCCGAATTGACAATGATGATTGGCGAACCGCCCTCCATGATGGATACGACAGAATTTGTCGTTCCCAGATCGATTCCAACGGATTTTCCCATACTTTACCTCCTGTAAAATTAATAGCTGCTGCGGTCGGCGAGCAGATCGACGCCGAGATGGACGGGAAAGAGAGGTCTCCCAAGGCTGCCGTGGCGCTGTTTCCTTCAGCTTTTATTCGAACAACCCCTCGATATAGGGCATGCTGGCGGCGCTTTATCCCTGCGGGACCGTACCAACCGATCCCGCTGTCGCGCTTCCCGCTCGCAAGAGCCTTGGCTTATGGGCGTCATGCCCTGCTCGAGCGCCGCTTTTCCGCATGCCGATCTCTTTCCATTTTGTGCCTATACCCGACGCCCGCTGACGAGTCTGACCACGATAATAGTGATGGCAATTACAAGGAGCGCATGAATAAATCCCCCGAGAGTGAATGAAGTGATCATCCCCAGTGCCCAGAGAACTACGAGAACCCCTGCGATGATCCAAAGCATGCAATAACCCCCCTTTAATTTTAAAACGATCCTGGCCGACCCCTTACTTGAATCCGGAGAAAAGGGCGTCGGGCCGTTTGGCCTTGCAGATCCCTTTTCCCCGCGCCGACCGATGACCTGGGGAGGGCAATCAGACCTCGGTCTTTTTCGACTCGCCTTTCAGCTCGCCGGACATATCTTTGACCGCCTGGTTGACATCCCTCTCGAGGTCCTTGTACCCTTCCTTGATCTCTTTGCTGACGGCGTTCGACTTGTCCTGAACTTCCTTGGCGGCGTCATTGATCGCCGCGGTCATGCGCATCGCCGCGCCGTTCACCACATCGGTCTTCTCCCGGAGCGCATCCTTGACGACTTCCGCCGCTTCCTTCGTCACCGTGGTAAAGTCCTTTGCGGCGTTCTTGATGTCTTTCGAGCGTTCATCGTTGCTTCCGAAAATATTCATATGGCACCCTCCTCTTATTGATTGGATGTGATCCACTACCTTGTCGGGATGTCATGTCTCCCTTTCCCCCGTGCCGGCTGAAGATCCAGAGGGGGCATTCAGACTTCGGTCACTTTTTCAGCTTGTCGGCCATGTCTTTGGCCGCGTGGCGGACATCCTTCGCGACGTCGTGAGCTCCTTGCTTGATGTCTTTACCAGCGGTCTTCGATTTGTCGAGACTTTCTTTGGCGGCATCAGAGACTTCCTTGGACATGTGCTTCGCGGAATCGTTCATTGCATCGGTCTTCTCCCGGACCGCATCCCTGACGGCCCCGGCCGCCTCTTTCGTCTTCGCCTTAAGGTCCTTCGCGGCGCTCTTAATATTCTTCGAGTGGTAATCATTTCTTCTCGACGTAGCCATATAGTAACCCCCTTATGTATTGGATGTGATCCGCGCATTCTTGGATGTCATGTATAACCTTGGAGAACAGCCATCCTAATCCTGAACGATAAACGAGATCTTGACGTTGACACGGTATTTGACGATCTTGTTGTTTTCCACAATCGCTTTGAAATGCTGAACATACACTGCTTGGATATTGCGAATTGTCTCTGATGCCTCCATGACCACATCTTTTGTCGCGGCCTCCCAGCCTTCAGTCGATTCTGCCATAAGCTCAATCACTTTAACAACCGCCATATACTGCCTTCTTTCTATTTCCGGCAGGCTTCCCTGCCATCTTCCGCCGTGTTAATGGGTCTGTTCTTTACCCCAATCGCTGTGGGCGATCTCTTTTCCTTCAGGACTGCTGTGCACTCCAACATAACGGATTACCTTCTTCCACCGCGAATCATATTGAAAAGGAAAAGTAAAACGACAGCTCCGCCTGTGGCGACAAGAAATGTATATACGTTAAAACCGCTCATACCCTTTATGCCAATCAGGTTCAACAGGAAAGATCCGACAAAAGCGCCGATGACACCCACAATAATGTTCGACAGAATTCCCATTCGGGCATTGTTGTGCGTCAGTATGCTGGCTATCCAGCCAGCCAAACCACCGATTACGATCCATGCAATCCAATCCATACTTTCCCCTCCTCAATAATTGGTTGGACAGTAATTCAACGGATCACGAAATTGCATTGTCCACTTTGTATTGACTGCCTTAACGTGGCGGCAGTAGCATCAACACATTCCCGCCTACCAGAGCGACGACCACAATCGCAATCAAGGTTTCGGGTTCAAACACCCCCTGTGTTTCAACAACGCCGGTGGTAACCCTGGAGAAAATACTCGCAAAGAAGCTCACAAAGAACTGGGTGATGTTAAAGATGAATCGGACAAATCCATTCGTCTGGTTGGCCCCCAGTAAGCTGAAAGCGAGGCGAAAAGCCAAGACGATTTCGACCAGGCCGAAGACTACACCAACAATACGTCTAGCAATGTGTCTTTCCGGTTTATTCTGGCATGTTTCTTGTTGTGTAATCATTGGCTCCATTTTTTACACCTCCTTCTTTGTGATCATCCGTTGACAGCCGAATGGCGGGTAAAAATTCCGCAGATCAATCAAACAGTATTTCTCCCTAAATTTTTCTGATTAGGATGGCAATGGCCAATGACCAGAAGAGCGTGACGATTCATTTTTTCGATGCTGACGCATTGCTGCAAATAATTCGCAGCATGCCTCAATGGTACCATCGCAGTGAATAGCAGTTGTACTAGATGACGAGTTATTTGTCTGAAATGAATGCTGCGCGCGTATGACTTTGCACACAGCGGACGGAGCGCCCTAGATGATTCCTGTTAAGCGGCAGGAAAACTCGCTAATTACTGTTACTAAGAAGAAGCCCGCGATCAATGGTCAATAGATCGCACCTTTATGATATCGCTTCTACCCTTCACTTGTCCGGTACGACGCATCTAAATGTTGTACAGACACAGTCGGTTTGAACATTGACTATAAATTAATAATACATTTTTCGTGAGATTATGTCAAGTCTGTTTGGATTAAATATTGAGTACAATCCCGGTTTGTTCGCGGTTGGATCTACACCCCTTGGTACTGACAAGACTTTTTCGCAAATTTGTAAGCCGTCTGGTAGCCGGCGGTTATCCGGCGACGGGATTCGAATCGGTTATGCCCGCATTATCCAGGTATTTCATGCTCATTGTAGCGCTTCGTGCCCCAGACGGTAATTACGACGTGGCGTAGCCTTGCGTAGATCCACATTAGGGCGGAGTTGCCATCCGGGAAGTGTTACTGTCAAGCCGGAATCCCTGCAAAATGGCAAACAAAAATCCCTAGTTTGGAAGGATGTCAGGGCTAGAAAATCTCCTTTCTGTAGGCAAGCCTGTAAGAGTTATCAGAGAAGGAGAGGACCTGGCACTTGTGCGTAAGGCGGTCGAGAAGCGCGATGGCAAGGATGGGATTGCGTATTCCGGCGGACTTGAACTCAAAACGCTTGAACACTCTGCCCCAAAAAGGATTGCCCAATAGTATACTCGTTCATTGCAGGTTTACATGCAGGGAATGCGCCCAGATGACGCCGTGGTGAACGCGTTAGCGCCCGGGTTCTCGTCCTCGAATTGCCGCAAGGCAGGCGTCTGGGTTCGCCAGCCAGATTGTACTTGTAGGCGTTGCACACCGATTGGTCTAGATTGGCGTCCGCCTGCTACGGATCTGGAAAGAGTTCATACAAAGATGACGATGGAGCTCCTTTAGCTAGCGTAGATGCCTGATCGTAGTTAAACTCGGTGGATTCCAATTCATGTTCCCGATAGTAGATTGCTGTTCACAGCCTTGAAGAAGATATACCTAGTGCCCAGATCAGCGATGAACTCCTCGCTTATTCTCCAGGGCCTTTTGGCATGTTCCTTCAAGGGGTGTCGTCCTACGGCATCGCCGAGCGCCTGACAGCTGACGGCATCCCTTCGCCAGGTGGCAAGGGGAAATGGAATCCTAATGCGGTCAGGAGCATCCTCCGAAATGAGAAGTACAAAGGAGATGCGCTTCTGCAAAAAAGCTATACCGTTGACTTCCTGACCAAGAAGAAGAAATCCAACGAAGGGGAGGTTCCCCGATAAGGTACTTTTATGAAAGCTCGTGAATGCCGGTTTCTTGTCCTTTATACGGCAGCTTGAAAGGTCATTCTCCGCTGCTCTCCACGTCTTTTAAAACCCTTCCGTCTTCGGTTCTCCACTCCACATTCCCGTTTGTTGGAGCGCCGAGAACGAAAGAGGATGCGCCCGAAGGAGTCTTAAACAGAAGTTCTTTCAGTAGTACATTGTTTTCATCTATATTATCCTTGTTGTCCTCTCGCGCTGCCTTGGCGTAGTCGGGGCAACTTGGAACGACATCCTTACGGATAACGCTTCCGGCAAGTACGACAATCCCTTCGTTTGTAAGGCGGCACTTAGCGTTCGCGCCACTCCTCTTGATGTGAAAAAAAAGTCCATCGGAAACAGGCGTGCTGCCTTCCAAGGAGGGAGCGTTAGGCGTCTGCAGTAGTGGCTCGAACACTTTGTGCCCAAGTGTCCCCATTACGATTTTCGCATAGTCGATGAACTCTTCGAGTTCGCTTTCCTTTTCTTCGGTGATATGCCCGGAGGTCGGGTCGTTGCCGTTTTTAACCACATACCGCTTCGCATAGGTTGCCAGATTACAGAATCGATTCTCAAGGTAGCTTATCTCAGTGGGGCCGAAGGAATTGTTGGATGTGGTGAACACAACAGCCTCCGTCCAATAATCCTTGTCCGGATTGCGCTTATGTTCATTTAAGCGATAGAGGATGCCCTCACCATTCTTACGGACACCTGCCTGACCAATATATACGATGCTTTCTCCTGTCTGGTCGGACGAGCCAAACAGAAAGTAAACCCCGCTCTGCGAGAGGTCGTCACGCCCTTTGCACTTCTCCAGTTCGGTGCGGGGAAGCTTGTATGCAACTCCAGTCCAGTTTGCTAAAGTGCATTTGATACGACCAATCGGGTCGCCGTCCATCAGAAATAGGTTTATGCTTTTGCCTCGGTTTGCCATCGGATTATCCTCCTACACGGTATCAACTAACAAAAGTTTGCTCATCTTCACCCATCATCATTATATAGTGCTGTTCCTGTTGCAAGGCTTCAAAAATGAGCTTGAATACTGTCCTGTACAGACTGATGTCCGCACAGTCGTCGACATAGTTCAAGCCGTCGCTAAATCCGACCGAGCTTGCGTTGATATATGATAACATAGCGGAAGCGAGGTGATATTTTGTGTAGTCGGGCAAACCCTCGGCAGGAGTTTCCACAAACTTGTCTTTGTGCTCTTCCAGAACCCGCTTGCGGATATTTATACCGTCGTAGCCGCAAAGCTGCATGAAGTAATATTCCAGAATTCGGCGAATGACGTTCAAAACAGGGATAGCCGTGTCCACCTCCCTGTACTCACCCCAAAGCGCAGCATAGGAATTCTGTACGGGGTTGAAGTTCTCTTTCTCCGTTGGGACTTTTTGACTTTGACGTACGCAAAGCCTGACCGAGGAACAGTTGCTCGCCTTGTTGACCGTGTAGAACGACACGCATTTGTAGCGGTGGGTCTGGTTGTAGGTTATCTCCCTGTGGAAGTAGACATTGTGGGTCAGGATGAAAATCTGCTTGATGTAATCGCCCTCGACCTGATTGTCCAAGTAGTCGGCATTATTGTGGCAGACCTCGACCATCTCCCGAACGAGGGTGCTTATGATGAAAAGAACGCTGCTGTCCATGCTGGAAACCGGGTCGTCGATTACGACAATTTTATCCTTGCTCACGTCGGTGTCGGCGTGTCCGCCGCGCACGAGGTGGTAGAAGTACAGAAAGGCTATGAAGTTCCGTTCGCCCTCGCTGAGTTTTTCGGCGACTTGCCCGTCTTGGCGAACCACTTCATAAACATTCTGATGCCCACGCTTCTCACGCAGGGAAAAACCCTGAAAACCCGAATCACGGAGAAGGTCGTTGATGCTCTTAATAGTCGGGGCGGTGCTTACGATTTTTTTATTGAGTTCGGCGATTTCCTGTCCTAAAGCCCGTGCCGCCTTGTCGCCGTCGGTGATTTGCTTGGTGAGGATGGTCACTTCGTCGTCGAGAGCCTTGCGCCGCGTCCTGTAATCCGATATTTCTGTTTGAAGCGTAAAGATAATGAGTTGCCATACATTCTTGATGCATTCATTCTTCTTGTCGCGCTTCGCGCTGACTATATCGTTGTTTGCTTGAATCTTTTTGTTGAACACCTCAATTAAGGCGTTCAGTTCCTCACGGACAGTCTTTACGGCATCATTATCGAGGGCGACGACCGAGGACGGCTCCTTGATTTTGTCAGCTATCTTTTGCAGATTACCCTCCACCAGCTTTTCCAGAAGAGCGAGTTTGTCCTCGTATTCCTTGGTGCTAATTTTGGGGTAGACTTCAGTCAGGTTTTCCCGAAGCAAGTCAATGAAGCCTTGCATATCGCTCTTGTAGTCGTCGTAGAATCGCCGAAGATCGTTAATGTCCGCTTGGTATTGGCCGTCAAAACAAGCGGCAAGTTGCTCCTCAAAGTCGTCGGGAAGTTCTTGCTGGCAGTACGGACATCTGCCATCAGTGTCGGCGAAATGCTCATGGCCTTGGCGAACCCAGTCCGTGGCGTTCAGAGCTTTGATAAATCCGGCAAACGGCGTGTCGCCGCTGTTGGTTATTGGCTTGGCGAGAAGACCATTTCCGTTGGAGTTTTGAAGCTTCGTGACCCTGCCAAGTGATTGAAACTTCTCGTATGTACGGGCGTTCGGGTCAAACGCGGTTTCATACAGGGTTCGCAGTTCGCCGACATCGTGTTGGGTCGGGCTGCTTACCTGCAGGACTTTTTCGGCGAACTTCGCCTTTGTCTTAAACCCCGTAATGGCGGCGTCAAACCCGTCACGGAGGGCTTTGCCCTTAGTCCAACAGTTATCTTGGAAACCGGCAAGGAGTCTGTCGCGCTCGGCTTCCTTGCGATCCTTTGCCGTGTTGTTTTCGCCGTTCTGCCGCTCCTGGTCGGCGCGCTGGGCAGACTTCTCGGCGACATCATTTTGGATTTTGATGTTTTGCTCGCCGACCGTGAACACGCCCTTCAGCTTGCCGTAGTCTTGAAAATTGGCAGCGACAAACGCCTGATTATAAACCAAGACGCTGTAGTCAGCGGCAGATTTACCGTCCTGCCAAGCGAGACCGTTCCCCGCGAGGATTTCGGTCGTTATCGTTGTTTTGCCCGTGCCGTTATTCCCGTAAAAGAAGTTAATGAACGTTGGGTCGATGGAAACATTGTGGAATGTGGCGGCATTGAGGGTAATGTGCTCAATCGCAGAAGACATCTTAGAATTCATCTTCACCGACTCCTGTCTGCTTTTGTAGGGTTATTCCGCGGGGCTTCACTGCCCTAAATTCTTCTTCGTCATCTGCTAGGGCTGGTAATGCGATTATCTCCCTGCCGGCTATACCTTGGAGGTCGCCGCTCATTCCGTAAAGACTGCTCGTGACCTTTTGCAGAATTTTTTCCTGCGCCGCCCAGCGTTTCTGGGCCTGCTTCTTCTCGGTGTCGAGCTGCTTTGCCATCTCGTCATAGGACTCAAGGATGTAACGGATTCGGTTGCTGAACTCGCCGCCTATCAGGTAGTTGTATATCAGTTCGACCTTTACATCCTTGCCTTCGGCAGCACGGTTTGCGGCAAAGACCTTGACGATTGCTTCCCGCAGCAACGTGGCAAGCATAATCACGTAGCGCGGTTTCACAAGCCAAATGTTCTCTGCAAGCTGCTTGAAATCGTCTCCGCCGCCGTCGGTAGGGTTGAAAACAATAACCCCGATTTGGGCTTTCTCGACCGCGAGCTCGTCTTTCAATTTGCCGGGCCAGCTTGCCTGATAAGTCTTGGCATTTTTGCATTCCCAAAGTATCAAGCCACAGTTCATATAAAGCCGCTCGTTGACTACTTGGCGAATGTCTGAGCCGCGTTCGCCCTTCTTAACCTCCTCGACAGTATCAAGCGGGAAACCGCTTCGGAGAGCTTCTTCGATATCCAATTCCAGGATTTCGCCCTGCAACTGCTGCGATCCTTGCTCCGCCACTTGCTTTGCCGTTGTTAATTGCTCACGCAGGCGGTTGATGGTTTCCTCCTGCTCGCGGATTTTCGTGTTGAAGTCCTCAGAGGCTTTTTGTGCCGCCTCTGCACGGATGCCTTTTTCCTTTTCGAGCAGTTCTTTTCGGGCGGCAAGCTCGGCATCCTCACGTGCTTTGTTCGCCTTGGAGAGTTCTTCAAGCAAATCCGATAACTGCTTGCGGAGTTGCTTCTCGCTTTCCTTAGAAGCGGCGGCTTCTCGGCGCAGGCGCTCGGTTTCGAACTCCGTGGTCTGCTTTGCTTTTTCCACCTCCAGCTCGGTGGACTGGTGGGCTTTATCCAGTTCAAGTTTAGCGGCTTGCCGTTGCTTGGCAAGGTGTAATTCTGCCTCCTGCTGTGCTGCTGCTACGGCATCCTGCACAGCTTGCTTCAGCCGCGCCTCGGACTGGGCATCATACTCCTTGCGGAGCGTTTCTGACTGTTCCGTCTTTGCCCGAAGCAGCTCATCCTCTATCTGATGCTGTATTGCATCGGAGATTTCAAAGGGCTTCTTGCAATGCGGGCAGATAATGGTTGTGCTCATATCTTCACTCCTTCGTAGACAGCATTAACCTGATACTGGCGTCGTGTTTATCTTTGAACCAATTCCCAAAGCCTGTCGTAGCTGTCAACCACGTCGTAGACCACGTTGTCGGAGCTAATAGCGCGGAAATGCTCGCGGGCGCAGTGGGCCTTTGCGTCCTCAATTTTTCGAAGTTCAAATGTAGACATATCGCCCTTTGTTTCGGCGACGAAGTAAACGTGCTTCACCATGCCCTCATAGAAGGCAATCGCCCAGTCAGGGTTGTACTTGCCCACAGGGGTGCTGATATAAAACCCGCGCGGCAGCTTAACGTAGACCTCTACCTCGCCACTGTGAGACTCCAATTCAGTGGCAAAGTCTCGCTCATTCGTGGAATCGTAAATGACATAGTCGTACAGATGTCGCTTTGCCTCCATGGCGTTCACACCGAGGCTGCCCTTCTTAAGGTCAGGCTCAGTGAAGATTTCCGTTCCGAACACGGATGACAGTTTGTCGTAGGTGATATGCTCGATGATCGCGGTAGCTTTCTGCTCATTGATGATATTGGCAGCACGGATGATGAACTCCTCGGGGTTATTACCAAATTGGTCAAACACGCCTTTCTCAAGCCCGCGAAGAATTGCCGCCACCGCCTTGCGGGTCAAGCCTGTTTCAGCTACAATTTTCCCGACGAGGTCATACCGGACAGACGAACTTGCCTTCATTGCCGTGTACGCTGCTGCTTCCTCGCGAAGTATGTCTTTGCGGACAAAGGCCTCCCCGGACTGCAGCTGCTCCTTGGACTCAATATCCGACACCTGTTCGCCTTTTTCGACTTTGAAGAATATCTTGGACACACGCAGGCGAGCGTTCAGTTCGACGATCGATTTGCCGACCAGCTCGTCCTCGTCAAAGTTTACGACATAATAGCTCTTGCTGTTTATGCGCGACCAAAGTTCCTGGAACGCTTTACTGTCAAGCTTACCCTTGTCGAGCGTAACCTCGACCGTGTTCTTACGGGCATTTTCAGGCCTGTTGGCGTTCGGATCGTAGACGGAATCGAGCACGGCGATTACATCGTCGATGCGGCCTATGACTTCTTCCGGCGCCTCAAGCGTGCCGTTCTTTTTGGCCTCATAGTATTTCTCAGTCAGTTCCCCGCGTTTCACGTAGCCATTCTCGATGAGGCTCTCATAGATGGCGAGGGAAGAATCTTCGCCAAACTTCTCATGAAATAGCTTCGCTTCAACTTTGCGCGGGCGATCGGCGACAGCTTCGGCGATCTCGCTTTGCAGCCCCCTGGCGAAGCTATCGTAGCTTTCGTTGGCGATAACCGTCAATACGTTCACGCTGTGGATCTCCTCACGGCTGAGGACGTTTTCGTCCATGCGCTCGCCATCTTGGTTGACGGCGAGGCGCAGCCCGCGCCCGACCTCCTGGCGCTTGCGGACGTCGCTGCCGCTCTGTTTTAATGTGCAGATCTGGAACACGTTGGGGTTGTCCCAGCCTTCGCGGAGAGCGGAGTGGCTGAAGATGAACCGGACAGGTTCGCGGCGGTCAAGCAGACGCTCCTTGTCCTTCATAATCAGGTCGTAGGCGTCCTCATCGTCGGAGGTGCGTTCTTTCTTGTCCCCTAGTTTACTATCAATCATTCGGCCGCTTTTTTTATCAATCGAGAAGTAGCCGGCGTGGGTGCGGTCGGCGGGGATGGCGTCAAGGTATTGCAAGTATTCTGGGGAATCGTTGAATCCCAGCTGCATGCTGCCAAGGATCGTCTTGTACTCTTCCTCGAAAATTTGGGCATATACGCCGCCCACGGCGTTACCCGCCGCGTCATACCGTTTGTATTTCGCTACCTCGTCGATAAAGAACAGGGACAGCACCTTGATACCTTTGGCGAACAACTGCCGCTCGCGCTCGATATGGGAAAGGATAGTCTCGCGTACCTGAATGCGGCGCAGCTGTTCTTCGCTGACCGCGCCGATGACGTCGCCAGCGTACAGTTTTTTGCCGCCCGTAAACTCCACGGAGGAGTCGCGCCCGTCAATCCGTGAAACGATATAGCCTTCTTTATATTGGTCAAGTTCTCCCGAGTTATCAAACAAGTCATACCCTTCAGTGACTACACGGACCGCCTTTCGAACGCCGGCCTTTCCCTTCACATCGAACTCGATGGTCGCGGTCGGGTTGCCCTTTGAGAGGTTGATGCTCTGTACATAGACGTACCCCTCGGTAGCCGTGCTGCCAGAAACTGAGATGCCTTTGACAGCGATCTTCTTGACAAGCCTTTTATTATAGGCCTCCAACGCGTCAAGGCGGTAAATCATGTTGTAGACACTGTCTGCGCGGTGGGTTGCAGAGTAGCGGAGCGTAAAAAGCGGCGTAAACTCCTTGAGCCGCGCCTTCGTTGCTTCGCCCTCCACCGATTGCGGCTCATCGATAATCAAAATCGGGTTCGTCTTCGCCAGGATGTCGATGGGGCGGCGGGAGCGGAACTCGTCCAGTTTCATATAGATACGCCGAGCGTCTTTACCTCTGGCATTGAACGCTTGGCTGTTGATAATCATGACGTTGATCGCGCTGTCGGAGGCGAAGCGATCAATCTCGGTAAGCTGCGCCGAGTTATAGATAAAGTAGCGGATTTTCTTGCCGTAGTCCTCGACGAAGTGCTCCTCAGTCATCTGGAACGACTTATACACGCCCTCGCGAATCGCCACGCTGGGCACGACAACGATGTACTTACTCCAGCCGTAGCGTTTGTTGAGTTCATACATGGTTTTGATGTAGGTGTAGGTCTTGCCCACGCCGGTTTCCATTTCGACGGTCAGGTTGTAGCGTCCCTCAAGCGCGTCGGAGGGCTTAATCTGACCCTTTCGCTGAATGGTGCGGATGTGCTCCAGTACCTTGTCGTCGGTGATGGCGACAGGCGCGTTGTTAAAGCCCGTGAACCTGCTGGCTTCGTCCAGCGACACTTGCCCGCGGCCCGGGTCGATCATGTATGTCGATGTATGGAACGGCTGTCCGGCGAATACGTCGCAGACAACCGCGGCCGCGTCCGCCTGGAACTGCTGATGTCTGAACTTCAGTTTCATTCGGGTTGACCTCCGAATTTGCGCATCATGGATGGCTGTATACGGATCATTATATCACCTTCACGCTTGTATTCGGCGCGAGCAGCTTGAAAATCTCAAACACGTTGATCTTCTCCGGTGAACTGGTAAAGCTGCTGTCGCGGAACACGGCGCGAAGCGGCTGGCGGCGCGCGATCTCACGGATTGCTGTCTCACTGATTCTCTCCTCGAAACAGGCGATCAGGTCGCCGCCGTTATACGTGTGGACGGTGAAGCCGTCGACCTTCTCATGGGTGTGCGGTATCGACAGAGGCAATCCCCAGTCTAGCAGACAACCGAACAGCAAGTCCATATCCGTACGGTCGGGCTTGATGTTGCTCTCCATCTGCGACAGCATGTCCTGCATGGTTTCACCCGCCGCGTAGTACACGTCGTTCATATTCGTGTCGGCAAGCTTCAAGACGCGGAAACCGATGTCGAGGTCTTGCGTGGTCAGCGGGCTGTCCGCCTTGATTTTATCTCCAGCACGACGGATGCGCTCCTTGCCTATTTCACAGATGTTGGCATAGCCCGCCTTAGCGGCTTCCGTACCTTCGCCGCATACCTCCGGCAATTGCACCATGATGAACTTACGTTTTCCACCGTCCTCAGCGTTCAGTTGCATAACAGCGTGAGCTGTCGTGGCGGAGCCGGAAAAAAAGTCGAGGATAAGAGAGTCGCGCGCAGATGCTATTTGGACGATTCTCTTCAGTAATCGTAAAGGTTTTGGATAATCAAAAACACCGGAAGCACTGAGTATGGAGGCTGTCTCTTTTGTGGCTTCTTGCGTATGACCTACTTCTGAATGCGTCCACCACGTCCATATATTTTTCCCGGATATTTCTGATAGGTAGGTCTTCTTTCGGGGTACTCCCATTCCATCCGAGCCAAACCATATACGCCCAGCTTCAACTTCTTCGTCCATTTTTCTTTTTGTGTAGCGCCAACATAATCCCGGCTGCAACTCTATAACTCTGCCTTTGGGCGTTATATATGTGTAGAATTGCTCCTTTGTACCGTGCCCAGCTTGGGCAGTGCAGTCGGTAGAGATCCAAGGGCCGCGCGGGTCATTATCAGGGTTTTTATATCTTTGAACATCTTTCTCTTCAAATTGAAGTTGATTTAACGCGGATACTTCAATAGCTTCATTATTTGTGTAGACGAGGATGTAATCATGTCCTGCGCTGATACGCTTCCGCATATCAGGTGCGGTTCTTTTTTGCCAAACAATTGATGCCACGAAATTTTGCGAGCCGAATACTTCATCACAAATCTTCCTTAGCTGTGCAACTTCACCGTCATCAATGGAGATAAAGATAACTCCATCAGATGCAAGCATATTTCTTGCAAGCACAAGGCGCGGATAAATCATACTGCACCAGTCGGAGTGGAAACGCCCGTTGGTTTCGGTGTTCACGAACAGGCGGTCGCCGTCCTCGTCATACGCGCCTACGTCTTCATCATAGTCCTCGCGGCTGACAGTGAAGTTATCGCGGTATACAAAGTCGTTCCCCGTGTTATACGGCGGGTCTATGTAAATCATTTTCACCTTACCGAGGTAGCTCTCCTGCAAGAGTTTCAGCACATCGAGGTTGTCACCCTCGATGTAGAGGTTTTCGGTCGTGTCCCAGTCGCGACTGCCGCTGCTACAATATGGCTCTCCTGTGCTATCCGCGCCTGTAGGGATGGTTTCTTTTTCAACAACCGGGCGCAGTGTCTTGCGAATGGGTCTGCCTGCCTCGGCAATGGCTGCGCGTTTGCCCACCCACGTGAACTCATATGCTTCGTCAGAAAATATCTCATCGCCCACATATGAGCGCAGCAAGTCAACATTCACCTTGCCCTCGGAGACCACACCAGGGAAAAGCTGCGCCAGCTTGTTTAGGTTATCTGTGGTGAGGTTCGGAGTTTCAAGTTTTAATTTATTGTGATTATTCATTGGGGTTGCCCTCCTTGTTCATTCTTGCGGAATGTACCTACTTGGCTTATTGCAGCTCTTAACACTTGAAAGCAAATTAGTGCGGTCTGTTTGTCGGGGAAAAAGCGAGAACTCATCTGCGCATACGGATGGATGTAGTTTCTAAAATCACGGACAACGTGGCTGAACTTCTTAACGTCCTGATTCAGGAACCCCACCTCAGACGCAACATCTATGTAGTTGTTTAGTGTCCAGTTGGGGAATGTTCGCACCTTGCCAGTGTCCTTTTCTTTAGGAGCGGACGGAGCCTTATTGAACTGCTGTGGATAGGCTGTAGCCATGCCGAGCAGTATCCCCTCCATAATGCTACCGATTAACAAGATTGAGGCCAGTGGTGCCTCGGCGCTGATACAGGCTTCAACCTCTTTAAGACGTAGCTTTATAACTTCACTGACGGTTGGATCCAATCTCAACAAGTCGACATTGACATTGAAGGTCATCTTGAGGAACTCGTCTTCTTTAATCTCGGCGGTAGCACTTTTACCGCTGTCAACCACAACCTTGTCAAGCTTTCTGAATATGATGGTATCATTATCCCGGATAACCGACCACTTATCAAAAGCCATATATTGATTGAAGTCAGCGATCAAAGAGTCCAACTCGTCAATTTTCCCAATGTAGTCAACCACTGCAAAGGTGGTTTGTATGCACTTGTCAAGCACTGGCGTTCCGTTTATCGCCTTCAACTTTTCGTCGGTGTATGCCCACCTGGAAGGGAAACCGCCTTTCCAAGGGTATGCTTCATTGAAGCCTAGTGTATTGAAGAACTCAACCAGCTGGGGACCAGATCGGTAGTGAGTGGTTTCATCACCATTAATAATTACTCGAAGTTTTTCGAGTGTCTTTGTGCTAAGTTGCATTACCCCAATACCTCCATTTCCGCCCGCAGCCTTTTAAGTTCACCATTCAGCTCCACCTGCCGATTGAACTGCTTCTCACGCAGTACCTTCTTCTCCAGAGCGGCAATCTCGCGTTCAAGCCTTTGCCGTTTCGTATCGCGGTCGACCGCCTCTGCGATGTCGCCGTCTTTTCCAAGCCGTCCTCCTGCAATCTGCCGCGCCAAACTCTCGTAGACGGCATCCAGATTCAACCCGTCAAAGCGCAGCTTGAGCTCGTCCAGGGGCATCCAATCCGAGTTATAGAAGACGCCGGAGGCCTCTATCCACACCTGCACTTCGTTGCCGAAACTGAGGACAAATAGGATTTTATAGGGGATCGCCTTCGCAATGGCGGTCAGGACACGCCTGTCCAGGTTGCGCTGACGCAGTTCCACCTCGAACACCTGTAACTCGCCGACTGTCTCGCCGGCGCTCACACCCACCGTACTGTTGGCTAGTTTGTTTCGCCAGTGAACGGCTTCGACCTGATCCTTAATCAAATCGCGCAGCTGGGGCGTAAGCGTCGCGTTGGCGTAAAGCTTCTCCTTTGGCACACGGCGGTTCACCTCAGTTGAGCGGGGCAATCCCAACATAACGTCACCTCACCACAAGGAAGCAGATCAGCTCGAAATCGTCAAGCCCGCTGATTTTGGTATTCAGCGCAGACGTGCCGCCCGGGCTGAACAGACTGTCAATATCGCTTTCCGCTTTTACTTCTATGATTGAATTAATTGCATCCGATAGCAGAGTGGAAACGCTCCGCATATCGCGCCCATCTTTCGTCTCAGCGTTGAACGCCCGGCATACGTCCATCACGGGCATAGCACTGCCCTTGCAAAGGGCGCGTGTCTTGTCAAGCAACTCCTTGGGCGAGAGGTGGTCGCAAACGACCGTGCCGTCTGTCCCCACATACACCATATAGAACGGGTGGAGGCGGTTCTGCATATCGATGTTCACGCTATTGTTACGGTTTTTCAGTACGAACACAACCCCCGGCGGACAGTCCTCCGAAGCAGGTACGACGGCGTGGAGGCCGAATGGAACCGCATCCATATCCCCGTTGCGCTTCACGTATTCAAGTAGGTCGAGCCGGAACTCGTTCAGTCCCAAATCCATGATGGAGATGCCCGACTGCATATCCTCGATGTCCACGACCTCCTCCTGAAGCCGCTTAAGCTGCGCCTTGCGGTATTCGAGGTCGCCCGTTTCCTCGGCGTTGATGAGGTCGTCGTCGCCGGTGGCGGTCATAACGGAAATCCGCATGCGGGTCTCCACACGCCCCTTCAGCGAGAGGTATTCGTCCAAATCCACATCCGGCCAGAAGTTGACCAGCTGGATGACGGCGTTGCGGCTGCCGATGCGGTCGATACGCCCAAACCGCTGGATAATCCGCACGGGATTCCAATGGATATCGTAGTTGACGCAGTAATCGCAGTCCTGCAGGTTCTGGCCCTCGGAAATACAGTCGGTCGCGATCAGCACGGATATGTCGGACATGTTGCCCGGCATCAGCAGATTCTTATCCTTAGAAATCGGCGAGAATAGGGTTAGCACCTCATTCATTGACGCACGCTGCCCCTTGATCGTCGTCCTGCCATCCACGCTGCCCGTGACCATCGCCGTGTCAAGCCCAAATCTCGACTTCACAAACGCACTCACCTGGGCATAGAGGTACTCCGCAGTGTCCGAAAACGCTGAGAAGATGAGGATTTTTCGGTTGCCGGGATTGATCGGCTTCTTCAGCTTATCCTCAATCAAGCCATAAAGTGTTTGCAGTTTCGTGTCGTGTTCGGGCGTGATGTCATCTATCATCATTTTCAGCAGCGCAAGCGTCTCCGCGTCCTCAGAGAGCCTGTCCCGCCACGTCTTGTAGTCCATATCGGCAAGGTCAATCCGGATGCTGTGTTCGGCGGCGAAGTAGTCCGTATTGCGGTCGTCGTCGTCAAAGTCTACATCATCATCCGACAGTTCGCGTCCGTTTATGACCGAACCGCCTCCGTCGACGTATGCATCGATTTCCGCGATGGTATCGTCAATTAACTTCTTGACGCGTCCCACGGTGAGCCGAAAGGATTCGACTGAACTTTCGAGCCGTTTGAGCAGGTTGATGCTCATCAAACGGCGTATGCCCATTTCGCGCCCGGCGCGGTTGATATTCCGCGACGTGTCCACATACTTTGGGAGCATACTTGGGAAGATGAAATCGGTGGGAATGTAGATCGAGAGGTTTAGCAACATCAGCTGATCGTAAATCTCGGTATAGTTAATCGCGCTCCTCAAATCTGTCAGCCGAGGGCGCAGGGATATGGGTTTCAGCCGTTCAGGGAACGAGCCGATTTCGCCCATATTGTAGTACTTCTCAATGTGTTTGCGAGAGCGGGCAATCGTTACACTGTCCAGCACCTCGAAGAAGTCAAAGTCCAGAGATTTCAGAAGCGAGTCCGTAGTCCGCTCGCGTTCCTCCAGCCTGTTCCACGAATTGAACACCTTTTGGGCGCTGCGGAATATTTCGTCTATTGTACGCTGCGTTCCGAGTTTTTCATTGATAAGGCTCGGGTTGCCCTCGTAGGCGAGTTCAAGCTGATGCCGCAAGTCGGTGAAGCGGTTGTTAACTGGAGTTGCCGAAAGCATCAACACCTTCGTCTTAACACCGGTGCGGATGACACGGTTCATCAAACGAAGGTATCGGTTTTCGCGGCGATCTTCGCCATAGACCTCACCGCCGTTTCTGAAATTGTGGGATTCGTCGATGACCACAAGGTCATAGTTGCCCCAGTTGAGCCTGTCCAAATCAAGCCCATTAGACTTGCCGCGTTCCCTTGAAAGATCGGTGTGGTACAGCACGTCGTACCGCAAGCGGTCGGCTGCTATGGGGTTGTTGACGTAATTATCCTTGAAGGTATTCCAGTTGTCCGACAGCTTCTTTGGGCATAGGACAAGCACGGAGCGGTTTCGGTTCTCGTAATACTTGATCACGGCGAGGGCAGTGAACGTCTTGCCTAATCCCACGCTGTCCGCAAGGATGCATCCGTTGAAGGATTCGAGCTTGTTGATGATCGCCAATACCGCATCCTTCTGGAAGGTATAGAGCATACTCCAGATCTTGCTCTCTTTGAAGCCGGTCGCCTCGTTCGGCAAAACATCCTCAGAGATGTCCTCCAAGAATTCGTTGAAGATGTTGTATATCGCCACGAAGTAGATGAACTCCGGCGCGTTTTCATTGTAAGCAGCGGTGATGCCATCGATGACCTGATCGGTCACATCCCGCATCAGGCTCTTGTCGTTCCAAATCTGGTCAAACATGCGAATGTATTCGCCGGAAAGCGGCGCAAACATTTTATTTACCGGATTGATGATGTTGTTGCCACGCTCGCATCCAATATCGGAAGTGGTGAAACCGTGGAGCGGCATATAGGTAACAGCTTCCGTGCCGGCCACGTTCATAAAGCCGCTGATGTTACCGCCGGTGAGGTTCGAGCGGAATTGTACTTTCTTTCGAATCCAATCAGCACACTCTCGGGCTATGGCCTTCTGCGTCAGTTCGTTGCGGAGTTTTACCTCGAATTCCGTGCCGTAGAGGGAGCGTTCGCGGTCAAGGCGCGGAATATAAAACTCCCGTTTTTCTTTGGGAGCCTTCTCCTGAAGGAATGTTGGAGATGTAAATATAAAACGCAACTCAGCAATGCCATCAAGCTGTTTCTTTAGGACTTGGTATGCGTATATGGAAAAACACGCCGCAGCGATAGACATCTTGTCGCCTTTGTTTATCGTGACCGTCAAATCGTCCTTCACTGTTTTGCCCACATTATCGAGCATTTCCGGCATCTGCATGTTACTTCTCCTTAGTATTGCAAAAGGTTACTCCTTAATTTTTCCCTGTCGCACCCAATCATCGACCTCGGAGATTTTAAACTTGTATCTTTTTCCAGCGCGGTAAAAGGGAAGCTTGCCCTCCTTGACCCATGTCCGAACGGTATCTTCGCTCAGGCTGAGGTGTATTGCAATATCTTCAAGATTGACCCATTTCTCCGGGGAAGCGTTTCCGGATTCGCTGTTCATTTTGGAAGCCCCCATTCAGCTCATCTTCATTAGGATAATACATTTAGCATTTGATTACAAGTGTCGTTGCGAATTCGTTATGAACAAATTGATAATGCTCAACCAAGTGGCCGGATTCCCACTGTTGATAGTTCCTCCAACAGGTTAATCCTCTTGATCGTCCAGTGGGTTCGGTCTAGCTCATTGAACGACGACGCCCTGCCAAGCGCAAGATTGAACGCAAGCTCATTCAGACGCTGCTGAGGAAATGACGAGATTGTACAGAAATATATCTTGATCCCGTTCTCTTGTATTTTTACGTCCGTGACGCAGCCAAATCCAGCATAGTGCCCGTCGTCCGTCCGGCCATAATCATGGTTCTCGCTCGCAAACAGGGATGGAAAGGTCTTTATCTGTTCGATCGCTTCGTCACTCAGTCCGGCGAATCGCATCGCAATTTCACGGTCAATGCTTTCCGTTAACGCGCGGTTTTTCGGAACAATAAAGTGTCCGCTGTCGAATGACTCGTTACCAATGACAAACAGGTTGTAATAGTCGGTATTCAAGCGAACACCGGAGTGAAATGCCGGGGTGCAGGGCATCCGGTTTGCAGCCGACACAATGATATTGTAGTTGATGTTGTTCACGCTATTTGCGTGAGCGACCTGCATGTTTTTATCTCCCGTCTGCGTAAAGACAGAGGCTTTCGTATTATCGAGCGGGTTTCCGACGTCAATCGGTTGCAGTTCACTACTCATTTCACTTATCTCCTAAGCCATTGTTTATCGTCAGCGTCTCGATGTGACCGACTTGGATGTTGTTATTGCCGTACTGATTGAAAATGAACGGATGATTGACGATCTGGTGTGATGCTTGTACGGAAGCCTTTTGAGCCGTGTCTTCCACACGAGAATCGTCACATTTTTCTGACGGTTCGTCCCCAGTTCCTGCGGCAACATCCTCTTCTAAATCGACTGGGGAAATCATGGTCACACTTATCGTGCGAGCGACACTGTCTCCCATGCTACCAATGTACTTTCTCTCCGCATTGCCGTTTGGCGGGCACCATCTATCATAGGTTGTCCTACCCACCTTATTATCTTTTCTGTTTACCAGTACGAAATGCCAAACGCCCAGCAAAAAAGCGGGCAAGCAAATGCTGATCTCGCCACAGAGCGAGGCTTTTGTCATTGCAGATCCGTTTTCGCAGGCATAGAGCATCTGCTCATTATCGATGCTCTGGTCAGCTTGGATGAGTTCGAGCAACGCCTTGACAAGCCTTATGTCTTTCCCGGTGCTAGTTCCGATATCAATGAAGCTATCGGTGAACTCGCTCATCGCGCGAAGCGGCACAGCATATCGGTTTTTTACACGGCTGTCAAAAGCCGTGGTATCTTCAAACGGCAGATATGTGCCTTTAGAAATTTTGCAGGACTTGAAGGCGGAGGTGTTTGTCTTGAATGTGCCTATCGTTGAGGGCGTCGGTTCAGTGTAGTCGGGATAAAACACCTTGAGAAGCCCTACGAGCATATCGGTATCAGACAAGCCATCGCGCTCACCTTGCCGGTGTTCACGAGCTTTGGTCCGTTGCTTTCGCGCTTGCAGCAGTAGCGTGAAAAACGTACCGCCGCACAGCCGAGGATATTCACTCATTGCCACTTTTTTGCCTCCGTAGAAAACGAATAACTCTATTAACCCTAATAACTCTATTAACCTTTGACGGCCAACCTTGCGTACGATGAGGTAACCCCTGCGAGCAATCGCAGGGGTTTTTTGTTGCCTCGGCCTGGACAACCCTGCACCCATTCCTCCAGGGCAATCCCAAACAAACCCCACAAAAACAGTATATCGCCAGCTTTTCCGGGTGTCAAGACCAGTTTGACGCCTCTTGCGGAAAACGCGATGGCGACCCCATGCAGCCCTCGGACACCGCCGCTCAGCCACGTCGCCTCCCGCGCCCCAGACACCGTAAATCTGACCTTCAAAGGAGAAAATCAATGAAGAACTACCAAAGGTTGTACTATCAGCATTACTACGCCCAGAAGCCTGACGAGTCATGCGTCCCAGTTACCCGCAAGGAATGCTTCGCTCCCGCAACGCCGCCGACCGCCGTTAACCCTTATCCGCAACGGTGGTTCTACGATCTTGAAGCGGGTTATGTCATCCGGCTCGCCCGGACCAAGACAGGCGACGACCTCGGTAAGCGGAACGCCGCGGATCTGAAATCTGAAGAAAGAGCTCGGGAGCGAAAATGTAGATGCGTCTGGAAGGGCACGAAGAATTGCGACCAGAACTGCGCCCAGTGCAATCGCCGACACACAAGCCGCACCGTCGAGTTGGACAAAAGCTGGAGCAACGATGACGATCCGGATTTAGAGAGCCGCTTCGACATGGCCGACGAGACCGCCGACATCGTAGCCTTTTTTGAGGACGAGCAGAGACTTGCTGCCTTGACCTCCGCGCTTGGAGATCTGACCGAGGAGGAACGCGAAATTCTCCGGGCCAGTTACGGCCGCGGAAAAACGGTTCGTGAGATCGCAGCCGAACTCGGGTTTCGGTCCCACACAAGCGTTGTAAAACGGTTGGCAAAAGCCATGGCTACCCTTCGTTCGAGCGAGAACCTCAAAGCTTATTTTGACTGAATCCAAAATGTCGGTGTCCAAGCGGATTCTTGCTGTCCTGTAGTTAGTGAGGGCGGTGATCGCCCAAACGAATCTGAAAGGAGGCAACCCGCATGCAAACAAGGGAAAAGGCTCGCTTCGTAAACGGAGACGATCGGGAGCGGAACGAGGAGCTTTTCGGCGTTTTGACGGCGATCAGCATTGTGAGCAAGAGGCTCGCAAAACGCCTGATGGCGCTTGAGCACAGCCAGATAGAATCAGCGAAAGGAGCGAGAATCAATGAGCCCGGACAGAGCCGCCCAATTAGGAAATGACCTCTGCTGCCTCGCGGCTAGCATCGCCGTAATTGGTGAGGAGCTGAAAGCCTTGTATGACTTTGACGGGCAAGACCGCGGGGATGAATCTGCTCAGATGGAGCCGTCGTCAGAAGCGGCGCCCAAACCGATAATGGTGGGACCCGCTCCCGAGGAAGCCGCGCCTACATTGTTCGATGTTCGGGCATTGCTCGCCGAGAAAAGCATGCTCGGCTTTCAGGATGCGGTCAGGGCGCTCATCACCAAGCGCGGGGCTGGGAGGCTGTCGGACATCGCCCCTTCCGAATACGCCGCTTTAGTAAAGGAAGCGGAGGCGCTGAAATGAGCAATGGACATTCCCTGCTCTCTCCGTCGTCGAGCCACAGGTGGCTCCATTGCCCACCGTCAGCGCGGCTTACGGAACACTACCCGGACGCGGACTCCGGCTTCGCTGCTGAAGGCAGCCGGGCTCATGCCATCGCCGAGGCAAAGCTGAAACACCGCCTGGGCCTGGCTCCAAACCCGCCCGCCTGCGAGGATGCTGAAATGGACGAGCACACGGATGATTACGTCGCTTTCGTGATGGAACAGCTTGACGGACTCTCTGACCCGAAGGTGTTCGTGGAACAAAAAGTAGACTGCTCTCACTACGTCCCCGAATGCGCCGGCACCTGTGATGCGCTCATCATTTCTGATGGCGTGCTGCACATCATCGACCTGAAATATGGGCGCGGTGTCAAGGTGGACGCGGAGGGAAACGATCAGCTGCGGATCTACGCGCTCGGCGCCCTGGATATGTTCGGCTTCCTGTACCCCGTCAGCGTCGTGCGGATGAGCATTTATCAGCCGCGGCTCGCCAACGTTTCCACCTGGGAAGTGTTCCGCGAAAGCATCGAACAGTGGGCGGAGGACACGTTGACTTCCGCTGCGGAGTTGGCGTGGAAGGGTGAGGGCGCCTACAGGGCAGGCGACCATTGCCGGTTCTGCAAGGCAAGGGCCGAGTGCCGCGAACGTGCTGGGGCGAACCTCGTACTTACAGCCTACGACTTTGCTCAACCCGCGTTGCTGGAAACCGACGAGATTGCATCCATCCTCGGCAAAGTAGATGAACTGGTTTCCTGGGCGTCCGACATCAAGGAGTTCGCCTTGTCCGAAGCCCTCAAAGGTGTGAAGTTTGATGGCTGGAAAATGGTCGCGGGGCGATCCACCCGTAAATACACGGACGAAGCGGCTGTCGCGGACGTGGTTTCGGGAATTGGATTTGACCCGTACGAACGCAGGATCCTCGGCATTACCGCGATGACCACGCTGCTTGGCAAGAAGCATTTCGAGGAGGCCCTAGGCGGGCTAGTCGAAAAGCCAGCGGGCAAACCGGTGCTCGTCCCGATGGCGGACAAGCGGCAAGAGATTACAACCGGCGCGAATGATTTCGCAGAAAAATAGGAGGAAATTATGGAGAAGAATTTCACCCCCACCAAGGTTGTCACGGGTGTGTGCAGGCTCAGCTACGCGAACATCTGGCAGGCGAAAAGCATCAACGGCGGTACACCGAAATTTTCGGCCAGCGTGCTCATCCCCAAATCGGACACAGCGACGGTCGCGAAGGTCAGGGCGGCGATCCAGGCGGCCTACGCGGAGGGTGAGGGCAAGCTGAAAGGCAACGGCAAGACCGTACCGCCCCTCGCCTCGCTCAAGACGCCGCTGCGCGACGGCGACATCGAGCGCCCCGATGACGACGCCTACGCCGGCCACTGGTTCATCAACGCCAACAGCAACACCGCGCCGGGTGTCGTGGACATCAACCGCCAGCCCATCATCGACACCAGTGAGATTTACTCCGGCGTGTACGCCCGCGCGTGCCTGAGCTTCTACGCGTTCAACTCGAACGGCAGCAAGGGCGTTGCCTGCGGTTTGCAGAGCATCCAAAAGGTGCGCGACGGCGAGTCGCTCGGCGGCAGGTCGAAGCCCGAAAACGACTTCAACGACGGGTTCGCTACCGACGAGGTCGAGGACTTCCTGATCTGATCAGAAAGAACTGCGGAGGGCGGCAGGGCAACTTGCCGCCCTTTGTGTTGTGGAGGGGTTCAATGAAAAACCTGAGTCTGGATTTGGAAACATACAGCAGCGTCGACCTTTCAAAAAGCGGCCTTTACCGTTATGCCGAGTCGCCGGACTTCTCCATTTTGCTGTTCGGTTATTCTGTGGACGGTGGGGAGGTTCAGGTTGTAGACCTTGCGTCAGGGGAAACGCTTCCCGAAGAAATCCTCGACGCGCTAAGCGACGACAATGTGCAAAAGTGGGCGTTCAATAGCTCTTTTGAACGCGTCTGCCTCTCCCGCTACCTAGGCGTGAAGTACCTGAGCCCCGAAGCCTGGCGCTGCACCATGGTCTGGGCCGCATACATGGGCCTGCCGCTTTCCCTGATGGGCGTGGGCGCTGTACTCGGCCTGGAAAAGCAGAAGCTGGCCGAGGGTAAAGACCTCATCAAGTATTTCTGTGCGCCCTGCGCACCAACGAAAAGCAACGGCCAACGCACGCGTAATCTGCCTGAGCACGCGCCGGAGAAATGGGCGACGTTCAAGGCGTACAACATCCGCGATGTGGAAACCGAGATGGCCATTCAAGCGCGGCTTGCGAAGTTCCCGGTGCCCGATTTTGTATGGGACGAGTACCATCTCGACCAGGAGATCAACGACCGCGGCGTGGCGCTGGACATGACGCTCGTGCGAAACGCCATCGCAGCCGATGCGCAGTCAAGGGCGAGGCTTACCCAGCTGATAAAGGAAATCACCGAGCTCGACAACCCCAACTCCGTGGCGCAGATGAAAGAGTGGCTCGCTGATCACGGGCTTGAGACAGATACCCTTGGTAAGAAGGTGGTCGCGGAATTGCTCAAGACCGCACCGGAGCCGCTGGGCAGCGCCCTCACACTCCGCCAGCAGTTGGCGAAATCCTCGGCCAAGAAGTACCAGGCGATGGAGAACGCCGTCTGCGGCGATGGCCGCGCGCACGGCATGTTCCAGTTTTACGGCGCCAATCGAACCGGCAGGTGGGCAGGAAGGCTCATACAAATGCAAAATCTTTACCAAAATCACATGCCCGATCTCGAACAGGCGCGGGCACTGGTGCGCGCCAGTGATTTCTCCACACTGGAGCTTCTCTACGACTCTGTGCCAGAAGTGCTGTCCGAGTTGATCCGGACGGCGTTTGTGCCGAGACCCGGCCACAAGTTCATCGTGGCCGACTTCTCGAGTATTGAGGCGGTGGTGCTTGCCTGGCTCGCGGGCGAACAATGGACACTCGACGCCTACGCTGCGAAGCGCGACCTCTACATCGAAAACGCCGAGATCATGTTCGGCGTGCCGAAGGGCAGTGTGGATAAAAGATCGCCCCTACGGCAGAAATCGAAGATAGCAGTTCTGGCCTGTGGGTATGGTGGCTCAGTCGGCGCGCTGAAGGCGTTCGGCGCACTGGAAATGGGCCTGAAAGAGGAAGATCTCAAACCGCTGGTCGATGCCTGGCGCGCGACCAATCCCAGCATCGTCCGGCTTTGGTGGGATGTGGACAAAGCTGCGAAGCAGGTGGTCCGGGATAGAACCTGTACAGAAACCCACGGACTCCGTTTTAGCTACCAGAGCGGCATGCTGTTCATCACCCTGCCCTCGGGGAGGCGGCTATGTTACGTGAAGCCGCACGTCGGCGCGAACCAATTCGGCTCGGACTGCGTGACCTACGAGGGCGTCGGTACCGCAAAGAGATGGGAGCGCATTGAGAGCTATGGGCCCAAGCTGGTGGAAAACTGTGTCGCCGAAGATACGCTCGTGGTGACCAACAGCGGACTCATTCCAATTCAAAACATAACCGCGCAGCATCGCATTTGGGATGGCGTTGAGTTTGTGGCCCACGACGGTTTAATCCATCAAGGCACTCAACCGGCGGTTTCCGTGAATGGCGTCATGATGACACCTGACCACAAAATTCTAACTACGAAAGGATGGATGGATTGTGCCAAGGCTGGTGGATTTAACTGGGAGAAAGTTCCATTACCTGACTGTGTTGGAACGAGCGGAGAATACAAAGGCTGGGAAAACGCAATGGTTATGCCGGTGCGAATGCGGAACTACAAAGACCATCCCCGCAAAGCATCTGACTTCAAAGAAAAATCAAGTGAAGTCCTGTGGATGTATGAGGGCACGCTTGATATCAGAAGCGAAAACGATCCATGGATTGAGCCATCATCCAGCATTCGGAGTATGGCATTCGATGAAACAGCGATGCGAGGACGTGAATCATCCAGCTTACCGCAACTATGGCGCGCGCGGGATAACGGTATGCCCAGAGTGGCGAGAAAGCTTCCTAACATTCTGGGCGGACATGGCGCCGACATACCAGCGTGGTCTGGATTTGGACCGCATCGACAACAATCAGGGATACAGTCCGAGCAATTGCCACTGGACGACACGCAAGAACAACAATCGAAATCGTCGTTCGAATCGGAGGATCAAGACGCCGTTCGGCGAGATGACAATTGGAGCGCTTGCGGAGCTGACGGGGATTGGAGTAACGACGTTGCTCTACCGCCTGGACCACAGCTGGCCGACAGAATTATTATTAGCGACACCGGATGTACGAAACCGGTGTACGACATCCGGAACTGTGGCCCGCGGCACCGATTTGTCGTATGGCACGACGGAAAAGGCCGCGTCGTAAGCAACTGCGTCCAAGCCATCAGCCGGGACATTCTTTGCTATGCCATGAAGACGCTGCACTGCTGCGACATCGTCATGCACATTCACGACGAAATCGTCATCGAAGCCGACCTTCGGGTATCGGTGGATGCGCTCTGCGAGCAGATGAGCCGCACTCCTCCTTGGGCAGAAGGACTCCTCCTCCGATCTGATGGGTATGAGTGTTCATTCTACAAAAAAAGCTGAAAACCTTTCGGAACTCGCTTATTTTGCTGCGCAGATTCTGACGAGCCCCGCAGAATTCTGTGTAAGCTGGACGCGGGCAACTCGAGCGTCACGGTGTATGCCACCACAAGCCACAACGTCTATCAGAATTCTGGAAGAAGTTCTGGTGAAGGTTCAGACCCTACCCTATATTGAGCAAGGAAGCACGCATAGAAAAACTGCCACGCCAGACCTTCCGCGCCCCATCGATGGACGAAGAATTCCGCTTTTTGATGAAGGCGAAGCTCCCGCTTGGCCGGTCTACTCCATCATGATGCAAAACTCCAGCCCTCTGTTCTGCAAAAAAGTTTAGCTTCTGGTGTCCAAGCGCAAATTCGCTGTCCTGTAGTAAGTGAAGGCGAGAACGCCTATCACACTTTCAGGAGGTAGAAAATGATCTACACCAAATCCAAGCTGCCAGGTGGCCGGACCGTCAAGATTGAACTGACCGACGAAAACGTGTTCACGAACTGTTCGGAGTGCGGGTGCGAGCTGCCCCTTGCCCTCACGGACGAATTCATGCCCGATATTCATTGCTCCCGCTGCGAAGAGAAGAAGATGGTACTCAAGCCTACCTTTGACGGAATTCTATGGCTGGTGAGCATCCTGATCCGGTCCAGGTTTTCGGTGGATGTTATGGGCCTCTTCGACCGGTTCGACATCGAGGACTTGGCGGACCTGCCTCCCTGCGAGTATGCCGAATTCGGGGACGCGCTCGAAAGAATCTTCATGGATGCCTAAGTGGCTCATGGTGCGCGGGGGGAATACTCCCCTCGCCACAATTTGGAGGTGTCCACCATGTACCAGTCAACCGTTACCGAGCCCAGCACGGAGATTGCCCACAAGACCCTGTGCCCAATTGGGCGCAGGGTGTAACGGTAGCACCAAATCGCCAAGGGGAACGCCCGTCCGTTACTTATTTTAAGGAGGTCCATCAATGAACGATCTGATCCGGATCGACTATAACAACGAAAACCCGACCGTCAGTGGGCGCGAGCTGCACGCCGCGCTCGAGATCACAACCCCCTATCACATCTGGTTCCCGCGCATGTGTGAGTACGGTTTTACGCCGGGAGAGGACTACCGATTGGTCGAACAAATTTGTCCGACCAATAATCCGAAGAATCCGACCACGATTCGCGCCGACCACGCGCTCTCGATCCCCATGGCCAAGGAGCTCTGCATGCTCCAGCGCAGCGAAATGGGCAAAAGGTTCCGTCAGTACTTCATCTCCATCGAGGAAGCGTGGAACACCCCGGACAAGGTCATGGAGCGCGCGCTCCAGATCGCCCATCGGCGCGCCCTGGAAGCCGAGCGCCAGATCTTCGCGCTGGCCGAAGAAAAAGAAACCCTCGAGATCGCGCTGAACACATCGCTCAAATTTTTCCCGGTCGCGAAGTACAACCGAACCTTCAACAAGGGTTGGAGCCTTGAGCAGTGCAAGGCCATCGGCAAGAGCTTGACGGCCTACTGCCGAGCGCGCGCGATCGAAGTGCGGTCGTGTGAAACCAACGACGAGCGCTTCGGCACCGTAAACAGCTATCCCATCACCGCCTGGGAGGCGTTCCTCGAGGAGGCGATGTAGATGACCTTCAGCCGGTTTAACCACGAAGGATACCCCGATCCGACCGTCTTTGCAGCCTTCTCCAGCATCGAAGCCGAACTGCGAAAAGCCCGGTTCCGGCCGATCGTCTATGTGTGCTCCCCCTACTCCGGCGACATCGACGCCAACATCCTGAACGCCCGGCGCTACTGTCGCTTCGCAGTTGACAATGGCTGCATCCCCATCGCGCCGCACCTATTGTTTCCTCAATTCATGAGTGACGATGACGAGGCCGAGCGCGATCTGTCGCTGTTCATGGACATCGTACTTCTGTCAAAATGCGCAGAGCTCTGGGTGTTCGGAGACGCGATTACGAGGGGCATGGGCGTTGAGATCGCGCGCGCTATGCGCAAGGGCCAGCGAATCCGCTACTTTACCAAAGAATGTGAGGAGGTTCATTAATATGATTGGTTCTACCCCACGTGTGCGTTCAGTTTTCGAGAGGAGGCGCAATGGATGAATATCAAGATCGCCGTTTGCAACCGGAAGACCGACCGCAAGTTCAAGAACCAGGAGCAGACCTGGGACTACCTCGTAAACCGCAACCGGGCGCCTATCCGAACTTCTGAGACGGCCCAGGAGTACCCGAAGCTGTCAAAGGAACAGCGCGACGCACTGAAGGATGTCGGCGGGTTCGTGGGCGGGTGGCTGAAGGACGGTGTTCGCAAGAACGGTAACGTCATCTGCCGATCGGTCGGCGCGCTCGACGCGGACAGCATCCAGGGGGATTTCGTTTCCTTGGTGCGGCGGGCGCTGGAGGGCGTATCGTACTTTATCTATTCCACCCACAGCCATACCGAGGAAGCACCGCGATTTCGCCTAATCATCCTGTTCGCGCGCGAGGTCAGCGAAGATGAGTACCCCGCGCTCACGCGGATGATCGCCAAGCAGATCGGCATGGAGCACTTCGACGATTCCACCTACCAGGCGAACCGCATGATGTACTGGTCTTCCTGCCCCTCCAACGGCGTGTTCATCTTCGACGAGGGCGTCGGCGCTCCGCTCGATCCTGACAGGTACCTCGCGATGTATCATGACTGGCGCGACGTAACCCAGTGGCCGACGTCCAGCCGCGAGTCAGAGGTGATGTTGCGTAGCGCCGCCCAGCAAAAGGATCCACTGGCAAAGGAGGATCTCGTGGGCACGTTCTGCCGAGCGTACAACCCCATCGAGACCGCGATCGATGAGCATCTGGCGGATGTGTACGCGCCATCGACTTGCGAAGGGCGGTACGACTACACCTCAGCAGAAAGCAGCGCGGGCGTCGTAATCTACGAGGAGAAGTTTGCCTACTCCTTCCACGCGTCCGACCCAGCCTGTGGCAAACTGCTAAACGCGTTTGATCTGATCCGCGTCCATCGCTTCGGCGATCTGGACGAGAAGGTCAGCTACAAGGCGATGTGCGAGTTCGCGCTGAAGTTGGACAAGGTGAAGCTCCAGCTTGCAGAGGAGCGCCAGGCCGCGGCGATGGCGGAGTTCGGCGCGAAGGACTGGAAGACGCTCCTCAAGTATATGCCGCGAAGCAGGCTGCTGGAAAACAGCGTGTGGAATCTGATGCTGATCCTCAACAATGACTCCGACCTTGCCGGCTTTGGTTACAACGAGCTCGCCAACCGGGTACAGGTCACGGGTGCCGTGCCGTGGGACAGGCCAGCCGACAACAAGTACTGGCGTGACGCGGACACGGCACAGCTGAAAGCCCTCATCGATGTACGCTATCTGCCCTTCTCGAGCCGGAACCACGATGTATGCTTTACCAAGGCTGCCGACGACAGGCGCTTTCATCCGATCCGCGATTACCTTGACGCCCTGCCGCCCTGGGACGGCACTCCGCGGATCGAGACGCTGTTCGTGCGTTGCCTGCAGGCCGATGACACTCCCTACGTCCGCGCCGTCAGTAGGAAGACGCTCGCCGCGGCGGTCGCCCGCATCTACCGCCCTGGCACCAAGTTCGACAGTGTCCTGGTGTTCGACGGCGCCCAGGGCATCGGCAAGAGTACCTTGTTCAAAGACCTCGTGGGCGAGGAGTTTTACTCGGAAACGCTTTCCCTCACCGATATGGACGACAAGTCCGGCGCGGAAAAGCTTCAGGGATTCTGGGTGGTGGAGATCGGCGAACTGGCCGGGATGAAGAAAGCCGACATCGAGAAGGTGAAGGCTTTCCTCTCCACATCGGACGACAAGTACCGCCCCAGCTATGGCAAGGTCGTGGAAAGCCATCCCCGCCAGTGCATCATCATCGCGACAGTGAACGGCGAGCGTGGGTACCTGCGCGACATCACAGGCAACCGCCGGTTCTGGATTGTGAAGGCGCGTCAGGAGGAGCAGCAGAAGAAATGGCACTTCGCGCCCGGGGAGCGCGACCAGATCTGGGCGGAGGCGAAAGCGCTCTACGAGAGCGGTGAAAAGCTGTATCTGGAGGGCGATATGATCCCCGCCGCAGAAGAGGCGCAGCGCGAGGCGATGGAGGTCGACGAGCGTCAGGGGATGGTGGAGGAGTACCTTGAGACCCTGCTGCCGGAGGGCTGGGATGCCATGGACGTCTATAGTCGCCGAAGCTTCATCTCGGAGCGGGACAGCCCAGTATCCGCCAAAGGCAGCATCCGCCGCAACGCCGTCAGCAACGCCGAAATCTGGTGCGAGTGCTTTGGACGGCAGCTTGCAGAGCTGAAGCCTGCCGACAGCTACGCGATAGCGGCTCTGATGACGCAGGTCAACGGCTGGGAGCGCACCAAGGAGCGAAAGCGCATCCCACTTTATGGCCTCCAACGTTTGTACACCAGGACTTGTCACAAACCATAAAGCCCGGAAAATAAGGATTTATGACAGGGGTGACAACTATCTCTATTATATTCAAAACAGGTTAGGGAAACAAGGGGTACAACACAAGCACACCCGCGCGTAAGGAATATAAGGGACTAGCTGTCACCTTGTCATAGTTGTCGCAGGGAGGCAACCATGCTGGAGAAACACATTGAGCAGAAACTGATACAGGCCGTCCGTCGGATGGGCGGCCTCGCGCCCAAGTTCGCCTCTCCCGGATGGGCAGGCGTGCCCGATCGCCTCGTCCTTCTTCCAGGTGGGCGACTGGCGTTCGTGGAAGTGAAAGCGCCTGGGAAGACCCTGCGCCCGCTGCAGGTAAAGCGGAAAGGGCAGCTGGAGGCGCTAGGGTTTCAGGTGTACGTGATCGACAGGCCGGAGCAGATCCCGGAAATTTTGAACGAAGGGGGTGATGCCCAATGAAGTTCATTCCACACGAGTACCAGAAGTTTGTGACCAAGTACATCGAGCGCCACGAGGTGGCCGCCGTACTCCTCGATATGGGCTTGGGTTGAGCAAGACTGTGATAACGCTGACCGCCATTTTCGACCTATGCCTGGACAGCTTCGAGGTGCGAAAGGTGCTGATCGTCGCCCCCTTACGGGTCGCACGGGATACCTGGCCCGCAGAGATCCAAAAGTGGGACCATCTGCGGGGCCTGACCTACTCGGTCGCGGTGGGCACGGAGCCCGAGCGCAAAGCCGCACTCCGACAAATGGCCAGCGTGTACATCATCAACCGCGAGAACGTCCAGTGGCTGATAGAGGGCAGCGGTCTCCCGTTCGACTACGACATGGTCGTGATCGATGAGTTGTCCTCCTTCAAGTCCCACCAGGCCAAGCGGTTCCGGAGCCTGATGAAAGCGCGCCCCCATATCAGGCGGATCGTAGGCCTGACGGGCACCCCCTCCAGCAATGGGCTGATGGACCTGTGGGCGGAGTTCCGGCTGCTGGACATGGGCAAGCGCCTGGGTCGCTTCATGACCCACTACCGCGACGAATTCTTCACCCCCGACAAACGGAACCAGCAGATGGTGTTCAGCTACAAGCCTAAGCCCGGCGCGGAGGACGAGATCTTCCGCCGGATCGCCGACATCACCATCAGCATGAAAAGCACCGATTGCCTGAAAATGCCGGAGTGCGTGATGAACGAGGTGCCGGTGACGCTGTCTAATCCGGAGCGCAGCGCCTACGACACACTTCGCAGAGAGCTGGTTGTGTCCCTGAAGGGCGAGGAGATCGACGCGGTGAACGCGGCCGCCCTCTCTGGCAAGCTCTGCCAGATGGCGAACGGCGCGGTGTACGGCGACGAAAAGCGCGTCATCCACATCCACGACCGGAAGCTGGACGCGCTTGAGGATCTGATCGAAGCGGCGAACGGCAAGCCGGTGCTGGTGGCCTATTGGTTCAAGCACGATCTCGCCCGGATCCAGGAGCGGTTTCATGTGCGGGAAATTCGAACGAGCAAGGACATCGCGGACTGGAATGCCGGGACAATGCCGGTCGGGCTGATCCACCCCGCATCTGCCGGACATGGTTTGAATTTGCAGGCAGGCGGCTCCACGCTGGTGTGGTTCGGCCTGACCTGGAGCCTTGAACTGTACCTACAGACCAACGCCCGGCTCTGGCGCCAGGGACAGCAGGCCAAGACCGTGGTCATCCACCACATCGTCACGAGGGGCACCATCGACGAAAATATCGTCGCCGCCCTGAAGCAAAAGGACAAGACCCAAGCTGCGCTGATTAACGCGGTGAAGGTGAATCTGGAGGGGAACGAATGAGTGAGAACGGATATCAGAATCTCGCGAATGCGATCATCATGCAGGCCGTGCATGACTATCGGCGCGCGGTTCAGCAACTCATCCGAAAACCGTATAGTGCAACAGCCCTTTATGACAAACAGGAAGTCGAGGCTTTCTTCCAAGGTGATTGGTTTCGGGTGCTGAGCGACTTGGACGGACAGGAACTCCTACAGAGATTGGAAGCAGGTGGAAGGAAATGACCACGAAAGAATACTTCAGCCAGACGCTGACGCTGAACAAGCGCATCAATAGCAAGTTGGACCATCTGGCCGCTATTCGAGAACTTGTGTTCAAGGCGACCGCGACGATGAGCGATATGCCGCCCTGTGAATCCCGGGACGTTCACCAGATGGAAGAGGCCATCTGCAGAATGGTCGATCTGCAGAAAGAAGTTGACGCGGACATTGACCGGCTTGTCAACCTGAAGCTGGAGCAGATGCGCATCATCAGCGAAATCGAAAAACCGCTGTACCAGTTGATTCTGGAACAACGCTACCTGTGCTGCCACTCCTGGGACTACATCAGCGAGGAGCTTGAGTACAACCAGCGATACCTACTCCGCCTGAACAACGAGGCACTGGCGGCGGCAGAAGAGCTGATGCAGAAAAAGAATTTCGAGAAAGTGTAAAATGCCACCAAAAGACACTTTCGCCACCTTGAATCGCGGAGTATAGTATACTTGTCAGAACCATCGGAGCGGGAGAAATCCCGCTCCTTTCTTATGGTTTCTCATAATTTGCTTGACTTCCATCGCTTTTAGAGCGTATATGACACTACCCAAAGCGAAGGAGGTACCCCAATGAGAGTTGAAACCGGCCTTATCACTCAGCGTAAACTGCTCGCCCAGGCCATCGGTGAATGGCTGCAAATGGAACCACATTACGACGGCGTACCGCGCTGCACCTACAGCATCGGCCCGGTCAAGGTGGGAAAGGACGCGGCAATCAGCACTAACGATTTAGAAGCTTGGACCACGCTACTGCCATTCTTCCAGAACCACGGCTGGGCGGCGGAGGAACCGGAGACCGAGCAGCCCGCGCCGGAAGCTGATTCAGAAGCTGCCGGACCCGCTGACATTGACGGCATGGAAATCAGCGAGCCCGCTCCCGGCCTGACGGTTGGGAGCTTTTTGAACCTGGTCCACATGCTGTACAGCAAGCAATACTTGTTCAACCGCATGACGGAATCCGGAACCCTTTTCATTTCCAAGAACCTGATCGACAGCCTGAAGGAGCATATACCGGAAGACATGGCCTCCTTCCAGCAACGGCTGGCCGATTTCAAAGCCCGCGGCGAGTTGGACGGCTTCAGCTATGCCGACGACAACGTCACCCTGAGCTACCCATTCCATGCGGAACAGCCGATGCGCTGGACGACCTACGGCCTATTGACCGACAAGATCATCAAGGCCTCACAGTCAGCGACCCGCATCACAGCACAGATCCAGGAACCTGATAATGAGAAGTACTTCGCACGGTCATGGCTCCTGCGGCTGGGCATGGGCGGCGCCGATTTCAAAGAAGAGCGCCGCATCCTGCTGGGCGGATTGAAGGGTCACGCGGCGTTTCCGAACGACGCTGCCGCACAAAAGCACAAGGAAAAGTACGCCGCCCTGCGCAGAGAAGCCCACACCGCTGCCGGGAAGGAGGAGGCTGAATGAAGGATCTGAAGGAACAGCTGCTTGATTTCAAAGCCCAACAGCTAGCTGGGGAGTGCCTGCCCTGTCCACGGTGCGGAAATGGCGTGATGAACACCCATGTGACGCGCAACGCGCTCAGCCGCCATGCAGATGTCTATGTTTGCGACGATTGCGGCACCGCCGAGGCGATGCTGGATCTGATGCAAAACCCGCTCCCGCTACACCAGTGGGCCTTCTTCCAAGACGAACGCCCCATCTCCAATTTCAAAGCGCTGCCAGCTGAACTCGTGTGGGCGCGGCTTCAGAAGGAGCAGCTTCCCTACCTGATGGATCTGTATGAACGGTGGCTAGATGTTGAGGGGAAAGAAGATTTCGAAGCATATCGCGCGGAGGCATACCGGCACTGCCCAGGGCTGACGCACCTGTGGCTCCAGCCCTTCCAAGCCGCCTACCGAGTCTGTGAAGGCCAACTGCTGGTGCGGTTCAGAAAGATTGACGCCGGTGTCGAGACCGCCCACGACGTGATCCCTCTCTGACAGACCCGCCGCCGTGGCCGCACAGACGCCCCTCTCGCGGGCCGGTTGCGATTGATCCGGATTGTCCCCCAACTCCGCCATCAGCGCCTACGTGGCGCGACTGGCGCAAGGTTTCAAAGCACACAACAGAAGCCGCACTCGTTTTGAGCGCGGCTTTTATCGTGGTCAGACCCATCGCTGCCAGGCGACTCAGGGTTTTCGCGCCAGGCTGCGTAGCAGCGCGGGCTCCAAGACCATCTCGATTTCGGAGCGGAACCCGAGCGCCAGGTACGCCCGCCGGATGCCCTCGTAATAGTCCCGGGTCGGTGGGGCGACGCGTTTCTGGTTCATCAGGTAGATCATACCCTTGATTTCAGAGCCGTCCGTCATGCACACCGTGCGCTCCGCCTTGATGTAGTAGCTGGGGTAGCCTTCGTAGCGGTCCAGTCGCTGTTCGTCGGTTACGCTGATCTCCCAGACGGCAACCGGCACACCGGTGGGAGCCGAACTCCGGCCGGCCTTGATTTGAGAGCGCTCCACGGTGGCGTGAAGGAAGAACTCCAGCTGGGCGGCGGGCAGATGCCCCATCCCGATGAGCCGGGCGTCTGGGCAGCGGTACGCCATCTGTTCCTGGACCATGTTGGAGCCGTATGCGATGTAGTTCATAGTGATGAATTCCTCCTTGGTGAGTGTATCAGGTTAGAGGTTGATTTGGAAGTGTATTCGCTCTGGATTTGTAAGCTTGTGGGGTCAGCCGTAGCGGGCACAGGCGATGATCACCGGGATCATCCGGAGTGGGTGCCGGAGCGTCAGGAAGATGGCGGCTGTGCGAGCGGCGTCGTGCAGCCCGGCGTGCTGCAGCGCCCAGTAGCGTTCGGGGTCCTTGGCGTGGTCAAAGATGTTCCAGCAGGTGGCCTTGTCGAAGATGCGCTTCATGGTGTGCCTCCCCTTGATTTCAAAGCGGTGTGTCAGCGGCTCCGGATTATGGTCAGTTGGTACTCTCGGCCGTCCGGCAGGCTGATGACCAATCCTTTGTCGCGGGTCATCACGCCGCCCTCGGCGAAGGTCTGAACCCGAAGGTTCTCCCAGCATACATCCTCCGCTGTGCGGTAGTCGCCGTCCTGGGCGATCAGTTCCCGCAGTCCGTCCTGCAACACCTCGTCGAAGTCCTGTTCGTTCTCGCGCTCGTACATCTGTGTGGTCCTCCTTTTGATTTGGGAGCCTTGGGAACCGGCACCGCCGGTGGCTTCCCGCGACCGGCTATGTGCCGGTTTCGGGCCGTAGCCAGCGGCCCATCGTCAGGCGGGCTTGATTCAAAAGCCGGTCGGCGCAAAGAGCGCGATGTAGTCGTGCGCAGCCTTGGATAGGGCTTTCAAGTCCGAATCGGTCGGCTGCCCGTACCAGTCCGGCTTACCCTGATACACCCAGATGTGCGGGGTCTTCATGTCGCCGCCGGGTGTGCGAATGGAGGCGAAGTGGTCTTGATTTCGAAGCAGGAGTGTGTCGACCTTGCCCTCGGTGCGGTTGAGGATGGTGACCTGCAGGGCCTCGTACTTGTCTGCTATGCCGGTGGTGACGAACTCGATGCGCGCTCGGATGTGCTCGTCCAGCGTCAGGAATGCTGCGCGGCCGACGTAGACCGGGCTGGTTGATTTGAAAGCCGTGTTCCTGCCGGTGAGCGCTCGGAGCTGCTGTTCAAAGAAATTCATGGTGTTCCCCCTCAATATGATTTCATAGCTTGCGGCTTCCCGCGACGCGCTTCGCGTTTCGGCCCGGAGCCACCGGGCCTCGTCAGGCGGGTGTGCTTGATTTCAAACCGGCTGTCAGCCCGCCTGTCTCCAGGCGGCGTTGCCGGGCAGGTGCTTGAGCAGGTGTTCGCGGGCGGTCGCGAACTCGTCGCCGATGAACCCCAGCCTGAGCAGCCAGCATCGGAAGGTGTACTTGGGGTTGTCCGTCTCTGGGCGGTGCGGCGAGGCCGAACTTGATTCCAAAGCTTGGTGGGAAATCGCCAGGCTCAGCTGGATGAAGGACTTGATCTCGCCCGCGTGGAGTGTGCTGTTGAAGGCCCGGAACTCGACGGTGCCCTTCTGGAACACCGAGTGGAGGTTCAAAAGGTGGTACCGACTGGGATCGTAGTGCTCGTGGGCATGGCGTTCCCAGTTCCGGTCGTCGTACCACACCCGGGCGAACTCCGGAAGGGTTTTCGGCTTGAGCCGATTCAGCCGGGCGAGAAAGTACGCGTCCACCGGCTGGCACCAGCGTGTGCGGCGCTCCGGCGAGATCTGCAGCGCCTGGGTCAGCAGGTCCTCCTTGGCGTTGACGATGTTCACCAGATTTCGGAGCGTTTTCGGGGTGTGGCTGCCCAGCCCGATGTGCACGTGGATCCCGCAGCTCTCGTGTGCCTTGGCGCCGGCCCGGCGGAGCTTGCGCACCAGTTCCTGGACCGTCTCGATGTCCGCCCACCGGCAGATCGGGCTGACCAACTCGGTGCGCTCCTCGTACGGGCCGGCGATGCTGGCGTCCGAGACCAGCTTCCACGGCCGGCCTTCCGGGTCGTACACCGCCCAAGTGTCGTAGGAACCGCCCACGTGGGTAGGCTGGATGTCAAAGTGTGCGGCGATGACCTCCGCGGCCTTCGCCCGGGTGATGCCGTTCATCTCAATCTCGATGCCAAAGGTCTGGTCCTTCATTGCTGTTTCCTCCTATGTGTGCTCGGGCTCAGCGCTTGACCCGGCGGGCGGCGGCCGCGGCTTTGCGGGCCTTGGCGGCGGCGAGGTAGGCTCGGCCGTGTGCCTGCATGGCGGCTTCCAGGACCTCGCTGTCTTCGTCGTCCGACCCCATGTCGGCCGGGATCTCGTCGGCGAGGAGCTCGGCGGTGTCGGCCGCGACCGCGGCGTGAAGCGCAGCCTGCTCGGCGGCGGCCCGGTACAGCCGGGCGGCGTTGGTGGCGGCGACCAAGGCGGCCTCGGCCTCGGCGGCTTCGCGGGCAGCCCGGTCGGCCCGGTCGGCGGCGGCCTCGGCCTGGGCGGCGGCCCGGAGCGCGTCCCGGGTGGCGGTGTGGAAGGCAGCCCTTTCAGCGCAGATGGTCATGGGGTACCCCTTTCGGCCCGGCGGCTTGACCCGCCCGCGGCGGCGGCCCGGTTTGCGGCCGCGACACATTCATCGCTCGGCCCGGCCGGAAA
>Ga0268263_1000214_pt1 | contig 131775 bp, 119 predicted proteins | sample Biomet5_FD_190358 | JGI IMG/M metagenome (GOLD analysis project Ga0268263, IMG submission 190358) | Microbial communities from bioreactor (seeded with sewage sludge) at LBNL, California, USA - Biofuel metagenome 5 (SPAdes) (version 4) | ecosystem: Engineered > Bioreactor > Anaerobic >... | reverse complement strand
AAGCCCCGTCTGCTGGAAGCTCTCGAACAAGCGGCCGCTCTGGCTCTGGCCACCATCACCCCCGACAACGCCGCAGCCTGGTTCAAGCACTGCGGCTATGGAATATAGCTTCATGCAAACCGGTCTAATATCGCATATTCAATTAACCCCGCCTCCGGATAATGCGGAAGCAGTACGGTGTTTGTGCGGTGTCGTTCTAGTGCTAGAGGCGCAGTAAACGCCGACACAAGCTAGTAGCTGATTCTCGATCTCCTGCCAAGGTAGTGCCAAGTTGACGGTCGCGACATCTATCCGATGGCCCTGCACGAGCATGGCATCGCGCACGTCATACCCATTTGTCGGATATATAAGCAGACCGGCCGCGCAGCGGTGCGCGTAACTCAGATGCTCTTGGGTTCGTAGATATGAATAAATCTGGTAAAGATTCTGTGATTTGAACCTCTGCCCGCCATGGAGTGTTTTGGGCCAGCGCCGAAACGGAATACTTGGTGTCCACTATCGTGCGCTTGAACGGCAGCGTCTTCTGCACAATTGTCATATCCGTATACATTGCCGGCACGAGCCCACTGCCGAGTTCGTCGAACCACTCCAGCTTTTCCGAGTCAACGTGGCAGTTCGAGAGATGTAGCCGATAGAAATTGCGGACGAAGCGCTCGAACAGCTTATGAAACAAGATTTCGTCGCGCAGTAACGCGACGAGAGCCTCATCGCCCGCAGTTTCGGTCGGCAATCGCAGCGTGTGAATGAGACGGCAGATTGCAATAGGTACTGCATAATCCCTGTCGTTGCGGCCGAGTTGCAGGCTCGCAAAATCCCGCGGCGAGACGGGGATCATCGTTACACCATCCATCTGCCTCACGAGGCTGCGCAACTCGTGGCGCAGTGCCGCTTCGGCTTCAGCCCGGTCAGACTTAAGCGCGGGCTCCGAGGCCAGACGCGACAATGTGGACCGGATGATCCGGTTTCGCAGTGTATCAATGCTCAGCTCAGGGAAGACACAATCCACGACACCACGCTGAAACGACTGGCGCTTCAGGCTGACTGCAAAATCTATCCGACCACGAATTCCGCGCACAGGCGCAGCGGTTCGTGCGAACGACCTTCGAAGTTGGTGTCGTAGCAGTTGGCGCGACCCATGCGCCAGGAGTTTTGCAAGCAGTCCGAGTAAGTGGGGCGCGTCTTGCGATTCTGCATTCCAGCGGTCGCGCCATGACGCCATATCCCAGGCATACAGCAGCAGGTACCACGCATTTTGCACAGGTATGCCGCTTGCGATAGTTGTCGCGGATGGCGTCATCGCCATCATGCCAACAGGTCAGCTGTTGCTGCCTCGGCTTTCTGAGGCGCGTCGTACCAGTATTCGAGCAGCAGCGGCTTGATTTCAGTCTCCACCACCTCTAGGTACCACTGGTCGTCCACGTGTGAGAAGTCGGTGCCCAATGGGCAAAAGAAACTGTGACCGACCTGGTACGCAGGGCCGAGAAGTGAGTCCTCACGAATCTTCGCGTTCGAAGCAGTGACGCGATTGACGATCTTCGTCGCCAATGTATCGTTCATCCTGCCCGACAACGACGAACCAGGACGGAAGCATGCAGAACAAGTTGCACGCTCCGTCTACCCTTATGCGGCCGGCGTAAAGATCATCACGCTGCCGGACTTGCCGGAGAAGGGTGACGTCAGCGACTTTCTGAAGACGCACACAGCGCAGGAGCTCCTGGCCGAGATCAGCAAAACACCCGCATAGCATCCGGCTCAGAGCGATAGCAGACTGCTCGTGACGGCGCCTGCCTTCGTGAATGCATCTCCACTCGAAGTAAATTGGCTGGTTGAACAGGTCATCGAACGCGGTGCCAATGGGTTCTTCTGTGCAGTTCCGAAGGGCGGCAAGAGTTGGGCTGCAATCGATCTTTGCATCTCGCTCGCATTGGGTTGCGACTGGCTCGATTTCCAGATTCCGCGTCAAGTGCGCTGCGCCTTGATCTAGAGAGAAGACAATCCAGCACTCACTGGGTGGAGGCTCCGCCATCTGTTCCTCGGCAAGAATGCGAGTAATCCTAACCTGCTGGAGCAGAACCTGTACGTGAATAGCCGTGCTCAGTCTCCCGAGTTTCTGTTGGACAATCCTGAGCACGTTTCGGAGTTGGTCGAAGCTTTCAAGGAACGCCAAATAGAATTCGCGATCTTTGATGTCTTCAATGTAATGCATAGCGCCGACGAGAACGACAACACCCAAATGCGAACGGTACTCCGTCAGCTATCGGCAATTCAGACCCAAGCCGGCTGTGGCATCGGTGTAGTTCACCACTTCACAAGGCAGAGAACGGCTCAATGACGCAGAGATTGAGAGGCTCCAGCGCGATAGCAGGATGGGCGGAATGGCTGATTGGAATTACCCTGGCCGACGAAGAAAAGAAGATTCGCCGCATGGAGTTCGAACTGAAAGCTGGACAGCCGCCTGACCCGGTGTATTACCGGATCGAGAGTGGAGGAGACGGTACTCCGTGCAGGCTCGTTTGTGCGGGCTACCAAGCTCCCCAACCGGCAAGGGGCGCGGGCAGAGCTGCCGCGTTAATGCAATGAGGAGCGGAGCGATGTTCTTATTCGGCGCACTACAAGCTGTAGATTTGGCGTCGGCGAGTGGAGCCGATGGTGCGTGTCCAAAACCAGATGAGACTGTTGAAAAACTCCTGAAACGTTAGAAGTTGTGGGTGGTGAGGTTTTTGACCCGGTGCGATCTGGCCTACTGAGGTCCTGTTGCCGTTGTCTACTACTACCGTTCTACTGCTACCGTTTCTTGCCGGATGTTTGGGTCTATCGTTACACTGACTCGGCGGGCAAGAAACGCTCTATCGAGATCGGTGACTTAGACCGTTACCCAAGGAAGGCGCAGGCTGCTCAGGAATGCCAGAAGCTCCTGGCACATCTCCAGACCGAGCCGTACCGGGCGATGCTAATGGTCGCGATGTGCTTGGGACTTCGGTGTTCAGAGTGGGCTGCATTGCAGTGGCAGGATGTGGACTTCGATGCTGGGACGATCTCCATCAGCCGAGCCATCGTGGTCAATCATGGGGACGATGTGAAGACCGTCGCCTCGGGCAAGACCCTACCGTTACATCCGATGCTGGCTCGCACCCTGAGGGAGCTGCGCAATCGGTCTCAATGGAGGAGTCCGAGTGATTGGGTGTTCGCAAATCCACACACACAAGGGCTGAAGCCGTATCAGCCTTGGAAGTACGCAGCCCTGGAAGCGGGCCTAGCAGGCTGCTGAAAAAGGGTTTTGGAGTGCCGAGAATCACCAAAATCTATTCGCGGCTCAACGCAGAATCAACGACTTGCAAGTGTTAGTAAGTGCGATTTGGACGCTGCAAAAGAGTTTTTCAGCAACCTGCTAGGGGAGGGAATTGGTTGGCATACTTTCCGGCACAGCTATTCCTCGATGCTCCGCGACCTTCAGGTTGACGTGAAAGTACAGCAAGAACTTTTGCGGCACGCAGATATTCGCACGACGCTGAACGTGTATACGTAGGGCGTCGCGGAGAATCTAAGAACCGCGAATGATTTGATTGTTTCGGAAGTGCTTACCGGGCCATCCAGTAGGCGGGACCCTTAACGGACCCCCGGGTTAGCTAAGACGATATAAATCAAGAGGTTGCTGGGGTGGGTAGTGGGACTCGAACCCACACCATCCGGTGCCACAGACCGGCGTTCCACCATTGAACTATACCCACCGTGCAACCAAGAGAATTATATCAGAGCGCACTGCTTCTCGCCGATGCTCCGTTACCTTGCGCTTGTGGAAATTGGTCGGGGAGCACTCCTTGAAACGCAGCAGCCGTTGTCAGGCTGGAATTCTCCCAACTCCATAATACTCAAAACCCATACTGCGAAGCCGTTCGCAATCGAAAAGGTTTTTCGTGTCCACAATCACCGGACGTCGTAGCAGAGATTTCATTCTGGCAAAATCCAGACTTCGGAACTCCGGCCACGCCGTCGCCAGGATCAGTGCGTCGACTCCGTCCGCGGCGGTGTAAGCCGAATCGCAGAAGGATACGACCTGATCGAGTTCCGTCCGCGCCTGGGGCATAGCAAACGGGTCGTAAGCACGAACCACTGCGCCTCTCTCGGCAAGTTGCCTAGCCAGCTGAACCGAAGCCGATCCTGCTACTGAGCTGGTATGTGGCTTCACGGCTAATCCCAGCAGCCCCACCTGCTTATTTTCTATAGTCGGCATGGCCTCGGCGACCTTCCGCATTGTGCGTTCTGCATGTTGCTGACTCACAGCCCGTGCGGCATCCAGCATTTGCAACTGCACCCCGTTGCGCTGTGCCAGCGCGGCCAGGCTCGCAATATTCGATTCCACAAAACTGCCGCCCATACCTACTCCTGCCTGCAAGCAGCGCGGCGCGATACGCTTGTCCAAGCCGAGCGCGAGCGAAAGATTTAGTGCATCGGCATTCACGCGCTCGCAAAGCGTGGCCATCTCGTTGATAAAAGAGATCTTAGTTGCTATAAAAGCCGTAGCTGCCTCGCGCACCAGTTCGGCCGTTTCGGCATTGGTCACAATCACGGGAGTGCCGCGCATGACCACGGGACGATAGACGAGCTTCAGCGTCGATATTGCCTCGGTACTGCTGGTGCCGAATAGAAGCCGGTCGGGCCAGTTAAAGTCCTCCACCGCGCAGCCCTCCGTTAGCGAGAGTGGATGTGACACAACCGCCAGGTCGCGGCCCTGCTCATGTAGTTTCTGTGCGATCCGCGTTACTGTTCCAACCGGCGTTGGAGTGCAGATCAGGAGCGGGATTCCTGGGGCTGCGGTCTTTGCCATCCGCAATGCAACGGCTTCGGTCTCGTCGGGGTCATCCTGCGCGAGATAGATTACCTGCGATTTGGCGGCCTGCGTTTCGATCTCGGTCGAATAGGTCAGCCTTCCCGCCCGCACGTTGCGATGGACAATCTCTTCCAGGTTTTTTTCGTAGAAAGGAATGTGCCCTTTTGCGAGGCTCCAAACCTTCTCAGTTACGGAATCGCAGCACACGACTGGTGTGCCGAAATCCGCAAGACAGGCAGAAACGATAGTCCCCAAATATCCTGCGCCATACACGGAGATTTGCATCGTGACCTCATCGCGGCACTCTCCCAGACACCTGCGAGGCGCTCCAATCAATTTGGGAGGTTCGACGCACGGAAGCAAACGCCACGCTAAACCTATTTAGCTTGGGAACCTTCTGATTTGCAACGTGAGAGAAGGTCATGTCCATTCGTGTTCAGTGGAACACATTAGAAGAAAGGTTCAGCAGTTACCGGGGAGGAGCGGAAAGGACAATTTCGGCCAGGTCGGTCCAGGTGTGATTGCTCCCGCGCACAAAGCTCAGGCGCTCAATCATGATGCTGTGCGATCCTTTATATTCCCGCCAGCGAATCTTGCTCGTCTGGAGTGCTTCTGCGGCCTGCTCATTGGTGTCCAGTTTGGCTACCGTTACGTGCGGCATATAAGGAAGCTTTTCCGTGTAGGTCAGTCCATTGCAGTTCATCAGGTCGTGCAGCTCGCGCATTTTGTATCCCGCAAAGCTGATTCGGATAAACACCGTCGGAGTAGTGGGCAGAAAACTTTCCACTTCTCCCAATTCCACTCGGAACGGGGTGACCAGTTTGCCCATTTCGCGCAGCACTGCCACTGCTTCTTCTTCGGTTCCTTGCAATGGACGTGGTGGCAATACCGTGACATGCGTCGGCAGGTGCGCGTGCGCTGGATGGACTTCGCGGCGCAGGTCCTCCACGAACTCTCCAAGCGCATTCCTTACATACGAAACCAGCGCGTACTGCTCGCAACCATATTCGGTAGACATGGCAAACCTAGCAATTATAAGCGCGAAATCCAGGTCAAAACGGACAATCTGACTCTCTGCTTAGATCTGCGAATGTTTGTAATCGTGGTGCCGACATCCCAGGTCTCCGATCCTGGGATCATGACCTCCGAACCGGATGTGGGGCCATAGGTTCTTGGCGGTTAGCAGCACTCATCGCACTCTTCAGAAATGTCGCGAGTGGTTCGCGCAGATCGCTGCACTGCACCTGGAGTTGCCTGGGTAGCGGTTTTTATAACGAAAAACTAAGTTTGCACAAGCACCCTACTGTGCGATTTGCACATCGATACCTTTTGCGTTCGCCTGCATCTAACGTGACGTGGAGGGATGGGGTGCAGGCTAGATTTAAATACAGACGGGGCTGTCAAGGTGATACAACGTTGCCCCTCTTTCCTAAATCTCACAATGTGCCTCCTGAGGTGGAGGATGGTCCCGGAAGGCCAACAGGGTCAGAAATATGAAAATCGGCTTGAATGTGTCTCTTGACCCGTCCCGCCGCTCGAGCGATGCGCAGGATTTTGACAGTGCAATCCGGCGCAAGATTGTGGGGCAGGAGGATGCGATCGAGAAAGTTACTGAAATCTTCCAGATGTTCTCGGCGGGACTGAATGCTCCCGGACGTCCGGTTGGTAATCTTCTCTTTTTAGGGCCAACCGGCTCGGGCAAAACCCGGGTTGTGGAAGCGGTCGCTGAAGCGCTCTTCGGCGATCCTCGTGCTGTCGTCAAGATTGATTGTGCCGAATTCCAGCACTCCCACGAAATCGCCAAGCTTATCGGCTCTCCCCCGGGATATCTCGGTCACCGCGAGACCCACCCCTTGCTTACCCAGGAAGCGCTGAATCAGTGGCACACCGACCGTTTCAAGCTTTCGTTGGTGCTCTTTGATGAAATCGAGAAAGCCAGCGACGCACTGTGGCAACTCCTGCTCGGAATCCTCGATAAAGCGACTCTGACCCTGGGCGACAACCGGCGTGTTGATCTGTCCCGGTGTCTCATCTTTCTTACCTCCAACCTTGGGGCTGGAGAGATGAATGAGGTGCTGAATGGAACGATGGGTTTTGCCAGGCCCAACGGAAAGATCGACAGCAAGATTGACAAGAAGATGAGCAATGCCGCCATTGAAGCGGCTCGCCGGAAATTCTCTCCAGAGTTCATGAATCGTCTTGACAAGATTGTAGTATTCAAGACCTTGCGTCCTGAGCATCTTGAGAAGATTCTGGAGATTGAACTTGGACTGGTTCAGCAGCGCATATTGCACGCCACCGGAAATAATCAGTTTGTCTTCAGTTGTACTCCCCGCGTTAAGGCGCTCCTGCTGAGAGAGGGGACGGATTTCAAGTACGGCGCCCGCCACCTCAAGCGCGCCATCGAGAAAAACCTCGTGTTTCCGTTGGCAAACTTGGTGGCAACCGCGCAGGTCAAGCTGGGGGACTATATCCGCATCGACCTCAACGAGGAAGGCATTATGACTTTCGTCAAGGAAGCCGAGGGTGCGTTGGTTCCGGTGCTGCTTGAGAAATACGGTCCTGAGTTCGCGTCTCAGGGCGCCGCCAAGGCGGGCCGCCATGTCGGACGCGATGCTGCTGCTTCCGGCGGTCCGCTGATCGATCACAAATAGAACTAGATTGTTCACGCACGGTTGACTTAAGCACAAGGGGGCGGTTTCCTTGCCGCTGTTTTGCGTTATCATTCCTTGCTTCATCTTCTAAAATATTGTGACTGGACAATAAGAGTGAACGAAATGAAGCTCCGTAATTCAAACTTCATCAGAGTGATGATTCTGGTCCTCGTTTCCACCATTTCTGTCCCTTCTCCTCTTGCAGCGCAGCACATTCGTCAGGATGCCAGTGGGCGCGTGGTTCCGGATTTCGGTGACGTTCGGATGAGCGAAGAAGACCAGATCAAGCTTGGTCAGCGGGTCTCGGCGGAAGTTTACAAACAGATGCCTGTGCTCCCCGCTTCCAGTCAGATCACTCGTTACGTGCAGCACATGGGAGAGCGCCTCGCTGCCAAGGCTCCCGGCACTCGATGGCCATTTGAATTTCGCGTCATCGCACAGAAAGAAATCAACGCCTTTGCGCTTCCGGGCGGTCCCATTTTCGTCAATCTTGGAACTATTCAGGCCGCCGACGAAGGTGAACTTGCCGGTGTAATGGCTCACGAAATCGCTCACGTTGTCATGCAGCACACTGCTCGCGACGCCAGGAAGCAGCAGACCACTCGGACCATCGGTGCCATAGGCTCCATGATTGCCGGAGCTGTTCTCGGCAGTGGTATCGGCGGCACTCTTGCTTCCGGAGCCATCCAGATCGGTGCCGGAGCGATCTCTATGAAGTACACTCGCGCAGATGAAAATGAGGCTGATCTGTTAGGCGCGCAGATCATGTACGATGCCGGTTATAACCCTTACTCCATGGCCGAATTCTTCCAGAAGCTGGCGCAGCAGAATGGAGGAGGTATTCAGTTCCTCAGCGATCATCCCAATCCCGGCAATCGCGCAGAAGCCGTCCGCAACGTAATTCAGAAATTTCCTCAGAAGAGTTATCCGCGCTCAGACAGTCAGGAGTTTGTCGCAATGAAGCGCGTTGCCGGTGAGACCAAGGCCTACACTGCGCAGGAAATTGCGAATCACAAAGGCTCCTGGAATTTGTCCGATGCCGCTCCGGGAGAGAAACCCAATCCGGGTTCTGGCTCGATTGAAACCGTGAGCTACGCGCAGGTTCGCCCCTCTGGCGCCTGGAACCATTTCGACCAGGGAGGTCTCGCCTTCGATCATCCTGCTAACTGGCGTCTTTCGAATAAAAACGATGAAATCATCGTTGCTCCTCCTGCGGGGATTTCGTCCAATGGAGCAATCGCGTATGGGCTTTCCATCTATTCGGTCAAAAGTGGAGTGTCCTCTGCCGAGATCGCCGGGGGCATTGTAGAGGGAAATCCCGGCATGAAGATTCTTGTCGGCCCCAATCGGCTCCGCGTAAATGGCGTAGAGGCAACATCTTACGATCTGATAGGTAATAGCCCCATTGTTGAAGCTGGAAGCCAGGCGCGTGAACACGATTGGCTCGTGACCATTCCCCGCGGTGATGGCTCAACCATTGTCCTGATCTTCACTACTCCTGAACGCGACTACGCCGAAATGAAGCGCACCTTTCAAACCATGCTGCGCAGCTTCCGCGTTCACTGAGTTTAACGACAGCGGGCCCACTCACTCCCGTGAATGGGCCCACTGTGCACATTTCTTTTTTTGTTCTTATCCCACCGTGATACCGAGGTGCTGCCGGATGTGGGCGAGAGCAGCTTCAGCAGTCAGGCCATATTTCTCGCGCAGTCCTTCGGGTTTTCCATGTTCAATGAACTGGTCAGGCCAACCAATACGGCAGACTGGCGTGCTGAGGTCCTGGCTGTTCAGTTCTTCGAGTACAGCGCTGCCAAATCCTCCAGCTAGTGCGTGATCTTCCAGTGTCAGCAGTACGTCAGCGCTGCGGGCATAATGCGCAATCATTTCGCTATCGAGCGGCTTGGCAAAGCGCGCATTGATGATTGCGGCGGAAACCCCTTCGGAGGCGAGTGTTTCGGCAATCTCACGGGCTACAGGGAGCATGGCTCCGAGTGTGAAGATGGCGACGCGTGCGTTGCCAGGATCTTCCAGCAACTCGGCTTTGCCGATCGGGATGGGGATGGGCTGCTCTTTGACTGCCACACCGGGCCCAATACCTCGCGGATAACGCACCGCAACGGGGCCGTCATACAGCGTTGCCGTGTGCAGCATATCGGCGAGTTCGTCCTCGTCTTTGGGGTTCATGTGGACGATATTGGGAATTCCCCGCAGATAGCTGATATCGAAGAGTCCATGGTGCGTGGGACCATCGTCCCCGCTCAGTCCACCGCGATCCATGCAGAAAACAACAGGCAGATTCTGCAGGCATACGTCGTGAACAATCTGGTCAAAGCTGCGTTGTAAAAACGTTGAGTAAATTGCGACAAATGGTTTTAGGCCCTTGGTGGCCATTCCGGCGGCAAACAGGACGGCGTGTTCCTCTGCGATGCCTACATCGTAATACTTGTCGGGATGCACGACGCGGAAGCGGTCAAGCGCGGTGCCGTTGGGCATAGCCGCAGTGATGGCTACGAGGCGGTCATTGCTGCTCGCAAGCTTTGCGAGCGTGTCGGCGAAAACCTCCGAGTAGGTGCGCTGGCCGAGCGGCTTGGTCTCACCAGTTTCTGGATTGTAGGGGCCAAGGCCATGGAACTTTTTCGTCTTCTCCTCGGCTGGCTCAAAGCCGCGGCCCTTCTGGGTTATTACGTGCAGAATTACAGGGCGATCCAGCGTCTTAAGGAACTGGAAGGTGCGGATCAGTGAAGCTATATCGTGCCCGTCGGTAGGCCCATAGTACTTCAGGCCGAACTCCTCGAATATGACCGAGGGCCAGAGCATGCTCTTGGCGGCCTCTTCGGCCTTGCGCGCCACGTGTGCCGCGGACTTGCCGCCGACTTTTTCAACCAGCTTGGCCGCGCGTTCGTACAGACGATGGTACTGCGGAGTGGTAACGATCTTGTTGAAGTAGTTGGCAATCGCTCCGACGTTCTTATCGATTGACCACTTGTTGTCATTCAGCACGATTATGAGTCGCTTGGCATGCGAGGCAATGTTGTTGAGCGCCTCGAAGGTGATGCCGCAAGTGAAGGCGCCATCACCGGCAAGAGCGACAACATGTTCTTTGCCACCTAGTTTGTCGCGAGCGGCGGCGATGCCCAGGGCTGCTGAAAGCGCGGTACCGGCGTGACCCGCGCCGTAGCAGTCGTGTTCGCTCTCCGTGCGCAGCATGAAGCCGTTCAGTCCGCCAGCAGTACGAATCGTCGAGAAGCGGTCGCGGCGGCCGGTCAGCAACTTGTGGACGTAAGCCTGATGGCTCACATCGAAGAGGAAGTGGTCCTTTGGCGTATCGAAAACGTAATGCATGGCGATAGTCAACTCGACCACGCCGAGGTTGGGGCCAAGATGGCCGCCGGTAACGGCAAGAGCCGTGATCAATTCCTCGCGAATCTCCCCAGCAAGCTGAGTGAGCTCTGGAATTGTTAAGCGCTTCACGTCGGCGGGAGAGCAAATCGTGTCAAGAATAGGTGTCATGCTGATTGACTATGTTACAGCCTAATCCCGCTTTGCACAGTTGTTTTTTGTACTTACAAAAGTGAAGTATGCACAGTCGGGCGCGCCTCAAAATCAATTGAAAAGCGCCCTGACTGGGCCTGTTCCCCGCTCGCCGCCTTGGTGGTAGACCTTACATCGGGAAAACACGATTGAAAATTTTATCTACGTTGCGAAGCTGGCGGTTAAGGTCGAAGGCACGATCCAGAGTTTCTTTCTTCACGCGGGAAGTGATCTCGGGATCAGCGCGTACGAGCTCTTGGAAGTTCTTTTCTTCGCGCCATGCTTGCATGGCGTTCCGCTGGACGATGCGGTAGGCGTCTTCGCGAAGCACTCCGGCTTCCACCAGGTCGAGCAAAAGTTGGCCGCTGAAGACCAGGCCTCCGGTAGAGTTCAAGTTGCGAAGCATACGCTCGGGATAAACGAGCATGGTATCCACGAGGTTGGTGGTTCGAGCAAGAAGATAGTCCAGCAGAATTGTGGAATCCGGCAGGATGACGCGCTCTACAGATGAGTGCGAGATGTCGCGCTCGTGCCAGAGGGCGACATTTTCGAACGCCGCTTGCACGTTGCTGCGAATCACCCGAGACAGGCCGGAGATTTGCTCGCAGGTGATGGGGTTGCGTTTGTGGGGCATTGCGGATGAGCCCTTCTGTTTTTCGCTGAAGAACTCTTCGGCTTCGCGCACTTCGGTTTTCTGGAGGTGGCGGATTTCCGTTGCAATCTTGTCCAGCGTGCAGCCGATGACAGCGAGCGTGGCCACATAGAAAGCGTGGCGGTCCCGTTGTATAACCTGCGAGGAAACTGCAGCAGGAGCAAGGCCGAGTCGCTTGCAGATTAACTCCTCATACTCCGGGTCGAGATGTGCACCGTTGCCGACTGCACCGCTGAGCTTGCCGACCCGCATCTGTTCGGTGGCAATGTCAAAGCGCTCGAGGTTGCGCTGCATTTCGCTGAACCAGTTCGCGATTTTAAGACCGAAGGTGATGGGTTCGGCGTGAACGCCGTGGGTGCGTCCGATCTGCGGTGTGTGCTGAAACTCCAAAGCGCGACGCTTCAGGACCTCCAGAAATTTTTCGATGTCGGCCCTCAGCAGAACGGAGGCTTGTTGCACAAGCAGTGCCTGTGCGGTGTCCACCACATCGTTCGAGGTAAGCCCGTAGTGCAACCATCGCGACTCGGGACCGACCTTCTCCGCAACGGCCGTTGTGAAGGCTATAACGTCATGTTTAACTTCGGCCTCGATCTGGTGAATACGCGCGACTTCAAAATCCGCTCCTTTTATGCGTATTTCACGGGCTGCGGATTCGGGGACGATGCCCGCTTCGGCTAGTGTTTCGCTGGCGGCAACCTCCACCTGCAGCCACGCGCGAAATTTATTTTCGTCACTCCAAATCTGGCCCATCTGGGGGCGGGTATAACGAGCAATCAAGGCGAACTCCTTACGATACTCTTGGCGAGGTCTGAATTCCTTATTGTACCAACGTACGCACAGAGAGTCGGAGACTGCCGCTCGTAAAACGGATAAGGCCAGGATCAACCCGGCCCTGACAGAGGTTTCCTTCACTTGTTCACTGGTTGGTTCCGGCGGAAAGAAGGCCAGACGCGCCACACTGAGCTTGCAAGGCTGCGCGTATCTCAGTCTTCGGAGACACCAAGCAGTCTGCTCATTTCGTCGTAGAGAAATCCCTCACCGGGGCGATAGGGTTGCACCCATTTGCCATCGATCACAAACTGCGGAATAGCGCGCTTGCCAGTCTGGCGAATCACCTCATCGGCAGCACCAGGCGTGGCCTCGATATTGATCTCCTGGTAAGGGATAGAGTTCTTGTCAAGGAAGCGTTTTGCTTCGCGGCAGTCGGGACACCATGGCGCCGAATAGACGTAGAGTCGCATGTCTTATACATAACAGAGCAGCAGGCCAGGTTTCAATTTTCAGCGCGATGCGGCTGCCAAGAAAAAACAGAAAAGCGCCGCCGTGACCGGCGGCGCTTCGTGTGCCTGTAATCGTTAATTGTAGAGGAGCGCTCCGTCCGTTTTTTCTTCGCCAACTTCGCGATAGAAAAGCTGGTTGTTGTCGAGATAAACCTCGACAAACGCGGGGCGGGATTTGATGCTGCCCTGAATCAGCGCTTCTGAAAGCGGATCTTCCACGTACTTCTGGAGCGCGCGACGCAGCGGACGAGCTCCATAGCTGCGGTCAGTGAGCGTTTTGCCCAGAATCCATTTGCGTGCCTCTTCGGTCACGGTGATTGTGATCGACCGCTGCGCCAGGTTCTGGTTCATTTGCGACACCATCAACTCCACAATCTGGTTGAGGTCGCGTTCGGTGAGCGCGTTGAAGATCACAATCTCGTCGACGCGGTTGAGGAACTCCGGATTGAAGGTCCTCTTGACCTCGCTCCGCACCATCTCTTCAACCTTATCGCTGATCTTCTCTTCGTTACCAGAAGAGAAGCCCAGACCCTCGCGCTTGATCATATGACGCGCGCCGATGTTCGAGGTCATGATAAGGATGACGTTCTTGAAATCCACCGTGTTTCCGAGGCCGTCAGTCAGCTGTCCGTCCTCAAAAACCTGCAGCAGAATGTTGAACACATCCGGGTGCGCTTTCTCAATCTCATCCAGCAGCACTACAGAATACGGCGCCCGCTTCACGCGCTCGGTCAGCTGTCCGCCTTCTTCATAACCGACATAGCCCGGAGGCGAACCAATCAGCTTGCTGACCGAATGTTTCTCCATATACTCCGACATGTCGAAGCGAATGAGGCTCTTCTCGCTGCCAAACATAAACTGGGCAAGCGTGCGCGCTGCTTCGGTTTTACCTACGCCCGTCGGCCCAAGGAAGAGGAACGATCCGATCGGACGCGATGGACTCTTCAGGCCTGCGCGCGAGCGCCTGATCGCACGGGCCAGGGCGCTGATGGCCGGGTCCTGCGAGATCACGCGTTTATGCAGTTCCTCTTCAATGCGCAGTAACTTCTGTGTCTCTTCTTCCTTAATGGACGCCACCGGAACTCCGGTCCAGCGAGAGACCACCTCTTCGATGTCCTCGCGCTGCACGATTCCCGTGACACTATCATCGAGATGGTGCTTTTCTCTCAATTGGCGCAGATTTTCGCGTTCTTTGCGCTCCTCGTCCGAGTAGAAACGCGCCTTCTCGAACTCATGATTCGCAATGGCGCTTTCCATACGGTGAACAATGAACTTGATGCGCTTCTGGACTTCGCTAATTTCTTCCGGCAGGGCGGACTGACGAAGTTTCACGCGCGCGCCTGCTTCGTCGATCAGATCGATTGCCTTGTCGGGCAGGAAGCGATCCGGAATATAGCGATTGGAGTGAGAGACCGCGAAGTTGATGGCCTCGTCGGTGTAGCTGACCGCGTGGAACTTCTCGTAACGATCCTTGATGCCCATCAGTATTTTGACCGAATCTGCCTCACTCGGCGGCGCCACTTTGACGGACTGGAAACGGCGCTCGAGCGAGCGGTCTTTTTCGATCGACTTACGATACTCTCCGGGCGTGGTCGCGCCGATGCACTGGATTTCACCACGCGAGAGAGCGGGTTTCAGAATGTTTGCCGCGTCGAGCGAACCCTCCGCCGATCCGGCCCCGACCAGGGTATGCAACTCATCAATGAAAATAATGGCGTTCTGGTTCTCAATCAGTTCCTTCATGATCGTTTTCAGCCGTTCTTCGAACTGACCGCGATATTTTGTACCGGCAACGATCAAGGACAAATCCAGAGCAAGCACACGCTTATCGGCCAGGAACGAAGGCACTTCACCGTCCGTAATGCGTTGCGCCAACCCTTCCACAATGGCGGTTTTGCCCACGCCGGGCTCGCCGATCAGCACCGGATTGTTCTTGGTGCGGCGGCACAGAATCTGAATGGTGCGGTCCACTTCGCCTTCACGACCGACAAGCGGGTCAAGCTGGTTTTCCATCGCGGCTTGGGTGAGGTCGCGGGAGAACTCCGAGAGAAGAGAAGACTCACGATTACCGGCGCGCTGCTGTTGCTGCTGCTGCGGGACTTTTTCCGGTGTTGTGCGCTGCAGTTCCTCGCGTATTACTGTGAGCTTGAGTCCACGTTCGGCGAGAATCTCCGCGGCAAAGCACTTTTCCTCTCGAAGAATCCCGAGCAGAAGATGCTCTGTGCCAATGTGCTTGTGGCTGAGCCGCTCGGCCTCTTCGGAAGCGTATGCCAACACCCGCTTGCACTCATTGCTCAGAGGCAAATCCACGCTTGTAGACACCTTTTCGCGTACCGTCGTCTGGGCTTCAATCTGCTTTCTGATAGAGTCCACCGATGAATGCTGGCGAAGGAAGCGATTGGTCAGTGCCTTGTCTTCGCGCAAAAGACCTAGCAGAAGGTGCTCCGTCTCAATAAACGGAGAGCCAAACTGACTGGCTTCATAGCGTGCGAAGAAAATCACGCGCCTTGCTTTTTCGGTGTACCGTTCGAACATTGCGTTTCTCCCAGCCTCTCCGCCCGATCGTTTAGCTAGGACGGGAGGCATTCTCCCTGCTTCACTCATGGCTCCATCGGAAAAACCACCTTTCCGAGGACCCCGAAAGGACCCGAATCCGGATCCTCGCCAGCTGACCTCAGCAGCCAACTGGATCAAATCATACGCCCTGTCTTTCACTCCACGTGAAAGGGAACCTGTTTAGAGTATTCAACTCTCTGTTTGGTCGCTCAAAATTCTACACTCGACCGCGTTACACTCAATATGCCACCAAAAAGCCCAGGATGCTAAAAGAATCAACCCTGAGAAGGCAATAAAGACTCGGGGAGAACCTCCCTCATCATGCCGCCTTCCAAGGAAAGTATTCGGCTACAACGTCGTGCAAACGAAAGGTTATGAGTCACAATTATCGACGTGAGGCGATGTTCGACATGAAGCCTGGAAATCAACCCGAAAACCGATTCTGCCGTGCGGTTGTCGAGATCCCCGGTTGGCTCGTCCGCTAGTAACACGCGAGGAGCAGTTATCAGAGCCCTTGCCAGCGAAATTCGCTGCTGTTCACCTCCGGAAAGCTCGCCCGAACGATGTTGCCCGCGATCGGCTAATCCGACTTCCTCCAGCCATCTTGAAGCAACGGCGTCGGCCTTGCGGCGGTCTTCACCTCGCAAATACAACGGCATAGCCACATTCTCGAGCGCGGTGAATTCAGGAAGTAAATAATGAAACTGCCAAACGTACCCGATCTGACGGTTTCGAAATTCGGCTGCATCTTGCTCCGACAACGCATTCAAACGCATGCCAGTGAAGAACACATCCCCCGCAGTCGCACTGTCCAACGCCCCCAGGATATGGAGCAAAGTGGACTTTCCAGCGCCACTCTGGCCCACAATCGCCAGCATTTCACCTTCACATACCCGGAAAGACAGGTTGTCAAAGAGCACTAGGTCCGTGGTTCCAGATCGATAGACCTTGCGGAGAGCCTTAATTCTAAAAATCTCTTCCGTATCCATTTGATGCAGCGTGCGCTCTCCCAGGTGCAAATTTGGGCGGCCAAAGCGGAAAGTCCCGAAAACACCCAGTGGCCTCCACTCTAGACGGCATCTTACACCTTAATTCGGTCGCTCTCTATGCTGTCCCCGAGACGCCGGAATTTAACTTCCAGCACCAAACAGGGGCAGCCATTATTTCTTCATAATGTTAATCCCGTTACAGCGCTGATCGGGATTCTTGGAAGCAGAAACCATCGTGAACGAGTTTTCGCCCTGTTGAAGCTGAAAATACATTGGATCGCCAGGATTCTTCTGAAGTTCTACCTGGAAGTGCTTCGCGTCGTCTGAGCAGCCCCGCACGGCCATGTAGCGGATCGCAGGAGGGTGCTCCGATTGCATCTGCTGGTCCATCTTTGCGTGCTCCTGCTTGAGAGCTTCCAGTGCGGCGGGGGCACACCACTGCCCGGCTTCGTCCCAGGATGCCGCAAGCCATTCCTCCACAAATCCTCGTCCGTTTGTCGCAATCGGTTGGACCCGCTGCACGCTGTCACGATTTACCTGGTAGCGAAAGATGCCTGCGTATGTGACCAGATTGGCGTCCGAAGAGTTTCTCTGCAGTCGCAGCTCAAATCCTTTACCGTCGCTGGTCCGCTTCAGCACCGGGTTTACGTCCATGCGCGAGTAATCGCTTTCATAATTAAAGATAGCCCGCTGTCCCGCGCCTTCAGGCCGGATCACGTCAATTTGGAAGTTGCTTATGCGCGAGCTGCACCATGGGGTGCCATGAGCCACTGCCACCGCCCAATGCCCCTCGGAACCGGCATTTGGTATGAGCGCGTATTGAAAAAAATCTCCGAATGCGCCCGAAATCTCCTTATATTCAGGGCTTTGCCAACGTATTACCCGATGCCACGCGCCCCCGCTCCATTCGTAAACCAATAACAGGGAATCTTCCCCACACTCGATTCGAAAGCTGGCCTCGATCGTGAGCAGGTTCGGCGTGTTTGATGATCGCTCGACGGAAATTCGGAGGCGCCCCCCATAGATGTGATCAGAGATCGTTATAGCTTGCGAGTCCAGTGACGGATGGTGGGTCACTCGCTCTTCGAGTGCGTCCTGCCGGTTGGCGAACAGTAGTCTCGCCAGACCGCTCTCCAGCGCCCTGGCGTCTACTGCATTCTTTGTCTCGCACTGCATTGCCGCGTCCGCCGTTGCCACCAAGGCTTCTTTAAAAGCCAAAATCTTGGGTCGTGCCGATTTTGGTACGGTCGTACTCATATCTTCGATACCGACTGCCAGCAGTGCCGCCTGGATGGTCTGCGCTTTCTCTGCGCTCTTGCCCGCTTTTGCCTCCCAGCAAGCTTCGTCAGCCCGTAACGCGGGTACGATCGTCAGTAATAGAAAAACGCAAATCAGTTGGCAACGCATGTCTTTCTCCTCGTCATCTTCCGACCGAAAATCGGGAAACTAAAAAGTCGTTTCGTTTCTAACTATTCGTATCTGAGGGCCTCGGCTGGCAGTACGCGTGCAGCGGACTGCGACGGATAAAGCGTGGCAACGAAACTGATGCCCAGGGAAACAGCAGCAACCAGGACTCCGTCAATAGCACGCGGCGCAAAAGGAACATAATCGATGGCATAGACCTCGGCTGAAAGCGATATCCAATGATAATGTCCAGCGAGAATGGCCATCGTATAGCCGATTATTAGCCCGAGCGCCGTTCCGATGACTCCGATCAGCAGTCCCTGCCACATGAAAATGCGTCGTACCTGCTGGCGGCGCACGCCCATCGAGACCAGTACTGCGATGTCGCGGGTCTTCTCCATAACCATCATGATGAGCGAAATAAGGATGTTGAGTGCCGCGACAAAAACGATCAGCCCGATGGTGATGAACGTGACCACCCGCTCCAGCCGCAGGGCGCGGAAAAGTGCGCGGTTTTGCTCCATCCAGCTCGTCGTCTGGAAGCCTTTTCCTGCCGCCGCCTCGATTTCTCTGCCGATGGCCGAGGCTTTGTAGATGTCGTCCACCTTGAACTCAAGCACGCTGGCGATGTTGCCGAGGCTGAACAGTCGCTGAGAATCGCCCAATGCGCAGAGCGCCCAGGTCGAGTCGTAGTCGTAAAAGCCGGATTGAAAGATCCCCACAACCTTGAATCGCATGTAGCGCGGCACCATGCCGAAGGGTGTCAGCTCTCCCTGTGGACTTGTAACCAGCACGACGGAGCCAACCGTGGCTCCAAGGGTCTGCGCGAGATCTTTTCCCAGCACAATAGGCGGCATTGCGGCATTGCGGTCCGCTGCTGTCTGGGGAGACGAGGAGTCGGCATCCTGGGCGCCCGGCTGATTTTCAGACTGATTTTCGGATTGAGCCGCCAACCGCTGTGCTCGCTCCTGAGCCTCCGCGAGCGGCTGCGCGGTGCCGTCGTGAACCGTGTCGAGCAGCGCCGTGACGCGACGCTCGTCTGCGGGCAGGATGCCCTTCAAGATGGCACCGCCGGCGCGGGCTCCACGAGAAATCAGAACCTGTTCATAAATCGCCGGGGCGGCCGCTGTGACATGGGGAAGTTTTTCAAGGCGCTGCTGGAGCGCCGGCCAGTCGTGAATGCCATCGTTTTCGATACGCATCAGATTGACGTGCGAAGTGGAGCCAAGCAGACGTTGCTGCATGTCCTGGCGGAAGCCATTATTGATTGCCAGCGCGATGATCAGCGATGCAACTCCGGCAGCGACTCCAATAATCGAAATCGCGGTGATGACCCCAATGACCGCCTGACGCCGCTTGGCGCGAAGATAGCGGGCCGCGATGAAAAGCTCAAAGCGCATACAAGAATTATAGAGGCACGCTCAAGAGCGGGCAGTCAGAACCTGAGATTCCCGTCGCGACATCCCCAGACTGGATAGTGCGGACACATGGCGATGTGCCGCCAGCTAAGCGGTTGAGGTTTGCTTTCAGCTTTTCCGTATCGGGATGATCGCAGGCGTGCATTTGCAATACTCTTCCCATGCAGAGCCGAAGCGGGCATGGAGTTCGCGCTCTTCGAAAACGATCATGACTGCGCCGGTTACGATGCCGAACGCGAAAAGCGCAAAGCACGCGGCACTTCCCGAGCCCACGGCGAAGCCGAGCATGGTGCAGATGTGGCCGAGGTAAACGGGATGGCGCACTATCCGGTGGATTCCGGAGGTGACGAGCACATTTGGATACCGGTCTGGCTCCAGCTCATGCATGCCGAGCACGCACGGAACCGATAACCCGTGTGTCCCTCTGACGTAGGTGAAGACAGTGATGGTCCAGAGCAATGGCGCTGCAACCCAGGCGCCCAATGTGCGATAGAGCAGCACATCTTTCAAAGGGTAGGAGATAGCCAAGGCGGCAATCCAGAGCAGAATCCAGAGCGGGCCCATGATCGTGCGCTGTTTGCGAGCCGAGCGCCAATGCCGCACGAACGGATGCACCATCATCCAGTACGCAGGAATTGTTGCATAGACGCCGCAGACGAGCCACGCAATGTCGCGCAGTTCATTCATTCTGCGGCTCCAATGTGGACGATGAATATGATGATTGCGAGCTTTTCTGTCATGACGGCGCGAGGGAAAGTGTACCAGAACTGAGCAGAGGAAAATGGCCGGGCGCTTTTGCGGAAGGTTAGTCAGTAAAATTTTGAATGTGTGCTTCTATACTAGCGAGGACTCTGCCGGAGTCCTCGCGGTGACATCCCATGCCAGAAGTAGAGAGCTATTCCGAAGCCGTACACCGTAATCCGCTCTGGTGGGTGCCAGTATTGGGCTTCTGCATTGCGCTTGCGCCCGCAGTTTTATCCGCTCAGTCGACTCCAGCAGCGCATAACATAACCAACCAGCAGAAATCGAACGGACAGATTCAACAGGCTCCGCCCGAGGCCGGTGGACCGCAGATCGATAGCGGGCCGTATGCTATCCCGAAGGTAAGCACGAATACGCAGGAGAAACCCGCTCCACCTCCGGCTCCGAGGCCGACGGAGGGGATGCCGAGTTATGCAATCACTGTGGATGTTCCTCTGGTCACGGTCGACGCGCTCGTACTGACCAAAGATGGCCAGTTTATTCCGGGACTGGAAAAACAATATTTCCGCGTTCTTGAGGACAATGTTGTTCAGCCCATCCAGAGCTTTGGCTTGACGAAGGCGGGCTTTACGGCGGTGCTGTTGGTGGAGTTCGCATCCACTCCGGCGTTTCAGGCCAGTCGCAGACAGTTTCTGTATGACGCCTTGCGCGCTTCGTACGCGTTTACCGACCAGATGCAGAAGAACGATTATGTCGCATTGGTCCAGTACGATATCAAGCCGAGTATTCTGGTGGACTTCACTTCAAATAAAGAAGCGGTTCGCAGCGCGCTGGATACGATGCGCATTCCAGGTTTTAGCGAGACGAACATGTATGACGCGCTTTACGACACGCTGGACCGCTTGGATCGTGTTGAGGGTCGCAAAGAAGTAATCCTGATCGGCAGTGGTCTTGATTCATTCAGCCGCATCAGCTACGACAAGCTTCTGAAGAAGATCAAAGCGACGCAGAATGTGACGATCTACACGATCAGCACCGGATTCCTGTGGCGGACATTCATGGAATCACGAATGAGCATGTCGGCGAGTTTGCGCAATATGGATTTCCTGCAGGGCGACAACCAGATGAGCACATTCGCCAGGATGACCGGCGGACGCTGGTTCAGCCCGCGTTTTGAGGCCGAATTACCCGAAGACTATCGCGAGATTGCAGCGGCCGTGCGCAACCAGTACACAATAGCCTATCGTCCAACCAACGCCAAACGGGATGGCACCTACCGCAAGTTGAAAGTGGAGCTGGTGCAGCCGGGAACTGACAAGCCGCTGATCATTAGAAATCAGAAGGGAAAGGAACTGAAGTACCAGGTGCTTACGCGTGACGGCTACACGGCCAGGCACGAGGTCGAGTAGAACATTTGAAAAGCGTGCCGGTCGGGAAATCGGGTAAATCGGACTTAACGATCGCATTGGCCGCTCAGCAGCGGTGAATTGCTGAATAGCGTGTGCCGTCAACCCTTCCACCCTGGGTCAATCCGGAAATCAAATCCCTCACCTCGTTACTGGATTCAATTTCGGCCAGTTCCTGCGTCGGAGCGAAGCCCCACGACACTAGCTCGTCGGGGTTGTTTTCGCGGCAAATGATCCAGTAATAGCGCGTTTTTTTGCGGAAGGGTTGCGCTTGAATCGATATAACAAACTGACGACGCTCATGACTCATCGATGGTGTCCCCTTCTTCCCGGAGCCGTGCGAATGCCCGTGTGAGCAGCGCGGCACTTCCGGTTTTGATCAATTTAGCTCTCTTTATCATACGTAATTTTTGTCTTTAGCGGTGAGGTCGGTCACAATTACCTTCGATAAAGGTCTTCTCGTGGCACTTTGGTGTACAGGTTGCGATTCAGGCCCGCGTCAACCGGCCGTCTTTCAGATGGAATTTTTCACCGCGCCACATGATCGTGTCCCCGCCAAAGCTGGCGAACCAGATCGCAACACCGACAATGTCGCGCACCGGAATCAGCCAGAGGTCGCGCAATGTCTGCCGGTCGTTCAGGATCGGACCGCATAGCAGCCAGCCCGAGGCGAAGCGAGCCAGCGCAACCGCTGCCAGCAGCGCCAGAGACCAGTTGGCGAACCCAGCGCATATCGCTGACGCCATCGCCCACGGTAGTCCGAAGGTCAGCAGAACTCCAATGTAGCCGCGCTTGCGCAGATCGCGCACTGTTCGCGCCCAGCGCAACTGGTGCTCGAACATTGCGCCAAAATTGTACTCCGGCAAGAAGGTTTCCACCACAACGTCGGAGAGCACAACCTCGTATCCCGCATCGGAAATCATCTTCCCCAGTTCGTGATCGTCGGCAAGATACTCAAGCAGCGTTTCAAGTCCGCCGATTGCCTCGGCAGCCGCACGCGGGAAGGCTAATGTCGAGCCCAGTCCAAAGTGCAGCCCGCCTTCCAATTCCGTGGCGCACAGCACGCCTCCCGCAAAATCGGTTGCAATCGTGACGGCCTCGATGCGCGAAGCGATGCTGCATCCGGCCTCGGCCCGATACAGTGTTGTAACCATTCCGACTTTTGCGTTCTGCATCGGTGCAACGATTCGCCGCAGGTAGTCGCGTTCAACCCGAATGTCGCTGTCGTTGATCAGAATGTGGCCGTACTTCGCCACACGCATCATCTGTGTGAGATTGCTGACCTTGCGGTTGCTTCCCAGAACTTCGGGGCAAACGACGAGTTGAATGTCGTGCGCGGGAAACTCGCTCCGCAAGCGTTCCACTTCTGCCACCGCTTCGTCGCTCTCGTCGTTCACGCCGAAGATGATCTCGTACTGCGGATAATCCTGAAGACAGTGCGAGCGAAAACTCTCATACATCTGCCGGTCGCTGCCGCGCAGCGGCTTTAGAATGCTGACCGGAGGCGTGTATTTGCCTGCCTCGTTCTGGCACGCCTTTCGTCTGCGCGCCAGGAAGCGCATTTCGCTCCATAAAGACAGAGCCAGGTATCCCAGCCCGCACAGGGCCAGCAGCGCAAATAAACATGCGGGAACAAGAAAAATAGTTTTCAGCATGATGGACGCATAGAGCTTATCGGAAGAAGTCGTGCTCCGTCATCCCTTGTAGCTTCAAGGCGAAGATTATCTAATTGAGGCTTCGCTGTGCCTTTTTTCGACTTTGCGCAGAGCAATCGAACCCGAGTCTTCGCCTTAGTTGTAACGTTTTTTGCACGTTGATTCACAATTTTCAGAAGTTTGTCACAACATACCCACAGGGGCCACCGTTTTTCCGTTTCTATTCTCTGCGCGCATGTTGCACTCTCCAGTTAACGCAACGGTGCGTATCATTGCTGCGTGGTGCTTCCCGGCTCGGGCGCGAGCAATGCAGAACCCTGATGGCGTACGGTGGTCCAGAGTGCGGCAACGCAATCATGCAATCGGCGCGGCGCGTGAGAAATCGCAGCCGACGAAAGCAGTGGAAACCGAAAGCCGGATCGATACTGCATCGCTCCCTAGGCAACAAGGAAGGGAAGTCGGAAAATGAGCTTGCGGCAACGACGAAGCCGTGGAGTTCATTCGGCGCTCAGGCTTCCACTTTCCGCAAGACGGGGAGCGAGTCACCACACGCGGCATCTACGTACCATCAAAGGCCCGGAGAGGCGGCTGGCCTCCCCGGGCCTAATTTGGTTAGCATGGAAAGATAGTTCCGCATTTTTGTTCTTCTTGGTGTGATTTTGACCTTATCCCGGCCCTATGCCTGCTACTGATTTCAGTCTCGATCGCGGTCTTCCTGCCAGTCCTGAGGCCGAGCGCTCCATTCTGGGCGCAATTCTGCTTGATAACAGCTTGCAGAATGAGGCCCTCTCGACGCTGAAGCCGGAACACTTTTTTCTCGACGCCCATCGCCGCATCTACCAGCGCATTTCCGATCTCTCCGAGAGCAACCGCCCCATAGATCTCGTCACCCTCACCGAGGAACTCCTGCGTTACAAGGAACTCGAAGCCGTTGGTGGAGCCGGATATCTCGCTTCGCTGACCGATGGCGTGCCGCGCCGTTCTTCCGTTGAGCACTACGTCCGCATCGTGCGTGATAAGGCGATGCTGCGCAATCTCATTCATGCCGCCAATGGGGTCATCGCCCAGGCCCTCGAACAGACCTCCACCGCCGCCGAGGTCGTCGATGCTGCTGAAACCAGCATCTTCAACATCTCCGAAGAGCGTAGCGGGCAGCAGCTTACCGACATCAAGTCCATCGCCATGGAGTCTTTTGGCGGCGATCTCGATAAGCTCTTCCAGCGCGGTGGACGCATCACGGGGCTGGAAACCTTCTATACCGATCTGGACGACATGACCAGCGGTCTGCAGAAATCCGACCTGATCATCATTGCCGCCCGTCCCTCCATGGGTAAAACAGCCTTCGCCATCAACATTGCGGAAAACGCTGCCGTCCTGGGAGGCAAAAGCGTCGCCGTTTTCTCGCTCGAAATGTCGAAGGAAGCCCTGCTGAACCGTATGTTGTGTTCGCAGGCTCGCGTGGATGCTCACAAAATGCGCACTGGTTTTCTTGCCCGCGAAGACATCGGCAAGCTCCGCACCGCGCTCGATAAACTGATTCAGGCACCCATTTACATCGATGACACGCCGGGCATCTCGCTCACGGAAATGCGCGCCAAGGCCCGTCGCAAGGCAATGGATAAAGATGGTCTGGATCTCATCGTGGTGGACTATCTGCAACTAATGTCGGCCACTGCCCCTGGCGGACGCCGTTACGAGAACCGTACGCAGGAAGTTTCGGCCATCTCGCGGGGCTTAAAAGCCATCGCCAAAGAGCTGAAGGTCCCCGTCATTGCCCTGTCTCAGTTAAGCCGCGCCCCGGAAACCCGTGGCGGCAAGGATGCCGAACCGAAATTGAGCGATTTGCGCGAATCCGGCTCCATCGAGCAGGACGCCGATATCGTAATGTTCCTTTATCGCCCCGAGTACTACGACCGCAACAATCCGGAACTCGAAGGCAAAGCCAAAATCATCATTGCAAAGCAGCGTAATGGTCCCACTGATGCCATCCAACTGGCGTTCATCAAAGGGTCTACCCGCTTTGAAACCCTGTTGCGAGAGGAGTGGCTGCGCGACTGATCCGCTCCTCTGCCGCCCGGTGCCATCTTCTCGGAGGCAAATAAATCCTGAGTAGGTTAGAATCTCTCAATCCGAGATAGGAAGATTTCCCTGACCTCTAGCATAACTTTAGGGCAAATTGTACTCTGCCCGAATTATGATTGGTTGGGATCGATTTCGAGAAATGGGCGGAACAAGCTTTTCGCCCCGGGAGCTTGCATGAAGCGCTTGATCGGCTATATGGCCGCCCTTTGCCTTTTGGCAATCACAGTTGGCTGCGGTGGAATTTCAAGCACCGGAACGCTGGCTTACATCAGTAATTCCAATGGTACAGGTTTTACCGTTTATAAGATAAACACGGACGGCACCCTGACCTTATCCAGCGTTTCACCGCAGAACACGCCGGCTGCACCCAAAGTCATTCAGTTTTCTGCCAACGGGAGATGGGCCTATTTTCTGGATGCCGCTGGCGCCAACCTCTATGCCTACACCCGCTCCGGCAATGGCGAGTTGGCGACCAAAATCGATGTCTATCCTGTTACTGGCAAGGCCAGTTCGCTGGTCATTTCTCCGAACAGTCAATTTGTTTACGTTGCGCAACCGGATATCAAGAAGCTCGCGATCTTTTCAATTGATCAGGCTACCGGCATCCTGACGCAGGTGGGAAGCTCTGTTCAGATCGGCTATGCGATTACCCAACTGGTAATGAGTCCGAGCGGTTCCACGGTGTATGGACTTGCGGGCGAATACCCTGCGGGTTCTGGCACCAGCCAGCAGGCCGTTGTGGCGTGGGGCATCAGCACCACGGCCGGAAACCTTCTTTCCACGACCGTGACTTCCGTTGGTGTCCTGCCCAGCTTCCTAGTGTTGTCTGTGAACGGATCTTATATGTATGTGCTGGATCACACCGCAGCGGATCCTGTTCTTGGCCCCAATATTTACGCATTCACCGTGAATGGAGCCACTTTGACCCCGATCGCAGGTCAAGGAAACGCGGCAGGGATATTCCACGAAAACCCCGCCATCACGACGAATCAGGATGGTTCCACCAGCAGCACTCTGCCCAGCAATCCCGTTGCTGGTGTAACTACGAATGACAATCGGTATCTTTATGTCATCAACCAGGGCACGCACAATATAACCACCTTCAAAATAGGAACAGGCTCAGGCAGTACGGCCACTGGCAATTATTTGGCGCCAGGTGGGCTGAGCGAGATTCTCGGCAGCACAACCGACGGTACCTCGACCTTCGCGGCTTCTCCTCTCGATTGCGGCAGCGGTTGCACCACGCCGTCGTTTGCCGCCGTAGCGCCGCAGAACAATGCCTTGTACGTGCTTGATACGTTCGCCGGGAAAATATTCCAGTACCGGATCAACCAGAGTACCGGCAAGCTGAGGGCACTGAGCCCTGCATCGGTCTCCGCTGAAAGCGCAACAAGCGATCCGACTTGGATCACGACCCGATAGGTGCACATGAATCGGTTGCTAACTCTAGTTCTCATCGGGCTTGCCGGATTGCTGGCCAGCTGTGGCAGTTCGATCACCAGTAGCACTAAGCCCGCCGAAAAAGACGAATACCTGGTCTCGGTGTCGCCGGATCGCTTTACTTTGAATTCCGGCGACTGGGCCACGGTCACGGCCCTGGTGGAAAAGACGCATGAGAATGGAACCCCGACAACGGTTTCTCCGCAGCCGACTATTAAGTTCTATGCCTCCGATCCCCATGTGACGGTTTCTTCTTCAGGAGAAGTTTGCGCCGGAGTCTGGGACTCCAAGTATCTGAATTGCACGCCGGCAAGCACGCTGCCCACGGGGCTGGTGACGATCACGGCCTATGATGCCAAGCACAATGTCAGCGGAACGGCGTTTGTCAGTGTCCACCCGCGGGTTGCAAGCATTTCCCTGAGTGCTCCCGCCTGGGGAGCGCGCAAATGCATTTCGCAGAATAATCAGGTGCAGTACGTTGCGTCGCCCTTCGATAGCAGCGGCAACGCGATTCCCACTTGCTCGACGACTGTTGTTGCTGGCTGCGTCTATGACAATGACTACACCTGGTCTGTTGACGACACCAATGTAGCCACTGTCAGCCAGTACGGAAATGTGGTCGCGGTCAATCCGGGCGTGACCAACCTGACCGCCAGGCTGAACGGAACTGTGAGCGTGCCTCTGGCATTTGCTACCTGCCCGCCCAGTTCGATCCTGCTGCAATCGTCTGCATACACGAACGCGCCGCCAACTCCTCCCTACTCTACAGCCGACCTCACTTTGCAGATAGGTAATCAGAAATACCTCTCTGCAACTTTGGTCGACAGCAACGGCAACAGCCTGACCACGTCGCCGATTCAATTCATCACCTCGAATCCTTTGACGAGCAGTTTCAGCACTCTCCTGCCTTTGGTCTCGACCGTAACGGCAAACAACGCCGGGCGCGTTACTGTGACGGCAGCCTGCGAGCCGTCCACCTGCAATCCCTCAGTATCCGACTTCACCTCGCCTGCTGGGGCGACCACAGGGAAAGCGGCTGGCTTCGGTTATCCGATTTACAGCAATGTGATCGGTATGACAGTGCAGGGCGCCGCCGGTAGTCCCGTGCTGGTCACTGGCACCACCTTCACCGACGGTGTCACTCCCGCTCATAAGCTGCTGGTCTATGACAGCACTTCGCTGGCAATTTCGCATGACCCGATCGAATTGGCCAACCTGCCGAACTCTCTAGTAGTTGCGCCGAATGGAGCCAAGGCCTACGTCGGCAGCGATACCGGACTCATTGTGGTGGATCTGACCTCCTACCAGTCGTCGATTCGAACCTACCCGATCACTGGCGGAATCAGCGACGATGTAATCACCGGCAAAGTGCTCGGTGTCTCGCCGGACAGCCGCTATGTACTCATCTCCGACATAGCAAACGGCATCGTTTTCCTGATCGATACGACCGGAACCAAAGCCGCCATACGCTATGCCATTCCCGGTATAACCGCCGTCGCATTCGCTGCCGACAGTTCAAACATTTGGATCGGTGGGAATACAGGCGTGTATTCGTACCAGGCAGATACCTTTGTGCCCATCGCCACCAACGCCAGCACTCACGTGAGCGCGTTGACATGGCTGCCGGACGGCCAATCTTACTTTGCCACCGGCGACCAGTTGGTCAAGTACTCCACCTGCGATGACCAGAATCCTCAGTTGCTTGAGGGCGCGCCTGTAAGCCTTTCCACAACAGCTTTGAACGGCGTGCCTCATGTTCTCGGACTGTCTGGAAGCACTTGGTACGACTATTCCGTGACCACCAGTGCACAGGCCGGAGCTACACCGGCGGTTGGAAACGTCTGCCTGTCGACTGTGACGGTCAACACGCCGGTCAAGGTGGCGTCAACCCTGAATTGCACTGCTAATCAGGTTAGCTTTTCTCCGACCCTGCAACGCGAATTCGTTACTGGAGTGAATTCCTCCTGTGCTACTCCGGACCTGGGCATTCACGGTTACGACGTGAACACTAACTCGGAATTCACGCTATCAACTTTAAGTACGGTTGTACCTCTCAGTGGTGGTGTACTGAGCGATGCCAGCAAATTGTTCTTCGGAACCTATGACAGCACGGCAAAGACCGCGCAACTGCATCGCATCGACCTGTCAACAGGTACGGAAGACACCGCGACTGATTCGACCACGGGGCAAGTTACTATCCCGGCTCCGGTTCAACTAGTTCCCAGCTTCGTCGCCGTCGTCCCTAAGTAAAAGGAGAGACTTTTGAAACTCAAACTGATTATCGCTACCATACTGTTTTTTGGCAGCCTGGCGCATGCACAGGGCGCAAAGTCTAATTTTTCGATTGGTGCAGGCATCGAAGGAGTCTTCCCGGCGGCAAGCTTTAACAGGAATCCTTCGGCGCCAGAGAACTCAACGGTGCAGAAGGGTACAAATGCGGTGGGTTATATCGGCGATTTACGTTATGACTTTGGCCGCCATAGCGCTGTCGGCATTGCTGTAACCTGGAATCGTAATACTGAAGTTTTTTTCGATGGTTTCACCACCGCCACCAACCATGTCCAGACGAACAATGCCGAGATAATCGCATCGTATATAATCCGTCTTCCTGCGCGTGAGCGCGTGAAACCGTATTTCATGATCGGCGGTGGCGTGGTACATTTTTCGCCGACTAACGATTTCTCGACCGCCGATAATCCGTCATCGCAGTCGAAGCCTACCTTTGCCTACGGTTTTGGAACCGATCTGAACTTCAACGCCAATTGGGCCCTCCGTCTTCAATACCGCGGCTTGGTGCTCGCAAGTCCTGATTTTGGGCTGATGGATAAAACGGACTATAACAATTTTGGAAGCGGTGTGAAAAGGCACGTGCCAGAGCCTTCAGTCCAGATTGTTTATCACTTCTAAAAGCTCAATGAAAAAGAATGGCCGGAGCGAGTTGCTCCGGCCATTTCCTTTGTCAAATGGAGGTGAGATCAGTGCAATTGGTATTCCGAGTAGAGAATGTTCAGTATCGCCGAGCCGCCCAGCCGAACATTGGTAACGGTCTGGTTTGAGGCCGGGAGCCAGAATTGTCCGATTTTTTGGTACCGATGCTCGATACGGGTATGCTTGATCCAGAACGAGGGGTTCTTAGCGGGCTCGGCGTCAATACTCTCCACCGCAAAATCCGCGGCATTCACGCAAATCTCTCCGCGATACAGGAACTTGTTATCGCGCCGTGGTTGCACTCCAAGCCGATAGCACCCGCCATAAATACTTGGCCGCGAGCCCAGCAGCGTAAATTTGTAATTCTCGGCAGTGAGTGCAGTCTCGCGCTGATTTGCGGGGTGCGCGGCCTCACGCTCGCTTTCCAATAGCTTTGAGAACACTTTCTTCTGAATCGTCTTCGAGCCGCTTTCGGATACTATGTCGAAGCTCTTACTTTCCGGCGCCTGGTAATGGGCGATGACATCGAGTGCTGCTTCCCGCTCCGAGGGAAATCCATGGTATTTGAGCGTGTAAGAGCGTTTTCCATCAAACCCGTGTAGCGCGGCGGCGCGTTGCTCGTTGTTCTTCTCGAGTCGGCCCACAATTTCTTCAACGGTCATTCCCGCTGTTATTGCTCGGTCTGTCGCAACTGATGCCGAATCTGCCGCAAACGAATGCGGGATAACCAAAACGAAGGACAACGCGATTACAGTGCGAACAAAAAAGTTCATTCTAAAATCGACCTCTCCCAATAATAAACTTGCAGGAACTCGCTCGAATCGGCATCAGGTTACTTTTCTGCCGCTTCAATGAAGTTTGGTGCGCCCCGCACAAGCTTCTTCGACAATCCCGAGCTTGGATGCAGAAATATGTCAACGTGGTACCTTTCGCGCAGATTCCATTTCGTCGAAAATTTACTCAAGGGCGGCAATGGCGCGGACCTTAGATGAGCGACCGTTTCTTCTCTTGTTACAATCACCCCATGGCAGAGTTGGGAAAAACCATTATAGGTCTGGGGTTCATCCTGGTGGCCTTGGGTGTCGTGATACTTGTTGCCGGGCGTTTCGGTCTTCCCTTTGGACGCCTTCCCGGAGACATTCAATGGCGAAGCCGCAGCGGCAACACCCAGTTTTATTTTCCCCTGGCGACTTCTATTATCCTGAGCATCTTGTTTTCGCTGGTTATGTGGCTTCTGCGCAATTTTCGACGGTAGGCCTGCATAGCCGGAGCTGAACAGCCGGGCCTGCATTCTCTTTTAGTGCCTGCTAAACTTTCTGCGTGGACGATTCTCAGTTTTCTTTCGAGTTCACGGCTGAAACGCCTTCGCGCCATATCTATGGGGTGCGCGAGCTGGTGGCCACGGTCCGCACCCATCTGGAGAATGGCTTTCCCGACGTGTGGGTCCTAGGCGAGATTTCCAACTATCGCCCAGCCGAAAGCGGCCACCTCTATTTCACTCTCAAGGACGGCGATTCCCAGCTGCGCGTCGTAATATTTCGCGCCCAGGCGCGCCTGCTCCGCTTCCGCCCGCAGAACGGCATGCAGATAACAGCTCGCGGCCGCGTCACCATGTACGAGGCTCGCGGCGAGGTGCAGTTGCTCGCCGAATACATGGAACCGATGGGTGCCGGGGCCTTGCAGGTAGCATTCGAGCAGCTCAAGCAAAAACTTGCCGCCGAAGGCCTCTTCGCCCCTGAGCGCAAGAAGGCTCTGCCCTCACTCCCCCGACGCATTGGAGTCGTTACCTCGCCGCGAGGCGCTGTCATACAAGACATCCTCAATGTTCTGCGCCGCCGCCACGAGTCGCTCAACGTGCTGATCTACCCTGCACAGGTACAAGGAGAAAGCGCTGTCGGCGAGGTTTCCGCCGGGGTCCGGTATTTTAACGAGCGCCATCGCGAGGGCGAAACCGCTGTTGATGTGATCATCGTGGCGCGTGGCGGTGGTAGCGTCGAGGACCTTGCGGCATTTAACAGTGAGTCTCTGGCGCGCACCATCGCTGCCAGCCGCATTCCTGTCATCTCGGCCGTAGGCCATGAAACCGATTTCACCATCTGTGATTTTGTAGCGGACCTCCGCGCTCCCACGCCCTCAGCTGCTGCTGAAATCGTAATCCGCTCGAAGCAAGAGCTGCAGGAGAGCGTTTTCGCCCTGAGCGGACGGCTTCGGCGCGCGATCGAGTACAAATTGCTTTCTGCCCGCCAGAGCCTGATGCCGCTCGAAAAAAATCGTGTTTTTGCCCGGATGGAGGACGCCATTGCCCGTCGCCAGCAGCGCGTTGATGATCTCCATTACCGCCTGGAGAGTCTCACGCGCGCACGCCTTGGCGACTCCGCGCGCCGTTTCGAGCTGGCAGCTTCTCGGCTCCGCCAGCAGGACTTGCGACGGCAGCTCAAAATGCGTGAGCGCGAACTACTCTCCTGTCTTAACACCCTCTTCGCGGCTGCCCAGCGAACCCTGACCCGTCACCGTTCCCGCCTTGAGCAGGCTTACGGGAAGTTGGCGGCGCTTTCTCCTGTGGCAATATTAGAGAGGGGGTATTCGCTAATCTTCGACGCGAATGGTGTTCTCATAAAAGACGCGTCGCAGCTAGCGCCCGGAGATTCAATTCGAGCTCGTTTGGCCCGAGGCGAGCTGAAGGCGCGTGTCGAAGCCCTGAGTAAAGCAAGACGTTCGTAACGCAAAGCGAAGCGCTGATAATGAGTAAGACGGGTGCGCTGCTTTAAAATAGTTTCATATCCAACGCGTGGCGACGCGCCCTGACCATAGCCCTTTTCGGAAGGAGACCATGCCGACGTTAACGAACTTATCTGGATACTCACCGCATCTGACTTCCGGATCCGTTCTGGACATTCTGCTCGTCTCGTTTTTCATCTACCAGTTTCTGCTGTTGGTGAGGGGAACTCGCGCTGTGCCCATGCTCACCGGCGTGGGCGCGATGATTATCGCTTTCTACATCGCTCACCTCAGCAATCTGCGTACTCTAGACTGGCTTGTCGGCACGATCTTGCCCTATGGCATTTTTGCTCTCATCGTTATCTTTCAGACAGAAATCCGCCAGGCTCTGGCCCGGCTTGGCCGCAACCTCACCTTTACCCGCGGCTCGCAGAGTGGTTCCAGCGATGCCTACGACGATATCGTTATGGCGGCCACCACGTTTTCGCAAGACCAAACCGGAGCGCTCATTGTGGTTGAACGCGAGATTGGCTTGCGTACTTACATCGAGAGCGGAATCGCGCTCGATGCGCAGCTCTCGTATGAACTGCTGGCAACAATCTTCCGTCCCAGTGCGCCGCTGCATGACGGTGCTGTGATTCTGCAGAAGGACCGCATTGCTGCTGCTGCCTGCTTCCTACCTCTCTCCATGAACCCGCTATTGTCCACGCAACTCGGTACCCGGCATCGCGCCGGAATCGGCATTACCGAGGAAACTGACGCCGTCTCGGTCATAGTTTCGGAGGAAAGCGGAAGCATCAGCATTGCCGTTGGAGGTCAGGTGGAACGTGATATCACTCCGGAGCGCCTGCGCCAGCGTCTCGGAGAATTGCTCATGCGTTATGCGACCCCGTCCGCGCTCCCGTACTCCACGGCCGGTTCCGCCGATACTCAGCGGGCCCAAGTCGAAGATAGTGTATTGCGCTCGCAAGAGGGCAACGAACGGGGAGACCAGCCGTGATCGCACGCATCCGTCATCTCATTTTCGATCATGCTCTGCTGAAACTGGCCTCGCTCCTGATCGCCATTCTCATGTGGTATGGAGTGGCACACGATCCCGTTTCCGAGGTTTCCGTTCGCGTTCCGGTCGAATTCTCCCGGCCCCCGAAGGGGCTCGATTACACTTCAGACGTGATTCCGCAGGCGCAGGTTCGCCTTCGCGGGCCCGCACGCCTGGTTCGCGAACTCTCGCCCGATAGCGTGCATGCCGTCATCGACCTTCAAAACGCGACTCCCGGCGAACATACCTATGATCTGACCACCAGTCAGATTCAGGTTCCTCACGATATCGAAGTCGTGCAGGTCACGCCCACTCGCCTTCGCATGGTCTTCGATCAGCGTATCACCCGCCAGGTTCCGGTTAAGGCGCGTGTCGTAGGCACGTTGCCTGCTGGATACCGGATCGAATCGATAACCCTCGACCCTGCGACGGTTACCATTACCGGCCCGGCGCGTCATGTGAACGCCATTGAGACTGCTGTAACGGATACTGTAGACGTGACCGGTGTCACCGGAACGGCCGGTTTTGAGACTAGAGCCTTTCCGCCCGATCCCCTCGTGCATCTTTCCGACACCGGCCCAATTCACGTAATGGTCAAAACACAAAAATCATCTTCAAAAGCTGGAGTTCCATAGCTTTGCAGCTTTCTTACGGCCAATCCATGAGAAGACTTTTCGGAACCGATGGAATTCGTGGTGTCGCAAGCGAATACCCACTCGACCCTGCAATGGTTTATGCCATCGGGCGCGCCCTCGGCGCGCGTCTCAAACGTTTTGACGAAGGTTCAAAGGTCGTACTCGGGCAGGACACCCGCGAATCCAGCGCCTGGATCGCTGAAACCCTGGCCCGCGGACTCAGCCATGCCGGTTGCGGTTTTGAAAGCGCCGGGGTAATCACCACTCCCGGCGTGGCCTACCTGACGCGCACTCATGGCTTCGCTGCCGGGGTCGTCATCTCCGCCTCGCACAATCCCTGGCAGGACAACGGCATCAAGCTCTTCGGCAGCAACGGCATGAAGCTGGCAGACGAGATCGAGCACGAAATCGAAGTCGAAATCTTCGAACACGCCGATCAGCTGCTCGCTCATGATGAAGAAGAAGGCTGCCTGATGGCTGACGTTCTTCCCGGTAACGCGGATCTTCGCGCTGACTACGAAGCGTGGCTCGCCTCCAGCGTTGAAGCCGCGAAGCTCTCAGGTCTCAGAGTCCTCATCGACTGCGCGAATGGGGCCGCCAGCGCCATAGCTCCCGAACTCTTTGCCCGCATCGGCGTCTTCGCCGAAATCCTTCACACCGAGCCGGATGGCCGCAACATCAATGAAGGCTGCGGAGCTCTTCATCCCGAGCACGTAGCGGCGGAAATGAGCCGCCGTCCCGGCCATTTCGACCTCGGCATCACTCTCGACGGCGATGCCGACCGCGCGCTCTTCTCCGATGCCCAGGGCCACGTGGTCAACGGCGATGCCGTTCTCCTCATTTCAGCACGCGATATGAAATCACGCGGCGTCCTCGCTCAGGACACCGTGGTCGCCACCACAATGAGCAACATGGGGCTCGAAAAGGCTCTCCGCACCAGTGGCCTGCAAATGCTCCGCGCCGACGTAGGCGACAAATATGTCCTGGAACAGATGATGAAAACCGGGGCCACTCTTGGAGGCGAACAGTCCGGCCACATACTCTTCATGGACGGCGACTCGACCACCGGAGACGGCCTTCTGACCGCCCTGCGCGTGCTCGAAGTCGTAGCCCGTTCCGGCAAATCCCTGCACGAGCTGACCTCCGACCTCAAGGTCTTCCCCCAGGTCATTCGCAACGTAAAAGTGCGTGAAAAGATCCCCATGCGCGATCTCCCCACTGTGGCTGCCGCAATAAAAGCGGCCGAAGAAGAACTGAATGGCAACGGCCGCGTGGTGGTTCGCTACTCCGGTACCGAGAAACTGGCCCGAGTCATGATCGAAGCCGAAAGCGAAGCCCTCATGCGGAAACACGTAGACGCCGTCGCAAGTGCCTTGCACGCCGCCATCGGAATTTAATAAAGCAGCTTATAAGAAAGTAAACGGGTGCCCCATGTTAGCCATCTTTGGGCTAACGTGGGTGTAGTTGATTTTGTTTTTGCAGGTGCCCTGCTGGCTCACTCCATATCCCGCCAGTTCTTCCCCACACTGAGCTCCACTTCCAACGGAACGCTCAGCTCGTGTGCGCCTTCCATGCACTCTTTCACCAGAGCCTTCATTGTCTGCACTTCCGGCTCCGGAACTTCCAGCACCAGTTCGTCATGCACCTGCAGCAGCATCTTTGAACTGAGTCCGCGCTCGCTGATTTCGCGGTCCAGACGTATCATGGCAATCTTGATCAGGTCGGCGGCCGTACCTTGCAACGGAGTATTCACCGCCGTCCGTTCGGCGAATCCGCGCTGGTTCGGATTCTTGCTCAGCAGATCAGGAATGGGACGTTTGCGCCCAAACAGATTACGCACGAAACCATCCTTGCGCGCCTGCTCCAGCGTGCTGTCAATGAATCCGCGCACTCCCGAGTAGCGTTCGAAATACGCTTCGATGAATCGCTTTGCTTCCTTCTGCTCGATCCCCAACTGCTGCGCCAGACCGAATGGCGACAGCCCATAAACAATTCCGAAATTCACCGCTTTTGCCCTGCGCCGATGCTCCGCATCAATGAGCAGCGGAGGTATTCCAAAGACCTTTGCCGCAGTGAGCGTGTGAATGTCCTGTCCCGTGCGGTAGGCTTCCATCAGCAGCGGGTCCTGCGAGTAATGAGCCAGCAGCCGCAACTCGATTTGCGAGTAATCGGCCGCAATCAGCAATTGTCCCGGCCCAGAAACAAACGCGGCACGAATCCCTCTGCCAAGTTCCGTGCGGATCGGGATGTTCTGCAAATTCGGATTCGTAGAGCTCAGTCGTCCTGTCGCGGTCGCCGCCTGATTGAAGCTGGTATGCAGGCGGCCATTGCGGCAGAGAGCTGGTAGAGAATCGATATATGTCGATTTGAGCTTTGTAAGCTGCCTGTACTCCAGCACCAACCGCGCAATCTCATGCTCTCCGGCCAGTCCTTCCAGCACATCCTGCGCCGTCGAAATCGTCTTCCCCTTGCCGTACTTGAACGGTTTGGGCAGCGCCATCCGGTTAAACAGCACGTCTCCAAGCTGCTTCGGCGAATTCACATTGAACTCCACCCCTGCCATCTCGTGAATCGTGCGCTCCAGCCGCCGAATGTCCCCCTCCATCTTTCCGGACATCTCCGCCAGCACATCGCAATCCAGCTGTACGCCGTTCTGTTCCATGCGGTGCAGTACAGAAGTCAGCGGCAGGTCGATCTCGCGATACAACCGCGCCAGCTCTTCTTCCGCTTCCACCTCGGCGCGCAAACTTCCGGCCAGCCGAAGCGTCATGTCGGCTGCCTCGGCCAGCGAACCGCTGAGCTTCAGTCCCAGTCGCCGCAGTGCAACCTCGGGCAGAGTGTGCGCGCTGTACGTTGGGTCCAGCAGATACGAGTAAAGCATCGTGTCGTGCTCCACCCCGGCCAGGGGCAGCCCCGTATCGCTCAGCGCGTGTAGCGTTGACTTCGCATCGTGCACGGCCTTCATCACCGCGCTGTCCGCCAGCAGCTCCGCAATGCGCGCGCGGTGCTCGCCCGTAAGCTCTGCCGTGTAGCTCTCCGACTCCGTCATGGAAAACGCAATCTGCTGCCGCTCTGCACACAGCGCTGAAACCGTGGCTCCTGTCTTCCCGGAGTGTGGAGCTTTTGACTCCTGGGCGGCCTCACCCAAAGCCAGCGATCCCTGTTCCGGCAATTCCTGCTCGACCGACTCCGCCGCCTCGGCCTCGGTCAGCAGCACTGCCGCAGACAGCGCTATGGCCATCGACTTCGCTTTGCTCAGCTTTTCCAGTGCCGCTTTCGTTAGCTCCGCATACTTTGTCTCGCCAACTGCGTTTCCCGCCGCGAGAAACTCTTTCTGCAGCGCCGTGAACTCCAGTTCAGTAAACAGCTCCCGCGCGGCCGGAATGTCCGGTTCCTGCGCTCGCATTGCCTCAGGCTCGAACGGAATGTCGACATTGCAGTCGATCGTGACCAGCTCTTTGCTCAGCAGAATCATCTCGCGATTCTGTTGCAGCGATTCGCGATAGGTCTTCCTTGGCACTTCGTCTGCCCGTGACAACAGAGCGTCCAGAGTCCCAAACTGCTGGATCAGCTCCACTGAACCCTTGTCGCCGATCCCCGGCGCGCCCGGCACATTGTCCACCGAGTCGCCGCGCAGCGCCATAAGGTCGATTACCTGCTCCGGCTTCACTCCGAGCAGTTCTTCTACCTTGGCGCTGTCGCAGATCAGGTTGTCCTTGGGAGGGTTCAGCACGCAGATGTTTCCGTCCACCAGTTGCAGCATGTCCTTGTCACTGCTCACCACGTAAACCGCGTATCCTGCCTGCGCTGCCTTGCGAGCCAGTGTGCCGATCACGTCGTCGGCCTCAAAGCCCTCGCGCGCGAGAATCGGAATCCGGTACACATCCAGCGCGCGATGAATATAGGGAATCTGTTGCCGCAGGTCTTCGGGCATCGCGGCCCGATTTGCCTTGTAGCCCGCGTACGCCACCTCCACCATTTCGCCCGTTTCCTTGTCGCGCTTCATCGTCGAAGGCATTGCCAGCGCATGAGCTTCGCGGAAACTAGGCCCGATGTCGAAAACTGCGGCAATGTATTCGGGCGCAAAATCCTTGCGCAGCTTGTTCAGCATGTTGACGAACACGAAGGTCGCCGCTGTCGGCAGCCCCGTGCGCGTGGACATAGGACGCATACGCGCCATGGCATGATACGCGCGGAAAACAAAGGAGTATGCGTCGATCAGGAAGACACGTCCCTTGCCGTGAGGAGGAAGAACAGCAGCCCGAGGTTCTGCTGTGGGCTTGGAATCGGCGGATTTTTTCTTTACAGGCACAATCAGATGCTAACAAATACAAGCCGGTCCGGCTTGAAACAGCACAAGAACCAGCAAGCTTACTCGATGAACATACAGTCTCCATAGCTGAAAAACCGGTACCGCTCGCGTACGGCATGGTTGTATGCCGACAGTACGTTCTCGCGTCCGGCAAAGGCCGACACGAGCATCAGCAGCGTGCTCTTGGGCAGATGGAAGTTCGTCAGCATCGCATCCACCACCCGGAATCGATATCCCGGGTAGATGAAAATGTCGGCCTCGCCGCTCTGCTCGGTCATGAAGTCCTGTGGGTGCCCCAAGCTAGTCTGGTGGCCCACATTCGCCTTCTGTTGGCGAATGTGGGGATCTTCCCCAATCGTGTACCCAAGCGGGTGCCCCATGTTAGCCATCTTCTGGCTAACGCGGGGCTGTTGCTCTTGCCTTTGCCCCTGCTCGAAACACCGCTCTGCGGCGTACTCCAGCGTTCGCACCGTAGTGGTGCCGATGGCCACTACCCGCCGGTCTTCGCGCTTGGCTCGCGTAATCTGTTCCGCAGTTTTCTCTGAAATCTGGTACCACTCGGTGTGAATCTTGTGTTCTTCCACCACGTCGGTCCGGATCGGCGCAAAGGTTCCGAGTCCCACATGCAGCGTGACTGAAGCCGTTTCCACGCCCTTTTCCTTCATCTGCGCCAGAATCTCTTCGGTAAAGTGCAGGCCTGCCGTAGGAGCGGCCACCGAACCCGGATCGCGCGCAAAAACCGTCTGGTAGCGTCTGCGATCTTCGTCCGTGTCCTCGCGATCTATGTAGGGCGGCAGGGGAATATGCCCAAGCGACTCCAGCCGCGCGAAAAAATCGGGGACCGGCATGAACCGCAGAGTTCGCTCACCGAACTCTCCCCGCGTGAGCACCTCGGCCTCCAAAGACGGAGCATCAGCGCCTTCCGGACCAAAGTACAGCCGTTCCCCCGGCATGATCTTTCTTCCCGGACGAACCAGCGCCTCCCATAGCTGCTCAGAGCCCGGTAGCCGCCGAGTCAGCAGCACCTCAACCCGTCCCTTCAGAAAGTCTCTGGAGGCCGGATTTGCCGGGCTGAGCTTCTGCGCCCGGCTCCCGCTGCGATGCCCGAACAGGCGTGCCGGAAGAACCCGCGTGTCGTTAAAGACCACCAGGTCGGATGGACGTAGAAGTTGGGGAAACTCACTGAAAAACCTGTCTATTATGACGCTGCCATTCAGATGCAACATTCGTGAGGTCGCGCGTTCCGCTGGCGGATGCTGCGCGATCAGCTCCGGGGGTAATAGGAAGTCAAAGTCGGAAACTAACACGAAAACAATTATATTGAGATAAGAAGGTCTAGCCGAACCTCTGAGAAAATTGTGGCCAAGTCCCTGAGGCTACGGTACTATGCGGATAGGGCGGAATTTGTGGGTTGGACTATGAATGATCAAGAATCCCGGATGGAAATCATACGATTCGGCAAATTGTTGCATGAGCGCGGGCTGACCGCTGCCACGGACGGTAACATTTCGGTCCGTCTGAATGGAGACTCGGTTTTAACCACGCCGACCTGCATCAGCAAAGGCATGATGGCCCCCGACGATCTAGTCGTAGTTGACATGAACGGGCGTAAGATCTCCGGCTACCGCGATGTCACCAGCGAAATCGTCATGCACATGACGGTTTACCGCATGCGCCCGGACATTAATGCCGTCGTGCACGCGCATCCGCCCACGGCCACCGGTTTTGCTGCCTGTGGGCTCGCTTTAGATCAGGCGCTTGTCAGTGAAGTTCTGCTCTCGCTCGGCAGCATCCCTTTGGCGAGCTACGCAACTCCCGGCACCTCGGAACTTTCAGAGGCGCTCGAGCCTTTTATACCGGATCACGATGCCATTCTCATGGCCAACCACGGCGTCGTAACGTATGGCCGCGACCTGACGCAAGCTTACATGAATATGGAGACCGTCGAGCACTTCGCACGGATCGCGCTTGTAGTAAGGCAGATAGGGTGTGAGCACCCCTTGGCGGCCGAGCAGGTCAGCAAGCTGCATGAAATTCGCCAGCGCATTCAGCATTACAAGGCCGAACTGCCCAGACGAGCATAAAATTAGACTTCCGCTAGGCGTCAGGATCTCAACAATCGTGCCTCAGAGGTTGGAAACGGCTTTTCCTGCCGATCTGTTGTAATTTGCCCAGCTTTGCGCGGCGATTTCGAGAAACCCAAAGCTTACCCCGGCAGTTCTGAAATGCGCTCAGGACTGCGGGGTAAGCTCGCTTTTTGAACCCTCTACTCCCGCCGATGAACAAACTCTTCGAGTGTCCGCCGCGTGCTTTGTTCTGGAATTTCGTTCGCGTAGCCAAATGGCATTACCGCCATGGGTACGTGCCCTTCTGTTGCGGCGAGAAGTCCGGCGATTTTTGCGGGAATGAACGCTCCCAACCAGCAGCTGGCTAATCCCAGATCCGCAATTGCCAGATGCGCCAGGGTCGCCGCGATACTCGCATCCTGAAGCGCCCAGTAATCTTTGTTGTCGTACTCGCAGCGTGCGGAATTAGTGCATACCACCAGCGCCATTGGAGCCTGCGCGACCCATTCGTGGTTAAATGTAGCTGCCGCCAAGGCCTGCATGCGCTCCGCGCCGCTCACAACGTAAATCTCGTATGACTGAAAATTTCCAGCCGTCGGTGCCGTCCGCACCGCTTCCAGAATCTTGGTGACCAATTTCTCCGGCACCGGCTCCGCGCGAAACCGCCGCACCGAATGTCGTGCCTCTAACAGCTCAAAAAATTCCATAAATTCTCTCCGATTCCAGCATACCTTTCCGAAATCGGCAGAACAAGAAACGCCACCCATGCCCAATCTCAGGGACTACTCGTGGTGGCCCATTCAAGCCCTCTTTTGGCTTGAGTGGGGCGTTTCGGAGAGCTAAGCTGCTCTCGTGCCCTGGGGACTGAAGCGCTTCCACGAATCCAGACAAAGTCATTTTGTGACGTTCACCACCTGTCCTCGCCGCCTATCTTTTACCACCTCCGCCGCTCGGCAGACATTTGAGTTTGCCCTGGAGCGCGTGCGGCGCAATTTCGAATTGCGTGTAAACGGATATGTGGTCATGCCGGAACACGCGCACTTGTTGCTCAGCGAGCCTGATAAGGACACGCTTTCAGACGCGCTGAAATCACTGAAGCAGGGAGCGTCAAGACGCCCGATTGCTGGCGCGGAGGACTTTTAGCGAAGCGGTACTACGATCTCAATATCCGCGATTATGAGCAGTTCGTTGAGAACGTCGCTATACTCATCGCAATCCGGCGACGCGCGGATTGTGTAAGCGTGCGGAGGATTGGGAATGGAACAGTTTTCGCTACTGCGCAACCGGCTGCGAAGAGCGAGCAGAAATCGAGTCACAGTGGACGGCTCGGAAGCGTGAACGACTTCCAACTCTTTCCAATGCGAATCCTGCCATCAATGGTCCACGATAAAGATTATGATTACGACCCAAGTCGTCCCAGTGAATGCCGAGCCAAGTTAGCGGTTTAGCAGTTTCACGTTCTGAATTAGTATCTATGCGTGCCAAATACATCTTTGCTGTGGATCCTGACCTACCTGTCTGGAGTGTTGACTGTCCCTTTGGCTCAGCGCCTTCTGGGCAGCATCGTCTCCGAGTTACGCAGGAAATGGGAGGCTTCGATTGCCGCTCGCCGGATCATCGATACACAACTTGACCCCCTCCTTAAGGCCGCTGATGAATTGCAGGGAAAGCTCCGATCTCTGGCAGAGGAGGACTTCGGCGAGTTCCGGGCACTTCCGAGTCCGATAACACATCGTTCCGACTCCGTAAATCTGTGTAGCACGATTTACCTCTTTGCGCAGTTTTGGGGAAGACTTGAAATACTACGGAGACAGAGCTTCCATGCTGATTTGGCTCGAAACAAGAGTGGAAAGATATTGCTGTGTTTCCTCCGAAGCCTGGAGTCCCGCCGCGTACGCCTTGTAGATCGAGCCTGGCAGCGCGCCATAGGGGAATCGGTCATTTGCGACGGAACCGATATCATGCAGTTCAAGTTGTTCGTGGAGCAGTATGAAGCATCGCCGCAGTTAAGAACATGGATCGATCCGCTGGAGCAACTCCTTCGGGACTGCCGCTTCCGGCGGACTCGACAGCACGTTCTTCAGTACGGCGTGATCGTTCACGCGCTAATCGATACACTCGATCCCAAGCACCTCACAACGAGGGAGCGGCCCGCGTATCCTAATAAGCTGTCAGAGCGTGCGAAGCGGGACCTAGTTGGGCGTGCATTTGGCGTTTATCTTCCAGACGTCAAGAACAAGGAGAAGTACGTCGGGACTCGCAAGCGCAAAACCTGAGGGCCGTCGCAACAGCGACGGCCCTCGGATACCGTTGGCCCGCCGGGATCTGGCCCTCGACAAGTCGAAGGGTGTCACCCATTGGGCCGTTGGTTAGATCGCTGCCGTTACTCTGGCATGTACTCAATATAACACACGCCCCTGATAGAGTGAAGATGCCGTTGCTGAAGTCCCGTCAAAGCTTTGGTCATCGCAACTGGCTCATCTACACTAGAAGAATATGGTGCGTTTTATCGCAATTCTCCTGTTGGTCGCAATTTTGTGGCTTGCCTGGGCGCTGGCGATTCCGATTGCCCCTAAAGCGCCTCAGGTTCTGCTTTTTCCGCCCGGATCTTCTTCCAGATTGATAGCCGCTGAGCTTGAGCGCGCCGGTGTTATCCGCAACAAGTTCGCATTTGAATTTCTGCACTATGCCATGCCGAAGAAGAAGCTCAAAGCTGGCGAATATCGTTTCGTACGCGCCGCCAACGGCCTTGAGATTTTCGAGCGCATCGCTCGCGGAGATGTGGTGGTGCACACGGTTGTCGTCCCCGAAGGCTTCAACATGTTTGAGATAGCAGCGGCCGTTGAGGCCGCAGGCCTCGGAAAAAAGCAGGACTTCCTGGCCGTTGCGATTCACGAAACTGCGCTGATCCACAACGTCGATCCGCAGGCGAAGTCACTCGAAGGTTATCTCTTTCCGGACACTTATCAGTTCACCCGCACCATGACCATGCGGGACATGGCGACGGCCATGGTCAGGCGTTTCCAGAAAGAAGCGCAAACACTGGGCTTGCAACATGATGCGCATCGCCTTGTAACTCTGGCCTCCATCGTGGAGAAAGAAACCGCTGCTCCCGATGAGCGTCCTGAAGTTGCGAGCGTCTACGTAAACCGGCTTGCAAAGAACATGGCCCTCGCCGCCGATCCTACGGTGGTCTATGCGGCAATGCTCAAAGGCAACTATCGCGGCACCATCTATCAAGGTGATCTGCAATCGGACTCGCCTTACAACACTTACAAATTTGCCGGACTTCCGCCGGGGCCAATCGCGAATCCTGGGGCTGCTTCGTTGCGAGCCGCAATGAAACCCGCAAACACCAATTACCTGTTCTTTGTTGCAGTCGGTGATGGCTCCGGACGCCACCATTTCTCGGCTAGGTTTGAGCAGCACCAGCGCAACGTGGTCGCCTACCGCAAGGCGATGAAAGCCCGCTGATGCAACTTCCACCGGCATTGCGGAAGGCCATCGAGCAGGAATTGAAGGGTTGTGACGGAGCCCGGCTTCGAGCAGCTTCGGCGCGTCTGACCGAGTGCTATCGTGAAGGCACTGCATCCGGCGCGCTCTCAAATATTGCGCTTTCGAATGACATCGAACGCGCTGCCTACCTTGCCGTGCGCCTTCCCGCAACTTTTGCCGCCACAGTCGCCGCGCTCACCTGGGCGCGTGAAGCTTGCGGCAGTGAATTCCGCACCGTGCTCGATCTGGGCAGCGGCCCGGGAACGGCCCTCTGGGCGGCTTTGCAGGTGTTTCCCTCGCTCGAACGCGTAACTGCATTCGAGCGCGATCCCAGTCTGATCGAAATAGCTCGCCGCCTCAGCGCCTGCGCTGAAAACCCTGCGCTGCGCGAAACCAATTGGCTGCAGGGTGATCTGACAGCGGCCATTCCCGAAGGCACATGGGATCTCGTCATCTGCTCCTATGCGCTGAACGAACTTCGCGAAACACGGCGCGCCGATTTCATTTCCAAAGCCTGGGTGCGAACAGGGAAACTTCTGGTCGTAATTGAGCCGGGTACGAAGATGGGCTTTGCCAACATTCTCGACTTGCGCGCCCGTTTACTGGCTGAAGGCGCAACGATTGCGGCACCCTGTCCGAACTCGCCCTCCTGTCCCATGTCCGGCAGCAACGACTGGTGCCACTTCGCAGCGCGCGTTGAGCGCACTACCGAGCACCGCCGCCTGAAAAACGCGACCCTCGGACATGAAGACGAAAAATTTTCCTACCTCGCGTTCTCACGCAGGGAACTGTCGGCGCCAAATGCTCGCATCGTGCGACATCCGAAAATTTTCAGCGGATACACGCATCTCACTCTATGCCGCGAAGGTGAAATTGCAAACACCACGGTGACCCGTTCGAAAAAAGATGACTGGCGCAGATTGAAGCGCCTGGGCTGGGGGGATGGCTGGTAGCGTTTAATCGTGTTCGGGGAGAAAGCGATATCCGATTCCGCGAACCGTGATCAGGTACTTCGGAGTTGCGGGCGAGTCCTCGATATAGCGGCGCAAACGCACAATGAAGTTATCGATTGCGCGAGTGTCGGTATCCTCGTGCAATCCCCATACATCTTCGAGAATTTGTTTGCGGCTCAAATTCTGGTTGCGGTGCTCGATAAAGTAACGCAGCAGCGAGGACTCCATCAACGTGAGCTGAAATTTTCCTGCAGGCGTCGTGAGTTCCAGCGTGCTGAAATCGAGGGTGCGTCCGTCAAAGGTGAAGACATCGTGGGGTGCGGGCGGCGGTATAGAGCTCGCGATAGCTTCCTGAACAGACTCGAGTTTGTCGTACTGCTGCGCGGCAGTGACGGTGCCGGGATTGGCAATATCAGGATCTGACGTAAATCGGCGATCCTGGGCGAGCTTTTCCCGCTGCCACTCCGTGCGGCGCAGGAGTCCATGTACGCGGGCGATAAGAATGCTGAGTTCAAAGGGCTTGGGCAGATAATCGTCGGCGCCGGATGCGAATCCTTTGAGTACGTCTTCAGGGCGCGAACGAGCAGTCAGCATGAGAATGGGAACGTAGTTGCGCACTGCACGGAGGCGGTTTGAAACCTCGAAGCCATCGATTCCCGGCAACATGACGTCGAGCACAACGATGTCAAAGAATTCGTTGCGGTCGATCAGGATTTCAAGAGCAGCTTCTCCGCTCTCGACAGCTGATACTTCGTGGCCTTCGGCCTCAAAATTAAACAGCAGGCCCTGCGCCAAATGGAGTTCATCTTCGACGATCAATATTCGGGACATCGCGTTTGATGGTAGCGCACGAGGCGGTCGGAATGCGAGAGCAGGGAACACGCGAAATCATGCGACCGAAAGAAAGATGGTTGTGTCTGCGCGGCTATGCTTTGATGGTCTCTGACTCGCGTGCCAGGGCGGCCATGTGCTTGGCGGCTTCCTTGCCGGTGCGGATGCAATCCGGCACGCCGATGCCTCGATAAAAATTCCCGGCAATCGAGAGATTCTTCATTTGTTTTAAAGCCGTTCCGATGCGTTCAATGCGCTCCAGGTGACCTGGCGTGTACTGTGCCATGGCGCGGTCCCATCGATACACCTTCACGAACCACGGATCGGCTTCGAGCCCGGTAATCTGTCTGAGCTCCTTGCGCACGATAGCCGTGATCTCTTCGTCGCTGAGTTTGAGCGCATCCGGGTCATTCGCGCCGCCGAGAAAGCAGCGCACCAGTGCCTTGCTGTCAGGCGCGCGGAAAGGGAACTTGGTGTGCACGAATGTCGCGGCGAGCATACGCTTGCCTTCGCTGCGCGGCACAAGGAAGCCGAATCCCGGCGGACAGGATTTCAATTGCTCTCGCTGGTAGCCAAGGGTCACGGTGACGGAAGAACTGTACTCAACCTTGCCGAGATCGCCGGAGAGCTGAGCGTCAGTAGTAGCGAGCATCTTCGACGCAATTCGCGCGGGTGTGGCGAAGATGACTGCATCGAACTGTTCAGGGCCGCGCGGGGTGATAAGCTCCCAGTCTTTATTGCGGCGCGTGAGCTGGCTGACCTCGGTTGATGTGCGCAGACTCTGCGGATTGAGGTGCGCAACAATGGCATCAATCATCTGTTGCATGCCACCCTTGAGCGAGCTGAACAGCGGCCTGGGCGCGTTGCCTGTTGCTTTCTGCATGTCGGCAATCTTCTTGCGAGCGGCCAGCATGGCGCGGCAGAGCGAGCCGTAGTGCTCCTCCATCTCCACAAACCTGGGCAGCACGGCGCGGACGCTGAGCGAAGAGGCGTCACCGCCGTAAACGCCGGAGAGCAAGGGGTTGGCAAGACGATCAACAACCTCGGCTCCGAAATGGCGCTCGACCAGTTGCGCCACGGTTTCGTCTATGTCCGCGGAACTTGGAGGATGCATCAGTTCGCCGAGCATTCTGAACTTTGTTTTCCACGAGAACAGGGAAGTCAGAGCGGTGGGAATGAGCTTGGTTGGCACCATGAACATCAGGCCATCGGGCAGTGGAACCAAACGTCCCTTGACCAGGATGTAAGTGACGCGCTGCGAATCGTTGGAGCCGATTAGATCGCCGGCGATGCCGAGTTCGGCGCAGAGTTGATGAGCCCATGGCTTTTCAGTGAGGAATGAGTCGGGGCCGCCTTCCACGACGCAGTCGCCAATCTTATCGCTGAACATGACGCCGCCGAGCCGGGAGTTCGATTCAAAAAGCGAGTATTCGATAGGCGCGCCCGCAGCGCGCTCCTGTTCGAGATAATAGGCGGCACTGAGACCAGAAATACCGCCGCCGATAATTGCGATGCGCATGAAGCAACTCCCGATCCCCAAACCATGGTCTTTCAACAACCCCACTCAAGCAACTGAAGCTTGAGTGGGCCACCCGCCTGTTTTCCCTGCATTTGCCACTCATCGCTGCGCTAAGATGACGATTGAGCCCAGGCTGCAAGGCGCGTTCGCGCCAGTTGCGCGACGGCTCGAATAAAGAGCACGGAATCGTTGAGCGATTCGGCCCGCGTGAGCGTAATACCGCGTTCTGCGGCGCACTTCTTGAACGCGATATCGACGTCATAAAGAATCTCGACGTGATCGCATACAAAGCCAATTGGCTGAACGAAAAGATACTTCTGATCGGCGGCAGCAAGCTCTTCAATAACGCTCTCAACGCTTGGCCCCAGCCATTCTCCGCAGCTCATGCCCTGGCTCTGAAAGGCAAAGAGCCACCGTCCGGAAACTTCCGGGACCGTGGCGGCGACCAACTCAGCGGTTTCACGCGTCTGTCGCTCGTAGTCATCACCCGCTTCAATGGTTCGCACCGGTACACTATGCGCGGTGAAGAGAACGGGCACGGGCGCATTGGCTTCAAGACAGGCGCTTGACCATCCATCACGCAGCCTCTCCGAGAAGGCGCGGATGAGCAAAGGCTCGGCGTGCCACTCGGGAACGAAATCGACTGTAAAGGGAGCTTTGCCCGTTTCACCGATAACGGCGCGGCGATACAGACCAACGCTGGTGCGCGAGTTCTGCGGCGCAAGACAGATGCAGACAGCGTGGGTGATGCCGTCAGCCGTCATCTGTAAAACAGTATCGCAGATGTACGGCTTCCAGTTGCGCATGCCGACGTATACAGGCAAGCCAAGTTCCCGGGAGACAAGCGCGGCCTGCTGCATTGTAATTTCCGTGAGGGGGGAGCGGCCTATGAGCGAGTAGCGCCGCTTGATTTCCTCGACGACCTCCGGAGAGAGTGTACGCCCGCTGGTCACGTTGGCCAGATACTCCGGAACGTCCTCAATGCTATTCGGCGTTCCGTGTGCAAGCAGCAGGATGGCTGGCTTCGTCATGGTTATCGGCTCCCGGCGGCGATGGCGCGACGCTGTGCCGAATACTCCTGAACAAACTTGACGAGACTTTTCACGTTCTCCACCGGTGTCTGCGGCAGGATGCCATGTCCGAGATTGAAGATGTGTCCTGGGCGGTCGCCAGCAAGATCCAGAACGTTCCTGGCGCGCTGTTTCAACTCATCCCATTCCGCAAAGAGCAGGACGGGATCGAGGTTGCCCTGAACGGCGGGCCGATTATTCAGTAGTTTCCAGCCCTCGTCCAATGGAATGCGCCAATCCAGACCAATGACATCGGCTCCTGTTTCGTTCATCGAGGGCAGTAGTGTTGCGCTGTCAGTTCCGAAGTAGATGATCGGTACTCCATTTTTCTTCAGCGCAGAGATGAGCTCCTTCGTGCGCGGCAGAACGTACCTGCGATAGTCCTCAACACTCAGGCAGCCGACCCAGCTATCGAATACCTGGATAACATCTGCCCCAGCCCTGACCTGATCCCCAATGTAGGCTGCGAGCACTGCATTGATCTTGCGCAGCAATTCATCCCATGCTTCGGGCTGGCGGTACATAAATTTCTTGACTTCGATGTAGTTGCGCGAACCAGCGCCCTCGATCATGTAGCTGGCAAGAGTAAAGGGCGCTCCGCAGAAGCCGATCATTGGGAGCTTGTCGCCCCAGTGTTTGACGCACTCGGCAACAGCCTCGGAGACGTACATCAATTCGGCTGCACCATCGGTGGTGAGGATTTTGATGTCATCGGCCGTGCGTATCGGTCTCTCAATGACTGGGCCTTCTCCGGGTGAGAAGTGGAAGGGCAGACCCATGACCTCCAGGGGAAGCAGCAGGTCGGCAAAGATAATAGCAGCGTCGACTCCCAGAGCCTCGGCAGCAGTGACTGTGACTTCGGCGGCCAATGCAGGCTTCTTGCAGATCTCGATGAGCGAATGGTGCTTCCGGACCTCGCGGTATTCGGCCATGTAACGGCCCGCCTGACGCATAAACCAAACCGGAGTTGAATCCGTTGCAAGACCCTTACATGCTCGGACGAAGATGGAATTCGGGGAGGACATTTGAGGTAAAGCTTAACAGAGCCGAGAAGGTGATACGAGTCACAGGCCCAGTTTCCGCCGCTCCGATCCGGGGATATCGCACTCAGCACAGCAAGAATCGCGCGAGTCAGAAAGCTGCCTGGTGATTCTTCAGCGCTTTTTTGATCTTATTGGTCTGCTCTTTTTGGACCTTCTTCGGAGATTTCTTTTGTGCTTTCAGATTCTCTTTCCAGTATTTGTTCGCATTCTTCTGCTGCGCCTCTCGTTGCTCGGAATACGCCTGCGTGTCGGCAAAAAGTGGCAGGGAGGATGCCAGACCGAGAAGAACAAAAAGAACGCAAGCGGCAGCCTTCTTCACACGATCCTCCTTTTTCGGATCTGAATCGCTTCGAATTGTACTCCGCTCAGCTGGTTCTGCAAGATGCTTTGGTTTGCTTGTTGCACCTAGCCCTGGCAGGGGGTTTGCGAACTGTTCGAGGCTCCGGATCTGCTGTATCGCACGAAATAACCTGGGATATTCTCTCCAACAATTCAGAGGGAGGAACCGGTTTGTTCAGAACCTCAAAATCAAATCCTTGTGCCTTTGCCTGTGCTTGAAGTTCTCGCCAAGCGGGGTGACCGGAGATGAACAGCACCTTGCAGTGTGGCAGAAACTCGAGGATTTCTATGGCCGCATCAATGCCGTTCAATTCTCCCATATCGATATCGCTTAGTAGAAAATCGGGCTGAAATGTGCTGGCCCTCCCGACGGCTTCTTCTCCGCTGTAGGTTGTAGCGGTTTCGTAGCCTTCATGTTCAAGAATTATGGCCAGTGTGGATGCAACTGCACGCTCGTCATCAACCACCAGAATCTTTGTCCTCTGCCGCATAAGCGATTCCTCTTTGTTTTCCCAAACGGCAACGACTATCATCCCTGCAATCGAAAATTCTAGGGCCATTCTGACTGCTTGGGCCGTCAGCATACATCCCAGTATCGATTCCCGTACAGTGATAAAAATGGCGGCAGTCAAACTCTGTGCCATTTTGGGTAAAAATAAGAATACCCGCTTTTTTTCTGAAAACACGAATTAAAGTACGTGATTTATTAATTCGCTCTGGTTTACTGTCACTAGCAATTTGGGACAAATTTTCTGCTTGCAATGGGCTTGAAAAAGCGTTACAAGAGGTGTTCCACGGTACGCTCTCGTACCGAGGCAAGGTTGAGAGTAGTGTCGAGGTACGAGGACTTTTTTCGAAACCCGGTTGGGTGAAGGAGGGTATCGTAGCGACGACAAAAATAGCCTTCCGAGGATGTTCAGCCTAGGTGCCGTGGATCAAACGGCACAAGATATTTTCGAAATTCATACCGGGCCGGGTGTGGTCAATGACCGCACCCGGCCTCACGGTTTGTGTGCTGAGCGTAGTTAGGGAATTCCTCACTGAGCAGCATCGATCACGCTGCCAGTTCCGGAACCCTGGACGGCTTGGATATAGGCACTCGCGACAACTTCAGCCGGAATACCCTCCTCCGTGTCCATTCCCAGACCGGCCAGAGTCTCTGTTACCCAACCCGGACTGACGACATTTACGCGAATATTCCGCGGCGCTTCCAGGGCAGCCGCACGCGCGAATCCTTCAAGTCCGGCGTTCACAAGTGAAATTGCAGCACTGCCCACCATCGGTCTCCGACCCAGAATTCCGCTGGTCAGCGTGAACGATCCACCGTTCGTCACGTGGTCGAAACCGAAACGCACAAGATTCACTTGTCCCATCAGCTTGTTCAAAATGCTGATTTTGAAGTCTTCATCCGTGAGATAGCTGAGAGGCGCAAACTTGGCAATGCCTGCCGCGCTGATGACCGCGTCGACACTTCCCGTTTTTCGATACATCTCGTGTATTGAGCCGGGATCAGCCAGATCAACGCGTAGGTCGCCCACGCTGTGAGAAACCGGAATGACCTCGCAGCGAGGGGGAAGAGCAGCCGCAATCGCACTTCCGATGGTTCCGGTTGCACCGATTAGAAGAACTCTCATGATGCCCTCCGATGATGAAAGTTGAGCCACACCTTATCAGAAGCAGAGATGAATCTACTTGCCCTGAAACTCCGGATCGCGCTTTTCCTTAAAGGCTCTGATCCCTTCCTGATAATCGCTGCTGTCGTAAACCTCACGGCGAAGCGACTGAATTCTTTCGTATGCCTCAGGATTCAAAGGTGACGCGCTGGACAGCACCCGAAGCTCCTCCTTCAAAATACATTGCACCAGCGGTGAGGTTCGCTTGATCTGTTGCGCGAGATTCATTGTGGCTGTTTCCAGCTGATCACGCGTGGCTATTCGATTCACAACGCCACACTCGGCCAGGCGCTGTGCCGTCACAGGCTGTGCGCCAAAAAGCATTTCCTTCAGCAGATGTATGTCGAGCACCTTAATGAAGTTGAGCATGCCGTAGATGTCGTAAGGAACACCCAGCTTGGCCGGTGTGATTGCGAATGTCGAATCCTCGGCCGCGACGATTAGATCACAGCACATCACCAGTTCACATGCACCGCCCCAAACAGAGCCTTCGATCATTGCGATGATCGGGACAGGATATTTTTCGATGGCGCGTATCAGTTGACGCAGCGGGTCATTGTAAGTCAGCGGATCACGGCCGTTGGTTGGTAGTTCTGTTACATCGTGCCCAGCGGAAAATACCTTCACTCCCTTCTCTGCGCGCAGGACTACGACACGAACAGAGCGGGACTTCATGTGTTCCAACTCCAGTTGGATCTCATCGATCAAGGCTTTGCTGAGCGGATTGACCTTGCCATTCTTCAGGGTGATTGTTCCGACTTGTTCGGCTATCGTGCTCAGAATCGTCCCCATACTCTTCACTTTCTCGTTAGCAGAATAGTGAGTGTCCGTTGGCCGAATACGAACGGAAATCGCTCGCACCTATATTATTCGCAGTCTGCATTTCTGTCTGTAGACTGCTCTTCGATTGAGATCTCAGGAGAGTTGAAATTTAGGTAAATGCCGGGAAAATTGCCTCAAGCGCCTGCGCTTTCTTTAAATTCGCTTAGCTCTAAGGCATGACGGAGAGCGATGAGCACGCGGTCACGGGCGAGTTCAAACGGACCGGAGATGGTAAGGCCGCTCGCGCATTTGTGGCCGCCTCCGCCGAAAATTTCAGCAATGCGCGCCACGTCGACGCGGCCCTTACTGCGAAGGCTTACGCGATAACGTGAGCCGGAGATTTCACGAAAAAAAGCAGCCGCCTCGATACCCTCAATTCCTATGGCCCAGTTGGCGAGACCCTCGCAATCCTGCTCGGTGGCGCCAGTGGAGCGCATGTCTGCTTCGGAAACATGCATCCAGGAAATGGCCCCTTCATGCTCCAGGTTTGCGAGAGCCCGGCCTAAGAGACGCATTTTCGAGGCAGGATTGGAAAAATAAACCTGCTGCGCAACAGTTACCGGATCGGCTCCGGCCTGCACCATGTCATGAGCAAAAGCGAAGGTCTGTGCGCTGGTAGTGGAATAGCAGAACGATCCGGTGTCGGTAAGTACCGCGGTGTAAAGGCAGGTGGCAATGTCCGGAGTGATGACGACCCCAGCAGCCTGCGCGAGGTTGTAGACAAGCTCAGCGGCTGCTGCGGCAGAAGAGACCACGTAATTGACGTCTGCATACTCCAAGAAGGTGTCATGGTGGTCGATGTTGACAGAGAATAGCTTTTCGATGCCCTTCAGGCCGGCGCGCTCCAGACAATCACATTCCAGGATGACCACGCCATCGTAGCGCGAGCCATCGACGGGGCCGACACGAATTTCGGCCGCTCCGGGAAGCCCCCTGTAGATGAAAGGCACGCCGTCGCTAAGAAATCCGTCGGCTTGCTTACCCATGGCGCGAAGTATATGAACACAGGCGAGAACGCTGCCCACAGCATCGCCATCGGGACCGGCATGGGATGTAATGACCCAGCGCTGGCGAGACCGCATTGCATTCAGTACCTCGGCAAGAGTGTTCATTTCTTGATTTTTTTGTTTTGCTTTTCGATCCGATCAAGAAGTTCGTCAATGCGCTCGCCGTATTTTCCGGAGCTGTCGTGAACGAAATGAAGATCGGGTGCAACTCGCAGACTGAGCGTTTCGGAGAGTTGATGGCGGATGTACCCGACTGCATCATTAAGCGCGGCGACAGCAGCTTTCTGTTCGCGTTCATCGCCTTCGACGGCGACATAGATGCGAGCAGATTTCCCGCCTGGCGCCATTAAGACTTCGTTGATGGTTACGAGCCCGATACGCGGATCGGAAAGCTCACCGGCAATAATGGTAACCAGTTCTTCCTTGATTGCTTCGGTCAGACGTTCCTTGTGATGCTGTGCACTGCGGTTTTCCAAGAACAATACTCCTGTATTTCGAGAGGGCGTGGATCTAAACCTAACCCCAAATAAACTATTCAATTTACCACAGCAGACGTGTGAGAAGCGAAAATCTCCGCCTAATCGAGGAAGTGCAGAAAGCTGTCTGTGATGTCAGCGCCCTGGTTGTTGGCTGTGCGAGCCGCTGTCGCTTCCACCTGCTTCATCAGGCCATCGAGGTAATGGCGCGAGGATGATATGGCTACAATGCCAAGTGTAGCCGATTGCCAGAGATCTGTCGGGTCAATCTCGGCTACGGAAACATTGAAACTGGAGCGGAGGCGGTCCTTGATGCTGCGAAGGACCTGGCGGCGATCCTTGAGCGAGTGTGCGCCTTCAATGCGAAGTTCGAGCGTAAGGTGGGCAATGGGCATAACAGCAATCAAATATAGCGAAATAAAGCCAACCGCAAAGGTAAAAGCAAGAGCAACACTGCGGTTCGAAAATCACTCATCCTTGAGGCGCCTCCAACAGTTCAGGCTGAGAAGGCTTCGTTCGCAACGAAGCCCAGCGCCTTGCAGAGGAAAAAGTTATTTACGTACGTTCCTGCCAAAATTGAAGGTGGGACCAATTGAAAAACGGATACTGTTGCGAGAATCTTTCAGCAGATCGCTGTACAAGAATACATGCACAAACTCAGCGTCGGCGCGAATGTGAAGGTGCTTACTGGCGTTGTATTCAATGCCGCCACCGAACCCATAGAAGTAAGTCGTGTCGTCCGGGCTCTTTGTATGCAGCACCCCTCGTGTGAGCAGAGCATTCACAATTCCAGTAGTGATTGCATCATGGGGCTTGAGTGTGATGCTTTCATGGATGACACCGATTGAGGGATGCACAAAAAGGGTAAATTTCTTGAAGTGACGATACTCCAACTGAGGCCCAAGGGCAAACGTCTGAGTGGTCGCATCAAAAGGCACATACAACTTGTAGCCGGGGATTGTCGGCAGTAATGCCTGATACCTGGGTTTGAGCTCTCCCGGCACCAGTATGGTGTCACCGCTCTGAATACTGTAATCGAAGCCGAAGGCCAACCAGCGTCTGAGATTGACGCCAATCTGAGTGTTAAATCCCGCTTGTTGCAAGTCCAGTTTGGGCGACTCCAAATAGCTGAAACCACCGAAAACGTCGTAACGCCCGACATAGTTTTGTTGCCCGAAGGCGCCGACAGCAAAGAAAAAGATTAGAGCTACTCCGAAAAGTCTCTTCATCTTTCAGCTCCAAAGTTCCCGATCAGGACTCTCTGTCCAGAGCCGGATCTCTGTTCTTGATCGAAATTTAGCTATTTTTAGATTTCGGCAAAGATTCAACGGAACGGAACGGTTTCGCGAGTTGTATTCCCGCTTTGCCGAAAGATCTTTTCACTTCGCAAAATCGAGAGCGCCTATCTGTTTTGAAATGCCATGCAGAATCCAGAGTCGCTGGATCAGCGCATGGAATAGTACACCAATCAGAGTGGAGATCGAAAAAAATGCTGGATTTTTTCACGCTGCCGGAATTGTCATTGAGAGCGATAGAAGGCTCTCTGCGTAGTGAAACAAGGAAGACAAAAAACAAAAACAGAGTTCCGATGGAGTGTTGGCTCCATCGGAACGTGAACAGCTAGACCAACTGGGTCGCTACCTTTTCGGTGACGAATGCCTCGATAACATCGCCCGTCTTCACATCGTTATAGTTGTGAATTCCGATACCGCACTCCATGCCATTGCGGACCTCGCTGGCGTCGTCTTTGAAGCGCTTCAGTGAAGAGACTTTGCCCGTAAAGACAACAACATTGTCGCGAAGCAGTCGGACTTCAGAGTCGCGTTTAACAATGCCATCGACAACCTGGCAACCGGCAATGGTGCCGACCTTCGGTATGCGGAAGGTATCGCGTACTTCGGCGCGTCCCATGTAGGTTTCCTTGATGGTTGGCTCGAGGAGGCCGGTCATGGCCTTCCTTATCTCGTCCTGAAGCTCGTAGATGATGGAGTGGAGACGGATATCAACCTTCTCCTGTTCGGCCATCTCTTGCGCTTTGCGTTCTGGACGGACGTTGAAGCCGATGATGATCGCGTTTGAGGCTGCGGCGAGGAGCACGTCGCTTTCCGTGATAGCGCCGACTGAGTAACGCAGCACCTTGATTCGCACCTGTTCGTTGGAGAGCTTCGTGAGCAGATCGTTAATGACTTCGACCGAGCCCTGGACATCGCCCTTGAGGATGATGTCGAGCTGCTTGCTGCCTTCGTTCTTGATCTGACGGGCGAGGCCTTCAAGCGAAACGCGCGTTGTCTTCGCGAGAATGGCTTCGCGGGCTTTGGCTTCTCGATAATCGGCGATTTCGCGGGCCTTTTCGCGCTCGGCCACAACAACGAACTGATCGCCAGCTTGTGGCAGACCTTCGAGACCAAGAATCTCCACCGGAGTGGACGGGCCAGCTTCATCGAGGTTGCGTCCGCGATCATCGAACATGGCGCGGACCTTGCCGAAGATGTTTCCGACCACAAAATTTTCCCCGGCACGCAGGGTTCCGTTATCGATCAGGACGGTGGCAACGGGACCGCGTCCACGATCGAGTTTGGCCTCCAGGACGGTACCGGTGGCCAGGCGTTCAGGCGTCGCTTTGAGCTCCTTCATGTCCGCCACGAGGCAGATCATTTCCAGAAGCTGGTTGAGATTCGTGTGCTTCTTGGCCGAAACGTCGACGTAAATGGTATCGCCACCCCAGTCCTCAGGGAGGAGTCCGCGGTCGGCAAGCTGTTTCTTCACCCGGTCAGGCATCGCATCGGGCTTGTCGATTTTATTTACGGCAACGATTAGCGGAACCTTGGCGGCTTTGGCGTGATCGATGGCCTCTAGCGTTTGAGGCATTACGCCGTCATCGGCGGCAACAACGAGAATAACGATATCCGTGACCTTGGCGCCGCGGGCACGCATACGAGTGAAGGCCTCGTGACCCGGGGTATCAAGGAAGACGATCTCGCGCCCAAAGGCAGGCGAGTTGGAATCGGTGATCTTCACCTTATAGGCGCCGATGTGCTGCGTGATGCCGCCTGCTTCGCCTTCGGCCACACTGGTGGAGCGAATGGCATCGAGAAGGCTGGTCTTGCCGTGATCGACGTGACCCATGATGGTGACTACGGGTGGTCGTGTGACGGTATTGAAGACCGCTTCGTTATCCTGTTCGATGGCCTGAGCGTCGTAATCCTGCTGAATCTGATCCTCAAAGCTGATGACCGAGCTCTCGGCTCCGAAGTGGCGGGCCATGTCTCGGGCAAGATCCTCGCTCAGCGTCTGGTTGATGGTGGCAAAAACACCACGAGCCAGCAACCGTGCAATCAGATCTTTGGCGCGAATTTCAAGTTTTTCGGCAAGGTCTTTTACGCTCACGCCTTCAGAAATTGTGATCGTGCGCGTGATCGGCATCGGCTCATTGCTGAGCGAAAGCCGGGGCGGCGGCGTAAACCCTTTCATCGGCCCTTCCTGCTTACCGCGTGGGCCCTGATAACGCTGGCCGGGGCGGCGCGCAGGCGCACCTGTACGGGCACCCGGTCTGGGTGCGGCTCCCGGGGGAGGAGCACCAGCGGCCGCGCCTAGCAGACCTCCCGGACGAGGTGGCCCACCGGGACGCGGTCCCATACCAGGGCGACCACCCATGGGGGGCCGTCCACCTGGTGTAGGCGTGCTGCGGGTGGGGTGCATGGGACGACGCTCTCCAGTAAACGGAGGACGTGAGCCGGGAGCGCCGGAGGGGCCAGAGAATGACTGTCCGGGCCGCGGACGCTGGAATATGGGCTGGCCACGCACAGGTAAACCCGTGCGATTGCCCAGCGCCGAAGGTGGCGGAGTTGGGCGAGGTGGCGGCGGCGGTGGCGCAGTGTAAACAGGGCGCGGGCCCGTCTGCGGCACAATCATGCGGCGGGCCGGGGCAGGTGGCTGTCCGGGGAGCGGCGGGCGGGCAGAGCCGGTTTGCGGCTGTTTGCGGGCAGCTTGCTTGCCTTGCGCAGCGGGTGAATGCGGCGTAACGGCAGAGCCGGGAGCAGACTCGCCTTGGGCGGCCGGAACAACCGGCGCAGCCGGAGTGGATGCAGTTTCAACTGGAGCCGTTTCCGGAGTCGCGACCGGGGTAGGTGCCTCAGTAGCAGGAGTGGGCCCAACCGGAGCTTCAGTTGGCGGAGCCGACGGCGTGACATTAGCCGGCGCGGCGGCCACTGGTGGCTCGGCAGACTGTGCGGAGGTCGCTGGCCCTGTGGGCTGTTCCGCTTTAACTATGGGCGCGGTGGCCATAGGAGGCTTCGGCGGCTCGACACGAGCCACCTGCGACCGCTGGGCAACAGATTCCGGTGTAACGAGCCGTGGAACCCGCTCTGGAACAACAGGAGGGGCGGGCCGGGGATCTGCAGGCTTATTGACAATAACCTTGGGCTGCGTGGGCGGCAGAGTCACGTTTGGACGTGCGGTTTTGGCTGTCTCGGCTGATGATTCCTTGCGCGCGAGGATGGCCTTCATCGCATCGCCGGGCTTGGATATTTTAGAAAGGTCGATCCTGGGACGGAACTCTTCGCTGCCACTGCGATAACGAGCAGGCGATCCGCTTATCTCGCGGAAATAGTTGCGTACTTTCTCGGCTTCCTCGGGCTCGACGGAGCTGGAGTGGGTCTTCTTCTCCGTGACGCCAACTTTGATGAGCACGTCGAGGATCTGTTTACTTTTAACTTCCAGCTCTCGAGCCAAATCGTTAATTCGAATCTTCATCCGCCGTTCATATCCTTATGTCCGAACCGTTTCCACCTACTTTGATCGGTACGGTTGCGCATCAGCGCGGTGCTTCTCTACTGGAGAAGCTTTCGTTGTGAAGACCTCTCCAGGCTGTGTTTGCCCTGGGCATTCGCCGAGGCGGCCCAGAAACCGGCTTTCGGAACAAAAATCTTGTGCGTGCGGACATATCGGTGAGGACACGTCCGCGCGCGTTACTTGTTGCCCGGGTCGATAAATTGCTCGTCCGGGTGCTCACCCAGTGTGTCGATTTCGTCTTCATCCGTGGGTGTTGCTTTTTCGGTTTCGCTATCGACAGCGGAACCGCAATCCTGTTTAATTTCGATCTGCTGTTCCGGTTGCTCTTCCGACGGAGCCTCTTCCGGGGCTAGGTCGGGCTCGGTGGTCAGCAACGAATCAGAAGGATACTCAACTTCGACCGGATCGGCAGAGGTAACCTCCGGGGCCGAATCCAACGTCGAGAAATAATTATTGACTGCGACAGAAATCTTTTCGACCGTTTCCGGTCCGATACCCGGAATAGCCTCAAGCTCTTCGGGAGTCATATCGGCAAGCGATTCCACGCTGCTGATACCCGCTGCAGTCAGTTTTTCCAAAACCGGATCACCGACTGCGGCAGCAATGTTCTCCAGGGAAGTCGCAGAGTTGCCAACCAGCGAATTCATCTGCTGCTCTACTTCCTGACGCTTCTCCTCTTCGCTCTTGATATCGATCTTCCAGCCGAGGAGTTTTGCGGCAAGTCGGACGTTCTGGCCCTTCTTGCCAATTGCAAGCGACAGTTGCGTGTCGTCTACGATGACTTCGAGATGCTTTTCGCGGCTATCCACGATGGAGACGCGGGAGACCTTGGCCGGCTGCAGAGCTTTTTCCGCAAAGGTTACGGGGTCTTCGTGGTACGCAATAATATCGATCTTTTCGCCGCGTAGCTCACGAATGATGGACTGCACGCGCATGCCTTTCATGCCCACGCATGCGCCGACGGCATCCACATCCTTGTCACACGACATAACGGCAATCTTGGTTCGTTCGCCAGCTTCGCGGGCAATTGCGCGGATGACCACAGTGTTGTCGTAAATCTCTGGCACCTCGGTTTGAAAGAGGTTGGAAACGAGTTCCGGAGCGGCGCGGGAGACGATAACACCGGGGCCCTTTGTGGCCTTCTCAACGCGAATGATGACGACCCGGACCCGCTCACCGACGGCAAAGGATTCAAGCTTGGACTGCTCCTTCCGAGGCATACGAGCCTCGGTTTTGCCAAGGTCGAAGATATAATCCGGTCCCTCGATGCGCTTAACGGTGGCGTTCACAACCTCGTTGACGCGGTTATGATACTCATTGAAAACGGTATCGCGCTCGGCTTCACGCACCTTTTGAAAGATGACCTGCTTCGCAAGTTGAGCGGCAATGCGTCCGAGTCCTTCAATGGACTTTTCCTGCAGCAGCTCACCGCCTACTACGGCGTCTTCACTGATCTTGAGCGCCTCTTCGAGCGAGATCTGAATCTGCGGGTCCTCGATGTCATCCTCGCTGGGGAGGATTTCCTTGACGGAGTAAGCATGAATCGCTCCTGTTTCACGATCCAGGGCGGCGCGCAGAATTTCCTGCGTCTTGTAGAACTTGCGCGTGGCGACGACAATGGCGTCCTCAATGGCCGAAACGACGATGTCCGGGTTAATTCCTTTCTCTCGGCTCAATGCGTCGATCACGTTATACAGTTCGCTTGCCATATTCCTTGCCACCTTACGGGGCCAAGCCCCGATTGAAATCTTCTCTATTCGGGAATCGTTCCCGAATTAGCATGATTGGATGTTGCATGCGGCACAAAAGCCGCGCAGAACTAAACTTGCGAAAACTAGAACTCGGGTACCAGGCTGGCCTTCTCAACGTTCGAGAAGCTTACGACAATAACACCGGTTCCCTGAGTCTTTGCCTTTTTACGACTGGTTGCCTGGTCGAGATCGACCGTAAGTTGGCCATCGGAAAAGCTGACGAGACGGCCTTCGAAATGGCGGTTGCCGTTGACCAGGTCGCGCGTGCTGAACTTGACGAGACTGCCGGTGAACTGCTCGAAGTGCTCTGGCTTGAAAAGTTTGCGGTCAAGCCCCGGAGAAGAAATCTCCAGTACGTAAGCACCGCCGGGGACCGCGTCTTCGACGTCGAAAATGGTAGCAACCTCACGGCTGTAAGTGGAACAATCCTCGTGGCTGATTCCCTCAGGTTTATCAATAAAAATGCGCAGAGTCCTGCTCGCGCCGCTCCCCTTCATCTCAAGGTCCCACAGGACGAGCCCATTGGACTGAGCGACCCTTTCTGAGATCTCACGGACTTTATCGAGCGCAAATGCCATTTTTAAGAATCCGAACTCCAAGGCACCATAAGGCCGATGCCGGTAACAGTCGTAACTCCCCTTCTCAGGCCTGACGGTTGCCTGCCTTCGCCAAAAACGCAAATGGACAAGGGACGAATCAGAAGGCGGATCGCACTGAACCCCCGCTGCTCTCATCCGGGTTCAACCCTAGGCACGGATGGAAACAGTACCGCAGCTGGCATCAGCAAGTATAGCGCCGGTCCTTAGGGAATACAACCAAGACACACTCGCCCAGTTACCGGCGACACTTGGAAGAGAAGAAAGCTTCCCCTGTCAGCTGAAATCTTCAATGTGCTAAAATCAAGGCCGGCCTGACACGCCACAATCGATGATAGCATACAGTGAAAAGAATTTTTTGACGCCGGTTGATCCTGGCGTGACGGAGTATTTTTGAAAACCGTGCGTATCCGGCTGCTGATCTTTGCCTTTATTTCGTTCGCTCTCGTGTTGCCCCTGCTGGCGCAGGTCGATGCCCCCCAACCTCAGACAGGAAGCATTATCGGAACTGTAACCGACGCAAATGACGCGGTCGTTCCCGGTGCTGCCGTTGTCCTCGAAGGCCCTGGTCCGGGCGACCGCCGCACGATAGTGACAAACGACATGGGGTTTTACAACTTTGGCGATTTGAAGCCGAGTGTACCCTACCATATCACGGTCAGCGCCAAAGGATTTGCAGACTGGACTTCCCCGGAAATTGTTCTTCGGCCCAGCCAGGTTCAAATCATAACCGGCAGCAAACTTCGAGTGGCCGAGACAAAAACGGCAATCGACGTGACTTACTCAGCTGAGGAAATTGCCACCCAGCAGGTAAAGGTAGCGGAAACACAGCGAATTTTAGGGTTCTTTCCGAATTTTTACGCTGTCTATGAACCCAATGCCGCGCCGCTCACGCCGAAGCTGAAGTTCAGACTTGCAATGAAGGTTGCCATGGATCCTGTTACCCTCGCCGCAACAACGGTGATGGCTGGCCTCAATCAGGCGTCTGACAGGCCCAATTACGTTCAAGGCGCAAAGGGGTTCGGCCAGAGATGGGGGGCTATTGAAGCCGACAGCGTTTCTCAGATCCTGATCGCCGGTGCCGTTCTGCCAACGATTTTGCATCAGGATCCGCGTTATTTCTATAAGGGTACTGGTACCACAAAGTCTCGCTTCTGGTATGCGGTTGGCCACCCGTTTTTTTGTAAGGGAGATAATGGACGATGGCAGCCGAATTACTCTAGTCTGGGTGGCGACTTGGCTTCAGCTTCCCTTTCGAACCTTTACTATCCGGATTCAAACCGCGGCGCAGGGCTGGTATTCTCAAGTTTTGCTGTCAACACTGCCGTACGCGCAGTCAGCAGTCTTGCCCAGGAGTTTATCTTCCGCAGGATTTCGTCCAGCAGCAAAAAGCCAAAGTAGTCGCAACGGTCGCACGACAAGCGAAGCAACACGCAGCCTTTAGTCGTGACTAAAGGCTGCACCCCGGCAAGTGTCGTGAATGAGGGCAGGAATGCTGGCGACACTTCGGAACCTGCGTGTCACTCCGAATACAATACATTGTTTGGTTTGCAAGAGTAAGGGCGGAATTCATACAATGCTGTATGACCTTCCTTTTGGACAAGCCCAATGATTAGTTTCCCGGTTCCAGAGGCTCTGACCTTCGATGATGTGCTGCTATTGCCAGCAAAATCAGACGTTGTTCCTGCCGAAGTCAACACTCAGGTTCAGCTGACCCGAAACATCCGACTGAATATTCCAGTGATTAGCGCCGCAATGGACACGGTGACTGAATCAAGGATGGCGATTGCTCTGGCGCAACAGGGCGGGCTGGGAATTATCCACCGTAATCTCACGATTGAGCAGCAAGCCGGCGAAATCGACAAGGTGAAACGCTCGGAGAGCGGTATGATTGTCGACCCGATCACAATCGGGCCGGAACGCAATATCAGCGATGCATTGGAAGTAATGAAGCGCTACCGCATCAGCGGTGTGCCCGTCACAAAGAACAAAAAGCTCGTGGGTATCCTGACCAACCGCGATCTGCGATTCGAAACGCGCACCGATATTCCTATCTCGCAGGTCATGACCAAGGAAAATCTGATCACGGTTCCGGTGGGAACTACACTGGAGCAGGCAGAACTGATCCTGCACCAGCATCGTGTTGAGAAATTGCTGGTAGTCGATGACCATTACGAGCTTAAAGGTCTCATCACAGTCAAGGATATCCAGAAGAAACTGAAATATCCGAACGCAGCGAAAGACGAGCAGGGACGGTTAAGAGTCGGCGCAGCGATTGGCGCGACTGGAGACTTTCTCGAACGCGCGCAGGAAATGGTTCGACTGAAGTGCGACGTGCTGGCAATCGACAGCGCCCATGGTCATTCGACGCGCGTGATGGATGCGGTAAAACAAATCAAGCACTCTCTGCCAAACGTGAACTTGCTGGCCGGCAACGTTGCCACCTACGAGGGAGCGGCAGACTTGATTGCGTGCGGCGCGGACGGTGTGAAGGTGGGGATTGGACCAGGCTCGATCTGTACCACGCGAATCGTGACCGGAGCTGGCGTTCCGCAGATTACCGCGATTGCCGAAGCTTCGCGCGCGGCACATGAAGCAGGAGTGCCAGTTATCGCTGACGGCGGAATAAAGTACTCAGGCGACGTATCAAAGGCAATTGCGGCGGGAGCGAGCGTAGTGATGGTGGGCTCACTGCTTGCTGGAACCGAAGAGAGTCCGGGCGAGACAATCCTGTACCAGGGCCGCACCTTCAAGGCTTATCGCGGCATGGGTTCGCTGAGTGCGATGGCGCAGGGTTCCAGTGAGCGATACTTCCAGAAGCTGGATGATTCCGGTGAACTGCTCGGACGGTTAGGTTCGGGAATAGAAGAAGGTAACCGGCTGGCAAAATTGGTTCCCGAAGGCATAGAGGGACGCGTTCCCTACCGTGGCACCGTCGCCATGATGATTCATCAGCTGGTAGGTGGATTGCGCAGCGGAATGGGCTACGTGGGTTGCGCCACGATTGAAGAAATGCAACAGAAAGCAAGGTTCATCCGCATCAGTGGCGCCGGATTGAAAGAGAGCCACGTACATGACGTGACGATCACGCGTGAAGCTCCAAATTATCGAGCCGAGTAAAACTACTGAAAGCAGAATCGAACAGGAGCGCCCGCTCCTGTTCGATTTGCTCAGCATCAGAACAGGGTGAGTGGCGGAGCAGATCCAAGAGAAGAAATGAGCGAAGACTATTGAAGCACGCACGAGAACTGTTCTGGCACTACTGGCTTCCCGTGCTGGTCATGCTTGCGCTGATCTTTCTGGAATCAACGGACAGGATGTCCAGCGCCCATACCGGCGAGCGTCTGCGGACATTGCTGCTATGGGCTGGAGTGCATCTCGGGGATGCTCAACTGGACACTCTGAACCTGGTATTGCGCAAGGCGGGGCACATGGTGGGTTACGGAACGCTGTGCTTCTGCTGGCTGGTTCTGCTGCGGGGGACCTACTGGCTGCAACATGACTACGGCCGGCCATTGAGAGGCCGCATACATGTGCTGCATATGTGGTGGCGGATAGAATGGGCCGGACTGGCGGTACTTTGCACATTCCTCGTAGCGGCCTCCGACGAGCTGCACCAGATGAGTCTTCCGAGTCGCACTGGAAACTGGTGGGATGTAGCCCTGGATACGAGCGCTGGTTTGGTTGTGGTGGCTTTGATAGGGGCAAAAGCTGCGTGGATCTGCCACAAATCGGAGGAAAAAAGCATTGTGCATTAGCCCATTTCCTGTCTGAAACACGAATCCAAACATCCGCGGTATGCCGACCAACTCCCGAAAATTTTTGCCCTTCCCCGGCTTAAAGCCACTGAATTAGGTTCAGCGGCATCTGTTTGAATGGCTCCACAGAAGCCTTACGAGGAGGGTCGAATGGAAAAGGATCGAAAGATACCAAGCGACGTGCTTCATTCGGAGCATCACAGTACGCTTACCCCCGAGGAAATTGCGAAGGCAGTACAACGCCACAACCGCGAGCATAAGGGCGACGCACAGAAAGCCATGCGACAGGCAAAAGCCTCCGGCAAGAAACACTAGGCCGGATTCGCGAACCCGTCGTATTGGGAAACGTTTTGCATCCAGCCGGGTGAGCAATGTTCCCGTTCACACCGCGCAATTTGCAGCATTGGCGAAATAATTCTTAAAACTCTCCCGAGCACAACGATTCGCGATGCTCGGGAGAGTTTTCAATTTCTAAATACAAAAGCGAGCTCGTCACTGCGCGGCTCAGGGACGGCCAATGTTTATCCAGGCACGAGTCTGGTCGTCATTAGTGCGTCCAATGCCCAGGGTGATAACACCGAGCGGGGAATTGAGCAACACGCCGACCGAGCCGCTCTGCACGCTTTGCCACGATTGAAGGGGCTGCGTGAGTCCGGCTACGTCGTACCAAGCCCCGAACTGCGGACGCTGGCCGAAGAGCTTGAAATGACCAAAAGGCTTGCGATAGGCGAGCGCTCCATAAGCATAGGACGAGGCATGGAACTGCTGATACCGGAAAGCACGGAGGTCGGCGGGGCCGCCAAGGGGAAAGAGATCGAAATAGTTAACTGGCACGCCAAAGCTGGAACCCGCATTGAGCGAAGCCGTGATGGTGCCGGACAGAGCAGGGAAGTGATGGGCGAGCGAGGCCTGTGCGAGAGGTACGGTGCCGGATTCAGAGCTGCGATAGCGCCCCGCAACGGATGCCGTGAATAACGTGCCGTGAGTGGGCAAAGATGCGTTATCGAGAGTATTCCAATCGGCCTTGAAGCGGGGGGCGACAAAGGCTCCGTTGCTGACAGGGAGCGCGCCCAGGAGCTGTTGACTGGAGACCTTCTCATATCCTGCTTCTATCCCGGCGCGAAGGCGAAGACGTTGACCCCGGCCATAGCCTAAATCGAGGGAGCCGGAGTAAGTGTCCTGCCAATGAGTGAGGTTCTCGGTGCCGTTGTAAGTTGAGCTGTTCTGGCGCTGGATGTGGAGCGACGGAGACCAGAACCACGGAGTACCGCTGAAGGGCCGTTCATATTCGGCTGCAAGCATAGGACTGTAGCCGATGGAAAACTGTACACGATAAGGGGCCTGAAAAGCGCCCTTTGGTAAGTATGTAACGAATCCGCGAAGTGACCCGCGTGTAGGCTCGCCGTTGGCAACCGCAAACTCCAGCGCAGGTCGTATAAAGAGCTGACTGCCGGAGCGCTGCTCGACCTCCGCAACCAGGGTGTCGGGCTTCGCTGGCGAGAGGCGATAAAAGGCTCCGGGCAGGGCAGAAGAGATGACCAGAGTGGAGAGCTCGTGCTCGATCTGCGCGAGAGACAACGGGGCCTGGAGGCGGTTGAGTTCGGCCTGTGCGTTGCGGGTCAACGAGGGATCGGCGGACTGCACGATCACGCGGTTGGCCTGCGTGGGAGCCTGCTTCATGCGGCTGCGGCGCTCGGCTTGATAGGCGGCCCACTCGGAGTTGCTAAGAGCGAGTGTGGCGAGAAAGCGCTCCTTCTGTTGGGCGGCCTGGTAGCCGCGCTCGATGAGTTCGCGGGCGTGCTTGTAATCGATTCCTCCGATGCCGGTAAGCGATGGGGCCAGCACGAGATCGGCGGTGCGCAGGTTCTCGCGTTCGGTGACGGATACGGCAACGGAAATGGCCTGGGTCAGCACGTTTGGCAGAGACTGAAGCGCGCGTGTGGGCGGAACGGGGGTGTTGAAGTGTACGGCGATAACTACGTCGGCCCCCATATCACGGGCGACATCGGTCGGGAGATTATTTACGAGCCCGCCATCCACAAGAACGTAGCCATTCCATTCGACAGGAGTAAATATTCCGGGAACTGACATGGTGGCGCGAAGAGCGCGGGCAAGATTGCCCCGGCGAAGGACAAACATCTCGCCGGTCTCCAGTCGTGTCGCGACGCAACGGAAAGGTATTGGAAGCTGTGCGAAGTCCTCCACGTTCGAGTAAGCAAGCACCTGCCGGGAGAGGAAAAGGTCGAGAGGCTCGGCCGTGCTGAGCCCGGAAGGCAGCGAGAGGTTATGACCAAGGCGCAGGGCGTATTCTCCGGGATATTTCGCGCGATCCTGCCGCGCCTGGATAGGCAGGTTTTCATAGCGCGGTTGAATGCGCAGCAGTCTGTCCCAACTCGCCTGCTCAAATGAGGCCTCTATCTCAGCAGGGCTGTGCCCGGTAGCGTAGAGACCTCCAATGATGCCGCCCATGCTGGTTCCGGCGATGGCGTCGACCGGAATATGGTGCTCGTCAAAATATTGCAGAACTCCAAGGTGGGCGAGGCCGAGACTTCCGCCGCCGGAAAGGGCAAGCGCTACGCGGGCGCGATGCGCGGGTACGGGCTGCGCTCGCAGCGAGGGCGCCAGGAAAAGCATCACGATGAGTAAGACACGAGGAAGTTTCACGAGGCTAACCGGTAACAAGGATAACGCCAGCATTCAGAGTTAGATAAGAGAGTTGCTGAATTCCGCACGAGCTTCCCCTGAACCCGATTCGGGTTGAACACACGATTTCGAGAAAAACCGAAGTCAGAGCGCGATCACAATTCGAGTTCCGCAAGGACCAGATTGTCTTCCAAATCGGGTGTGCTGAGGTGGAAACCCAGCTTCTTGCACAGGTGCTGCATCTCCCTGTTTTCGCCCATCATGTCGGAGTGAACCTTCTTCAAGCGCTGGTCGCGGGCCACACGGATGAGGCGGGTGTAAAGTTCGACGCCGAGGCCCTTGCCCTGGAATTCATCTTGCACCAGTGCGGCCATTTCGGCCTCAGCGCGTCCATGGATCTTGCTGAGGCGGCCCACTGCGATGATTTCGTTCGTGCCATCGGGTTTTCGGCGCTCCACTACCAGGGCCGTTTCGCGGTCATAGTCGATGAAGCAGATGCGCGTGAGACGCTCGTGCGCGGTTCTCTGCGTTAATTTCAATGGCTGGAAATAACGCAGGTAGACGGAGCGCTCACTGAGCTTCTTATGAAACTCGATCATCATCGGTTCGTCTTCAGGACGGATGGGACGAATCGTGACCTGCTCGCCATTCTTCATTGTCCAGTCGGAGACATACCGGGACGGGTACGGACGGATGGCGGAGCGTGGCATCTGATCGTCGGACACGCTCTGATCGTGAACAACGACGCGTGCATCGAGCGCAAGAAGCCTTTCGGGTGAAGCGAGAACGGGATTAATGTCGATTTCCTTGATCACCGGATGCTCGATTACGAGATCGCTGAAGCGGACCATCAGTTCTTCCAGTGCGGTCAGGTCCACTGACTTGCGGCCACGGATGCCTTTCAGAGCTTTGTATATGCGGGTCTGTTCCATCATGCGGCGGGCCAGTGTGGTATTGAGTGGCGGCAGGGCCAGGGAGCGGTCCTCGAAGACTTCTACAAGCTGGCCTCCGGTACCGAAAAGAAGCACGGGGCCGAATTGCGGATCGATCGAGGAGCCGAGGATAAGTTCGTAGCCTTCTTGCTTGGCGAACGGCTGGACGGTGACCCCCTGGAAATGCCCCGGACCCGCTGCGGCCTCAACGCTGCCGCGGATTTGCGCGAAGGCGCGCCGCACACTGGCGGCATCGGGAAGATTGAGGATGACTCCGCCAACATCTGTTTTGTGTGTGATCGTAAACGAGTGGAGTTTGAGGACGACAGGATAACCGATACTGTTTGCGGACTCGATGGCAGCATCTTCGGTCTCGGCTATCCTGGTAGGGATGCTGGGAATGCCGTAGGACTCGAGCAGTTTCTTCGATTCGTACTCGGTCAGAATAGTGCGGCCGCTGTTGCGCACGGTGGAGAGAATTTCCGAGGCGCCATCATGATCGGGACGGAGTGACGTGGAGCTGAGTGAAGGGGTCTCGTAAAGGCCGCGAAGATTGTAGGCGTAGCGCCACATGTAGTTGAAAGCCTGAACGGCCGTATCGGGATAATTGAAAATGGGTATTCCCGCCTGATTGAGAATGTCTGCACCGTGAGTGACAGACTCGCCCCCCATCCAACTGGCAAGCACAGGCTTTCCGAGTCCGTGAGCGTAGGGCTTAAGCTGTTCGGCGATCTGGGTGGGATTGGTCATGCCCTGGGGTGTCATGATGACCAGCATGCCGTCGATGTTCGGGTCTTTGGCGGCAATATCGAGGGATTTGGCGTAGCGTTCCGGTTCCGCGTCACCCAGAATGTCAACCGGATTGCCGTGGCTCCATGCGGCGGGAAGTATCGCATTGAAGGCGTTTATGCTCTCCTGCGAAATCTCTGCAAGCTCGCCTCCTCCCTGAATAAGTGCATCCGTAGCGAGAACGCCCGGGCCTCCCGCATTGGTCACGATGCAGAGGCGCTTTCCCTTGGGCCGCGGCTGCTTTGAGAGCACTTCGGTCATGAAAAAAACTTCCGCAATGCGGTTTACGCGGAGCACTCCGACACGGCGGAAGGCAGCTTCCAGAACAGCATCGGAACCGGTAAGCGAGCCCGTATGAGAGGCGGCGGCCTTGGCCGCAGCGGCAGTGCGTCCGGCCTTGATGACGATGATGGGCTTTGTTAGCGAGACTTCGCGGGCAGCAGAGAGAAACGAGCTCGCGTCACCAACGGACTCCATGTAAATGACAATGGCATGGGTGCCCGGATCATTTCCGAAGTAGTCGATGAGATCGCCCCAATTGACATCCAGCATGGAGCCGATTGAGACGAAGCCGCTGAAGCCGACGTTCTCGCGTATCGCCCAGTCCAGGACGGCCGTACACAGAGCGCCACTTTGACTGATGAACGCGACGTTGCCGGGGCGGGCTATGGAGTTGGCAAAAGTCGCATTGAGACCCTGAACCGGGTTCATCACCCCGAGACAGTTGGGGCCGATGATTCGCATCCTGCCCTGAATAGTTTGCATGATCTCGGCTTCAAGCCGTTCGCCGGATGTGCCTGTTTCCTTGAATCCAGCAGAGATGACGATGCCACCAGGGATACCGAGTTCGACACATTCGCGGAGCAGTCCCGGGACTGTATCTGCCGGGGTGCAAATGATAACGGTGTCAGGGAGCTCCGGGAGCGCCTGGAGCGAAGCGTAAGTGCGAATCCCAAGGATATTGGAGTGCTTAGGATTCACCGGATAAACGGCACCGCCGAAAGGGCTGCTGATAAGGTTCCAGAGCACGGTACGTCCCACGGAACCGGTACGCTCGCTTGCGCCGATCAGCGCCACGCCAGTTGGCCTGAAGATAGAATCGAGAGGGTGACGCTCTGCTCTCAATACGTCGTGCGCAGGGCTGAAACCGCTAGCTGGAACTTTACCAATCGGATTCATGAGGCTCGCCTTTCGACAAGCATCCTACAACGCACCGCGCGTTCGGTGAATGGGAATTGCGGATTGCGGATTGAATTCTCTGAGGCAAAGCAGCAGGTTTTGGTTGGCGCTCGGCTTTTAGCGGAGCTCGGGAACTTTCTGAGGCAGAGAGGATCGCTCAACGCAGCGGCAATTTTTTTGCTGCTGCTGGCGTCGGATTTTGATTTTTGTCCAAACTGTAGCGGCAATTGCAGCGATGAAACCGCCGATTGAGCCGATCCACCAGGGGAGTCCAATGAGGTTGATTGTCATCTGGAGCGCGAAAAAGGCTCCCATAAATAGAATAGAGGCGCCGAGAAGCCGAATCTGGGCGAGCTGATATGGTTCGAGACGCCAGCCCTGCACTCGTGCCTCACGTGGAAAGACGAGTTCGGGATGAAGCTGAATCCAGCTTCCAGCGAGCGCTATGGCAATACCGAAGATGACTAGAATCCAATCGAAGATAGCCATATTCCTGATTCAGTTCCTTAGCAAAAGCTGCGCGGCGATGTACGTAATGCGATCCGGTATTAAGTATCAGCGCAAAACTGAATCTGGACAATCGACGAAAGTGGCTACCCTGCTGGCGAAAAGGCGCAAACGCCTGCGTGTCACACATTCGCAGCCTGTAAATGCTACAATTTTAGTTCGCGGGTTCCCCGAAAAATTCCTCCACGGACGTGATTACATTGGCCGAAGAAATTGAACAGAAAAGCCTGACCTACGCTGACGCTGGCGTGGACATTGAACAGGCAAATCGCACAAAGCAGCGCATCAAGTACCTGGCGCACCGAACTTTTAATAAGTGTGTCCTGAGCGAGATCGGTGGCTTTGGCGGGCTATTTCAGGTCGATAAGAAGAAATTTTCCGATCCGGTACTGGTCAGCAGCGTCGATGGCGTAGGCACCAAGTTGAAACTTGCCTTCGAACTCGGCATACACCACACCGTAGGCGGCGACCTGGTAAATCACTGCGTGAATGACATTGCCGTGCAAGGCGCGACGCCACTGTTCTTTATGGACTACCTTGCGGTAGGAAAACTTGAGTTGGAAATAGCCGAGAAGGTGATCAGCGGATTGGCCGAGGCATGCAAACACAATGGCTGCGCGCTGATTGGCGGTGAGACGGCCGAGATGCCGGGCTTCTATCCTGAGGGCGAATACGATCTTGCGGGATTCATTGTAGGCGCAGTGGATCGCGAAAAAATTATTACCGGCAAGAACGTAGAAGTGGGCGACGTGTTAGTGGGACTGCCCTCGACCGGTCTGCACACGAACGGTTATTCGCTGGCGCGCAAGCTGCTGTTCTCGGTGGCGGGCTACACACCGGATACCTACGTGAACGAACTGAAGGGTAAGGTCGGCTCCGAGCTGATGAAGCAGCACAAGAGCTACTGGCCGATCATGCGTAGAGTTGTGGACGCCGAAGCCGTTAACGCAATGGCTCACATTACCGGAGGCGGTATCACCGAGAATCTGCCGCGTGTGTTGCCTAAAGGAGCGGGCGCGCTGATAGAACTGGGAAGCTGGCCCGTACTGCCGATCTTCGAGCACATGCAGAAAATCGGGAACATTGAGCAGGCCGAGATGATGCGGACGTTCAATATGGGTATCGGCATGATCCTGGTAGTTCCGGCTAAGAAGTTCAAGAAGGTGCAGTCAATTCTGGAGCGCGCTGGCGAAAAAAGCTATGTGATTGGCCGCATTGTCAAAGGCGAGCGGAAAGTGCAGTACACATAAAATTCAGCGTCATTGACCGAATTAAATCGCGGGCGAAACTGCCCGCGATTTCCTTTTGCGAAGAGTTATCCTGCCGGCCAGATACCAAGCATCCGGCGCAGGGTCAGCAGCTCCCCAACGTGATATGACGTGTGATCGACGATCAGGATAGCTTCCCGGATAAGGTTTTGTCCGTCTCCCCAGGGAAATGCGTCTGTAAGGCTGTACCGCTGATCCACAAGAAGCTGAACCATCTCGTCACGATCCGAGAGTACCGAAGCCACGGATCTGTTCCAGGCAAGGGCGCTGGGCGGGGCCGAATCCTTGGGCCAGTAGTCGTCCGGGAAGTTCAACTCCTTGTATTTTCCGTCCTCATATTTGCTGAAGCGCAGAATGTCATTTTGCGCTATGCGAATGTGCTCAAGTAATTGCCATGCCGAGTAGGGCAGGCCTGCTTTTTCAGCACGCAAATGGGCGGGGAAATCTGCCACGACTTCTTCAAAACTGACGTGGGCGTTACCGCCTCTGAGCGCCACGATCAACTCCTGACGCAGCACGGCATCGAGGTTAGCTGCCATCGGAAAAGTCTCCTGAAGAGTAGATTGGTTCACTGCGCCATGCGATGCCTTGCCCGAGGCGGCTTTCGGGCATCGGGAGCGGGCGCAAATTGCACCGGTTTCCTTGAGAGGCAGCGGCTCTGGGCTATATCCTGAAAATCAATGACTCGACTAGGCGTAATTCTTTCAGGACGCGGTTCCAACTTTTTGGCCATCGCCGACAATATTGCGAGCGGCAAGCTCAAGGCGGAGATCGCCATTGTTATCAGCAATTGCGGTGACGCCCCCGGTGTTGCGACCGCAAAACTTCGCGGCTTTAAAACCGCTGTGCTTCCCAGCAAGGGGCGAAAGCGCGAGGAACACGACCGTGCCATGCTCGCAGCGCTGCGCGAGGCCGACGTGGACCTGGTCATACTGGCCGGATATATGCGTCTGCTCTCACCGTGGTTCATCCAGCAGTTTCCGGGGAAAATTCTGAATATTCATCCATCCCTGCTGCCTGCGTTTCCGGGACTGGAAGCCCAGAAACAGGCGCTCGAATATGGCGTGCAGGTCACTGGCTGCACCGTTCACATCGTGGACGAGCATCTGGACCACGGGCCGATTCTGCTGCAAAAGGCGGTTCCAGTGCTGCCAACTGATGACGAGCATACGCTTGCCGACCGCATTCTGGCGCAGGAGCACCGGGCTTACAGCGAGGCGATTGCGCTGGTGACCGAAGGCAACTACCGGATTGTGGGCAGGCGAGTTCTGCTGGACCAGGGCAACGCACAGGAGAAAAGCTCGTTCTAAGACGGTAGCTTTGCTGAAAGGACCTTTTATCCATGGCAGACTTTCGTTTTGGAGATTATGAATTATCGAATCGGCGGAAAAGAAACTTCGCAACCGCGCTGGGCTTTTTAGCGATTGGGCTCGGAATAGGTGCGCTAACCGCACTGTTTGTCACGCCAAAAACAGGCAAACAGATGCGCAAGGATGTACGTCGCAGGTATGAGGACGCTCGCGACGTAATTGGTGGTTGGGGCGATCGCGCCGGCGAAATCTGGGAGCGGGGAGAGGAGTGGGCCGAGACGGCGCGGCGGAAAGTTGAGCCGATGGCGCGCCGCTTACGCGTAGGTTGAGTGCAAACAGCAGTTTGCGCAAAAATCGGGCTCCCAGACTGTGGGTATGCTAGCGATGCAGGAAGAACGCGTCGCTAGCAATGAAGAGTGTGTCAGCTCAGTAAAGATGGAAGCTGATTTCCATGCTGACTTCGACCGGTACAGGTCTGCCATCCTTCTTGCCGGGTTCGAAGCGCCATTGGCGGGCTGCTGCCATCGCTTTCTCGTCCAACCCCATTCCGAGTGGACGCTGGACTTTGATGTCGTGGATCCTGCCGTCCGTTCCAATGACGACGCGGAGGACGACTACTCCCTGAAACTTGTTCCTGCGAGCCTCGTCGCTGAACTCAGGGTCGACTTTGTAGATGACCCTGGGTGCGCTGACTCCGCCTCCCACTCGATAGGGTCCGGTTCCGCCCTGATTTGCTCCGCCGCCAAAGCCGCCACCCCATCCAGGACCCACGCCGGGGCCGCGTCCCGATCCAACTCCGCCGCCACTGCCGCTGCCGATACCGCCACCTAAGCCGGGACCGTTCGAGGCAGGGCCCAAAACCTTTGAAAAGGGATCACCCAGAGGTCCGGACTGCGGCAATTTGATGTCTGGCGGAGCCACCACCGTCGGCGCAACCGGCAATTTCGGTTTATCCAGTGGATGCACCGTAGGAGGAGCTATTTGGGTCTTCGCAAGCTTTGGAAGCGCACCCTTGGATGCTGGGCGGATATCGTGCGATCCGCCACCGCCGCCACCACCGCTGCGACCGTTTCCACCACTATGGCCGCTGCCACCGGCAGAAGTAATCTTTGAATTCGAGACTACGTAGGGGCTTACGTCTACTGGCAATGTAAGGCCGATTGACTGCTTGAGTTGCGGAGCGTGAGAAGCCGTCCAGCTTCCAAGCCAGATTAGCAGGGCAAGGAGCGACGAATTCAGGATAAAGGAAAAGACAAACGAACCCTTGCGGACTTTGTAGAGTCCGTATCCATCACCAAAGAGGGTTGGCAGGACATCGCGCCTTTGCTCAGGGAAAAGCGAAGAGGGTTTCGGATTCTTAGGTTTGGCGCTGGACATCAGTACACCAAGTATAAATCGGCGGAATACGGAACTGGTCTAGAAAAACGCTAGGGGAGGAACTTGGAGCAGCTTTAACGGGGTAGTCATCAATTTAGGCAATTTGGAATCGGTCAGCGGTTGACAGGCACCGCTTCCAGCGTTAGCTTTGTATGGCGAAGAAAAGGCGAATATGGGCAGCGCGGCAGAGCTTCGAAAACAGATTGAATCGGCACTGGCCGACCGCATTCCCGCGGCCTTGTCGTTTCGTCCTCCTGCAGCACCTGAACTACTTCCGTGCGGCTTGGCCGAAGTAGATGCTGTGCTCGGTGGTGGGCTGCCGCTGGGTGGTATCACGGAATTGACGGGAGATCATTCTTCCGGCCGCACGACTCTGGTGCTGGCTACTCTGGCGGAGGTCACGCGGAGAGGCGAAAGCTGCGCGTATGTGGATGTCTCCGACGCGCTGGATCCAATTTCGGCCTCGGCCCTGGGAGTGGATTTGCGCCGCTTGCTCTGGGTGCGTGCCGGAGAGGCCAGTGGGGTGGCAGCAGGTTCTCCTTTTTGTTTTGCTGCTCCGGCCCAGGCCTCTGAGCGCGAGGAATCACGTGAGAAGTTTGGCCCCCGCCCTGGATGGCGTCATCCGCGCAATGAGGCCGTTGGCATGAACGTCGCCGTCAGGGAGCTGTTTCACGGAAAGCACGAGGGACGCGTGGATTTTATGCCGCGCCGTTCTGAAACGGTGTGTCATGAGCCAGTGGTCTTTAATTCCGTGAATTTTGATCCGAAGCAGCTTTCAAAAAGCCATTCGGAGAAACGCCCGCGCAGCGCATACCGCCAGACATCGTGGACTCGGCTTGACCATGCGCTACGCGCTACCGATCTGTTGCTCAGCACTGGAGGTTTTCGTGCCGTTGTGCTTGACATGGGAGACGTTCCGCCGGAACAGGCCAGCCGCATACCGCTGGCGACGTGGTTTCGATTTCGCCTCCAGGTGGAGAAGTCCCAGACGCTGTTTCTGCTGATGACCCGGGTGGCCTGCGCCAATAGCTGCGCTGCGGTTTCTTTGCAGTGCAGGCAAGCATCGATTGACTGGCAGCAGGCTGCGGATAGCGGTCCATTGCTGTTGGCAGGACTGTGTTACTGCGTCAACGTGAAACGCAGCCGTCTGGCTGACCCTGTTCGCAAAAAGCCGGTGGCTTCGGCAACCGCTTGCGGGGAAGCGGTCTGGAGCAGCACCAGCACGTGGTCGAGATGAGCCATGACTTCCTTGCTTTATCTCTGTGTGCATCTACGCGACTTCGCCGCGCAGTCCCTCGCCTGTTCGCATCCTGAGCTTTGCTCGCGCGCCGTAGCAGTGCTGAGTGGCGATCCGCCACTGGAGCGCGTTTTTGCTATGAACAGGCCTGCGCGTCTTCTAGGGTTGGAATCCGGTATGAGCCGCGTGCAGGCGGAGTCATTTCCGGTTGAGGTGCTTTGCCGCGACCGTCGGCAGGAAGACGCCGCGTTTGCGGAATTGATGAGCTGCGCACAGCAGTTCTCCCCCAAGGTTGAGATGATTGCCTCACCGCAGGAAGAGACTTGCGGAGCCACCATCGTGCTTGATGTCTCCGGTTCGGAGCGACTGCTGGGCAGTGCGCGGCAGATCGCCACAAAGCTGCAGAAATCCATGCATGCTCTCGGATTCGAAACAAGTGTGGCGGCTTCTCAGAATGCATATGCAGCCGTGCTGGCGGCCCGCGGCATACAGGGAATCACAACGATTGAGCCGGGAAACGAGAAGAAAACACTGGCACCGCTGCCACTCTCGATCCTTGGACTTGACGATGCTCAGGCGCATACCTTCGAGACCTGGGGCATACACACCCTGGGGCAATTGGCTGCACTCCCTGCGAAGTCCCTGGTGGCGCGCGTGGGGCAGAGCGGCCTTCGTCTGCAGGCGCTGGCGCGTGGAGAGTACAACCATTTTTTAGTTCCCGCGGAAGAACCCGCAGATGCGGCGCTCTGCGAGAGCAGGGAATTGGAGCATCCTGTGGAGTTGCTGGCGCCGCTGCTCTTTCTGCTGAGCCAAATGTTGGAGCAGGTGCTGCAACGCGCGGCACAGCGTGCACAGGCCATCGCTTCGTTGGAAACCTGCCTGATACTCGATAGCAACGTGTCGGGCGGGGACACCAGTTATACGAAGCGCCCCGAACATCGCCGCACAGTCCGGCCTGCTCTGCCCGAGCGGGATCGCCACACGCTGCTCAAACTCATTCAGCTTGATTTGGAATTGCACCCGCCGGAAGCTGCCGTCATTGGGTTGCGCATTGAGGCGCGCCCGGCGCGGCCACAGACGATGCAACAGGGACTGTTCGCGGCGCACGCTCCCGAAGCCGGACGGCTGGAGATTCTGCTGGCGCGTCTGCGCAAGCTGGTGGGCGAAAGTCGCGTGGGCTCGCCGGAATTGCTCGACAGTCACGCGCCCGAGGCATTTCGCGTTGGCAGCTTCGAGGTTGGCAGGGCAGCAATACAGCCTGACGTTCACAGCACAAAGCAGTCGGCAAACGCCTCGGCTCTGCGCATGGTGCGTCCGCCACGCATGGTGGCAATCGAACTGCGCGGAAACACGCCCTCGGCGATGCACTACGAAGGACAGCGGCTCAGGCTGCAAGCGGGTTCCGGGCCGTGGCGCACGAGCGGAGCTTGGTGGACGCATCCTGCGTGGTGCCGCGAAGAGTGGGATGTAGTGCTCCAGGAGCAATCGCCGCGCTGCCTACGGCTGGCACACGATCCCGGCGCGAACTGCTGGTACGTGATTGGGATTTATGACTGAGTGGTGAAATGTACGTAGAACTTCATGCACGCTCGGCATTCAGCTTTCTCGAAGGCGCATCCTTGCCCGAGTTGCTGATAGCACGCTGCGCGCAGCTTGATATGCCAGCGATGGCGCTGCTCGATCGCAATGGTTTATATGGTGCGCCGCGCTTTCATATAGCTGCTCAGCGTGCAGGAACCCGCGCGCACATTGGAGCCGAGATTGCCGTGCGTGATGCGGGCGAGCGAGCGCGTCCTCAGCAGTGGCTGCCGCATCGCGTTCCGGCGGAGCCCGTGCGCTGGGCCCTGCTGGCTGAAACGCAGACCGGCTATCAGAACCTGTGTCGTCTGATTACGCGCTACAAATTGCGTGAGGCACACAAGGCAGAGGGCGCGGCGTTACTGGCTGATTTTGCGGATTGTTCCGAGGGCCTCGTATGCCTGACCGGCGGTGACGAAGGGCCTTTGGCTGCGGCACTGGCTCGTGGTGGATATGGCGAGGCTTTGCGTGAGATAGAGCGGCTGGTGCGAATCTTTGGTCCGCGCAACGTGTACGTCGAGTTGCAGCGCCACTTCGATCGCGAGCAGGAGTCTTGCAACCAGGCGGCGGTACGCATTGCGCGTGCGTTGCAGCTTCCTCTGCTTGCGACAAACGGTGTGAACTACGCCAATGCCTCCGAGCGCGAAGTACTCGACGTACTCACCACTGTTCGTCACCACTGCACGCTGGAAACCGCTGGCCGCCTGCTCGCACCCAACGCCGAGCGCTACCTGCGCTCACCGCGCGAAATGGAGGAGTTGTTTCGCGATCTCCCGGAGGCTATCGCCAACACCCGCGAGCTTTCCGCACGACTCACCTACCAGATGAGCGATCTCGGCTATCGCTTTCCGGATTATCCCGTGCCGGAGGGCGAAACTATGCAGTCGTTTCTGGAAAAGCGTACTGGGGAAGGAATTCGCAACCGCTATCTGCCGAAGCATGATGACAAACTCTTCGCCCGTGCGCAGAAGCAGGCGCAGCGCGAGCTTGCGCTCATCGGCAAACTTGGCCTTGCCGGTTACTTCCTCATCGTGTGGGACATCGTGCAGTTCTGCAATCGCGAAGGCATTCTGGTGCAGGGGCGTGGCTCAGCGGCCAACAGCGTGGTGTGCTACGCGCTCGGCATCACGGCCATTGACCCTGTCGGCATGGACCTGCTTTTCGAGCGCTTCCTCTCCGAAGAGCGCGGGGAATGGCCGGACATTGATCTTGACCTTCCCAGCGGCGAGCAGCGCGAGCGCGCCATTCAATATGTTTACCAGCGCTACGGCGAGCTTGGCGCGGCGATGACCGCCAACGTCATCACCTATCGTGGACGCTCCGCCGCACGTGAAGCCGGGAAGGCTCTCGGTTTCGATGCAGAGACGCTGAACCGCCTGACTAAACTCGTCAGCGCCTGGGAGTGGAGAGACAAAGACGATTCGTTAGGACGCAATTTTCAAGATGCCGGGTTCGACATTCGCCATCGCCGCATTGCCAAGTACGTGGAACTTTGCCAGCGCATGCAGGACCTGCCGCGCCATCTCGGACAGCACTCGGGAGGCATGGTGATCTGCGGAGGCCAGCTTAATGCCGTGGTGCCAATCGAGCCTGCATCCATGCCAGGCCGCACGGTGATTCAGTGGGATAAGGAAGATTGCGCCGACATGAAGATCATCAAGGTGGACCTGCTCGGGTTGGGAATGATGGCCGTGCTCAAGGATTGCCTGACGCTTGTGCCCGAGCATTACGGCGAACCGCTCGATCTTGCGCAGCTTCCGCAAAATGATCCCCAAACTTATCGCGCCCTGCAGCGGGCCGATACCGTCGGCATGTTTCAGGTGGAAAGCCGCGCGCAGATGGCCGCACTGCCACGCAACTATCCAACATGTTTTTACGATCTGGTTGTGCAGGTGGCAATCATCCGCCCTGGTCCCATCGTGGGCAACATGATGAACCCATACATGAGGCGGCGGCGCGGCAGGGAAGAGGTGACGTACTACCATCCGCTTCTGGAGCCGGTGCTGAAGCGCACGCTGGGCATTCCGCTCTTTCAAGAACAACTGATACGAATGGCGATGATCGTTGCCAATTTCAGCGGCGGCGAGGCCGAGGAATTGCGTCGAGCCGTGGGCATGCGGCGCTCAATGGCGCGCATGAAGGATCTGGATGAAAAACTGCGCCGCGGTATGACCGCCAACGGCATTCGTCCAGACGTGCAGGAGCAGATCATTCAATCGATCTCCTCGTTTGCGCTCTACGGTTTTCCTGAATCGCACGCAGCCAGCTTCGCCCTTATCGCTTACGCAAGCGCGTACATCAAGTGCAACTATCTCGCGGCTTTCACCGCTGCACTGCTGAACAATCAGCCTATGGGGTTTTACGCGCCTTCCACAATTGTGAAGGATGCGCAGCGCCACGGATTACGCGTGAAGCCGCTCGACGTACAGTCCTCTGCCTGGCCATGCACGCTGGAACCCGAGCCCGGCAATGCTCATCGTTTCGCTCTGCGACTCGGCCTCTGCTATGCGCGCGGACTGCGGCGGGATATGGCGGAATCTCTGGTCGTTGCAAGAGAGCAGCACGCGTTTGCTTCCATTCAGGATCTGGCGTTGCGCGTCCCTGAACTGCGTAAGAGCGATCTCGCGCTGCTGGCCAAAATCGGTGCGCTCAACTCGCTCGGAGAGGTCGCGCATCGTCGTGACGCACTCTGGCAGGTGGAGTACGCGGGGTGCCCCGCAGGACCGCTGTTAGAAAAACTTTCCGAGCAGGAATCGGAGTCCTCGCCGCTACGGCAGATGACAACGGAAGAACGGCTCGTTGCCGATTTCTCCGGCACCGGAGTCACCGTGGGCAGACATCCAATGGCTTTCCATCGAGCGCAGTTAAAGGGCATGGGGATACTCGCGGCCCGTGATCTTGCGTCGATTCCTCAGGGACAGGACGTGCGCGTTGCCGGATGCGTTATCGCCCGTCAGCGCCCCGGCACGGCAAAAGGCTTCGTCTTTCTCAGCATCGAAGATGAAACGGGCATTGCCAACGCAATCATCACGCCCGCCGTGTATGAGCAGTTCAAGCAGGTGGTGGTGTACGAAAATTTCCTATTGATTGAGGGCAACCTGCAAAATCAAGAAAATGTGATCTCGGTGAAGGCCCGCGAAATCCGGTCGCTTCAGATCAGCCGGGCTGAAATGCGTTCGCACGACTTTCATTAATTCCGACCTTAACTCCGAGATTTCTGTTTTTTCGGACATCTTCAAAAACAATGGGGGCATCGTATGTAGCAGGATAAGTATTTTTGCCGGAGCCGTTGCGGCGGAATGAGGTTAGGAATGCTCTCAAAGTGTCTGAACGCAAAGTGCTCCGCGGTTTTCCGATACTGGGGACAAGGACGTCTCTTCCGGTTTAACTTCACCGAAGTGGAAAAGAAATGTGCTAGGGCTGGCAAGAAAAACATCATTCCGATGCACAGCGAGACTTATCCAATTGAACATTTCTGGATCTGCGATGAATGTGCAAGAGCTATGACCGTCGAACTGAGCGAGCTGGGCGAAGTACGCTTAGTCTTGCTAGAGCCCTCCCGACGGCCTTCCGAGACAATTGCTGTTCGAACTATCAGGGAAATGGCGTCCAAAGCATGCCAAGCTACTGCATCCTGACGGGCAGACCTTGCTTTTGACGTAGGTCAGTTACCTTAAGCCGGGTGCTTTCCGTCAAACAAGTCGGGTTCGTGCGTGGATGCCGGGAAGTGAAACGTGGGACGGTCATACTGGCCCGCAATGCTCGACATTCGAATGGTCAACAACTCGCAAAACATCTTGATGCCATCAATTAACGGATTAATTTTGGACCGGTCATCGTTTGCCCACTCCACCGGAACTTCAGTCAATTTCAACCCAAATTTGCGGGCAATGAAGAGCAGTTCTGGATCGAAGCCCCAGCCTTCAATCTGCTGGCGAGTAAATATGATCTCAGCAGCCCGACGACTGAAAGCCTTGAATCCGCACTGTGTGTCTTTATAAGGCAGTCCAAGAGTAAGGCGTAGTAACAGATTGTAGGCGCGCCCTACGAATTGGCGTAACAGGGACTGGCGTTGAGTTTGCATCTCTGCAAGTAGCCAGCGCGATCCGAAAGCAACGTCTGCGCCCTGCTCGATAGCATTGATCAGCTTGATGGATTCAGGAATGGGTGAAGAAAAATCACTGTCGCTGAATAGCAGTATGTCGCCGAGTGCATTCAACATACCGTTGCGAACGCTGTAACCTTTGCCGCGATTTCCCGGATTTTCCAAGAGCCGGATTTCCGGCGCTTCGAGCATAAAGCGCCTTACAACGTCGGCGGTGTCGTCCCGCGAACCGTCGTTGACGACAATAATTTCAACGTCCCAGCGCTGTTCACGCACGAATGCCAGTGCCTTTTCAAGGCTCGGACCGATACGCTCGCTCTCGTTGAAGGCAGGCAGAATAATGGAATAGCGCAATGACATGAGAGGTTCGACGCATTCAAATTGTAATGTAGTTGTTAGCCCCGTCCTAGAAAAAACGTCTGCTTCTATGCTGCGTCTTTGCGGAGGGCCAACATGGCGAGGAACTCGCGAACGATTACTTCGTCCCACAATCCGCTCTTGGATTCAGCCTTCATCGTCTCAACTGCTGTCTCGTGCGATTGTGCGGGCTTATAAGGGCGCTCCGTGCGCAGCGCATCATACACGTCAACAATCTGGATTATGCGGGCGAGCAGCGGAATCTCTCTACCAACCAGATGATCCGGATAGCCGCTGCCGTCCCAGTGCTCGTGATGATGGCGGATGATGGGCAGTACCATGCGCAGCGAGTGCAGTGGCTTGCAAATGTTTTCCCCGATGACCGGATGCTGCTGCATCAAGGTCCACTCTTCGGGGGAAAGCATTCCGTGCTTTTTCAGAATCTCGTCGGGAATGGCGATTTTTCCAAGGTCGTGCAAAAAACCTCCGCGACGAAGCGCGAGTTGTTCTTCCTGACCAAGGCCTATGAAGCGACCGAGCGAGCTGGCGTACTCAGCCAGACGTTCGCAATGACCTTCAGTGTAGGGATCGCGGGATTCAACGCTAAGGGCCAGAGTCCGGAGTACTGTGTCAACGTTTTCCAATTCGTCGGTGTATTCCTTCACGCGCAACAGCGAGGTGACCCGTGCGAATAACTCGACGGGGAATATTGGCTTGTTGAGAAAATCATCCGCCCCGGCCTCAATTCCGCGAATTTTGTCCTCCAGGTCGGTTAGCCCGGTGATCATGACAACGGGAATCAGACGGGTTTCGGGTGCATCCTTCCACTCACGGCAAAGCTCGTATCCGCTTTTTCCGGGCATGACTACGTCGAGCAACACCAGATCGGGCTGTTCGGCGCGCATGATCTCTTCCGCATTCGCCGCGTTGTCGGCTGTCATGACTTCGTAGCCTCTGCGGGTCAGGAGTTCACGCATGATCAGCGTGTTGTCCAGACGATCGTCGACGACGAGAATCCGCTGGCTACGGGTGTGAGCAGGCTCGGCCATGTACATGTCTATGATGCTGATTTAGTGGAGCTTGGTTGCCAAAAGTAACCAAAGAGAATTGCGGAATAAGCAAAGCAGCGCTAGGCTGCAATTGCCATGCTAATCAAAAAATTGCGCTCAACTCTGTTGCTCCTCCTCGTAGTTACACCGCTGGCCGCGATGGCGGCCGGTAAGCCGAAGGTGCATGTAATCAGTTTCGGAAAGCCCATCGTGGTCAAACTTTATCTCGGTCCAGATGAAGAACACACCACGCCAATGAAGGTGCGGGCTCTTTATGCGGATTCAAAGCTGAAGGAATTTGTCACCGGAGAAATTCATGAGGTGACCGATCGCCTGTTTGTCGTGCGGCGCGCGTACAAGCTGAACAATAGTCTTCCTGAAGAAGATGGCGCGAAGGTGACAAACTGGATTTGGGAGCGCGGTGGTTGGCTGATGGTGGATCGCCTGACGGCGAGGGTGTCGCCGGTACCGCTTTATGAGTTCGACCCGTTCTACTCGCACGCCAGTTGGTTTCGGGACTACATGGCTTACTGCGGAGTAAGTGACAACGGCGAGAGATTGAGTGCAGTTGTGATGCAGCTGGGACGGAAAAAACCGGTACTCAAAAAAGAAATTGGACAGGCCAGCCAGGGTGAAATGCCGGATTCGGACTGCAGTGCGCCCGAGTGGGCGAAGAAGCCGACACGGGTGACTTTCTTGCCGAAACATGGAGGGAAACTGACTTTTTCGATCTTTGGGCATGCCTGGGACGCGGCGCCGGGGTCGGATGAAGATTAGCTCGCGCGAGCAGGTTTAGCATTTTGCAGAACGGAAAGGGAAGTAAAGCGATCCGCGATGGTCCGCTTTACTTCCCTTTGATTAGTTTGTTGGAACCGGAAGTGGAAGAGACATGGCTTGACCATTCAGGGTGAGTTCAAGACTGTAGTGTTTCGCCTTCCCTTTCAGCGGGAAGTAGAGGTATCCGGCAACGGGGCGAGTTACGCTTCCGCTGGGGAGCGATTTATCGCGGAGTTCGTCCTCCATGACCTCACGGTCTTCCTCTGCCGCGCCGCGAGGATAGCTATTAGGACCGGGGCCTACTCCGACGCCGACTCCAACTGTAGGACCCCACGGGCCATACCCGACTCCGACGCCGGGATGAGCTCCAGTCCTGTGTGGTCCTGAGCCAGGAGAGAGTGCACTGGCAATGTCGTCGGGTGCGGCAGGGAAGAACGCCTGATTGTCACCATCGGCACGCAGAGTGAAATCGCTTGGGCGCAGCAGAACGGTTTGCGCTGCGGCGGGAAAAACTCCAACCTCGACGACAAGATACTTTTTGCCGAGCGGTGTGGCAAATTTCCTCCCGACCTCTTTAGCTGACAGCAGCCTGGCACCGACAGAAAACCCTCGCCCTTGGCAATAAACTGGGTAGGCGGCGGCCTCAGCCCGGGGGACGATTACGACAGCAGGGGGCCGCCGGTAATCGCGCGGCTGAGGGAATTGCTGCGGAACGGGAGCTGGGGCTTGTGGCTCCGCAGCACCTCGCGGGTACTGTGGCGGCTGTTCTGAAACCTGGGGTGGAGGACCGGACGGCTGCTCTCCCTGAGGCCACTGTGCGTTCTGCGCAAAAGCCGGAAGGCAAAGAAACAGCGCGGCTGTAACGGCGATGCGATTCGTGTTCATCTTGGCCCCGCTTGAGGATTGGGTTCCGGAGCCGGTTCCGTTGGCGGCGGAACATTGGTCTGTGGCACCGTCTGCGTCTGTCCCGGAGCTGCGCCATATTTGGAAAATTCAACGTTCACCGTGCGGTCGGTTAGAACATAGACGCGTTGGCCTTGTACGCCAGCACTGCTGCGCTGCTCAATATCATAAGTCCCGGGAGCAAGATAGATGGTCTTCAGATCATGAGCACGTCCGGCAAACGCGCCGTTGATGAATATCTGCGCGTCGGCGTCGGGACTCTTGATGTGTACCTCGCCCATAGGTGGGCCGGGGTAGTAATCAGGCGCGTAGCCGTAAGGCCCGTAGCCATAATACGGATAGTAGTAGGGGTAGTAATAGGGGTAATACGGTCCCCAGTACGGCCCCCAGTATCCGCCGTAAAAGCCTCCACCCCAACGTCCTCTGGCTAAAGCCGTGGCTGGAAGTATCAATGAGATGGCGAGTATGGTGAAAACAAATGCTCGGAAAAACTTAGTGTGCGGCATACATACTCCCTCTGCAGAACACCGAATTTGGGAGATTGGCAGAGAGCATGGTTCCTGTTCTGCTGCGAACCACTCTAAGCCAACACCAACGCGCTGCGCTGGCGGGACACCTGGTTTGGTTGTCCGCCGTCAGCGTAGCGCGAAACCGGAAGTGATGCCCGGCCGCTGGGGGCCTGGCCCTGGAAGCTGTTTCAGGACGTTGCCCGGGGGCGTTACCTGAGACATCACTTCGAATTCGGTGATTTAAACCCGCAACGGGCAATCTAGTTGCGTGGGTGAGGGAAGATTCACACAAACGTGGTTATCAGCCGATGCGTCTTTCCTGAGAGCGGCATTCTGAAGAGAGAATCTCATCGAGAGCCGAATCCAGAGCGCGACCCAGGTCGTTTCCGATCCCTTCGTACTTGCGCTTGAGTTGGTGATAATCGTCGGCGAGGTTGAGGGCGGCGAGCACGGCCACTCGAAGCGGGTCAACGGTGCTGGTGTGCTGGGCTATGGCGCGCATCTTGGCATCGACGATCTCGGCCAGACGCTGGATGTAAACCGGATCAGAGCCACGCAGTTTGTAGCATTCATCGTAGATCTCAACGCGAATGCTTTCATTCTCTTCCGCCATCTGGTTGCCTCTCGATTTCCTACAGGCTCCCGGACCGGTCCCCGGTTCATGCCCGCCTTGTCCTCGGATTCTTTAAAGATAAAGCTGTCGGCTTTTGCTCCGCTCAAGCCAGAGAAGGCTTGAACGGATCACATTTGGCTTCAGCTTTCGAGAATTGCGTCCACGTCGCCGAGAAGCTTCTCCACCCGGCTACGAACTTCGGCGCGCTCCCGCTGCAAAGCCTGAACATCCTTCCGCAAAGCCTCGGTTTCGGCCGTCTGCGTCTCAAGGAGATTATTTAATGTTGCTATTTCCTGCTCGGCCGCGGCCTTTTCGGCGCGCGCGGTCTTGAGCAGTTCGATGGTGCGATGAATTTTTTGCTCCAGCAAATGAAAATCGCCGGCGGAGCCTTCAGAAATGAACTGGCCTTCAGCCATTGAAGCCATGAGTACCTCGAAGAAGGTTTCGAAATTCGAAACTGTAAAGCTTGAACTTCAGGGCAGTATAACGCAGAAATGCGCCCTCAATCAGAGACAAATGTGGAGAACTCGCAGTAGGTGGGGCGCAGGTTTCCCCCCGGAGAGAGCACCAGCCAAAGATTTAGCGATCGAAAAAGAAGAGTTTTTGTACAACCCTTGCTCTGGGTGTAGTTCTAATATGGTTAGGGGACAGGTACGCCTGGGTAACTAGCATGAAACTGAGAATCGCGCTGTCGCTCATCCTGAGCTTGTCGCTAGCCACCTATGGGGTGGCAGCGGATAAAGCTGACAAGACCAATAAAACGGAGAAGCAAAAGGGTGAACTGGACTTTCCGCACGACGGTAAAATTGACGATGTGAGCGCGATTGGAAATCGCAACGTGGGTTGCAGCAAAGGCTTGGGCAACTGGTACTCGCTTGAGAGCCAGGTGTCGATGGGTAAGAATTTTGCGATGCAGGTCGAGCAGAGCGCGAAGCTTGTCAACGATCCTGTGATCAACGAGTACATCAACCGGTTGGCACAGAACATTGTTCGCAACTCGGACGCGAAGGTTCCATTTACGGTAAAGGTGCTGGACGACGACTCGGTAAATGCGTTTGCACTGCCGGGTGGGTACTTCTATGTGCAGAGCGGTTTGATTCTGGCAGCGGACAGCGAGGCGGAACTGGCCGGGGTGATGGCTCACGAGATTGCGCACGTGGCAGCCTGTCACGCGGCGCGGCAACAAAGTCGCAGCAACCTGGCTAGCTTAGCCTCGATTCCGCTGATCTTTGTGGGGGGCGGACTCGGCTACGGTCTTTACGAAGCAATGGGACTTGGCGTGCCGCTGACGTTCATGAGGTTCCAACGCAATTTTGAGGCACAGGCAGACTACCTGGGGGTGCAGTATTTGTATGCTGCCGGGTACGACCCGCAGGCTTTCCCTCAGTTCTTCGAGAAGATACAGGCGATGGAGAAGAAGAAGCCTGGATTCGTGTCAAAGGCGTTTGAGACGCATCCGCCGACGCCGGCGCGCATGGAACACACCCAGCATGAGATCGCCACAATTCTGCCGCCAAAGCCGCAGTACGTAGAAGACACATCGGAGTTTCAGGACGTGAAAGCCCGGCTGGCAGCCTTGGAAAATCGCCGCAGGTTGGATCAAGGGAAAGATAAAGGACCGAGTCTGAGAAGGGCTTCGAGCAGTCAGGGGGATACAAATGCGGATGACAGAAAGACTCCGGATGATCGTCCCACGCTGAAGCGCCGGGATTAGCAGGATTCAAATCAGAGCATAGAAGCCTTGCTGCATGCGAGGCTTTTTTATTGCACAAACAAAATGCGATTAAGCGCACCATTGGAATAAGGCGAGCGCAGCTAGTATTCAGATGGTCACCCTGCAGTTGCTATGCCGCGAACAAGCGCTATCATATGGTGGAACCAATGGCAGGCCTGTTTCTTGCAATATCGAACAATCAGGAGATTGCAGATGACCAAAGCAAAAACGCCTTCAGTTGAATCCACTGCAAAGAACAACGCAAAGAAGACCGCGAAAAAAGCTGCTCCGAAGAAAACTGCTGGCGTGAAGGCCTTCAAACCCGCCTCAGTATCCCTCGCCAAACCCTCAGTCGTTCTTCCGGGTGTAACTCAAAATTCTCCCATCGAGTTGCACGAAGAGATTCGTATTCGTGCTTACGAATTCTTTGTGGAGCGAGGCGCGGGGCATGGCAGAGACTTGGAAGACTGGCATCGCGCAGAGTTGGAAGTACGATCTAAGTACAGGACGTAGGTGGCCATGCTTCAGGTATTACTTGTTGACGACGATCCTCTGCAGCTTCGCGTGAGGAATTCGATTCTGCACGGAGCGGGGGTGGTTGTACACACTGCAACCAATGCGGAGAGCGCGCTCGCCTTGCTCCGGTCAATGAAAGACAAGATCGGCGTGGTTGTGACAGATCATCACCTGTCCGGGCACACGGGGACCGACCTGGTTCGTGAAATGCGAGTGTTCGCGCCCTCTTTGCCAGTCGTGGTACTCAGTGGCATGCCGGAGATCGAGGACGAATATGAGGGGCTGAATGTGATCTTCCGATTTAAACCCTTCCCTCCCGACGAATTGATAAAGGTCGTACAGGATCTGCTGTCCCAATGAGAAAGAGTTCGTGCCCGCGAACTCTGATAAGCGGGCTCAATTTCGGGGTTGGGAGAACGCCGCTTATCCCGGGTTGCCTGCCGCGTGTCGCATTGGCGAGTCTTCGCGCTCTGAGTTAGCATCTACATGGGTGGGTTATGGGAAACAATATCAAGACCGCATTCCTGCTGACCGTGATGACCGTCTTTCTGGTGCTTGTGGGACAAGCGCTGGGAGGCCGCAACGGCGCTGTTATGGCCTTCTTCATGGCGGCTGCAATGAACTTCTTCTCCTACTTCTTCAGCGACAAGCTGGCGATAATGTCGAGCGGGGCGCGCCCTGTTTCGCGCGAAGAACTGCCACGCGTGTACCAGATTGTGGAGCGGCTTTGTTCTAAGAGCGGCTTACCGATGCCGAAAATCTACGTCATCCCGACTGGTTCGCCGAATGCATTTGCCACTGGACGGAACCCGAATCATGCCTCGGTTGCAGTGACCGGAGGGATTCTGGATCTGCTCAGTGACGACGAATTGGAAGGAGTGCTGGCGCACGAGTTGGGGCACGTTCGCAATCGCGATATTCTCATCAGCTCCATTGCCGCAACCTTTGCAGGCGCAGTTACGATTCTGGCGCGCATGGCCGGATACGCTGCAATGTTCGGTGGAGGCGGGCGGGATCGGGATCGCGAAGGCGGTGGCGGTGCATTCGGAGCGCTGGCCATGATGATCCTTGCTCCGATTGCCGCAATGCTCATACAGATGGCCGTTTCGCGCTCGCGCGAATATCAGGCAGATGCCACCGGAGCGCGCTTTACGGGTAATCCCGGCGCATTGGCCAGTGCGCTGAGCAAGATCGAGAGTTATGCGCGTCGGATTCCGATGCAGGTTTCGCCTGCTACAGCGCATATGTACATCATTAAGCCTCTGCTTAGCGGCATGAGCTTTGGCAACCTTTTCTCTACGCATCCGCCTACGGCTGAGCGCATTGCACGGCTTATGGGGATGCATCCGGGCAGTTACTGATTTGCCCTTTGGAGTATAGAGAGACAAGCAGGCCAATGTCGCAAGCATCCATTTCAAATTTGCAACGCGCTGCCGAGTTGGAATGCGCGTTGCGGTCCATTATCCGCGGCAAAGACGAAGTTGTTCGACTGGCCCTGGTGGCGATTCTCGCCCGTGGGCACCTGCTGATCGAAGGCGTTCCGGGCGTAGGCAAGACTACGCTTGCCCGTGCCTTGGCTTGCGCTATTAGCTGCGATTTCCGGCGGGTGCAGTTTACTAGCGACATGCTGCCCAGCGATGTTCTCGGGATTTCTGTCTATTCAATTTCCGAGGAACGTTTCGAATTCAAACGCGGCCCTGTTTTTACCAACATTCTGCTTGCGGACGAGATCAACCGCACGACACCCAAGACGCAATCCGCGTTGCTGGAGGCGATGAACGAACGCCAGGTGACGGTGGATGGGCATTCGCACGGGCTGCCCAATCCATTTTTGGTCATCGCCACACAGAATCCAGTGGAGCACCACGGGACTTATCCTCTGCCTGAGTCGCAGCTGGATCGCTTTCTGATTCGCGCCCGCATGGGCTATCCAGAGGGACGCAGCGAACGGGAGATTTTGCTTGGGAAAGCTGGCGCGGCGCGCCTGGAAGAGTTGCAGCCAGTGCTCTCCGCCGAGGATGTGATCGCGCTGCAAAACGAGGTTTCCAACGTGCGCGTGGAAGACGCGCTTATCGATTACGGATTGGCGATTGTGGAGCGTACCCGTCATCACGAGCAGCTGTCGCTGGGAGTCTCTCCGCGCGGTTCTCTGATGCTTTATCACGCGGCCCAGGCGATGGCTTTTCTTGAGGGCCGCAATTTCTGCATTCCTGATGATTTTAAGAAATTGATCGTGCCGACGTTTGCGCATCGCCTTGTCATCAACGCCCGATATACCTCGACTCTTAAGCGCGCGGAGCAATCCGAGCAGATTCTTCGCGAAGTGGCGGACAGCGTGCCGGTGCCAGTTTAGGTTTTCTGCTTCAGTTTTCAGGAGGCAAAGTTCTGTCGTTTTTGCGTTTTTTAAAGTCGCTCTCGTCGTCATTTGGCTGTGAGCGACCGTCTATTGTGCTGGAGAGAAAATGTCATTGGATGTAAGCAAGAATTCCAATTGTTATGTGTGTGGTGCGGATAATCCACTTGGGCTGCAAGTGCCATTCAGCCCGGATGGCACTCAAGGGAGTCAGGGGCGCTATACGGCTCGGGCTGAGCATGCGGGGTGGAATGGAATCTTGCATGGCGGTGTTACCTTCGCGCTGATGGATGAAGCTTTCGGCTATTCACTTTATTTTCAGGATCTGCACGCCGTGACCGCTCGTGCGGAAACGCGATTTCATAAACCGATTTCGGTCGGGACAAAACTGATTGTGAAGGCATGGGTTGTCAAGCAGCGGCGGCGTCTGTTTGACCTGCACTCGGAAATTCGCGTTGATGGGCCGGAAAGTACACTGCTGGCGGAGGCTGATGCAACCATGTTTCTGCTTGATAAAGCTGAAGTCACTGAAGTTACCGACGCTTGTAGCGTCTCAGCTTGAAGATCAGCCGCTCGGATTGCAGCTATTACGACTTATCTGCCGTTCGCTATCTCTTAGTTGCTGCCTTGAGCGCTTCGACCTCTCCCGTCGTTTATGATGGAAGGGAACGCGTTCATTCGAGCTGCAAGCTTCTGAGGCCCTGTCGGGCGTGAACCGTAAACGGAATCGATAAAGATCAATATATGAAAACTGGAATCATCGGCCTGCCCCAGGTGGGCAAGACCTCCCTGTTCAAGATACTTACTCGTGCGGATATCTCCCACCGCAGCGCCAACCCGCGCGAGGCCCACATCGGTATTGCCACGGTGCCGGACACCCGTCTGGACCGGCTTGCCGCTCAGTGTAATCCGCGCAAATTGATTCATGCCCAGGTGGAGTTCGCCGATATGGGCGCGATTGGGCAGGAGGCTCTTAAGGAGAGCGCCTATCTGGCGAGTCTGCGCGGTGTGGATGAGCTGGTCCACGTGGTGCGTGTCTTCGAGGACGAATCGATTGCCCACGTTGGCTCGATCGATCCGATCCGCGATATCTCCAATGTCGAGTTCGATCTGATGGTCAGCGACCTGGGACAGGTGGAAGCTCGCCTGGAGCGCATGAAGAAGGATCTGCTCAAGCGCAAGACTCCTGAGCTGGAAAAAGAAAACGAGCTCCTGCACCGCGCCAAAGCTTTTCTCGAAACGGAAAAACCTCTGCGCGAGATGGAGATGACGAAAGAGGAAAAGAAGATCGTTCGCGGATTCATGTTCCTCTCCGAGAAGCCAATTCTTTACGTCCTCAACATCAGCGAGAGCGCAACACTCGGGACAGATCTGGAAGCTGCAGTTGAAAAGTACGGACTCACTGCGTATGCCGGCAAGCCGAATACCGGCGTCAGCGCCATCTGCGGCAAAGTGGAAGCGGAACTGGCAGATATGAGTGACGAGGAAGCCGCTGAATTTCTGGGGAGCTATGGGCTGACCGAGAGCGGACTTTCGCGCCTGATTCGGAAGAGCTACGAACTGCTCGGCCTGATTTCGTTCTTCACCGTGGGTGAGGACGAGTGTCGCGCCTGGACCATTGAAAAGCACACGCGCGCACAGGACGCCGCCGGGGCGATTCACACCGACTTGCAGAAGCATTTCATTCGCGCTGAAACGATTCGCTGGGATACCTTGCTCGAACTGGGCTCGGAGGCCGCCGCGCGCGCGGCCGGCAAGCTGAGACTCGAAGGCAAGGAATACATCGTGCAGGATGGCGATATTCTTCACATCAGGCACAGCGGCTAGGCGATGAACGCGACTACTGTCAGCATTCTTCTAGGCATTACCGCAGGCGCCGCGAACACTATCGGCGGTGCCCTGCTTATTCATCGCGAGTGGGAACAACGCTATTTGAAGTACTTCATGGCCTTGGGCGCGGGGTTCATGCTGGCCACCGCAATTACGGAGATGGTGCCGGCCAGCGTCAGCATCGAGGGCGGCAATGGTGGGCGCGCCGGATTCCTTGTGCTGCTCGGTTATCTGATCATTCATTTCTTCGAACACGTGATCTCCGGCCATTTCCATTTTGGCGAGGAAACTCACAAAGACGAGTTTGTGGATCATCATAAGAGCACGACAGTGCTGATGGGGCTCGTCATTCATGCCTTTTTTGACGGCATTGCGATTGCGTCCGGCTTCATTGTCTCCAACTGGCTGGGATGGATGGTCTTTATTGCCATATTCCTGCACAAGGTTCCGGAGGGCTTCACCATCTCCTCGGTGATGCTGGCGAGCGGACGCAGTGCGCTGAAATCTTTCGCCGCGTCGGTCGTGCTCGCGATTGGAACAGTGGCGGGAGTACTCACGATGGTGATGATTCGTCAGGGTGTCGCGGTCGGTCTGCCGATTTCTGCGGGAGTCACCATTTACGTGGCAGCGTCGGACATTGTTCCCGAAGTCAACCGAGAGAAGGGTATTCGCATGCCGCTGCTGCTCTTCGTCGGTGTTGCCATGCTGTTTGTGCTGGATCTTCTATTCCACGTGGAAGTTTAGACGGCTGAGCGAAGTTCAGAGAGTTTACCGCTCCATTGATTCTTGGAGCTTAGGCCTGCAGAATGCTCACTGCTTCCCACCTTAGCCGCAAAAGCAGCGGCGAAGGTGGGGCACCCGGCTCCATTGCCCCTTGGAGCTTGAACCAGCAAAATGCCCGATCATGCTGAGTCGACTCAGCATGATCGGGCCGCGTTTTTCACAGGTTAGTTATTGAAGCCGGGCAGTTCTACGCGTTTGGCGACGTGATCCTTGATCCAGTGGCTGTCAAACCACTCGTTGGGGTTGATCTGGACGCCATCCAGTTGCATGCTGAAGTGGATGTGGTCGCCTCCAGCCATGCCGGTCATACCGCTGGCTCCCATGATCTGGCCTCGCTTCACCATATCGCCTTCGTGTACGTCGATCCGGCTGAGGTGGCCATAGATTGTCTGGAGACCGTAACCGTGGTCTACGACAATGCAATTGCCATAAATGCCCAGCGGAGCGGCATAGACCACGCGGCCGTCATTGGAAGCTTCCACGCCCACATGCTGCGTGACAGCGAGATCCAAGCCCAGGTGCACCTGCTGATCGATCTTCTTGCCCTGATACATATAGCTGCGCAGGTCGGCGAATGAAGCTTCAGATTGCGAACGAGACTGCCTCTGGAATGGCTGCGACCATAAGAATTTGTCCGCGGTCTTAAAGCGGAGGTCCGAAAGGGTCTTGTTATTGGCACGCCGCATATCATTGTTGATCTTTAAGAATCGCGCGACGGGGTCACCCGAGCCATTCGGGTCGAGTTCTCCGACCACCTTTTGAATGAAGCGGTCGTCCAGTTTCAGATCGTGCGCGGTGTACTTCGGTTGCTCCTTCTTGGGAAACTGGACTGCGATGGGACTGGTCACATCGTTTCCGGCTCCGTTCGAGGCGAAAACCACCGGGACCGTTTCGAGGGGCATATTCCAGGAAAAAGCGAAGAGCGAGAAGAAACCGGGTTTGCCGCCGGGCATGGGCCAGGCGCGGAAGCTTTGATCGCCGACACGCACGCCTGCTGTAGTAAAGTTACCTGACACATTAAAAGTGGCCAGATCGGCCATGCCCAGGTAAAGATAGTGCTGGTCCGAGTCAACGCTGACGGTTGGCGGCTGGGTAACTACCATCACGTCGTGCTCAATCCGGGTTGCCTTTCTGGAAAAGCCGTTGGAAACGGCTTCGACGATCAGTTTTGCTTTGCCGTCCTTGAGCTGCGGCATAGAGCCTGTGCCGGCCGTGAAGTTCCATGTTCCATCGGCCGCGCGCGAAGGTTGCGCGAATTCCCAGGCGGGGTACTTGACGCCATTTTGCTCTATAGAGGCTGTGACCTTACGAACACCATGGGTGTCGTGCACATGGACAGTGATGGGAGTGGCCCGGCCGAGCGTGGCTACTGGAGACGGCAAGTCCACAACAGGCGCCGCTGAGAACGCAACTTTAAAGCCGACCAGCAACGCGACGATGATGAGAACGATTATGACGAAGAGAGCTTTTTTCACAGACGCATTATAAACGCTCGAATCGGCGATCAGCCTAAGGGAAAAAAGTCAGGGCTGATGCAGGTTGTGAAGCGTCTGTAATATTTCCGTACCAGCCCGGTAATAATTCAGTACTGTCACAGCCTTCCCCGCTCGAGCCTCGTAGTGTCAGACTCAGGAGATTATTAATGGTGCAAGTGCAATCGCCTACCCACCCGAAGGGGACTCAGGCTCGCGTTCTTTTGACCGGTGTTTTCGGCCCATATGCGCAGGACGATGACTACGGTTCGCGCGCGATCAATCCCATGGAGCTGTATCACAATCAGGTTACGCGCGCGCAGGGATCATACTCTCTGCGCATGTTCCACCGCTCCTGGGGAATTCTGTTGATTCAGCACAACATCTCCGCTCCTTGTGCATTACTGGATTTCCCGACGCTGCCGCGCTTCGAACAGGAGCTGCGCGACAATGAATACGACATCGTTGGCATCTCTTCGATCATCGCCAATGTCGGCAAGGTTCGTGAGATGTGCAAGCGAATTCGTAGCATCCAGCCCAAGGCCACGATTGTCGTTGGGGGCCACGTGGCTTCCATACCCGGCCTGCAGCAAATGGTGGATGCCGACCACGTGGTAAAGGGCGAAGGCATCCGCTGGATGCGCGAATATCTTGGCGAAGATCCCAATCGCCCGATTGTGCACCCTGCCTTGCTCTCTGCTTTCGACATGCGCGTGATGGGAATGAAGATGGAAGAGAAGGGCGATGATACTGCCGCCACCATCATTCCTTCCGTAGGCTGCCCCATGGGATGCAACTTCTGCACCACCTCTGCTTTCTTCGGAGGAAAGGGCAAATGGACCGAGTTCTTTCACACTGGAGATGAAATCTTCCAGCAGATGCTTAATGCCGAACGGGAGTTAGGCGTTCGTTCCTTCTTCATCATGGACGAGAATTTCCTGCTCAACCGTCCGCGGGCTTTGCAACTGCTCGAGCTAATGAAGAAGAACAACAAGGCGTGGGTGCTGTATGTGTTTTCGTCCATGAATGCCATCCGCAAGTACACGATTGATGAACTCGTGCAACTCGGGGTTTCATGGATCTGGATGGGACTCGAATCGCCTAAATCCGGTTACGAGAAGCTGAAGGATGCAGACACGCTTCGCATCACCGAAGCCCTTCGACAGAACGGCATCAAGCTTCTGGGATCGACGATCGTTGGTCTGGAGCATCATACGCCGGAGAACATTCGCGCCGAAATCGACTACGCTGTTTCACATCGTACGGACTTCCATCAGTTCATGCTCTACACGCCGATACCAGGGACTCCGCTCCATGCGCAAATGACGGCAGAGGGACGCATGCTTGAAGGAATCGATCTAGCCGATATTCATGGCCAGTTCAAATTCAACTTCAATCAGGGCGCTATATCCCGCGATCAGTCAAAGGAATTTCTCGATTGGGCTTTCCAGCACGATTTTGAGCAGAATGGCCCGAGTATCTTCCGTATCTGCGAAACCACGTTTAGTGGATGGCTTCGTCACAAGAATCATCCCGATCCACGTGTCCGCGCCCGCTTTGCCTGGGAGACAAAATCGCTCAGGAGCACCTATTCGGCTGCGCTTTGGGCGATGGAGAAACGTTTCACGCCTGTCAACGCGGCTGTGGCAGGAAAGATCCGTCGGCTCCGGTGTCAGATTAGAGATGAATTTGGACTGAGCTCCATGCTCTGGGCTCACGTAGCAGGCCCGTTGCTTCTTTGGACTTCCAAGCGCGAAGACAAACGCCTGGCGCACGGTGTCACTTATGAGCCGCGTACCTTCTTTGTCCGTCGAAACTGGGCATCCTGAGACTCCCAAATCTCAGGATACCTGGGGAAAACATGTACTCTAGTTAATGGTGGTTTGCGAATCCAGAACGGGGTGGGCGTGTGGTGGGGATGCGCCCTACTACTCTTTAGGCCCATCCTCTTTATTTTCAGCGGGTTTTCCCTCACGAGCGCTGTCATGGGCTGGTTTGAGCCAGTCCAGTCTCAGGTCCAGGCGAAGAGCATATTCCACCACTTCGTCTGCACTTACCCAGCGATGTTCTCCGTTTCCCTCCAGATAGATCGCTACTCCATAGTGTGAATTGGAATCGTCTACAAGCTTCTGTTCCCGGAAACTATAGACTTCCAGGGTTATTCCACAGCTGCAGTAATAAGACGCAAAGGTACAAGTGGTAGTCCATTGCGTCGTATATAGTTGAAAGTGATGTCTGTGAACCTGGGCAGACGCCCCTTGTTTATAAACCATGCCACACACTCCTCAAACAGGCCGGATTATGAAAGTGCTGTTCATGCCACCATTTCCGGCTTGCAACGACAGATCAGCTTCGGCTACAAGAAGCGGACGACAAACATCCCGACATCCACTTCCTTAGTCCCGGCGTATGACCCCCGTCGGGGAGTTGCTTCAAGGAGGAAGCGACGTGCCTAGATTGACGCTTGCACACTAAGATTCCCGCAGTTCTGAACAATTTGCAAACTTTTTTTCCGGACGAATGGCAACTAAAGTTGTTCGATGCATCCGTTCGGTTAATTACTCGACTGTCACGGATTTTGCGAGATTTCGCGGTTGATCCACGTCGCATCCCCGGCGCACAGCTATGTGATAGGCGAGCAACTGTAACGGCACGATTTCGAGTATGGGCAACAGTATTTCCGGCGCGGGGGGAACGAAGATCACGTGGTCGGCAGACTCGCGAATGTCCTCATCTCCTTCAGTTGCAAGGGCAATAACGCGGCCGGAGCGGGCCTTGACTTCTTTCAGGTTCGAGATCGTCTTTTCATAGCGCAGCACGGAGCTGGGATCGTTCTTGTCCTGCGTGGCAATGATTACAACCGGCAGGTCTTCGTCGATGAGTGCATTGGGACCATGCTTCATTTCGCCTGCGGCATAGCCTTCGGCGTGAATGTAGGAGATTTCCTTCAATTTGAGCGCGCCTTCAAGCGCAATCGGGAAGTGTATGCCGCGGCCAAGGAAGAGGAAGTCCTGCACGCGCTGATAGATGCGCGCGAGTTCCTCGATTTCCTCATCGAGGGCGAGGACGGCTTCGAGACGTCCGGGGAGCTTCGAAAGCTCCTGGGTAAGATTGATCGATTCTTCCTCGCTGACGGTGCCCCGTATCTGCGCGAGGTGCAGCGCAAAAAGAAACAACGCGACCAGTTGCGCGGTGAAAGCCTTGGTGGATGCCACGCCAATTTCCGGGCCGGCGTGAGTGTAGATCGTGCCATCTGCATCGCGCGCGATCATGGCTCCGACCACATTGCAGATGGCGATTGTCTTGGCGCCACGCGCCTTGGATTCGCGCTGTGCGGCGATGGTGTCTGCAGTCTCGCCGGACTGAGTGATGACCATCGTCATGTCGTTCTTGTCGATCAGGGGATTGCGGTAGCGGAATTCGCTGGCGTAGTCCACTTCCACGGGGACGCGCGCCAGACGCTCGATCATGTACTTTCCCGCGAGCCCGGAGTGCCAGCTTGTGCCGCAGGCTGCGATGTTCAGCTTTGACAGATTGCGGAATTCCTCGTCGGAGACATCCATGTGTTCCAGGAACACTTTTCCGGTGTCGAACGAGACGCGTCCCATCGCAGTATCACGAACGGCGCGCGGCTGCTCATAGATCTCCTTAAGCATGAAATGCTTGAAGCCGCCTTTTTCCGCCATGATGGGGTCCCAGGTGATGTGCTGCACTTCACGCTGAACGGGCTTGCCGTCAAAGTCGGTGAGAGTGACGCCCTCGGGAGTAAGAACGGCCAGATCGCCGTCGCCCAGGAAGAACAAGTCACGTGTGTGGTAAAGAATTGCGGGAACGTCGCTCGCGACAAAATACTCGTCCTTGCCCAATCCAATCACGGCTGGTGGGCCGTTGCGCGCGGCAATGATCTTGTTTGGCTCGGAGCTGGAGATGACAGAAAGCGCAAAGACGCCGCGCAACCGCTTGACGGTCATGCGCACGGCTTCTTCGAGAGAGATCTTCTTATCCGGATTTTCCAGAATGAAGTATTTCTCGATGAGGTGCGCGATGACTTCGGTATCGGTCTCCGTCTTGTAGCTGTGTCCCTCTTCACGAAGCTGCTTCTTGAGAGCGAGGTAGTTCTCGACGATTCCGTTGTGAACTACGACGATGGTTCCCGTGCAATCGCGATGAGGGTGAGCGTTTTCTTCGCTGGGGCGTCCGTGGGTGGCCCAGCGGGTGTGGCCTATGCCGTAGGTGCCGTCGATGGAATTGTGGCGAACTACATCTTCCAGATTGCGGAGTTTCCCTTCGGCACGGCGAACCTGCAGGCCGTGCTCGCCTCCGGCAACGGCGATTCCGGCCGAGTCGTAGCCGCGATACTCAAGACGGCGCAAACCGTCGATGATTACCGGAACAACCTGCTTCTTACCCACATAGCCAACAATTCCGCACATGAACGACTCCCTGCAAAAACTAACTTTATGAAACCCGCCGTGGCGGGAGATGTTGCGAAAGTGAGGACCCGGTGCTAGTCCTCGAAGGTGTAATGGAACTCTTCGATCACCGGATTGGTAAGGACTTCGCGGGCCATGCGCTCAACCTCAGCGCGGGCGGCGTCGCGATCCAAGCTTCCGTCGAGCGAAAGCTCAAAGTACTTGCCCTGGCGGACGTCGGCAACGCCCTTGTAACCCATCTTGGTCAACGCGCGCTGAACGGTCTTGCCCTGTGGGTCAAGGACACTCTTCTTCATCGAAACATAAACGTAGGCTTTCATGGAACCTCAATTATACCGCGCTGCTGGATAACTCCGTGCCTGCAAGAAGCTTACAAACCGAAGAGATCGCGAAGGCGGCGGGTCTGAGCGCGGCTTACGGGAATCTCGGTCTGCTTCTTGTCATCCATGCGAATCTGATAGCTGCTCTTAAACCACGGTACGACTTCCTTGATCCGGTTGATATTCACCAGATAGGAACGGTGAGCGCGCCAGAAGATGTTTGCGTCCAGCGATAACAACAGTTCATCCAGCGTGCGGCAGTTCGATTGCCCCTCCATGTTCTGGGCTACGACGGTGATCACGCCATCCTCGATGGAGGCGAAGCAGATCTCTTTCTGATCGACGAGAAAAAGACGATTATTGGCTTTGAGCAGAACCTTGGTGGCTGCGTGGGGCTTCTGCTGTTCCAACAACTTGACCAGAGTGTCCAGCTTTTCACTGGGCGCTGAATCAGACTCTTGAGCCTTGCGGGCTTTCTCGACTGCCTGGAGAACACGCTTCTTTTCAAATGGCTTCAGAAGGTAGTCGAGCGCGCTGACCTCAAAGGCCTTTACCGCGTACTGGTCAAAAGCGGTGGAGAAGACGATGTTGGGCAGCGGAATATTTTTTTCCAGCAGCTTTTTGATCACTCCAAAGCCGTCCAAGCCCGGCATCTGCACATCGAGAAAGACGAGATTTGGAGAGGTTTCCTTGATCAGGTTAACGGCTTCTATGCCATTTTTGGCCTGACCGACGATCTCGAGGTCTTCAACCTCCCGCAGAAGGTATGAGAGTTCATCACGCGCAAGCTGTTCATCGTCCACGATGATGATGGATAACGACATTTTGAGTCCTCAATAAGTACAGACGAGTATAGAACGTCGAGCAGGCCTAGAAAACCCGGTGTGTCATTTTTGCAACTGGAGCTAAGCGCGCGTGCCGTACACTGTAGATATGAGTGAAGTTATTTACGGCATTCATGCCATTGGCGAAGCGCTGAAGCGCGGTGGCCGCCGCTTTGATTATGTGGCAGTCTCGCGAGACCGAACCGACAAGCGTTTGCAGCATATTCTGGATGACTGCCGGGGGCAGGGCATCAGCGTGCGGTTTGTGCCGCGCGAAGACATCGACCGCGAGACGCGGACCAATACCCATCAGGGAATTATGGCGGTCACGTCCCGCAAGGAATACACCGGGGTGGAAGAACTGCTGGAGAATAAGCACGGTCAGTACAGCTTTCTGCTGGTTTTGGATGGGGTGGAAGACCCGCACAATCTGGGCGCGCTGATACGTTCCGCCGATGGAGCGGGCGTGGACGGCGTGGTCATTCCGGAGCGCCGTGCGGCAGGCATTACCGGGACCGTGGTCAAAGCATCGGCGGGAGCGAGCGAGCACCTGCCAGTGGCACGCGTGGTCAATATTGCGCGGACAATTGAAGAGTTGAAGGACAAGAACGTGTGGGTGGTCGGCCTTGACGAGCGTGGCGACCAGACTTACGACGAGCTGGATTACAACATGAACTGCGCCATTGTGATGGGCGCCGAGGGCAAGGGGCTGCACGATCTTGTGCGCCGCAAGTGCGACATGCTGGTTTCCATCCCGATGATGGGCGCAGTTTCGTCACTGAACGTCTCGGTGGCGGGCGGCATTGTGATGTATGAAGTGCAGCGGCAGCGGCGACAGGCTCAGAAATCCGCGGTGAAGAAACCTGCAAAGAGGCGGAAAGAGGAGTAACCTTGCGCCGTTTTGTGCTTGCAGTCGTGGTGTTTGTGGTTCTGGCATTGCCAGCGGTGGCGCTGGACCGCAATGCCTTCAGCTTTGCTCGCTACGATTTGCAAGTCACGCTCTACCCGCATCAGCATGGCCTGGCCGCCGAGTGTGCGCTCGAATTGCGGAATGTTTCGAAGGCGCCGCAGCGTGAAGCCGTACTGCAGATTTCGAGTTCGCTGCGCTGGTTGTCGATCGTAAGCGAGGACGGGGAACAGGTGGAGTGGCTGGAGCAGAGTTACACCAGTGATATCGACCACACCGGACTGCTGAATGAAGCTATCGTAAAACTCGATGAACCGGTCGCTCCCGGAGAGAGCCTGCGGCTGAAAGTACGCTATTCGGGCACAGTAAAAAAAGACGCTACGCGGATGGAACGGATCGGTACTCCGCACAACGTTGCACGCCGCAGCGACTGGGACGAGATCAGCGACAGCTTCACGGCGCTGCGTGGCGCGGGATTTGTAACGTGGTATCCGGTGTCGATGGACGCGGCAAATCTGAGCCAGGGCAACGAACTTTTTGAAACATTGCGGGAGTGGCGCGAGCGCGAGGCTTCCGCGGTACTGCATCTGCATATCTCAAGAGCGTCCCAGCCGGAAGGCGACAACTCAAAATTTATCTTTGTAGCCAACGGCTCCCAAGGTAGGACGGGAGCTGAGATTACAGACGATTTTCCTGGAGTGGCCCCGGTTATCGTCCTGCTCGACGATGCTGCGGAGACAACCGATCGGCCTAAGGTGACGGCCCATTACACGGCAGCACACACCAGCTATGCCCGTGACTACATGGCTGCGGCCGAAAACGTGATTCCGCCGTTGGAAGAATGGTTTGGCACGGCGCGGCGCAAGATTGTTCTGGTGGAGCTTACCGATCCCAACGCGCTGCCGTATGAAACCGGAGTTTATTACTTTGTGCCGCTGCGAAGTGTTCAGCGCGCTGGTGCCGAGGTGGCAATGGCGCGGCTGGCGGCCCACGCCATGTTCGATTCGCCGCGTCCCTGGATTCGCGAGGGGATTGCCAATTTTGCGCAGGCGATTATTCGAGAAAGGCAAGCGGGGCGGCGCGCGGCTATTGCCTATCTTGGGCAATTCAGCTCGGCGCTGGCGGTCGGAGAGGCACAGTCACAGAGGACGCCTGCTCCCGGCGAGACCAGTTCCACGCAGCTATCCAGCATTGGGCCGCAGCCGCTGATCACTACGGCGGATGAGTTGTTCTTTCGTACGAAGGCTGCTTATGTCTGGTGGATGCTGCGCGACATGGTGGGCGAGCGCGCGATGCGATCGGCGCTGGCGAAGTACAACGCTGCGGATGATCGCGACACGGCTTATGTGCAGAGACTAATCGAAACGCAGTTTTCGCCGAAGCGCGATCTGGAAACATTTTTCGACGAATGGGTGTATCGCGACCGGGGTTTGCCGAAGTTGCGTGTCGAGTCCGCTCACGCGCGACAGACGCTTGGCAAAATGACGGTGACGGCTGTAACGATTGAAAACCTCGGCGAGGTCGGATGTGAGGTTCCGGTGTTCGCGCGTTCTGGTCAGGGAGAGAATTCCGCGCGGGTGTTTGTGCCCGCCAAAGGTAAGGCCATTGTGCGGGTGCCTCTTGATAGCGTTCCGAACGAAGTACAGGTGAACGACGGAAGCGTGCCCGAAGCGGAACGCCGCGACAATGTGATTTCGGTGACGACTTCGTATCCGGGGACCACTGACCGGTGAGATTGTGGTTTTTTTGAGTGCAGCCTAGCGTTTATCCTTACGCTATAGGGTCTGTTTTAAGATTGAGGGGGCCGCGTGAGTTACGTTCAATTCCTCGGTGCTGCGGGTACCGTTACAGGTTCCAAGCACCTCATCAACACAACACCCAAGAAAACGGGTAAAGAAAGTAACGCCGGTTACAAACTGCTGGTCGATTGCGGGCTTTTCCAGGGACAAAAAGAATGGCGGCTGAAGAACTGGACGGAACTTCCCGTTCCGGCGCATGAGATTCAGGCTGTTATCCTGACCCACGCCCACCTGGACCACTGCGGGTGGATTCCGCGTTTATACAAGGAAGGCTTCACGGGAACGGTCTATGCCACCCCGGCGACGGTGGATCTGTGCGGCATCATCCTGCCCGACTCCGGCTATCTGCAGGAAGAAGACGCGGCATTTCACAATAAATGGAAAAGTTCGAAGCACATACCGGCCCTGCCTCTATACACGATGGAAGAGGCGCAGGAGTGTTTATCGCGCTTCCGCGCAGTTCCTTTCGGAGAGACTGTGGAACTGGGCGGGGAGGTGAGCTTCCGCTTTATACCCGCCGCCCACATCCTGGGTTCGGCAATGGCCGAGATCACGCTGGCGAACAACGGCAAGCGCCGCACGATGTTGTTTACCGGCGACATTGGACGGGTTCGTAATAACCACACGGCGCCAGGCAAGGTCGTTCACTCCGGACCGACAGGAGGAGAGGCCCCCGACGTACTAGTGATGGAATCCACTTACGGCAATCGCCATCATCCTCACGAAGACGTGATGCCGGAGATGGCCGCGCTGATCCGCGCGGCGGTGAAGCGAGGCGGCAGCATCGTGGTGCCTTCTTTTGCCGTGGAGCGCACGCAGAAGTTCCTGTTCATGATTAAGGAATTGATGGAGCAGAAGGAAATTCCCCGCATTCCCGTCTATGCCGATTCGCCGATGGGAATTCATGCGGTGAAGATTTTTCTGAACCACAGCGAGGAGTTTACCCCGGAAACAAAGGATCTGATCGCCAGGCATGGTTCGCCCCTGACGTGGCCGGGTTTCCACTTTGCAAGCACTGTGCCGGAATCGAAGGAGATCAACGCGAGTCATTTTCCGACGATCATCGTCTCATCGAACGGGATGTGCATGGGTGGGCGTATTCAGCATCACCTTATTCAGCGCCTTCCGGACCCGCGAAATCTGATACTGTTTATCGGCTATCAGGCGGTGGGGACACGAGGTCGCCAGATCAAGGATGGTGCGCCTCAGGTGAAGATCTTTGGCGAGATTGTTCAGGTACGGGCACAAATTGAGTCGCTGGAACAATTCAGCGATCATGCCGACATTGATGAGTTGATAGAGTGGCTTCGGAGCTTCAAGAAAACTCCGCTGAACACGCACATTGTGCACGGTGAACCGGATTCAGCGGAAGCCTTGCGGGAAGAGATTGAGAAGCAACTGGGCTGGGAAGTGGATACGGCACATTACATGGAAAAGGCGGAAATACCCTAACAGGAGCGGATCCACGATCACAGGGAAGGAGCGCTGATAGGGATGAAGAAGCGGAATTGGTTTTTGCTGGGAGCGGCGATTGCCTCTGCCGCTATCTGTGCAGCCGCTGCCAGCAGGCCTGTTTTGACAACGGTGCCGCGTGTTGAGCTATCGCGATACCTGGGGCGCTGGTACGAAATCGCACGTTATCCCAATCGTTTTGAAAAGCAATGCGACCGCGACGTGGAAGCGACTTACGCGCTTCGCAAAGATGGACGGATCAGCGTGCTGAATACATGCGTGAAGAAGGACGGCAGCCGCAGCGAGGCGAAGGGCTGGGCGAAGATCGCCGACACTAGCACAAACGCCAAACTGAGAGTCACATTCTTCTGGCCGTTTTTCGGGAATTACTGGGTGCTCGATCTGGGCTCCGACTATGAGTATGCAGTGGTGGGCGAACCCAGTCGCAAATATCTCTGGATACTGAGCCGCACGCCGCAGATGAACGACGCGCTATATCAGCAAATACTCAGTCGCCTTGCGGCAAGGGGCTACGATGCAAATAAACTGTTGCGCGTAACGCAAACGGCTCGGTGATGACGCTAGGATTTTCATACACCTGTATAGCGGTGAAAAAGTAAGACGATAATGTAGAAGCGAAAGCTTCTCAGACAGTTTTAGGCGTTCAGTGCGCACGAAACTTAACGCGAATAGTTTTTGTGCTTTTCTAATGCGCCCCATATAATAGCTCAACCCTATTCCCGGTTGGCGCGAGGCGCTGACGGTATCGTCCGAAAGGCAGAGTACGCCGCCGGAGCGGCCTTTGTTTGGTTTTCATCAAACAGATAAGGTCTTTTTCGCTTCAGTCGGCCTAACGCAGGTTCACCTATGAAAATTCACGAGTATCAAGCGAAAGCAATCTTGTCGAAATATGGAGTGGCGGTGCCGCGCGGCACAATGGTTGAAACCCGCGAAGCAGCCGAGCGCGCCGCTAAGGATTTGTTCGACGCAGGATCCCCGGTGGTTGTGGTGAAGGCCCAGATTCATGCAGGTGGCCGCGGTAAAGGCGGCGGCGTGAAACTGGCCAAGAACCTGGAGCAGGCCAGCCAGTTGGCGGATCAGATCCTTGGCATGCAACTGGTTACACACCAGACTGGACCAGAGGGCAAGAAGGTTCAGCGACTCCTGATCGAAGAGGGTCTGCCGATTGCCAGCGAACTGTATCTTGGCATCGTTCTGGACCGCGCGGTGTCGCGTTCGGTGTTCATGGCTTCCAAGGCTGGCGGCATGGAAATCGAAGAAGTCGCAGCGAAGGACCCTGATGCGATCATCAAGGAGTACATCGATCCTGCAATTGGCTTCCAGCCTTTTCAAGCCCGCAAGATCGCCTTTAAGCTTGGGTTGACCAAGGAATTCATTGCCCCCGCAGTGAAGTTCATGATGGCGCTCTACAAGGCTTACGAAGAATCGGATGCTTCACTATTCGAGATCAATCCTTTCATCACTACTACTGACGGCCGCGTGTTCGCGCTTGACGCCAAGGTGAACATCGACGATAACGCGCTCTATCGCCACCCCGATTTCAAGGAACTGCGCGACATCACCGAAGAAGATCCGCTCGAAGTTGAAGCCAGCAAATACAGCCTGAACTACATTAAGCTGGACGGAACGGTGGGCTGCATGGTGAATGGCGCGGGCTTGGCCATGGCGACGATGGACATCATCAAGTTTGCAGGCGGCGAGCCCGCAAATTTCCTGGATGTGGGCGGCGGCGCCACTTCTGAGCAGGTCACCCAGGCCTTCCAGATCCTACTGGCAGATAAGAACGTGAAGGCCGTGCTAATCAACATCTTCGGCGGAATTCTCCGCGTGGATACGCTGGCGACCGGCGTGATCGAGGCGGCCCGGAAGACAAAGATTCAGTTGCCGATCGTGCTGCGCCTGGAAGGCACGAACGTCGAAGAAGGACGCAAGATTCTTCAGGAAAGCGGCTTGAACTTTATTGTGGCAAAAACCATGAAGGACGCGGCGGAAAAAGTTGTTGCCGCGGCGGCGGGGAGGTAAGCGATGAGCATACTTGTTGATCAGAACACACGATTGATTGTGCAGGGGCTCACCGGCCGTGAAGGTACGTTCCATGCGAAGGCCTGTGCGGCATATGGAACCAAGGTTGTGGGCGGAGTAACACCCGGTAAGGGCGGCACAGTACATGAGGGCTGGCCGGTATTCAACACCGTCAGCGATGCGGTGCAGGCGACCGGCGCGAATGTCAGCCTGATTTTTGTCCCCCCGTCAGCTGCCGCCGATTCGGTCATGGAGGCCGTGGACGCAGAGATTCCGTTGGCGGTCTGCATCACTGAAGGCATTCCGACCCGCGATATGGTCAGCGTCTGGCGCTACATGGAAGGCAAGAATACCCGCCTAATCGGACCAAACTGCCCAGGAATCATCTCGCCGGGAAAGTGCAAGATCGGCATTATGCCGGGCCATATTCACCGTCCAGGTAACGTCGGGATCGTTTCCCGCTCTGGCACGCTGACCTATGAAGCAGTTCACCAACTGTCTCAACTTGGCATTGGCCAGTCGACCGCAATTGGTATCGGTGGCGATCCCATCATCGGCACGAACTTTGTGGACGCACTGACGCTGTTCAATGCTGACCCGGAGACCGAAGCCATCATCATGATCGGCGAAATCGGCGGCAGCGCCGAAGAGACGGCGGCAGATTACATCAAGGCCAATGTCAAAAAGCCGGTCGTGAGCTTCATCGCTGGACAGACCGCACCTCCGGGGCGCCGCATGGGTCATGCTGGCGCGATCATCAGCGGAGGCAAGGGAACGGCGGAAGAGAAGTTCAAAGCACTGAAGGCAGCTGGCGTACACATCGTCAAAACACCTGCGCTGTTGGGTCAGACGCTTGTGGAGGCACTGGCTGCAAAGAAGTAAAAAGAAAACTGTGGTGCTGTTAAGCTGCCGCCAGCCGTGTGGCTGGCCAGCTTAGCGGCATTACACTTTATCCCCCGAGTAAGAAATCATTTATGGAAACTTTACAACGCACTCTTGCAATCGTTAAGCCCGACGCTGTGTCGAAGGGCGCTGCAGGCGATATCATCGCCACCATCGAGAACAATGGCTTTCGCATCATTGGACTCAAAATGCTTCACCTGAAAAAGGCTCAAGCAGCCGCTTTCTATGCGGTTCACGCGGGCAAGCCGTTCTTTGATTCGCTGGTGACTTTCATGACCTGCGGTCCGGTGGTCGTGATGGCGCTGGAAAAGGCGAACGCAATTGCCGACTGGCGTCAGTTGATGGGCGCAACCAATCCGGCGAACGCAGCCGAAGGCACAATTCGCAAGAAGCATGCCGCGGACATAGAGCGCAACGCCGTCCATGGATCGGATGCAGAAGACACCGCGCGCTTCGAACTGAGCTTTTTCTTCGCTGGTTACGAACTGGCGAAGTAGATCGCGATCATTGAAGGAAAAGGTGCGGGCGATAAGCCTGCGCCTTTTCCTTTTTGAAAACCTTCTATTTCCCGGCGAAAGAGTTCACTGAGGCAATGAAGAAACCCGGCCGAAACCGGGTTTTTCTGAACCTTGGTTGCGCAAGGTTCTTAACCCAGTGGTAAATACTTTTCAATATCGCGGCTTACGGAAAAGGCATCAACGCCGCCCTTGATGTACCGGGCAAAGTGCGGAGAGTTCAGGTGCGCCTGCAGCGCCGCCTCGTCCTCGTACTGCTCATAAAAAGTGAATTTCAGCGGATTCTCTGTGGATTGGTTTGCCACATACTGAAGGCAGCCGGGTTCCTTACGGGTTTCCTCGACCAGAGCACGGAAGAGTTGTTTGCACTCTTCTTCCGTTCCAGGTTTCACAGTGATTTGAGCGATCAGCGCAATCATTTCTGTTTTCTCCTATCTCTCCAACATAGCAGCGAATTCGTCAATAAAGATGGTTTGGTTGCGATCCGGTCCGGTAGAGACCATGCCGAGTTTCGCGCCAGACTGCTTCTGTACAAAGCGGAGAAAGTCCTGAGCTTTCTTTGGCAGGTTCTCGTACTCAGAGGTGCCGAAAGTGTTCACCTGCCATCCGGGAAGCGTCTTGATAATGGGCTCGATCTTGCGATAATCCTCATCTTTTGCGGGGATCTCCTCGGTGGTTTTACCATCGATCTTGTAGCCGACCACGATGGGAATCTCAGCAAGTTCATCAAGCACATCAAGCTTGGTGACAACCAGCCATTTGGTGCCGTTGATCATGTTGGAGTAGCGCAGAAGCGGCAGATCCACCCATCCGCAGCGGCGCGGACGGCCTGTGACGGCTCCGTACTCACTGCCTTTCTTGCGGATTACATCGCCGAGTTCGCTGTGAATTTCAGAAGGGAAGGGGCCTTCGCCGACGCGCGTGCAGTAAGCCTTGGTCACGCCAATGACGGTAGAAATAGCGGTAGGCGGCACGCCCGTACCGATCGATGCGCCGCCAGAGGTTGCGCTGGAGGAAGTGACAAACGGATATGTTCCATGATCGATGTCGAGCATCGTGCCCTGCGCGCCTTCAAACATCAAGCTCTTACCGGCTTTGACGGCATTATTCAGCATCAAGGCGGTGTCGGTGACAAAAGGTGCGATCTGGTCGGAGATTTTGGCGTATTGCTCGTACATCTCGCGGGGATCGACACCCTCGCCGTTGAAGAGCGCGCGTGCGATGGTGTTCTTTTCCTGGCAGGCGTTTTGGATGTGCTTCTTGAGCAGTTGCTTGTCGAGCAAGTCCGCCACGCGGAGGCCGCGACGCGCCATCTTGTCCTCGTAAGCTGGTCCGATACCGCGCGAAGTGGTGCCTATCTTAATGCGTCCAGGGGCGTTTTCCGCGCCGAGTTCGATCATGCGATGGTAGGGAAGAATGACGTGTGCGCGGTTGCTAATGAAGAAGTTGGCCGCCGCACCCTTGTCTGCCGGACCCCAAACATCAAGTCCTGCGCAGCGCAGAGTGTTCACCTCGGTCATCAGTGCGAATGGATCGAGCACGACGCCGTTGCCAATGACCGCCTGTGACTCCTGCCGCAGGATTCCGCACGGGATTAGCTGCAACACAAACTTTTTGCCAGAGATGGTGACGGTATGTCCCGCGTTGTGTCCACCGGCATAACGTGCAACAACGTCGAAATTGTCCGACAGTACATCGACAATCTTGCCCTTGCCCTCGTCGCCCCACTGCGCGCCGAGAACTACCGCGGTCTTTGCTTTGCTCACTCTTGTCTCCAAACACACGCAGACAGGCTGCGGAGAAAATCGTACACAGGCGTAGCTCTGAAAGTTCAGGCGGTGTGCCGGAAGGAATCCTGGTTTGCCGTGTACAAGAAATTTTAACTGTATTCGTGGCTCAGAGCAAAGTGGCACGCGAGTTCGGGACAGGACAACTATGGTCAGGTCTAAAAAGGATGAGCAGCACACCTAGGGATTTATCAGGAAGCGGCTAAGTCGCGAGAATGCACCTTCACCGCGGCGCTCCCCAGTCGTATTCGCGCCTTCGGAAAGCTATCACTTCCAGTTGGGATCTGGCGGGAGTTCGTTTTCATTCAAAGGTCTGGGATCCTGGTGACTGCGAACCGGACGCTCCGGGTGATCACCCGCGTCCTCGACGCCCTTCACCACTTCGGCTTCATAAGGCTGATCGTTTTCGGCGAGTTCTTCAACGCTTTCAGGTGCAGCCTCGGTGTCATCCGTCAGGTCCTGAGTGTCTCCGCACTGCCCGGCACTCCTCGGACCCGCCCGTCTTGGGTGCAAGTCACGTTCGTCCAGGGTCACCTCATAATCCTCTTTGCGTTTAAGCGGTTTACGACCCATCGCGTGCCTCTTTTCATCCTGCCTTCATATTATGAGATGCTCTCGGCGAGCGCTTGGAGCTGTTTTATGATTCACGTTCTTACTGCTCCAAAGGTAAGGTAGGCTTAGAAGAATCGCTGAATTGCAGTTTTCGTTTTCTGCATCCTACAATTAGGTTTTTGGGTCTCAGTCATCGCATGAAGATCGTCCTCTATCTCCTCCTTGTCTGCTCTGTAGCTCAGGCACAGTTGTCTAGCAACTCAGCTGTCGCGCCAAGTTCTGCGACCGGAAGCGCTTCAGACGCGCAGGTTGTGAATGAACTGCTGAAGCGGGTGCAGGTATCGGCTGAAGCATGCAACCAAGATCTGGCTTTGTTGCGGACCGATAAGTGGAAGACCGATGCAGCTCAGAAGCAAAGAGCTGAGTCCGCAGCGACTTCCATTCGCAGGAATCTGACGAATGCAGTGCCGGAGTTGTTGCAACATCTGCAGGCTGCGCCTGGTTCCCTGAACGCGAACTTCAAGCTCTACCGGAACTTAAACGCACTTTGCGACACGTTTTCCACGTTGGTGGAATCCGCCGGAGCTTTCGGACCAAGGTACCAGTATGATCAGTTGTCCACCGACTTTGGTCACTTGGATCAACTTCGCCGCGAAATGGCCGACCGAATAGAACTGCTCACTGGAGCCAGCGACGCTGAATTGGCCCGCCTTCGATCTAAGGTTGCGGCGGCGGCAAAACCCGCCCCTCCTGCTTCCAAAATTGTGGTGAACGATCATCATCCGAAGCCCAAGAAGAAGAAACCAGCCAACCCGCCCCAAAAACCTCAGTCGTAGGAATTCCTGGAACAAATTTGTTCTTTTTTTGTTTGTTCAGGGAACATTTCCGTTTCGACCGGAGTCTATAGGCAGTGACGGAAAGCCTCGCTGGAGACTAGAGCCGTTTCGGGTTGCAAATTCAGGTACTTACGGCCTGCGTAGGTTGTTGGCAGGTATAAACGGGATTAGCATTGAAGTTGTAGTTTGAGTACGCAGGAGTGCAGTCGTGGGCGAACTGCCCAGAGTGTGGGAGATGCAGCCGGAAGTTGCTTCGATCATCGCTGAATTAAAAGCGGGAAGCGAAGATGCCTACGCGCAACTCATTGCACAATATCATCAGACGATCTACAACTTGGTGTACCGAATACTGGACGATCCCGCCGACGCCCCGGACACTACCCAGGAAGTCTTTATCAAAGTTTTTCGGGGAATGGCAAATTTCAACTGTGAAAGCAGTCTGAAAACCTGGATTTACCGTATTGCCATTCACGAGGCCAGCAACCGTCGCCGCTGGTTTTTCCGCCACAAGGTGCAGGAGTTTTCTATTGAGCCTGCGTGCGATGGGCGCGAAGGGCACTCTGCGTTGCGTGACTGCCTGGTGGATGATGCCGAGTCGCCTTTTGATATGGTTGCACGCGGACAGGTTCGGGCAAGACTGGAACAGGCGTTGCAGGAACTTCCCGAACATTATCGTACTGCGGTAGTGCTGCGCGACATTGAAGACTTGTCCTACGAAGAAATTGCGGAGATGACCGAAACGTCGCTGGGGACCGTCAAATCGAGACTGGTCCGCGGACGCGAAGCGCTGCGAAAACGGCTGGAACGCTGCGCCCAGGATATAGTTCCGGAAACAGGAACCTCCCCGGAGGCGAATGGAAGAATTCGCTCACGGAAGCTCGCACGGGAGCCCCGGGAAATCGAGGTCACACCATGAAGTGCAAGGATGCAAAGCGCTCATTTTCTCCGATTCTGGATTCCAGGCAGGACGGCACGGTGATGCACTCGCTCGATAAGCACTTGGCCGAGTGTGAAAATTGTTGTTCGGAATTTGCCGCGCTGCGCCGGACAAAGTGGCTGATGACCACCCTGGCACCGCACACAGCGCCGCCGGAACTCGCACTTCGCATTAAGGTTGCAATCTCTCAGGAGTTGGCAGTTCGCCAGCATGGTCCTTGGAATGGGCTTGGGCCTGAGGTGCGGTGGGAAGATGCGCTGAATGCCTTCATGCTCCCGGCTACGGGAGGATTGATTTCAGCAATCCTAATCTTCGGATTGCTGATCGGCACATTGGTACCCGCACACTTAGTCTATGCAGATGACGTGCCGACGAGGCTATATACACCACCTGAAATGAAGCTCGCACCCTTCGGTGTGGGCAGCACAAACAGCGATGCCGTCCTGGTGGAGCTTGTAATCGATCCACACGGACGAGTGCAGGATTACCGGGTATTGAATGCGCCCGAGCATGCTGAATTGAGTCCGGAGATGAAGAACGCACTGCTCTTCGCTCAGTTCCGGCCAGCAACCAGCTTTGGAGTTCCAACCAGCGGCCGACTAGTGGTTTCGTTTGCGAATGTCAACGTCGGCGGCTGAAATTGGCCTTAAAGGTCATGGCTCGACAAGTAAGCAATGAGGCTTTTGTCAAAGGCAGCCTTATTAGAAGATGAGGAATCACGCCTTCGTCATCTTTCATCTCGCAGACTAATTGCTTCACCGCTCTGCAACTCTTACACTGACTCCATAGACGTTCGTCTGCAAATGAAACACACGATGCTAATTGAGGAGTAACGGAAGAGTGCGCTGCAATTCGTCTTCTAGCGAGCAGCACGCCTGAACTGAGATTAGAAACGGAGAACGACCTTGAAGATATCCAATCGGTTGAGCATGGCTGTGATCCTGCTGTCGGCCACCTTCGCAATGGCGGCGCAGTCTTCCGCGCAGAATGCAGCGGCACCCCCGAAGCAGACCACGGCGGCGGCGCAGCAGCCTTCCGCGCAGAATGCGGCGGCACCTGCGAAGCAGACCGCGCCCAGCACGAAACAAACTCTGGTGCCGAAGACGCAAGCTGAATACGACGCCTACAAGGCCGCAGCCGCGCAGACAGACCCGGCCAAGATGGAAGCAGCGGCAACGGACTTTGCACAGAAATTCCCGGACAGCGACCTGCGTCCATTCCTCTTCCAGCAAGCTATGGGAATGTACCAACAGGCGGATAATCAGGAAAAATCCCTGGAGATGGCCCGTGTCGTTCTGAAATACGATCCCTCGAACGCGGTGGCTCTTCTCACCGCGGCCCAGTTGCTTGCCGAGCGTACCACTGATAACGATCTGGACAAGAACGAACGATTGGCCGAAGCAAAAACCGACGCGCAAAGCGCTCTGCAAAACGCGGGCAGCATAGCACAGCCAGCCAATATGTCGCCGGAGCAGTTTGCCGGAGCCATTGCGCAACTCCGCGGGACCGCCCACGAGGTGCTTGGAACCGTGGCTTTCAAGAAGCTCGACTACACGACGGCTATCAATGAATACAAAGCCGCTGCTGAACTAGAGAAAGAGCACACTGAAGCGGTAGTTTGGCTGCGCCTTTCCATCGCATACGACAAGAGCAACGACTTCAACTCTGCGCTGGACGCGGCAAAGAAGGCAATTGCAGCGTCGGAACCCAACAGTTCGGTTCGCAAACTGGCGGAGCAGGAGAAATCGCGATTGGATAGGCTCGTACCCGCCACGGTCCAACCGGCCAGCAAGTGACAAGTAATCTGGATTGTGCCGCGCGCTTCAGTTTGGGTGCGCGGGATTTTATCTTATGAGACATCTTCCGCTCGAGAATCTCGAAAAAGCCCTCGGGCATCAGTTCGCGAATCGCGAATTGTTGCAGCAGGCGCTTACCCATAGCTCCTTTGCCCGCGAGAGCCATGAACCCGCAGAGGACAATGAGCAGTTGGAGTTTCTGGGTGATGCCGTGCTGCAACTGCTGGCCAGCCAGGAACTCTACCAGCGCTTTCCGTCATACAAGGAAGGTAAGCTTTCAAAGCTGCGCGCCCACTTGGTCAATACAAATCACCTGGTTCACTGTGCGACGGAATTGCACCTGGGCAACTACCTGAGATTGGGCCGCGGCGAAGAGAAAACCGGGGGCCGCCGCAAGACCGCCCTGCTTGCTGATGCCGTGGAAGCCCTTCTGGCGGCCTTGTACCTGGATGGGGGCTTGTTCGTAGCACGCGCATTTGTGCTTTCGCACATTTTAGAACCGGAACTGGATCGTCTTTCCAGCTCCGAAGACGAAGTCCTGGTGGCCGACCACAAATCCCGGTTGCAGGAAATGCTGCGGGCGAGCGGCCGACCCGAGCCGCGTTATGAGATGGTCGGAGAAGAAGGCCCTGACCATCTGAAGACGTTTACTATACAGGTCGTCGTGCTTAATCCTGATAACGAAACCGAGTTCACCAGCGCAGGCAGCGGCAAGAGCAAGAAAGCTGCCAGCCAGTTGGCTGCTCAAAAGGCGCTTGAGCTTTTGCAGGGCAGCAGTAATGGGTAATCGAGAACTGGGCCAGCCATCCTTCAGAGAATCCGGCTGCCGGGAGTCGGTTTTGCTTGAGTTAGACGCAAACTCAGGCAGCAACGAAGCGGACCCGCCCTCGCATCACGAAGCTCCCCGTGTGCCTCCCAGCCGAAAGCGCGCTGTTTCAAACATGCTTTCACACGTGCAATTTGCAATGCTGGCGCTTACCATCGCGATGTTCATCATCACCTTCGTCGCGCAGGCTTTCCGCATTCCTTCCGGTTCCATGGAAGACACCTTGCTCGTGGGCGACTATCTTCTAGTTGATAAGACGCGCTTCGGCCCCGGCGGACTGTGGCAGTCATTTCTTCCTTACCGCAACATTCATCGCGGCGACGTGGTTATCTTCCGTTATCCGGTTGATCCTGCCGAGCACTTCATCAAGCGCGTGATCGGACTCCCCGGGGACCGGATATATTTGTCGCAACGCCGCGTGTACGTAAACGGGCGCGCCCTCCAGGAGCCGTACGCCGTTTTCAAAGAACGTTACTCTGACAAGTTTCGCGACAATTTTCCGCGCTGTAACCGGTTCAATGAAAACGTGGAAGCGGATTGGGCTTCGCGTCTGCGTAATGTGGTTAAAGACGGAGAGCTCATCGTGCCACGCGGCCAGTATTTCGTACTTGGAGATAATCGCGACCAGAGCCTGGATAGCCGCTACTGGGGATTTGTGCCCCGGGATAACATCATCGGAAGGCCATTCCTGATCTATTTCAGCCTTGTGGAAGCTGATGACGAAGAGGATCAGGTGGAAAGCAATGCTGTAGAAGATGGTAAACTTTTTACTTTACGTGCCCGCATTTCCCATGTAATCGACCGTTTGCGCTGGCCACGGATTCTGCGCCTGGTGCCTTGACGCCGGCCAAGTCAGGACTGGACTAAGTTGGCAAAAGAAAAAGAAATAGAAGAGAAGCACAAACCAGAGCAACCACAGGAAACGATGCCGGAATTCGTCTCCTCCATCGCTTCGGTGCTTGTCATCGGCCTGTTTATCATCACCTTCTGCATGCAGGCTTTCGAGATTCCAACCTCGTCAATGGTGAAAACACTGCTGATTGGCGACCACGTGTTTGTGGATCGCGTGCGACTGGCTCCCAAATCCAGTTTCGTGGATAAACTTATTCCCTACCGGGACCCCAAGCGCGGCGATATCGTAGTCTTCATTTCACCCTCTGAACCGGGATTATTCGTAGTTAAGCGCGTGGTTGGCGTTCCGGGCGACCGTCTTCACCTGGCCAATGGCAAGCTGTATCTCAACGGAAAGTTGCAGGACGAGCAATACGCAATCCACTCCATCGGCGACTACCGCCCCTATCGGGACGATTTTCCTGCCGTGCCTCCCTCCCGCGAGGACCAGCTCGCTCCGGAATGGCAGCTAACCATGCCGGATCATATTGTGGACGGGGACATCGTAGTGCCGCCGAACAAATACTTCGGCATGGGTGACAACCGCGACGTCAGTTATGACAGCCGCTACTGGGGTTTTATTCCGCGCGAAAATGTAGTGGGGCGGCCCATGTTCATCTATTGGTCGTTCCAAACACCAGACGACCAATACACAAAAACCGATATACCTAGCCGCATTGGATTCTTTTTCCATATCCTGACTCACTTCTTTAACGAAACCCGCTGGTCGCGGATGTTGCGAGTGGTGGATTGATGAAGCGCAAAGCGATTCGCAGGGCGATTTTTATAGCCGTTGGGCTCGCGATACTCGCGTTTGTGCTGCCGCCGTTCATCAACGTGGAGCGCTACAAGGGGCGAGTGGTGACCACGATGAGTACTGTTCTGGGACGGCCCGTGACTGTGGACGCAATCAAGTTGCGCCTGCTGCCTCAGCCTGGCTTCGATCTGAGCGATGTCGCAGTGGGCGATGACCCCGCCTATAGCGCGGAATCGATCTTGCGTGCGGATGAAGTTACGGCTTACCTGAGTCTCAGTTCTCTGTGGCGCGGTCAGCTTGAAATTGCCCGGCTTGATCTGAAATATCCCAGCCTCAACCTGGTGGAGCGGGAGAGCGACTCGAGCTGGAACCTGGAGTCGCTTCTCTGGAAAGCCTCGCGCACCCAGGCGGCTCCAACCGCTGCGCCTGCCTCAGGTTCGCGGCCGCGTTTTCCATACATTGTGGCCTCCGAGGGCCGCATCAATCTCAAGTATGGGTTAGAGAAGAGCGTATTCTCCGTCACTGAGGCGAACTTCACCCTCTGGAGTCCCGCTGAGAACCAGTGGCGAATGAAGCTGGATGCTCGACCAGTACGCACCGATTTGCCGGTGACCGACACTGGCACGCTCAAAGTAGAGGCCACAATGCAGCGCGCCGAACTCCTGCGTGATGCGCCATTGAATGCAAGCGTGACTTGGGAACGCGTCCAGCTTGGAAACCTTACTCGTCTTATTTATGCGGAAGATCGCGGCTGGCGCGGCACATTGGAGTCGAGCGCGCAATTCAACGGCACCCCTGGCGCACTCAAGTTCACCGCTGCCACAAAACTTCGCGATTTCCGGCGCTTTGATATTTCCAGCAACGAAGAGGCAAACCTCAGCGCAACCTGCACTGGGGAGCTGAATGTCGGGACTCGCCAGTTCCAGAACACCGATTGCCGTCTTCCTATCGAGAAAGGATTAGTCTCGATACAGGGACTGCTGCACGGTCTCCGGAACCCCCGCTACGACCTGGTGATTAAAGCCGAGGATCTCCCGGCCAACGCTCTGTTAAATTTCGCAAAGCGGGCCAAGCGAGACCTCCCTCCAGACTTAACCGCCAACGGCACGGTCTCAGCTTCGTTTCACGCCCACAGAACGCTTAACGCGCCTCCTGACTGGGTTGGTCAACTCCAGGTCAACCGTCTGCTGATTCATTCCGCAGTGCTGGGAAAAGACTTGGTTGTAAACAAAGCGGTAGCGACGGTCAATACGACAGAATCTTTGAAAGCCAAGCATCGAGGGCACCTTTCAAAAACCGAGCCTCCAGTGCGGGCCTTGATCCTGCATAACTTTGATCTCCCGTTAGGAGGAAACACTCCTGCCACCGTCGATGGACGGTTCGACGGCGAGCAAATCGCGTTTCACATAAAGGGCGATGCCTCACTCGAACGCCTGCAGCAATTTGCACGGACCGTTGGAGTGGGCGCGCCTAAAATCGCGCTGGCAGGCCAGGCAGCGATCGACCTGGTGATCGGAGGAAAATGGGCGAATTTTTCTTCCCCCGAGGTCACGGGTACGGCGCAGTTGAAGAATGTTCGAGCTGAAGTTCCCGGATTCTCCGTGCCGGTCGAGATCGGCGCCGCACAAGTTGAAATGGACGGCAATCGCTTTGAATTGCGCGATGCCTCCGCAGTCTTAGGCAAGATCGCGCTGAAAGGCAGCGCCAGTTTCCCACGTTACTGTGATAGTGACTTGCCCTGTCAGTCCACCTTTGACATCAGCACTGATGATCTCAACCCGGAACGATGGAACGCCGTGCTGAATTCACGATTAAAGAAGAAGCCTTGGTATCGCCTCTTCGGCGCAGGCGAGGCTGAGCGTAACGTGATTGCAAATCTTCATTCCACGGGACGACTCACCTCGCGGCATCTGACGCTAGGCACAGCGACGGGTTCAGCCTTCGAGACGGATTTTTCGCTTTCCAGTGGTTTACTGGAATTGAAGAACACGCGAACGGATTTTCTGGGTGGCAAGGTTTCCGGCGAATGGAAGATCGATTTTAACGGCAGCGAGCCGAAGTACGAGAGCGCAGGAACAGCCGAGCGAGTTCAGATCGAGAAACTTGGGACTCTGGCAAAGGCTTCCCTGGGCAGTGGCACTTTAGCTCTCAAGTACAAACTGGAGATGAGCGGTTGGAATGGCGACGATCTCGCAAAATCGGCTAGATCGGAGGCAGAATTCACTTGGACCGGTGGAGTCTTGAAGCTTTCTCCGCATGCCAAGGCGCCGCTGCGCGTAACGGACGGCACGGGGAAAGCCACGCTGGGCAGCCAGGGATGGACAATCTCCGCTAGCAAATGGAATACGCCGACCGGAACCTACAGTCTCACGGGCACAGCCTCGCGCGATAAAGCGATCGCAATGGAGTTTGCACAGGAAAAGGGATCCGTCTGGAAATTGACGGGAACGCTTTTAAATCCGCAATCTTCCACGCTAGCATTGCAGTCTGCTCAAGCCAAGCGTAGATGAATGTATTTCGGCCCATAATTATCGTCCTGATCCTGAGCAGCATTCTGCTTGCGGTCTCCTCTGGCGACGGAAAACATTCCGCCGCCTATCTCAGCGCCGAGAACAAGTTTCAATTCATAGGCGAGAACGGACGCCGCCCGAATCCATCTACGCGCCCCACGGTATTGGCCGCCCCAGAGTGGAACGCCTATCTGAACGAAGGCGGCGTGAAGTTGCCCCCGGGTGTCTCGCAGGTTCGAATCACAAGCCAGCCTGCGGTTGTGCACGGAGATGCCGAGGTAGATTTCGATCGCCTGACCGCCAACCGCACACGCAGCAATCCTCTGCTTGTGTTGTTTACTGGCAAACACCACGTCACTGTAAAAGCTCAGGCTGCCGCCGCCAACGGAATTGCAACAGTACGGGTCGATTCGGTCGCGCTCGATGGCGTGCGGGTTCCGAATTTCCTTCTGGAGTATCTCTGCAAGCGCTATTTGAGCCCTAAATATGGCCCTGCCGTTGGCATGAACTCTACCTTCCGTTTGCATAACCGCATTGACACGGCGATCGTAGGGACGGACCAGGTCACGATAACGCAACGCTAAGTCCTTAACCTACTGCGGCCAAATGACTTACACGAGGGAGAAAACTGCGCTGTTCAGCATGTTAAAATTAAGGTTTCGGGGCATGGTGCACAGCTTTTCCGCAAAACGGCCGAATTGCGCCTGCTGCCCGTAGGCTTGGCTTGAAGGCCAGCCGCCACTTTTCCCAGGAATTTTCCGAAAGAGATACGGATGTCGGCAGAACCAAAACCAGCTGTGAATCGCCGCGTGTTAAGCGGCATGAGACCAACGGGCAAGTTGCACATTGGCCATTACGTGGGCGCGCTACAAAACTGGACCCGGCTCCAGAACGACTACGATTGTTTTTTCTTCGTCGCCGACTGGCACGCCCTCACCACCGATTACGCTGATACTTCGCGCGTAAAGTCGAACATTCTTGAGATGGCGTTCGACATGCTCGCCGCCGGTCTCGATCCGGAAAAGGCGACGTTCTTCATTCAGTCGCACGTTCCGCAGCATGCCGAACTGCACCTGCTGCTCTCGATGATGACCCCTCTCGGTTGGCTTGAACGCGTGCCAACCTACAAGGAGCAGAAGGAGAATCTGAAGGAAAAGGACCTCAATACCTATGGATTCTTGGGTTATCCGGTTCTGATGACCTCGGACATTCTGATGTACCAGGCATCCTACGTTCCGGTGGGCGAAGACCAGGTCCCGCACGTCGAGATCACGCGCGAAATTGCACGCCGCTTCAATCAGTTTTATTGGCTCGATCAGCAGCGCAAATTCTCTCATGACCGCGCCCTGCCGGAAGAAAAGCGCGTCTGGGTTTTCCCCGAGCCGCAGCCTCTTCTCACCCCGGCGGCAAAGCTTCCTGGTACTGATGGTCGCAAGATGTCCAAGAGCTACGGAAACTCCATCCTGCTCAGCGAACCCGAAGCCGAGGTCCGCAAGAAGCTCAAGACCATGGTGACTGATCCGGCCCGCGTGCGCCGCACCGATCCCGGCAATCCGGACGTCTGTCCCGTGGGCGACCTGCACAAGATCTTCAGCACCCCGGAGACTATGGCCGAAGTGCGTCAGGGCTGCACTACCGCGGGCATCGGATGTATCCAGTGCAAGGGTTGGGTTGCGGATAGCATCGTCTCGGTTCTGAACCCGATTCAGGAGCGCCGCCGCAAGTACGAGCAAGATCCAAAGCTTGCCTGGGATATCCTCGAAGCCGGTTCGGTTAAGGCGCGAGCCGCAGCCGAAGCGACACTCGTTGAGGTACGCGAATCCATGGACATGTCGCTGAGCTACCAGGCACCGGAGAAAAACGGGGAGTAATGAGCGAGCAGCCCACCACGCCGCAGACTCCGGTTGCTCCGAAAAATCCGGGGACGGCAAAGGACGCGAAGAAAGACGCAAGAAAAGGCGCGCATGAAATTGCCGATATTTTTCCGTTCTCGGTCAGTGTGGGCAGTGTGTATGACGGGCCGCTCGATCTGTTGCTTGATCTCATTCGCAAGCAGGATATAGACATTTACGACATTCCGATCGCGCAGATCACCGCGCAGTATCTGGCTTATGTGGAGCACATCCGTAACTTCGACATTGATCTTGCGGCAGAATTCATATATGTGGCTTCGCTGTTGATTCAGATCAAGTCCAAGATGTTGTTGCCGAAGGATCCTTGCGCTCCGCCGGATGAGCAGGATCCGCGACTGGAGCTGGTCAATCGTCTGCTGGAGCACGAACGCTACAGGCAGGCGGCGCAGATGCTCCTGCAGAAGCAGCAGTTGGAAGAAGCCGTGCTTACCAACCCTGCGCTCAAGGAATTTCGCGATGCCGAGGGCACGGAGCCGGAGATGGCCGCCGACGTCATCGACCTGGTAAAAACCTTCCAGAAAATTCTGGAGCGGCTGAAGAATCGGCCCACGCTCCAGTTCAACGAGGATGCTGTCACCGTCGGACAGATGATCGACTACATACGGCGACGGTTGATGGTGGAGGATCGGCCCATTCGCCTGAGACGATTGCTGCACCATCTGCGTTCGCGTCAGGCGTTGATCTGCGCCTTTCTCGCAATTCTTGAAATGATCCGCTTGCAGGCCGTTGTCTGTCGGCAGGATAGTGTATTCGGCGAGGTCGTGTTGAAAAAATCCACCGGTTTTGATCGGTTGGTGGATGAGGGCGGCTCAGCCGTGCGCGACGACTGGCAATAAATCAATAAATTAAGCTGTTTCATAGCAAGCGAGTCATTGATGAGTTTGAAAGCAAAAATCGAGGCCATTATTTACGCGGCCGAAGAGCCGGTAACGCTCGAGCAGATATCGCTGCTTTTGAAGCAGGTTGTGCTGGCCGATTTGGCTGCGGCAAAGGAGAACGCCGCCATCGAGCAGACCAACTCCGAAGCCGAAGCTGCTACGGAGAACACGGAAAGCGTGTCATCCTCACCGGAAGCTGGCTTAAATGAAACGTTGGACACCGCAGATGAAATTTCTGTCCCTTCAAGCTGCGAGGTCGAACCTGCTGTCGAATTGCCGGATGTGCCTGCCGAAGATCCGGCGCCCGCCGACTCAGCCAGCGTGAACGCGACTGAAATCAGTTCCCGCAAGCGCCAGCCGAAGAAGACCGAGCAGGAAATCGCCGAAGAAAAAACAGTACGAGCAAGGGTTCGCGAAGTTCTGGCCGAGCTTGTAACCGACTACGCCAGCGAAGACCGTGGCATGGAAATACGCCAAGTCGCCGGTGGATTTCGCATCGCAACTAAACCTGAGCATCATGATGTAGTGCGCGCCTTCGCCAAAAGCCTGAAGCCTCCGATTCGCCTCTCGCTCGCTGCCCTGGAAACACTGGCCGTCGTCGCCTATAAGCAGCCCATCACCGCGCCCGAGATCTCTGAAATTCGCGGTGTCGAGTCATCCAGCGTGCTGGGAACTCTGTTAGATCGTAAGCTCATCACCACCGCCGGACGAAAGCAGGTCATCGGACGGCCAATGCAGTACAAGACCAGCAAGGACTTCCTGCTCCGCTTCGGCTTGAATAGTGTGAACGAGCTGCCGAGCATGGAGGAATTTACTCAGCTAGCCTCAGATGCAACAATTGACGTTGTGCCCTCTGAACAGCAGAAGACTCCATCACTCTTCGAAACGTCCGAATCCGGGGCGGGAGTAAGCGAGCCTGGAGCAACTTCCAGCGAAACCGGAGAGTGTAACAGTTCGTCCGAATTAGCGCCGGACCCAACGCCAGAAGATCTGGAAGCGCCCGATCCGGTTTCAGAAATTCCGGAACCACAACAACAAGATCGAGCAGAAGCGGCAGACGGCCAGCCGCAATCAGAAACTGAGGCCAGCAATGCACCCGAAACCGAGCACCCCCTCGGCCAGTAATAGTTAAATCTGGGAGAGCCGCCAAGTGTCCGATGACCCTGGCTTTTATCATGTTCTACCTTCTTCGATCGCCTGATGGCGAGCGGATTCAGCGGAAAGGCTGTGCGTACCATGGAAGCAAAACCTGAAAGATTACAAAAAATTCTCGCTGCGGCGGGCCTGGCTTCTCGCCGGAAGGCCGAGCAGTTGATCGCAGCGGGCCTGGTGTCCGTCAACGGACACACCATTACCGAACCCGGGACCAAAGCCGATCCGCGCTTCGATGAGATTCGCATCGATGGCAAGTTACTCCGTGGGCCTGAGCGCCACGTCTATATTGCAATGTACAAACCCAAGGGATGTATGACCACCGTCAGCGATCCCGAAGGTCGTCCCACCGTAATGGATCTGCTCAAAGGGGTGGATGAGCGCGTCTTCCCCGTGGGCCGTCTCGACTACATGAGCGAAGGCCTGTTGCTGCTCACGAATGACGGCGACCTCATGGCGCAACTGACGCGCGCCGGTTCTCATCTGGCCAAGACCTATATGGTGAAGGTGAGCGGCAAGCCGACCGACGAGGAAATTCAGAAACTGCGCGATGGGATCATGCTGCCGCCCGAGCCCGGATTGACCGGTGCGCGCGGCAGGAAGCAGCCCGGCGTGGAGCGCCGCTCCTTCGCCGTTCTAACCCAGCCTGCCGATATTCAGCTCGCCGTCGATCAGGAGAACCCCTGGTTCGAAGTGACCCTCACCGAAGGCCGCAACCGCCAGATCCGCCGGATGTTCGAGCAGATCGGCTACCACATTGAAAAGATCAAGCGCGTCCGGTACGGATCGCTGACGCTGGACCTTGAACCGGGAGAATTCCGGCATCTCACGCCCAAAGAGGTTAACCAGCTCCGCAAATCCCTCGATAAGCCTTTCGCGCCAAAACCGGTCAAGGTGAAGCGCAAGGATGATCGCTCCGAGCGCCGCCCTCTGGTCGATGCAGCGCGTTTCGTAAAGGGTCGTCGCGGCAAGCCCAGCGCAGACGCTCCGACATCGGTTCCAACAGACCGCCGCACGAGTGCGTCACGTACTGAAGCATCACCGCGCCGTGACTTTGTCCCCCGCCAAAGCAGCGGCGAACGCAGAGGCCCCATGCAGCCGAGAGGTCCGGAGTTTGGCCGAGATTCGATGCGTCGGGATGATGGATTCTCAGCCAAGCGCCCCTTCCCGCGCAAGCCAGCCGGCGAATTCGGCGGTAAGCCCAGCGGCGGCTTCGAAGATCGTCCAAAACGCGCCTATCCCCGCAAGCCGGAAGGCAGCTTCGCCCGCGAGTCAGGAGATTTCGCCCGCAAGCCAAAGGGTGGATTCGACCGTAAGCCAGCAGGTGATTTTGCCAAGCGTGAAGGCGGATTCGACGAAGCCGCAAAGAAACGTGGCCCGGCATCTGGCGGTTTCGGGTTCGGCAAGTTCACCAAGCCTAAGTTCGTCAAACCCAGCAAGCACCGCGACCTTGGCAGCGACCGAACCGAGGGCTCCGAGCGCAAGGCTTTCTCGTCCGACCGTCCCTACCCCAAACGTGACGGAGTTGCCGGTGATCGCGGCTACGGAAAGAAGCCCGGCGGATTTACCAGCGACCGTAAGTATTCGAGGGGACCAGGCAAGCCCAGCAGCCAGCGTGAGGATGGCGGTTTCAAACCTCGCTCCACGGGCGGTGACTTCAAGCGCTCCGGCACCGGGGATTTCAAACGTCCGGGCGGAGACTTCAAGCGCGGTGGCGAAGGGCGCACTGGCGGTTTCGGCAAGAGTTTCGGCGGAGATCGCCCTCGCAAATCTCCTGGGGGAGCGCGTGGCTCCGGCGGTGCGGGGTTTGGACCGAAACGTACCGGATTCGGTGGACCGCCTCGCGGAGGCGGCAGTGCAACACGCCGTCCTTCGTCGCGTCCTCCCCGCCGTCGTCCCGACGAGGAGTAACAGAGGTCGAATTAGCTTAGGGTAGTAGTTTGCAGAAGTGGCACCAGGGAGCACCCGCGCTCTGGTGCCATCTTTTTGAGTTGAGGTGTCGCTTCAAATTCTATGTTGGCTTGAATGCGGCTGAAAGCATCAACGGCAGCCGCGCCGCGCCATACAGTCCGCCGTTGCCGCCCAGCAACGCTGGTTTAATGACTGTACTCCGCTTTCTACCGTCGATCCCCTGTCCGTCCTTCGCGGTCGTCGCCGCATATATGAAAGAACGCTTACGCACTTCGTCGAAGAGCGCGGGGGAGAACGCATCCCAGGCGCCGGAGACACCGCCCCCGATCACGTAAATCGGAAGGTTTACCGCATTCACCATGTTCCCAATAGCCAGCCCAAGGCTCCGCCCCACTCGCTCAAAAATCCGCTTCGCAACCGTGTCACCCCGCATTGCGCTCAGGAATACAACGCGTGCGCTCAACCCCTGTTCCGCAAATTTGCGCAACGCTGTCTCTTCGCCGCGCGCAAGTGCCTCCCGGGCCATACGCACCACGGCCGTCGCCGAAGCATATTGCTCGAGGCAGCCCCAGCTTCCGCATTTGCAGGGATGACCGTTGGGCTCCACGTTGCAATGGCCTATCTCTCCTGCCATGCCGTTCCATCCGCGCCATATTTTCCCGTTCAACACCAACCCGCCGCCAACGCCCGTGCCCAGCGTGTACATGCACAAGCTCTCGTAATTGCGGCCTGCGCCCAGCCACTGTTCCCCCAGTGCCGCAACGTTGGCGTCATTTTCTAGAATCACCGGTGTCCCAAGCCGCCGCTCGATATCTCCCTTAACGTCATAGTCGATCCAGCCCGGAAGGTTTGGCGACTCGACCAGGTATCCACTTTCAATGTCGATCAGCCCGGCAACTCCCACGCCGATGCCGCACAATTCAGCGCTTCCCGCGTACCTGAGTCTCAATTCCTCGGTCGCGCGGCAAAGCTCTCCTATGACGTGTTCACGTCCCAGCCAGACCTGAGTCTTGAGACCAGTTTTAGAGAGCAACTTACCGTCTTCACCCACGGCGGCAATGCGCAGGTTGGTGCCGCCCAGGTCAATGCCAATCGCATAGGAGCGCATAATCGAGCCGTCCCTTTCCGAATCGCCCTGTAATCACTACGTCCTCAGGATAAAAATCCGTTGTATATCACTACCGCTGACATCGCGGGCAGTAATGGCTGCTGCGTCCTGCCAGAACGACTCGTTTGATGCCGGTGCCGCAAACAACGCAGGGCTGGCCTGTGCGTTGATACACCCGGTGCTCCAGTTGGAACAATCCGCTTTGGCCGGTTGCATCTACATAGTCAGAGATCGACGATCCTCCGGCCCTGATCGCCTCGGCCAGCACCTGTTGAATCGCACTGTAGAGCTTCAGCAGATCGATGCGAGTCAGCGAAGCGGCGCGGCGTCGCGGACGAATTCCGGCGCGGAATAAGCTCTCATCCGCATAAATATTACCAATACCCGAGAGCAGCGATTGATTGAGCAGCGCGCTCTTAATCGGCGTCTTCCGCCCCCTGAACATTTGCACGAACCGCTCCGCTCTTACCGTTATGGGATCTTCTCCCGGCGCGGCGAATTCCCGGCCTTCGAGCACCTCCAGCCTTCCGAATCTTCTCGGGTCCACGAAACGCAGTTCCCGTCCCGAAGCAAGGGTCGCAATCACATGAGTGTGTTTTGCGTGCTCTTCCGACGGTTTGCACACCAGGCAGCGCCCCGTCATGCCAAGATGTATCACCCACTGTGCCGGTCCATTTGCCGAGGCCAGGTCCCCAACGATATGCTTGCCCACACGACGGAACCGTTCGATCTGCGCCCCGCGAAGCACGCGGGCGATTTCGTACGCAGGCGATTTCAGCAGCTCTGATTTATCGGCGATCCACACTTCGTCGATCCGGTCCCCGGCGAGGCGCTTGTGCAAGCCGCGTGCTATGGTTTCCACCTCAGGCAGTTCGGGCATGGCTCTCAGTGTAAACCTGCGAAACAGCCCGCGATGTAGAGAAGGGACTCTATGCGTTTTCGTTTCGTCGCGATCGTCTTACTGGTTTTCGCGCTTGCGCTTTCCTGTTCAGCTCAATCAGCGAAACATCGTGTGGTGCTCGATGTCAGCACCGTTCTGTCGGACGGCTGGGCGCAAGCCATTGTCAACACGCAAAACCTGCTCACAATTTTTGGACGCGACAATGTACAGATTGAAGTTGTTGTGCGCGGGCCCGGCTTGGCCATGTTGATGAAGAGCAACACTGATTTCAGCGAGAAGCTTGCTGCGCTCGCAGGTCAGGGAGTGCAGTTTTCCGCCTGCGGACAGACTCTTGCCTCCAGCCGTTCCGATCGGCGTGAGCTCCTTTCCTTTGCAGTGGTAGTAGATTCCGGCGTTGCCGAGTTGGTGCGCCGACAGGAATCAGGCTGGAGCTACATCAAAAGCGGATTCTGAGGTCGGACGAGTGTTTCCTGCGTGCTCTGGCCTGCCTCGGTCGTTTCCCGCCGAATCATTCCGCTTTTGGCCCTGAAAATGCCGATATCGCACAACTGATTGGGAATACGAAAGCAATGCAGCCAGTAAATCTTGCATTTCACCGTTGAAACAGGCAGAGTGTCAGAAATTGCTGCAATCCACGGTTCTTCAGCGTGGGTCACGCCAGGTTCGTCTTGGAACTTAAACGGAGGATAGGCCATGCGAGGCGATGGCGCGGAGAAGATATCGCTGTTCTATGCGGTTGCGCGGTCGACTGGCAAGAAGTTGGTCATCGTTTTGGGGCTGGTTCTGCTTGGCGTGACGTTAACAACTGCCCAAACATCCGGGCGCTCAAATCGGATCTCGCAAGGTTCTTCAGCAAAATCTTTCGTGCAGCTTTCGGGAACAGTGCATCCGCTGACCTCGAAGGCGACCGATCTGGGCCCGGTGAATCCCAATCTTCAGTTGAATTCGCTGACGCTGAACATCGTCCCAAGCGCAACACAAAAGAAAGAAATTGCAGCGCTGCAATTGGAACTGCAGAATCCGAAATCACCGCACTATCACAAATGGCTTACCCAAGCCGAATATGGTGCGCTTTTTGGTCTGACCGAAGCTGATCTGAATCAGTTGACCTCGTGGCTGAAATCGCAAGGTTTCGCGGTGAAGGCAGTTTCGACATCGCGCAATGCGATTTCGTTCAGCGGCGCCGTCGGGCAGGTGGAGTCGGTCTTCCGTACACAGCTACGCCATTACAAACTGAATGGAGAGGATCATTTTGCAAATGCGACCGCGCTGAGCATACCGGCACAGTTCGCTGGTGTGGTGCTGAACGTGCGTGGTGTGGACAATTTTCGTCCGAAGCCCAGCCGGAAGCGGATTGCAGTCAGTCCGGATTACACCTACTACAACGGTTCGTCTTATTACCATTTTTTATCGCCGGCAGACTGGGCGACGATCTACAACGTGAATGCCATCTACAGCGCAGGTTTCGATGGCACGGGGATTCACGTGGGCGTTGTGGGACAGACTTATGCGCCACAGTCGGACATTGATAACTTTCGCAGCGCCGCGGGACTGCCAGCGACCAAGCTGACCTATTACTGCATTAGCGCGGCGGACTGTACCGATGAAGCAGGCATTAAGTCGGGCGACTGGGCCGAAGCCGATCTGGACATCGAGTGGGCGGGCGGTATTGCTAGGAATGCAACCGTGGACTACATCTATGCCTCAGGGGCGGACCAGAATCTCGGAGTTTTCGACGCACTGCAATATGCAATTCAGAGCTACAGGACGGGAGACGGTTCAGTGCTGCCTGTTATCAGCATGAGCTACGTAACTTGCGAAACGCAATTTCCTGTCTCCTACTTTTCCTGGGTTGACGCACTGGTACAGCAGGCGAGCCTGCAGGGGCAGACATTGCTGGTCTCCTCGGGAGATTCCGGCGCTGCGGGATGCGATGATCACAGCTCTTCAAGCCATCTGACTGCGACTGGCGGACTGTCGGTAGAGGTTCCGGCGGATTCTCCCAACTTCACCGCCGTCGGCGGAACTACCTTATCCGGCGACTCGTACAGCCCGGCCCTGTACTGGACTCAGCAAAGCGGATTAGTGAACTCGGCAAAGCAGTACATTCCCGAGACCGCCTGGAATGAGACAAACTCTTCCGGTATTGCAGCAAGCGGGGGCGGCCAGAGCGCAATCCCAAGCGGCCATACACAGCCCGCGTTCCCGCAGCCAACCTGGCAAAACGGTCTGATAGCGGGCACGACGGGCCGGTTGGTCCCGGACATAGCTTTTGCCGGTGCAGCTGCGCACGACGGGTACCTGAACTGCACTTCTGACTTCAACTCCACAGCTTATGGCGCAATGTGCACCAATGGTTTTTTCAGCAGTGGCGGGACGAGCGGATCGGTGTTCTATTCGCTGGGCGGGACCTCTGCGGCAGCACCTTCCTTTGCCGGGATGCTGGGACTGCTCGTTCAGCGCTACGGCCCGCTGGGTAACATAAATCCAGTTCTCTACTCTTCAGCGGCTAACTCCACGACCTACGCAACTGTCTTTCATGACATTACCGCAGGCAATAGCAATATCACTTGCCTGGCGGGCACCACGGGTTGCGTAAACGGTGTCATCGGCTATTCGGCGGGGACAGGTTACGACATGGTGACAGGTCTGGGTTCGATAAACGGCAATGGGCTTTATAACGCGATTGCTGCTTACTACCCACACGCGACCACCACGACAGCGGTTACCGTCCTGCCCAATCCCGCAACCATCGGAGGTACGGTGACCGTTAAGGCTACGGTCAGCTCCCAGATCTCAGGAACAGTGACGGGAACAGTTACGTTCTCAACCGCCAGTGCAACCCTGGGTTCAGCCACAGTTACGGGCGGCGTGGCGACCCTGAACAACGTACCGATTACATCCGCCAACGGTTTGGGGCCGGGTTCGGACAGGATTACCGCAGCCTACAGCGGAGATTCGAATTATCTTGCATCGACCGGTGCGGTGGCATTGACGGTTTCAAGGCTCTCACCGATTGTCACAGTGACGGGAGGACCGACTGCCGCAGGCAGCACGGTTTCATTGGTGGCCACGGTAAGCGCGGTAGCTGGAGGGACTCCGACTGGGAGCGTGACGTTTACAACGGGTAGCGCAACGCTAGGCACGGCTCAGGTGGTCGCCGGCGTGGCAACACTGACCAACGTGGCAGCAAGCGCGGACAATGGATTGGGCAAAGGCACCGACCTGGTGACGGCCAGCTACAGCGGCGATACGAACTTTCTGCCTGCGAGTGGCAGTCTCCAACTGCTGGTATTTGATCCTGCATTACCGCTTCTGCTTTCGCTCTCTTCCGAGAGCGCAACGGTTGGCGGCACCGGCTTTGCGATTGCGCTGAATGGGCTCAATTTCAATACGAGTTCGATAGTGTTGTGGAATGGCGCAGTGCGCACGACCACCTATCTCAGCAGCACGCAGTTGTTGGCTGCGATCAGCGCTCAGGATATTTCGGTGCGGGGAACGAGCAAGATTGCGGTTGCAAACCTCTGGCCGAACCCGGGCACGTGTTCGGCACTGCCGTTTACGGTGACGGGCGCTAATACGGTGGCCACCCTCTCAGGCGCTTCCATTTTCAGTGCGTCCGATGGCAGCGGCAACCATGTTCTGGCCGTTCGGGGGACGAATTTTACTGCGGGATCGGCTGTGATGTGGAACGGAAGCGCCCGCACAAGTACTTATGTTCGCCCCGAGATAATCTCGGCCACAATTACGGCCACGGATTTCTTGACTCGGCCAGCCTCGGTGACGGTCGGCAATCAGGCGGGCACATCTCCGGGGTTTCAGCTGCACTGAGCAATGAACTTGCTTTCTCAGCTTGTTGAATTTCACAGCCGAGAGTGTGCCGGTCAAAACGGAGCGATTCGGTAACGGAGAAATGATATGAAGAAGTTCCTGGTAGCAACTCTTGTCGCGGTTATGCCATTAGCCACGGGCTTCGCGCAGATTTCCACTTCGGCAGAAACAACCGGCTCGCCATTTGTGAACCAGGCTGGAGTACAGAAAGCGGTTTCTAACATCACTGCTAGTTCTGCGATTTCGGTTTCTGGAGCTGCTGCGGGATATCTTCCCGTGTTTACGGACACCTCTGGCAATCTGGGAAATTCAGTGGTTTCTCAGTCGGGCTCAAACGTTGCCGTCGCAGGAACCCTCTCTACTACGGACGTTGCAGGCATTGGAATCGCTCCGCTGTCGAATGTTCGGCTGAACGTAGGCGGAACGCTACCCAGTGCTGACAATTCCTTTGGCTTATACATGGGGCAGCTCACGCTTAAGCCGTCCAGCGGCTGGGACGCGTATTTTCATTACGGCGGCGGCGGGACAGTCGATACTGGCTCTGGCAATGTCATTCGCAAGGCGGTTGGATTGTACAGCGAATACATACAGAAGGCGGGCACGGGGCAAATCAGCAATACCTACGGTTTGTGGATCAATCCTTCCACCTCGGGAGTCAACAATTACGGCGCCTACATAGGCGGCAACGTAGGCATCGGAACCACCATGCCAGCCTATCCGCTAACGGTCAATGGCGCGGTACAGAGCGTTACAGGCGGATTCGTTTTCCCGGACAATTCAGTGCAGATCTCAGCCGCAGTTTCTGGGGTTGCGCTGACGTCGCCAGACAGTTCGGTTGTGGTTGGTGGCAACGCGGTAGCTCCGACGGTTGCAGTGAACACTGCGACGATTCAGAGACGTGTGAGTGGCTCGTGCGCGGCAGGCTCGGCTCTGACTGCGGTAAATATTGATGGCACGGTTACGTGCGGCACGGCTGGCAGCGGCACAACCGGAAGCGTGCCGGTCATTGTGGCGCAGACCAGTTTCACCGGAAGCTACGGGCTGGGAGCGGCTCAGAATATTTTTACTGCCGATGAAGACGCATTCTACCGCGTATCGGTCTATATGAACACGGCGACAGCAGGCACATGCGCCAGTACGCCGTGTGCCAGCGAAGCAGTGACGTTGCAATGGAATGATGGTATTTCGACCTCGGCGCTGGCAGTGGCAAACTGCAATCTCGTGACACCCTGCGGTTCCTCGGCGACGACCCCGATCTGGGTGAAGAGCGGACAGGTTATCAGTGCATACGGACAAAGTTACGGTTCGGGTTCGGCTCCAACGGGCGGTACGTATAACGCTTATGTGCTGGTGGAAAAGCTTAAAAAGTAACGACCCAATAAGGCCGAGCCACAACTCTCTGGATTAGGTTTTTCACGTTCCACGGGCCATGTTTCTTAAATGTCAGAGAGATGGCTCGGATACTCCGCAATACAAAAAAGAAATTATTAGAGCGTGTTTCAAAAATAGGTAAGGCCTCAAGTCAGGTACTTACGTCTGAGGCAGCTTAGCTGGTGAGCTTCTGTCATGAAGAATCGGCAGAAGCTGATGACGGATGCGCAATGGGAACTGATCGAGCCGTTGCTCCCTAGGGAAGCTCTGATTAACTTCTCTGCATTCCACAGGGCCAGTGTGTAAAGTTAATCCAGCGACTATGGATAAGATGAAGCAGCAGACACTGGCGATGACGACGGGGTTCGAGCGGTACACGAAGAAGACGAAGCGTGCGTTGTT